>Ga0157378_10000015_pt1 | contig 143601 bp, 115 predicted proteins | sample M65metaG_FD_115309 | JGI IMG/M metagenome (GOLD analysis project Ga0157378, IMG submission 115309) | Miscanthus rhizosphere microbial communities from Kellogg Biological Station, Michigan, USA - M6-5 metaG | ecosystem: Host-associated > Plants > Roots > Rhizosphere > Soil | place: USA...
GAAGCGATCGAACCATCCCCACGTCAGCTCGTCATAGTTCAAACGCGCATCACCCATGCTGCGCTCGCCGACGATGGTATTTTCGGTCGCGCGTTTGTAAGCACAGTGGAGCGTCGGCGCAATCACCGCGTACTGCTGATTCGCGATCTCGCCTTTGGCATGCGCGCGAACAAAGTTGTACGCGGCGAGGTTTGGCCCCACCGAGACGTCGTACCATGACATGAACCAAAAGCCGGGCACGTTGATGTTCATGTTGTCGTGCCAGAGTCCGCCGCGGAACCACGCCGGATCATTCGGCGCCCTTTTGATCATCGCACCCCGGGTATCGACGGGCATGTTGTCGGCAAAGATTCCGTGTGGGCCATCGACGGCTTTGATGATCTCCATCTCTGGCAGATGCCGCAGACCTTGGGACCAATCAACCGGCGGCAATTGCTGCGCGAGGTCGAACGCTTTTGACATCCGAATCAACTCTTCCTGCGTCGCGTTTGCAGGCGGCATCGGCCGCACCTGGTTCTGCTCGCCGTAAATCCACGCAATGAAGAGCATCTGCACCGCGCCCCCGCGGTACCAGTTGCCTTGCTCAAAATACGGCGCGACGCGGCCAACGCCTGCACCGAATCCTTGCGGAATGATCGCCGCCAGCGCGGGATTGCCGACTGCCGCGACTGCCAATTGCCATTCTGCCGTGGAAGAACAACCAATCAATCCGACTTTGCCGTTGGACCACGGCTGCTTCGCAATCCACGTGAGTTCGTCGTCACCATCGCTGAGTGGTGGCCCGAGAATGTCGTAGTTGCCCTCAGAGAAGAAGTGGCCGCGCTCGTTGATTTCCACAAACGCGTAACCACGCTTCACGGCATCGAGTTCGTTGCTCATGTCACGCGGCACGCCGTTGCGCACGTCCCAAAAGTTAAAGTTGTAAGGCGTGCGAACAAACACAGTGGGGTATTTCTTTGTTAGGTCCTTCGGTCGATAGACGTCCGCTGCCATCTTCTTGCCATCGCGCATCGGAATCATTAGTTTGCGGTCGACGATAGCCATCGACTGCAGCTCCTGTTCTCGTTGATTGCGCTGCGCGATTTGTTCAGGTGTCAGCCCGGGTCGTTGTTGCGCGTCGACCGATTGATGGTGCTTCGAGACGACAAAGACAGCAGCAGCGACAATGGACAAAGCCGCAAACAAGACCGTGTGTTTTCGCATTCAGGGCTCCTTCAGAAACAGGCATGCGGCTTTGCCGCTTGCCGTGGGAAGGCTTGTAGCCTTCCGCGAGATGCTTTCCATTCTCTCCAGGGTTGATGGTTAGCTGCGTGACGGCAAGGCAAAGTCTTACCGCACATCACACCGATCCGCCATTCGACATCAACTTCGCAAATCGATCAGAGGGAATGTTTCCGCCGGTGAGAATACCGACCACCGTCTTGCCGCTTAGCTTGTCGCGCAACTTGAACGCACCGGCCAGTGATGCCGCGCCCGCGCCTTCGGCGATCTGTTTTGCGTCACGTGCAAGCACGTGAATTGCCTCGTTGATCTCTTCATCGCTGACCAGCAGAAAATCGGTTAAGTGCTTCCAGAGAATCTTGTTTGTTAACTCGAATGGTACGCGTGTGGCAAGTCCTTCATGCACCGTCCGCATAGTTGGATATGGTTCCAGCGAGTGATTCTGGTAAGCATGCCACATCGCCGGCGCCGCCGCTGATTGCACCGCGTAGACGCTTACCCTTGGATTTAGTTCATTAGCCGCGATGCAAGCTCCGGAAGCGCAGCTGCCACCGCCTGCCGGCGCGATGATCACGTCGACATTGGGCAAGTCTTCGAAAATCTCGGCGCCGATTGTGCCGACGCCGGCAATCAGCATTGGCTCGTTCGCCGAATGAACGTAACGATAACCCTCTTCGCGCGCGAGTCGCTCGACTTCCAGCCGCGCTTCGTCAAAATCGCGGCCGTGCAGTCGCACTTCAGCGCCGAGATCGCGCATCGCTTGCATCTTCGATTCATTAACGTTTTCGTTTGGCGCGTAAATGATGACGCGGGCGCCGAAGAGGCGTCCGGCATAGGCGATTGATTGACCGTGATTACCCGTTGAGGCGGTGATCAAAGTGACTGGCTTGCCATCGCCCGCGCCGACTTCATTCCGCACGAGGTTTATGCCGCCGCGCACTTTGAAGGCGCCCGTTGGTTGCAGGTTTTCGAGCTTCGCGTAGTAGTCGCACTCAAGCAGCTCTGAAATCTTGTTCAAGCGAACCAGCGGCGTCTTTGGCAGAAACCCTGAGATTGCTGCTCGCGCCGCGACGATATCTGCGAAGGCTGGATAATTCATCGGCTTAACTTTGCGCGGACAGATTACGCAGATCGGAAGAATTAGGGAAGCGAGGGAGGAGGGAGGAAGCAGGCGGCAGAAGGCAAAAGGCAAAAGGCAAAAGGCAAAAGGCACTGCTCACTGCTTACTGCAATGAGCGCGCGCGTTCTACAAGTCGCGGCGCTCCAATTTTTTCCGCGACAGCAGGAAAGTTGTCATGGACGCCCCGCCAACGCAGTTTGCTCACACTCTTAGTTTCACCATTCGTGGGCGAAGCAAGCGGTGCGTCAATGCGCAGTATAGCGAGATTCTTGAAGAGCAAAGCAAGCTCGCGATTTGCGTCGCTTAAGAGCGAGTCAGGGAAGTCTTCAATGTGACCATGCTGGTTGATCAGTTTCGCGACCGTCTTGGGACCGAAGCCCGGCAGCCCAGGATAACCGTCAGCAGAATCGCCAACCATTGCCAGATAGTCGGCGATAAATTCCGGCGCGACACCAAATTTTGCGCGCACACCATCAGCGTTGCGAATTTCATTTTTGCGACGATCGATTTGCACGACTCGATCGTCGACGACGCACTGAGCCAGATCTTTGTCAGGCGTCCAGATGCAGACCTTCTCTACTTTCTTGTCGCGTGCAGCCAAATCAGCCGCCGCCGCCAACGCATCATCGGCTTCAAACTCGATCATCGGCCACACCACAACGCCCATCGCGGCGAGCGCGTCTTCGAGCGGGTGAAACTGCGCCCACAGCGCACGGTCGATGCCCGCACCAGTTTTATAGCCGGACCAAAGCTCGTTGCGAAAGGATTCGATGACGTGGTCGGTCGCGACGCCGATGTGGGTCGCGCCGTCTTCGATCATTTTGACGATCATGCCGAGGACGCCGGCGACGGCGCCGAATGGCGGATCCGTTTTATGAAAGCGGCGCAGGCCGTAGAAATGGCGGAATAGCTCGTAGGTCCCGTCGATGAGGTGGATGATCATTCTCGCGGCAAAAAAATGAATTGCAAATTGAAAAGTGAAAAATGCGAAGTGCAAAATTCATCCCACGCCGACTGCGCTTTCAAACTCTCAACAATTTGCAGTTTTCATTTTCCAATTTTCAATTTGCACTGTCCTTGATTGTTCTGCCTCACGTGCCCGGATGATACGTCCGCTCCGTGTGACCTTTAAGTTGGGACGGATAAAAGTAAACTTCGCGCAAGTCGCCAGTGCTGTAGCGCTTCGCTTGATCGTTGAAGTGTGGTGATGAAGGATTGCCGCTTTCGCCACCGGCAGTTACCGCAATCGCGCGCACCTTCGGGCCGAACTCAACGACCGCAACGAAACTGTTGCCGCTGGTGCCGTAAATTTTCTTCGAGCCCTTGTACGGACGAGCGCCGAACGACGCCAGCGATCCCCAGACCGCCGAAGTGAAACCGACGGGAATGCTCGGGCCGCCATCCGTGAATGGATGAACAATGTCGTCGGTGAGTCGTTGGAAGCGGTTGATGTTTCCCCAGGGCGTCTGCCACGTGCCAAAGTCTGCGGCTAGTTTGTCTGACGCGGACGCGAGAGACTTCAGCAATTGTTCGGGCGCGGCTTTTGTCGAGACGTAATCCGGAAACGACACGCCGGCAGTGCGCGCGTCCGCGCGCAAGCTCCGCTGAAGATCGTCAGCCCAATAAACCGCCAACGAAGTCGGCACTGAGCTCATTGACCAGCGAAGATCCCACGACCGCAATGCCGCAATCTGATCTGACAACTTAATCTTCAGCGGATCGCCCGCTGCGGCACTGTCCCACGCTTTAATGAGTGCCGGCACCGGTTTTTCAAACCACGTTAGATAACTGTCGTAAGCCGCGTCGCGAAGTGTCTCGATGGTGAAATCTTTTTTGTTTTCCAGGACACGCACCGCATGCAGACCGCGCGCGGATTCGACACCGTTATCGACATACTTCGGATAATCGGACTGCTTCGGACTGCTCGGACCAGCCGCCGACCAGGGCGAGTTGTTGCTGTTGTAGAGCCATCCGCTTGCCGGATTCAAAAGGTTCGGCGACTCATCAATTGAAAGCAGCCCGTGCCAGTCTGTTTCCGGATTGCTGCCATCAACCGGTTTCGTCCAATCGAATTTTGGATCGCGTCGCGGAATGAAGTTGCCGTGAAAGTATGCAATGTTGCCTTGAGCGTCAGCGAAGATCGTGTTGTTCGATGAGTTCGTATGCAGCTCCATCGTCTGCTTGAATGATTTGTAATCAGTTGCTTTCGTGCGCGTGAACGATTGAGTCAATGCCTTGACCGGATCATTCATCAACGCCACGCTTACCCACTTGCCGTCCTGCGCGCGAATGATTGGGCCATGATGCGTGCGGTAAACGATGAATGTTCGCTGCCGCATCCCATTGTCCGTTTTGTAAGGAACAGTGATTTTCGAAGTGTCGACCGGGCGTTCTTCATTGCCATACTTGTAGTAATACGTGTCGCCCTTTTTGATGACTGTTTCCAGGTATTCATCGATAGCATCGACTGCGCTGGACGTATGCATCCATCCGCAGTGCTCGTTGAACCCTTGATAGATAAAAAACTGTCCCCAAGTCGATGCGCCGTACGCATTGAGCCCTTCGTCACTGGTCTCCTGTAATTCCGAGCGAAAATAAAATGACGTGTGCGGATTGATCAGGAGCAAAGCGCGATGGCCCTTTGTGTTTGCCGGCCCGATTGCGACGCCGTTCGAACCGGTTGGCTCAGGTTCAGTTTCCTCATCGATGCGAGCTACTGCAGGCGGCTTGTTGTCATAGAACCCACGCAGCCGATCCAAATTGATTGTTTCGATGTCGCCGCCGATGCTCCCTTCGCTGAAGGTTAAGGCCATCCATGGTTCAAAGTGTGAGATAACTCGCGGTTTAACTTGTGGATGTGTCGCCAGATAGAAGTTCAAGCCATCAGCCCACGCGTCCATTAAAGTCTTCAACCATGAGGGGCTCGATTCGTAGCCAGCTTTCATATTCGCCGGATCGATGAAAAGCTTCATGCGCAAGTCCTGCCAAATGGCCGATTCGCCTTCCGCTTCCGCCAAACGACCTTGTGAATTGATGAAATTCGTTTCCACGCGATTGAAATCGTCTTCCGCCTGGGCATAGATCATTCCAAACACGGCATCGGCATCGGTTTTTCCGTGCACGTGCGCAATGCCCCAATTGTCGCGCGTGATCGTGACATTGCGCGCGTGTTGTTGCCAGCGCGCCATTTCATTCTGGGCTTGTGAGGTAGCGGTAGTGAACAGAACACCGCAGATGAAAGCGATGGCGACGAAAAACTTCCTCATTAAACTCCTCCGATAGTCTGTTGTTGGAATGACTGGCCGGTGAAGCGTGGAATATATCGCGCTTGTGGTGAGGAAGGGAAATGCGAAGAGTTGCGTGATAGTGCCTTAATGTGAACTTGGCGTTCCTTTGCCTCTTTGCGCCTTTGCGTGAGACGTTCCTATTCAGCGGCCTAAAAGGTTCACGCCAAGACGCAAAGACGCAAAGCATCGCAACGTAGGACGTTACCGAGTCGCGTTACCGTGTCTTTTCGATTGTGGCCCTTATGATGTAATCAAGCTTCGGATAATTCGCTCTCAGATATCTATTGCCCTCTTTGAAGAGCGCGTCTTGCTTGCCTGCGCGAATGCCGCCGCCCGATTGTTCACCGTACTGAGAATACAGTGCGTCGGCGATGTCCATCCCCTTAACTACCTTGCCGATGGGCACGAACGGTTCTTTGTCGAACGCTTCAGAGTTGTCGCGGAGATTTATGACCGCCTGCGTTGTGCGGCCATTTGCGTCTTTGAAGGCAAAGAACATTGTACCGCGCACGTTTGACTCCACGCGCCGATCGTCGGGAATGGTGCGCGTCCGCCAGGCCTGGGCAATTGCCGGATCGCCGTTGATGCCGAACTGCGCCCACTTGCCCGCGATCACGCGAAAAATTGCCGAGTCATTGTAATAGCCATGCGCGACCAGATTGTAGAAACGGTCGACGCCGTGCGGCGCCCATGCGCGATGCAGCTCGATAAAGATCGATCCCTTGGTTGTTTGCAATTGCACGGAGAAATTATCAGGCGCGCGCCGATTCATTTTCGGACTCTCCGGCTTTAACAGAAGATCGTGAGGCGATTGAGCGGAACCCTGTGCGAAGGATGATCCGAGCGCAATTCCAATTACCAGGCCGATGAGGTGTGGCTTGAGAATTCGCGCAATCACGGCATTTAGCGATGAATGTTAGCGTTCATTTCGGACGCACCGGCGCGATGCGCCATCTTCCCCAGGCGACGAAGATGCATAGCAGACAGGTAACCAGTGGCACTACTGCCATTCCTTTCATCGGGCCCATCAATGTAATCACGGTCGCACCGGCCGTGATAATTGCCAGACCTGCTGCCGCCAAAGGCGTGAGGCGTGATTCAATGCGAAGGGCGCTTGGCAGGATCAACCCGATGCCGCCGAGTATTTCGCACACGCCGATAAAATGCAGAAAGATTCCGGGCAGAAAGATGGGTGCCTGCTCGTTCATCTGAGCAACCGACATCACGAATTTCGTTGCGCCGCTGAAAATAAACAGCAGCGCCAGCAAACATTGAAGGATCCAAAGAAGAATGTTCATTTTCGCGCCTCATTCAATCTGATTCGAGTCTTAACAAGCTTTTTCACCAGCGCCGTTGATAGAGGATGCTCCGGCGTAAACTGAATCGTACCTTTTGAGGTTTGGAACGATTTTAGATCGTTCGCGTGTTTTTCGATCGGCCCGGCGCCTGGGAAAAAGCTGCAGTGTTTCTTAAAGGCCGCATAAGACAGCAGCATGCGTCCGTTCAGTTTGAACGTGGGAATGTCGTAGCTGATTACTTCCGCCGCGTCCGGAACGATTGATTTAATCGTGCTGCGCAGTTTCTCGAGCGCGAACCGTTGCTCTTGCGGAACCGCCGCGAGGTAACCACGAACCGTGTTTGGCGTGACCTTCTTCATAGCGCCGCCTCATTCATGCGCTTCAGTATTAACCATCCATGGAATTCCAAACTGATCGACGCACATTCCAAAGCCCGGCGACCAGAAAGTCTGTGCGAACGGCATCGTGACATTGCCGCCTTCAGATAATGCTTTGAAGATTTTCTCGCCTTTGTCCTTGCTCTTTACGCTGATTGAGACGGTGATGCCTTTCGGTGGGGTGTAACGATCCGGCGGTGAATCGGCGCCCATGATGAAGTCGCCATCGACCTCGAGCGTCGTGTGCATGATGAGATTCTTCGTCTCCGGCGGACACTGACTGCCCATATCGCCGGGCATCTCGCCCCAGGTCATGCTGAATTTGATTTCGCCATCGAGCAGCTTCGCGTAGAAATCGAATGCTTGTTTGCACTGACCGTTAAAGTTCAAATGTGGAATGATGTCCATGCCTTATTCTCCTGTGGCGTCCTAAATTGGATTTGCTTTCTTGGCGTCTTCCGGTTCACTTTGCGCCGTTGCGTGAAACAACGAGCATAATTAATTTCTCGCAAAGGCGCGAAGAAGTGCCGGAAGACGCAAAGGCGAAACAGTACACTGCCACTTTCTTCTTTTCAGCTCTTTTGACGCTTCATACCGTTTGGCGGCGCGGCCGTGACACGACCAGTTTGCCGCCTGCCCACGCGCATGGAAGCGCGGTGAAAACCAGCGCGAGATTGAACCACTTCGGTCCGAATTCCGGCCCTTTGTTCCAATGCATCGCGACGCCGACGATGCTGAGCGCCAGGCCAATGAAACCGACAATCAGCGCATGTTTCATCGGATGATTGGGCGCGAATCGCGCGCCGATGTAGCCACCCATGACTCCGTACACGAGTCGATAAGCGAGTGCGAGTGCCCACAGCGGATCTGCCATCGGTTGAAACCAGGGCGGATAGACTCCAGTCGCATGCAATATCACGTCCGTTCCGAGCGACAGAATGATAACCGTCACCATGCCCGCGAAAATCGCGCCCGCGCTGCGAAGAATGTTTGTCGGGTTAGCTTCACTCATGATGGTTTCGTCGCTACGCGGTTGCTTTTGCGGCTGCTGCTTGTTCGATCTTGCTGAGTTCGATTTTCGTCATCTCCATCACCGCGGCCATTACGCGATCGGATGTCGCGGGATCGCTCAGCAGTTCAAACACCCTGACCGGCACGACTTGCCACGACAGGCCATACTTGTCTTTCAGCCAGCCGCAGACGACTTCCTGACCGCCGTCGCCGCTCAGTTTCTCCCAGTAGTAGTCAACTTCTGCCTGGTTCTCGCAGTTGACGACCAGTGAAATCGCTTCGGTGAATTTGAACCGTGGGCCGCCATTTAACGCCGTGAACTGCTGACCGTCAAGTTCGAACTCCGCCACCATGACTGAGCCTTTCGGTCCGGGGCCGGTGTCGCCGTAGCGACTGACGTTAGTAACTCTCGAGTTCTTGAAGATCGAGACGTAATAATTCGCGGCCTCTTCCGCTTGGTTGTCGAACCACAGCATTGGTGTGACTCTTTGTTCTATCTTTGCCATCGTGTTCTCCTTTGTTAGAAGCTCGAGGCTGGAGACTGGAGGCTAGTACTCGTCTCTAATCTAGCCTCTGGTCTCTTCATGTAGCGTCTAGTCTCAGCCCCACTCCAGCCTCTAGTGTCTCCTAAGCACTGATTTGCTCGCGCAGACGCGCTTCGCGTTGCTGCAGCTCGGGTGTGAACTCTTCGCCGAAGTCTTCAGCCTCGAAGATCTGGCGAATTTCGACCTCACCACCTTCGAATGGTGCTTTCTTCAACCACCCGATCGCCTCGTCCAGTGAAGCGCACTTCCACAACCAGAAGCCCGCAACCAGTTCTTTCGTTTCCGCGAACGGTCCGTCGATAACGCTGGTCTTGCCTTTGCTGTCGAATCTCACCCGCGCGCCCTTCGAACTCGGATGCAAGCCTTCGCCGGCGAGCATTACGCCGGCTTTGACTAACTCTTCGTTGTACGTTGTCATGTCGGCAAGCAGTCTCTCGCTCGGCATTGTGCCGGCTTCCGAATTCCTGTCGGCTTTCACAATCACCATGAATCGCATTTCGTTCTCCCCTTTTGAATTTGATTTCTTTTTGTCTTTCACTGGTTAGTCGAACGAACATTGGCCAGATCGACAATCTGTGATCTCAAATCTCGAATTTGAGATCGCAATTTTCACATGTTCTGTTTTGGCTGCCAGAAACCGAGAGCCGCACCAGTTGGATCACCGATGATTGTGAGCCATCCCATGTTCGGCACTTCAACCGAGTCTTTGACGATCTTCGCACCCAGCGATCTGGCCTTCTCAGTAGCAGCGTGTATGTCGTCAACCAGGACATACGCGAGCCAGAACGAGGGGACGCCGGGCATTGGATTTTTCAACAAGCCGCCGCCCGTTCCTTCGCCCGCCTTGATAACGGTGTAGGTGTCGCTCGGACCCATCTGCATGTCTTCCATCTTCCAGTCAAACATTTGGCTGTAAAAACTCTTCGCCTTTTCAACGTCGGTGGTGTTCAGTTCCACGTGCACAAATGGATTTGCCATTACTTCCTCTCTTTCTAATTCTCAGGTAGTCCGGGGATTTCCATGAGGGGCCTGATTTCAATCGTGCCGTACTTTGCCGGCGGAATCTTTTCAGCGATGGCCATTGCTTCATCCAAATCATTCGCCTCGACGATGTAGAAGCCGCCCAGTTGCTCGCGCGTTTCGGCAAATGGACCGTCAGTCACCAGTCGCTTTCCTGCGCGCACGCGCACGCTCGTCGCCATCGAAACCGAATGCAGTGGGCCCGCCGAAACGTACTGGCCTTTTGCATTTAGATCCTGAGTGAGCTGCGCCGATTCGACGTAACAGTGCTGACGCTCATCGTCGGTCATCGCGCTTTCGTCCATGTAAACCAAAAGCATATATTTCATAGGTTTGCTCTCCACAGGTTAGTCGATTAAGAGGCCTCTGAAATCGACATCGGGCAGATAAATTTTTTATGATTTGCGGTCAACCATGATTTCCCCAGCAAATTCGGCGGTTGACGCCGTTTACCGGTCTGATTGGGGGCGGATAATTGCCACGCTTATCCGTTCGTTCGGCGATTTTGATGTTGCCGAAGAGGCGGCGCAGGAAGCATTCGCGGCCGCCTTGAATCAGTGGCCCAGCGAGGGCGTGCCCAGTTCACCGGCCGCGTGGATCATTCAAGCCGCAAAACACAAAGCGATCGATCGTTTGCGGCGACAGAGTCGATTTCACGAGAAAGTTGAATCCTACGCGTCCGAAATCGGTTTCACAACGGAGCAGCCTGATCCATTCACCAACGAAATCACAGATGATCGGCTTCGTCTGATTTTTACTTGCTGTCATCCGGCGCTGGCTCCCGAAGCGCAAATCGCACTGACGTTGCGTACCCTGTGCGGTCTGCAAACTGAAGAGATCGCGCGCGCGTTTCTTGTGGCGCCGGCGACGATGGCGCAGAGGTTAGTGCGCGCGAAGAGAAAGATTCGCGACGCCGGCATTCCTTACAAAGTGCCGGATACGGCTGAAATCCCCACGCGGCTTGATGCGGTGTTGACGGTAATCTATCTGGTTTTCAATGAAGGTTACGCGTCGACACAAGGGGCGCAATTAGTTCGTGGAGATCTTTGTGCTGAGGCGATACGCTTAGCGCGTATCGTCCGGATGTTAATGGCGCCCCTGCCACCCGCAGAGGTGACAGGGCTGCTTGCCTTGATGCTCTTGCATCATTCGCGGCGCGACGCGCGTGTCAGTGAGAAGGGCGATTTGATTGTGCTGGAAGAGCAGGACCGAAGCCGGTGGCGCCGGGATGAAATCACCGAGGCGCTGGCGCTCGTGCGACAGGCCCTGATTTCTCCGGATGCCGGATCCTTCTCGTTTCAAGCTGCGATTGCGGCTGAACATTGCCGCGCTCGCCAGGCGGAAGCTACTGACTGGCGACAGATCGTCGCGCTATACGATCGTTTACAGACATTGCAGCCAACGCCGATCGTCTCCTTGAATCGCGCAGTCGCGGTCGCCATGGCTGACGGACCACAGCAGGGTCTCGCGTTGATTGATCAGATTGTCGCCGGTGGTGAGCTCGACGATTATCATTTGTTGCCCGCGACCCGTGCCGAGTTACTGCGTCGCTCAGGATTGAAGCGCGAAGCGGCAGAGAGTTACCGACGCGCGCTTGCGCTAGTGACGAACGACGCCGAGCGACGCTTCCTTGAAAAGCGACTAATTGAAGTGGAGTCAGGGGCGCCGGTAGTTTGAAAGGCTATACCAGCAGCAGGCCTGAAATTATGGGGCTTGTAGAGTCATGCTTCGTCCGATCTTGACGCGGAGCCCAAAATGGGAATATACGTTCACACGCTCGCTTGGGCGAGGTAGTGACATTGGATTTGGTTTTTGAAAACGGAATAAATCTAGTCAACCACGGTCGTATGACCAGTTTGACTTTGCAGGTCACAAGGGAAGTTGGGTGAAAAGCCCGCACGGTTCCCGCCACTGTGTACCGGCGATTGTGTAGCTTCTGACAATGGTCACTGATCCTGTTAAGGGTTGGGAAGACCGCGAAGCTACGGGTTGAAGCCGCAAGTCAGGAAACCTTGCCTGCTTTTGAAAGCGACCACAGACGCTCCGGGTGAAGGGCCAGTGGTGCCGGAGTTTGAATTCAAACCGTAATCGAAATTCGATTGCGAGCGAATTAGGTTTAGGCGCCCTCGATCTCCTGGATGGAGATCGAGGGCGTTTTCATTTTTCTTTGAGAATCATGACGCTCTTTTTAGATTGCATGGATAACAGAAGTGCCGAAGCATTGCTCATCGGAGGTGAGGACTATTACGTCGAAAACGGACTGATGGTTCTCACCGCTCGTTATCTTCTGCGTCGTGGTTATTGCTGCGAACAGGGTTGTCGGCATTGTCCTTATACCGGTAACCGGAAGGACGTTGAGATGGATACCAGTGAAAAACAATCACCCATAGATTTCTCTGGCGACGCTTGAGCAATCGAATATTTGTTTGACAGTGCTTCCGAAGATACTCAAATCGATTTTACCTGTCCTGAAAAGGTCGCAAACTTGCGAGGGATGTGGGCGGCCTTTCGCTTGCGAGATTGTGCTGGGCGGCGGGTGCTGGTGCGGGGAGATTAAACTGAGCGCTGAGACTCGCGCCGAATTACGGGCCCGTTATCAAGGATGTTTGTGTCGCGTGTGTCTGGAAGCAGAATCAAAGAAGCTGCCTGCGACAATGGAAGGAGAACACAAGCAATGAATTATGACGTCCGATCATATCCTCGGCGAATCATATGCCTCACCGAAGAGACAACGGAAACGCTTTACCTGCTGGGCGAGCAGGACCGCATTGTGGGCATATCAGGATATACGGTGCGTCCACCTGAAGCGAGACAAAAACCCAAGGTCTCCGCCTTCATCAATGCGAAGTTCGACAAAATCCTGGCTCTGAAACCCGATCTCGTTTTCGCCTTCTCCGACCTTCAAGCCGACATAGTAGCGGAGTTGATCCGTCGCGGCGTCACCGTCTTTACCTTTAATCAGCGCAGCGTCGCCGAGATCTTTGAAATGATCCTAACCATCGGTCGGATTGTGGGCGCCGAGCTGAAAAGCGAGCAGATACTGAGTGATTTACAGAATGAAATGGAGTCGATTGCGCAATCTGCCTTCCGCTTTTCTTTCCGGCCGCGAGTTCTATTTGAAGAGTGGTATGACCCGCTAATCTCCGGCATTCGCTGGGTTGACGAATTGATTGAAATCGCCGGTGGTGATTCTGTTTTCCCTGAATTACGTCGGCAGCAAAGTGCGAAGGATCGGATCGTGAATCCCGCGACGGTAATCACGCGCGATCCGCAGGTCATTATTGGATCATGGTGTGGCAGGCAGGTTAAGAAGCGTCTGATTCGCTCACGTGACGGCTGGGCAGACATCAGCGCGGTTCGCGACAACCATCTTTACGAGGTCAAGTCGGCTTACATTCTACAACCCGGGCCGGCCGCTCTTACTGAAGGTCTGAGACAGCTACATAACATTTTGGCGCGCGTTGTGAATCAAGAGATTGATTCGTCACTTTTGCCGCGCGAACGATGTGATGACAGCTTAGGGTTGGCTGCGTGAATAGGAATGCGGCTTGAGCTTGCGGCCCACAGTGGACAGAATTTTTCGCCACGAAAAGATCAAAAGGCTATCCGAAGTTTTGAGGCAAAAAGGACAGGGAATTAAGCGTGATAGAGAAACAGGCTTCTAACGGAATTGGAGCGAACTTTATTTCGATTCGTGTACCGTCTTTATCGGTAACGGTAAGTGATCCGGCCCCGGCTCAGATCGTAAGGAGACATTTCGACGGTAACGCGATCGCCCACCAGAACCCGGATGCGATGTCTGCGCAGCTTACCGGCAATAGCCGCCAATACAACGTGCTCGCTGTTGTCGAGCTTAACTTTGAAGAATGCGTTGGGCTGCTTATCAATAATAGTGCCCTCAGCAGGAATCAAATCATCTTTTGCCAATAGAAACTCCTTCTCAGTTTTCTAATCCTGATAATGCTCGACCATGCTTCTTTGCAAAGCAGCGGGTAACTTTTTCCAGGTCGCCAGAGTGAGATCCTTCGCTGTTATGCGCGTATTTTCCACGCGACCCACGCGCCATTCATTCAGAGCGCCATCAAAGACCCAGCGATAGTAAGGGCCAGCATCGCGGCGGCTGTAGAATACGTTTTGGCCGCTGATGGTCTCGGCGATTGTGTCGTTGACGTAAACTCTCAGGCCGTTCATCTATAGTAGTTTCACAGCGCCGAACACCAACCCCAGCGCAACGACTACGCCCACAACCAAGTGAAGCCAGCTAAGTGCGAGCCGGCGGCAATGCGAGCATTTTACTTGCCATAGCGGCAGGACGGTTCCGCAGTGCGAGCACGACCAGATAATTTTCGGCATAAGTTACTCAAACAACGCTTGAGCATTTCCCAGCGATCGGTTGCGCTTGCGGTCACCCCTAACCAGTCGCCACATGGCCGTGGTCGGATCAAAATGCGCGCGCTTGATGGCCCGGGCCAAACCGATAAACTGCAAGACGCGAATGCCCCACCAGTTGAAATCGATCTCGTACCACTTCAATCCATGACGAGCGGAGGTCGGGTGGGCGTGATGATTGTTATGCCAGCCCTCGCCAAAAGTAAGGATCGCGACCCACCAACTGTTACGGGAATCTTCTCCGGTTTCGAACCGTCTTCGTCCCCAAAGGTGTGTGGCGGAATTTACCAACCAGGTCGCGTGCAGGCCGATAATCAAGCGCAGGAAAACACCCCACAACATGACGCCAAACCCGCCAAATACCCACAAGCCGATACCCACCACGATCAGCGGCATCCAGTAAAAGCGGTTGAGCAAGACATAGAAGGGCTGGCTCAGCAGGTCGGGAGCGTAATGCTTGAGCGTGGCTTCATCGTAGTCCTGCGCCTTTCCGAAAATGATCCAGCCAATGTGCGACCACCAACGGCCGTCACGAGGCGTATGCGGATCGCCTTGCTGATCGGTATGAGCATGATGAATCCGATGGGTGGTGGTCCATTGAATCGGCCCGCCCTCCAGGGCGAGTGTGCCGCAGAGCACGAGAAAGTATTCAATTGGCTTTGGGACCTTGTAACCGCGATGAGTGATCAATCGGTGAAAGCCCATCCCAATACCCAGACTGCCGGCGACCCAATACAGAATCGCCCCGCAAATGATTGCCGGCCAGCTCCAGAAGAAGATCGCGACCACCGCAGCGATGTGCGCAATGACGAGGAATATCCCACTTCCCCATTTGACGTTTCCTTTTTGCACCGCGGGCGACAGCCGTCTTTTATTCCTTGTTTTCATTTCCAAATTGTTGCGCAGCTCGCCACTGCTCAAATTCTCTTTCTCTTTTACAAAGCCCGAGGGCTTTCGCCCACAAGACTCTGCGGCGCCGCACGTAACCTTTCTTCCTCAGTAGCCATCAGCGTAATTTTCTTTAATTCGGTCCGCTGAAAACCAAAAAACCTGGCCATCTGTATTATTTGACCAGGGTCTACGAAGTCTTTCGGATTTGAACAGAACTGCTCCATCGAGGGGCCAAACTCACGGCATGACATCGCTTTTGGAATATTCAGCCCGAGACGACATGCTGCTTTTTGAAAATGCCCGCAAAAATCACAGACTATCATGGGCGCTGCTTCCTTCGATGACGGTTCCGGTCATTTGCACGGTGCGCATTTCGCAATGCTCATAGGATTTGTTGACTACGAGCAGGCGGAGCAGTGATGTGTAACTCCTCGCTGCCGTCTTGGCCCAGAAAAAACGAAGCCAGGAAAAATGCGCTAATGAAAGCAATCAGGGCAAAACCAATTGCCCACCAAAGATGGTTTCGACCTCCCTGTGGATCGATTGCGCCGGCCGCGGTTTTGAATGTTACGAATAGGTAGAATTGCCAAAGCGCAACCGCGGCAGTGGCTGCCACGGCCGTGACCGCCAGCAAAACATTTTTCTTACGCTTACGCTCTCTCATCGTTCTCCTTTGTGAGCGATCACTAACGCGGCGCGCTCTCCAGACACCCGCTCATTGCTAAGACTTGCGATGGCGTCCGTTTCACTCTCGTACAGGCCGAATACGATCAACAAATTTGTCATTAGCATCATTTGATGGACCGTCGGTGTTAAATTGAAAAGCCTGAACTCTCCGCCGTCCTGCTTGACGATCAAATGAGTAGAAACAAGCTCGCCGAGGGCCTTTGCGCTAATAGCCTTCACCCCCTCGAGATTAAGCAAGATGTTCTTCTGTCCCGCCCTCAAAAGGGCCGCCACGGCAATTGGGATAGTGACGCTGCTCCCGCCGAACCGCAGCTTCACTCTCATCAGGGCATCGGGGTCCAAAATCGTGACGTTTCCCACGTGCCGCTCTTTGATGCCGAGTTCATTCATCTGCTGTCTCTGGGCGCCCCTGCTTCGATAGATGCGCAGAGGGTGAGACACCAGCCCCACGCCAAATCGAACGCGCAATCCAAGTCCAATAAGTGCTGTTGACTTCAGGTAATCTGGAGAATTCCAGAAGAGCTGAGAAGAGAGTTAGCCGGACTCAGTCTGCTCGTTGACACTACGCTGGCCACCGGTATATGTCAAGTACGCAATATATTCTGTATGTGCATATTAGGCATCTGTGATATATAGGTGTATGCTCTCGCTGTATAGGTGAAATGATCTGGGTTCAAATCGATGTGCTGCTTCGCGAGCAGAGCCGAACCTTCTATTGGTTGGCGAAAGAGACCGGTGTAAGTCACACCACTCTCTGGCGTTTGAAGAAAGACAAAGCACAGGGAATCGCTTTTAACACTTTAGAGAGTATCTGCCAGGCGCTTAAGTGCGAGCCCGGCGACGTTCTGAAACTCGCCGCGAAGAAAAAACCCAAGCGAAAGCGATAAGCGTCGGGAAGGTTTGACGAACTCTACGGAGACGACGAACCGAGCGTTTGTGCCGCAGTGCTTAGCTAACAGGAGAGGATCGTGAAAGTTCTATTAGTCAATCCGGAATTTCCCGATACATATTGGAGTTTCCGCCATGCGCTGCCATTCGAAGGGAAGCGTTGTGCCTTTCCGCCGCTCGGTCTCTTGACTGTGTCGGCGCTGCTGCCGGCGACTTGGGAACGGCGATTAGTAGACCTCAATATCGAAAAGCTACGAACTTCGGATATTGAATGGGCCGATATCGTGATGGCGACGGCGATGTTGGTACAGAAAGATTCACTGAAGGAAGTAGTACGGCGCGCGAAAGATCGGGGCAAACGAGTGGTCATTGGCGGTCCGTACATAACCACGACTATCGAGGACTTGCCCGAGGCTGATCATATTTTCCTGGGTGAAGCTGAAACGACCTTGCCGCTGTTCATTGAGGACTTAGCACGTGGCGAGGCCAAACCTTCATACAAGGCAGCCGAGCGTCCTCCGCTTTCTGCTACGCCACTCGCGGATTTTGAGCTCGCAAACATGAAGCGCTACAGCGCAATGTCGGTGCAATACTCGCGCGGTTGTCCTTTCTCGTGTGAGTTCTGCGACATCATTGAAATCTACGGGCGCGTTCCGCGCACCAAGAGCAATCAACAAATGTTGGCCGAATTTGACGCGCTTTACGATCTGAATTGGCGCGGCACGCTGTTCGTCGTCGATGACAATTTCATCGGAAACAAAAAGAACGTCAGGCAATTGCTGCCCGAGCTGGCGAGATGGCAGAAAGAGCGCGGCTACCCGTTTTCACTGCTCACTGAAGCGAGCCTGAACCTGGCCGACGATGAACCCCTACTTGCCAGCATGCGGGACGCCGGATTTCACCGGGTGTTCGTCGGCATCGAAACTCCCGTCGAAGAGAGTTTGCACGAAGCGCAGAAGTCGCAAAACCGCGGCGACCTGCTGGGTTCCGTAAAGAAAATTCAGAGTTACGGGATGGAAGTCATGGCCGGCTTCATCGTCGGCTTTGATAACGATCCGCTTGACATCTTTGAGCGGCAAATCGATTTCATTCGGAAGAGCGCAATCCCATTGGCAATGGTGGGATTGCTTAACGCGTTGCCCGATACGCAACTGTGGAAAAGGCTGGAGCGCGAAGGCAGGTTGCTCGGAGAAGATGCTTCCGGAAACAACACCGTGTGCACTCTGAACTTCAAGACGAGAATGGATCCCACCTTATTGATTCAGGGTTACCAGCGAATCATGCAGACCATTTACAGTCCTCGCGAATACTACGGACGCGCGCTAGATTCTCTGAAGCGGACCGCGCACGAATTTACCGAGCGGCCACATTACGAGGCTCTCAACGCGGTCGCTTCCTTCACGCGTATTTTGCTCAAACTGGGAGTATTCGATCGGGAACGCAAGGAATTCTGGCGCTTTTTCACGAAAACACTTCTCAAGCACCGCAATCGAATGGCGGAATCGCTGCGCCTGGCAGCGATGGGCTATCACTTTCGCAAACTAAGCGACGCCTATGGCCGAGGCTGAATGCGGACTGGTGTAGACATTCGAGTGGATCAACCGGCGCATTCGATCGGCAAACAAGACATCCATTTTGCCGGGCTCAATGATCGCGGTTACTTCACCCTCGCCGAACGTCGGATGCATTAGCGTCTGCCCGCGGCGATAGGTGCGAGCGCGATCATAAGGGGCGCCGACCTTGTTTGAAGCGCGCCGCGTAGTCCCACTTTTGTAAGGAACGCGCGACCCGCAAATTGGACAGCTGACCCGGGTAATCTTCCCCTTCTTGGTCATTGACGCGACAAGATGGCCGCGCTCTTCGCCACAGGTAATGCACATCTGCTCAACTCGATCTCCGATTGCAAAAGTGTCTTTCTCTTCCATATTACTCCTTCTGACTGATGCTATTTGTTAGTCTTCCTGACTGTCATTAATGTTCCCTATCTGGTGCGACGCGGTCGAAACGATCGCACTGTGCTGCGTCGCGGTGTTGTGCCGGAAATGGGTCTGACTGTTGCCTGTGGAAAGGTCGGCGCGCCACCAAATCCCTGGGGCACGACGCGCTCTATGGCTTGTCCAGTCAGTTGTTCGATTGCTCGCATCGAGCCTTCATCGATCGGCGCCACGATCGTTATCGCCTTGCCCTGGTTGCCGGCTCTGCCGGTGCGGCCCACCCGGTGCACGTAATCTTCCGGCGCACCCGGTACGTCGTAATTGATGACGTGCGAAACGGAATCAACGTCAAGCCCGCGAGCCGCGATGTCCGTTGCCACCAGCACACGCGCGCGCCCGTCGCTAAATTCGCGCAAGGCTGCTTCGCGCTGGGGCTGGGAACGATCTGCATGAATCCGATTCACGCTGTGATCGCGTGCTTTCAAAATGTGCGACAGGCGCTCTGCGCCGCGTCGGGTTCGCGTGAACACTAATACGCGTTCAAACGGTTCGCGCTCCTTTTCCAGCAGCTCGAGCAACAGTGCCGTCTTGGAATGCTGCTCAACGTGGTAAGCGGTCTGCGCAACCATGGTGGCCGCGCGACCACGTTGATTTACTTCGATCAGTTTGGGCTCTTTCATCGTCGAACGAGCCAATTTCTCGATGCTCGGCGACATAGTGGCTGAAAACAGAAGTGTCTGACGCTTCGTCGGCAACATGGAAAGCACGCGCCGGATCGCGGGTAAGAATCCCATATCCAGCATGCGATCCGCTTCGTCCAGCACTAGAACCTCGATGTGTGAAAGGTTGACCGCCTTTCTTTCGGTCAGATCCAGCAAACGTCCCGGCGTCGCGATCAAGACGGTCGCGCCGCGACGCAAGTCGCTAATCTGTTTTCGTATGTTCGCGCCGCCGATCGCAATCACGCTGCGATTGGTTTTGAGGTGGTTAAGCTCGCCATAATTCTTTTCTATCTGAAGCGCCAACTCGCGCGTCGGCGCGAGCACCAGCACGCGAAGACCCGGCTTCGAGCGCTCGCTAATATTTTGAATGATGGGAAGTAGAAAAGCGGCAGTTTTGCCTGTGCCGGTTTCGGCACAGCCGATTACGTCTCGGCCGCTGAGGATGACAGGGATTGCCTGTCGCTGAATTGGTGTCGGTTCGTTATATCCGAGAGACTTACATGAGCTCAGTTGCTCAGGCGCAAGTCCCAGTTGAGAAAATTTCATTTAATCCTTTTGTAAAGCCGCGACTCAATCGCGGCGATTTGATTTTCGGAGCAGGGCCGTTCCGCTGTTCGCCATGGGCAACGCTGCGCGCGGCCGTGGGGACAACGGAACTGCTCACCGCTTACCGTTTCTTGCGTACCAGCTGATTACCAGCGTTTGCTGCCATAGTTGCTGCCGCCTCGATTACCACCGAAGCCGTTACCGTTGCCAAATCCACGGCCTCCCACGCTGCGATTTTCACGCGGCTTGGCTTCGTTGACTTTCAATTGACGTCCGCCGACTTCCTTGCCATTGAATTGATCGATGGCTGAGGTAGCTTCTTCCTTCGTCGACATTTCGACGAAAGCGAAGCCACGTGAACGTCCCGTGTCGCGGTCTTCCACGACACTCGCTGATTCAACCGTGCCGGCCGTAGCAAACAGTTCCTGAAGCTCCTGGCTAGTGGTTTGGAAAGCGAGGTTTCCAACATAGAGTTTTGTTGACATAGAGATATACCTTCTCCCTTTTTTGGGAATGAAAAGAAGCTGCGAATCGGATGGGCTTCGGCGAAACGGTAGCGGTCGAAGGACCAGGTTCGGATGCTCTTTGCTAGAGCGGCTTCGAAGTTTTAAACAAGCCTGCTCTCGAACTATCCAAACGTCCGGCGCTAATCGTTTTGTGCGCGGGGCGCATCACCGTCGATGCGCGAGAGAAGGATTAACCGTAGCCATAATGCCTGAATTAGCCTGAAGTTACAAGGCGCGGGCCTCGGCGCGCTCGTACTTTATTGGTTTTAGAGTCACAAATGCGGAGTCGGCAATGAGCACCTCACCCGGTGACAGAGCTGGAATCCGGGTTAGACCCGAAGTAGAGGAATGTCGGCATGGGTGACGATCCGGCTAGCTTCGGAAATTGAGATTTCCCTAATGATTTTGACCAAAAGTAGGCGCTCAACGGACTGGACTCAGTTGCGCCAATCCGCCCTGGGTCATGGGTTTTCGTAAGTTATTGAAATAACAGGTGCCGAGGGTCGGCGTCGAACCCACACGACCTTACGGTCAACGGATTTTTTAGAACGTGGAGAGGGTTCCACCTAGTCTTACGAAACGACATAAGCCGGTATTTACGCGCCCGGCGGTCGTCAAGGTATCGCTTCGGCTGACTACATATCAACACGCCCCGCCACCATCTTGGCCCCATCTTTGTCACTCGCGGAGGAGCAAACATTAATTTCGTCGTGTGTCGAGATTAGCCCTTCTTCACGTTTACTTTGTCGAGTGCGGCACGAAGCCCGCGCGCCAGTTTCTGCGCGTCATCATTCGCCCAGAAGTGCATGAAGAAAAGGTGCGGTGAATCCGTCAGCATGTGGCTGTGAAGGGCGGTTACTTCGATGCCGTTATCTCGTAAAGCCTTGATTACCGGATTCACTTCACTCGCGATCAACACGAAGTCGCCCGTTATTGCTGCCTTGCCCCCGCCAGTCGGTTGAAAGTTGATCGCCTGAGCCACGCCCATCGCCGGTGGAATTACTTCTGCATTGCCGTTCATTCCCGTGTCTGAAATATCATCAGCACGGGCAATGCTGTACTGGAAAACGACGCCATTGACTTTACCTGTCTGACCCATCAGTTGATCGATTTGCTTCGTGTCGATTCCAATGTCCTGCGTCTGGGTCGGCGGCGCAGGTGAAGCGGCGAATGGAGTCTTGCTGAGGCTCAACGCATCGTGAATTGCCTTGGCGATCTTGACGCTGTCACCCATTGCGTGAATGTGCATGTACATGACGCGAGGTGATTCGCGCAGCACATGGTTATGAAGCGCTGAGATTTCAACTCCGCCTTCCTCAAGTTTGGTTAGCACTGGCGTAACTTCATCTTCAGTGAGTACGAGGTCACCCATGACCATAGTCATGTCGCCGGCCTTCTTAAACGCTACCCACGACCCAAGTGCAAGCGCAGGTTTAAGTTCGACTCCTCCTACCGTCACTTTCAAATCGCTGCGCGGCAGACTGACTTTGTAAACATCGCCGGGCTGCATCGAGCCTGCTTTTCCCAATGCCTGCTCTACCGGTTTCCAATCTGTGGCTGCGGCCTGTTGCTGATTGTTCGATTGCCCTAATTGGTTCTGTGGCGCCGAGCAAACCACTAAAACAAACAAAGTCGCTACCGCGAATGCGGCGAGACCCAGAACAACTCTTCTCGTGTAACGCGCTGGAGGTAGCTGGATCAAGATATTGCGCGTGATGATTCCCTTTCTCTTCATGTTCGTTCCTGCCTTTCCTTATCGATGACATTCTTCTATTAATCCGAGGGACTCTCACTTCCTGATAATATTCGATGTTCAGCTTGCGTACTGCTCCTCAACTGTCGCGGCAAACACGACTGTGCCGATTACGCCGATAATTCCCGCAACCACAAACGGTACTGGCGGCGCGATTTTCCACAACAGACCACCGATGGCAGCCGCCGGAGTGATGGATAAGCTGCGCACTAAGTAATAAAGGCCGACTGAGCGCGCGCGCATGTTCTCTTGGGCGAAATCCACAATCATTGCTTTCCGCGCCGGCTCGCCGATTTCGCGCAATCCGCCCACGACGAATGCCAGCACAAGAATCGAGAAACTTGATGCCAGCATCACGGCAACCGGAAAGAGCGCAAAGCTCAAGAAGGTCGCAATCACGAAAGGTTTACGACCAACGCGATCGGCGATCTTGCCAGCCGGAATATAGACGAGAATCGCAGTTACCATCTGAATGGCAATCAGGGTTCCAAAGCGCGCCACGCTAAAACCGAGAATATTGGTCACGTAGAGAATCGTCAGCACGCCCGTCATTCCTTCGCAGGTGCGAATGATGATGTCTGAGATCAGCAGGCGCTTCAGCACCGCATGAAACGATTGCCACACACCACGGATATTTGTTGCCTCGGCGCGCTTAATCGTGACGTTCAGTTTCATCACGAGCAGGGCCGTGATCACAGCGAGCAGCAAAGTGATTAAAAGACCAGTATGAACTCCTTTGATAATGCCCAGTCCGGCTATCATCGCCCCGCCGACGACTGGAGCTATAACAATCGGCACTCGCTTCAAAATCGATTGCAGAGTGAAACCCATCGCGCGACGTTCGCGCGGCAGCGCGTCGCCGATAATCGCGAAAATTGCAGGTGAGGCCATACTCTGCCACGCCATTACCAACGCCAAGCCTGCGAACACAAATGGCCATGATGGACTCACGAGGTAGACAAGATAGCCGGCCGAAGCGAGCGCGATGAAAATCAGAAATGAGCGCCGACGCCCGAGATGATCAGCCAACCAACCGCCGGGATACTGATAGACGGCGTCGAAGAAATCTTCCGCCGTTCCGAAGAAGCCGATGATTGGCGCGCTTGCACCCAGCGCTTCGAGGTATTTGGGCAAAAATTTCTTCCACAACTCTTCGCCAATGCCCAAGAGAAAAATCGCAGCCGATGCAATTGTCACGTTGCGTTCGAGACTGAGATAGTCAGCTATCCTTGCGCGCCAGGCCAACGACTCGTTTGCTGTGGTCCCTCGTTCCATTGAACAGTTAAGCCAACGCCCGAAGCGCAGAATAGATTATGCCGCCCGCCATCGCACCGACCGCCACCAGCGCAACATTGCGCTTCACCCACACGATCAATAGAAACGAAATGATGGAAATAACCATTGCTGGCCAGCGAACCAGAGCTTCGGGAATCAACTCCAGGGAGACGACGGCAATCCCACCCACAACTGCGGCGTCCACACCGGCGAGGAACGTCTGGATGGTTTTGCTGTCACGAACCCTGTCGACGTAATGAGCGCTGCTAAGGGAAGACAAACGAGGGCAGGCAAACAAGTTATTGAAACAACTGGTGCCGAGGGTGGGATTCGAACCCACACGACCTTGCGGTCAACGGATTTTAAGTCCGTAGCGTCTGCCATTTCGCCACCCCGGCATGGCTCACAAGATAACATAGCGAGGAAGCAGTAAGCAGTGGGCCGTCGGCAGCAAGCAGTAGGCACGCGATAAAGACCGTCAGCAGTGACCGCTTTTCCCGCGGACCGCTTAACGGCTTCAGTTGTCGCTGACTCCTCAGTGTTTACGACTTCTATTTACTGCTCACCGTACACTGCCCACCGCCCACTGCTTCTGAGGCATCTCGGTCGATGATAGAATGCAGTTGCTTCGACCGGCTTTCCTACGCAACTCATGACCGAAGAGCAGGAAGTTTTTCTAAAACACATCCAAAAGAAAGGGCTGAAGCGCACCGCGCAGCGCGATCTGATCCTCGAAGTGTTTCTGAAAACCGAAGGTCACATGTCAGGCGAAGACCTCTATCGTTTGGTGCAGGAAAAAGATCCGACTGTTGGCCAGACGACTGTGTATCGAACGTTGCGTTTACTCACTGAAGCCGGGTTGGCGCGTGAGGTGCGTTTTGGCGACGGCCGCGCACACTACGAGCACAACTACAAACATCAGCATCACGACCACATGATCTGTTCCGAGTGCGGCAAGATCATTGAATTCTATTCGCCTGAGCTGGAAGCGATTCAGGATGCGATGGCGGCGAAGCATCGATTCGAGCTTACCGAGCATCTCTTGCGCATGATCGGCATCTGCGCCGATTGCCGAAAGGCAAAGGCTTCGAGAAAGAAAATGGCCGGGGCACGCTGAAAAGTTTCAGGATGTCATCTCTAAATTTCCAGGTCGCAATGTCACCATTCAAATTATTTACTTTAGCCTTCGCGCTGATTCTGCCGCTGTCGCTTTTGGGTTGCCCCAGCAAGAACAATCAACCATCCGCGACGACGCCCGCGGCGAATTCCCCCGCCACTAAAACGACAACGGATTTTGACGGCGATCGCGCGTTCGAACACGTGCGGAAACAAGTTGAGTTCGGACCGAGGCCGGCTGGTTCAGCGGAACTTGAGAAGACACGTGGCTATATCATCGATCAGCTGAAATCCTACGGCCTGTCAGTAACGACCGATGAGTTCTTACCGGTTACGCCGCAAGGTGGAAAAAAGATGGTGAACGTTGTCGCCGAAATTCCCGGTGAGTCATCGGACGTGATCATTATTTCCAGCCACTACGACACAAAGTATTTCAAAGAGTTCAAATTCGTCGGGGCCAATGACGGCGCATCTTCGACCGGCACGCTCATGGAAATGGCGCGCGTGCTGGCCGCGCAAAAGACGAAACCGAAACTAACCTACTGGCTTGTTTTCTTTGACGGCGAAGAAGCGTTCTGTGCCGAATGGACGGATTGCAAGAATTTCACGCGCACGGGCGAGACAAAGGAACTTCCCGATAACACCTACGGCAGCCGGCACATGGTCGAGCAGTTGATTTTGAAAAACGAACTGAAGCGAGTGCGCGCGATGATTCTTCTCGACATGATGGGTTTCAAAGATTTACGGCTTGATCGACCTGAGTTAAGCAGCCGCTGGCTCGTGGATGTTGTGTGGCAAACCGCGCGCGACGCCGGTTATGGGAAGCAATTCACCGACGGTCGCGAAGGTGTGGACGACGACGATCACCGGCCGTTCCTGCGCGCCGGCATCGATGCGCTCGACATCATTCAGCTTGGGACGTACGACTACTGGCATACGAAGGATGACACGCTGGATAAGATTGCGCCGAAGAGTCTGAAGGCGGTGGGTGATACTGTGATTCTGAGCCTGCCGAAGATCGAGGAGCGGATACAGAGTCGATCAAAGTAACGTAGGCGGCGAAGCCGCGCTAACTTGACAGCCTTCTCAATTTCGCTTCCACCGCCGCGCCCACTTCACTGCATCGGGATGCTTTTTCTTCGCCAATCAAATCGTAAGTCAGCGTCTTACCTTCGCTGAGAAGCTCCTCGACCGCTGCTTCAACTTTCTCAGCCGCTCGGCTCAATCGCTCATCTTCGTGGCGCGTACCGAGCCAATCGAGCATCATCTGAGCTGACAGAATCGCGGCGAGCGGATTCGCCTTGTCCTTACCGGCGTGCTTCGGTGCGCTGCCGTGAATCGGTTCGAACATCGCGTGATCGTCGCCGATGTTCCCTCCCACGGCGAGTCCCAGTCCGCCTGCGGTGGTCGCACCGTTGTCGCTGACGATGTCGCCCACAAGATTTGGTCCAACCACAACGTCGTACCATTCGGGATTGCGAATCTGCCACTGACAAAACGCATCAACATAAGCGTAGTCCAGCTTCAGCTGAGGGAATTCTTTCTGACCAATCTCGCGAAAGACGTCGCGAAAGAAACGATGCGCGCCGATGATGTTTGATTTGTCTACACAAGTGACTTTCAACTGCTTATTTCGCCGAAGCGCGAGATTGAAGGCGTAGCGCACGACGCGCTCAGTCGCGCGACGAGTAATTCGAATCGGCGTGATGCGACCTTCCGTGATCTCGTTCGTTTCGCCCGTGTAAGCGTCTTCGGTGTTTTCGCGAATGACGACGTAATCGACTTTGCCGGGCTCCCAAACCTGCTTCAGCTCACCGTGAATCTTGTGCTTGACGCCGGCGTAAAGCTTGACCGGTCGTACATTCGCGTAGAGATCCAGTTTTTGACGATTGCCGATAACCTGAGCGAATCCGGCGAGTTGAGGCTCCGGATAAGGTTTGCCCGGCTTTGTGAAAATCGTTTTGCCGTCGACTTCGTGGCCGACAGCGCCCAGCAGAATTGCGTCGGCAGCTTCGCATTTTTCGAACGAGCCTTCGGGCCATTCGATTTCATGCTCGGCGTAATAATGGCCGCCGCAAGGAATTTCTTCGATGCGAAAGTTGATCGCAAAAAGTTCACTGGTTGCGCGCAACACGCGCAAAGCTTGATTCAAAACCTCGGGCCCGATGCCGTCACCGGGCAGCGCAATGATGTAATAAGATTCTTTTGCCATGGGTTCCGGAAAAGGATTGACTATAAGCGACGGATTGGTGGATCAACAAACACCGTCTTTGCGTAGCTTTGCGTCTTTGCGCCTTAGCGTGAATATCAATGTTGGAAGGCCTCACGCAAAGACGCCAAAGCGCAAAGTGTCGCAAAGAGTTTTCTTACTCCGCGTCCTCTGTGGTAAAAATCGTCGCTCATGCTCTCCGCCGAAATCATCGCTATTGGTTCGGAACTCCTCTCGCCGAATCGGAGTGACACGAACAGTTTGTGGCTGACTGATCAACTTAATCGCATCGGCCTCGATGTGAAGCTGAAAACGATCGTTGGTGACGATGACGCGCGCCTGGAAGAAGTTGTGAAAGATGCGGTGAAGCGTTCGCGTGTCGTGATTACGACTGGCGGTTTGGGTCCGACGGAAGACGACATCACGCGCAAAGTTGTCGCGCGCGCTCTGGGGCGAAGACTATCGCTGGACGAAAACGTTCTGGAAGAAATTCGCAGGCGGTTTCAAAGCTTCGGCGTGAACATGCCGGAGCGGAACGCGCGACAGGCGATGGTGATTGATGGAGCGGAGTTTCTGCCGAATCCGAACGGGACAGCGCCGGGGCTTTACTTGGAAGAAAAGGAATGTTCCATCGCGCTGCTGCCCGGCCCACCGCGCGAAATGAAGCCGATGTTTGAAAATCACGTGCTGTCGCGCATTGGTAAGCTCGCGGGCGAGACGCGGTTTGCGACGCGGCTGCTGCGTGTGACCGGCATGGGTGAATCAGCCGTCGATGAAAAGATCTCGCCGATTTACATGAAGTACGAAAATCCGCAGACGACGATTCTTTTCAACAGCACCGAAATCGAAATTCACCTTCGTGCGCACGGTCGTACGGAACAAGACGCCGATGCTTTGCTTGATGATCTCTCGCTGAAGATTGAAAAGGCGCTGGGCAATTCAGTCTTTTCGTTTGGTGGCGAGACAATGGAAGAAGTAATCGGACGTCGTCTCTCGATGACCGACTTCACTCTGGCGGTCGCAGAAAGTTGCACCGGCGGCCTGATCGCGCAGAGACTGACGAGCATTCCCGGCTCCTCGAAATATTTCCTCGAAGGCGTCGTCACCTATTCCAATGAATCAAAGACGCGTCTGCTTGGCGTGGACAAGAAAGTTATCAAAGAATTCGGCGCCGTGAGCCAGCAAGTCGCGCGCGATATGGCCCGTGGCGTTCGTCACAAAGCGAAAACTGACTTCGGCTTGGCCGTCACCGGCGTCGCTGGTCCGGGCGGAGGTACGGAAGAGAAACCGATCGGCTTGGTCTACATCGCGCTCGCCGACGACGCGCACACCGAACACAAGCGTTTTGTGATCCCCGGCGATCGCGAACTCATTCGCTGGCGCGCCTCGCAGGCGGCGTTGGATATGTTGAGGCGAAGGTTGATTTAATGCGAGAAATTCGTTTCCTGAGTTCGCTTGTACAACCAAATTCGCGTTCCTAAGATGTTCTCGTGGCTCACCAGTATAGGCCGGTATGGGCCGATCTCCGTTCCATACTCGGCGTCTGGGAACAATTTGAGGATCGTGGAGTTTTGACGCACTGGGAACACAAGATAGATGGCATGTCCTTCCTCTAACTGGCGAACGAATGAGTTGCGATCGATCATACCGTTCGTAATCGTCAAGAAACTCTCGTCACGCAAACCCGAGAGTGTTCGCACCGTATCCTCGTCACAAAAAACGCGAACGGTGGATTCTGCTATCGCGGCGTGTGTCAACCGATCGGCGATGCTGCGCTGAACCTCGTAACGACTAAGTTCGCCAATCGCGCCCACGAACTGGGCCGTAGCGTTGAGCAGGCAAAGCGAAACGATTCCCATCAGTAGTCGCCGCGACCATTCAGGCCAGCGACTTGTAATCTCGAAATACGTCCAAGCCAGAAGCGGAAGTCCCAAACTGAAAAGAATCAAACCGTATCGCGGAAAGATGATCGGCTGCTGGTGCGTGAGATACGCGACGACTAACAGCGTGAAAAATGCGGAGACAAACAGAAGAACGGGCGCGACAAATTCAATATTCAACGCCCGATTGTGCTTATCGGTGGAATTCTTCAGTGGCTTGAAGACTAACCATCCGGCCACGACCGCGGCGCAAAATACCGCTATATCCGCCCCAGACAAGAACATCGCGCCATCTTTGAGCGCGCCTGCAAACGAGAAATGACCGAGCGCCGGATTCTGTATCAGCAGCCAATCGTGATACTGCTGGCGCACTTTGAATGTCGCAAGCCAATCACCCGCCGCTTTCCAAGACACCCAAAACCAAAACAACGGTGGAAGCATCATGATCAGAAATGCGGCTAGCGAAACTTTTCGCTCCTTCCAAAACTGAAGCGCCGGAATCAGTGCAATTAGCATCCAGCTCTCCACTCGCGTTAGTCCGGCCAGCGCGGCAAAGATCGCCGCGACGAGCCAACGCTTTTTCTGAACGAAGTACAAAGCCGCGAGCACAAGGAAGGCGTGCGGCACATCGGTCAACGCCGACGTTGACGTCAAAATGTGCAGAGGGCTCAGCGCAATCAGAAGAAATGCCAGAAAGGCCGCGCGCTTGTGTCCGACTAACTGAAGCGTAATGGCGTAAACCAGCAAGCACACGCCAACCCCAAACAGCGCCGCGACAATCTTCCCCGTATAAAAGCCATTCCCAAGAAAGACGTTGATGAGTGCCGATATGAATTGGTAGAGCGGCAGCCAGAACCCGTACAGATCCGTTATGGCAAAGGTTCCCGCTTTGATCCTTATGCTGAGATTCCCGATGTCGCGGATATAAACGTAAGCGTCACCGAAGGTATTTGGCAGAAAGAAAGCGCCGAGTAACCGCGGTGTCGCCGCAATCACGAAAAGTCCCAAGCCAACTCTAAATCGCGTATTCATTGCGAATTGCGCGAGGATACACCAACCGATTAACTCGCGCCTGCTTGTTCAGCCCTGAACGCCTTGTTATAGTCAGCGTTCAAAATCCTTAATGACAGTGGCGAAGGAAGAGAAGGTCCTGGCGACCAACCGGGCGGCGTTTCATGACTATCATATCTCCACGAAATATGAGGCGGGCGCGGCGCTGAAGGGGACTGAAGTAAAGAGCGTCCTCGATGGTCGCATTCAACTGAAAGACTCTTACGTCGGCGTGCGCGAGGGCGAGGCCTGGTTATTCAATGCGCACATCTCTCCGTACTCGCACGGCAATCGGGAAAATCATGATCCGTTGCGAACGCGCAAACTTCTTTTGCACCGAAGAGAGATCGACAAGCTTGAGCAGGCAGCCGCGACGGAGGGAATGACGCTCGTAGTAACTCGTGTATATATCAGGGGCCGGCACATCAAATTTGAAGTCGGCGTCGCAAAGGGTAAGAAGCTTTACGACAAGCGGGAGACAGAACTGCGTCGCATCGTTGATCGGGAGACGCGCGCGCAATTAAAACATCGAAATCGATAATCAGAGAGGCGAATAATGGACGTACGAGGAAATTCACAAACAATTAATAAAGTTGACGCTGATGCGTTAGCAGTCGCGGTCTTCAAAGGTGAGAAGGCGGATGGCGGCGTGCTTAAAACTTTGGACAAAGCTACGGACGGTATCATCAGTTCCGTGATCAAGTCTGAAGAGTTCTCTGCGAAAGAAGGCGAGACGGCTTACTTTTATCTCACCGACAGCTCTCTTAAAGCGCGACGCTTACTTCTAATTGGTTGCGGCGAGCGAGGCGATTATAAAGCGCGACAGGTTTCGCAGATGGCCGGCACCGCGGCGCGATTTTTGCGCAGCAAGAACGCCAAGACGATCGCCATCGTTCCGCGCGGCGAAGACGATGTTGAAAAGGTCGCTCAATGGACAATCTCCGGCGCGGTCATGGGACTATTCGAGCCCGATAAGTACCGCACCAAAGAAAAAGAGCAGCGACAAGTTGATCGCTTCGAAGTCGTAATCGAAGGCGCGGACAAGAAAGCGCTCGAGCGTGGCGCTGAACGCGGCCGCATTATCGGCGAATCGGCGAACTTCACGCGCGACATGGCGAACGAACCGGGCGGTTACATGACGCCGACCGCGATGGCCGATGGCGCAAAGAAAATGGCAAAGGAATTCGGATTGTCCATTGACGTGCTGGATCAAAAGCAGATCGAAAAGCTGGGAATGGGCTCGTTTCTTGGCGTGTCACGTGGCTCAGACGAACCGCCGAAGTTGATCGTCCTGAAGTACACGCCTTCGAAAAAGACGAAGTCAGACGGTTTGCTCGCTTTAGTTGGGAAGGGAATCACGTTTGATTCGGGGGGCATCTCGCTGAAGCCGGGCGAGAACATGGAGCTCATGAAGTACGACATGACCGGCGCCGCAACCGTCATCGGCACGATGCGCGCCATCGCTCAGTTAAAACCGTCCGTCCCAGTACTAGGCGTAGCTCCATGCTGCGAGAACCTTCCTTCAGGCAAAGCCACGAAGCCCGGGGATGTCTTGCGCGCGATGACCGGCAAGACCATCGAAGTCATTAACACTGATGCCGAGGGCCGGCTGATCCTTGCCGACGCGATTGCTTACGCAAAGAAACTCGGCGCGACGCAAATCATCGATATGGCGACGTTGACCGGCGCAGTTTCCATCGCTTTGGGCGACGTGCACACGGCGATTCTTGGAACCGATCAGAAGCTGATCGATTCATTTATCGACGCAGGCAAAGCAGTAGGAGAAAAATTCTGGCAATTGCCTTTGGACAAAGAGTACACAAACCAAATCAAGTCGGACATCGCCGACATCAAAAACGTCGGTGGCAAGAAGGCCGGTACCATCACCGCCACAGCATTTCTGAAAGAATTTGCGGATGGTGTTTCGTGGGCGCATCTGGATATTGCCGGCACGGCCTGGGGCGATCCGGCAACGCCGTATCGCTCGAAGGGCCCGACCGGCGTGGCTGTGCGCACCCTGGTTGAATTTATTGAGCGTTCTGCGCAGTAAATTGCGGATCAATGTTCGCAACCGTGCTCCCAACGGTGCTAAAATTTCGCTGATTCGGATGCGGTCGTGGTGGCCCCAGAACGACGTCGCCTGAGTTCCCCTACCATGATTGATTACTATCAGGTTCTCGGAGTTAGCCGCACGGCGTCAATTACTGAGATCAAGTCTGCTTATCGCAAGCTGGCGCGGAAGCGTCACCCTGATGTCAATCGAGGTTCAGAGAAAGCCGCACGCGAGTTTGCGCTGCTTTCGCTCGCTTATCACACCCTGATAGATCCGCAGGAGCGGGCTTTTCACGATCAGCAGCTCGACAAACCCCAGAGTGCTGCTTCCATTCTGCATTCCGACAATCCGCATGCACAGCGCGCGCGCGAGATGCAGGCGCGTTGGGATCGTGTCGTCAATCAGATTCTCGAGAATGATCGGCGGGACAGTGTGGCGCGCCAGCGCGCGGTGTTCACAACGGTGTCGCTTTTTCTTTCCACGTTCTTCGTGGCGATGATCAAGCCACCGCTTTGGCAATCATTCGGGCTGTTTGGCCGCGCGATTCTCGTGACATTGTTCATGACCGGCGTGTGGCATTTGATTCGTCGCCTGCGCGAGTACTTTCGCTATTACACGTACAGGCCAGACGATATTCATTACTCGATAACGCGGGAGGAGAAGCCGGCGGCGAAACCTTTCACGCGTTTTTCGGCGTCGGCGTTTCTGCTGGGCGGTTACGCCGTTAGCCTGGGCATCGGACTGTTGATTGGCTGGCACGCGGAGGATTTCTTTTCAGATTTGACGTTACTGTTTCGACATGTCCCGTCGATAGGTACTGGTGGCTCTGCTTCAGCGACGGCGCTGATAATTTCCGACCTGTTGTTCTATCCGCCAATTGCTGTTCTGATTGTTGACACGATGCACGGGTTGGCGTCACGAATCGATGCTGGATAACTTCAAACTGAATTGCAACGCCGGCCATTTAGGGAGGCAGCGATTGATTCTCGCAATCGCTTTGTTAGTCGTTGGATGGCTCGTCTATGCCGAGGTTGCGGAAGCGCGCCGCGCGATAACTCAGCAGGAGCGATCCACGCCTATCCAGCGCGAGATTGAACGGCAGCGCCAGCGTCTGTCTTCGACTGAGGCTGAGGAGAGACGAGACGCGCTGATGCACCTCGGAAATCTGAAACGGCCCGATGCCTCGCGAGCCGCAGCCGGGGCATTGAATGACGAAACTCCCACTGTGCGAGTGGCCGCCGCGCATGCAATCCTTTCACTGCCGAGCGCGGAAGCTGCAAATCTTCTGTTCCCATTGGCGAAAGACAAAGACGAATTCGTGCGACGCGAAGCGGTGTTCGCGTTGGGTGAATCACATTCGCGGGCGGCGACGACAATGCTTGTCGATCTAATGCTTCACGACAAAAAGCCATCGGTGCGTGGCGCGGCCGCGGTGGCGCTCGGACAAATTGGCGACGAAAGTGCGTTAGCCGCACTCTCGCAAGTTGTTGCCGGTCAAGAGTCGAAAAAGAAAAAGTCGAAAAGTTTTGAAGAAGAATTCATTGTCCGGTCTGCGGTTCGCTCGCTCGGGCAAATCGGGAGTCACTCGTCTGTGCCGACTTTGATTTCCGCGCTTCAGGATGAAGCCAACTCGATCGAAACGCGGCGCGAAGCAGCGACGGCGCTCGGCTCAATTGGTGACCCATCTGCGCTATCAGCGTTACAGGCCGCCGTTGCAGCCAACAACGATCCTTACTTGTCAGAAGCCGCGCGCGCCGCCATTCGCCAAATCAATCGCGCAAAAACAAAAGGCGCCGGAAACTAATTCCGACGCCTGATTTCTCTAATGCGGTAAAGCAGTTTTGCTGCTGCGCCCTGCCTCATGGCCGGGCTTCTATCTTAGCTTTCGGCGGGACGCTCACCCCGGCCTTGGCCCTTCTTCGCGGCTTTTTCCTTAACCTGCGGAATCGGAACGCCTACGCTGCCTGACCGGGCCGCGAGCCGCTGGTCCTGAGTTGTGGTTTCCGGTATATCGGCGATCAAGGCTCCGCCCGACTGCTTCGAGAAAACCAGACGCTTAGTGTCAGAATTCAGCCCGACGAACACCAGGTCGCCGAGCCCAATCTGCCCAGTCGCGACCAGGTTCGAAAGCGGATAGACGAGGAAGCGTTCGACTGCGCGTTTCAGGTGTCGCGCACCGTATTTGTAGTCAATGCCCTCGCCGAGCAACATGTCTTTCGCTTCCGGCGAGCACTGGAACACGAACTTCGTGCCGGCCGAGAGCATGATGCGATCCTGCACGCCTTGTAATTCCAGATCCAGAATCGCGCGCAGATGGTGTTCTTTCAATGAACGAAAGACCACGACCTTGTCGATGCGGTTCATGAACTCTGGCGAGAATTTGCGGCGCGCCGCCTCCACCGCCGTGCGGTAGATCTTCTGGTCAACTTCCGTGTCATGCGGGTGCTTCGCACCTTTTCCCGGGGCGAAGCCGATGCCGCCGGAAATCAGTTCGGACATTTCGCGCGCGCCCAGGTTCGAAGTCATGACTACCATGCACCTTGAAAAGTCGACGCGACGGTTGTCGCCGAGTGTCAGGGTGGCTTTGTCGAGAATGCCCAGCAGCAATTGCCACAATGCGTCCGAAGCCTTCTCAATCTCGTCAAACAGGACGAGCGTCAGCTTTAGATCTTCAGTGTGCATGCGGTCGAGATTATCTTGCGTTAGCATCGGAGAGGTCTCGCGATGACCGAGGTATCCCGGAGGCGAGCCAATCAGTTTCGCAATTTCGTGCGAGTGCTGAAACTCAGCGCAGTCAATCTTTACAACTGCGTTTTGATCGCCGAACAAAACTTCAGCCGCGGCTTCAATGACACGCGTCTTTCCCGATCCTGTGGGACCGAGGAACAGCATCGTGCCGATCGGCCGATTAATCGGGTTCAGGCCCGCGAGGAAAATCTGGTAGAGCCCGGTCATGCGGCGTACCGCACGTTCCTGTCCGACAATGCGCGCTTCCAGACGCTCTTCGAAATCCTGCGCGCGCGGGCTCTTCTGATCGGGGTCAAGAAAAACCGTTTGCTCTAATTGTTTCTCAGGGGTTGCCATACTCTCTGTTTCACTTCCGCTGCCACGCTGAACCGTGAACCCGCGTGGTCACCGGTGGATCCTCCCACTGCCTCTCATGCAAAGAACGATCCGCTACCGCAAACGATGCGCGTTGCCATTCTTTCGTTCGCCTTCGCGCGAAACCCGACAATGCGCGACAGCTATATATACGAATGCGTCGCGAATTGTCATCCAAAATATTTGATGTAAATCCGAAATCGCTCAGATCGGACCGGCTCTAAGTGATTGAAGCGTGACAATTCGCGGCACTTTGTCACTGACACTTTGCAGTTACTGCAAAATGGTTACAAACAGAGGTGCACGGAAACGGCTACCGGGTTCTCAAAACGTAAGACGCTGGTGAGGTCAGTCGTAGTATTCGAGTCCGAGGTGCGTGATCAGGTCTTCGCCGCGCAGATGCCGCAGAGTGTTCTTTAGCTTCATCAGCTGAATGAAGATGTCATGTTCCGGGTAGAGTCCGGGCGCGGTCATTGGCGATTTGAAGTAAAACGAGAGCCACTCCTGCACGCCTTTCATTCCGGTTCGCTGGGCCAAATCGAGGAAAAGCGCCAAATCCAGGACGATTGGCGCGGCCAGAATTGAATCGCGACAAAGAAAGTCGATTTTGATCTGCATCGGGTAACCGAGCCATCCGAAGATGTCGATGTTGTCCCAGCCTTCTTTGTTGTCGCCACGCGGAGGGTAATAGTTAATGCGCACGACGTGTGAGAAACCCTTGTAGAGCTGTGGGTAGACGTCGGGCTGAAGAATGTATTCGAGCACCGACAGCTTTGATTCTTCTTTGGTCTTGAACGAATCCGGATCATCCAGCACTTCGCCGTCGCGGTTTCCGAGGATGTTCGTCGAGTACCAGCCATGCAGGCCAAGCATGCGCGACTTCAATCCCGGCGCGAGGATCGTCTTCATCAATGTTTGGCCCGTTTTGAAATCTTTTCCGCAGACGGCGATGCCGTTCTTGGTCGCGAAATCGATCAAAGCCGGAACGTCGACCGTCAGGTTCGGCGCGCCGTTAGCGAAGGGAATTCCCGATTTAAGCGCGGCATACGCGTAAATCATCGAAGGCGGAATCGCTTTGTGGTTGTCGCGCATCGCCTGCTCAAGCGAATTCATCGTGCGATGCACGGCGTGTGGCTTCATGAAGACTTCGGTTGAAGCGGCCCAAATCATCACCAGCCGATCGCATCGATTCTTTCGCTTAAACTCAGCAATCTCTGCGATGAGTTGGTTCGCGAAATCGAGCTTGTTCTTGCCCTTCTTCACGTTTGTGCCGGTCAGTCGCTTGACGTAAGACTGATCGAACACGGCCTTCATCGGCTTCACTTTTTGCAAGGGCTTCTTCAGTTTTTGGAGTAAGTCTTTTTCGAGCACCCCGGCATGAAGCGCGGCTTCATAGGCTGAATCCGGGAAGATGTCCCACGCGCCGAACACGAGGTCTTTCAGGTTGGCCAAAGGCAGAAAGTCCTTAATCGCCGGTACACGGTTGTCCGTGCGTCTGCCGAGTCGAACCGTACCCATCTGCGTGAGGCTGCCGATTGGCTCCGCCAAGCCTTGTTTGATGGCCTCGACGCCGGCGATGAATGTTGTGCTAACCGCTCCCAGCCCGACCAACAACACGCCGAGCTTTCCTTTTGCAGGCGCGACTTCCGCGCCTTTCTTAACTGGCATTCCTAAGATAGACCTCCGGATAAAAACAGGAAATGGACAAGACGCACGATGATACATGAGACATGCGCGATTCGCACGTACGCGTGGCCCTCATCTCGCGGCCAGGAGTTTAGCGGGATGATTGGTCATGAGCGCGTGGAGCTTGAGCAGCCTCGCTCGTTCAACCCAATCGGCGACATCGACGGTCCAGACAACCACCGGCAAACCGGCGTCGTGAGCTTTTTCGAGAAGTTTCCTGCGTGCCAGCAGGCGGTGCAATAACAATTCATTGGCGCCACAGTCAGCCGTGGCCGCGAGTATCTTCTCACGCCAGTTACGGCTAGTGATCTGAGTTGATCCGAATAGCGCGCCAGCGCCAATCAGACTATCGAACTTTTTGAGAGTTGCGATTGCGGTGAGATTAAAACTGATGACAACAACGCGATCATAAAGGTTGAAACTCTTAACCAGTTTTGCGACGGAATGAGCCAACTCGGACGTGGCATCATCATGCTCGCCTTTCATCTCGACGTAAATAATTGCCGGCTGGTTGCGCATCAGGTCGAACACTTGTGCTAGCGTCGGAATGCGCTCCTCTAAGTATTCATCGCGCGCGAATTTCGGATGCGCTCGATTGAACCAGGTGCCGACGTCTATCTGAGCCAGTTGTTTGGAGCCAAGCTGACGAACTGCACCCGAGGACAGTCCTGTTCGTCGCAACGTCGCGTCGTGAATGACGACTGGTACGCCCTCGCGTGAGAGTCGCACGTCGAGCTCAATCCCGTCGACGCCAGCACTCAAAGCCTGTTTGAAAGCAGCGAGCGTATTTTCCGGCGCGATCGCAGATGCGCCGCGATGACCGATGATCAGCGGTCGTGTGTCAGGTGTTTGATGGGTATTGGTCAAGCGCGCTAATTACTTTTGCGCGATGTCTGGCTCATGATAGGTGACGCGTTTGAGCTTGATATCGATTATTCCGAGACTTGATTTGATTTGAGCTTTGACAGGTAGATGCCGCGCATCATCAGTCATCCAAATCGTGAGCGCGCCTCGAGGTCGCACTACGCGATCTCCATCGAAAATCGCTGGCTCGACAACAATTGTGTTAACTCGTCCGACAGCCGTATTTATCTTCTTGCCCGCCACAACGTTCAGGGCGCAGCGGTAAGTATGGCCGGAATCGATCATTGCCAGTTCCAGCGTCTGGCCCGCTTGTAGGGGTTGTATGCGCATGAAGTAAATCATCGTCAGCACATCGTGCGCCGGCGCAGTGAACGAAAGAGTTTTCGCTTCTGGCTTTTGATCACGCTCGCTCTGCGTCCAAATAACTTGCTGAGCAGCCTGATCGAATGCGGCCTCACTATTGATGATGGTGCGTTTGTCTTCGTAGAGGCCTTTCATATGCATCACGGAGAAAGGCTGCGCGTCCGCGAGTGACTCAATGTGCATGTGATACCTGGACCCGGTAAGCCGTATCAAGAGACCCTTGGCGACGGCGTCACCGACCAGATTTACCACTCGTTCATTCTTATCAGTTGCCAGCTTCGCGCTGAATCTCAATTCGCCGACATCAAAACCGCGCAACAGCCCACGATTGAGTTCGGCTTGATAAAGAAGTTGTTCACCGTGCGCAAAGGGAAGCGCGATAGAACTTTTTTGTTGAGCTGCTGCCGACCCATGGCTGATGAGGAAAACCAGCAGGCCGAGCGCGACACGCCCAATGAAGTATTGACGGTTGAACATCCGAGACATCACCTATCGAAACCAGATTGCTTTTGCGACGAGAACCGCCAAAGCTAATGCGAATCCGATCGCAGCTTGGTACTCGCGATAGCGCTTGTAGAGCGCGACATCAAATCCTGTTTTGGCCACGCCCTCGTATCCAGTCAGACGGGGCACGAACAAAGGGACAGCCTGTGCGTAACGTCGATACTTGTGGCCGAAGAGCTGTTCCAGCGTCTCGGATTCGACGCGCATCACCGGAACATAGATGCCCAGAAACAGTGCGGCGAACAGCAACGCGAGTTCCCAGCGTCCCGCAGCGACGGTAAATCCTACGCCGATCAGGAAGCTACCGACGTAAAGCGGGTTGCGTGTGTATGCGTATGGGCCGGTCGTCGCGAGCGCGTCATTTTTTCTCAGATGACCCGACGCCCAGGCTCTCAAGGCCAGCCCAGCCAGACCGATTGCGGCCCCGACTGCCAGCGTCCAAGGTTTTGGCTTAGCCAAGAGGACGAATATCGGGGCGATGACGAACCCAAGGGGCACGCGCCAGCGCTGAACCCACGTTCCGCCCCTGCGCGCCGTCAATGATTTTGCCTCGAAACTTGAGATTTTATGAGAAACGGTGAGGGATGCGATTGGATCTCCCAAAAGCAAAAGTCCGAAGCGCAAAGCAGACGTAACTGCTGGCGCGTTGCCCGCAGCGTCTCCCCAGACATCAGCCCGCGCTTCGGACTTTCAGGCCTGAGATGAAGCCACTTTGGAACTGGTTGTCCCTGACTCTTGAAAGAAATTTTCAGACGGCAACCTCCACGCGGTGGCTGATTAGCTCATGCGCTCGCTCAAAGACTTCCTCGGGCGTAATCGCCGTCATGCATCGATGGTCAATAGGACAGTCGCGCAACATGCATGGCGCACAGTCCGGCGGCCGGCGAATGATTTTGCCCGCCGGGCCATAAGGTCGCGTGGTCAGCGGGTTCGTCGGGCCAAAGATAACCAGTGTTGGAGTTCCGACCGCTGCGCCAATGTGTGCCGGACCCGTATCGTTTGTAACCAGCACGTCAGCAATGCTGATGAGCGCCGTGACTTCGGCGACGGAAGTTTTTCCGGTCAACAGCAGCGGCGGGTGTCTTGCCAGACTTACAACTTGTTTTGAGACGTCGAGTTCACCAGGCGAGCCGATGAGCACAACTGTGGACCCGGATTCCCCAAGTTGATCCGCGAGCATCGCATAGCGTTCCGCCGGCCAACGCTTCGCCCGGCTGTTCACTGAGCCAGGGCAGAGCAGGACTAAAGGTTTGTGAGCGGCGGCGTGAGCAGCCAACAGCCTCCACGCGTCTTCTTTGCGTTGCGTGGAAACTGCGATCTGAAATTCCGGTTCACGTTCTTCGCTCGGCGACCTGCCGGTTAAAGCCCGCTCTAGTTCTGCAACCAGATTCAAATAATAGAAAATTTCGTGGCGGTCATTCTTCCAGGACGGCGACGGCACAGAATGCGTCAACATAAAGCCGCGTCTTTGAGAATCGTAACCAATTCGCTGTGGCACCTGGGCCAAAAACGAAATCGCGGCGGCTTCAAACGCATTCTGAAACAGTAATGCTAATTCGAAGCGACGTTGTTTCCACTCGCCGACCTGTTGCCGGACTGATGACAATCCACGACGTTCGTACACCAGGACTTCGTCAATAAAGTTTGCCTCGCGAAAGATGTCGGACGTGCCGGGCTTCGAGACTGCCGTGATATGTGCGTTTGGGAACAAACCTCGCAATTCGCGAAACGCGGCTACACTCATCACCGCGTCACCCAACCAATTTGGTGCGCGTACGACGATGCGATTGACGGTGGCAGTGTCTCGGTTTCTCATAGAGCGGCCGGCACGGATGCCGACGCACCGCAGGCAAGATGCCTGCGCTCCATCAAATCAAATTCCGCAGACCTTCCTCAATTCCGATCTGCGGCTCCCAGCCGAGGTCTTGCGAAATTCTGGTCAAGTCTGAAATGTAATTCAGTGGCACTGGCGGCGGTGATGTTTGTTCGGTATCAAAAACCGGATTGCACTGAATCATCTCGGCGGTCTTATCGATTATTTCGCGCAGCGAAAGCGCGTTTTTCCGGCCGCCACCAAGATTATACAGGCCGTGGTGGATGGGTGAATCAATGAATGCCTGGCAAGCGCGCGCAAAGTCGTCAACGTGCAGGAGGTCGCGTACCGGCTTGCCTTCCACCGGGAGCCGAATCGGCCAGCCGCGCTTCACCGACTCAACATAGTGCGTGACAAATCCACTCACGTTTCCTTCTGACGGTCGCGCGTAAATGGTCGACAGGCGAAAGATGCAGGAACGAAAGTTTCGTTGCGCGGCGTAGTACTCAATGTATTTCTCGGCGATTAGCTTCGACCATTCAAGCGCACTGTGATTCGCATATTCTGTGCTGCACGTCTCCGCCACCTCTTCAAAATTGTCTGCATAAGGGCCATAAACATCTTTCGTAGACGCAAAGATAAAGACGGAATTGGGCGCCATCTCGCGCAATGCATTGATAGTGCCTTCTACGTTCGTGCGAAAGACCGCTTCGGCTTCTGCCGGATCTTTGCTGAGATGAGCTGCGAGATGGATTACGACGTCGTAAGATCCGATGCGCGCGCAGTCGAGTGGGTTGAACAGGTCAAGCTGTACGCGACGGGAGAAATCGTCGGCGTTGAAGAAGGGGCGCACGTGAGTGCCAAGATACCCGCTGCCGCCTGTAACTAGAATTCTCAAAGTTTCGAGTTTGGAGTTTTGAGTCTCGAGTTGTAGTCCGCTTCAACGAACTCGAAACTCGAAACCCAAAACTCGGAACTGCATCAGCTTCCCAGAGCCATTTCATTGAGTCGGCTCAATGCTTCAACTTTTCCCATCGCGATCAGGATGTCGCCGGCTGCAATTACGGTGTCATCGGGCGGATTGAAAACGCTCTCGCCGTTTGCACGCCGAAGGTTGATGATGAGAATGTCCAGTTCGGCGCGAATAGGCGTTTCGCGCAAGACCTGCTGGACCAATAGCGAGTGGTCTTCGACGAGCACTTGTTCGAAGCTTAGACCGATTTTACTTCCCGTGATCGAATCAAAGAATTCGCCAACCGCTGGCTTCGTTAGTGAAATTGCCATGCGGTGGCCGCCGATGATCGTGGGCGCTACGACATGATTCGCGCCCGCGCGCACCAGCTTGGCTTCGGCCTGTTCCTCTGCCGCCCGCGCGACGATGTGAAGCTGGGGATTTAGATCGCGCGAAGTCAGCACGACATAGACGTTGTCCGCGTCGTTCGGCAGACAAGCCGCCAGGCCGCGCGCGCGCTCAACACCAGCAGACTTCAAAGTCTCTTCCAAGGTCGCGTCGCCCACCAGAACATGAAGGCCTCTTTGGCTGAATTCAGCGGCGCGGAGGCTGTCGTTTTCGATTATCACGAACTCTGCTGTGGCGTGCTGGAGGTCACGAACCAGATGTGAGCCCACTCTGCCTGAGCCGCAGATGATGTAATGACCGTGAAGCTTGTTCATACGTCTTGATTGTCGCCGTGCGCCAAAAGCGGAAACCATTTCCGACTGGACTACAGATTGAACAATGGTCGAGGCGGCGAGCGCAACTCCGCCGACGCCGATCAGCATGATGACGATTGCAAACCCACGGCCTGCGAGGCTGCGGGGCGGCAGATCGCCGTAGCCAACCGTCGTAAGAGTCTGCACTGTGACATAGAAGCTGTCGACAAAAGACCAGCCTTCGATTAGACGGAACCCGACAGTTCCAAAGACGACGGCGATGCCAAGAGCGATAATCGCATTGCGGATTCGGAAGAGAGTGCGGAAGCGATGGGTGACGGCGAAAGGCATAGGGAAGTTTCGAGTTTCGAGTTTTGGGGTTTCGAGTTCCGGGATTAGGTTTGTCGGTTTAATCCCGCCAGGCTGTTAGCAATAACATGCGCGATGCGATTACAACTCGAAACCTGAAACCCGAAACTGATTTCATTTCTTCTTCCACCGCACGCCGTCTTTCGTGTCTTCAAGAACGATTCCGCGTTCTGCAAGTTCGTCACGAATCTGGTCCGCGCGCGCGAAGTCGCGGCGGTGGCGTGCTTCCTGACGGCCATCAATCAACGCCTGAATTTCTTCATCAAGTAATTCCCGCTGCGGTTTGCCAAAGATGTTTAGCACACTGTCGAATTTTTCGATGGCGGCCATCAGCTCTCGTTTGTTGTCTTCGAGCAGTTGACCACGCGCAAGTACGGGATTAACGATGCGGGTCAGTTCGTGAATCGCAGCGAGTGCGACGGACGTGTTCAGATCGTCGTCCATTCCGGCTTCGAAATCTTTCAGCGCCTGTTCGGCGGCATTGTGGACGGCATCGTTGCAGCCGAGATCAGTCTTTGCTTCTTCCAGCCGCGCGCGAAAATCGCGCAGACTTTCAACGGTCTTCTCGGCGCCTTGCAACGCGTCGAAGGTGAAGTTCAGTTGCTTGCGAAACGGTACGCTCAACAAGAAGTAGCGCACAGCCGCTGCTGAGAATCCCTTCGCCGCCACATCGCGAAATGTGTAGTAGTTGCCTTTGGACTTCGACATCGTTTCGCCTTCGACCTTCAGATGTTCGAAGTGATACCAGTAGCGCACAAACTGCTTGCCGGTCGCGCCTTCGCTCTGCGCGATTTCGTTTTCGTGATGCGGAAAGACGAGGTCGATACCGCCGAGGTGCATGTCGAATGTTTCGCCGAGATACTTCATCGACATCGCTGAACATTCCAGATGCCAACCCGGACGGCCGCGCCCGATCTGGGTTTCCCAACCAGGCTCGTCCGATTTAGTCGCTTTCCAGAGAGCAAAGTCGCGCGCGTCTTCCTTGTCATACTTGTCTGTGTCGACGCGCTGACTACCGCCCGCGACGTTTCCAGCAAAATTAATTTTCGAAAGCTTCCCGTAATCGGGAAACGATGTGATTCTGAAATAAATCGAATCGTCAGATCGATACGCGTGACCGCGCTGCTCAAGCTTCTCGACCATGTCCGCCATCTCTGGAATGTGCCGCGTTGCGCGCGGCGCTACATCAGGCCGTTCACAGCCGAGCGCGTCAAAATCTTCCCAGAATGCGTCGATGTATTTCGCGGTGTAGTCGTCGATCGATTTTCCGGCCTTCTGCGCCTGCGCGATGATGCGATCGTCGACGTCGGTAAGGTTCATGACCGATGTGACGCGAAAGCCTTTGAATTTCAGGTAACGCCGCATCACGTCGGCCGCAATCGCCGAACGAAAGTTGCCGATGTGGCCGTAATCCCAAACGGTCGGGCCGCAGTAATAAAACTTCACTTCACCTTCGACAAGCGGTTGAAACTCTTCGACTTGACCGGACAGGGTATTGTTTATGCGGAGCATCGAAGAGCGAGGATAGGGAAGGGGATTCGGCGAGTCAAACACGCGCTTCCCAGCGTTCAGCTTCGTTCCCGGGGGATAGCATCGAACGCGCGAGTGGTGTGCTCAGTCACGCTGGATATGGGTTCAGCCAACGCCCTGGGATGTTGCATTTCGAGTTCGTTGGTTTGCGAAGCCTTGAATTGATTCATTTCGCGCGATTCGTCTTTCCGTTGTCTGCGTCGCAGCAGAAGTATGAGGAATACGGCTTCCAAGACGACGAGGAGTATGAGAGTCGTCCACGCGAACGCCATCGTCTGCTGCGGATCAAGCCGCAGTGCCGCATTCAGCATGAAAACGATGAATGCGATGCCCGGCAGACCGAGAACAAAGATTCCCGCCATCGCAGCGACGAGGAATGGCGGGCGAATTTCACGGGATTCGAGTCCCGTGTCGGTTGAGGGGAGCTTTGCGCCGCAGTAGTTGCAGAAGTTGAGGCCCTTCGCGACGGCCACGCCACACGTTGAACAATACATGCGTTGATCTCCTGCTGCGCACTACGATCAGCGGCGTTGCAAAGTTCGTCATTGAAGTGCGATTAACCCGAAAAGTGTTCAAAGCCTTGCACTGGTAAGTCCCACTCGCGATTCTTTTCGCGAATGCGAACAGTGCCGGTTCGTTCGGTGATTTCACCAATGTAAGAAATGTTCACGCCGTCTACGCGCTTCGGCAAGCGCGAGAGGTTGCCGGGACTCACAGTGAATAGCAGCTCGAAGTCCTCTCCGCCGTTCAGCGCCAGCGCCAATGGATCGAGGGCCCGTCGACCACAGAGATGCTTCACGTTCTCGTCGAGTGAAAGTTTGCTTGCGTCAATCATGGCTCCGACCTTACTTTCCGTGCACAAATGATGCAGATCGGACGACAGGCCATCGCTAATGTCGATCATTGAAGTGGCGAGATGCTCTTCGCCGAGCACGATCCCCCAACCCACGCGCGGTTCAGGAGCGAGCTGACGAAGGAGCAGCGATTGGATCGCTTTATCGTCCTGGGAAGAGTCCTCAGTGGTATTTACTGCACCCTCCTTAGCGGTCGGGCTGCTGAGCCGGCTGGCGTCCTGCGTCCTGCCGTCTGCCTCCTGCCGAGCGCCGTCTGTACTGACGCGGGCCCCTATCTCGATCAATTTCAAACCAGCAGCTGCGCCACCAAGACTGCCCGTGACAAATATCTGATCGGCTGGCTGGGCTGAGGACCGCAGCACAGCGTGGCCTGCGCTGACCTCCCCAACCAGGATCGAGTCAATCACAATCTGCTGCGACTGTGAGATGTCTCCCCCCGTCAGCGTAACGCCAAAACGATCGGCCAGCGCGAAGTACCCGGCGAAGAATTGGTCTTTGAAATCACTGGCCCAGATGGATTGAGGCAGGCCGATTGAAACGAGGGCCCAAAGGGGACGTGCGCCCATTGCGGCAATGTCCGAGAGCGAAACAGCGAGGGCTTTGTGACCAAGGAGGCGCGCCGGTGTTGCCGCGCGATGAAAGTCGACGCCTTCGACGAGAAGGTCCGTACTGATTACGAGATCGCGATCGGGAGACTGGTGAAAGACGGCCGCGTCATCAGCGATGCCGGAAACAATTCGGGTGGAAGTCTTGCGCGCGGAAGTCTGTTCGCGAAGCTGCCGAATGAATTCGAACTCGTTCATGAGTGTGGCAGAGAGCATAGCGCAAAGGGCAGAGGGGAAAGCAACGGCCCTTAGCGCTTAGCACTTTGCTCACAGGTTCTGCCGCAGCGATTCCAGCCCGCCTTCAATCGTTTCAATGGAGGTTGAGAAACAGAAGCGCACGTGTCCTTCGCCGTCGGGACCAAACACCGAGCCGGGCACGGTGGCGACTTGGGCGCGATTAAGCAGAATCTCCGACGCTTCACGACTGTCGCTGCTGATACGCGAAACATCCGGAAATGCATAGAAGGCGCCCGCCGGCAATGCACAAGTCAAACCGAGTTCGTTCAAGCCACCCACTAGCAAGTCGCGCCGCTCACGATAAGCGGCGCGCGAAGTTTCCAAAAAATCTGACGGGGTCGTAAAGGCTGCGAGTGCCGCCCACTGTGTCGGAGTCGACACTCCGTTTGAAGAATAGAGAAGCGCTTTGCGCATCCCGGTCATCCACGGCTCACCGGCGACGGCGTAGCCGATGCGCCATCCAGTCATCGCGAAAGATTTCGACATCGTGAAACAGGTGATCGTGCGCTCGAACATGCCATCGAGCGAGGCGATCGATATATGCGGCTCGTCGTACACAATGTTTTCGTACGCTTCGTCGGCGATGACAACCAGATCTCGATCTTTAGCGAAGCGCGCAACTTCTTCTGTCTCGGCGCGGTTGAAAACAACACCGGAAGGATTTGTCGGCGTGTTGAAGTAAATCGCTCGCGTATTGGACGTTGCGTACCGCTTCAACGTGTCGCTGAATCCATTCGCCCGTGCTTCCTCTGTCGGGACGAGTACGATCCGGCCCTGACAGTGCGCGACCAAGTCCTTGATTGGCGTCCAATACGGCGAGAACACGAGCACTTCTTCGCCCGGATTTACCACCGATTGAAACGCGCTGTACAAACCCTGCATGCCTCCGTTAACTACGAGGACGTTTTCGAGCTGCGCAGGAATCTGATTGCGAGTTTGGAGCTTGTCCGAAATCGCCTGTCGTAACTCAGAGATTCCGGACGATGGCGCGTAGCGCGTTTTGTTCTGCTTCAAGGCTTCGGTGACCGCATTTTTTATATGATCGGGCGTTGGGCGATATGGTTCGCCGCCTTCGAATTGATAGACGCTGGCACCCTGGGCGCGCAACTCCATGACACGATTACGAATATTGACGATGTCTGAGAAACCAACTTCATCAAAGCGCGCGGCGAGCCGAAACCGTGCGGCCGTTGCAAGCATATTGTTTATGAAACCTCCGAATGGCAGGACAGTAATTAACGGGCGATTATACCTGCGCCGACATGATCGGTCTATCACAGGTGGAGGCCGCGGTGTTTTCTGCTCGCGCAGCTCGTTCAAGCACCGCAGTTAAAGCGAAACTTTTAACGAAATTACTTAACCCAGTACAAGATTATTCACTTCACAAAAGGTGACTTATGCTGCATAGTATGCGGCATGGGCCGCTTTCCTATAGACGATCTCGCGAACCCGCGCGGCTCAAGAGGTGGAAATACGTGACCTTAATCGCCGGATTCAAAACTTCTGAGGGCGTGGTTATGTGCGCTGATTCTCAGCAGACCTTAGGAATCCCCTTGCCCGATGAAGACTATGCGGAGTATCGAACCTACATTAGCAAGATAGAGCCTCAACGGACCGGCCTTTATGACGTGGTGATCGGTGGCGCAGGTGACGGCGCTTTGGTTGATGGGTTTGTGGATACTCTAGTTGATCAAATTCAAACTTGGCCCCCGAACCTGAGCGAAGCAGCGATAAAGGAAGCAGTCCGTAGCATCGTTATTAATTATCACGCGCAAGAAGTTGCAGTCTCTCCAGGGGCAGAAGCGAGTAAAAGAATTCAATTCTTGATGTGTCTTAGAGAACATTCTAATGGGGCGAAACAGATTCATTTATTGGAAATAAGATCGACTGCTGTTCGTCGAATCGAAACGTATTCCCTTATAGGCTGGGAAGAAGGTATTTATACTCACGATATCGAGCGCCATTACAGAGACAACCAAAGCAATCTTTACTCAATTCTCTTAGGAATTCATCTCTTTCTTCTGGCGAAGAAAACTAGCGTCAACATTGGCGGCGAAACAAAGATCGTGGTCGCATCGTCAAGCGGTATGGTAACGCTTGATCCTCAAAGCGTGGCCGAATTAGATCAACGCGTGAGCGCATTTGACATGTTGCTTGATGAACTCAGACTTCAATTGTCAGACACTACTTTTCCGCCGGACGAGTTCGAGGACGGACTTAAAGAGTTCAGCCGTACCGTGCTTCTCATGCACCTTCACAACATTATGTACGTCAGCCAAAGGAAACTTGCACTCTTAGAGGCCGATCCTAACGCGCCTGATGATCCCTATCTAGCAATCCCGTCGTTCGAGACGCTGTTTTCCAATGATAGAGTGTCGCTCTTATGCGCAAACAGTGAACATGTTTACAACCTAGCGAGCATTTCAAGAGACTTGGCTGTCAATACCGGAGACGTAATTGCAGCAACTAGTGATACGTATTCGGAAGGATTAATTGAGTTGACGCAAAAGGATCGCATTGCTGACTTGCTTAAAGGAATCACCGTGGCAGGGAAACGAGCGACCGAAATACTTGAAACTTTGAATGCGCAGGGTGTGGCTCTCATTCCATACGATAAAAGCGCTGAAATAACCAGACTGTTTGCGACGGAGGTTATATCGCCCTTTCTGCAAATTGATTCGGAACTGGCGAGGCTTCCCGATAAGGCGACTAGGAAGATTAGGGCGGCGCTAGAAAGCGTTCGTGCGTCTCTGTTGCGCGCGTATGCGCGTCGCGCAGTGCCGAGGGGCGACGACCAAGACTAAGCAACGGACTTGAGCGTTTTGTCTGCGGTTAAGTTTGCGAACGTCAATTTAAAAGCGGTGACTCCAAGGCGGATACGGAGCGACTCTAACTTGTTGGTAGTATTGTTCACGGCTTTTCGTGCATTCGATCATTTCGGTGAGATAAGTGGCGCGAACGCGTAGTTGCCTCGCGATCTTGCCCCACAATTTAGGGTCAATTTCTTGGCGTCCGTGTGAGAAGTAAGTTGCGATTAGGGGTAAGCCGGGCAATGCAAGTTCTACCCAGCGATGATTAGCTGAACGATTTTGTGATTCGACAAATCGAAACTTATTGAGAAGCGTCTCTTCAACGTCTCTATTTCGATAGGGCATGGGGGAGCGCCTTTAAGCGTGCTGTAAGTAGATGTGAAGACGCTGGAATAAAGCCACGCTGGGTTGATCGTTCCGCGTGGAGAGAAGTCCGTGATATTCAGTTAGCGCAATCATGTAATCCGATAACGCATCAGCAATATCGTCGCCTTGACCGTAAATCGCAAATACATCATCGCTGACGATAAACCCGTAATCGCCACGTTCAATGGTAACGGCTAAGGGCTGGGCGATTTTCCAATCCGAAATTGGAATTCGACCTAACAGTGAGATTTGAAGAGGGAAGAGATCGACGCGCGGAGCAGTAACAGGCGACCACCGGACGCTTGTAGAATCAAAAGTGGCTGGAGCTACGGCTGACACCTATTTTCCCTCCGCCTCTTCTTTTGATGCGTGTTTGGATAAAGAGTTTTCTAGGTTCGTTTGTAGTGTACTCACAAATTGCGGCATTCGCTCAGGCGACACTATGATGCGTGCGACGCATTCAGCCTTGATAGACTTTAGACTCTCTAAAACTTCCTTGCTAGGCACTCCGACAATCAACGGAGGTTTTATATCAAAAAAGGAGATTATGAATTCATGTGGTGTATGTTGCACCACCATGTTTGTCACGTAATGGGTAACTAGAGAATCAGGTATGTGCCACTCTATAGGAAGCTCAAGTTCTCCGTTTAGTTGTTCGACGCTGTCAGGCATTAGCGGAAGGACAATACGCGAACCGAAAAGCCGTGTTCAGCGACACGGCTTTATTGACTCTATAGAGTACCGCAACGCGCCTTGTCAAGCTAGACATCCGGGCTGCTTAGGCAACAGCCTTAATTTTGGGGTTTGCTGTCAGCTTTTCGAACGTCAACGGGTCGGCAGTAACCATATGACGCAAGGTATCGAGAAACAAATCCTGACGCTTGCGGCGATTGAAACGAAATGCCATTTCGTCGCAATAGGCCGCGAGATGCTTGGCGCTGATGTTGTGCCACGTTCCGATGATGCCGCGCTTGAGCAACGAGAATGCAGACTCAATCGTGTTAGTGTGAATATCGCCGTCAACGTACACACGGGAACTATGGTTGATTCTGCGATGCTTATCTTTCATGTTATTAATTGCTGCGGCTCGCTTGTATGCTCCAAACTCGTCAGTGATAAAAGCCTCGACATCTTTACTCACGTTCAAGCGGATGTAGCGCGAAAGCGTACCCGCAGCAACATCCTCAGCATGAAACAAGCGAAGCTCGCCTCCGCGTTGACGGATACCAATGACAACTTCTTTTCCATGCGTAGGCTTCTGGCCGGGCTTGTGGCGACCACGAGATTTGCCGCCGATAAAGGTTTCGTCCATCTCAACCTTGCCATCAAGCATCTGGGCATTAACGATCTTCATGGCTGCGCGGATTCTGTGACACAAGTACCACGCGGTTTTATAACTACCGATGCCGAGCATTCGTTTGATTTGCAGGGCACTCATTCCTTTTTTGGATTCGGTAAGCAGATAGACCGCGGCAAACCACTTGATAAGCGGCAAGTGAGAATCATGGAAGATCGTGCCGGACGTGACGGTAAACTGGTAGTCGCATTCTTTGCAGTAGAGAAGGTCTTTTTGCGTCTCAAGTTGCGTTGCCTGACCCTTGCATCTTGGACACTCAGGGCGCACAGGCCAGCGCAGCCGCTTGAGCAATTCACGACACTTTGATTCGGTTGAAAAGAGGGTATGAACATCAATAAGAGTCATCGAAAATCACCTCCAAAAAGGTCACGAAAGGCACGTTCCAGCAGCCCGATTGAACGTGTAAAAACGGCTGCTTTGCTCGCTTCTGTTAAACGCGACATTAAACAAGAACTGAAGCGTATCGAGGCTGAAGCTAAGACCAAAAAGAAGCGTGGTTTGTAACCTCATGGCTAAAGATTCTAGTGAAGTTAGGAACTTTTGTCAAGTGAATAATCATGACCCAGTAAGGTTAAATCGTTGACACATAAATGATCCGTGGTTACTATCGCTCGCGAGAACTGGCGACGCTACGACGGGATCGGGCGTCATTCCCTTTGGCCACAGACATTCCGGACCGATGGCTTCAGTCATACCTGAAAAGCTCTTCTTCAAAATCGGCGAAGTCTGCGAATTAGCCGGTGTTCAGGCGCACGTGCTGCGTTACTGGGAGACCGAGTTTCCGACGCTCGCGCCGCAGAAGAACCGCGCCGGCCAGCGCACCTACCGGCGGCGAGATGTCGAGATGGCTTTGCGGATCAAGGAGCTGCTCTACGACGAGCAATACACCATAGCAGGAGCAAAAAAGAAGTTGGCAACCGAATTACGTGGGGGGGCGATCCGCGAAGGCGAAACCGCACCAGCTGCAAAGCCCGCAACGCGAAGTCTAAAACCCCCTCCGTCATTGGCGTCGCGCTTCGCTTCGCGCCCTGTCACCGCCGAAAGCGATTCAGACGCGCCGCAGAAACTCAGTCCGAACAGCAATCAGAAGGAAGCGTTGCGAGCCATCGCGAAAGAGTTACGCGAGATTCTGGATTTGTTGGATGAGAGCGATCGCGAGTCTAAAGCGAGCAGCGCCACTGGAAGAAAGTAAATTCATCCGCACTTTGACAGTCTTGATTTTCCAGGCATACTAAAAATGTTGACGGGACGTGGCGCAGCCTGGTAGCGCGCACGCTTGGGGTGCGTGAGGTCGCGAGTTCGAATCTCGCCGTCCCGACCATTATCGTTAGCAGCATCACTTACTCACGAGCCGCCTTAAAAAGGCGGCTCTTTTTGTGTGTGGTAGGCATGTAGAAGTTTTCCCATCCACTAAGTAGCGGTCATGCCTTTTTTATTACCTGGATCTTTTGCGCCTAATCGGTGAGGTATTGCTCGTCGCTGACTTTCTCCATCCATTCTACCGCCTTACCATCTAGCGCTTCGGCGATCGCGACGTGCGCCATCGAGGTGGTTGGCTGCGCGCCATGCCAATGCCTCTCGTTTGACGGACACCAGACAATATCGCCTGGTCGAATTTCGACCTTCGGTTGTCCTTCGCTTTGCACCCAACCACAGCCGGACGTCACGATGAGAGTTTGTCCGAGCGGATGTCGATGCCACGCCGTGCGCGCGCCGGGTTCGAATGTGACTATCGCGCCGCCGGCGCGCCCGGGTGCGGTAGCCTGAAACGGCGAGTCGATGCGGACGTTGCCCGTAAAGTAATCCTCCGGTCCTTTCTGAGAGGGTTGTGAGCCGTTTCTTTTCAGTTCCATATTTCATTCCTCGTTTACGAATTCGGTTTCCCAGGTTCTGACGTACGTGCTCTTCCGGAGATTCGATGATCTTCGCGATCAGCGCCGCCAGACTTCTCTGAGAGAGATGCCCGTCTCGTTCAGGTTCGCTTTTCCTCGTCTATGGCGAGCGAGGAAGATAGTTCGCGGTACGCGTTGGCTTGATCGATGAGCCCTTGACCTTTCTTCTGGAACGTCTCGACGGCGTCGGCACCTGCGGGCCAGCGGAACGGCCGATCGTCCTTGGCAATAAGCTGCATCAACGCGTCCGCGAGTTTTGCTGGATCACCTGTCTGCTGACCGCTCATGCCCTTCCACGCGGTGACAGTTTCCCTCGTCTTCTCGGCATAGTCATCTATTGAAGGCTCGGGATAGTTGGTCGAATCCTCGGTCAGCAGCTCTGTGCGGAAGAACCCAGGCTCCACAAGCATCGTCCGGATACCGAAAGCCTCGACCTCTGGTGCAAGCGACTCCATCCATCCCTCGACGCCAAACTTCGAGGCGGAATATGCCGAAACGAAACCCTGGCCCACGATGCCGCCTGTAGAAGATATCGTCACGATTAGCCCGCTCCGCTGCTTTCGCATTAGGGGCAGGACAGCGCGGGTCACGTTCACCGGTCCGAAAAGATTGGTTTCGATCTGAGCGCGAAAGTCCTCTGGCTTTATCTCTTCGAAGAAGCCTGCGTAAAAGTTTCCCGCATTATTGACCAGCACGTCGATCCGCCCGAACTTCTCTGTCGTAGCTTTGACCGCGGCTTGCGCATCTCCGGGGTTCGTTACGTCGAGCTTTACGACCAGCAGATTGTCCGAAGCCCCGACCGCCTGCGTCACCTTCTCGATATTCCGCCCCGTAGCGACCGTCTTATATCCCGCCGCCAAGGCCGCCTTCGCCATGTCCGTCCCCATGCCCCGGCCGGCACCCGTGATCAACAACACCTTTTCTTCGCTCGTGTCGCTCATTGCTTTATCCCCTGTATGTACCGATAGCTTCCACTACCCCGATGGCCTCATGGCCCATCACGCGGCCAGTGTCGCTGTGTTCCGTGCTCGCATATTTTCTCCTCTGCTCATTGAGGTGCGAGTTTGCCGTGCCAATAGGCTGAGGTAACCCCACCATCCATGAGAATGTCACTTCCGGTGATGAATCCACCGTCCGAGCCCATTAGGAGCGCGCCGACAGTTCCCACCTCGTCCGGGGTGCCGGCGCGTCCGGCGACAGACAGATCGATCATGCGTCGATAGCCTTCGCCCCGCCGCACTGGCTTTCTCCAGGCGCATATCGGCCAACAGGACATGCTTACCTACACCGACGCGGCGCGCGATTGCTTGGCCAATCTGACCAGCTCCGATAACTACAATTACGTTAGTCATACTTTCACCCCTGGCGACCTGGTGTTCTTGCGCCCGCGATTAAACATCAAGTTCTCTGTTGCCCATCCATTTCACGATTTCAGGATCACGATGGTCAAAGAAACTACTCGTCTTTGCGTCCAGGGTTGTGATAGCTGTCATGTCTTCGGTGCTTAACTCAAAATCAAGCACGCTGATGTTCTCGATCATTCTTTCCTTACGAACCGATTTTGAAAGGACCACAATTCCTCTTTGTGTAAGCCAGCGGAGAATTATCTGGGCCACACTCTTCTGATATTTCGCGGCGATTGAAAGCAACAGCTCATTTTGGAAAATATTGTTCCTCCCCTCCGCAAAGGGAGCCCACGCCTCCACCTGCACGTTGTTTCCCTCCAAAAACTTTTGCGTATCGATTTGCTGATGGAAAGGATTTACTTCGATCTGATTTACCGCAGGCGTGACTTTGTTGAAAACGATCAAATCCATAATCCGGTCAGGCGCAAAGTTTGAGACTCCGATTGCCCTGACTTTGCCTTCTTTGTGCAATTCTTCCATCGCCCGCCATTCACCATACACGTCACCGAATGGTTGATGAATCAGATATAGGTCAAGGTAATCCAATTGCAATCGCTTCAGAGAATTTTCAAAGGCTCTTTTTGTTCCTTCGTAACCGTCCCTCTGAATCCAAAGCTTTGTGGTAATAAACAATTCTTTTCTGACTACGCCGCTTCGTTTAATTCCTCTGCCAACCGCCTCCTCGTTCTGGTAGGAAGCGGCGGTATCAATGTGGCGGTATCCGACTTGGATAGCATCAACTACGCTTCGTTCACATTCGGCTAAATCAGTTATCTGAAAAACGCCGAAACCAAGACTGGGAATTTCAACGCCATTGTCTAATTTTACGGTTTGCACGGCCTCTCCTAGATTCGTGAATTGGTCATGAGTAATCTGTGTTCGCATTCTCGCCAAAACCGTGCGGATGGTCCGAGCCATCGGGTTGGAGTATCGCTCTTATACACAGATGTCTGTACGAGGGAAGTAATTCCTAACTACTTTCAGACGCACTCCAAGTTTCTTAGCCAACGGCAAGCGAAGTGCCATCGCTTAACTGGCGCTAAGTACACCTCTCGGAAGTGTCTGCGCTAAAAATAGGAGGGGAGAAATGGGGCTTTCATAAGACTCCTGCGGAACCGAAGTTGGTGAATCGTTGCCTTTGGGAGCGGCGGTCGGGAAATTCGCGCCCAAACTAGCCGATGCCAATAAACCGTGTCAATTGTTTCTAGACAGTACCAGCCTAAGCGTTTAGCATCTGAACTGACGGCGCGCCTCCAGACTGAGCGTCCTCGTGATTTACCATGCCACAGCGGCGGCCACCAGACGAACATATCCCGCGCATTATTCGGCGCGTACCCCAACCTCCTCCACAAGTGATTCGCTACGAAGGGCCTAAACGAAGTTTTGGCCGGCGTTTGCTCAGGTTCCTCACACGGCCTTACATCGCGATTCCAGCCGTTGTTGCCATCATTCTCTGCGCGACGATATTGATTTACTACTGGATGGTCTTTTCCGCGCGCATCGACAACTTGCTGAAAGGCGAAGTCTATACGCGGTCCGCCGGCATCTACGCCGCGCCCAAGCAGATTCGCGCGGGACAGAGTGTTTCTACTCAAGATGTGATCGATTATTTGAAACGTGCCGGCTATGTCGAACGCGGACAGCAGGCTGATTCCGCTCGCGGACGTTATGCGGTCGACGGTTCGACAATTGAAGTGCAGCCCGGCAACGACTCCATGCTCGACCACGCACAGGCGTTCGAGACGCTGCGCATTCAATTCGCACGTGATGGGAAATCGATCGCATCCATCGCTGACAAGGACACCGGCGCACATCTCGATCGCGCGCAGCTCGAACCTGAACTCATCAGCTCAGTGACCGGTCGTGAGCGCGCGAAGCGGCGCGTGATTGGATTCAATGACGTTCCGGAGAATCTGAGAAACGCGATCGTCGTGACGGAGGATCGATCTTTCTTTGAGCATTACGGCGTGAATATTCGCGGCATCATTCGCGCGTTATTACGGCGGTACGACTCGGATCCGAATTCGCCATTAGCGCGACAGGGCGGATCGAGCATCACCCAACAGCTCGTGAAGAACTTGCTGCTCTCGCCTGAATACTCGCTGCGCCGCAAAGTCGCCGAAGCTTACATGTCGGTGATTCTCGAGACACGTCTCTCGAAACAGGAAATTTTTGCCCTGTACTGCAATCAGGTTTACCTCGGTCAGCAGGCCGGATTCTCGATCAACGGATTCGGCGAAGCCTCGACAGCCTACTTCAACAAAGATGTCACGGCGCTGAATCTGCAAGAGTCCGCGTTCCTTGCGGGACTGATTCGCAGCCCGAACCGTTATAACCCGTATCACGATTCGGAAACCGCACGCGCGCGACGCAATCAAGTGCTCGAGTCTATGGCGGAGACAGCCGCGATCACGCAAGCCGAAGCGCAGGCCGCTGAGTCAAGCGACCTGAAAATCGCGCCGACGAAAGGTCGCATAGATATTTCCGACGCGCCGTACTTTGCCGACTATGTACAGAATCAATTGAATGACGTGATTACGGGACAGGGCGCCGATCATCTGCGCATCTATACAACAATCGATATGGATCTGCAGCGTGCGGCGTACGCGGCGGTGACAAAGCAACTTGCCGCACTCGACAAGATCGAAGCGAAGCGAGTCCCCGAAGGAACCGTGCAAGCGTCGCTGGTCGCGATGAATGCGCAAACCGGCGAAATCGTCGCGATGGTCGGTGGCCGAGACTATTCCAAGAGTCAGCTCAATCGGGTGGAATCGCTTCGGCAGCCGGGTTCGGCCTTCAAGCCCTTCGTCTACGCGACTGCGCTGAATACCGCTTACGATCCGGTGCCGCGAATCATCACGCCGGCGACGATTTTCAAAGATGAGCCGAAGACATTTACGTACGACGGGCAGCAATACTCGCCCGGGAATATGGGCGACAAATACTCGATGCAGCCGGTGACTTTGCGCGACGCGATAGTCCACAGCCTCAACGTCGTCACCGTCGATGTCGCGATGGAAGTAACGATCGGACGCGTGATGAATCTCGCGGCCAAAGCGGGCCTGCCGCGTGTGCCGCGCGCGTATCCGGCGATGGCCCTGGGAACTGCGGAAGCGACACCTTTGCAAGTTGCGTCCGCCTACACTGCATTCGCGTCAAACGGAATGCGCACCGCACCGATCGCAATCAATCGAATTACAACTGGCAATGGATCGACCCTGGCGCAACCGACCCCGCAGAAGAACGAAGTGCTGCGTCCGGAAGTCGCTTACGTGATGACTTCATTCATGAAGGACGTCGTGAACCGCGGTACCGCTGCGCCGGTGCGGGCGCGCGGCTTCAAATGGAACGTCGCCGGCAAAACCGGCACGTCGCGCGATGGATGGTTTGCGGGTTACACGCCTCATCTGGTCTGTGTGGTTTGGGTTGGTTTTGACGATGGATCGCAGTTGGGATTGACGGGCGCGGCCTCCGCGCTTCCGATTTGGGCTGACTTCATGAACGCCGCCCTCACGAACCATCCCGAGTGGACTGGCGACTGGCAGACGCCGGCGGGAATTCAACAGGAAGACATCGATCCGGCGACAGGTCTACTCGCGAAAAGCGACAGCACAAGTAAGCGCACCGAATTCTTCATCAACGGTACGGCGCCTGGTTCTGAGAACGCCGAAACTAACGAAGACATGGCCGACCAAACAACTGACGGCACCGAAGACGAGGCGAATCGTCAGACTGAACCGGCGAGTTTACCGCCCGAACTTCCGCCAGAACCTCCGAAGCCGAAGCCCACACCAAAGGCAAAAGATGGTTACGATGACGAATCAGCAACGAAGCTTCAGGGCACAATCACGCTCGACATCGATCCCACTACGGGTTTGATCGCTGTGGATAGTTGTCCCGTCATTCGCACTAAGACCTTCATCATCGGCCAGGAGCCAAAGAAGTACTGCGGGCCGGAATATCACAACAAGAAGCCAAAGCCCTGAAGCAGCCTTGCCATTCCTCGCCTTAAGTTTTCGGAACGGAAAGCAGTATCAAGAGCAGAACTCCGCCCAGACCGCCAGCGGTAGTCAGATGTTGTAAGTGCGGAAGGAAAACCTAATCGCTAGTCGTCAGGGCTGAGTGGAGCGTTTCCATTGCCAATGCTGCCGCATGATGCTTACGCGTCGGCAAACCACCCACCGCGTTGAGAAGTTCATCACGCGTCAATCTTCGCGCTTCTTGGATAGTGAGCCCTTCGATCATTTCTGTCATTGCGGACCCGCACGCGAGTGTTGGTGGGCAACCGTAGGCGAGAAAGCGTGCCGCTTCGATGCGGCCGTTGCGAATCCGCAAACTCAGGCGTAGTCGATCGCCACACACAGGGTTTGTTTCTTCGGCGACGGCGGTAGCGTCAGCTAGCTCGCCCGCATTGCGAGGATGTGCGATGTGATCCCGAAATGCGTCCGAATAAGGCAAGGGTTGAGCGTTTAACCCATCCGCTTACGCGGATGGTACTGACTTCATATTGCTACTGGTTCGCGGTTCAAGGGCGAAAGATTGCGCAGACTCTCCACCGCTCGCGGCAACACGTCCAGCACATAATCAATATCCTCGTCGCTGTTGTCCTTCCCGAAGCTGAAACGAATAGCGCCGCGTGAAACTTCTTCATTTCGGCCGAGCGCGCGAATTACCGGCGATGGTTCGAGTGTTCCGGACGAACAAGCAGAGCCGGTCGAAACTGCAACGCCCTGCAGGTCGAGGTGAATCAGCAAGCCTTCGCCCTCAATGAAGCGAAATGAGATATTCGAGATGTGTGATAGACGTTGATCGGATTTACCATTGAAAACAATGTCGCCAATTTTTTCCGCCACTTCCTTTTCGAATCGATCGCGTAAACGTTGAGCGTGTTCGTGGCGATCGAGCCTTTCCTTCTTTGCCAATTCTGCGGCCGCGCCGAACCCAACGATATCTGCGACTGATTCAGTGCCCGCGCGTCTTTCTCTCTCCTGATGACCTCCGACTTGCTGCGGCAGAATGCGCACACCGCGACGGATGAATAGTGTGCCCATACCCTTTGGCCCATAAAGCTTGTGGGCCGACACTGTCAAAAGGTCGCAACCGATTGATTCGACGTCAATCGGAACTCGACCGGCAGCCTGCACGGCGTCCACATGAAATCGCAAATGCCTTTGATTGGTTTCGCGAACCACCGCGCCAATTTCCGCTACAGGTTGAATCGTCCCGATTTCATTATTTGCCAGCATCACACTGACCAGAACTGTGTCGGGACGAATCGCTTCCCGCACGTCATCAACGCGAACGATGCCATCTTCGAAGACCGGTAAGCGCGAAACTTCCCAACCCTTCTTTTCCAATTCGCCGATTGGCCCACGAACCGACGGATGTTCGATCGCGGAAGTGATGAGGTGTCGGCCGTGTGGCGCGCCGGCTGCGCAAATTCCGCGAATGGCGAGATTGTTTGCCTCAGTCCCACCCGACGTGAAGACAATTTCGTTCGCGCGCGCGCTAATGAGTGAAGCGACCTGACGCCGCGCTTTATCCACCGCGGCGCGCGCTTGCTGACCGAACCGATGGACACTCGAGGCGTTGCCGTAACTCTCGGTGAGATACGGCATCATCGCCATCAGCACGCGTTCGTCCAGCGGCGTCGTCGCACAGTGATCGAGATAGACTCTGCGCATTTGTTTAGAGCGGGTGTTAGAGTACCGACTTCAGCCGGGTTTTACCCTTCGACACAACCCCCCCGACTAACGTCGGTACTCTGACACGCGACAACTGACAGTCATTTTAGCGCATCAGAAGACCGAATTCAGTGGACTGGCGCTGAAGGGTCCCATAAACTTCCGCATTGTTCGTGCATGACGGCCAGTGTTAGCATCTATTCGAAGCGGGACCGACGCCGGTTCCAAACAAAGTCTCTCCCTTTCAGACGGCCGTATAGTCGGCATGAAAGGTTCACCCTAATGAAAAAGCAAGTTTCCCTCAGTTTTGTCCTGGCAGTGCTAATGGCGGCGCTGCCCGCGTTTTCGATTTCCGTCGCCGCACAGGATCCGCAGACCCAGCCGCAAGCGAACGCCCTGATGCGTGGTTACCGCGCCGGTTATTCCGATGGTTATCCGGCGGGCGTTCGCGATGCGGCTAATCAAACGGACAAGGACGTTCATTCAAAGGCTGCATATCAGCAAGCAGATCGCGCGTACTCTCCAAATTTCGGCAGCCTTGACGAATATCGCAACGGTTATAAGCAAGGATTCGAAGTTGGTTACAGCGATGGGTTCGAGCGACACGCTTTTGATTCGAGCATTCCGGCTGATTTGAAAGTGCGCGAGTCCAACGACGACTCGCAGGCGCCGGTGATAACGAATACGAACCGGCCGGCTGACAACACGAGCCGCCCCGCTGATAACAGCAGCACCGTTCCTGACAACACCGCGAATCCTCCCGACAACCCTGGCGCACCGACCGTGCTGACCATTCCGCACGACACGGTGATGCGTGTGGAACTGATGTCGAGCCTCTCGACTTATGCTTCGCAAAAAGGCGATCGCTTCGAAGCGAAGGTTGTGGAACCTAAGGAATATGAAGGTGCGATACTCCAGGGCTCAGTCGCGCGCGTGGAACGTCCAGGCAAAGTTAAGGGGACCGCTGAACTCCAATTGTCATTCGACGAAATTCGTTTGCCGGATGGACGTTCGGCGAAGATGAGCGCCCAAGTGATCGAAGTGATGCAAACCGGAACCAGCGACGGCATCGGCAAGGTTGATTCAGAAGGCGGTGTGCAGGGTAAAGACTCGACCAAAAATGACGTGAAGAAAGTCGGAGTCGCATCGGGCGTGGGCGCGGTGATCGGGGCAATTTTCGGGGGCGGCAGCGGCGCCGCGGTAGGCGCCACCATCGGCGCCGGCGTCGGTACGGCGGGCGTGCTGCGCGAGCGCGGCAAAGACATTTACCTCTATCAAGGACAACAAATGCGCATCCGCACTGCGGGGAACGCAGAAATTCAGTAACTGGTGTCGGGTATCGGGTATCAGGTATCGGGTGTCAGGTCTCGGGATCTTGATTGCCGATTAGAACGTCGGCGCCTGGAACCCGACACCTGACACGTCAACGATGCCAATCATTACTCTACTCACGGATTTCGGAAGTTCGGACTATTTCGTCGGCGCGATCAAAGGCGTCATCCTTTCAATCAATCCGAACGCTACGATCGTCGATATCACCCACGATATCTCACCACAGGACATCGAAGCAGCCGCTTTCAATTTGTTGAGTTGCTATCGCGATTTTCCGAAACGTACAATTCACGTTGCGGTGGTCGATCCCGGAGTGGGGTCGGACCGTCGTGCAATTGTTCTGGAATGCGCCGATCAATTCTTTGTTGGCCCTGACAATGGACTATTCAGTTGGATTTGCGCCCGCGAAAGAGACTGGACGGCGACGCACATCACCAATCAAAAGTTTTTTCGAAAGCCCGTTAGCAACACGTTCCACGGTCGCGACATCTTTGCGCCGGTCGCGGCTGCGTTGTCCTCCGGTCATCAGCCGCAGGAATTCGGCCCGGCGCTGACTGGCATTGTGCAGCTCCCGTCCCTTCAGCCCGCGACAATTAACGAGAACACAATCGAAGGTCGCATCATTCACATCGATCGATTTGGCAATTGCGTGACGAATTTCACCCGCCAGACGCTTGAGTCTCAAGGCCAGGCAACATCATGGCGAATCACTCTGAACGACCGAGAGATTGATTCGTTTCGCGACTTTTTTGCGGATTCACAACCGCACGAAGTGTTCGCGATTGTCGGCAGCGCCGGCTTCATTGAAATCTGTGTGCGCAATGGTTCCGCGGCGAATCTATTGGCAGTTCAGCGGGGCCAAGGCGTGCAATTGCGGGGCAGTGCGCTTCAGGAATTTCGCGCGCGCACGATGTGACATACGTCACAGGCTGCTCGCTTGTCACTCCCCAACCGCTCTGATATCTTCGACTTTAATTCAAACTCTGAAGGACAAAACCATGGACAAAGCGAAGCAGGGCGGCGCAGCAAGCGCAGTCGCCACCGGACTGCGTGGCGTGGTCGCCGCGGCCTCATCGATTGGCGACGTTAACGGCGAAAAGGGTGAGCTGATTTATCAGGGCGTGAACATTCACGACCTGGCAACCAAGTCTACTTTTGAAGAAGTCGTGTTCCTGTTGTGGAACGGTCGTCTGCCGAAACGCGCAGAACTGGATGAGTTAAAGAAGAACCTCGCGGCGTCCTATGAACTTCCGTGGCAAGCACTTGAATTGATCAAAGGCATGGCCGAGCGTGCGCCGAAAGGTGCTGACCCAATGGACATGCTGCGCACTGTCATTTCGGCGATCGCCCTCTTCGACGAAGAAAAGCGTGACCTGTCACGCGAAGCGAGTATCAGAGTTGCGACACGGCTGACCGCACGCTTTCCCGCGATCGTTGCGGCGATCGATCGCGCTCGCAACGGTAAGGAAATCATTCAACCGAAATCCGATCTGAACATCGCCACGAACTTTCTTTACATGCTGAGCGGTGAAATGCCGGACGAGTTCGACGCGCATGTCCTCGATGTCGCGCTCATTCTTCAGGCTGATCACGAACTGAATGCATCGACTTTCACCGCACGCGTGGTCGCGGGCACATTGGCAGACATGTACAGCGCGGTGACGGCGGCGCTCGGCGCTCTCTCAGGACCACTGCACGGCGGCGCGAACACTGCCATCATGAAGATCCTTCTCGAGATCGATGATGTGAATAAGGTCGAAGGCTTTGTGAAAGACGCGCTCGCAAAGAAGAAAAAGATCATGGGCTTCGGTCACGCTGTTTACAAGACAGAGGATCCACGCGCCACTCACTTGCGCCGCTTCTCGAAAGAGATGGGCGAGCGCAAAGGCAACACCAAGTGGTACGACATCACGGCGAAGCTGGAAGAAATAATGAAGCGCGAGAAGAATCTTCTGCCGAACGTCGACGCATATTCAGCTTCGACGTATTACATGATGGGAATCCCGCTGGATCTCTACACGCCAATTTTCGCGATTAGCCGCATCAGCGGTTGGACCGCACACATCCTCGAGCAGTACGCCGACAATAAATTGATTCGACCACGTGCGGAGTACATCGGGCCGCGCAACGTGCCTTACGTGCCGATTGACGAGCGGTGAGTTCGCATTAGAGGTCGCGATTCGCGACCGCTAATGATTTACTGGTCGTCGGTCACTCTCACAAAATCCGCTGCTGATCCAACCTGCTCCGGGCCGTCATCTTCCACATTCTCAATAATTGATCAATCGGCGGATTAAAGACGTCCGCGGTTACCTCCGCGCACGAGGGCCCGATCGTGGGCGATCGATAAGCGGTAATCTTCGCGGCAACCGCTTCCTTCGGTAAAGTCATCCTGCAAAGTCGTTTGGCTTCGTACGCGGCTACGGCCGCTTGCCCAGCAGTCCGACGACCTCTAGCAGTTGATGCCAGTTCGCATCATTCATTTGGCTCTCGATTGGCTCTGACGCGCATGACGAGCTGACAGAGCCGACAAGCTTCTGGATTTCGCAGCGAGATTTCTTTGATAGCAACCAACCCAAGGGAAGCTTCACTTTATTTCCGTTGATCTCGAAGTTGTACATGCAGCCAAGCGAGCCGTTGGGACAGAAGTCCTGCATGGTCGCCGGTTTCGGCTGAAGATTCGCGATGGCAGCCTGCATTTGGTGCACCGCGTCATTACCGCGCGCGTGGCGGGTGTTCAGGAACGTCTTCACAGGCGACATAATCTCATTGAGTCCCGACCCCTTATATTTTTCACGCTGCGGTGCGTCGTTCTTAGTCAGTTCCTCCCGCGGGCTCCTCTGTGCCGGAACCGGAAAGCCGATGCGAATAATGATTGGGACGATCGGTGGAACACCAGGCTGGCCCTGTAAACGCCTGGTGGTCAACTGCTCGTAGAGATAAGCGCCGTCAACCTTAAGCGACATGAGAATGTTATAGCCGGTGGCGGTGCCTGAGTTTTCATAGTAACCGCCATCAACATAACGGAGCTTCAGTCGATTGTCGTAGTCGTACAAAAATCCTGCGGGAGTGACCAGCGGGAAACGCGAACTCAAAAAGGCGGCGCTGCTGAAAGGCGGATTGATATACCTATCGACATCGAAAAGCGCGGGCAGCGTATCGAAGCGCGCGTTGCGTGTTTCCAGGTTGGTAACAAACATGCGCTCGCCAGTCTCGACGTTGGTGGTGTTGAAGAACAAGGCGGGCGTAGAGGTGTTGGCGGAATTTCCAAAGAACTCATAAAAGGGTTGTGCAAAATCGTCCGTGCCGAGCAACGTCTTTCCATCACACGTGGCGTTTTTGGCCCAGGAAGTCTCGAATCGCTCTTCCAGAGCGCGGGCCCGATCCCATCTGTTGATCGGGAAGGGAAGAAATCTCTGGACTAGATCTGGATACAGAAAAGCCGAGACCACCGGTGACAGGTAATCATCCCTAAGGACTGCGTCCGCACTATCTTGAAGCGGACCCGCCAGCGTCACCAGGTTTGCTTGTTTCGGCAGTTCGGCGCTGGACAGATTGTTCGTGCACTTCTTTGCGAGGCCAGCATAGACTGCTGAGCCGATGCTTCCCCCTGAAACTCCACTTATTGCAAAGACGTGCTGGGCAAACACAGGCGCGCGATCCTGAATTGCGGTCAGCACCATGGCGGAAAAATACGCGGTAGTAATTCCACCTCCTTCAGCCGTGATTATGAAAACCGGATAGGGCCGGTCCTTATAATCATCTTTGTCGGCGCGTGTTGCCCACCACGCGGCGAACGCGGCATCGAAATCCTGAGGGACGGTCTGAGTGGGCCGGTTGAGAGAACGGATTTCGTGGTTGTCGTTCCAATCGAAATAGCTAAACACGAGCGCCAGGAGCAGCAGCGGCGTCAGAATTGGAAGCCTCACCAACTTGCCAAAGTAGATCACGAACAAGCTGCCAAAAGCTATCCAGGCCGCAACCGTCAACAGAACCAGAGACGCGGTACCCAACCAACTGGCGAACTGTATCTCGCCCTTCGAAGTCGTAAAGACCACGAAGAGAATTATTGACAACGTCACGGTGAACAGAAGAACCCGCCACGTTAATCTGGGCAAATCCGTTAGTTTGTTAGTTCCGGCGCGCTTGACTGGCTCAGGCCAGAATGAGACGAACGGCCTGAGCACTCTCGCGACCTTGCGGCGGAAGAACAAGCCAACCGTTACGACGAGACCTTCAAAGAAATTGAGCCAGAAGAGATGCATCAGCCAGACACGGCTTAATTCGTCTGCGTCCAGGCCTTGTGCTGCGCGCCGTAAGGCAATCGCAATTCCGATGAACGGGATCATCCCGCACACTCGCGGCAGCCAACGCGCCGCGACGCCGTCGGCCGCTCCGCGTGCAGCGTATAGCGCCTCAGGCGCAAAGCGGTACATAAGAGCGCGGGCCCAGTACCAGGACATCAATGACAGCACTAACCCCGAGAGCATGAACAGCAGCCAGGACTTGATCGGATGTTCGGTGTCCTCGGCGATCACGCGCAGGATGTCGGTGGACTGATTGGTTGCAAACAGCGCTGCAGAACCAAGCACGGAAATCCAGAAGCTGAACCGCGCCAAACGCGCGACCTTAATGAACTTCCTGATCCATTCAGCGACAGCGTCGAGCCACTTGACCAGTTTGGTGCTAACGAGCCAGTTGATTACTCTTTCTATGGGTGGTTTGAGGTATTTGTCTGTCATCTTGTCCTCCAGATGACCGTAGGAAACGATTCATTTCAGGTGGCCCGGATCGTGGTCTCGAATCTAGAGATTTATCGAGAACCGGGAGGCTCGAAACCATTTAGCTATGGAAAATCGTCTGCGTTTTAACAGAGGTCCAGTGGTGTGTCAAAGAAATAGGTTTTGCTTGCCCAATCTGAGCAAAGAGAGAGATTTCTGGTTGTGTCTATAATTTAAATCTGAAGCCGGGGAGCCACGGCACGCTCCCGTCGTAGCGATGCAGTGTCGACGCACGCGGGCAGCCGCCACCGGTTGATTGTAAATCGGATTTCCGAACGCCAGGTTTGAATCTACTGGTCGTCGGTCACTCTCACAAAATCTGCGCCCGATCCAAACTGGTCAATGTCATCGCCTGACGCTCCTTCGATAATCGATCCAATCGCTGGATGAAAGACATCAGTTGCTCCCGGAGCGCAAGGCGCCTCAATCGCCCGCGGTTCGATAAAGGGTGCCGGAGGAGGTGGTTGCTGCGAGTAGTGAATATCGCGATCCTCGTATTTGGGTACGAAGTCCTTTCGGACATTGTCGGCAATCTCACCCAGATCGATGAAGCAATCCGCCACATCGATCAATTTTGGCGCGGTGTTCGAACGAAAGCCCGCAATCTCGACTCGACATCCCTTGTAAGCGACCGCATTGACGGCGTAGACAAAATCCTCATCCCCCGAAACCAGCACCGCAGTATCGTAGCGGCCGGCGAGTGAAAGCATGTCGACAGCGATCTCGACATCGAGGTTCGCTTTGCGCGAACCGTCGTAGAAAGTCTTCAGTTCTTTCTGCACGACGCGAAAACCATTTCGCCGCATCCAGAGCAGGAAACCCTGTTGGCGTTCAGCTCCCGCATCGACGCCTGTGTAGAAGAAAGCCCGAAACAAACGACCATCGCCTAGTAGCACACGCAGCAACTTGTTGTAATCGATATCTATATTGTGGAAGCGCGCCGCGTGAAACAGATTATTTCCGTCAATAAAGATCGCCACTTTTCCGCGATGGCCGAACTGCAACGAAATATTGTTCGACGAATCAAAGTGGTTGTTCACGATTGGTAATCTCCGTTACTGATTTAAATCACGTCTAGGATGCCGCCGCGCGATAGCCATGGTCAAGTTGGCGAAATTCGCGCGAAATCAACGTGTATAATCGCAACGAGGATTTTATTGGAAGCTACCGACGAACCAATCAGTGGCAGCACGACGCCGGATGCGCCGAAGCCGCGCGCTTTTTCCGCGTCTGAACTCGTGCAGTGCGGCGCGTGTTCACGCACGAACCCGCCGACGCGAGCAAGTTGCTTGTACTGTGGAGCGGCACTTGAGTGTACTGAGCTAAACGCGTTTTCTCCGGAGCCCGTACACGAGACGGGCAGCAACTCAGCGGTTTCATTTCACGTTGTCGCGTTGGACGCCAAGCAATTTGAAATAGCATTGGAGGATCAGCTCGCCGGGATGTTGAATATCAAACCGGCCGAGCTGACGGCGCTACTTGCACATCCCACCGGCGCACCACTTCTGGCGGTCAAATCAGGAACTCAAGCGCAAGTCGCTGCCCAAAAGCTGAGCGAACATGGAGTGCGCACGCGAATCATTTCAGATGAACAGCTCTGTCCAGAACGCTCGCCTGTTGCAATCTCAACGCTGAAAATTCTCGAGGATGCGCTTGTCGGACAGGTTGGCCGCAGCGGTCAGACAGTTTCTGCATCGTGGGACGAGATTACGCTCGTTGTGATCGGCCGTCTTTATTTTGAAACAAGAGAGATCGATCAAAAACGAAGGCGCGCAAAGCAGGTTATCGACGAGCGCGAGCTGTTAACCGATGAGGCAGTTCTGGACGTTTATACGCGCGGTGACGAACACGGGTGGCGAATTCGCGCAAGCAATTTTGATTTTTCATGTCTGGGAGAGAATAAGAAGTTAACCACGTTCGAAAACTTCCTCTCGCTAACATCACTACTGCGCGGGCATGCATCGGCGGCCTTATTCGACGACTGGTATGTTCGGCTGCGCAGCGCGCTCAATGACGTTTGGCCTCGCCAGCCGAGTGCGAGCGTGAAAGAGAGGCGTCGCACTGCGTTTGGCGATTTCGACTCGTCGGTGACATCAATCGATAACGAAATTCAATTTACGCGATATTCACGACTGCTTCGATACCTGCATTCATCACAAGCCGAAGATCATGCCGCACAAAAATAAAAGCGAGCGCTCGCGCACAAGCGAAATCTTTGGCGTGAACCCCGTGCTCGAAGCTTTGCGCGCGAAGCGCCGGGCGATTCGCGAGATCGCGATTGCCAATGGCACAAAGGATGCGCGCCTCGCGCAGTTGATTGAATTGGCACGCGCCGAACACGTGCCCGTTCATTACGTGCCGCGCCAGCAACTCGATCGCGCGACAGGAAACGCTGTTCATCAAGGCATAGTTGCGCGCGTCGCCGCCGCAGAATACACGGATGCAGATGAATTGCTCGATTCAATTGGCGAGCTTGTGACGAGCGCGAGGTTGCCACTCGTCCTGGTACTTGATGGTGTCGAAGATCCACACAACCTCGGCGCGATTCTGCGGACGGCTGAGTGCGCCGGAGTCAACGGGGTCTTTCTTCCTGAACGCCGTGCCGCCGGTTTGACTGAGGCTGTGGGCAAGGCGAGCGCCGGTGCGATCGAGTACGTTCCCGTCGCCCGCACCACGAACCTTTCGCGTTTGATCGATCAGTTGAAGGAGCGTAACGTCTGGGTTGTCGGAACGGCTGCGGATGCATCCACCGATTACAGTACCTGGGATTGGACACGAGCTTCGGCGATTGTGATGGGAAGTGAAGGCTCCGGACTCCACCGTCTCGTCCGCGAGCACTGCGACGCGCTGGTGCGCATTCCAGTGCTCGGCCGGATTGAATCGCTGAATGTTTCAGTCGCTACCGGTGTCATACTGTACGAGGCTTTGCGGCAGCGAACCGCACAAACGAAGAACATCGCGGGCGGCTAGTTCGTTAATTGAATTGACTACCGCCGAAGGAGCACTACCTAAATGTTCTGTCCAAATTGCGCAACCAAAAACATTGAAGGCGCGCACTTCTGCCGCACATGCGGCGCGAACATCAGCCTCGTGCCACAAGCGCTGAGCGGTCAATTGCCGCAGCCGAGTCCGCCGGAGGATGACTATTACCGCCGAGGTCGCCGTGGTCGCCGTGCATCATCCGACTATGCGGTTCGCAGCGTCATGACCGGAATCATGTTCGCCGTCATGGCGGTGATGATTTCGAGGTTTGCTCCGGGCGGTTCACGCTGGTGGTTCTGGTTGCTGGTACCAGCGTTCATGCTGTTTGCACGCGGGCTTTCGGTGTTTGCGAGAAGTGGCGGCCGAAAGAAGGAGACGGTAAAACCGTTTCAGCCGATGGTGAACGCCGTACGCACACCAGAATTGCAGGTGCCCAGAACCGGTGAATTGATGACGCCTGTGCCGAGCGTGACTGAAGGTACAACTCGCCACTTGGGCGCAAACACCGAAACTCGGCCGTTCGAGTTCTCAAATCCACAAAAGCCTTCCTAGTCTTCATCGCATGGCAACAATTTGCGTCCCGCTTCGCGTGCACCGACCAGAAGAATTGATCGGAGCAATTGATGTCGCGGCGCGTAATGGGAATTTGGTCGAGGTGCGCGCTGATTACCTCTCAGAGCCGGAAGCCGCGTTGCCGGTCGTGCGTGACTTACCTGATGAACTGCAATGCCGCGTCATCCTTACCATGCGCACACCGGAGCAGGGAGGTCAGCTTCCGCATTCTGAGGATGTTCGTCGAGCTTTTTGGTCGCGCGCGAGTCAACTTCCAAACGTCTTGTTCGATGTCGAATTGGATCTGCTGCAAAAGCAAAGCGAGTTGTCGTTTGATTTGGATCGCGTGATTTGCTCACATCACGACTTCACGAGAGTACCCGAAGACGTTGTTGAGATTTATCAGCGAATGGCGGCGACGCAAGCGCGGATAATGAAGATCGCGGTCCAGGCCAATGACGCGACGGATTGCCTTTCGATCTTCAAACTGCTTGGACGTGCACACGACGATAACCGTGAGTTGATCGCGATCGCGATGGGTCATCGAGGACTCATGACGCGCGTTCTTGGACCGTCACGCGGATCAATTTTGACTTACGGCTCTCTGGACGATGAGAGCCCTACGGCTCCGGGACAAATTACGGCGACGGATCTTCGCAATCTCTTTCGGATCGATTCCATTGATTCCGCGACGCAAATTACTGGTTTGATAGGCAATCCAGTTAGCCATTCGCTTTCACCACATATTCACAATGCGGCTTTCGCAGCAGCTGGCCTGAACGCGGTATTCGTACCCATCGAAGTGGATGAGGCTGTTGCGTTCCTCCGAACCATGGTCCGGCCAGACTCTCGGGAGATCGACTGGAGCTTGAGTGGGCTTAGCGTCACGGCGCCACACAAGTCGACTGTGATTAGCGAACTCAACTGGATTGATGCCGCAGCGCGTGAAATCGGTGCAGTCAATACGATCGTCGTCGACGGCGACGAACTTCATGGTCACAACACCGATGCCGTTGGGTTCATCAAGCCGCTGAAACAGCGTCATGAACCGCTCGCGGATCTTCGCTGCGCGGTCGTCGGTGCCGGTGGCGCGGCGCGCGCGGCGATCTGGGCGTTGAAGCAAGGAGGCGCAGACGTGACCGTTTTCGCGCGCGATAAAACCAAAGCGGAGTTTCTGTCCAAGACTTTCGGCGTCAAATATCAGCAGCTTTTGCCACGCAGCTTCGCGGGCTATGATCTGCTCGTAAACGCCACCCCACTCGGTACACGTGGTAATCGCGAGAACGAGTCAGCCGTGACCGCTGAACAATTGCGCGGGGTGCGGTTGGCTTACGATCTCGTTTACAATCCATCTGAGACCAGGTTCTTACGCGCAGCGCATGCGGCCGGTTGTGAAACAATCGGCGGTCTCGAGATGTTGATTGCGCAAGCGGTCGCGCAATTCAAGCTTTGGACCGGAAAGCAGCCGAATGTTGATGTAATGCGTGCGGCGGCGACGCGCCAGCTTCGCATCGAGTAGTTGATGAATTCGAGCAGCAACAATAACGAGCGTTACAGCCGCCAGATTCTTTTCAACGGCATTGGAAGAGAAGGTCAGGAAAGGCTGCTCGATTCGCGTGCAGCAATCATCGGTTGTGGCGCGCTCGGTTCATCTCAGGCTGAGGCTTTGGCGCGCGCCGGAGTCGGAAAGCTGCGAATCGTCGACCGCGATTTTGTCGAGTTCTCGAATCTCCAGCGACAGACGATGTTCACTGAAAGCGACGCGAAAGAGCGTCTGCCCAAAGCCATCGCATGCGCAAATCGCATACGTGAAATCAACAGCGATATCACGGTGGAACCGGAAGTCGTTGACGTCAATCATTCGAACATTGAACGGCTAATTTCTGACGTGGATGTAGTCGTCGATGGTACCGACAACTTCGCGACGCGTTATCTAATCAACGACGCCTGCGTGAAACACGCAGTGAATTGGGTCTATGGCGCGGCCGTCGGCTCGTACGGTGTGACCATGACAGTTCGGCCGCACGAAACGCCGTGTCTGCGTTGTATCTTTCCGGAAGCGCCGCCGGCGGCGAGCGCGCCCACGTGCGACACAGCCGGCGTCATCATGCCGATCATCAGCATCGTGGCGTCGGTTCAGGTAACGGAAGCTCTGAAGTTGCTGACCGGCAAGTTTGACGAATTGCACAGTTCGTTAATGCAGTTCGATGTTTGGCGAAATGAGTGGCGGAAGATTTCGATCGGCAAGCCTTTGTCGGATTGTCCGACGTGCGGTCTCGGTGAATATGAAACTCTGAATGCTGAGGCGCGAGACTTTGTCGCGGTCATGTGCGGCCGGCACGCCGTGCAAATCTCGCCATCAGACTCAGTGCACATCGATCTCGACGAGTTGCGCCGCAAACTCGAATTGGCCGGGGACGTTAAAGCGAACGACTACCTGTTAAGATTTCGCACCGGTGAATACGAACTAACGATCTTCCAGGACGCGCGATCAATAATTCGCGGCACGGACGACATCGCCACGGCCCGATCTCTCTATTCGAAATACATTGGAAATTGATTCTCTCGTTTCAAACTAAATCGATGAACAGACCCTTTCTGAACTCCTTAGTCACTGCTTTTATCGTTGCGCTTTTATGCGTCACTTGTTTCACCAGCTTAGTTCTCGCAGGCGAACCGGTCGTGTGGGAGATGAGTGCGCGCGCCGAGCTTTTGAAAGGTGAAGCCCGGGGCGTCTCAATCACCGACAACGGTTTGCTCACGCTGGCGCCCAAATTAGATCAGGTCTTCGATACCGCACAGCCTTACATCTGGTCGGCAGCTGCTGATGCTGCGGGCAATATTTATCTGGGCACCGGCCACGACGGAAGATTGTTTCGCGTTACGCCCGACGGCAAAGGCGCGCTGCTCTATAAAGCGGCGGAACTCGATGTGACCGCGCTTGCGATTGCCAAAGACGGATCAGTCTTCGCTGCGACCTCGCCGGATGGCAAAGTCTATCGGGTTACGTCGGACGGAAAAGCTGAAGTCTATTTCGATCCAGGCGACAAATATATTTGGTCTCTGGCGGTTATGCCGGATGGTTCGCTCGCAGTCGGCACCGGCGACAGCGGCAAGCTTTATCGAGTACGCGCCGCTGGCGCTAAACCTGAAAGTTCACTGCTCCTCAAAACTAATCAAACCCACGTGATGTCCCTTGCCATCACCAAGCAGGGCGACCTCATCGCCGGGACCGATCCGGGCGGATTAGTGCTGAGAATTTCTTCGGATGGAAAGGCATTCGGCCTTTACGATTCAGCCGTGCGCGAAATTCATGCGTTGTCCGTCGCGAATGACGGCACGATCTACGCGCTCGCGTTGAGCGATGCGGCATCGACCGCGAAAGCGCAGACGACGGCAACCGCTACCGTGGATGTGAACGCCACTTCAACCACGGATGAATCGGGAACAGCTCAACCACAGGCGACACCGCCAGCTCGCAGCCGTAACGACCTGAGCAACGTTCGCAGTGTAGTCTTTCGCATTCTGCCGGACGGCGGCAGCGACATTGTGTGGAGTTCGACTTCAGTGACGGGCTTCGCGGTAAGCGCGACGGGCAATGGTGTTTTGCTCGGAACGTCAGACAAAGGTCGCATCTATTCGATTACGGATGACGGCCGGGACACGCTTCTTTTGCAATCGCCCGAAGGTCAGGTTTCCGCCATCGCGACGCATGGAAACAACGTCTATGTCGCGTCCAGCAATCAGGGCAAACTCTTCCGTTATGGAGATTCGGTACAGCGCGAAGGCACTTACGAGTCGCCAGTGCGCGACGCGAAGCTCGCGTCAGCATGGGGGCGCATTTGGTGGCGAGGCCAGGGGCCAATCGAATTACAAACACGAAGCGGCAATAGTGACAAGCCGGATTCAACCTGGAGTGATTGGAGTCCGAGTTACAGCGACGCGAACGGTTCACAGGTTATCAGCCCGAAGGCTCGCTTCATTCAATGGCGGGCAATTTTGCGAGGAACGACTGGAACTCGCAGCACGCAACCTCAGCTCGAGGACGTGAGCATCGCTTATTTGCCGCGCAACGTTGCGCCTGAAGTCTTGTCGATTACGGTTTTGCCGCCCGGCGTCTCGCTTCAGCAGCAACTGCAAATGCCCACCGATCCAAATGTCGAGGCTTCGGGTCTCGATCCCGCGATTTTCGGCATGGGCGTGCAAGCGCCACCGCGACGCATCTTTCAGCGTGGCGCTCGCTCGTTGCAGTGGCAGGCGGAGGATCGCAACAGCGATACTTTGGAATACGCCGTCTATTACCGGTCGCTGGGCGAGACAAACTTCCGTCTATTAAAAGATCACATCCGCGACGCCTTCTACACCGTTGACGCAGCGAGTCTCGCCGACGGCCGATACATCTTCAAAGTTGTCGCATCGGATGCGCTCGACAATCCGGCAGCGGCAGCAATGTCGGGTGAGAGACTCAGTGAGCCGGTGGACATCGACAATACTCCGCCGGGAATTCGCTCAGTCGCCGCCCCGACGGTTACAGGTGATCGAGTACACGCAAGCTTTGATGTGGAAGACGCGACCGGCCGAATCAAGCGCGCTGATGTCAGCATTGACGGCGGCATTTGGCGCGAGGTGTTTCCCGATGATGGAATTGCTGACAGTCAGCGCGAACGGTTCTCATTTGATTTGCCGATCGTCGGCCCCGGCGAGCACACGATATCCTTGCGCGCATACGAAAACAGTAACAACGTCGGAAGACTGAGCCTTACAGTTCGCAAGTAGATTTCGCGACCGGTAGTTCCCCCAATTTCGGTATTTCCCGGCTTACCTCTGCGAGTACCCTGTGTTCTCTGCGGGTTATCGAGAAGCATAACCGCAGCGGATCATGGAGGAAACAACGCAGAGATGCACAGCGAATTTCAAATTAGGAGCCCACATCGTGCACGAGATGGTTCGCCCGCTCGCGAAAAAGTGCGAGAATGCGCCAAAATCTCGGATTATTCTGGGTACCTGTAGCCAGCTCAGCAGCATCTCACCCTAGCAAAATATAGCCACGCCCATGTTTTTGCGTTAAGCTGTCGTAGGCCTGCCGGTTTGGCACCGATGTTGCTGAACGAAAGGGTGCGCAAGCTCTCCGCCTCTCCCTGATGCGAAAGGAAAGACCTGAGGAGGCGGCCAGACAGATGAAGCACTTAAGATCAATTTTTGCGGCGGTTCTAATCGGACTGATGGTTTCCGTCGGCGCTTTTGCGCAAAAAGGCGGCAACGACAATCGGCCTCCGAAAGAAGATCAGAAGATCAAGGAGACCCCGAAGCCTCCGCCGAGCAACAGCAATAAGCGCAAACCCTAGTTGGTGGTTTGAGAACCTTTTACCCGAGACCCGCGGCAATTTCGCGGGTCTTAACTTTTTGAAATGAGCAGATTGCGAAATCAAATCTTTCTGGTGGCGCTTGTCCTGAGCATCGCCATCGCTTCGCAAGTGGTGTTTGCGCAAGGCGGACGCGCAGTCGATGCGCGTCTCGTGGCGCGCGCCCAGCAGATAACCGGCGATCGTTTTAGCCTGGTGACATCCACGCCGAATGGTGTGACTGTTGTCGCTATTAGTACGCCACGCCGCGAAGTTCTCGATGCGATCGACCGTGGATTCACGGACCTCTTCGCCGTAGCTCGACGACACGGATATCGAAGCCGCCTGAACTATGCTGACTACACCGTCTTTGTCGCACGGCCGGATCGCACCAAAGACAGTTCGGGACAATACTCGCCGGACATCGCCGTCGCTGCCGGTCAGTACGCCGGCAGTGGTTACGATCAAGGTGGATACATCTATGCGGCGGGAATGGTCCTCTCGTTCAATCCTTCCGCATTTATCATCGCGGAGCACGACGGCGACTGGGAGCGAATTTCCAACGTCGTCAGATTCGAAGGCGAGCACCTCGTTCTCTACTACAACGACCGCGCACTGTATGAGCGCACCGCCGATCACAGTCGCGGCGGCGGTCATCCGATTCTGCAGTAGTCGCGATTACCTCACTTTAACCGAAGCAAAATAGCTCTCACGGTTGTTCACATTTAATTGACTGAACGGTCTGGTTTTGTTTAGGCTGCGTCTCTTAAATCGAGGACTACTGCCTAAATGAAAACAAAATACGTTTGGTTACTTGTCGCCGCCTTTGGCGCCGCATTGCTTACGGCGATCGTCTCAATCAATTCTGTGAATGCTCGCGTCCTGACGACTGGACCGGTTAGCGAAGATCTGTTCGCAGGTCTCCGTTGGCGGAACATCGGCCCGTTACACGGTGGACGCGTGTCGGCTGTGAGCGGGGCGATTGGTCAGCCGGGCACGTTTTATTTGGGTGCGCCCCTCGGCGGCGCCTGGAAAACGACAAACGCGGGTGTTTCATGGTTCCCGATCTTCGATCAATTCACGAACGTCGATAGTGTCGGCGCGATTCAGGTAGCACCATCAGATCCAAACATTGTGTATCTGGGCACTGGTGACTCAGTGCAAGGTTCATCCGGTGATGGGATGTACAAATCGAGCGACGCCGGCAAGACCTGGACGCACGTCGGCCTCGAAGAAACGACGAAGATCAACAAGATGGTGATCGATCCAAAAGATCCGAACATCGTCGTCGCATCCACACAGGGTGATGCGACGCACAACGGCCGGGGCATCTATCGCACGACCGACGGCGGCAAGACCTGGGAGAACGCTCTGCGGCCGGAAAACGCGAATGGCACCCGCGACGTCGAGTATGCGTTCGACATGCCGAACGTCATCTTCGCGACATCACAAGGCGCGGGCGGCGGATTTGGTGGCGGAGGAGGTGGTGGTGCGCCACAGGGACCGAACGGCACGGCACTGTACAAGTCGACTGACGAAGGTAAGACCTGGAGGAAAGTCACCACGCTGCCGCAATACAACGGCCGCATCAGCGTCGCGATTGCGATGCACACAAACGCCCAGCGCGTTTATGTGATCGGCACGCCGCTTCAGGGCACTTCGGGTCTGTCTCGATCCGACGACGGCGGCCAGACCTGGCAACACATGGCCGGTGATGAGACGCGCATTGCCAATGGCCAGGGCAACTACAGCTCGGGCGTCTGGGTTGATGTTGAGAATCCTGACATCCTTTACACGATCGCTACCACCATTTATCGATCGACCGACGGCGGCAAGACATTTAGCGCGTTCAAAGGCGCTCCCGGCGGGGAGGACCCACACGTGGCGTGGCTCGATCCGACCGACAACAAACGTATCTTCTTCGGCTTCGATCAGGGTCCTGCGATCACGCTCGATGGCGGCCAAACCTGGAGCGGCTATTACCAGATTCCCATCGCGCAGCTTTATCACCTCTCCACTGACAATCAATATCCGTATTGGGTAATGGCTTCGCAGCAGGACACCGGCGCAATCATGACGCGCAGCCGCAGCGACTGGGGACAGATTACAGAATTTGATTGGCTCCCGCTGCCATCATCTGAATTCGGGACAGTCGTCGCCGATCCCCTCAAGCCTACAACCGTGTATGGCGTTGGCTATGGCATCGGCCAGGGCAATGGGATCATCAAGATCGATCTTGCGACTGGGCAGTGGGGCAACGTCGCTCCAAATTTCGGCACAGACAGAAATCTCTATGCTGAGTCTTTTGATTTCTGGAAGCGGTTTGACACCAGGTTCGATCCAAAGGCGTTATACGTCGGTTACAACTGCATTCTCGTTACGCGTGACGGCGCCCAGACCTGGAAAGCATTCAGTCCTGATCTCACCACTCCAAAAGGTCAGCCGATGGTTGCGTGTGGTGTGGCGCCCACGCCCACTCCGACGCCCACTCCGGGAGCAACTCCGAATCCATTCGGAGCGTTTCGCCCTTCAATCTCAGATTTCTCGATCTCGACAGTTAAGCAGGGCGTCGTGTGGTCGGGGAGCGCCAACGGACAGATCTACAACACGTTCGACGGCGGCAAGACCTGGAACAACGTCACGAACTTCGCCGATCTTCCGGCGGGCATGAGCATCGTCACGGTTGAAGCCGGACACAGCGATCTCAATACGGCCTACGTGCTCGCCAACGTCGGCTTTAGCCGAAGTCCTGCTCAAGGCCCCCAGCAGCACTACATCTATCGCACGCACGACGGAGGCAAAACCTGGACGCGCATCGTCAACGGTCTCCCGACCGATGAGCGCACCGGCACTCAGGTGCACGTGATTCGAGAAGATCCCAAACAGAAAGGCCTGCTCTTTGCCGGCACTGAAACAACTGTCTACGTATCGTTCGACGATGGTGATCATTGGCAGTCGCTGCGCCTGAATCTGCCGAGTACATCGATCCGTGACATGGTCTTTCACACGGATCACAACATGAATGATCTCGTCATCTGCACGTACGGCCGCGGCTTCTGGGTGCTTGACGACATGAGTCCGCTACGCGAGATTGCGGCGAAGTCACAAGAGATCGCGGCGGCGCCGGCTTACCTCTTCAAGCCGGGCGACGCGATTCGCGCTCGGGCGAGCGCGAACTGGGATCAGCCGATGAACCCGGAGTTGCCGCACGCGCCGAATCCTCCTTTCGGCGCGCTCATTTACTATCACTTGAGCAAGCAGCCGGCGGGCGAGATCAAGCTCCAAATCTTCGACTCGGCGAATAAGTTAGTTCGCACGATCACGAGCACACAACCAGCCATGTATGTTCGGCCGCCCTATCCGGATTACTGGCTGATGCCGTCCTCTGAACGGGCTCTGTCGACGAATGTCGGGACGAATCGCATCAATTGGGACCTCCGCTATGACGATCCGCCGGGCTTCAATCCCGACATCAACAACCAGATGAATCCGTCATCCGGCACTGTGACGCCGGCGCCGCATGGTCCGCTGGCATTGCCGGGCATGTACACAGTGAAGCTCATCGTTGATGGTCAGACGTATTCGCAACCGCTCGTCGTTCACAACGATCCACGCCTTGGTGAGAGCACGGCGGTGATGTCGACGCTTCGCGCGCAAAACAAACTGGCGATGGTTACCGTGCAGAGTATGAAGGACAGCTATGCCGCTAACGGCGAAGTCGCCGCCGTCCGTGCGCAGCTTGCCACGCTGATGAAAACCTCACTGCCACCCGTTGTCGCCACGGCTGCAACCGCGCTCGATGCGAAGCTGGCGACTGTCGGAGGTGTGCAGCGCGGCGGACGCGGCGGTGGTGGTTTCGGTGGAGCTGCGCGTGTTCCCGGCAGCCTATTGTCATTCCCGGCAATCAATAATCTTTTCAACACGGTGCTCGGTCCGCTCACGCAGAACGGCATCGACATGCCGCCAACGAAAGCGCAGGTCGACACTTGGGAATCTGCGTGCAACGAATTCACTGCAACGGCGAATGGGTGGAAGGCGATGCTCTCGACAGACCTCGTCGGCTTCAACACACTGCTTACGAATAACAAGCTGACACCGCTAAAGCTCGCGCCGACTGGCGTAGTAGCGCCGGCGTCATGCAAGTTCTTGGGGGCTGCAGGGAATCCGCGAGGAAGCAAGTAGCGACGGTTCAATGTGTGCGGAGCAAAACGGGCGACCTGGATGTTCCAAGGTCGCCTGTTGCTTTATGAAAACATGGTGCCCGCTAGTAGATTCGAACTACTGACCCCTCGCGTGTGAAGCGAGTGCTCTACCGCTGAGCCAAGCGGGCGTAAGTTCCTTAAATCAGCGAGTTGCGGTGGATATTAGATCGACCGCAAAAGGCTCAAATCCCGCCGTTAGTGTTGCATCTTAAACGATCACCGCCCGCTTGCGCCAGCGGTATGGGCACTCGTCTAGTTTCAGGTTCGAAGCTGGTAACACGGGTTCGATTCCCGTCGGCCGCTCCAATTCTTCAGTAATTCTTAAACTCAATTTCTAAGACCTATAGAAAAGTTTAGAAACGTCCCGCAAATTCTCTCGAAGGAAGTCTCAGACTCGAGAGGTGACAGTCGCAACGAATCTTAAGAACACATCCTTTCAATCTGGGATCGTATCCTTCGCACGCATACACCGATGGTGGATTTCTCGGCTGCGATACGGTTTGGAGGAATCGGATTACAAGCCGCTGGGGTTGTGAGAGTGCCGACCTGAGCGTGCTGGGAATCAGAAAGCAGAAGCGTCGCACAAAGCAGCATTAAGAGAGTGGTGATGCTGAGTATTCGTCGTTCCATAGTCTTAGAATCGCGAAACGATTTTAGCCCTCGCACTTATTGATCGGCAGGTGACAGAATAGTATCGTAACGCCCGTAACTCGGTACATTATTATTTAGCTGCGGTGATCTTATGGCCGAAAGACGCACAAGCCTTACGTTAAGTGCGGTCGCTGTTGGGGTGTTGTTAATTGCTTGTTCCACGCGAACTCACTGGCCTGTTGACGCGCATCCTTCACAACCAGCGAACACGGAATCAAATGCCGCAGCATTACCGTCGAGTGGTTTGCCATTGCGAGTGTTGGCCGATTTTCCATTGACCGGCGGAACAACGCGCCTGGACTATCAGAGTCTGGATAGTGGAACGGGGCGACTGTACATCGCGCATTTGGGTTCTGATTTGATGACCGTGTTCGATGTTAATAAGCAGACCATCGTCGGCGATGTAAAGGACCTGCGCCATGTACACGGAGTATTGGCCGTGCCGGAGTTGCATCGCGTTTACGCTTCCGCGACCGGCACGAGCGAATTGGCAGTCATCGATGATCGGAATCTCACAATCGTCGCGCGTGTGCCCGCAGGTGACTACCCTGACGGCATAGCCTACGCCACCAAAGAGAACAAGATTTACATCTCTGACTTGCACGGCAAAGCAGACACGGTTATCGACGCGAAAACAAATCAACGAATAACGACCATCGAACTTGGCGGCGGCGCGGGAAATAGTCAGTACGATCCCGCCTCGGATCGAATTTTCGTCACTGTCGATGGCCGTGAGGAGTTGGCTGAGATAGATCCCAACACTGATAGAGTTGCCGCGCGCTATCCGCTTAACGGCTGTAAAGGCAGTCACGGATTATTGATTGATTCGGAGAATCGATTGGCGTTTGCGGCCTGCGAAGAAAACTCGAAGTTGGTTGTCTTCGACCTGCAAAGCAAGAAAACTACGGCAACCCTTCCCGTCGGAGCCGACCCTGACGTCCTCGCGTTCGACAGCAACCTTCACCGATTGTATGTGTCGGCTGAAAGCGGCAACGTTGCCATCTTCGATGAGCGCGATCGCGGATTACAAAAAGTCTTCCTTGGTTTCTTCGCGGCGAACGCTCACACCGTAGCCGTCGATTCACGCACGCACCGTGTCTATTGGCCGCTGCAAAATGTCGGCGGGAAACCGTTTCTGCGAATCACGGTCCCGTCCGATGCAAAATGAAAGCTCGTTTGCATCTTTCAAACGAAAACGATCGCAAAGGACCGATTCTGGCTCTGACGGCCGCCGCGCTCTTTGGCGCCAGCGCTCCACTGGCCAAGCTTCTGCTCAACCAACTTCCGCCGATCCTTTTGGCGGCATTGCTCTATCTCGGATCGGGCATCGGGCTTTCTGGCTGGCTCTGGTTGCGCCGTTTCACGTCTGCTGACATATCAATTGAGGCCCGCCTAAAACGACAAGATCTACGCTGGTTGGGCTGCGCAATCCTCGCGGGAGGAGTCCTTGGGCCGATTCTCTTGCTCATCGGACTGCGGGTCACTCCCGCATCTTCGGCCTCGCTCCTACTAAATCTGGAAGGAGTATTCACGGCCTTGCTCGCCTGGTTTGTCTTCAAAGAGAATTTCGACCGGCGGATAGCTCTGGGGATGATCGCCATTGTCACTGGAGGCATTTTGCTGTCATGGGCCGGCAGGCCAGAGATTGGAATCCCGTGGGGAACCATCTTCATTGCGGGCGCCTGTCTGGCTTGGGCCATCGACAATAATCTCACCCGGAGAGTCTCGTCAGCAGACCCCATCCAGATCGCTGCGACAAAGGGACTGGTCGCCGGAGTGGTCAATCTCTTCATTGCTCTCTTTGTAGGGACGACGATACCGCGAGTAACAGTCATCGCGTCAGCGGCCCTGCTTGGTTTTCTGAGTTACGGTGTGAGCTTGACGCTCTTTATATTGGCACTCAGACATATGGGAACCGCGCGGACCGGAGCTTACTTCTCAACAGCTCCCTTTGTCGGCGCCTTGCTGTCGCTCTTGATCTTCAGAGACCGCTTGACGATTGCCGTGGTGGCCGCGGCGGTGCTAATGGTCATCGGCGTTTGGCTGCACTTGACGGAACGGCATGGTCACGAGCATGTCCACGAAGACATGGAACATGAGCATCGCCACTCTCACGACAAACATCATCGACATCACAATGACCCGGCGTCGCTGGCGCAGACACATACCCACATGCACCGGCATGAGAGACTCCGGCATGCTCATTCGCACTACCCGGATATACATCATCGTCACGAGCACCAATCCGAGGCAAAGTGAAAATCAGTGCACTCATTCGCGAATCTGCCTTCGTTGCCGGCCTGCTCATTTCGTTGAGTGTAGTTGCTTCGGCGCAGACTGTGGCGACCTGGCATCAGGGCGATGACATTTCGCTCCCGGCTGCTGCGGACAAGTCACCCGAGAGCATGTCTCAGCAGAGTAAGGCGGCAACCTCGCAGTCCCAACCCGAAAGTGGCGCGCACCGCATCCGCATACTTCGCATCAGCGATCCCATTAAGATCGACGGGCGCCTGGATGAACCGGCCTGGTCGCAGGCGGACGCCGCCACCGATTTCCGTCAGGAGAGTCCGACTGAAGGTGCGCCAGCATCCGAGAGAACGGAGGTCCGCGTACTTTACGACAACAAGAACGTCTACATTGGCATCCGTGCCTTTGATAGTGAGGCTTCGAAAATCAACGCGCGTGAACTGGTGCGCGACTCAACTTTTGATACCGATGATCGAATCGAGATCATCCTCGACACGTACCACGACCGGCGCAATGGTTTTCGGTTTGCCGTTAATCCGTTAGGGACGCAACAGGACGCGCTAATCACCGACGAAGGCAAAGACGTCAATCTGTCGTGGGATGGATCGTGGATATCGTCAGGGCGTATCGACGCGCAAGGCTACACAATTGAGATTGAGATTCCTTTGACGACGCTGCGCTTCACTGAAGGGATCGACACGTGGGGATTCAATGTCTCGCGCGTTATCCGGCGCAAGAACGAAGAGAACCTTTGGAGCAGTTGGCAGCGATCGTATGGGCTTGAGCGCATCTCGCAGGCGGGCGAACTCACGGGCGTGGGTGAGATGAAGCGTCGTCGGTTATATGAGATCAAACCTTACGCAACTGGCGGCTGGCGCCAGGGCGTTCCGCTGGTCGGCAAACCGGGGTTTGATTCCGGGCTAAATGGCAAGGCCGGATTGGAAGTCGTCAAGATTGGCATCACGCCTTCGCTGACTGCAGAATTCACTGCCAATCCCGACTTTGGCCAAGCGGAGGTTGATGATCAGGTCGTTAATCTGACTCGCTTCTCGGTCTTCTTTCCCGAGAAGCGGGATTTCTTTCTTGAGAACTTTGGCATCTTCCTCTTTGGCCGTGAAGGGGAGAATCAGGCTTTCTTCACGCGGCGTATTGGTTTGACTGACGACGGCGCGCCGGTCCCGATCGACTATGGCGCAAAACTTACCGGCAGGATTGGTGCTTACAACGTCGGCTTTCTGCAGGTACAGACGCGGAAACTCGGCGACGGTTCAAGTCCTTTCGCGATTCCGCGTGATCAATTTACCGTGTTGCGGGTTAAGCGTGATGTGCTCAAGCGATCCTATATCGGCGCAATCTTCGTTAATCGCCAGGGCGCAACGTCCGCTGGCGGCCCCAGCTACAACCGAGTAGCCGGCGTTGATTCAGAATTCAATCTCACTGACCATTACAAAGTGACAGCCTTCTGGATGGGGTCCGCCACGCCTGGAGTTCATTCCAGCTACGGTTCGTCGCGGCTCCAGTCGATCTTCGAAAACAGTCTGTACCGGTTCATCACGGTGTATGAAGATGTCGGTTCAAACTTCAATCCGGAAGTTGGCTTCATCGAGCGCAACGCGATTCACCAGTACTTCGGCCAGTTTGCTTACAAGCCGCGGCCGAAGTTCATCCCGCACGTGCAGCAGATGGAGTTTGAAACACAGATTGAGTACTACACCGATCGCCACAACAAATTAGCGACCCGACAGACCGAGCTTTCATGGGACACGATCTTCAAGAATTCATCGGAATTTTTCTTCCGGCCGATCGAGGCAGTCAATGACGTTCTCATCGAGCCATTTGAAATTCGGCCTGGAATCGTCATTCCGCGCGGCAGCTATCAATTCAACCGGCCTCGCGTGTCATTCACCAGCGATCTGAGTAAGAGGATTATTTTCACGGCTCGTGAGAAGTGGGGAAAGTTCTATACGGGCACACGCTATGAGACTTCAGGGGGCATTCAGTGGCGACCCAACTCGCATCTGTTTTTCGACTTCGGCGAGAGCTACAACAAAGTGCATTTGCGCGAAGGCGACTTCAATACAAGTCTTTTTACCGGACACTTTAACTATAACTTCTCACGCAAACTGCTGACGTCCGCCTTCGTGCAATTGAACTCAGCCGCGCGTCTTTCGCTTATTAATGTGAGGCTCCGGTACATCTTTCGTCCCAACAGCGACTTCTTCATCATCTATAATCAGAGCACCGGCGCAGGGTTGGAACGTCCTTCTTACAGCCTGCAATTCAAGCTGACTCGCGATTTCACATTCTAGGAAGGACCGGCCAAAAAGAGCTCAACGCATTTCCGGTCTGTCTGTAAACATAAGAAGGGGCGACACGTACGAGTGTCGCCCCAATTACTGAGCCAAACGGGCGTAAGTCCTTTAGAATTACAGCTAACACTCGTGCCACGCCAGACGTTCAAATCTCGCTGTATAGCTGGCATCTTATCCGATCACTGCTGGCTTGCGCCAGCGGTAGGGTAATCGCGCTCGACTCCAGAATTCTCTTCAGGGTCCCAAGCCGGGACATCACATAACTCATGTCTCCTTTACATAATCGTCTCCTTATATATATGGAAGGACGATATAGATGAAGGGACGCGAATAAGAAAACCAGGATATCAACAAGGAAATTGAAGCTGACATTTAAATCAGGAAGTCTGTCCTTACTCGACATTGAGAGATCGTTTCTAAATAAAAGATTCCTGCCTGATCTGAGAGCCTCAGATAAAGACATTCACTATGTGTGTTAACGCACAGACCGGTTTTGCTGTTCGGCCTAACCTCCCAATCCTCAAAGGGTCAATTGACAATTGGTTCTCAGTGGGGCGAATGGACCTTGCTCACTACGAGGTGCAGTGTTCAAGTGTCTTCTGAAGGTCCGTCCCAAGCCCGAGTCGTCTTTTCATAACATTTCAAACACCTCGCATTTGACAATTTCTTAGGGAGGTCAAGTATGCCAGCTGTGCTGAGCTATCCAGGCGTCTACATCGAAGAGATTCCCAGCGGTGTGCGAACGATCGCCGGAGTCGCGACCTCGATCACTGCTTTCCTCGGCAAGGCTCTGCGCGGGCCGGCGGATGAGCCGATCACTATCACCAGCTTCGGCGGGTTTGAGCGCATCTTCGGTGGGCTGCACCGCGATTTCACACTCAGCTATGCCGTACGCGATTTCTTCGTCAACCGCGGCAGCCAAGCTGTTATTGTGCGGCTCTACAAAAAAGCAGAGAGCAAAGCGTCGAAGGCGCTATTCGAAGTGCCGAACCTGACGCTGGAAGCGGCAAACGAAGGCGCGTGGGGGATGAAGGTGCGTGCGCGGGTGCAGAAGAAGGAACCGGCCGATCCGAATCTGGTGGCCGTGGCGCAACGACTCGGTGTCCTACCAGAGGACCTCTTCGATTTAATCGTGCGTGACGGAGGCGCCGGGGTGATTGAGACCTTCATCAATCTAACCACGAAAGAGAGTGCGCGCCGCGCTGATCGCGTGCTGAAGGCGGAATCGACCCTGGTCCGAGTGGCTGGCGCGACCACCTTGCCCTCCGCCACCAGCCCTGCGAAGCATAGCGGCGCGCTCTCCGACGCCGACGTCTGGACCGCGGACACCAAATCAACTCCGGCCAAGGATACCGACCCCACTGACGTGGCCGTCGACAGCGATGCGCTCGATGCCGCAGCCTATAAAGGCAGCGTGGGCGGCAAGACCGGTTTGTATCAGCTCGAAAAGGTCGACCTGTTCAATCTGCTCTGCATCCTTCCCGATGCGCGGAACGGCGACGTGCCAAACGAGGTCTATCAGGAGGCCCTCACGTACTGTGCCGAGCGCCGCGCCATGTTGATCGTAGATCCAAGGAATGACTGGTCGGTGAGCACGGTGGTGGCGGGCGTGGCCGAGATGAATCTCAACGGCGACGCGGCCCGCAACGCCGCGATTTATTTTCCGCGCATCAAGCAGGCTGACCCCCAACTCGATGGTCAGATTGAGACGTTCGTGCCGTCCGGCATGATTGCCGGCGTGATGGCGCACACCGATGTGCAACGTGGCGTGTGGAAGGCACCTGCCGGCATCGATGCCGCGCTAAACGGCGTCACGGGATTACAAGTCGAGATGACGGACGGGGAGAACGGTCTGCTTAATCCGCTCGGCATCAACTGCCTGCGCACTTTCCCCGTCTTCGGGCGGGTTGTGTGGGGTGCGCGCACACTGCGCGGCGCGGACGCGGCCGCTGACGAATACAAATATGTCCCCGTGCGCCGCACCACACTCTTCATCGAGGAGAGTTTGTTTCGCGGCACGCAGTGGGTGGTCTTCGAGCCGAACGACGAACCGTTGTGGGCGCAAATTCGCTTGAATGTCGGCGCGTTCATGCAGGACCTGTTTAGACAAGGCGCCTTTCAAGGCAAGACGCCGCGCGACGCGTACTTCGTCAAATGTGACAAGGAAACGACGACGCAGAACGACATTAATAAAGGCATTGTCAACGTCGTCGTAGGCTTTGCGCCGCTTAAGCCGGCGGAGTTTGTGGTCATCAAGATCCAGCAAATGGCCGGGCAGATCGCAACGTAGTTTGCGGAATGAATAACGCACATTGTGTTCGATACGCGCTCACGAAGAAACACGCAGGCAAATAGAAGGAGAATGAGATGGCTCAGTTCAGTGTAAACGCTCAGCGTTTTGACCCGTACAAGAACTTCAAATTCCGCGTGAAGTGGGATGGCAAGTATGTGGCGGGGGTCAGCAAGGTTGGCGGCCTGAAAAAGACTACCGAGGTGGTTAAGCATCGCGAGGGCGGGGATCCCTCGAGTAGTCGCAAGTCGCCGGGCCGCACTGAATTCGAGGCCATCACACTCGAACGCGGCGTAACCCACGATACCGAATTTGAAAAATGGGCCAACAAGGTCTGGAACTTTGGCTCAGGTCTCGGGGCTGAAGTTTCGCTGAAGGACTTTCGCAAAGACATCATCATCGATCTCTACAACGAAGCTGGCCAACTCGCGATCTCGTACAGATTGTTTCGTTGCTGGGTGTCTGAATACCAGGCAGTTCCTGACCTCGACGCCAACGCCAACGCCGTCGCGATTCAGCACATAAAACTCGAGAACGAAGGATGGGAGCGTGACTATGATGTGACCGAACCGTCCGAACCAACCTTCACCGAGCCGCCGCTATAGTCGTTTATGCACCCGCTTTCGGCAGCGCAATTACTGGACGCCTGGGAACAGGGTTTGGCTGAGCCTGTTTACAGACGAGCACTCCCTTTGCTCGCGGCTGCGTCTCCCCACACCACGATCGACGTAGTAGCTGCGCTCAGCATCGGCGAACGAGACCGCTGGTTGTTAACCCTGCGAGAGTGGACGTTCGGCCCCCGCCTGGTGAGCGTTGCTAATTGTTCGGAGTGTGAAGAGCGGCTTGAATGGGCAGTGGACACCGCCGCTCTGTACGTCGAGCGCCCAACCGAACAGGCTGACAGCCTGGCGCTCGAAATGGACCGTTACCTCATTAACTTCCGCGCGCCAAACACCGGTGATCTTGCCGCCATCGCCGGGTGCGCCGATCTCCCAACCGCTCACAGCGCCTTGCTTGAGAGATGTGTATCGAAGGCCGAGTTCGAGAGTCATGAAATACCGGTGGACCAACTGCCGAACGAAATAGTCGCTGCGATCGCGAAACGCATGGCTGAAGCCGACCCACAAGCGGACTTGAGATTCGATCTTGTCTGTCCGGGATGCGGCAGAAACTGGCAAGCAGCGTTCGACATTGAATCTTTTTTCTGGAGTGAGATTAACGCCTGGGCGCAACGCATCCTGTTGGAGGTGCATTTGCTGGCCCGTGCCTACGGTTGGCGCGAGAAGGACATTCTCAATCTCAGCCCGTGGCGACGCCAGTTCTATCTTGGTTTGGCAAGCGCATGAACAATTACCTGGACAATCTGGCCGCTCGCATCCTGCAAGTTTCGCCGGTCGTTAGGCCGCGCCTACCGTCGTTATTTGAGCCGTCACCGGTGGTTGCAGGCCCTGCGTCGGCAGTTCATGAAAATGAGACGTCCACGGTCTTTTCAGACCTTTCTCGCCCAGTAAGCCTGGCGAGACCTGATGCACAGTTCGAAACCGGGACCGCAACACATCGAATGAATGGGATCACCCTAACCGCGCCGAGAATCGTGAGTCAGCCTGGATCTCAGCGGTTCAGAGCTGACGCCTCTTCAATTGATGGCCTAACTGCTGCGGCGGCTCAGACATCCGATTCTAAAAGTGAAGACTCTCGCGACCTTATCGAAACGATAGCAAGAAGGGGTCTGGCGTTTGGTGTAGCGGGCTCAGAAATTCGACGCGATCGCGTGAAACTCCCGGCGGCGAATGAAGCTACTTCGTTTGCAGCCGAAGCTGCGCCCACAATAAGTGTCACGATCGGCCGCGTTGAGGTGCGCGCGGTTTACCCGCAACCTCAGGCGCAGCCGGCTCGTCGAGTTCATCCGGCGCCAATGTCGTTGGACGAATACTTCAAGAAACGAACCGGGGGGCGCAAATGAGTAGCGCCTTCGCCATCGCCGGTGTGACCGCTGTGCTCAAGGATTTGCTGAACAGCACGGTCATTGACCAAGACCTGGTCGCCAGCGTCGGCGATGTGACGGTCACGGCGCTGTCGCCAGACATGATCAAGATCGATGGTCCGGAGGCGAAAACGCAACTTAACCTATTCCTCTATCAAGTCACGCCCAATGCCGGTTGGCGCAACGTCGCCCTGCCTTCGCGCGACGCGAACGGCCACCGCGTGACCAATCCGCCGCTCGCGCTCGATCTGCATTACCTGCTGACGGCTTACGGCGTCAAAGACCTGCACTCGGAGATTCTGCTCGGCTATGCAATGCAGTTGCTGCACGAAACGCCAGTCCTGTCACGCGAAGCGATTCGTAAGGCGCTCGATCCATCAACAATCGGCGGCGGCTCCTTGCCGGAGGAGCTCGCAACTTCGGAACTCGCCGAGCAGATCGAGCAGATCAAGATCGTCCCCGAAACAATGAATATGGAAGAAGTGTCGCGGCTTTGGTCGGCGATGGGCGCGCACTTTCGGCCGACGGCGGCTTATCAGGCGTCGGTGGTCTTGATTGAAGCCCGCCGCTCGCTGCGCCCGACGCTGCCGGTTCTCGATCGCTTCATACACACAGTTGAGTTGCGCCGCCCGACGATCGAAAGCGTCCAGCCCCAGATCGTGCTCAAAGGCGGCGCGCTGGTGATCAGCGGGCAAAGCCTCAAAGGCGCGATCACCAAAGTTGCCTTCGGAGCGACGTTAGTTGATCCGGTATCGGTCTCAGATCAAGAGATCACGGTCAATGCGGACGACGCTCTGTTTGCGGGCGTGAACACGGTGCAGGTCGTTCATCAACTCGATCTGGGGACGCCGGATGAACCGCACGGTGGATTCACGTCGAATGTCGCAGCGTTCATGCTCGCGCCGGAGATCAAGACCGCGCCGCCGATCACCGCCGCGCGCGGCGCGACTTTGACTCTCGAGATTGATCCGCCGGTAGGGCGCGCCCAACGAGTCACGCTGCTGGCCGGAGATCACACAAGCACGATTCCGTCGCGACCCGCCAGCGGTCCGCCGACAACAACCAGTTTGGACTTTCCGATTTCAGCGGATTCTCCGGCCGGAACATTTCTGTTGCGCGTGCAGGTGGACGGCGCTGACAGTCCGCTCGTCACGGACTCGGACGGTAAATACGACACGCCGACGGTGACAATCACTTGAACGAATCGCCTCACAACTGGGTAGAAGCGAATCAACACTGCCTGGTGGCGGCGGTGGCAACAGTGCGCGCCGCGCTGGAACGGCACGCAGCGCGTGCGACCGCTGAGACTTCTCCGGATCAGTCGCTGCAAACGACGTCAGATAATGTGCAACAAGCCAGCGCCGCTTTGCCCGTGCCGCCGGCAATGGAAACTTTGTGTGCTGCTTTCGCGCTTTCACCTTTCGAGCGTGACGTGCTTTTGATGTGCGCGGGGATGGAACTGGATGGCGCCTTCGCTGCTTCGTGCGCCGCAGCGCAAAACGATCCGCACCCCGCGTATCCGACTTTCAGCCTCGCGCTGGCCGCCTTGCCGGATGCGCACTGGAATGCGCTCACGCCGACCGCGCCCTTGCGCCGTTGGCGTTTGATCGAGATCGCGAATATTGGCGAAAGCCTCTTGCATGGTCAGCTCCGTATTGACGAGCGTGTGCTCCATTACCTGGCCGGTATCTCTTACCTGGACCAGCGCCTGGAAGGTTTGGTCAAACCTTTCACTGCCCGGCGCGAGCTGCCGCTGTCGCAACAGCACGCAGCGGACCGCATCGCGGATTTGTGGTCCCGCCGGAAGGGTTCAGATGAGTGGCCCATCGTCGCGCTCTGTGGTCGCGATCAAAGCGGCAAACGCAGCGTGGCGGCGCAGGCCTGCTCGATGCTCGGACTCAGTTTGCGCATCATGCGCGCCGCGGATGTTCCACAGTCCGCCGCTGAGCGCGAGGCATTTGCTCGGCTGTGGGAACGCGAAGCGATCCTGCTCAATAGTGCGCTGCTCCTGGAACAGGGGGAACAGGATCTGCAGCCGGCCGCTCTCTCACTAATCGAGGCGCTGAACTGTTTGCTGTTTGTTTCGGTCCCGGAATCTTTGAGTCTGCGCGATCGTTTGGTTTATCGCGTTGACGTGCGGAAGCCGAGCTCTGCCGAACAAGAGTCGCTTTGGATTGACGCGCTTGGCCCAACGGCGAGTCAGATGAATGGAGCACTTGAACGGGTCGTCTCACAATTCAGTCTGGGAACCGATTCGATCTACAACGCCAGCGAGCTGGCCCGTGAAAACGCTGCGCCCTATGGTGACGAAACTGTCGCCGGCAGTGCGCTTTGGGATGCTTGTCGCGCGCAGGCGCGGCCTCGACTCGATGACCTGGCCCAACGAATCATTCCGGCGGCGACCTGGAATGAACTGGTGCTGCCCGAACTTCAGATGCGTGACCTGCACCAGATATCCGCGCACATCCGCCGGCGGGCAAAGGTTTATGGCGAGTGGGGCTTTGCGACTAAAGGCGAACGGGGACTGGGTATCAGCGCGCTGTTTGCCGGAGCGAGCGGCACCGGCAAGACGATGGCGGCGGAAGTTCTGGCGAACGAACTGCAACTCGATCTCTACCGCATCGACTTGAGCCAGGTGGTGAGCAAATACATCGGAGAGACTGAAAAGAATCTGCGTCGTGTTTTCGATGCGGCCGAAGAAGGTGGAGCGATTTTGCTGTTTGACGAAGCTGATGCGCTCTTTGGCAAACGAAGCGAGGTGAAAGACAGCCACGATCGTTATGCCAACATCGAAGTCAGTTATCTTTTGCAGCGCATGGAAACGTATCGCGGCCTCGCGATACTCACGACGAATCTGAAGACTGCCGTGGACACCGCTTTCCTGCGCCGCCTGCGTTTCATCATTCAGTTTCCTTTTCCCGACGCGGCCCACCGCGCGCAAATCTGGCGGAATATTTTCCCGGTTGAGACACCTGTAGAAGCCATCGACTTCACGCGGCTCGCACGCTTGAGCATTCCGGGCGGAAACATTCGCAACATCGCCTTGCACGCGGCCTTTCATGCCGCCGAAGCGGGCGACGTTGTAACGATGGCCCATCTCGCGCGCGCTGCCCGTGGCGAATACACGAAACTCGAAAAGCCTCTGACCGAGGCTGAGATTGGAGGCTGGGTATGAAACGCCCAAACCTCAATCTCCATATCAAAGAGTTGGTGCTTCACGGCTTCGCTCCGAACGACCGTTACGCGATTGCGGATGCAGTTCAGCAGGAGTTGTCGCGTTTGCTGGGGACGTCGGCCGAACAATCTCATTCAGACTTTGCGTCAACGCTTATTCAACATTCGAGCAACGCTCGTCTTGATGCCGGCGCTTTTCAAGTTGAGCAAAACTCCAAACCCACTTCACTCGGCAACCAGATCGCGCAGGCCGTTCATGGAGGGTTGACGAAATGAGTGCGCACGCTCACGCCATTGCGAAAGACTCGTCGACGGTGCCGTTGCCAACATCAGTTGCGGCCAACTCACAGCCGCTGACCAATTCGCGCAGCGCCGGTTTGTTTCTTCAGCGCAAGTGCGCATGCGGATCGTCAACAGCCTCACTAACAGGCGAATGCGGGGAATGCAAAAGCAAGAAACTAGTACAGACAAAGCTCACAATAGGCGCGAGCAACGATCCATTCGAACAGGAGGCAGATAGGGTTGCAGATCAAGTACTTGCAGCGCGACCAAATCCCGCCGTCAAAGTTGCACGACCGCAAATTCAGCGCTTCACCGGACAACCGAGTTCCTCAGCCGTCACAACAGCGCCCGCCAGCGTAGACCGAGTTCTCTCTAGCCCAGGCACTCCACTTGAGCCCGTACTGCGCCAGGACATGGAGCAGCGCTTCAGCCACGACTTTTCCAGCGTACGGGTGCACACCGATGCTACTGCCGACCGATCGGCGCGCGACGTACACGCCCACGCCTACACCGTAGGTTCCGACATCATATTTGGTGCGGGGCGTTTTGTGCCGGGGACGCAAGACGGGCGACAGTTGATTGCGCACGAGCTGACGCATGTGGTGCAGCAATCAGGTTCAGAGGGAGTTGCAACGCAATCGCACACCACAGCTACCGTTATGCGAGCAATCACGACCTCACGGGCCGTGGAAGCTGTGCGCGGACCGGGTACGTCGCTACCGAAGGAAATTCAGCGCGCAGCTACGCGGCGATACGGCCAGAGCTTCGCGAATGTACGCATCCATACCGGTGCGCCAGCGTCTGCCGCCGCGGCATCACTGAGCGCATCGGCGTTCACGATAGGCAACAACATAGCCTTCGGAGCGCACCGCTATGCGCCTGCTACAACCCAAGGGCGTCTATTGTTGCAACACGAACTACGGCATGTTGCTCAACAACGTTCCGCCGCACCAGCGGTGTCGCCTGAACTCGATTCGCCGAAGTCGCAGTATGAACAAGAGGCGCGCCAGATCCATGATCCGCACATCGAAGCCCTGCCGGTCCAACGTATCCAGTGCGCACCCGATGACGAGTCCTCCTTCGGAGATTCCCTGGTCGAAGGGATCGGTCAGGGACTCTTCGGTGCTGGCACGTGGTCTGGCCTCAAAGAGGTCGCCAAATTTGCCACGGCCGACCAGTGGGGCCGAGTGTTCTTTGGTCGCGCCTGGCCCTTTCTCAAGGCGTTGTTCGAAGGATTCCTCGACGGCTTTCAGGCCGACGTTGACTCGGGACGTGCGGAGTCCGCCGAGGAGCATCTGGTCGATTTGGTGTTGAATCCCGGGAATTCAGCAAGATTCCTCGGAGGTTTCCTGATTGGAGTGGTCCTTGGCTTGATCAGCCCCATCACCGATCTCGTCAAGGGAGTTATCGCTATTGTGGAATTCGGACAATCAGCTGTCGAATGGCTCGCCAAGTGGTCACCAGCAGGAATCGCCGCCAGCCATGAACGCCAGCAGAAGATCGTGCGCTTGACGCAGAAGTTCGCAGATCTGAAAGACGAGTTTGGCAAGGCCTTGGATAGCTTCCGTAGCGATCCGAAAAAAACAGTGGAGAAGTTCTCAGGCTTTCTAGACGACCTCATGCAGATGGCGCTTGGGAAAGCACACGAGTTCGGCGCGAACGCGGCACACTCTATTTTTAATTTTCTCAATAGTTCCTACTACGAAATGGGAAAGGGAATCGGCGAGCTGGTGGGAGCGCTCTTAGCGCAAATACTCTTGTTCATCTTCACCGGGCCGATCGGAAAACTGATCACCGAATTGGCGAGTTCCCTCGGTAAGGTGGCCAAATTTGCCCTGGGCAAGGCGGTGGGTGTTTTCAAATGGGTCAAGGATGCCGGATCCGAAGTGGTTTCGCTGCTTCGCAAGGCCGCCAAGGGCGCCCTGAAGTTCTTTGAAGGTTTGGTGACTAAGACTATTGAAGCGTACGACGCGCTCGCAGAAATATTCAGCGAAGCCGCCTCCATCGAACTCGCGGTCGAGAAGGGTGCGGCCGGAGCGGGGCGGAACGTGCTGAACGTCTACAAAGTGACGTCTAAAGAGGCAGCCATCCTTGAGCACACCGCCGCCAAGATAGTACTCGAGCCAACCGAGGCGATGGCTGAGCTCGACATTGCCAAGCACGCCGGGGCCACACCTGGTCATCCGATGGAGTTACCGAATCACCACACCATAGAGCCACATTTGGACGGCACTTTCTGCCGCACCACGTTTCGTATTTGCTACGATAAGAATGGCAAACCCCTGCCGGAATCAATTGAACAGTTCAGGCAGCGCGGCGGAAAGGTCGAACGCCGCGCAGTCCCCATAGATGCGCAACCTAAGCCAGGCGTCACGGCTGCACCGAAATCTGGGCCGAGACCACCCGAAGGTTTCGAGGACATCTTCGAGCAAGTCAGTGAACGAAAGACGCTTGGAACCAAACCGGTATCGTCAGAGACTCAGGCAGGTACCTTTGCGCATGAGCATTTCAAAAACCTGGATAATATGCTCAGTGAGTTTAACAAAGACGCTGCAAAATACCTGGATGACTATCCGAAAGGTAAACGCATAAAACGTGAATATAAAATAGAACATCCTGAATATAAGGGACGCGAACCGCGCGTGGATCTTGTTGATGAAGAAACAGCAGAAGTCTTTGAGATTAAACCGAGAACGAAGGAATGGATCAAAAAAGGAAAGGCGCAGGCACAACAGTATGTGGAGTGGCTGAACAAGTACCATAAACGCTCGGACGGTAAAATATGGAAGTTAGGAAAGGGGGGTGGGGTCCTTACCTATGATCAAGACGTGCTCTTGGCATGGCTAAGGGACATTGGCTACTTCCCAAAGTAAACCGACGTTGATGGTGACGTTTCGCGGCGGGCAGAACGTCATGACACTGGAATGATCGGTTTGCTTGTCTAGACGGTCTTTGAGGATCAAGGGCGATGACCGGTCACCAGTCTTGCGACTCACCCAAACTGCTGAAGGGCGGCACCATACTGATCGACTCGGAGAGTGCGGCGGTGCGGCACATCATTATGCTGCAAATACAACCCCGACACGCTCAGCCGCACTTTTCAGGTCAAGGGCGCCGGCGCGGAAATCAAGCTAAACGCCGAGGTTGATGCAATGAAAGGACGCGATCAATGAGTAGCTTTCCAAACTCTCCGCGCCTCCTCAAAGGCGGCATCGTGCTGATCGATGCAAACACATCGGCGGTGCTGCGGACGATCACGCTGCAATACAACCCGGATACGCTGACGCGTTCGTTGCAGATCAAAGCGCTCGCCGAAGGTGGAGATCGATCGGAAGCGATGCGGCTGACGGGACCGCCGGTCGAGACGATCAAGGTCGAGGTTGAACTCGATGCTACAGATCAACTCGAGTTTCCCGATCAGAACTCCAACGCAACCGAGTTTGGTCTGCAACCGCAGTTGGCGGCGCTCGAAACGATTGTGTATCCGAGCAGCGCGCAGATTCAGTCAAACAATTCACTCGCCAGTTCCGGCACACTCGAGATCATTCCGATGGAAACTCCGTTGACTTTATTTGTTTGGAGTAAGAACCGGGTGGTGCCGGTGAAGCTCACCGAATTCAGCATCACTGAAGAAGCCTTTGATGTGAACTTAAATCCGATTCGAGCGAAAGTAAGTTTAGGCATGCGCGTGTTGAGTGTTAACGATCTGCCTTTTTCGCACAAAGGCTCGAGTCTTTTCCTCGCTTATCAGCAGCAGAAGGAAAGCCTCGCTAAGAAGGCAACGGGCGGGGGGCTGAGTACATTGGGTATAACCAGAATTCCGTAGTTTTCAGTTCTGTCGTCCTGTAGGGACGTTATGTTTATCGAACGCAAGTCTTAACAGATCTTCCTCGCTCCCGGAGCGAAACGTTTGCTGATAGTCGCTGAAACATTGCGCTCCGCTGGAGCGCGAGTCACCAGGTTAGCGGTGTCTATAAACATCTGGCTCTGCTGAGCCGGGATTAGTGCACAGGTTGCACACAGAAGACCGAAAGTGAATCGCTAATCAGAATTCCCTGAGGTTGAAAATGTTTTCAATTACCAGTCGTTATTACGGCATCGCGACCGCCACGCTGGAAACACGCGGCGGCGAAACCATCAACTATGTGCGCCGCCGCTTTGTGCCGCCGCCGGAAAACTTCGCGCTGCTCCTGGAACACTGCGTTTCGCAAGGTGAACGATTAGACAACATCACCGCGCAATATCTCGGCGACCCGGAACAGTTCTGGCGCCTGTGCGACGCCAACGGCGCGATTCGCCCGGAGGAGTTGGTAGAGACTGTGGGCCGGCGAATCAAGATAACGCTCCCTGAAGGTATCCCGGGAACCTCGAATGCTTAAAGGCTTCTATCTCACATTATTAGTTGGACCCGTCGTGCCCGTGCCCGTGCCTAAGTCCGTGCTCGATGCGCTGACCAGTGTTCAAGTCACGGTAGCCGCAGGATCAACAAGCGGTTTTCAGCTTAGCTTCACATTGAATAATCGATCGCCGCTCCACACGTTGTTTCTGATTGCCGGAGCAGAAGCGCCGTTGCTGCGCGTCATCATCATTCTGACCATAAACGGAAGGCCCAACGTTTTGATGGACGGAGTAATGACGAACCAGCAGGTAAGCCCGGGCGGTAAGCCGGGCGAATCTACGCTGACGATTACCGGCGAGGACCTTACAAAGGTCATGTCGTTGCTGGATTTCAGCGGCATTCCTTATCCGGCGATGCCGGCAGAGGCGCGCGTAATGTTGATAGTCGCCAAGTATGCGATGTTCGGCATTATTCCGTTGGTAATCCCATCACCATTCACCGATTTGCCAAATCCAGTCGAACGCATTCCCAAACACAAGTGGACCGATCTGAAGTACATCGAGAGGCTGGCGTGCGATGCCGGATATGTCTTCTACATAGACGCTGGTCCGGCTCCAGGCACGAACGTGGCTTACTGGGGGCCCGAAATTAAAGTCGGCGTACCCCAACCGGCCCTCAATTACGACATGGACGCACATACCAATGTCGAGTCACTAAGCTTTAACTTTGATAGTGCGAACACGACTTTGCCGATTGTCTTTATTCAGAACTCGCTTACCAGGTTTGCGATTCCGATCCCGATTCCCAAGCTGAATCCGCTGCAACCACCGCTGGGATTGATACCCGCGCCAGTCACCAACATCACGATGTTGAAGGACACGGCAAAACTTTCTCCGATCGCAGCGCTTGGCAAGGGTCTGGCAGTCGCTTCGCGCTCCGCGGACGCCGTATCCGGCAATGGCTCGCTTGACGTTGTGCGTTACGGCCGGCTGTTGAAAGCCCGGCAACTGGTGGGCGTGCGTGGCGTGGGCATGGCCTTTGACGGTCTCTACTTCGTTAAGAGCGTCACGACAAATCTCAAACAGGGCGAGTTGAAACAGAGTTTCGAGTTGACCAGAAACGGTCTGGTCTCAATTACGCCGAGGGTGCCTGCATGAACAACTGCGAGGTAAACGACGGTTCGACCGGCGGTCAAAAATATTTTGGGAAGTATCGCGGCACGGTCCTGAATAACATCGATCCATTACAAATCGGGCGATTGATGGTCCAGGTTTCTGATGTCGAAGGCCTATTCCCATCGAGTTGGGCGATGCCTTGTTTTCCCATCGCCGGCAGGCAGATGGGCGCGTACATGATTCCGCAGATCGGCGCCGGCGTTTGGGTGGAATATGAGCAGGGCGACGCCGACTATCCAATCTGGACTGGGTGCTGGTATGGCTCGGTCGGGGAAGTTCCCCAGTTGGCTCTGGTGGGAAACCCCGCGAGTCCAAACATCGTGCTGCAAAGCGCACTGCAAAACTCAATCGTGATCAGTGACCTGCCTGGTCCAACGGGCGGCATCATGCTCAGAAGCACTTCAGGGGCGACGATCATAGTCAACGATACGGGGATCTACATTCAGAACGGTAAAGGTGCGTCACTGGTTTTGGTCGGCCCGCAGGTGACGATCAACGGGGGAGCCCTGATGGTGATTTGATCAGAATCAGGAGGAGACGACCAGGATGGCAGGATTCTTAGTTCATGTTGGCGCAACGGTGCGATGCTCGCACCTGGGGCAAGCACAGCCCAGCGTTTCAAATCCGCGAGTCTTGGTCAGCGGTAAGCCGACGGTTCTGCTAACTACCCGTTACGACGTCTTCGGCTGCACGCTCTCATCTTCGGCCGGCGGCCCCTGCGGGACTGCGCAATGGCTGAAAGGAACAACACGCGTGTTTTCAAACGGACAGCCGCTGGTGATTCAAGGCGGCCAGTCGATCTGCGCACCGACACTCGCCCACTTAACAGTGGTCTTCACGCAATCGCGAGTCACAGGAATCTGATTCAATGGCCAACCTGGATTATCCATACCAGTTTGACGGGCGCGGCCGCACGGCGGCGACCGGCGACGATGCGCACATTCGCGATCTGATCGAGCAGGTGCTTTTCACCGCGCCCGGCGAGCGCGTCAATCGCCCCGACTTCGGCAGCGGATTGATGCGACTCGTTTTCGCGCCCAACAGCGATGAACTTGCCGCCACCACTCAATTCCTCGTTCAGGGAGCGCTGCAACAATGGCTCGGCGATCTGATTGAAGTCGAAACGGTCGAGGTCACCAGCGAAGACTCGACGCTACGCGTCACGGTGCAATACCTCGTCCGCCGCAGCGATGCACGGCAGACCGCAACGTTCACACGAGGAGGAGGGCTATAGCGTTGATCTACTTCTGCTGCGACGAGCGCCGCCGCCAGGCGCTGCGCGGTCATCCCACACTCAACGGCATTGACTTCCTCGAAGTCGTGGACGATCCAGTGATGCCCGACGCGGATCGTCAACGCACGCTTCTGGTGAATTTCGTCAATCCATTGGCCGCCAATGCCATCAACAAAACCAAACTGCGCATCGAAGGCGGCGAGCGCATTCGCGACGTCGCGATCGATACGACCTCAATCGGCTCCGGCGCGCAAGAACGCGTACTGACGGTCAAGGTCAATCATCCCGGCGATTTTTCGACCTACACTTTGCGGCTCGCGCAAAACGCCCAGGATCCGACCAGCACGCAACCGCCCAATGGTTTCGATCCGCAACTCGCGGCCATCGCGTTTTCATTCAAGGTCAATTGCCCGAGCGATTTCGATTGCCGCACAGATCAAGTCTGCCCGCCGGAACCGCAAGCGGCGCCGCCGATTGATTACCTGGCCAAAGACTATGCCGGCTTTCGCCAATTGATGCTCGACCGCCTGGCCGCGCTTGCGCCCGATTGGCGCGAGCGCAATCCGGCCGATCTGGGAGTCGCGCTTGTCGAGTTGCTGGCCTACGTCGGCGATTACCTCAGCTATCAGCAGGACGCTGTGGCGACTGAAGCTTATTTGGGGACGGCTCGCCGGCGCATATCGGTGCGGCGGCACGCGCGCATGGTTGATTACGCGATGCACGACGGCTGCAACGCGCGCGCGTGGGTGCAGGTGCAGGTGCAAAGAAAAACTGAATTGAAGCGGCGCGTGCAAATGACCCCAAAAGTCACTTACACAACCAAGCTGCTGACTCGCGCCCCAGCGCAACCGGCGCGCATCGCCTTCAACGCATTCACTGAAGACCAACTTCGAGCGTTGGGCGTGGAAGTCTTCGAACCGCTGCACGATGCCTCGCTTTTTCCGCGGCACAACCGGATGAACTTCTACACCTGGGGCGCGCACGAATGTTGTCTGCCGCGAGGCGCAACCCGCGCCACTTTGGCGGAGGCATTCCCGGATTTGAAAGCCGGCGACGTATTGATCTTCGAAGAACTACGATCGCCGCACACCGGCGAAGAGAGGCACGCCGATCCGTCGCATCGCCACGCCGTGCGACTGACGCGCGTCACGCCGGCGAAAGACCCGCTCGGCGGACGTTTTCTCGAACTGACCAACGACGGCGACGCTGATGTGACCGAGATCGAGTGGAGCGTCGCCGATGCGCTTCCATTCCCTCTTTGCGTTTCGACGCTGACGGACGCCGAGCACGGCCAAAAGCAGATTGACGGCGTGAGCGTCGCGCTGGGCAACATCGTGCTCGTGGATCATGGAATGACCACCAGCGAAGACAAAATCGGAACGGTTCCCGGCTCGAAGCACGCGCGCGTGCAATCCGCGGCTCACTGCGATCACCAGCCGGCCCGCCAGATCCAGCCGCGTTTCAATCCGCACCTCAGCCAGCGGCCTTTGACGCAAGCGGCCACAGCCACGGTCGCTGATCCGATCACCAATCAACCGCGCGACGTGTCCTTCGATCCAAACGCGCCAGCCGCCGCCGCATTCGAATGGCAGATGTCGGACGTGCTGCCCGCCGTCACCCTCAGCAACAAAGTGGAACCGAGCGGGCCAACATGGCGTCCGCGACGCGATTTGCTCAGCAGCGATAGGTTCGCCACCGAGTTCGTTGCCGAAATTGAAGAGGGCGGAGCAGCGACCTTGCGCTTCGGCGACGACCTGCACGGAAGCCGTCCGGTGCGAGAGACAACCTTCGGGGCCGCGTATCGCGTCGGTAACGGCGCGCGCGGCAATGTTGGCGCCGAAGCCATCGCTCATATCATCTCGGATACACCCGCAATCACCGTCGTGCGCAATCCAATGCCGGCCCGCGGTGGCGTCGAGCCCGAAAGCATCGAGCACGTGCGCCAGAGCGCGCCTTTTGCTTTCCGCACGCAGGAGCGAGCCGTCACGCCCGCTGATTACGCCGCCGTCACCGAACGCCATCCACAGGTGCAACAGGGCGCCGCGACCTTTCGCTGGACGGGCAGTTGGCGCACGGTCTTCGTGACCGCGGATCGGATGGGCGGATTGCCGGTCGATGACGATTTCGAACGCGCGATGCGAGGGCACCTGGAACGCTTCCGTATGGCCGGGCACGATCTTGAAATTGACGGCCCGCGTTTCGTCTCGCTCGAAGTCGAGATGACCGTCTGCGTCAAGCCCGATTACTTCCGCGGCAGCGTCAGGCAGGCGTTGCTGACGGTCTTGAGCAATCGCGGGCTCGCCGGCGGCGGGCGTGGCGTTTTTCATCCTGACAACTTCACTTTCGGTCAAGCGGTTTTCTTGAGCGCGCTTTATCAGGCTGCGCAAGGGATCGCGGGAGTGGCCTCGGTTGAGATCACGAAGTTTCAGCGACAGGGACAGTCGAGCACGTCTTCGCTTGACACAGGCAGGCTTGAGCTTGGGCGATTGGAGATCGCGCGATTGGACAACGATCCGAATTTCGCTGAGAACGGCGTGCTGCGATTGAACTTGATAGGAGGCAAGTGAGCAATGTCTGTTGATCCGAACTTGCCCGACATCAGTGATTGCGGCTGCTGTGCAGGCTTGGAGACTGAGACGCCGGTTGAGATCTCCAACCGCGCGGGACTGGCCGCTGTCGCTTACCGCGCTGGAACACACGCGCAATTTAAAGCCTCGATGCTGGCGGCCCTTTCGTCGCAGGAGCGCGCGACGCTGCAGGCATTGCAGACCCGCGATGATGACGACTTCTCGATCGCTCTGCTCGATGCCTGGGCGACGGTTGCCGACGTGCTGACGTTTTATCAGGAGCGGAGCGCCAACGAATCTTACCTGCGCACGGCGACCGAGCGGTTCTCATTGCTCGAGTTGGCGCGCTTGATCGGCTACGAGCTGCGCCCCGGTGTGGCGGCGAGCACTTTCCTGGCCTTCACTGTCGAAGACGCGCCCGGCGCGCCGCCGCGCGCGACCGTCGACATCGGCACGAAAGCTCAGAGCATTCCCGGCCCCGGTGAACAGCCGCAGACCTTCGAGGCCATCGAGAAGATTGAAGCGCGCGGCGTCTGGAATACGATCAAGCCGCGATTGACTCGGCCGCAAACGCTCTCAATCGATATGTCCAGGCTTTTCATTCAGGGGGCGAGCGCCGGTCTGCACGCCGGCGATGGGCTGCTGATCGTCGAGGACATAGCGGGCCGCAAGAGATTTCGCCGTATCAGAAGTGTCACCGTGGATCAGGATGCGAATCGCACTACCGTGGAGTTTGGAGGTACGTCCACCTTACGCGGGTCTTTCGGTTTCCCGGTTGCGGGTACGTCGCTCTCTTCTTTTAGCGCTCGGCCACTCAACAGCGCGAGCATCGGCCAAAGCGTGCTCAATAAGAGCTGGGGACAAGCCGATTTGAATGCCTTCGCTCAGATTCAGGGCTGGCCGATCGAAAGCGTCTTCCAAAATGTCAGAACGCAGCTTAGCGGCACCGTGCGGCCAACGGACGCGGGAGTCTTTGCATTTCGCGTTCGCGCCTCGCTCTTCGGCCACAACGCGCTGGACTGGAAATTGTTGCCGGAGGAAACCCAAAAGGCGTTTGACCCCACGCCTGGCAGCGACTGGCCGTTAATTCCCGCAGATGGTGATAAACGGGTTTCGCTCGACGCAAGTTACCCTGAGATCGTCGCTTTCAGTTGGGCCGTCATTAAGAGTTCATCGAGCGAAGTGATTGCCCGCGTGCAAAAGGTGAGAGAAACGGGACTCTCGCGCTATGCGATCAGCGGCAAGAGCACGCAACTCGTCCTCGACAAAGATGTGACGCTTAGCGGTTTCTCTCAATTGCGGCAAACGAATGTCTACGCCCAGAGCGAGGAACTCGCGCTGGCCGAAGCACCGATTACCGAGCCGGTAGCCGGACACGTCATTGAGCTGGATCAATTCTATGAAGGCTTGAGCGTTGGGCAGAACATTGTGGTGACCGGCGAGCGCGACGATCTTGTCGGCGTCAGAGCGAGCGAGGTGGCGAGACTGAGCGAAGTCACGCACGACACCGCGCAAGGCCGGACCAGGCTGACACTCGCCGGTGATTTGGCCAATCAGTACCGGCGTGCGACCGTCACTATCAACGCGAACGTCGCGCGCGCCACACACGGCGAAACGGTGCAGGAAGTGTTGGGCGGCGGTGACGCCAGTCAGCGCTATCAACGCTTCACTCTGCGCCAGCCTCCGCTGACCCACACCAGCGCCGCCACAGCCAGCGGCACGGCTTCAACATTACAGGTCCGTGTCAACGAGCTGTTCTGGCATGAGGTGTCGTCGCTTTACGGCCACGGCCCGGACGAACGCATCTTCATCACACGTCTCGGCGACGACGGCAAGACCACGGTGCAGTTCGGCGACGGGCGCACCGGCGCGCGTCTGCCAACCGGCCAGGAAAACGTGCGAGCGACTTATCGCAAAGGCATAGGGCGCGGCGGACTCGTCAAAGCCGAACAAATCAGCATGCTGCTGACGCGGCCACTGGGCGTCAAAGGCGTCATTAATCCGCTGGCCTCGAGCGGTGGTGACGAGGCTGAAACGCTGGCCGATGCCCGCGGCAATGCGCCGCTGACCGTGATGACGTTGGAGCGCATCGTCTCGCTGCAGGATTACGAAGACTTCGCGCGCGCGTTCGCGGGGATCGCCAAATCGCGCGCGACTTGGACCTGGAGCGGGCAGGTGCGGGGCGTCTTCGTCACCGTCGCGGGACCGGATGGCGCTGAGGTCACGCCGGACGGCGACCTCTACAAGAATTTGCTCGCCGCGATGCAACAGGCGGGCGATCCGTTTGTGCCTGTGCGAGTGCAAAGCTATCGGCCGGCGTTTTTCAGACTCGCAGCGGGCGTCAAGGTGTATCCCGATTATTTGCCGGACAAAGTTTTGAAGGCCGTCGAGCAGGCGTTGCGCGCGCACTTCTCTTTCGCGGCGCGGCAATTCGGTCAGCCGGTCGCGTTGAGCGAAGTCGTCGCCGTCATGCAATCGGTGGCGGGCGTAATCGCGGTGGATTTGGACAAGCTCTATCGCTTCGACGATACGACAGGGGGATTGAAGATGCTTCTGCCCGCCGCCGCGCCGCAAGCGGGAGACACCGGAACAATAGCAGCGGAGTTGCTCACGCTCGATCCCAGTCCGCTTCACGATTTGGGGGTGATGCCATGAGCTTCGACGCCCCACGATTCTACGAACTGCTGCCGGCGATCTATCGCGTACGCGATGCCGAACAAGGCGACCCGCTTAAAGCCCTGCTGGCGGTGATTGCCGATGAGGCTGGCGTTCTCGAGGAAAACCTCGATCAGCTATACGACGATCAGTTTATCGAGACTTGCGCCGATTGGGTCGTGCCTTACATTGGCGACCTGATCGGCGTGCGCGCGCTCCACGGAGTCGTGCCCCAGGTAAGCAGCCCACGCGCTGAAGTGGCCAACACGATACGATTGCGCCGCCGCAAAGGCACGGCCGCCGTGCTCGAAGAGCTGGCTCGCGATGTCACTGGCTGGCCGGCGCGGGTGGTCGAGTTTTTCGAAGGGCTGGGCTGGACCCAGTTCATGAATCACACGCGCGTGCGTCCGCCCCGCGGAGGGTGGCTCGACCTGCGCGATCACGACGCCTGTGAGCGCATCGCTTATGCGCACGGCACGTTCGACCCAACCGCGCACACCGTCGACGTGCGCCGCATCGCCTCGGGGCGCGGGCGCTACAACATCCCCAATGTCGGCTTGTTCCTGTGGCGCTTGCAGGCTTATCCGATCACGCGCGGCACGGCGCGCGCAGTTGGGTTGAACCGATTTACGTTCAATCCGGTCGGGCTGGACTCGCAACTCTTCAATCGTCCGCAAAGCGAAACGGAGATCACGCATTTGGCTGAAGAGATCAACCTGCCCGCGCTGCTGCGTCGCCGCCCGCTTCACGATGAACTCGAAGCGCGGCGGCAGGCGCTGGCCGAAAGCCGTCCGCCCGACGCGGTTTACTTCGGAGAGCAGCCTGTCTGCGAGATCGCCATCAACGGTGAGAGCAAATCCGTATTGCCTGAAGAGCTGATGATTTGTGATCTGAGCGATTGGCGCGTGCCGCCGAACTCGAAAACTTACTCCCTGCCCGACGGCAGCGAAGTCGCGCGCAAGATTCGCGCCGCGGTCGATCCAGTGCTGGGCCGTCTGACCTTTGCTGCGAAGGAAGAACCGTTGGCAGTGACTGTAAGTTACGCCTACGGCTTCAGCTCTGAGATGGGCGGCGGTCCTTACGACCGCCTGTCCTCGATCTCGGCGGCGCTGGATCGGCCGGTGACCTTTCAAGTCGGTGTCAGTCAGGAGATCGCGCCGAAACCAGACGAAATCTTCGCCACGCTACAAGATGCCGTCGCTGCCTGGAACGCGCAACCGCCGGGCGCGGTCGGTGTGATCGCCGTGATGGACAACCGCACCTACGTCGAATCGTTGGCCGCCGAACACAGGATCGCCATCCCGGCCGGCAGCCGGCTGATTATCGTTGCCGCCGATTGGCCCGAGGTTGAGGCGCCAAATGGAGCGCCGCCCACGCGGATCAAAGGCCAGGTGTCACCCGCAGGAAGACGGCCACATCTGCTCGGCGGCTTGTCCGCGGCCGGCGCCAGCGACGAGAGCAGCGCGGGCGAGTTGATTCTCGACGGGTTGCTGATCGAAGGCGCGGTGACGGTATTGGTCGGCAATCTGGGTGTTCTGCGTGTGAGTCATTGCACGCTGGCTCCGGGCGCCGGCGAGATCATCGTCAATGCTTCCGCCACCGATTTCGGGAAGCAAAACACGCTATTGAAGCTCAGTCTTGAACACAGCATTTGCGGGCCAGTCACGCTGCCCGACACAGTGACCCATCTGAGTATCACGGACAGCATCGTGAGCAGCGGCAAAGGCAGCGATGACAAACTTGCCGCGATCACGGCTCTCGGCGCTGAGGCCGCACTCGAACGCAGCACCTTTATCGGCACGGTCGCGGTGCGCAGCGTTGAGGCGAGCAACTGCATTTTCACCGGCGTTCTGGAAGCGGCGCGGCGACAGACGGGCTGCGTGCGCTTCTCTTTCTTACCGCTGGAATCTAAAGCTCCGCGCCGTTACCGTTGCCAGCCCGATGACGCGGCGGAAGCCGTGCGCGTGGGTCCGCAGTTAACTTCAAGGAGTTACGGCGATCCTGGCTACGCGCAGCTAAGCCGGCGTTGCGCTGTCGAGATTCGGCAGGGCGCGGACGACGAAGCAGAGATGGGCGCATTTCACAATCTGTTTCAGCCGCAACGAGAAACCAATCTGCGCGTCCGGCTGGACGAATATCTACGCTTCGGTTTGGAAGCGGGCATTATTTACGTGAGTTAAATCGAGCGGCAAATGAATGGTAAATGGATTCACGGAGAGAGCGGAAGCGCGCGGATTGATCGAAATCATCCGTCGCATCCGATCGATACGTGTACCGATATTTCCGGTAGTGACTTTTCCACGGTGATTCAGGAGGTTGACGATGAAGGGCGATTTTAGCCGAAAGACATTTGATCCGAAGAAGCATTACAGCCGCGTTTTGATGCAGCAGGGACGCGTCCAGGTGGACGCGGATTGGAACGAGCAAGAGGCGATCAACCAGTACCGCGCGGAGATCGAAGCGCGCGACGTCATTGGGCGCTGTGGCGCGCCGTTGCACGACGCAGGATTCAAAATCACCGTCGATAGCGACGGCAAGTTGGTGATCGGCAAAGGGCGTTTTTATGCTGACGGCATCCTTTGCGAAAACGAGGACGTTACCGGTTATCTGCAACAGCCCGATCTGCCCGACGCGCCCGAACCGGGTAATGCGCTCGAGACATCTCCGGTTGGCATCGTCTACCTTGACGTTTGGGAGCGACATCTCACGGCGCTCGACGATCCTCGCATTCGCGAAGTGGCGCTCGGCGGCCCCGACACCGCTACGCGTAGCCGCGTCGTATGGCAAGTGAAGATTTTGCCGATCAAGCCTCGCAGGGGCGATCAGCCAACGTGCGCTGGAGATCTCCCCGAATGGGATCTGCTAATCGCGCCACGCGATGCAACGCTCAACGCCCGCACCCAATCGCCGGAGGCCGACAGCCCTTGCCTGATTCCGCCCACGGCCGGCTATCAGCGTTCGGAAAACCAACTCTATCGGGTCGAAGTTCACCAGAGCGGCGCGCTGGGCGAGGCGACTTTCAAATGGTCGCGCGACAATGGCTCCATCCTCACCTCGATCGAAAAGATCAATGGGGAGGAGATCACCGTCGGTGACGTCGGTCCCGACAACGTGCTCGGCTTCGCCAACGGCCACTCGGTTGAAGTGGTTGACGACCGGACCGAGCTGCTGGGCCAGCCGGGCGCATTGTTCCAGATTGAGAAAGTGGACGCGGCCACGCGCACCGTCAAGCTCAACAACAGCGCGCCTGCGGACATTGATCAAGCAGGCCATCCGAAACTCCGCCGGTGGGACAGCGCGGGTCTAATAAAAGTAGAAGAGCCCGCGACCAACGATGGGTGGATAGCCCTCGAAGGCGGGATCCAGATCCACTTCGCCGCCGGCAATTACCGCACGGGCGACTATTGGCTTATTCCCGCGCGCACCGCGACGGGCGAGATCGAATGGCCGCCGTTTCAGATTCCGAATGGGACGCCACTGCCGCAGCCGCCCGCCGGCATCGAGCATCATTATTGCCGTCTGGCGCTGGTGCAGCGTGGTCCGAACGGACTGCAAGTGGTCGAGGATTGCCGCCCACTCTTCCCGCCGTTGACGGAGGTCGAGGCTGACCGGGGCATTCACGTCAAGGAAGTACTGTCGAACGCCACTAACCAACCGCCGCTGCAGAACGACCACGATGTGGCGGTGACGGAGTTTGCGAAAGGCATAGTGATAGTCTGCGACGACGACGTCTTTCCCGGCAGCTTAGTAACATCAAAGCGTTCAGGATTGAACAATCCGGTCTGCTTCGTCACGGTCGATCTGCCGTTTCCACTGGGCGAGGCGGATCAACAGCTTTGGGGCAAACAAGTCATCGGATTCCAGTCGGTCACCCTGGAGGCGAAAGTCGAGGTGAAGAATAACGGCATCACGTGGCTCCCGGTGGAGGCGACTCAATCCTGGCTAGTGCGGCAGTTGTTCCAAACAATGCTGAAGCTTCGCCTCGGCGGTCGTGTGCTGGCGCATCTGACGCTCAAGGGTAATTTCGTCTGGGCGCTGTCGGATCCCAAACTCTATCTGGATGGAGAGGTCTTCGGTTTCCAACAAGACAAGACGACTGGAGCACGCTTCCCGAGCGGCGACCGAGTGCGTGGCGGCGATCTGGAGATGTGGTTCTGGCTTGTGCCGGAAGCGCAGTAGTAGCTCAGGTCATACGCGTGCGGATTCTCAGCACCGGTTCTGTCCTGGACAACCCGACGCCGAAGGTCCTGGCAACCATGACTTCTCAGACGCAGACACTCAAGTGTTCTCGCGCAAGCCGCCAACGCCAGTGAGTTGCAGTTCATCTCTTCTTTAAAACAGCAAGAAACCTAATCGAATTTCTGCCTATTTGAGGGCCAGAGACTCCTCAATTCTGTCGGACAAAAACTCTTCAAATCTGGAGCAACGGAACACACAGGCGTACAAAAATTCGAATCGTCGGTTTGCGAAAATGGGATTCACTAATCCCACAACCGAGCATCTGGTCCCCCACTTTCGTAGTCGTGCGACCAATACTCCCATCGTCAATCGGCACGCGACCTGAAAATCCCAACAAAACTAAAGACCGGAGTAGTTGTCGCCAGTGACTTGCACTGCATTGCTGTTGGCACAGTGGTTGAAAAGACTTCTACGGAAAACTGCACGCGGGATGGTTACACACGTGTTTACTTTGTCGGAAGGTGTCGAGGCTACGGACATACTGTGACAGCGCACTATGGATATTAAGCGATCTCCCAAATCGAAGTTAAAGAAACGAATTCGCACTGCGGTGTTGATTGTCATTGGTGTGGCCGCCATTGCCGGAATTACTTACGGTCTCAGCAAGATGAAGCCGGCCGCGCCCACCCTGGACCGTTCGACGACGGTCATCGGGATCGTGAAACGCGGCGAGATGGTTCGCGAAGTCAAAGGTAACGGGACGCTGGTACCGCAGGTGACGCGCTGGATTCCCGCGCCGGCGGATGGGCGCGTCGAACGAATTCTCGTGCAAGCGGGCGCCGAAGTGAGCGCGGGCACGGTGATTGTCGAATTGTCGAATCCTCAGCTGGAGCAGGACGCCATTGATGCAGAGTTCCAGGTCAAAACTGCACAGGCTGATGCCGAGAATCTGAAGGTCCGCCTGGAAAGCGATGGGATGACGCAGCAATCACAGATTGCTTCCATCAATGCCGAATACCGCCAGGCGAAGTTGCAGCTCGATTCGGAAGAGCAGCTCGCCAAGCAGGGGCTGGTCGCGGAACTTCCGCTGAAGGTCTCGCGTGTACACGTCGAGGACTTGGCGAACCGGCTTAAGGTTGAACAGCAACGCCTTGCAATCAGCGGTCAATCGAAAAAGGCGCAAATAAAAGCTCAGCAATCGCGGGTCGAACAGCTTCAGGCATTAGCGAAGCTCAGGCGGGTTCAAGTCGATGCGCTTAAAGTTCGCGCCGGCACCAATGGTGTGCTGCAACAGATTTCAGTCCAGGAAGGGCAGCAACTTACACCGGGTGTCAACATTGCGAGAATCGCTGATCCGGCATCCCTGAAAGCGGAATTGAAAGTCGCTGAGACCCAAATCAAAGACGTGAGAGAAGGGCAGCTCGCGATTGTTGATACTCGCAATGGTCTGATTCAGGGCCAGGTTGCCCGCATCGATCCGGCGGCGCGCGAAGGCACTTTCACCGTGGACGTCACGTTTACTGAAAGCCTGCCGCAAAGCGCCCGTCCCGACTTGAGCGTTGACGGGACTATCGAACTCGAACGACTACGTAACGTTCTCTACGTCGATCGGCCGGCGTTCGGACAAGCGCAACAGACCGTAGGCATGTTCAAGATTGGCCCGGACGGTCAGGAAGCTACGCGCACACAGGTCAAGCTTGGCCGCACTTCGGTGAGCACGGTCGAAATTCTCGACGGCTTGCGCGAGGGCGATCAGGTAATCATTTCGGATACGTCCAGCATGGACAATTACAACCGTATTCGTTTGCGCTGATTGATAACAGTGAAGCCGACTTCAGTCGGCGAGATTCGCAACACACAGTGAAGTCTGGTCATCAGCTTAGAACCCAAATTTAAGGAGCCAACAATGAGTTCAACCGACCCCCTTATTCACCTTTCCAACGTGAAGAAGGTTTTCTATACCGACGAGGTAGAAACGCACGCGCTGTCCGGGATTCACCTGGATATTAAGAAGGGTGAGTACCTTTCGATTGCCGGCCCGTCCGGCTGCGGCAAGTCGACTTTGTTGTCGATTCTCGGATTGCTGGATACGCCAACTGACGGCGAATACGTTTTGAACGAGCACCCCGTCGAGAACCTTTCGCTGTCCGAGCGCGCGCGTATTCGCAACCGCGAAGTTGGTTTCATCTTTCAGAGTTTCAATCTGATCGGCGACCTCACCGTCTATGAAAACGTTGAGTTGCCGTTGACGTATCGCGGCATGAACTCCAGCGAGCGCAAAAAACGGGTCACCGCTGCGCTCGAGCGCGTCGGCATGGGACATCGTGCCAAGCATCTGCCCAGCCAGCTCTCCGGCGGCCAACAGCAACGCGTGGCGGTCGCGCGCGCCGTCGGCGGCGCGCCCAGCATCCTGCTGGCGGACGAGCCCACCGGAAACCTCGACTCAACGAATGGTGAAGCAGTGATGGAGTTGCTGCGTGAGCTGCATCGCGGCGGCGCAACGATTTGCATGGTGACTCACGATCCACGTTACGCCCAGCACGCGGATCGGATCGTGCACCTCTTCGATGGCTTGATCGTCGAGGAAGAAACGGGTGCGAACCGTCGCCAGATCGAAGAAGCAAAGCAGGAATTAAGAGAAAGCGGATTCGTCGAAGTCCAATAACCGGTGGCACGGCGTTACGCCCGTGAGTTCACGCGCAAGATGCGCGTGCCACATTGAAGTCCAATGATTAGTCTTCGCAACGTCGAGAAATTTTTTTCGCAGGGCCTGTCGAAGAACTATGTGCTGCGGCGGATCAACCTCGATATCAAGCCCGGCGAGTTCATTTCGATCATGGGCCCTTCCGGAGCAGGGAAGTCCACGTTGCTGCACATTCTGGGTATGCATGATCACGCGTGGCAGGGCGAGTACCACTTCGACGATGTGGCTGTTCATTCGCTCAACCCGAAAAAGCGGGGTGAATTGCGTAACCGGAACATCGGATTCGTCTTTCAAAGTTATCACCTGCTCGACGATCAGACCGTGTTCGAGAATCTCGAACTACCGCTTTCCTATCGTGACGTAAATCGCAAAGAGCGCCAGTCGATTGTTTGCGACACGCTCGATCGTTTTCAGATTGTCGGCAAGAAGGATTTGTATCCAACCCAATTGTCCGGCGGGCAGCAGCAACTTGTCGGCGTCGCGCGCGCGGTTGTCGCCAACCCACGATTGATCCTGGCGGACGAGCCGACCGGCAACCTTCATTCGGCCCAAGGCAAAGAGATCATGGAAATGTTCAAGCGGTTGAACGACGACGGCACCACGATCGTGCAGGTGACGCACTCAGAGACAAATGCCGCGTACGGCAACCGCATCATCCAGCTGCAAGACGGTTGGATCGTTGACAACTAAGACCCGACTTGAAGTCGGTCGCGCGTATCCCCAGAAGCGCCGGAATTCTAAACAGCAAGCGAGTGAGATTCTCGTGAGTACTTTGGCGATGGCGCATATTCCTCGAACCCTAATTGCGGACGATCAACCGGACGTGCTCGCGGCCCTGCGCTTACTTCTAAAAAGCGCAGGGTACCAGACCGAGTCCGCGGATTCACCCACAGCAATTATTGAAGCGATCAAGAAGCGCGACTTTGACGTCCTGCTCATGGACCTTAACTACGCGCGTGATACGACGTCGGGTGAAGAAGGGCTTGACCTCATCTCCCGCATTCAAGCGGAAGACGATACGCTCCCGATTGTGGCGATGACGGCTTGGGGCAGCGTCGATCTGGCAGTCGAAGCCATGCACCGCGGTGTCCGTGATTTTGTACAAAAACCCTGGGAAAACTCGCGGCTGCTGAAGATTCTGCGGACGCAGGTCGAGCAGGGAAGAAACCGCCGGCGGCGACGCCAGAAAGCTTCGGAACGGCGTGAAATCAGTCGCATGCTGCAAGCGGAATTAAGAGAGGCGCGCGAAATCCAGCGGCGGCTCATGCCCCCGCAAGCGCATCGTTTCGCAGGATTTGAGATCGCCTCGACCTGGCAAGCCGCGCGCATGATCGGCGGCGATTATCTCGCGGCGTTTGCTTTGCCGGATGAACGAGCAGCGCTGTGCATTGCGGACGTTGCGGGCAAAGGCCTGCCGGCAGCGCTGTTGATGTCCCACTTGCACGCCGCGCTGAGAACAGTCGCAACCCAGGATCCAGCGCCGCGCAATGTCTGCGCGCAGTTGAATCAGTTGATGTGCGGCAACCTTCCGCCAAACAAATTCATTAGCAGCTTTTATGGTGTTCTCGATGTGCCGCGTCGCGTGTTGCAGTTCACCAACGCTGGTCATAATCCGCCATTGCTGGTGAAAAGCGATGGCAAAACCATGCGGCTCACAGTTGGCGGCAAAGTTCTCGGCGCATTTGCCGATTCGACCTATGGGCATCAAGAAATCCAATTGGGGTCAGAGGATCGGCTCGCGCTTTTCACGGATGGCCTGACTGAAATTCGCAACGCCGCTGGAGAAGAATTTGGGGAAGCACGCTTACGTCAACTGTTGATTGAAGAGCGCCATCGATCAGCGTCTGACTTGCAGTCATTAATTATGGATGCGGCAACCGAGTTTTCCGGCGGCGAGTTTGAAGATGATGTCGCACTCATGATTGTCGCCGTGAAGTGACGCGAACACTCTTGAAGTCGGAATTGACCGGGCAGCGGAAAGAAACCTATGGACTCTTTACTTGCTGATCTTCGTTACGGAATCCGGAATCTTCTGAAGCGGCCTGGATTCTCGGCGATTGCGATACTTACTCTTGCTCTGGGTATCGGCGCCACCAGCGCAATTTTCAGCGTCGTTAATGCGGTCCTCTTGCGGCCGATGCCTTACGCTGAGGCGGAACGTCTGATCGTCCCCTGGGGCAGCAAGGGCGATATGCAATACCAGACAATCGTCTCGTACCCGGACTTTGTGGATTGGCAGGCGCAAACGCAGACACTCGAATATGTCGCCGCATACACATCAGCCGGGGCGCTGCTGCGCGAGGGAGATTCTGAACCGGAGGCGATCGCCGGGTCGTCAGTTTCGGCCGATCTGTTTCCATTACTCAGAATTACCCCCGCGCTGGGCCGTCCTTTCACGCGGGCAGATGATCAGCAGAATGCGGCGCCGGTAATGGTTATCGGTTACAACCTCTGGCAGCGACGCTTCAACTCGGATCCGAACATAGTAGGTAAACAGATCAGAATCGGGAGCTCGAGCACTACTGTGCTGGGTGTTTTGCCGGAGGGCTTCCGATTTCCGGCAACAGCTTCGAAAACAGACTTCCTCAAACCGCTAGCGCCGGCAATCGGTGAGCGCACACAACGGCGCGGTAGTTACTCGCTGCGCGTGATCGGCCGTCTGAAGCCCAATGTCTCCGTGGCTGCCGCCGACGCCGAAATGCGCTCGATCGGTGTCCAGCTTGAACAACAATACCCGGACGAAGGATTTCGTCTCGGTGTCCGGCTGATCTCGTTGTACGACGCGGTAACCTGGGGTTCCAAAACACCGCTGTTAGTTCTGCTGGGCGCAGTTGGATTTGTCCTGCTGATTGCCTGCGCCAACATCGCCAACCTATCGCTCGCACGTGCAACCGCGCGACATCGCGAGATAGCCATTCGGGCGGCTCTCGGCGCCGGCAGGTTGCGTGTCATGCGCCAACTTTTGATCGAGAGCGTGATGCTTTCGCTTGCCGGCGGCGCGCTCGGCTTGTTAGTAGCGGTGTGGGGCGTCCAGATGTTACTCGCCGCAAATCCCTTAAATATCCCGCGCGTCAAAGATGTCGGATTGGACCTGACGGTGTTGGCTTTCACGGCGGCGATTTCACTTACGACCGGACTCGTCTTCGGCCTCGTTCCTGCGTTGCAGGCCAGCCGCGTAGATCTACAGGAGGGGCTGAGGGAGGGAGGCCGGGGCGCCGCGGCCGGCGCGTCACACAATCGAGTTCGCTCGCTGTTAGTTGTGTCGGAGGTGGCGCTCTCTCTCGTTTTGCTGGTAGGCGCTGGTCTGCTCGGCAAGAGCTTTCTGCTCCTCAGTGAAGTTCGGCCCGGTTTTGAGCCTGAGGGTGTAATAACCACGGACATCTCTTTGGCTAAAAGTAAGTATCCTCAGCCAGAGCAACAGCAGGCAGGCTTTGCAGAGATCCTCAGGCGGGCCGAGTCCATTCCCGGGGTCGAAGCCGCTGCGGCGATTTATCCAATACCGTTAGGCGGCGACAGCACCGCCAATACTTACCAGATCGCCGGCCGCCCGGCCTTGAGACCGGAAGACAAGCTGTTATCCAACCATCGCACGATCAGTCCAAATTATTTCCGAGCGCTCCGGATCCCGATTTTGCGCGGGCGTACATTCGATGAACGCGATAATCAGCACTCAACGCCGGTCATCATCATTAACGAAGTGTTCGCCCGGCGTCACTTTGCGGGCACAGAGGCTCTCGGCCAGCACGTCATCATCGAAGGCGAGGCCGGTGACAACGAACAGCCGGCCCCGAGAGAAATAGTCGGCGTCGTCGGAAACGTGCGCCACGAAAGTTTGGACTCTGAATCTGGTGCTGAGTACTACGTCCCGTACACCCAGGCTCCACAGTCGTTCATGAGTCTCGTCGTACGGTCCTCTGCCGGAAGTTCAGACCGCGCCATCGCCAGCCTGCGCGAAGCCATCAAGCAGGCCGACAAAGAACAATATGTCGGGGCCGTACAGCCGATGACGAAATTGATGGCCAACGCCGTAGCGCGGCGCCGTTTCAACGCGTTGCTAACGGGATTATTCGCAGTCGTCGCATTGGTGCTCGCTTCGGTCGGGATCTTCGGAGTCTTGAACTACACCGTGGCGCAACGCACGCAGGAAATTGGCGTGCGCGTGGCGTTGGGTGCGCAGACGCGAGACGTTTTGCGCCTGGTCCTGGGGCAGGGCATCCGGTTGATTCTGATCGGGCTGGGCCTAGGTCTGGTCGCTTCGTTCGCCCTGACAAGGGTGCTCGTGGGCATGCTCTTTCGCGTCACTCCAACCGATCCTTTCACGTTCGCCGGGGTTTCTTTTCTGCTGGTGAGCGTCGCGCTGGCGGCTTGTTACATTCCAGCGCGCCGCGCGACGAAGGTCGATCCATTGATAGCGTTGCGATACGAGTGAAAGAGCATGTCGATCGGCAGGAAGAGATCTGAATAGGGAGCCATTATGGAATCGCTTTTCAGTGATGTTCGTTACGGAATCCGGAATCTTCTGAAGCGGCCCGGATTTTCGGCGATTGCGATCATTACTCTTGCTCTCGGTATCGGCGCAAATAGTGCCATCTTCAGCGCCATAAACGCACTGCTGCTTAAGCCGCTCCCGATCCCCAATCAGGATCGGGTGGTGGCAATCTGGGACAAGAACCCGAGTCGTGGCGTTGTTCACAACGAAGTTGCGTTTGCGAATTATCTCGATTGGCGCGCGCAAAACCATTCGTTCGATCAACTCGCGCTCGAGCGATGGTGGAGCACCAATCTCACCGGCGGCGACATGCCTGAGCGCATTCAGGGCTTCCTCGTATCGTCTAACTTCTTCGACGTTGTCGGCGTCAAGCCCGTGCAGGGCCGTAACTTTCTTCCGAATGAAAACGAGCCAGGTAAGGATGGCGTCGCCGTTATCGCGCATAGCTTGTGGCAGCGGCGATTCGGATCGGATCCGGCAATAGTCAACAAGACGATTACTACAAACGGGATCGCTCGCACCGTCATCGGCGTCTTGCCCGAAGGCTTTAATTATCCGAAGGGCGCTGAGATTTACGCGCCGATTGCAATGACGCCGGAGCTAATCAAAAGCCGCGGCAATCACAGTTACTACGTGATCGGACGATTGAAAGACGGCGTTACGCTGCAAAGCGCGCAGGCGGACATTGACACTATTGCCGCGCGACTCGCGACGCAATATCCCGATACAAACGTCGGACTCGGCGCTACGGTTTACCCGATTGTCGCCGACACAACCCGTATCTATGCGACGGCCATGTGGATCATGATGGCCGCGGTCGGATTTGTGCTGCTCATTGCGTGCGCCAACGTCGCCAATTTGACGCTGGCTCGCGCGGGATCCCGACATAAAGAGATCGCTTTGCGCGCGGCACTCGGCGCCAATCGCTGGCGCATCGTCCGCCAGTTGTTGGTTGAGTGCATGATCATCGCTTTGCTCGGCGGGGCCGCGGGAATTGTCGTCGCGTTTTGGGGAATTGATTTGTTGCGCGCGGCGAACCCGGGAGATGCAGCGAAATACGCCGACGGTTGGAAGAACTTCGGTATCAATTATCAGGTCCTGGCGTTCACGTTCGGTCTTTCCTTGTTGAGCGGTTTCGTCTTCGGACTGGCTCCCGCGTGGCAAGTGTCGAAGCCGAATGTCAACAATGCTCTTAAGGAAGGCAGCCGCAACGTCAGTGCGGGTTCGCATCGTCTGCGTAGTCTGCTCGTCGTTTCCGAGATTGCTCTGTCTCTGATGCTGCTCATCGGCGCGGGATTATTCATGCGCAGTTTTGCCGCGCTACTCAAATCTGATCCCGGCTTTAATCCTGAAGGCGTCCTGACGGCGAATCTCAACTTGCCGATCGCAAAATACAAAGACGAACCCCAACGCGCGGCTTTCTACGCCGATCTGGTTCAGCGTGTAAAGACTTTGCCCGGAGTTCAGTCTGCGGCCGTCGTTAACTACATCCCCCTGGGCGGCGCGAACTCGTCAGATGATTTTTTGATCGAAGGCGCCCCCGAACCGAAAGCGGGGCAGGAAAACGAAGGCCGCTATCGCGTCTGCTCGCCTGACTACTTTCAAACTATGGGCATATCGATTCTGAAAGGTCGGGGCTTTACCGATCAGGACAAAGCCGGAACTCTGCCGGTCGTGATCGTCAATGAAACTCTCGCGCGCAGATACTGGCCGGTAGGCGATGCGCTGGGAAAGAGAATCCGGTTCTACGGGCCGCTGGAGAGAGCGCCGTGGATGCAGATCGTCGGCATCGTCCAGGATGTCAAGCATGAGCTGAACTTGCCGGTGACTCCCGAATATTACTTGCCGCATGCACAGGATAGTTGGAATGCAATGGTGCTGGTTGCGAGAACCAGCGTCGATCCCGGTTCCATGGCAGCGCCGATCAGGCAGCAAGTGCTCGCGATCGATAAGGAGCAACCGGTCTTTGACGTGAAGACAATGCAGGAGGTCCGCGCGATTTCGATCTCGGTGTATTCCATCGGCTCGGTGACGATGACGATCTTCGCGATCGTGGCTCTCTTATTGGCTGCTATCGGCATTTACGGGGTGATGGCTTTCGCGGTGAGTCAACGAATACAGGAAATCGGAATCCGGATGGCCCTCGGCGCGCGCGCCGTCGATGTTTTGAAGCTGATTCTGCGAAATGGAATGTTCCTGGCGTCGCTTGGCGCCGCGATCGGTTTAGCCGGCGCATTCGCTATGACCCGATTTATGTCAAGTCTTCTGTTTGGGGTCTCGCCGACGGACATAGCGACTTTCACCTTAGTCACTCTGGGACTGCTGTTGGTTGCGGTGTTTGCCTGCTATCTGCCGGCGCGACGCGCGACCAAAGTCGATCCGCTAGTGGCGCTGCGTTGCGAATGAAGTTATTGCCGATTGCCAGTTGATCATCATGAACTCAATAGTCAAAGACATTCGCTACGGCATTCGCACCTTACTGAAGCAACCCGGTTTCACAGTGGTCGCGGTAATCACGCTCGCGCTAGGCATCGGCGCTAACACGGCGATTTTCAGCGTGGTCAATGCGGTGTTGCTGCGCCCGTTGCCTTACCGTGAGGCGGATCGACTGGTGGTTCCAGTTTCGGTCAATCCGGCGCGCGGCACTGAAGATGGCAGCATCTCATACGCCGATTATCTGGACTGGAAAAGGGAACAGGTATTCGCCGGAGTCGCGGCCCTTGACAACACCACAACTAACGCTGATTTGAGCGGTGGCACGGGCGAGCCGGAGCGCGTCAATTTGGCGGTCGTGACAGAAGATTACTTCGCGGTGTTGGGCGTGACGCCCGTGCTCGGTCGGACGTTTCAGCCAGATGATTACAGCACGCCAGGACCCCCGCGTGCGCTCGTCATCAGCGACAATCTGTGGCAGCGATATTACGGCGGCGACCCGCAAATCGTCGGGCGAACCATCTATCTCAATGGCCGGCCTTACCCGGTGGTGGGCGTTGTGCCCAAGGCGGCGATCTGGCCGAATGACAAGGACGTCTTTGTGCCGCTGAACGTCGGGCCGAATCCGGATGCCAACTTATTGCGCCGCGACAACATGCTCTTTCTCAGTCTGGCGCGGTTGAAGCCGGACGCGCCAATCGAACAGGCCAACGCGGCGCTAGCGACTATCGCTCGCAGGCTGGAGCAGGATCACCCGGAGTCGCGCAAAGGGTGGAGCAATCGCGCCGTGCCGCTACTCGATTACGTCGTTGGCAAACAACTACGCGTTTCATTGCTAGTTCTGCTTGCGGCGGTCGGCTTTGTGTTACTGATTGCCTGCATCAATGTCGCCAACCTACTGCTCGCCCGGGCCGCCGTGCGGGCTCGGGAGATGGCGATCCGGCTGGCATTGGGAGCGGGCAGACTGCGCCTGATCCGGCAACTGCTGGCTGAGAGTTTGCTGCTCGCACTCCTGGGTGGCGGGCTCGGACTCCTGCTGGCGATTTGGGGCGTTGACCTGCTGGCGAAATTCGCGCCGGCGGACACACCACGGCTGGTCGAGATCAAGGTGAATGCCGGAGTGCTCGTTTTCACGCTGGTGGTCACGTTGCTAACCGCGCTCCTCTGCGGGCTGATGCCGGCTTGGCAGGCAACCAGGGACGATCTCAACCACGCGCTCAAGGAAGCAGGCCGTTCTACCGCGGGAGGCCCGCGCGGGCGCCGTTGGCGAAGCGCGCTGGTCGTGGCCGAAGTGGCGCTGTCACTGATGCTGTTGGCTGGCGCGGGGCTGATGATTCGCAGCTTCGCGCGCGTGCAACAAATTGATCCTGGCTTAAAGCCTGAAGGCCTCCTCACGATGGAGATCACCGCCCCGCGCGTACGCTATCCCGACGAAGCGCGCGTCCTTGCTTTCTACCGTGAACTAGTCGAGCGCGTGACGGCGACACCCGGCGTCGAGTCGGCGGCAGTCAGCTCCGCGTTGCCGCTGGGCGGCGGCGGCTTCTATCTGGGTCGAGTCTTCCTCGCCGAAGGCCGGCCAGAGCCGCCAGTAGGTGCCGACGCCCCAGGACAATGGAACGTCATCAGTCCCGGTTACTTCAAGACTACGGGCACAAGATTGATTAAAGGGCGCGACTTCGACCAGCGCGATACCGCCGAGAGCGCCCCGGTGATCATCCTCAACGAGTCGCTGGCGCGTAAGATCTTCCCGAACGAGGACCCGCTGGGCAAGCGCATCCGCTCGTGGCGCGACGAAAACAAACTGCGCGAGATCGTCGGCGTCGTCGCCGATGTGCGCTACTTCGGGCGCGAGGACGAGCCGCGTGGTCTGGTCTACGTGCCGCACACGCAGAACGCTTGGCGCGCGATGGCCCTGAATGTGCGCACGCAGACCAATCCTTCGGCGGTGGTCGGAGCGATTCGCAACCAGATCAAAGCGGTGGACAAAGACCTGGCCGTAGCCAATCTCAACACGATGACGAGCATCCTCGCACGCTCGGTCGCGCCGCGCCGTTCGAGCATGCTCCTGCTCACGATCTTCGCCGGCGTGGCGGCGCTGCTCGCCGCCATGGGCATTTACGGGGTGTTGTCTTACGTGCTGTCGCAGCGCGTGTCTGAGATTGGCGTGCGCCTCGCGTTGGGCGCGCAAACGGCAGACGTCTTCAAACTGATGATCGGGGAGGGAATGAGACTGGCCTTGACAGGCGTCGTGCTTGGGTTGGCCTTCTCGTTCGCGCTGACGCGCTTGATGAAGAGTCTGCTGTACGAAGTAGGCGCAAGCGATCCGCTGACATTCGCCGGAGTCGCCTTGCTGCTGGCCTTGGTGGCGCTGCTGGCCTGTTGGGTTCCGGCGAGACGAGCGACGAAAGTCGATCCGTTGGTGGCGCTGCGTTACGAATGACGCGGTCGTTACAGACAGGGAAGGGAATATCACGGTATGGGGACGTTGAGATTAGACCTGCGCTACGCAATTCGTAGCCTTACCAAAAAGCCCTTGTTCACAATCGTGGCGGTCGCGACTCTGGCGCTGAGCATTGGCGCGAACACGGCGATCTTCAGTGTCGTCAACGCCGTGCTGTTGCGGGCGCTGCCTTATCACAACGCCGATCGACTGGTCGTGCTGGCGACAATGTCAGGCGGAGGTGCTTCCGACGGCCTCTCTGTTCCTGAGGCAGACGACTTTCGCGCACAGCTGTCTTCGTTTGAAGACCTTACGTACTTCCAGTCGCAGAGCGTGAATGTGACTGGCGGCGAACGACCGGACCGCGTGCGCGGCGCGTTTGTGGCTGCGAATTACTTTCGCGTTTTCAATCTCAATCCGATCATCGGTCGCACGTTCGCCGACGGCGAAGATCGTCCGGGCGCGCCCAAGTTGGCCGTCGTTAACGAGAAGATGTGGCGCGAGCGCTTGAATGGCGACGCAAATCTCGGTGACAAAAAACTAATTCTCAACGGCGAAGTCTACAGTGTCATCGGTGTCGTGACCGCGGCTTTCAAGAATCCTTTCGATCAGGATGTCGAAGTTTGGATGCCGGTGACGAGTTATCCAGGCAACACGAACCAGCGAGACGCGAGATTTCTGTTTGCGATGGGTCACCTGAAACCAGGGGTGACCGTAGCGGCCGCCAAGGCTGAAGCTAACACCGTCGCAAATCGATTGGCCGTGGCCTATCCGAAAGAGAGTGCGGGCCGTACCGCGAAACTCGACAGCTTCCGGGAATTGGTCGTTCGAGATATTCGTCCGGCGCTCTGGTTATTGTTCGCCGCCGTCGGCGTGATTCTGCTGATTGGCTGCGCCAATCTCGCGAACCTTCTGCTCGCGCGCGGCCTCGACCGGCACAGAGAAGTTGCCGTGCGTGCAGCGCTCGGCGCGAGTCGTTGGCGATTGGTTCGCGAGCTGCTGACTGAAACAACTTTGATCAGCGTCATCGGCGGCACGCTTGGAGTTTTTATCGCTTACTGGGGTCTCTTTGGATTGCTCAAGCTTCCGCAAAACTTCGTAGACACTCAAGACGCAAATTTGGATTTGCGCGTGCTGCTGTTTGCGTTGGCGATTTCAGTTTTGACCGGCTGGCTGTTTGGATTAGCGCCCGCGCTGCAATTCGTCAGACCGGATTTGCAATCGTTTCTGAAAGAAGGCGGCCGTGGAAGCGGGGATGCCGCGCGTTGGAACCGCTTGCGCAGCGGGTTTGTGATTGCGCAAGTCGCGCTTTCGCTGGTCTTGCTAGTCAGCGCGGGCTTGCTGATTAGAAGTTTCGATAAGTTGCTGCGCGTCAACGTCGGCTTTAAACCAGAGCAACTGCTCAGTCTTGAATATCGTCTCCCGCGTACCAAGTACAAAGAAGTGGCCGCGCAATGGAACTTTCATCGGCAGGTGATGGCTCAGATTCAGGAAGTTCCGGGAGTGCAGTCAGTGGCGCTTGTGCGCGGGCTGCCGTTCAGCGGCAACGGGGCGACGACCGCGATCACTCTGCCCGATCGCGAAGCGCCGCCGAAAGGGCAGGAGCCGGAAGTGATGTTCAACTCGGCGACGCCCAACTACTTTGAGACGATCGGAATTCCATTCATCAAAGGTCGTTTGTTCGACGATCACGACCAGCCGAACACGCCGGCAGTCGTCATTATTAATCAGACCATGGCCCAAAAGTTTTGGCCGAACCAGGATCCAATCGGCAAACAAGTTAAGTCCGTTCAGGATGGCTCGGTCGCTACGATTATCGGCGTCGTTGGCGACGCGAAGCATTATTGGCTTGAGGAAACGCAACAGCCGCAGATGTACGGGTCATACTCGCAGCAACCCGGCTATTTCGCGACCGTCGTGATTCGCACAAAGGTCGAGCCGCTTAGTTTGAGCGAACAAGTGCGGCGGGCGCTGTGGAAGGTCGATGCCGATCAACCGATGTGGAAAATTCGGACCGTTGAATTCCTGGTGAATCGCAGCGTCGCCGACCGCAAATTCCTCCTGGCTTTGATGGGGCTGTTCGCGTTACTGGCGATGATCCTGACGATGATTGGTCTCTACGGCGTGATTAGCTATCTCGTCAAACAACGAACACAAGAAATTGGAATTCGTCTCGCGCTCGGCGCACAGATGCGCGACATCCTGCAAATGGTTCTGAAGCAGGGGATGGTTTTAGTTCTTACCGGCGTCGCGCTCGGCTTAGCTACAGCCTGGCTCTCGACCAGACTGATCTCGAGATTGCTCTATCAGGTTAGCGCCACCGACCCCGTGACGTTTGCGGTGATTTCGGCCTTTCTGATCGCGGTTGCTTTGTTGGCGTGTTACCTGCCGGCGCGGCGCGCGACGAAAGTCGATCCGCTCGTGGCGCTGCGATACGAATGAGAGACCGACAGAAATATTTTTGAGGGTGAAGGGAATTTAAGATGACAAGAAAGTTTATCGGAGGATCCACCAAAACCGCACTGCGGCTATTTGGAATTGTCTTGCTGTTCTCGTCGCTGCAGGCCCAGGACAAGTCCAATCGCAGCACCAGGACCTGGAACAACTCTGACGATGGAAAGAAGATTGAAGTCAGGGTCGAAAATAAAGTCGAGTTCAACGACGACTATTCCGATGTAGCCAACATTCCTTACGACGGTGAGCTGCGCATCTATGACAGCCGCGGGCCGCGGACATTCAAGTTGGTCGTCACGGGTGCGCCCAACGGCGGACTGAGACGTGACTACTGGGTCGATGGCCAAGTCCGCCCATTTGACGCAGAAGCACAAACCTGGTTGCGCGAAGTCTTGTTACAGGCGGCTCGCGAAGGCGGGCTCGATGCGAAAAACCGAGTCGAACGAATTCTGCGACAACGCGGCACGCGCGGCTTGATAGACGAAATCGCCTACGTTAAGGGCGATTACGTTCGCCGTATTTACTTTGAAGCGTTGCTGCAAACGCCGGGAGTCAGCAATCAGGACTTGAAAGCCGCGCTGCGTAACGCGTCTACCACCATCGTTGGCGATTACGAACGCGCTCAACTGCTGGTCCAGATCGCAAAACCGTTTCTCGCGAATCGCGAACTGGTGGCGGACTACTTCGAAGCGGTGGCCAGGATCGGTTCGGACTATGAGCACGGCCGCGTGCTGGCCGCGGTGCTCAGTCGCGATGAGCTGAGTAAGGAACTTCTCACGGCGCTCGCCAGGTCTGCCGCCGGCATTAAGTCCGACTACGAGAAAGCCTCGTTCCTGATTAAGTCCGCCGAAAATTATCAGGGCGATGACGGTTTAAGACGCGAATGGCTCAACGCGGTCCGCACCATTGGTTCGGACTATGAACATCACCGGACACTGACAGGCGCGCTCAAACCGAAAGAGATCAGTGCTGAAGCTTTGGCCGATCTCGTTACGTCTGCGGCGCGTATGCAATCTGACTATGAAAAGGCGTCGTTTCTGATCGAAGCCTTGAAACACTATCGCAGCGACCCGCGCCTGCGATCAGCCTTTGTCGAAACTGCGAAAACAATCGGCTCTGAATACGAGCGCGGGCGTGTGCAAAAGCAATTTGACCGCGCCGATTTCTAAACGACAACGGATCTCCGCCCCAAGGAGGACCTGACATGAACAGCTTGTGGCAAGACTTGCGCTACGGCTTACACACGATGGTGAAGAACCCAGGCTTCACGCTGATCGCCGTGTTGACGCTGGCTCTGGGAATCGGCGCCAACACTGCGTTGTTTAGCGTGGTCGACGCCGTGCTACTGAAAAAGCTGCCGGCGGTGAAGGATCCCGATAGTTTGGTGCTGTTCAATTCGGTTTCAAACAAACAGTTCACGCCCGGTAGTCACAACGGGACCAACCGAACCGATCCGGCCACGGGACTCACCACTCGCTCCTCCTTTCCTTACCAGACGTTTGTGCGGATGCGTGAGCAGCGCGGCGCGTGCGAAGACATCATCGCGTTTAGCGCGATTGGCTTGAATGTCAATGCCGATGGGTTGGCGGACTTTGGCAATGCGCAAGCGGTGACGGGGAATTATTACGAAGTGCTCGGCGTGCGGCCTTTTCTCGGACGGATGATTACCTACTCTGATGACAATTCTTCGTCCAGTCCGGTCGCCGTCATTAGCTATCGATACTGGCAAAAACGTTTTGGCGGCCGCGCCGACATCGTCGGTAAGCAAATCAATCTCAATAATGTCGCTTTCACAGTTGTGGGGGTGGCGCCTCCGGGCTTCGAAGGCGCAATGGACCTCGGCACGTCGATGGATGTGGCGATTCCGATGGGTTGGGAAACGCTAATCGACGGCGAACGATCCGAGTTCATGGGCGCCGGTGACTGGTGGCTCAGAATCATGGGCCGTTTGAAACCGGGCGCGACGGTCGAGCAGGCGCGCGCTTCACTGGATCTCGCGTTTCAACAATCCGCACTCGATCACCGCGAGGCGCGACAGGCCTTACGGAGAGTCATGGGACGACAGCCGATTAGCCAGCTTGATCCGAAGGACTATCCGCATCTCGGCGCCATATCGGGGAGTCGGGGGGAGATGACTGGCCGGCAGTTTTTCGTCAAGCCGCTGCGCTTGTTGTTGGGAGTCGTCGCGATTGTGCTGCTCGTTGCTTGCGCTAACGTCGCGAATCTTCTTTTGGTACGCGCGTCTTCGCGACAGAAAGAGATCGCCGTGCGGTTGGCCATGGGCGCCAGTCGTTGGCGTCTGATTCGACAACTGCTCACCGAGAGCGCGCTGCTATCGACGCTGGGTGGAGCTGTCGGCATTCTAATCGCGCTGTGGATCAAAGACAGTCTGATAAGTGTGGGTGACTGGGCGGGTCACGAGAATTCAATAAACCCGCGTCTTGATCTACGTGTGCTCGGATTTACGTTTGGCCTCTCGCTTCTGACCGGAATTGTCTTCGGTATTGTTCCGGCTTTGCGCGCAACCCGAGTTGATCTGACACCTTCACTGAAGGATACGGGCCGCGGTTCCAGCGCCACGACACGATCCCTGCTGAGCCGCTCGTTAGTCGTTGCCCAGGTTTCGCTTTCACTCTTGCTTTTGATTGGTGCGGGACTACTGGTGCGCACCCTGATTAATTTGCAGCGAGTCGAACCGGGATTTAACGAAGAGAACCTGCTGCTCTTCAATATCGATCCCAGCCTGCTGGATTACAAAGACGATCGACTGCGGAACTTCTATCAACAAGTGTTTGCGCGGCTGGAAGCTGTGCCGGGAGTTCGCGCAGTGACATTCTCGCGTGTGCCTTTGCTTTCGCGCAGCTCGTCTGCCGGCACTTTTGATCTGCCGAACGCCAAGCCTGGTCCCGACGGCAAGGTGCCGTCGACTGCGGAAGTTTACTTCCACGAAGTGCGGGAAAACTTCATGGATGCCATGGGAATTCCCCTTCTGCTAGGGCGCGGGTTCACCGCGCAGGATGATTTGAAGTCGCCAAAAGTCGCGATCGTGAATCAGACTTTTGCTGCCAGATATTTTCCCGGCGTCAATCCCATCGGCCAGCGGTTCAGCATGGACATCGCCCGGCCTGATCCAATCGAGATCGTAGGTCTGGTCAAAGACGCGAAGTACACAAGCCAACGCGACGAAATTCCCGCGACCATGTATCGGCCCTGGCGGCAGACGCCGGGCGCAATCAACGTGATGACTTTTGAGGTGCGCACCACCGGCGACCCTAAGGCTTATGTCGGAGCCATTCGTCAGGCCGTGCGCGAGGTCGAACCCAACGTGCCGTTGAACAATATCAAGACGCAAATAGAGCAAGCCGACGAAACGCTTTCGATGGAGCGCCTGTTCGCCAAGTTGATGAGCCTTTTTGGCATCCTCGCGCAGCAACTGGCCTCAATCGGTCTTTACGGCGTGCTGGCCTACTCGGTCTCGCGGCGAACACATGAGATCGGGATCCGCATGGCGTTGGGCGCGAACCGCGGCAGGATGCTGGCGATGATTTTGCGACAAGGCATGACCTTAACTTTGATCGGCGTAGCGCTTGGGCTCGTAGGGGCCTATGTGTTGACAAAATATCTGGGGACGCTCAACAGCATGCTCTTCGGAGTACAGCCAAGGGACCCATTAACGTTCGGCGTGACGGCCGCGCTGCTCACCATCGTGGCGCTGGTCGCCTGCTTTGTCCCGGCGCGGCGCGCGACAAAAGTCGATCCGATGGTAGCGCTTCGATACGAGTGAACCAGGAGAGAAAGAGAATGCAAACGATCTGGCAGGACGTTAAGTACAGCGCGCGGGTGCTGGTGAAGAGTCCCGGCTTTACCGTTGTTGCGGTGCTGGCGCTGGCTCTGGGAATCGGCGCAAACACGGCAATTTTCTCAGTCGTCAACAGCGTCGTCTTGAATCCGTTGCCATTTGCTCAACCGGAAACTTTGCTGCGCCTTGGTCAGGGAGCGCGCGTTAAGGAGATGCCGGAACGCGGCGCTTTCTCGTTTGCGGATTACAAAGACGTGCAGGCGCAGACCCAAACTCTGTCTGCGGTCGCAGCATTCTTAAACTCCGGGGCGATGGTCACCGCCGACAATACAGAATCCGAGCGCATCTACGGTGCTGATGTTTCGCCTGAATATTTCACGGTGCTGGGCGTGCAGCCGGAAAGGGGACGCGTCTTCACGGCCGCAGAAGACCACGAGAAGGCTGGCATCGTTGTCATCAGTCACGGTCTTTGGCAGCGACGCTTCGGCGGAAGTGAAAACGTGATCGGGCAGCAACTCAGGATGGGAAGCAGTAGTGTGACCGTCATCGGCGTTATGCCTTCCGGCTTCGAATACCCGATTCGTGCCGTGAATCAGCATCAGGATTTTTGGGAACCCTTGAACGACCGGCCGTTGCCGGATCGGATGCAGCGTGACAGTCGCAGTTACGACGTGATCGGGCGAATGAAGCCAGGCGTGACCTTGCCGCAAGCGCGTGCCGAACTTGATGCCATCGCTCTCCGGCTGGAGCAGCAATATCCGAACGAGGATACCAAAATCACGATTGGCGCGGCGGCGCTCCCTGAGGATGTGACGCGCGATATTCGCCCCGCGCTGTGGATTCTGATGGGCGCTGTTGGTTTCGTTTTGCTGATCGCCTGCGCGAACGTCGCCAATCTCATGCTCGCGCGCGCGACGTCGCGAAATAAAGAGATCGCGATTCGCGCTGCACTCGGCGCCTCTCATTGGCGCGTGATGCGGCAACTGCTGGTTGAAAGCCTTTTGTTGGGTTTCACCGGTGGTGCGCTCGGCCTGATTCTCGCCAACTGGGGAGTCGCGGTGCTCGTCGCCGCAAGTCCAGCGAATATTCCACGCGTCGACCAGATCCGATTAGACGGACGCGTACTCATCTTCACGCTCGTGGTTTCAAGCCTGACGGGAATCGTGTTCGGTCTCTTGCCCGCGTTACGCGCCGCGAAGGTTGAGCTGACCGACTCGCTTAAAGAAGGCGGCCGCGGCAACACAGAGAGCTTGCGTCACAACCGCGTACGTTCATTGCTGGTGATCTCAGAAGTGACGCTTTCACTGATACTTTTGATCGGCGCCGGCCTGCTGCTCAAAAGTTTCGTGCGCTTGCTGGAGACAAATCCTGGCTTTGACGCGCATAACGTCATTGCGTTTGACATTCCGATAAGCCGGCAGCGTTACGACACTCCGGAAAAACAGACGCTCTTCTTCAATCAATTGGTTGAGCGAACACGAACGTTGCCGGGTGTCGTGACCGCTGGTCTGGTAGACAACGTGCCGCTTGGCACTTCCATCGACACTTACAATTTCCAAATAGTCGGTCAGCCACCGTTTCCTCCGGGTGCGCAGCCGGAAGCGCATAGCACACTCGTCAGTCCCGGTTATTTTGCCGCGCTGAAAATTCCTTTGCGCGAGGGACGACTGTTCAGCGAGGCGGACACGAAGGATTCGCCACCAGCGATCATCATAAGTAAGGCCCTGGCTGATAAGTTCTTTCCCGGCCCGAACGCAGTAGGGCAGCGTTTGATCGTGGATCCGGCGGCGCCCCCACGCGAGATCGTCGGGGTGGTTGGCGATGCGCGGCGGCGCAAGCTCGAAATGGCCCCCGAACTGGAAATGTATATTCCGGTCGCACAGTTGCCGCAGCGGCGGATGAATCTGATCGTTCGCACCGTAAATGATCCAGCGAGCTTCGTTACCTCGTTCCGCGCAACGCTTAAAGGCCTCGATAAAGATCAAACCATCTGGCAGACGCGCACCCTCGATCAGTTAGTGGCTGCGTCAATGGCGAATCGGCGCTTCAACATGGTGCTGCTTGGTCTGTTTGCGGTGGTGGCACTCATATTGGCGGCCGTCGGGATTTACGGCGTCATGGCTTACTCCGTGACCCGGCGCACACACGAGATTGGCGTGCGGATGGCGCTCGGCGCGAAAGCCAGTCAGGTCCTGCAACTAATACTAAAGGACGGCTTGGTGTTGGCGGCCATCGGCGTCGCCATCGGATTGGCGGCGGCATTGTGGCTAACGCAATTGATGAGAAGTCTGCTCTTCGAAGTTGGGCCGACGGATTTCGCGACCTTCGCCGGCGTTTCGACGCTTTTGATCTTGATAGCAATGCTTGCTGCGTTGATTCCGGCGCGCCGCGCGACGAGAGTCGATCCGCTGGTGGCGCTGAGATACGAGTGAGGAGCTAATTGATCCGATGAAGACTCTATTACAAGACTTGCAATATGGGTTGCGGATGCTCCGGAGAACGCCGGGTTTCACCGTTGTGGCAGTAGGGTCCTTAGCGCTCGGTATCGCTCTCAATACAGCCCTGTTCAGCATCGTCAATCTAGTACTGATTCGTCCGCTGCCTGGTATCAAAGATCAGAGCCGTGTCGTCTGGCTGCGCGCCCCCATCTCTTACCCGGACTACCTCGACTACAGAGATAAAACGCGAAGCTTCGAAGGGATGGCGGCGGCCACGGGTACGAGCGAGTTCAGCTTGGCAGGAACCAACGGGCCGGAACTCATCAAGGGCGAGTATGTAACCGAGAATTATTTTGACGTGCTGAAAATCGGCACTCTAAAAGGGCGCACGTTCGTCAACGAGGAAGGCCAAACGCCGACGCCGGTGTTGGTCCTGAGTGAGCACCTCTGGCGCACGCGCTTTAACTCGGACGAAAACATCAGCGGCCGGCAGATCTCTCTAAACGGGCTGAGCTTCACCGTGGTCGGCGTTACGCCCAGAGATTTTATCGGCACCGAAGTCGGTCTTAACCGCGAGCTATGGGTGCCGCTCGCCATGAAGCCGGTACTCGATCCGCCAGGCACTGCCAGGGCAGCGGACCCGGTGTCGAGCCAATTCCAGGAGCGTGATAGGCACTGGCTGGCGGTCTTCGCCCGTCTAAAACCTGATGTCTCGCGCGAACAGGCGGCGGCGGAATTGAACACGGTCGCGCAAAATGTTTCTGCGGCTTACCGCGGCAAAGTCAGCCCGGAGACGCTGCGCAGCGTCCAGCTCTTGCGCATGAACGGTGGTATGGACCCGCGCGATCAAGAGGAGGCATTGCCGGTGGCCGGAATTGCGATGGCCGTGGTGGTGCTCGTCCTCTTGATTGCGTGCGCAAATATTGCCAGCCTGCTATTGGCACGCGCGGCCGTCCGTCGACGTGAGACTGCGATTCGCCAGGCACTCGGAGCAACTCGACCGCGCCTGGTTCGCCAGTGGCTGACTGAAAGCGTGCTGCTGGGCGTGGTCGGCGGCGCCTTGGGCTTGCCGCTGGCGCTCTGGGCTAATCAATTACTGATCTCTTACCTGCAGACTACGCCGCTCGCTTCGCTCAATCCTGGATTCGACTGGCGAGTCCTGGCCTTCACATTCGCAATATCAATCCTGACCGGCATCGTATTCGGAATCGCGCCGGCGCTACAGGCTTCGCGACTGAACATCGTCCTGACGCTGAAGAGTGAAGACGCACACCGCGCTGGTTCCCGGCGTTCGCGCTTGCGCGCTGCGTTTGTGACGGCACAGCTGACCCTGTCGGCGGTTCTTCTAGTGTGTGCGGTCCTCTTCATCCGTTCGCTCGAAAGCGCGAAACGAATCGACCCTGGCTTTCGTGTCGATCGCGTCCTAACTGTGCCCATCAACTTAAGGTTGTTGCGCTACAAGGAATCGGAAGGGGAGAACTTCTACCGCAATTTGCTCGCTCGGGTCCAGGCCCAACCGGGCGTCGAGCGCGCGAGCCTGGTGAGGTTTGCGCAACTCGGATTCTCTTTTGCGCAGTTCCAGGTCTTTACGCCGGGTCGCGCCGACGAAAGAAAAGATGAAGGCTTCAGCACCGGCTTCAACGTGGTCGGTCCAAATTATTTCACAACGATGGAAACACAGCTGCTCCGTGGCCGCGATTTTACAGAAGCAGATCGCAAAGGCGCGCCCGGAGTTGTGGTAGTCAACCAGACGCTGGCCGCGAGCCTTTGGCCAGGTGAAGACGCTTTGGGAAAACGCGTGAGCGTGAGTGGCCCCGAAGGGCCGTTTCTTGAAGTTGTGGGCGTGGCCCGCGACGGCAAGTACCGATCTCTAGGCGAGACGCCTCACCCCTACATCTACCAGCCGCTGCTTCAGTCTTACGATCCGAACATGACTCTGCTGGTTCGCACCACAGGCGAGCCGCAGTCGGTCGCCCCTACAGTGCGTGAACAGATCCGCGCGCTCGACGCGAATCTTCCGATCGCAGATGTGAAAACGTTACAAGACCAGGTGGATCTCTCGTTATTCCCATCGCGCGTGGCGGCCTGGACGCTGGGCGGTTTTGGGGTGCTGGCTCTGCTGCTGGCCGCTATCGGAATTTATGGCGTCGTTTCCTATTCGGTCGCGCAGCGCACGCGTGAGATAGGCGTGCGGATGGCGCTGGGCGCAAAGGAAAATGATGTCCTCAGACTTGTGCTTGGCGAAGGCCTCTTCGTCATCTTGTTTGGCTTGAGCCTTGGCCTATTAATCGCGCTGGCCGCGACGCGTGTGATCGCGGGCTTTCTTTATGGCATCGCACCTGCGGACCCATTGACATTCGTGGGCGTGCCGTTGTTGTTGGGTTCGATAGCGCTGGTGGCTTGCTACGTCCCAGCGCGCCGCGCCACGAAAGTCGATCCGCTGGTGGCGCTTCGTTACGAATAACTATGCAGGGCTCAGTGGAGGTATTCATGAGACACACTCACCTGGTTTCAGATCGAATGATGGCGATAGTCGAGTGGCTGCGGCGAGCAAATAAGTTCGGCCTCGTGAGTGCTGGCGCAATCGCGTTCGCTGGCTTAGCTCTCCTTTTAAACGCGGCCGCCCTTGCCGAACAAACATCCGAAGGCCAATGGCTCATCGAGGCGAAGGCGCAGTCTGAAAAAGCTAACTTGAGTCTGCGTTACCACACTTCGAAGAACAAACCCAATGAGAATTTTGGCTTCAACAGTAACACCTCGTTTGACATTGCGCTGACGCAGTTGTCAGGGCTCACACCGGCCCAGATGATGTCTGCGAGTGGGGGGCACGTTGAGTTCCAGCTGCGTCGCGACCCCGGCGCCCTCAACTTTGAAGGATGGTTTAAGGAAGGACACGGCGCAGGCCATTTCGTGTTCGCGCCCAGCCCTACTTTTTCGAGCGAATTAACAAAGCGTGGATTTTCAGCACCCAGCGCAGAGCAGCAATTCATGTTGGCGGTCCATGGCATTGACCTGGCATACGTCGATGAGTTGCGCGATCAGGGTTACCAGCAACCGACGCTCGACGAACTCGTGCGGCTGGGCACACACGGCGTGCGACTCGAATATGTTCGCGAGCTTCGCACGCTCGGCTATGAAGTCAAGACTGCTGATTTACTTATCCGGATGGTCGATCACGGCGCGGGATTGCGGTACATCCGTAGTCTCGCTGCGTTGGGTTACGAAAGAGTGCCTCCGGAGGAACTCATCAGATCTGCCGACCACGGTGTCAATGCTGATTTCATCAAGAATCTGCAAACAGCCGGTTATCCCAAGCTTACGCTCGATGAGTTAGTGAAGCTGGCTGATCACGGCGTCAACAGCAAATTCATTGAGGAACTGACTGAGCTTGGCTATCACGGACTCAGCGTCAATCAACTTGTCCAGATGGCCGATCACGGTGTCCGCCCGCGCTTCATCAGCGAATTAAAAGCGCTGGGCTATGAAAACGTAGCAGTCGATCTATTAGTGCGGCTGGCAGACCATGGTGTCTCCGCTGCCTTCATTCAAAAGGTGCGTTCTACCGGCTACAAGGATCAGTCGCTTGAGCAAATGATTTATCTGCGCGATCGCGGATTTGAGTTTTAGCAAAAAATCGCTCGGCACGCAGCAACGACGTCAGTTATCGAGACCTGAACGATTGGAGTTTGTTATGGAGACTCTCTTTAAGGATCTTCGATATGGCCTTCGAAGCCTTTTAAAGCAACCGGCATTCACGCTGATTGCGATCGCCACGCTCGCTTTGGCGATCGGCGCGAACAGCGCCATGTTCACCGTGGTCAATTCAGTCCTGCTGCGGCCGCTTCAGTTTCCCGAATCGGAGCGGCTCGTGGTGTTCGAGGGTATCAATCCGCTACGAGGCATTGCGCAATCGAACATGTCACTGCCCGATATTGTCGATTGGCAGAGTCAAAATCAGGTCTTTGAAGGGATGGCCGGGTTTATTTCCAGCGGTTTCGTGCTGACTAACGGTGACGAGACCGAACGCGTCCCCGGCACTTGGGTTACCGGAGATTATTTCTCGCTGCTGCGCGTGCAGCCGTTATATGGACGCGTGTTACAACCCGGGGACGTGCAACTCGGAAAAGACGACGTCGCGGTGATTGGATATGGATCGTGGCAACGTCGTTTTGGCGGTGATCGAAATATCGTCGGGCGCCAGGTAATCATCGGTGGAAAAAGTACGACGATTGTCGGCGTAATGCCGAAAGGATTTGACTACCCGGCCCAATCTGAAGCGTGGCGGCCCTTCGCAGTCGATCTCGCCAAAGAGTCGCGCGACGATCGTTATCTCAATGTGATCGGCCGCCTTAAACCAGGTGTGAGTATGCCGCAAGCGCAGGCGCAGATGGATACCATCAATCAACGCCTCGCGCAAACCTACAGCGAAACCAATGTTGGTTGGGGAGTCAAATTAAGAACTCTGCAAGAGGGTTTGGTTGGCCGGGTGCGTCTTTCGTTGTTGGTGCTGTTGGGTGCGGTCGCTTTTGTGCTGCTGATTGCTTGCGCCAATATCGCCAACCTGCTGCTGGCGCGCGCGAGCTCGAGACATAAAGAGATCGCGGTGCGAAGCGCATTAGGCGCCAGCCGCCTTCGGCTCGTGCGGCAACTTCTCACTGAAAGTCTGCTCCTTTCGATCGCCGGTGGATTAGCCGGCTTCTTGCTAAGCATTTGGTTGACGAGACTGCTGATCACGATTAGTCCGGCGAACAGTCCTCGCTTTGACGAGATTCGACCAGACATTCGCGTGCTCATCTTCACGGTTGGTATGACGCTGTTAACGGCGTTGATTTTTGGTCTCGTTCCCGCGTTACAAGGTTCGCGGGTGGATCAAGCAGAAAGTTTGAAGGAGAGTTCGCGCGGCAACGTCGGCGGCCGCAGCCGGATTCGCGGCCTGTTGATGGCCACAGAGATTGCCATGTCCTTTGTGCTTTTGGTCGGCGCGGGTTTGCTGATCAAAAGTTTCATACGGTTGCGCGAAGTTAACTCAGGCATCAATCCGGACAATGTGCTGACGTTTCGCCTGTCAGCGCCGCCGGGAAAATTTACCCAGGACAAACAGCGCGAGCAATTCTTTCAGCAGGTTATCGATCAAGTTAGATCAACTCCCGGCGTGCAGTCGGTGGGAATCGTTTTAAGCCTGCCGTTGGGCGCGGACTCGTTGAATCTTTTTCGTGGACTCATTCCGGAGGGCCGGCCCACGAAGATTGAAGAAGCGCTCGACACGGCCTATCTGGCAGTTTCGCCTGAATATTTTCGCACTTTACAGATTCCATTGATTGCCGGACGCGCTTTCGATGATCGCGATACAGACAATTCTCCAAAGGTCGTCATCCTCAATGAACCCGCGGCCCGAAAACTGTGGCCCAACCAGAACTGGATCGGACGACACATCACCATCTTTCCCAGCGAAAAGTTCGAGCGCGAAGTTATCGGGGTGGTCGGCGAAACGAAAAGATCTCTCGAGGACGAGCCGGTGCCGCAAATGTACGTGCCGTACAGCCAGGATCCAACCTGGCCCAGCATGTCGTTTGCGATTCGCACGAACGGCGATCCCGCGAGCGCGTTTCCGGCAATCAGGAATCAGATTCGTTCATTCGAAAAAGGCGCAGCCATTTTCAGTGTGAGCAACATGAACGACGTGATGGCAACGTCGACCGCGCCACGCCGCGCGCCAATGCTTTTGCTGAGTGCGTTTTCCGGCGCCGCGCTGCTGCTCGCGATGATTGGTATCTACGGGGTCACCGCATACTACGTGACGCAGCGAACCCAGGAAATCGGCATTCGCATCGCGCTCGGCGCGCAGATGAAAGACGTACTTGCGTTGGTGCTGAGAAGTGGTCTGGTACTCACGGTGATAGGCGTCGTTGTCGGCCTCGCCGGCGCCTTGGCCCTGACACGTTGGATGAAGACGCTTCTGTTTGCGGTGAATCCGACGGACGGGGTGACGCTTATCGCCGTGTGCGCATGCGTCCTAATCACCGCGCTGGTTGCTTGTTTGATACCGGCACGGCGCGCGACCAAAGTCGATCCGATGGTGGCGTTGAGATATGAATAGTTGACTCAGAACTGAAGTCGCGATCCGAGGACGAGGGTATGGACACATTAATAAAGGACATTCGCTATGGCCTGAGAGGTTTATTGAAGCGACCTGGATTTACTGTGATTGCCCTGATCACTTTGGCGCTGGGCATCGGCGCCAACACGGCAATTTTCAGTTTGATTAATGGCGTTCTCATTCGGCCGCTGCCTTTTCCTGAGCCCGATCGTCTGGTTTGGACTTTTGGCAACATTCGGAATGGCGGTAACCGCGCCAGCGTTTCACCACTCGACTATCTTGATTATCGCCATGAGAACCACACCTTTGAGCAGTTTGCGGCGATGATTTCATTCCCGGGCTCCGCCAACCTCACGGGCGGGGGTGAGCCAGAGCGTTTGGCAGCCACGCCTGTGAGCGGCAATTTTTTTCAGGCGCTGGGAGTTCAACCTGAATTAGGACGAACTTTTCAGCTCGAAAACGAGAAGTCGGGGAACGATCAAGTAGTCGTGCTGAGTCGCGCTCTATGGCAACAACGTTTCGGCGGCGACGCAGGCATCATCAATAAGAAAATAATCCTCGATGATAAAAGCTTCGAAGTGATTGGCGTGATGCCGCGCGATTTTGATTTCCCGGGAGGCACGCAAATTTGGGTGCCTCTACCCTTTGATTCAGAGCCCGGGTTGAAGCAGCGCCGGGCGCATTTTCTCCGACCGATTGGCAGGTTGAAGTCCGGCGTGTCCCTCGCTCAAGCGCAGGCCGACACCGACATCGTCGCGCGCCGTTTGGAAGCCGCATATCCGGAGACGGATACGCGATGGAACCTGCGGCTGGTGTCGCTGAGAGAACAGATCGTCGGTAATGTCAGATCAACTCTGTACATTCTTTTGGGCGCGGTCGGGTTTGTCCTGCTGATCGCCTGCGCGAACGTCGCGAATCTTTTGATGGCGCACGCGGCATCGCGGCGAAGAGAGATTGCCCTACGCACGGCCCTCGGCGCGGGCCGGCTGCGGATCGCCCGACAGATGATTACCGAGAGCGTCATGCTCTCTCTTTTTGGCGGCGCGCTCGGCACTCTGCTCGCGATTTGGGGCGTGCAAGGGCTGGTCGCTCTGAGTGGCGACAACATTCCGGCTACTGCGCAGGTAAAGATCGATCTCACGGTGCTGCTCTTCACGCTTGTGACTTCCGTGGTTACCGGCGTCTTGTTCGGCCTGGCTCCCACTCTGCACACAATGAGAATGAATCTCAGCGAAACCCTGAAAGAGGGCGGACGCACCGGCGAAAGTGGCCAGCGTAACCGCACGCGCAGCTTGTTGGTGATTTTCGAAACTGCGGTCGCCGTCATGCTGCTGGTGGGCGCGGGTTTGTTGATTAGAAGCCTCGTCAGATTGGAAAGTATCAATCCGGGCTTCGACTCGAGCAACGTCGTCACCATGAGGATCGACTTGCCGCAAAAGAAATACAGCGCGCCGGAAACTCGCGCCAACTTCTGGGATCAATTTCAAAGTCACGTTGGTGCGATACCGGGCGTGGAAACTGTCGGATTGGTCAGCGAGCTGCCGTTGAGTGGACAGCCGAATGACATGCCCTACACCGTCGAAGGGCGCGCGGCGGGCGCTCCTAACCAAGCCTTCGATAACGATTTTCGTCGCATTAATCAGGATTACTTTCGCGCGTTGCGCATTCCATTTCTCCGCGGTCGTAATTTCACCCCGCAGGAGGTGCGCCAGGGCGCGCAGGTCGTAATCGTCAGCGAATCACTGGTGCAACAAACCTTTCCCAATGAAGAGCCGCTCGGCAAGCGTCTGGTGATGAGCTTTGGCAATCGACCTTTCGAAATTATCGGTATTGTGGGTGATGTTCGTCACGGTTCGCTCGCCGCGCCGGGTCTGCCCACGATGTACATGCCGTCACTGGAAGCCGGCGAGAACGTCGTGATTCGCGCGCACGGCGATAGCGCGACATTGGCTGCGTCCGTGCGTCGCGAGCTGGCTACGATCGATCAGAATCAACCGATTGCGAGGGTGAGGACGATGGATGAATGGCTGGCGCGCGCAGTCGCGGGGCCGCGTTATCGCACCTCGCTGTTTGTGTTGTTCGCCGGACTCGCGCTGGTGCTCTCCGCCGTGGGCATTTATGGGGTGATGTCTTATTCCGTGGGTCAACGTACGCGTGAGATCGGCGTGCGCATGGCGTTAGGTGCTCGCCAGCGAAACGTCCTGGGACTTGTCTTGCGCCAGGGCATGGGCCTGGTCCTGATCGGAGTTGCGATCGGTTTGGCGGGAGCTTTTGCGCTGACGCGAGTGATCAGCTCGTTGCTGTTCAATGTAGGAACGAGGGATCCGTCGACTTTTGCCGGCGTCGCGATAGTGCTTGCCGCTGTCGCCTTTATTGCTTGCTACATCCCGGCGCGGCGCGCGACCAAAGTCGATCCGATGGTGGCGTTGCGATACGAATGACATCCGGCAACTCGACTCGATCGCGCCGGCGCTGAATTGAACAGAAAGGTCAACCGCAAGCCGAAGTTTGTCTGATCTGACGGGTGTTGATGACATGGTAATCATGCACAGCTTATTGCAGGACGTGCGCTACAGCGTGCGGATGATGCTAAAGAAACGCGGCGTCACGGCGATTGCTTTGATCACACTCGCGCTGGGTATTGGAGCTAACTCCGCCATCTTCACCGTGGTAAACGCCGTCCTCCTACGTCCGCTTGCTTATCGAGATTCCGAACGACTGGTAATGATTTGGGGAAACTTCTCAAAGCTGCATATCGAACGATTGACTGCCAAGGCCGCAGAGTATGAAGACTACCGCACGCAAAACGAGATCTTCGATCAGGTCGCCGCTTTCGAGAATCAAAACTTCAACCTAACCTCAGCCGATCAAGCCGAACGTATCGTGGGCGCGCGCGTGACGCCGAATTTGTTTCCCATGCTGGGTGCGCAAACTGAGCAGGGCAGAAGCATCGCGACAAGTGAAGCAGAAGCCGGCCACAACCTGGTCGTCGTGTTGAGTCATGGATTTTGGCAGCGTCACTTCGGTGGCGAAACCGTCCTGGGCCAGCGTCTCAAGCTCAATGATCAGGACTACACGATCATTGGGGTGATGCCGGCTGGTTTTGAATTCCCACACGCGAGTCTTCATTTTGCGCGCCCCGCCGAGCTTTGGGTTCCGCTCGTTTACTCGTCCGAGCAAGTGACCGGGCGCCCGGGACCCTACTATCTGGATGTTCTTGCTCATCTGAAGCCGGGCGTCACGCTCGCCCAGGCGCAGGCACAAATGGCCACGCTCGGTCAAATGTTTGAAGAGCAATATCGCGGTTATCGCGGTCCAGGCGGCGAGGACGGTGGCTGGCGAATTACGGTTGCGCCTTTGCGGGAAGAGGCCGTCGGCAACAGTCGCACCGCGCTGCTGATCTTATTTGGCGCGGTCGGTTTGGTCTTACTCATTGCCTGCGCGAATGTCACCAACCTAATGCTTGTGCGCGTGACGGCGCGGCAGAAGGAAGTCGCCATTCGCGCCGCCCTGGGCGCCAGCCGTTGGCGCATCGCGCGGCAATGGTTAATTGAAAGCCTGCTGCTCGGGATGCTCGGCAGCGGCCTCGGGTTGTTACTCGCGCAGTGGTGTATTGATCTGCTCATCAAGCTGGGCCCGGTGGGTCTGCCGCGCGCGTCCGAGATCAAGATCCATGCGCGGGTGATTGTATTTGCAGTGGGGCTGGCGATCTTGACTGGCGTCCTTTGCTGCCTCATCCCCGCGCTGCGCGCCGCCAGCATCGATCTACAAACCACATTAAAAGAGAGCCGCACTCTGGGCGGATGGCGGCGGCAGTATGGACGCAAGCTGCTCGTCGTGGGCGAAGTTGCGCTGTCGCTAATGTTGCTGATCGGCGCGGGATTGCTGGTTAAGACTTTTCTCCGCCTGCAACGAGTCAACCCGGGAATCGCGGCGGACGAGGTGCTGACCGCCGAAATCAATTTGCCAGAGTCACGCTATCGCGACCCGGCACAGGTTTCTGCCTTTTATCGCGAGTTGATCGAGCGGTTGGAAACTTTGCCCGGTGTGCAGGGCGCGACCCTGAGCACGATGCGGCCGTTGAATGGCGAGGCGCGCAGCGATCCATTTGCGATCGAGGGACGGCCATTCGACCCAACCAACTTGACGGCCGCAGGATGGCAGATCGTAGGCGCAAATTACTTTCGCACGCTCGGCATCTCAATCTTGCACGGTCGCGATTTGGTGGCGCGAGACACCGACGAATCCGCGCCGGGAGTCGCGATCATCAATGAAACAATGGCCCGACGCTTTTGGCCCAACGAGAATCCGATTGGGCGCCGAATCACGCTTGGCCTGCCGCGCTCGGATAATCCCTGGATCACGATCGTCGGTATCGCCAAAGACTTGCCGCATCGAGCAATCGATTCACACGCTGAACCAGATTGGTATTTGTCGCGGGCGCCGGGACCCCAGCGCAATCGATATCTTTTCGTGCGTACAATTGGTGACCCAATCAATTTAGCCGCCTTGATTCGTAGTCAGGTCTCCGCGATCGATCGCGAGCAACCGGTAACCGATATCAAGTCAATGCGTGACGTAATAGCTGAGACTGTTGCGTCACGCAAATTCAACATGCTGTTGTTCGGATTGTTTGCGGCAATTGCCGTAGTACTGGCGGCGATGGGTATCTATGGCGTCATTTCGTACTCCGTCGTGGAGCGCACTCAGGAAATTGGGGTTCGTGTGGCGCTCGGAGCGCAACGCGTGGATGTCATGAACCTGGTTTTGCGCGGCGGTTTAAGCCTGGCGCTCATTGGCCTGGCAATCGGACTAGCAGGCGCGTTTGCGCTGACTCGATTAATGAAGAGTCTCTTGTTCGATGTGACATCAACTGATGCCGCCACGTTTGGGTTAGTAACGTTCGGTTTACTCTTGGTTGCGCTGTTCGCTTGCTACATCCCGGCGCGGCGCGCCACCAAAGTCGATCCGATGGTGGCGCTGCGATACGAATAAGACGGCGCCATGCAAAGTCGATCGGCTGGTTACCGAGTACGAAAAGAGGAGTAATGCAGACGTTAATTCAAGATTTGAAGTTCGCACTCAGAGGGCTGATTAAGCGACCGGGTTTTAGCCTGATTGCGGTGATGGCGCTGGCGCTCGGGATTGGCTCGAGCACAGCGATTTTTAGCGTGGTCGATGCGGCGATGATCAAAGGGCTGCCGTATCAGGAACCGGATCGGCTCTATCACATGTGGGAGCGGACTTCGCAGAAAGATTTCGATCAGCGCGAGTTTTCGTATCCGGATTATCAGGATTACCTGCAGAACAAGGTGGTTGATATCGCCGCTTATACCGGCGGCGGCACGATCCTGAACGGAAACGGCACCTCAGAACGCGTGTTCGCTCCGCTGGTCTCAGCGAATTTCTTCTCAGTACTCGGCGTACAGCCAATTAAAGGACGAACATTTCAAGCAGGTGAAGATAAGCAAGGCGGCGCCCACCTGACAGTACTTAGTTACCCGTTCTGGCAAAGTCATTTCGGCGGAAATGAAAACGCCGTCGGACAACAACTGAATCTTGCCGGCGAGTCATACACAGTCATCGGCGTACTACCGCAGAGTTTTCAGTTCGCCATGCGGCCGGCCGACCTTTTCCTGCCGTATCAACCGACCCAAAATCAATTAACCCGACGCGGTATGCGCGGCACGAATTTGATCGCGCGCCTCAAGCCGGGCGTTACGGCTGCGCAGGCGCAATCCGAACTCAGTGTTATCACTAACAACATCACGCAGCAGTTTAAGGAATCGCACACGGGCAGCACGCTCAAGTTAATTCCGCTTCAGGAGCAGGTTGTTGGGCAAGTGAAACCGATCCTGATGCTGTTGGTTGCTGCTGTTGGTTTGGTCCTCCTGATCACATGCGCGAATGTGGCGAGCCTTCTGCTCACACGTTCGCTCGCTCGTCAGAAAGAGGTCGCCATTCGTGCAGCGCTCGGAGCGAGCCGCTGGCGGGTGGTGCGCCAACTTCTTACTGAATCGCTGGTGTTGTCGGTTGTGGGTGGAGTCGCTGGATTGTTTCTGGCGTATCTCGGCACCGGTGCACTCGTTGGCATGCTGCCGCAGAATCAAATTGCGGCGCTGCCGTTTTTGGCCAATCTTCACGTTGATGCTCGCATGCTGATCTTCTCGTTTGCGCTGTCAGTTGTGACCGGAATGATTTTCGGGTTGGCACCCGCGCTGCAGTCATCGCGGCCTGAACTGACCGGAGTGCTGAAAGAAGGCGGCAGAAATGCTTCGGCTGGATCAGGTCATCGCTTACGTACCGCGTTGGTTGTTTCCGAGATTGCATTGGCAGTCGTGCTTTTGGTCGGGTCCGGATTGCTTTTGAAGAGTCTCTTTCGACTGCTGCAAACCAGTCCGGGATTCAATCCGCAGAATATTCTCACGATGAGCGTGGTCCTGCCGGCGCAGAAATACACTGACGCAAACACGCAAGTGCTCTTTAATAATCAACTCTGCGACCGCGTCGCTGCGGTGCCAGGCGCGGCCAGCGTCGGCACGGTAGACAAATTGCCGCTGCAGCCGGGGAACACAACGACGGTTTATATAGACGGAGAACCTGTGCCGCCTCCGGGGCAGGAGCTGGAAGCGAACGTTCGCGTAATAAGCGACAATTATTTTGAAACGCTGCAAGTGCCGCTCATCGAAGGCCGAAAGTTTGACTCGAGTGAAAAACCCAACGATCCAGAGTCCGTGATTATTGGCAGGACGATGGCCGATCGTCTGTTTAAGGGGCGAAGCGCAGTCGGTCGCCGTTTGCGATACCGCGGTGCAGAACTCCCGCCGATGACGATTGTTGGTGTTGTTGGGGATGTGAAGATTACCGGTCTGGATCAAGAGCTAAGACCGGTAATTTACTTTTCGTTCCGCCAGAACCCTTCAATCTTTTCGAATCTGGTTGTGCGAACGACTGCCGACCCATCGGCGCTCGCAACTTCAATTCGCGCCAGCATTCAAGTACTCGAGCCTCAGGCGGCAGTTTTCAACGTTCAGACCATGCCGGATTTGATCTCCGCCACGCCCGCGGCGTTCATGCGCCGTTTTCCGGCGACCTTGGTCGGCGTGTTTGCCGCACTCGCGCTGCTCCTCGCGTCGATTGGCATCTACGGCGTTGTTTCCGATTCAGTGGCGCAACAGACGCATTACATCGGCATCCGCATGGCCCTGGGCGCACGGACTGCGGATATTGTGCGGATGGTGCTGAAGGAAGGATTGGTGCTGGCGGCGATTGGAATCGGCATTGGGATCTTGACTGCGTTTGGTTTGATGCGATGGATCAGCACCCTACTCTTCAACGTTCAGACACATGACTTTTCGGTGTTCGCGATCGTCACTAGTTCGCTTTTTGTAGTGATCTTGTTCGCTTGTTATTTGCCCGCGCGCCGCGCAACCAAAGTCGATCCGCTGGTGGCCTTGAGATACGAATGAAAGGGAAGAACTGATGCTACCTGCGCTGAAACAGAACTTGACGTACGGCATACGAACCCTGTTCAAGTATCCGGGCTTTACGATCGTCGCGGTGTTCACGCTTGCATTAGGCATCGGCGCTACGACCGCGATCTTCAGTGTTGTGTATGCAGTCTTCGAACCGATGCCTTATCCGAACCCCGACCAGCTAGTCATGATCTGGACAATCAACCGGGGGAATCAGAATCCGGTCTCAACTGTGGATTATCTTGCGTGGAAACAACGAAGCTCATCGTTTCAGGGAATCAATGCATGGACCAGCGGTTCGTTCAATGTGGGTGGTGGTGAGAGGCCGGAACAGGTCGCCGGAACCTGGCGCACACCGGGCTTTTTCACGATGGAGGGTTTGCCCCTCATGGTTGGACGCGACTTCACCGAGGAAGAAGGTCAGCCCGGCCGCGACCACGTCGTCATCCTGAGCAATCGGCTCTGGTCGCGAAGCTTCGCGTCGAACCGCGACATCATCGGTAAAGACATCCGCCTTAACGGTGAACCTTACACGGTCGTGGGCATTCTGCCTGCGGGAATTCACGATCGTTTCAATTCACAACTGTGGGTGCCGCTAGTTATTCAATCTGATCCGACTGGTCAGGCGGTCCGATCTGTTTCGGTAATGGCGCGTTTGAAAGACAACGTCACAATCGCGCAGGCGCAGGCCGAGATGAGCGGCATTGAGCAGCAATTGCTGGACGAGCGACCCAAATCAAATCCGCTTGCCATCAGTGTGCAACCGCTGCATCTGAATTTTCTTACTGCCGCAACGCGCCGCAACCTTTGGCTGTTACTCGGGGCCGTCGGCTTTCTTTTACTAATCGCATGCGTCAACGTCGCTAATTTGCTGTTGGCGCGCGGCACGGCGCGCCAGCGTGAGATGGCTTTGCGAGCGGCGCTGGGCGCGTCACGCGGCCGGCTGTTCTCGCAATTGCTTACTGAGAGTTTGGTCCTGGCCGCGTTGGGAGGAGCGCTCGGGCTGCTGCTGGCGACGACGATCATCGATCTGATTCAAGCGGTGATGCCCCCAGTGGGTACCATGCTGCCGTCAGAAGCCGAGATCAGGATTAGCCTTCCCGTCCTCCTCTTTACGCTCGCGATTAGTACCCTCGCTGGTCTGCTTTTCGGATCAATGCCGGCGTGGCAAGCGACGCGACTCGATCTCAACGAAGTGCTGAAACTTGGCGGACGAACCGGCGCCGGGGGCGGCCGCCGGAATCCGCGGCGACTGCTGGTCATCGCCGAATTTGCGTTGGCCCTGATGCTACTGGCGTGCGGTGGGTTAGCTCTCCGGAGCTTCTGGAATCTGACCCGAATCGATCTCGGAATTCGCACCGATCATCTCCTCTCGTTTCGACTGACTGTGCCTGAACACCGGTTGAAGAGCCCGGATCAAATCAGGTCTTATTACCGCCAGATGCTGGAGAAGATTCAGGCTGTGGCCGGAATCCGAAACGTCGCCGTGATGACCGGCACTCCAGCGGGTGGAACCGGGATGGGCACGCGCTTCGTGATCGCGGGACGGCCGCCGGCGAATCCTGCCGAGCGTCCTGGCGCATCATTCCAAACGGTGACTTCGGGTTACGTCGACACGCTGGGAATCCGGATGGTCAAAGGCCGCTCGTTTGATGAACATGACACAGAGACCAGCATGCGGGTCGCCATCGTCAACGAGTTCTTTGTCAGCAGATTTCTCAGCGATGTCGATCCCATCGGTCAGCGAATCATGATGAATGAGGTGCGGCCGGGTGCGCCGCCGGGCAATCTCGTCGAATGGCAAATCGTCGGCGTGTTTCATAACGTTCGCGGCGCCGGATTTCGCGATGACTCGCCCGAGATAGATGTTCCGTTTTGGCAGAATCCTTTGCCGCGCGCTTCAGTTGTGCTGCGGACTGATGGCGATCCCAAGTCTGTGATTAATAGCGTTGCCGGAGCAGTGAATTCAGTCGATCCGGATATGCCGCTGGCCGGCGTCAAGACGGTCGATGAAATAGTCGGCGAGTCGTTGGCGATCGATCGCTTCAGCGTCGTGCTGTTTGCAAGCTTCGGCGCCCTCGGACTGTTGCTGGCGGCGGTCGGCATCTATGGTGTCACA
>Ga0157378_10000016_pt1 | contig 142649 bp, 126 predicted proteins | sample M65metaG_FD_115309 | JGI IMG/M metagenome (GOLD analysis project Ga0157378, IMG submission 115309) | Miscanthus rhizosphere microbial communities from Kellogg Biological Station, Michigan, USA - M6-5 metaG | ecosystem: Host-associated > Plants > Roots > Rhizosphere > Soil | place: USA...
CACTCCTCCTGCGGAGGAGCGGGTAACTCTTTTCTTTACTCGTGTAAAGAAAAGAGTCACCAGAAAAGAAAGCACGTCAGAGCAGAGCGCGCCATGGGAGGAGCCGCCCATGCATTCGACAGCCTCGCGAAGATCGCAGGTACGACTTCTGCCCCGCACTTCGAGTCGCTGTTGGCTTCGCCCAAAGGCAAGGAAGCGAAGCGGACAGCGGCGCAGATTGCCGCACCCGAGTCTCGTTGGGAAGCTGCGAAACGTTACAGCGTGTGCGCGCAGGTCCTCCCATGGCGCGCTCTGCTTTCACGTGCTTTCTTTCTTGGTGACTTCTTTCTTTACACGAGTAAAGAAAGAAGTTACCCGCTCCTCCGCAGGAGGAGTGGAACGCTTTGGATCTTGAAGACAAGAAGCGTGGCCAAAAGAAAGAACTGGATTCCCGCTTTCGCGGGAATGACGAGCTAAGAAAAAAGAGCCAAGGCGAGAACGGGATTACACGCGGCTCCTGCCGCGTGCCCTGCGGGCCATTCGCCGCGCGAATGTCCACTTCGGCATCCTGCCTGCGCAGCGCCGCCTGCGCGGGAACGACGAGCGAATAGCGAGTGTCAGGGCTTCAACTCGACGTCATCGATCGCCCACAGCGGATCGGCAACGCCACGCGTCGTGATCAAGCACACATCGTGCGTGCCGTGTTGTCCTCTCAGCGCTAGTTCGAGCGTGGCCAAATGCTGCGCATCGCTGTGCAAAGCGACGTCCACCATCAAGGCGCCGTCGCAGCGATCCAGATGCACCAAAAGATGGCCCGGCGGCGAACGGCCGACCACGTTCTTTATATCTTTCCACAATTGGAAATTGTACGGCCGCTCCCCGGCGTGTACGGTGAGCGCGTGCGTTGCATCCAGGTCGACCGCGGGGTAGACCCAACACGGATCGAAGATGTCGACGTTGTAGACGCCCCCGCGACCTTCGCGCTGCGGTCCCGGCAAGCGCAACGCCAGCCCCTGCCCTGGTTTGCACGGTTGCAGCTGGTCACTGTTGCGACGCCGCGGGTCGATCGCATCCGGCGGCTGGAACTCGCTGTCGGCGGCGGCAATGCCGGCCCCGCGCCAGCGCGCCATCTGCGCGGGCAAGCGCGCGCGAAAATCCGCCCAGTCGCGACCTGAGACCGGTGTCCATAGCGCTTCGGCGAGCGCCGCCGCACGGGGGAACGCGGCGTGCTCCAGTCTTTGCGGCGTGTCCATGTATTCCGTCCACAGGCTCGCTTGCGCGCCGAGGATGTGCCTGGCCTGCGCCGCATCGAGGTCGGCCGGTGCCGCCTCGTACGCATAGACGTCGGCCAGCGAAACCACCGCGGGCCGGCCCGGCGGTTCTTCGTGACGGCTGCTCTGGAAATGATCGAAATACAGCATCGGCGACGGCGCCATCACCACGTCGTGACCGCTGCGTGCCGCCTCGATGCCGCCGGCGGCGCCATGCCACGACATCACCGTGGCGCGCGGCGGCACGCCGCCTTCGAGGATCTCATCCCAGCCGATCAGGCGGCGGCCGTGCGCGGCGAGAAACTTTTCGATTCGCGCGGTGAACCAGCCCTGCAGCGCCGCTTCATTCGCAATGCCGAGCTCGCGCATGCGTTGCTGCACGCGCGCGGATGCCTGCCACTGATCCTTGGCGGCTTCATCGCCGCCGATGTGGATGTATTCGCCGGGAAACAGCGCGACCACTTCCTCGAGAACGTCTTCGAGAAATGCGAACGTGTCGTCCTCGACGTTGAACAGATACGTGTGCACACCCCAGTCGGCCGATACCGGTGGCGGTCGGTCAGGCGCGTTGCCGAGTCGCGGATACGCCGCGATCGCGGCTTGCGCGTGGCCCGGCATCTCGATCTCCGGCACGATCGTGATGCAGCGCTCGCGTGCGTAGGCAACGATCAGGCGGATCTGCTGCTGCGTGTAGAAGCCGCCGTAGCGCGCGCCCTTGCCATCGAGCGACGCCGTCTGGCGCCACGCACCGACCTCGGTCAGCTTCGGATATTTCTTGATCTCGATGCGCCAGCCCTGATCGTCGGTCAGATGCCAGTGCAGCACGTTGAGCTTGAGCTGTGCCATCGCATCGAGCAGGCGTTCGATCTCCTCCGGTGGCTGGAAATGCCGCGCCGAATCCAGCATCAGGCCGCGCCAGCCGAAGCGCGGATGATCGGCGATCGCCACGTACGGCAAGCGCAACGGTCCTTCCCCGGCATTCGCATCGAGCAGTTGCCGGAGCGTGATGCCGCCGTGGAACAGGCCCTGCGCAGTGCGTGCAGCGACGCGAACGCCGCGCGCGGAGACCGCGAGCTCGTAGCCCTCGCCACCGGGGTCGTCGCTGACCATGAAATGCGGGTCGAGCACGAACTCGATGGCGCCGGCGCCGTTGCGCGCGCGCCGCTGCAAATCCAGATGCAGTGCATGACTGCGTTCGGCGAGTGCGATGAAATAGCGCACCGCGCCGAGCGCGGCGGCGTTGTCGCTGCGCAGGACCACGACTGCATCGCGTCGAAGAGTGAAGGCGCCGGGAGAGCTCGCAATGCTCGCAGGCGCGGGAATAAGTGGCAGCGCGGCGGACGCCGCGGCGATCGACGTACATACACCACAAGCGAGCATCATGCACAGTGCCGGCAGCAGCACACGCCGGTCGAGTGCGATGCCGCGGCGACGGGGACCCGCCGACGGCGGCTTGGGGAGATCGGGGATCATGGCGCGCTCCGTTGCCGGCTGATCGATTCAATCAAAAAAAAAAGCGGGCCAGAATATCTGACCCGCAACTCGGTTGGAGAACCACTCGAAAAACCCGCGCTGCGCGCGCTTAAGGAAGGCGTCGCGCAGCTGGATTTCTTGCTTCACCACTTCGCATGGATGGTGAAGTAATACTGTCTGCCGTTGTCGTAGAACGAACGCGGCTGATCGCGGCTGAGTGCGTAGTACTTGAGCTTCGGATCGTTCAGGTTGAGCGCATCGAACGCGATGCTCCAGTGCTCGTCGAACTTGTAGCCGAGCGAGGCCGACAAGTTGCCGACGCCGTCCTGGTAGAACGCGGTCGAGCGATCCAGGCCGCTGAAGAACGACGAACGGTGCGTGTACGACACGCGCGCGTTGAAGCGTTCATCCTCGTAGTAGGCGCTGACGTTGAACGTGTTCTTCGATGTGCCGACCAGCGGACCACCGCCCTTCTCCTCGCCATCCGCATAGGTGTAGTTCGCCGCGACGCCGAAGTGATCCCACAGCGGCTGCTCGTACGACAACTCCACGCCCTTGACCGAACCGGAACTGTTCACCGGCACAGTCAACACGTACGGCGCATCGAAGCCCTGCGGATAGACGGAATTGAACGTCTTGAAGGTCTGCGTGATGTGGCCCAGGCCGATGTAATTGGTGAGGTCCATGTAGTACACGCTCGCCGACGCCAATGCGCGCGGCGCGAAGTACCACTCCAGCGAGGCATCGAAGTTGTTCGAACGTACCGGCTTGAGGTTCGGATTGCTGCCACTGCCCGAGCCGGTGGCGCCCGGCGCAGCCGGCGGACTGAGCGAGATCGGCCCAGCTAGCGCGGAGTAGTCCGGACGCGTCATCGTCTTCGATGCCGCCAGGCGCAGCAGCAGGTCTTCCTGCAGGTTGAACTTGATGTTGCCGCTCGGCAAGATGTCGTTGTACGTGTTGTCGAACTCGGTCGGCAGGTACGGACCGAACGCGGAAGTGGTGATTGCCCCCGGCGTGGTCGCATCGACCGCGACGTTCGCAATCACGTTCTCCTCCGTGCGCACGAAACGCACGCCGACGTTGCCGCTCCAGCCCTGGCCGTCGAAGTCCGCCTGCACGTACGCCGCGGAATTCTTTTCCTTCAGCTGATAGTCCGAATTCCAGTCGGCGCGCGAAATCGGATTGCGGTTGGTGAAGCTGCCGTCGAACGCATGCAGCTGACCGGGCGTCAGGTACCAAACTCCGGTCGGAAAGCCGTGGCCGAGTTCGCTGCCGAAGTCCGACGGATAGTACGAAAGCGGACTCGGAATGTTGGCCGGATTGAACGGTGAGCCGTTCGGATCCGTGCAGAAGAACGCCGGAGCGCCGAAATTGAGCGGCTGTCCGCCGGCGCAGCCGGGACCCTGGCCGATCACGTTCTCGGACTTGCGCGTGTGATCCGAATAACGTCCACCGAACTTGATGTCGGACAGCACGCCTTCGCCGAACACGTAGTCGCCGTCGAGCGCCGCCCAGTGCTCGTGATCCTTCACGTCGACGTTCTGATCACCGAAGATCCAGCTCAACGATTGCGGCACGGCCGCACTCTCCGAACCAAGTCCCCACTGCGCCGCGGTGCGCGTGCCGTTCAAGTTATAGAACGCGCCGCTGCCGACACCGGCATTCCACTCGGCGACGTCCTGCGTCGGCGTCTTGCCGTCGCCCTTGGTCGCACCGAGCTTGCCCTTGAAGCTCAACGCGTCGGACGGATTGAAGCGCAGGTCGAGGTTGACGAACTGCGATTCGGAAGACTCGTTCGGGCGCGAGATTTGATCGTAGATGCCGTACTGCGTGGCCGGATCCGCGGCGAAGTGCGCCGACACCAGCGTGCCGTTGCGTACGACGTAGCCCGGATCGGGCGCCTGACCGTTGCCGCCATTGATGAAGTGCGTGCCCCACAACAGATAGTTGCGGTTGTAGTTCGACGCGTCGAGCTTGGAAGAGAACGCGCTCAGGTCGGCGCTGAACGAGGAACTCGGCGCCCACTCGGCATCGATGTAGCCGCCCTTGCGCTTGCGCTCCTGCTCGAACAACGCCGAGCCGAGCAACACCGGGTAATACACGCCGGAAAGATCCGGATGCGCGGTGGCGACCGGACTGCCGGCCTTGATCTGCTCGTAACCGAGCACTTCCTGACCATCGCGGCGCAGATGGCGATCTTCATAGAAACCCTGCACCAGGAAGCCGAACGTCTTGTCGTCGTTCTTCCAGCTGAACAGGCCGCTGAACTGCGGATCGGTCTTGTCCGGCAGTTCCGCGTAGACGCCGCCGAGCGTCGCTTCGAGCGTGATCGGCTTGGAAAATTCCAGCGGCTTGCGCGTCTGGATATCGACCGAGCCCGACACGCCGCCCTCGATGTCGCTGGCCTGCGCGGTCTTGTGCACGACGACCTGGCCGACCAATTCGGACGGCAGCAAGGTATAGGTCACGCTGCGGCCGACCAGGCCGGTCTGGTTCAGCACGAACCAGTCGCCGGACGAAACGGTGTGGCCGTTGATCAGCGTCTGCGTCAGGCTCGGGCTCGTGCCGCGCATGCTGATGCGGTCGTTTTCGTCGAAGCCGCCTTCGTTCGCACTGGCCGAGCTGGTGTTGACGCCCGGAATGCGCTGCAACGAGTCGGCGACGTTCTTGTCCGGCATCTTGCCGATATCCTCGGCGGTGATCACTTCCTCGTGGATGTCGGCGATACGCTTCGTGTCGATCGACTTCTTCAGGCTCTCGCGGATGCCGGTCACGACCACGGTCTCGAGCTCCTGCACGTCCTTGTCGGACTTGCGCTTGGCGCCGGCGGTGTCGGGCGTGTCGGCCGGAACGGTGCGCGCCGCGGGCGCGGCGCCGTCCGGAGTGGTCACGGCGGGTTGGGACGGTTGTGCCGCGTCTTGGGCATGCGCCGCGCTGAAGCTCAAGCACGCGGCGATGCTGGCAGTCAGGATCTTCTTACGGTAAATCATGGCTCTCCCCTCTGGGAACTTGGGTTTTGGCTGCGAGAACGCTGGCCGCGTTGCCGTCGCCGGACTGTCTTCACGTCAACTTTGCATTGCTATTTTTTCCACTTGTATACTTCTCGCTGGAGCGCATCGTCAGGCGCGGCGCTGGTCCAGATACCAGCCGGCCGCGCCGAGCACGCCCAACTGGCCGTGCTCGATCAAACTCACAGGCACCCGCTCCATCAGCGCGCGCATCGCGCCCTTGTCGCGGAAGCGTTCGACAAAATCGCTTTCGAGCAGGAACTCGCGGATCTGCGGCAGGATCCCGCCGGCCAGAAACACGCCGCCCTGCGCGCCGTACAGCAGCACCAGGTTGCCGACCACGCTGCCGAGCCAGCCGCAGAACACGCGCAGCGTCTCGAGCGCGAGCGGTTCGCGCTGCTCGATCGCAGCGGCGGTGATCTGAGTCGGCGAAAGGCGCGATTGCTTGACGCCGCGGATATTCGCCAGTGCGGCGTGCAGATTGCTCAAGCCGGGGCCGGACAGCACGTGCTCGACCGGAACATGCGAGCCGTTGAGCAGCAGCTGGCGCAGCACGTCGATCTCGAGCGGCGTAGCGGCGCTCAGCGCGGCCTGCCCGGCTTCGGTCGAAAGGATCGCGCTGCTGCCGGCGCCCGGAATGCGCACCGCCGCGCCGAGTCCGGTGCCCGGACCGACCACCAGCACCGGCCCCTCCAGCGGCCGCGTCGTGCTCGCGATCGCGGTCACCTCGTGTGCGCGCACGTAGCGCGTCGCGTACGCGATCGCGGTGAAATCGTTCACCAGCATCAAATCGTTCAGGCCGAGATCGGCGCGGATCTGCGCCAGCGAAACCTGCCACGGCAGGTTCGTGTTGATCACCACGTCGTCGAGTGCATAGCCGGCGCAGGCAATCGCGCCATGCGTGACGCGCGCGTCGGCACTCTGCTTGAGGAAGTGACGCAGGATTGCGCCGAGACCAGGGTATTCGGCGCAGCGGTACTTGTGATAGCGCCACATCGCGGGCGACGCGGAATCGACCTGCACCAGGCCGACGCGAGCGTAGGTACCGCCGACGTCCGCCGCCAGCATCAGGCCTTGCGCCGGTTGCACGGTTTCCGCGAGTTGTCGACTGGCCGCCTGTACCACGCTGCTGCTCCCCTCAACGCCGGGGCGACCGATGCCCCATGGGTGGCGGAGTCTCGGTATTCATGACAACGTTGTCAAGAGGGTCCGTGCTCGGCCGCGTCAACAGCGCGAAGTAAAGTCTCATGAGTCGGACTCAGGTGGCGGAAATTACGGCATAAAATCGCTGCATTTCGGGCCGGAATGGCCGCTGGCTTGTTGCAAAGCAGCAGACAAATTGCGCGCCATCGCCCGCTGCGACAGCGGACAAAACGCGTGCATCGAGTACGAAATCTGGGCAAGATATGACAACGTTACGCGCCGTTGTCCTGCACGCGCCAAGCAAGGTGCGCGAGGCGAAGTACCGAAATACACATGTGTACAATGATTCATTGTGCACATCAATCGCAACCGGGGTCCATCGCATGAACGCACATTCGGCCGCCGCGCCGCGCACCAGCAACCTGGCTTCCGTGATGACGGTTGGCCTGCTGTTCTTCATCTTCGGCTTCGTCACCTGGCTGAACGGTCCGCTGATCACGTTCGTCAAGCTCGCCTTCGATCTGGACGACATCAACGCATTTCTGGTGCCGATGGCGTTTTATCTGTCGTACTTCTTCCTCGCCCTGCCGGCGTCGTGGATCCTCAAGCGCACCGGCATGAAGAAGGGCATGTCCCTGGGCTTGTTCGTGATGGCAGCAGGCGCCCTCGCCTTCGGCCAGTTCGCCACGATGCGCGTCTATCCCGGCGCGTTGACGGGCCTGTTCGTGATCGGCGCGGGCTTGTCGCTGCTGCAGACCGCGGTCAATCCGTACATCAGCATTCTCGGGCCGATCGAGAGCGCGGCGCAGCGCATAGCTGTCATGGGCATCTGCAACAAGACGGCCGGTATCCTCGCGCCGCTGGTGCTCGGGGCGCTGGTGTTGCGCGGCATCGGCGATCTGGCCGAGAAGGTCGGCCAGGCCGACGCGGCGACGAAACAGGCGCTGTTGAACGACTTCGCCGCGAAAATCCACCTGCCGTATCTGGCGATGGCGGTGCTGCTCGCATTGCTCGCAGTGTGGGTGTTGCGCTCTTCGCTGCCGGAAGTCGACGCGGCCGAGGTGAATTCCGGCGACGGCGCCACGAGCGACTCACGCAGTTCGATCGCGCAGTACCCGCACCTGTGGCTCGGGGTGCTGTGCCTGTTCGTCTACGTCGGCGTCGAAGTCATGGCGGGCGACGCGATCGGCACCTATGGCCAGGGGTTCCATTTGCCGCTGGATGAAACCAAGTTCTTCACCGCGTTCACGCTCACGGCGATGCTGGTCGGCTACCTGGCGGGACTCGTGACGATACCGCGCTTCATTTCGCAGGAACGCTACCTCGCCGTGTCGGCAGTCCTCGGCGTCGTATTTACGCTCGGCGCGTTCCTGAGCAAGGGCTACGTGTCGGTCGGTTTCGTCGCCGCCCTCGGCTTTGCCAACGCCATGATGTGGCCGGCGATCTTCCCGCTCGCGATCCGCGGTCTGGGCCGCTTCACCGAACTCGGCTCCGCGTTCCTGATCATGGGCATCGCCGGCGGCGCGGTGATCCCGCAGGCGTTCGCGCATCTGAAGAGCCACTACGACTTCCAGGCGGTGTTCTGCGCGCTGATGCTGCCCTGCTATTTGTATATTTTCTATTACGCCGTGCGCGGCTACGCCGCCGGGACGCGACGCGCAGCCTGAAAGTTGTGCGTTCTACGTAGAAGCGGCTGGCAATGAAAGCGTTTTCACCGCAGAATCCGCAGCACAGCTGAAGGATCATCGGGACCGTAACGGATGCGCAAGCCCACGATAAAAGACGTCGCGAAGCGTTCGCGCGTATCGCTCAAGACCGTATCGCGCGTGATCAACAACGAGCCTTCCGTGCTCGAGCGTACACGCAACAAGGTTCTGCGCGCGGTCAGCGAACTGAACTACCAGCCTGACTTGTCCGCGCGCAGCCTGCGCAGCGCGAAGTCGTATGCGCTCGGCCTGGTGTACGACAACCCGAACCCGTACTACGTGATCGCGGTGCAAAGCGGCGTGCTGTCGGTGTGCCGCGAGACCGGCTATGGGCTGCAGATTCATCCCTGCGACTCATCGTCGCCGAATCTCGCCGAGGAATTGAGCAATCTGGTGCGACACGCGCGCCTGGCCGGCCTGGTACTCGCGCCGCCGATGTCCGAGCGCATGGAACTGATCAAGCACCTGAGCGCGAACAAGATCCCGATCGTGCGCATCATTTCCGCCGCGGCGGACCCGCAGGACGGCTATCCGTGCGTGTTCGTCGACGACCGCGACGCGGCCTACGACATCACCGAGCACCTGATCCAACTCGGCCACGAGCGCATCGGTTTCCTGTGGGGCGGGCCGGAGCATCGCTCGAGCCCGGAACGCTACAAGGGTTACGAAGCCGCGCTCAAGGACTACGGCATCGCGCTCGACAAGAAACTGATCGTCCCCGGCGACTACTCGTTCGACGACGGATTTCGCGGCGCACGCAAGCTGTTCGCATTGAAGGACCGTCCCACCGCAATCTTCGGTTCCAACGACGAGATCGCCGCCGGCGTGCTGGCTGCGGCGAAAGCCAACGGCCTGGACGTGCCCTACGATCTGTCGATCGCCGGATTCGAAGACAGCCCGTTCTCGAAACAATCGTGGCCTGCTCTGACTACCGCGAAACAGGCCACCGAGGAAATCGCGCGCCACGCCACGCAGCTGCTGTTGTCGGTGATCGACGCCGAACACGGCGACGAAACCAAGCAACGTGTCGCCGTGCCGAACAAGGGCTTCAGCCCGCAACTGGTGATCCGCGATTCGACTGCCCGCGTGCGCGTGGTGGCAGTGACGTAACGAGCGCCGCGCCCGCGCCCAGCGCGGCGCTGCCTGTTCTTACGCGCCGCGCAGTCCCGCCGCTGCGCGCGCCAACGCCGTGATTGCGTTCCAGTCGCCCTTCTGCACCAAGTTCGACGGCGTCAGCCACGAACCGCCGACGCAGATCACGTTCGACAGTTTCAGATATTCCGGCGCGCGCTCGACCCGCACGCCGCCAGTCGGACAAAAGCGGATTCCCGGCAGCGGACCCGACAACGCGCGCAGGTATTCGATGCCGCCCGCCGGTTCGGCGGGAAAGAACTTCTGCAACCGATAGCCGCGCGCGAGCAGCCACATCGCCTCGCTCGCCGTTGCGGCGCCGGGCAGGTACGGCAGTGCGGATTTGGCAACGGCGTCGAGCAGATCCGGTGTCCAACCCGGCGATACCGCGAAACGCGCACCGGCGCGCTCGGCAGCATGCAAGTCGTTCGCGCTCAGCACCGTGCCGGCGCCGGCGATCGCGCCCTCGGCGTTTTCCGAAATGGCACGGATAGCGTCGAGCGCGGCGCGCGTGCGCAGCGTGATCTCGATCGCGCGGACGCCGCCGGCAATCAGCGCATTGGCCAGCGGCACGGCATGCGCCGCGTCGTCGATCGTGACCACGGCAACCACGGGCGCGAGTTTCAGGATCGCTTCGAGTTCGTCTTCGCGGCGTTGCATCCAGTCGCTCATGCGATGTCTCCGAACAGGCTGGCGCCGGTATCCGCGCTGCCGGCGTTGGCGCGGAAGCGCGCAAACAACTCGCGTCCGAAACCGACGTGATGACCGGACAGGTCGCGCGTCGCCGCGGGGCGTGCGGCAAATGTCGCATTGTCCACTTTTACGTCGAGCCGGTTCGCGCTCGCGTCGACGCGGATCACGTCGCCGTCGCGGATCCTTGCGATCGGTCCGCCGGCGGCGGCCTCCGGCGTGACGTGGATTGCGGCCGGCACGCGTCCGGAAGCGCCGGACATGCGCCCATCCGTGACCAGCGCGACGCGGTGACCGCGATCCTGCAGCAAGCTCAGCGCCGGAGTCAGCTTGTGCAATTCCGGCATGCCGTTCGCGCGTGGTCCCTGGAAGCGCACCACCGCGACGAAATCGCGATCCAGTTCGCCGCGCTCGAACGCGCGCTGCACGTCGTCCTGCTCCTCGAACACGATCGCGGGTGCCTCGATCACGTAACGGTCGTCCGGCACGGACGACACCTTGATCGTGGCGCGGCCGAGGTTGCCGTCGAGCACGCGCAGACCGCCGTCGGCACGGAACGGTTCGGCGGCGCCGCGCAGCACCGCGGTGTCGCGGCTGGCCGTTGCGACCGGCCGCCGTTCGATCGCGCCGTCCGCGGACAGACTTGCTTCGACGCGATATCCATCGAGTCCACCACCGTGCACGGTCTTGATGTCGGCGTGCAGCAGCCCCGCATCGATCAGCTGCGCGATCAGGAAGCCCATACCGCCGGCCGCGTGGAAGTGATTCACGTCGGCCTTGCCGTTCGGATACACGCGTGCCAGCAGCGGCACCGCGCGGGACAGCGCATCGAAATCGTCCCAGCCCAGCGCGATGCCGGCCGCGTGCGCGATCGCCACCAAGTGCAGCAGGTGATTGGTCGAGCCGCCAGTCGCGTGCAGGCCGACCACGCCGTTGACGATCGCGCGCTCGTCGATGACGTGACCGAGCGGCAGATATTCCGTGCCGAGCGCGGTGATCTGCGCCACACGCCGTACCGCCTCGGCGGTGAACGCATCGCGCAACGGCGTGTTCGGATGCACAAAGGTCGCGCCGGGCAGGTGCAAGCCCATCACTTCCATCAGCATCTGGTTCGAGTTCGCCGTGCCGTAGAACGTGCATGTGCCGGGTGCGTGATAGGCGCGCGCTTCGGAGTCGAGCAACTCCTCACGCGTTGCCTTGCCTTCGGCGTAGCGCTGGCGCACCTTGGATTTTTCCTCGTTGCTGATGCCGCTCGGCATCGGTCCGCCCGGCACGAAAATGCCGGGCAGATGGCCGAAGCTGAGCGCGCCGATCAGCAACCCCGGCACGATCTTGTCACAAATGCCGAGGTACAGCGCCGCGTCGAACATGTCGTGCGACAGCGCCACCGCGGTCGACAGCGCGATCACGTCGCGCGAGAACAGCGACAGCTCCATGCCGGCACGCCCCTGCGTCACGCCGTCGCACATCGCCGCCACCCCGCCGGCAACCTGCGCGGTGACGCCGGCGGCACGCGCCGCTTCGCGGATCACTTCCGGATAGCGCTCGTACGGCTGATGCGCTGACAGCATGTCGTTGTACGCGGTGACGACGCCGATGTTCGGCACGACGCCGGCGCGCAGCAGGCTCTTGTCGATCGTGCCGCAGCCGGCGAAGCCGTGCGCGAGGTTGCCGCAGGACAGGCGGCGCCGGTGTGTGCCGTTGCCGCGCGCCGCGTCGATTTTCGCCAGGTATCTCGCGCGCGATTCGCGGCTGCGCTCGACGATGCGCCGCGTGACGTCCGCTACGATGGGATGCAGTTTCATGTCGTGCTCCAGAACTTCCCTGCCCTTCATGGGCAACAGTACACCTGCGGGGTCGTCGCCGTCTGCCGCAGCACGGCCGCGATCGGCGCGTGCTCGAACGGTGCCACGCCGGCCAGCGCGCTAGCCAGCACCTCGCGCTTCTGCGTGCCTTCGATGTGCAGGTACATCGCGCGCGTGCGCACCAGCGCCGGCAGCGTCAGCGTGATGCGCGGCTCTTGCGCCGCGGGCGCACGCATCGGCAGCACGCGCGCGACGCCGTCGGCGCGCAGCGCGGCATCGAGGTTGTCGCCGCCGGGAAACAGCGACGCGCAATGCCCGTCGCTGCCCATGCCGAGCACCACCGCATCGAACGGCAGCGGCAGCGCGTCGAGCTCCGCGGCGATCTGCACAAGTACACTTTCCGGCTGTGCCGCGGGGCGATACAACGGAATGAAGCGCGCCGCCGCCGCGCCGTTGCGCAGCAGGCTCTCATGCAACAGCCGCTCGTTCGAGCGCAAGTGATCCGGCGGCACCCAGCGCTCGTCGGCCAGCGTGATCGTGATGTCGGCGTAGCGCAGCGGTTCGCGCGCCAGCGCCTCGAGAAAGCGTCGCGGCGTGTTGCCGCCGGAGACCACCAGCGTGGCGCGGCCGCGCGCTTGCACTGCCTCGCGCAAGTCGTGCGCGACGGCGCTCGCCAACGCTTCGGCCAGCGCCCATGGCCCGGCGAATTCGCGATACAGCGGCGGCACGCTCAAGCCGTCAGCCCTCGTGCCAAGTGCGGCCGTCGCGTTCGATCAGCGCGATCGCCGCGCTCGGTCCCCAGCTGCCGGACGCATACGGCTTCGGCGGCTCATCGCTCGCGTTCCACGCGGTTCGGATCGGATCGATCCAGCGCCATGCCGCCTCCACTTCATCGCGGCGCATGAACAAGGTCGCATTGCCGCGCACCACGTCCATCAGCAGACGTTCGTACGCATCCGGGTAACGCACGCCGAACGCCTGCGCGAAACTCATGTCGAGCGGCACGCGGCGCAGGCGCAAGCCGCCGGGTCCCGGATACTTCTGCATCAGCCACAGCTTCACGCCTTCGTCAGGCTGCAGCCGCAGCACCAGTTTGTTCGGCGAGATCGGTCCGGCCATGTCGGCGAAGATCGAATGCGGGATCGCACGGAACGTGATCACGATTTCCGAGACGCGTTCCGCCAGGCGCTTGCCCGTGCGCAGGTAGAACGGCACCCCGGCCCAGCGCCAGTTGCGCACTTCGGCCTTGATCGCCACGAACGTGTCGGTATCGGTGTCGCCGCGCCCGGATTCTTCCAGATAGCCCGGCACCTGCCCGTTCGGACCGGAACCGGCGCGATACTGGCCGCGCACGGTGAGCTGCGCGACGTTCGCCGCATCGATCGGACGCAGCGAACGCAGCACCTTGAGCTTCTCGTCGCGGATCGCGTTCGCGTCGAGCGAGGCCGGCGGTTCCATCGCCACCATGCACATCAGCTGCAGCAAATGGTTCTGCACCATGTCGCGCAGCGCGCCGGCATTGGCGTAGTAGGCCGCGCGCGATTCCACGCCGACCGTCTCGGCCACCGTGATCTGTACGTGATCGACGTGCTCGGCGCGCCACAGCGGCTCGAACAGCGCGTTGCCGAAGCGCAGCGCGATCAGGTTCTGCACCGTCTCCTTGCCGAGATAGTGGTCGATGCGATAGGTCTGGTTCTCGGCAAACGTGCGGCTGATCGCATCGTTGATCGCCAGCGCGCTCTTCAGGTCGCTGCCGAGCGGCTTTTCCACCACCACGCGCACATTGCCATCGGCCAGGCCGAGCGCGCGCAGGCGCTCGCAGATGGGCACGAATACCGAGGCGCCGGTGGCAAGATAGAACACGCGCACGCGTTCGCCGCCGCCGAGCAGGGTCGTGGCCAAGTCGTTCCAGCCGGCATCCTGCGTCGCGTCGAGCGCACGATAGCTGACGATCTTCAGGAAGCGTTCGAGCGTCTCCTGCGCCTGTGCATCGCCGCCCAACTCCTTCTGCAGCACGCCGCGCACGCGTTCGCGATACGCGCTTTCGTCGAACGCATCGCGCGCCACGCCGATGATGCGGCTCGACGCGGGAATCTGGCCGTCCGCGAAGCGATGCAGCAGCGCCGGCAGCAGCTTGCGCCGCGCCAGATCGCCGGTGCCGCCGAAGATCACCAGATCGAATACATCCACCGGCAGGGCTTGTCCGTTCACGCCATCCTCGATGTGTTGCGCTGTCGACGGTTTACAATACCAGTTTGATACCACAAATCCCAGTGCATACGAATGCAGCGCATAATCAGGGGCCGATGGCCGCCAAGTTGCGACGGTGGTATTTCACTGGTATGTTAGTGGTATGCCTGCCAGCCTGCTCAACGAATACCGCAGCCTGAGTCGCCCGCAGCGCGGCAAGCGCTCGCTGGCCTACCTGCGCGTGCGCCAGTCGCTGCAGAAGATGATCGAAAACGGCCAGCTCGCGCCGGGCCAGGCGCTGCCGAGCGAACGCGACCTGGCCAAGCTGCTGGATCTGTCGCGCGTGACCGTGCGCAAGGCAATCGCCGGATTGGCGGAGGAAGGCCTGCTGACGCAGCGCCACGGCGCCGGTACGTTCGTCGCCGAGCGCATCGTCAAGTCGTTCTCGCGCCTGACCGGTTTCACCGACGACTTGCGCGCGCGCGGGCTCAAGCCGCGCGTGAAGTTCCTCGAACGCAGCATCGGCAAGGTGACGCCGGAGGAAGCGCTTGCGCTGCACCTGTCGCCCGGCGCGGCGGTGATACGCCTGCGCCGCTTGCGCTTTGCCGACGACAAGCCGCTGGCGCTGGAAACCTCCGTCGTGCCGCAGTCGATCCTGCCGGATCCGCAGCGCGTGAAGCTGTCGCTGTACGACACGCTGGAGGAACTCGGCTGCCGCCCGGTGCGCGCGCTGCAACGCTTGCGCGCGATCGGTCTCGACGCCGAACAGGCGCAGCTGCTGCAGCTGCCGGTCGGCGAAGCCGCGCTCGCGATCGAACGCCGCGCATTTCTCGACGACGGCCGCGTGGTCGAATTCACTGCTTCCATCTACCGTGGCGACGCCTACGACTTCGTCGCCGAACTCAAGGCCGAACCCGAATGATCGACATCAGCGCGCCGATGGCGCCGGAACGCACGCGCATGTACGCCGAGGCGCATGAAGCCGCCGCGGCAGTCGCACACCAGCTGGACGCGAACGACGCCGCCGTGCGCGCGCTTGCCGACGAGCTGCGGCGCAAACCGCCGCGCTTCATCGTCACCTGCGCACGCGGCAGTTCAGATCATGCGGCCACGTTTGCCAAGTACGTATTCGAGACCCAGGTTGGGCTGTTCACCGCGTCGGCCTCTCCATCGGTCACCTCCGTCTACGCGGCACGGCAAAACCTCGACGGCGCGCTCTACATCGCGATCTCGCAGTCCGGCAAGAGTCCCGACCTGGTCGGCCATGCGCAGGGAGCGAAGGCTGCCGGGGCGCGCGTGGTGGCGCTGGTCAACGTCGAGGATTCGCCGCTCGCCGCGCTGGCCGACACGGTCATTCCGCTGCACGCCGGGCCGGAACGCAGCGTGGCCGCCACGAAAAGTTATATTTGTTCGCTTTCTGCCATTCTCCACATTGCGGCAACGTGGCAGGGCCAGGCAGCGCTCGACGCGGCGCTGCGCGCGGTGCCGGAGGCGCTGCAACGCAACTGGTCGCGCGACTGGTCGCCGCTGGTCGAAGGCTTGGTCGGCGCGCGCAACTTGTTCGTGATCGGGCGTGGCTTCGGCTTCGGCGCAGCGCTGGAAGCGGCGCTCAAGTTCAAGGAAACCTGCGGTCTGCACGCGGAAGCATTCAGCGCGGCTGAAGTGCGGCACGGGCCGATGGCGATCGTCGAACGCGGCTTTCCGGTGCTGTTCTTCGCCCAGCGCGACGACACCTGGGATGGCACGCTGGCGCTGGCGCACGAGTTTCGCGAACGCGGCGCACAGGTGTTCGTCGCGGCGCCGGGCGACGCCGCCGACCCGCTACCAGTCGGCGAAATCGCCCATCCGGCCTGCACGCCGCTGCTCACGATCCAGAACTTCTATCGCGCCGCGAATGCGCTGTCGTTGCGCCGCGGCCGCAACCCGGACGTCCCGCCGCACCTGCGCAAGGTGACGGAAACGCTGTGATGACGACGGCACTGGTCAATGGCCGCGTGCTGCTCGACGACGGTTTCGTCGACGACGTCGCCGTGCTGATCGACGGCGAGCGCATCGCCGAGGTCGTCGGCGCGGACGATGCGCGGCTGCGCGATGTGGCGCACGTCGATCTGCAAGGCGGCATGCTCGCGCCCGGCTTCATCGACTGCCAGGTCAACGGTGGCGGCGGCGTGCTGTTCAACGACGCGCCGACCGTCGAAGGCATCACCACGATCGCGCGCGCGCACCGCCGCTTCGGCACGACCGGCTTGCTGCCGACCCTGATCAGCGACGAACCGGACGTAACCGGCGCCGCACTGCAGGCCACCGCACAGGCGCTGCAGCGACGCGTGCCGGGCGTGCTCGGTATGCATCTCGAAGGTCCGTACCTGTCGCCGCAGCGACGCGGCATCCACGATGCGAAACACTTCCGGGTCCCCTCGCCCGCCGATGTCGAATCGCTGGCAACGCTGCGCGAAGGCTGCCTGTTGCTGACCGTGGCGCCGGAACAGATCGAAGCGGCCACACTGCGCCGATTGACGGCCATGGGCTTGCGCGTGGCCGCCGGTCACAGCGCTGCCACGTATGAACAGACACGCGCCGCACTCGATGCCGGGCTGCACGGCTTTACGCACCTGTTCAACGCGATGTCGCCGCTGACCTCGCGCGCGCCTGGCGTGGTCGGCGCCGCGCTGGAGGATCGCGCCAGTTGGTGCGGCATCATCGTCGACGGCCACCACGTGCACCCTGCGACGCTGCGCGTGGCGTTGGCGGCAAAGCCACGCGGCAAGGTATTCCTGGTCAGCGACGCGATGCCGCCGGTCGGCGCCGCGACCGACACGTTCACGCTCAACGGCGAAACCATCACCTGCCGCGACGGCCTGTGCACGAACGCCGCTGGCGTGCTCGCGGGTTCCGCGCTCGACATGGTCAGCGCGGTGCGCAACAGCGTGTCGATGCTGGATGTGTCGCTGGAGGAAGCGTTGCGCATGGCATCGGCCTACCCTGCCGCGTTTCTCGGCGACACGCAGCGCGGCCGGATCGCGCGCGGCTGCCTGGCGGACCTCGTGCTGATCGACACCAGGCTCGAGGTCCGGGCAACCTGGATCGCCGGCCAACTGCTGCGGCACTAGAGCAAATGCACGCTGCCGGCCCGGTAAGGTTCCGAGGGCGCCGAAAGCGCGCCGGGCACTGCTTCATTTGGACGTCCAAAAACCCTTTGACGCGACGCACCAATTGTGTTCTAGTCGGACGCAACGGCTCTCGGGTCGAAACTGGATTGTTGCTGACGGAACAGCGCGCAATTGTTTGGTTTGCAGCGTGGCCGCCGCAAAAGGTGCGCACGCACAACGGGTGGATCTTGCCATGACGCAAAGCACCAAGCCGGGCCTGTACGACAGCGCGTTCGAACACGACAGCTGCGGCTTCGGCTTGATCGCCAGCATCCGCGGCGAGGCCAGCGCCTGGGTCGTCGACCAGGCATTTGCCGCATTGTGCAAAATGTCGCATCGCGGCGGGATCAACGCCGACGGCGTCACTGGCGACGGCTGCGGCATCCTTCTATACCGACCGGAAACCTGGTTGCGCGCGCTGGCGCGTGAGTCCGAGCTCACCCCGGCCGAGCGCTTCGCCGCCGGCCTGGTGTTCGTCGACCGCGACCCCGCGATCGCCGCCGCCGCACAAGCGCTGCTGGAAACGAAGTTGCGCGAGGAAGGCGTTGCCGCGTGCGGGTGGCGCGACGTGCCGGTCGACGACACGGCATGCGGCCCGCTCGGCAGCGCCTCGCGGCCGCAGTTGCGCCAGGTATTCGTCAACGCACCCGACGGCATGAGCGAGGCGCAGTTCGAACACGCGCTGTTCCGTGCGCGCCGGCGCGCCGAGCTCGCCCAGGGCGACGATGCCCAGTTCTACGTGACGAGCCTGTCGGCGTCCACGATCGTATACAAGGCGATGGCCGCGCCGGGCCGGCTGCGCGACGTGTTCCCGGACTTGCGCCGCGCCGACCTCATCGCCAGTGCAGCCACGTTCCACCAGCGTTTTTCCACCAACACCATGCCGAACTGGCGCCTGGCACAGCCGTTCCGCCTGCTCGCGCACAACGGTGAGATCAACACGATCCGCGCCAACCGCAGCTGGACCGCGGCGCGCGCGACCAAGCTGCATTCTCCACATGTGGATTTTTCCGACCTGCAGCCGCTGATCACGAGCAGCGGCTCGGATTCGCAGAGCCTGGACAACATGCTGGAGGTGCTGCTCGCCGGCGGCATCGACCTGCTCGCGGCGATGCGCATCCTGGTGCCGCCGGCGTACGCCGCGCAGGAAACGATCGACGAGGACCTCGAAGCGTTCTACGAGTACTACGCGCTGCACACCGAGCCGTGGGACGGACCCGCTGGGCTGGTGATGTGCGACGCGCGCTATGCCGCGTGTTCGCTCGACCGCAACGGCCTGCGTCCGGCGCGCTGGGCGCGCAGCGACGACGATCACCTGATCATCGCCTCCGAAGCGGGTCTGTGGGACATGCCGTCGCGACGCATCGTCGCCAAGGGCCGCCTCGGCCCGGGCGAAATGCTGGCGGTCGACCTGGTCGAACATCGCCTGCTCGATGCAGCCGCGATCGATGCGATCAACCGCGCGCGCGCGCCGTTCAAGCGTTGGCTGCGCGACGGCGTCACCTACCTCGAATCGCACCTGATCGATCCCGGCCTGGCGGCGGAGCCGTTCCCGCCGGACATGCTGGCGCGCTTCCAGAAGCAGTTCGCGCTCACGCGCGAGGAGCGCGACGTCGTGCTCAAGGCGTTGGCCGAGGACGAAGCCGAAGCGACCGGCTCGATGGGCGACGACACGCCGATCGCAGTGATGTCGCGCCAGTCGCGTTCACTGTACGAATATTTCCGCCAGGCCTTTGCGCAGGTCACGAACCCGCCGATCGATCCGCTGCGCGAACGCCTGGTGATGTCGCTGGTCACGCAGATCGGCCGCGAAGGCAACGTGTTCGAATTGTCGCCCGACAACGCGCGCCAGCTGCTGTTGACCTCGCCGGTGCTGTCGCAGCGCAAGCTGCGCCAGATCCTGGCGCTGCCGGAATACGCCGACAAGCAGCGCCGCTTCGATTTGTATTACGACGAACGCGAAGGGCTCAAGGCGGCGCTGCAGCGCTTGTGCGCCGAAGTCGAATCCGCCGTGCGCGACGGCGTGATCGTGCTGCTGCTGTCCGACCGCCACCCCGTGCCCGGCTTGCTGCCGATCCATGCGCTGCTCGCCACTGGCGCGGTGCACGCGCACCTGCTCGCGCGCCAGCTGCGCTGCGACTGCAACATCCTGGTCGAAACCGGCAACATGCGCGATGCACACCATTGCGCCTGCCTGATCGGCTTCGGTGCAACCGCGGTCTATCCGTACCTCGCCTACCAGACGCTGTTCGACATGAACCGGCGCGGCGAACTGAAGGGCCGCGAAGGCGAGCCGCCGCACGAGATCGGCCGCAGCTACCGGCGCGGCATCCGCAAGGGCTTGCTCAAGATCCTGTCGAAGATGGGCATCAGCTCGGTCGCCGGGTATCGCGGTGCGGGTCTGTTCGAAATCGTCGGGCTCGATCGCGAAGTAGTCGATCTGTGTTTCCCCGGCACGCCCTCGCGCATTGGCGGCGCCACGTTCGCGAATATCGAAAACGAGTACCGCGCACAGCTTGCCGCGGCGCGCGACCCGAACTACGCACTGCCGGCGGGCGGCCTGATGAAGGCGATCCCGGACGGCGAATACCACATGTACAACCCGGCCGTGGTCGGCGCGCTGCAGGCCTCGGTGCGCACCGGCGACGTGCGCCAGTACCGCCAATACGCCGACGCCGTCAATTCGCGCGCACCCGCCGCGCTGCGCGATCTGCTGGCGCTGCAGCCGGACGGCGATGCGATTGCGTTGCAGGACGTGGAAGCGTTGCCGCAGATCCTCAAGCGCTTCGACTCGGCCGGAATGTCGCTCGGCGCGCTGTCGCCGGAAGCGCACGAAGCACTCGCCACCGCGATGAACCGGCTCGGCGCGCGCAGCAACTCCGGCGAAGGCGGCGAAGATCCGGCGCGCTACGGTACCGAGCGCATGTCGAAGATCAAGCAGGTCGCGTCGGGACGCTTCGGCGTCACGCCCGCCTACCTGGTCAATGCCGAAGTGCTGCAGATCAAGATTGCGCAAGGCGCGAAACCCGGCGAAGGCGGCCAGTTGCCCGGGCACAAGGTCAATGCGCTGATCGCGCGGCTGCGCTATGCGAAGCCCGGCATCGGCTTGATCTCCCCGCCGCCGCATCACGACATCTATTCAATCGAGGATCTCGCGCAGCTCATTTTCGATTTGCGCGCAGTGAATCCGAGCGCGCTGATTTCGGTCAAGCTCGTCTCGCATGCCGGTGTCGGCACGATTGCCGCCGGCGTGGTGAAGGCCGGCGCGGACCTGATCACGATCTCCGGCCACGACGGCGGCACCGGCGCGAGTCCGTGGAGTTCGATCCGCTATGCCGGCGTGCCGTGGGAACTGGGGCTTGCCGAGACGCACCAGACGCTGGTCAGGAACGGGTTGCGCGAACGCGTGATCCTGCAGACCGACGGTGGACTCAAGACCGGGCTCGACGTGATCAAGGCCGCGCTGCTCGGCGCCGACTCGTTTGGTTTCGGCACCGCGCCGATGGTCGCGCTCGGCTGCAAGTACCTGCGCATCTGCCACCTGAATTCCTGCGCCACCGGTGTGGCGACGCAGAACGACGTGTTGCGGCGCAAGCATTTTCTCGGCGCTCCGGAGATGGCCGAGAACTTCTTCCGTTTCGTGGCGGAGGATGTGCGCGGAATACTGGCGTCGCTCGGCGCACGCACTCTCGGCGAGATCGTCGGACGCACCGAGTTGCTGCGCCAGGTCGAGGGTGTGACGGTCAAGCAGAAGCAACTCGACTTGCAGCCGTTGCTCGCTCGCGATTCCCTTGCCTCCGGCGTCGGATCCTGCGTCAACAAGCCCAGTGACGATGCGCTTGCCGCACGCATCGCCTCCGACACCGCCGAAGCTGTCGCCGCACGCACGAGTGCACATTTCCACTATTCCATCGCCAGCACCGACCGTGCGGTCGGCGCGCGCCTGGCCGGCGATATCGCGCGCGCGCACGGCGACTCGGGCCTCGGCGACGAAACGATCACGCTGCATTTCGACGGCGCCGCCGGGCAGAGTTTCGGTGCCTGGAACGCACCGGGCATGCACCTGGTGCTGAGCGGCGAAGCAAACGACGGGGTCGGCAAGGGCATGGCCGGCGGCCGCATCGTGGTGCGAGTGCCGCAGGATGCGCGCTATCCGGCACACGACAGCGTAATCGTCGGCAACACCTGCCTGTACGGCGCGACCGGTGGCGAGTTGTTCGCGGCCGGGCGCGCCGGCGAGCGCTTCGGCGTGCGCAATTCCGGCGCGCTCGCCGTCGTCGAAGGCGTTGGCGATCACGGCTGCGAATACATGACCGGCGGCACCGTCGTCGTGCTCGGCCGCACCGGCTTGAATTTCGGCGCCGGCATGACCGGCGGCTTCGCCTACGTGCTGGATCGCGAGCGCGAGTTCGTCGACCGCTACAACCACGAACTGGTCGACATCCACCGCATCTCGCTCGAAGGCATGGAAAATCATCTGCAGCATCTGCGCAACCTGTTGCGCAGCCATGCCGAGGCGACGCACAGCGAATGGGCGCAACGTCTGCTCGCGGACTTCCGCGACGTATTGCACAAGTTCTGGCTGGTCAAGCCTAAGGCGGCCAGTCTCGAGGCACTCACCGAGGAATTGAAGCGCGCCGCATGAGTGACAAGACCTTCCCGTTCCTCAAGTTCCATCGCGCACCGCCGCGCGAGGTGCCGGTGCCGATCCGTGTGCTCGGCTACAAGGAAATCCACGGCGAGTTCGTCAACGGCGACGCATCCGACCAGGCCTCGCGCTGCATCGACTGCGGCAATCCGTACTGCTCGTGGGGCTGCCCGCTGCACAACCACATCCCGCAGTGGCTCAAGCTGGTGCGCGACGGGCGCATCGAGGACGCCGCCACACTGATGCACGAGACCAATCCGTTGCCGGAAATCTGCGGCCGCATCTGTCCGCAGGACAAGTTGTGCGAGGGCGACTGCACGTTGGAAACCGGCTTCGACGCGGTGACGATCGGCGCGATAGAGCGCTGGGCCACCGACGAGGCCTTGCGCCGCGGCTGGCGGCCGAGCGTGTCGAGCACGCCGACCGGCAAGCGCGTCGCGATCGTCGGTGCGGGCCCGGCCGGGCTTGCCGTCGCGGATCGGATGGCGCGCGCCGGCGTCGCCGCCGACGTATTCGATCGCAACGAGGAAATCGGCGGCCTGCTCACGTTCGGCATTCCGCCGTTCAAGCTCGACAAGGCGGTGGTGCGCACGCGCCGCGAAGTACTCGAAGGCATGGGCGTCAAGTTCGTGCTCGACACCGAGGTCGGCCGCGATGTCGCATTTTCCACATTGCTGCAAGCTTACGACGCCGTGTTCGTCGGCACCGGCGCCTACACGTCCGTCGACGCGGCCCTGCCCGGCCAGGCGCTGCCCGGCGTGCATGCCGCGCTGCCGTTCCTGATCGCGAACGACCGCCGCGTGCTCGGCACGCTGCGCGATGCGGACGCCTTGCCGAACCTGACCGGCAAGCGCGTGGTCGTGCTCGGCGGCGGCGACACCGCGATGGACTGCGTACGCAGCGCGATCCGCATGGATGCCGACAGCGTGACCTGCGTCTATCGCCGCGACGAGGCGAACATGCCCGGCTCGCGCCGCGAAGTGAAATACGCACGCGACGAAGGCGTGCAGTTCCTGTTCAACCGCCAGCCGCTGCAAGTCCTCGGTGACGCCGGCGGCGTGCGCGGGGTGCGCGTGGCCACCACCGAGCTGGTGGCGGATCCGAACGGACGCGCGCGCCCGCAATTGGTCGCGGGCAGCGAAACCGAAATCGCGGCCGACGCGGTGATCCTCTCGTTCGGCTTCCAGGCCAGCCCGCCCGACTGGTGCGACGAATTCGGCATCGCGCGCGACGCGGCCGGAAAACTCCTGGTCGGCGCGAACGGTGCGCTGCCACTGCAGACCTCGAACCCGAAGGTCTTTGCCGGCGGCGACGCGGTGCGTGGCGCGGACCTGGTGGTGCGCGCCGTGCTCGATGGTCGCGAAGCGGCGCGTTCGATGCTGCGCGTGCTTGGTCTTGTCGAGGCGCACGCCGCCGCGTAGTCTGTTCGGCGCGCATGCCGTTGCGCGTTTTTCCACTTTGACGACCGAACAGGACCTGGCGCATGACCACTCCCGCCCGCACCCGCCTGCGCTACCGCCTGACCGGCGCCGCGATCAAGGCGCCCACCGCCGTGGTCAACGATACGGTCGACCTGCTCCATCGCAGCGGCCACATGAAATTCGGCCAGGGCCTGATCGCGACGGTAGTCGCGTTGCTGCTCGGCTTCCTGTGTCTGCTCGGCGTGCTCGCGTTCCACTTTCCGCAGTACCTGACCACGCCGCAATTGCGCCAGCAGTATTCCGTCGACGTGCTGCGCCAGCTGCTGCTGGTCGCACTGCTGATTGCGGGCGGACTGTCGTTGGCCAACCTCGCCATCGGCAACCGGCGCAACATCAACCTGGTGGCGTTCGCGTTCGTGATCGCGGCGGTCGCGCTGGGCGGCTCGCGCGTGCCGGTCGGGAATTTTCCGGATCACACGCCGTACATCGGGTTGGATTGGTTCATCCTCGACCTGCTCGGCTCGACGCTGCTGTTCATCGCGATCGAGAAACTGTTTCCGCTGTACCGCGGCCAGGCCGTGTTCCGGCCGGAGTGGCAGACGGATCTGAAGCACTTCACCGTGAATCACTTTTTGGTCGGCTTGATCCTGCTCACCGTCAACTTCCTGCTCAACCACGCGTTCGGCTGGCTGGTCAGCAGCGATTTCCAGCAAACCGTGCGCGCGATCCCGGCGATCCCGCAATTGCTGCTTTGTATACTCGTGGCGGATCTCGCGCAGTACTGGACGCACCGCGCCTATCACGAAGTGCCGTTGCTGTGGAAGTTCCATTCGGTGCATCACAGCGCCAAGACCATGGACTGGCTGGCCGGCTCGCGCCAGCACATGCTGGAGCTGATTTTCACGCGCATCTGCGTGCTGGCGCCGCTGTTCGTGCTCGGATTCTCCGAAGGCGTGATGAACCTGTACATCATCATCGTCGGCTTCCAGGCGGTGTTCAACCACGCCAACGTGCACCTGCCCTGGGGTCCGCTCAAGTATCTGATCGTGACGCCAGACTTCCATCACTGGCATCACTCGCAGGACGACGAGGCGATCGATCGCAACTACGCCGCGCACTACGCATTCCTCGACCACCTGTTCGGCACCGCAGTGAAGGTGCCGAAGGAAAAGCCGTTTCCGGCGCGTTACGGCGTGGTCGGCGACTACATGCCGGATGGCTTCGTCAATCAGCAGATGTTCCCGTTTCGCGCACGCGCGTACGGGGCGTCGGAACCGGATTGATCCGGATCGCGCGCTAGAGCATTTTGGCGGTCAGCGTCGTGTCGCTGCCCTTCCATGCGGCTGCGAATTCGTCTGCCTTCGCTTGCGCTTCTGCGTGCTTGCCCTGCCGCCGCAACGCTTCGGCCAAGCCGAACAATGCGCGCGGATCGTTCGGGTACAGCGCGAGCGCTTCGCGATACGCCCGCTCCGCCGCCACGGCATCGCCGGCACGCAGGTAGGTGCCGCCGATGATTTCGTCGCTCGGGAACAGCGGAGTATCCGCGCCGGTGTAACCGTCCTTTTCGCGCGCCAGGGCTTCCTTGAAGTTCGAACTTGCCGCATCCCGGCGGCCCTGCAGCACGTCCGCGGCGCCGCGCAACGCGTACGCCAGATAGCTCATCGCGCCTTTTTCGCAGAGCGCATCGGATAGCTCTGCGCGCGCGGCGTCCGCTTCGCCGCGGTTCAATCGCATCAATGCGAGCGCGAAATGCGCGGGATCGGCGGGCTCCTGCGGCGCAGCCTTCGCGACTTCTTCCCAGCGGCCGAAGCGCGCGCTGGTCAGGGAGTTCAGATGCGTGTGCTTCGGCTGCGCGTTCAAGCGATCGACAAACCATTTCGCCTGCGCGTAGTTGCCGAGCAGCATGGCGGCCGCGTGGCCATGCATCAGGTCGTGCCAGATGTAGGGCTCATGCGTGCGATCGATGCCGGGCGTGGCGCGATAGCGATCGAACAACGCGATCGCGCGGCACGACGCCCTGACCGCTTTGGCATAGTCTCCGGCGCGCACATAAGCGTGCACCGACATGTGCGCCAGGTGCTCGTCTTCCGGCGCGAGCTTCGCCTTGTCCAAGCGTTCGGCAGACGGCAGCGCGCGCCTGCGATCGGCCGACAGCTCGAACACGTGCAGGATTAGATGGTTCGCGAGCAGATGGGTCGGATTGCGTGCGATGATCCGCTCGAGCACGTCGACCATGGTTTGCGTGTCCTTGCTCGCGGGCCGGTCCGTGCCCGGTTGCCACAACGGCGTGGTTTCCTTTTTCTCCAGCAGCGCTTCGACGTACAGCGCGCCCAGATCGTCGTCCTGCGGATACTTGGCGAATGCGGCCGCCATCGCATTGCGGTACGCGCTTTCCGCCTGCGCATGATCCTTCCACGCGCCGGAATAGCGCAGGCGCATCGCATCGATATAGACGCGTTCCGCGTCGCTCGCGCCGGCTTCGAGCGCGACGGCCTTCTCGATCGCCGCGTGCGCTGCGGCGAAGTTGTCTTGCGTCAACGCCTGGTTGAAGTCGCTGCCATAGCTCAGCGCCATGCCCCAGTGCGCCATGGCGAGCTTTGGTTCGCGCTGCGCGAGCGCCTGGAACACGTGCACGCCTTCGCTGCCGTTGTAGGCGTAGTACAGCGTCAAGCCGCGATCGAACAGCGCCTGCGCGGACGCGTCGCTCGTGGAGACGACATGGTGCGAGGAAGCGAGCGCCTGCGCCGCATCGCGATCGCTCGACGCGCTCGCGGCATCCGACGACTGCGCGCAAGCGGACGATCGCGGTGCAGAGTCGCTCGCGGCGGCGCAAACCAATGTGGCCTGCGCGATTCCGATCAGGATCAGGCACAACCTGCACAGGCATCCGATGCGCACGACGAACTCCTCTTCAGCAATGGCGGCGTCCGAAAGCGAGGTTCACGTAAAACCTCGCCGCGGTCGGAAAATTCAGCGGTAGGGAGGACGCCGGCGTGGTCGGATAAGGCAACGTTGCGGCGGACTCTCCCGATACGCGCCTTGCCAGCACGCTGCCGAGCGCCGTGCCCAGGGCCAGTCCGCGTCCGTTGTATCCGAACGCGGAGAACAGCCCCGGGCAGGGTTCGTACAGGTGCGGCAACAGATCCGGCGTGACCGCGTCGCGCGCGAACCAGCGCAGCGGGAACGGTATGTCACGCAGCTGCGGAAACATGCGCCGCGCCGACGCTTCGAGCACGCGAAAGCTGATCGCCCGCGCCGAACGCGGTGGCGTGAACCAACCCGGGCCGCCGATCACGAAGCGATTGTCGCGATCGAGGCGGAAATAGCGCAGGCGCAAGTGATGCGTATCCGAGCCGGAATGGCGATGCGGCAAAGTCATTGCGAGTTGACCGGCATCCAGCGGCTCGCTCGCGAGCTGCACGCTGTGTGCGGCGACGTAGCTGCGTCCAAACAGCGTCTTCGCCACACCATGCAGTTGCGACGTGTACACGTTCGTCGCCAACACCACGCTCGGTGCGGACAACTCGCCGCCGCTCGTGACCAAGTGCCATCTTTCGCCACGCCGCGACAGCTCGCGCACGTCCACGCCGCAGTGGATGCGGCCGCCGGCGCGAACAACCGCGGCAGCCATGCCGCGCACGTACGCCAGTGGCTGGATCGTTCCGTTGCGCCGATCCTCCCAACCGCCGGCATACACCGAGGTTCCGAGCAGCTGCGCGGTTTGCGCCTTGTCGAGCATCCGCACCGGTGCGCCGCGCTTCGACCAGGCAGCGACGACTTTCTCCAATGCCTTCAGGTGATGCGTCGATCGCGTCGCCTGTACCCAGCCCGTGCGCTCCGCGTCGCAGTCGATGCCATGTCGCGCGATCAGTTCGAACAGCAACTCCGGCGCGGTGCCCGCGAATTCGAGCATGTGCTCGGCTTGTTCGCTGCCGTACGCGGCCAGCAAGGCATCCGGTACAACCTGGAATCCTGCGATGATCTGCCCGTCGGCGCGCCCGGAGGTACCCGAGCCAGGCGCATCCCTTTCCAGCACGGCGACCCGTACACCGCGCTCGGCAAGGTGCAGCGCGGTGGACAGCCCGGTGACGCCCGCGCCGACCACGATGGTTTCGACCGGCATGGACAGCGTTTCCTGCCAGCCGGCAATACAAACGCCATTGCGCAGCGGCGGTGCAGTGCGGGACCACAGTGGTTCGATGATTTCCAAGCACGCCCTCACGCTCGGGAAAGTTCGCCGCTATCGCGCGGTCGGCACCTCGAACGGAATCGACACGCGCACGCCGGCGCAGGCCGCCGCATCGGTCGTGCTACGGCGGCAAGCGACGTCGGCGACCCTATTTGAACTTGTCCGGAAACTGCCTGGCGATGCCGTTGGTCAGCGTGTCGGCAAACATCAGCATGTGGGCGTGGCCGTCGTCGTAGGATTTGATGTCCGCCGCCCAATCCTTCTTCAACCTGCCGACCACTTCTCCGCTGGTCAGGTCCAGATGCTTCTGCAGCATGTCCTCGAGATCCTTCTTCTGCCAATTCGGATTGGCGTTGCTCAGGAATGCGGCGATGTCCTTGCCGTTCGCGGACCATTTCTTCTGCGCGTCGTCGAGCTGCTGCTTGTTGCCCGCCTTCGCCGCCTTGACCACTTCGGTCGCGATCATGATGTGCTGGCGCAGCAGCTCGGCGAGCTTGTTGCCCGCGTCCTCGCCATAGTAGGGCTTGATGGCATTGCCGATATCGTCCTGGTTCGACAGCAGGCGCTTCGCGATTGCGTCGGCGTCGGGCAGATCGGCCAATGCGCTGATGATGTAGTTGCGCGTGTAGGTGATGTGGTCTTCCCACAGCTTGCGCATCGCGATCCTGACCTCCACTGCCGATGCGGTCGGAGCGGAAGCAGCCGGCGCGGGCTTCGGATGTTTGGCAAACGCCTGCTGCGGCACCACACATCCGATCAGCACAACGGCCAACAACGTCGCGAGTCGTGCAAGGATCCTGGCTTTGAGTTTAGCTTTCATCGGCGCCCTCCTTGGGTTGAGAAAGCCCGCCAATCTTACCCCTGAGACTGCATGCCGCTTGGCCGCGAACAGGCGTCGTTGTCGGTCGTTCAGGATGCAAATGCCGCCGCAGCTGCGCGCAGATCAGTGGCGGACTCAGCCGCAAGGCGCGCACTGCAAAGTTTGCAGCACCGCGAACGTTCGGTCACGCCGCCTCGCGCAGCAAGCTCGAATCCGGCGCACGCAGCGCCACGAGATGGCGCAGCTCCGCAGGAACATCGCAGCCGCAACCGCGCACGTACGCTGTGATCTCCTCGGCCAGCGCCTGCAACAGCGCCGCATGTTCGTGCAGGCGCCGCTCCAGCGCCGCTTCGTCCAGCTCGTCGCGCAGGCCGCGATTGAGTTCGACGAACCACTCGAGCTTTTGCTGGTCGATGAAGTGTACGGTGCTGCTGCTCGGAATTGCGGCGGCTGCATGGCGCAGCAACACCTGCATCTCGCGATTGAGCGCTTCGCAGGCGCCGATCGGCCCGGCCATGCGGGCGAACAAGCGCACATCGGTGAGTCGGCGCTGGAAGAAGAACTGGCACATCACGCCCCAGTAGAACGTGTAGTCCCAGGTCACCTTGAGCGACATCAGCTGTACGTGGCCGAACATCGGATATTGCCGCTCGTACAGCGTGAGCATGTTGCGATAGAACGAAAAGTACAGGCCGTCGAACAGGCGCGCCTCGCGCGTGATCGATGCGCCACGCAGGTCGCGCTCGACGAGGGCGACGACGTAGGTGTTGCCGATCGCGATGAAATCGCTGCCCGGCGAATAGAACGGGTCGAGGAACAGGCCGGACTCGCCGGTCAGCGCCCAGCGCTGCGCGGAAAACACCTGCTTGCAGCCGTACGAGAAGTTGCGCAGGAAGGCGAAGTCCTGCAGCTTGTCGCGGCGCGCGTCGAGTTCGCGGTGCAGCTGCGGCTGATGCTGCGCGAACCACGCCATCGACTTGTCGAAACTGTTGATCGATTCGAGCGGATGCAAGTGCGCATCCGCGACGATGCCGACCGAATGCGAACCGCAGGCCAGCGGAATCAGCCACGCCCAATAGCCCGGGCCGCACAGATGATTGGTCGAGCGCCAGCGCTCGCGTGGCTGCACGCGGTCGATCCACGCGGCATCGCCGCACCAGTCGTCGATCGCGATGCGCTCGCCGATGCGGAACCAGATCGCGTTCGCGTCGTGCGCATTGTCTTCCTGCAGGTTCAGTTTGTGTTTGAGCAATCCGGCGCGACCGCTGGCGTCGACGACCCAGCGCGCCTGCACCGAATGACCAACGCCATCGCGCTCGTAGCGCACGACGTGATCCGCAGCCTCGGACAATTCGATCGCGCGCACCACCGCGCCGTCCTCGAACGTCGCGCCGAGATGCGCGGCATGTTGCGCCAGAAAATTCTCGAAGATGCCGCGATCGAGCTGGTAGCTCGGCGTCGGCAGCACCTTGCTCACGCCCAGTTCCGTGCACTGCGCGACGTCGTCGCTGCCTTCGTTGAAGAAGAAGCGGAAGCCGAACTTGCGGATCTGCGCCGCGTCGAGGTGCTCCTGCAGGCCGAGCACGTCGGCGAAATAGCGCGCGCCGATCTCGACCGTGGACTCGCCGACCTTGAATGCGCCGTGCGGCACCGGATGCCGGCGCCGCTCGAGCACGTGCACGCTGGCCTGCGGCAGCTCGCGCCGCAACTGGATCGCGAGCGTGAGCCCGGCCAGTCCACCGCCCATGATCAGCACGTCGCAGCGTTGCGCGGTCATGTGCTCTCCATCGTGACCGCAGCAGTCTAGCAGCGATACGGCAACGACGCGTAAGCGTTTCGTGATCGCGCGCGGGACCGGCGGCTTTGCGCCGCCGGTCGCTGCATGACGGATCAGCCCGTTCGCGCGCGCGCTTCGGACTGGCGACTGCGGAACTCCTGCCCCGCCGCCATGATCATCGCGGTGATCGCCTCGATCGCGTTGCTGTTGGCACCGTTGCCGCCGACCACCACCTGCGGCACCACGGCCTGCTTGCCTTCGGCGATCGCGCGCGTGATCTGCGCGGAGATTTCCTGCGCCAGGCGGATCTCCGGCCCGCCGTAGGCCTCGACCTGCTTCTGGGCAGCGAGCGCTGTGGCCGCGCCTTCGAGTTCGATGCGGTTTGCGTTCGCCGCACCGATCGCCTTGATGCGGTCGGCATCGGCCACCGCGACGTTGCGGATCTTCGCCGCGTCGGCTTCGCCTTGGCGCGTCTGCGTCTTGACCTGCGCCAGGCCGTTGTTCTCGGCGATCTCGATCGCGATGCGCGACTCGGTCAGCATCTTCTGCTGCGCCGCGACCGCGGCCGCCTCGCGCAGCGAACGCTCCTTTACTGCCGCTGCTTCCTGGCGCTCGTAGGTTTCGATTTGCTCGCGCGCGACTTGCCGGTCACGCAGCTGCGCGAGGATCTGTTCGATCTGGCCGTTGCCGACCGGTGATTTCGGCGTGCCGATCAGCACTTCCTGCAGTTCCAGGTTGTACGCGGCGAACTTGCCTTTCATGTCGCTCAACGCCTGGCCCTGGATGTCGGCACGCTGCTGCAGCAGTTCGATCAGCGTCTTGGTCTGCGCGGTGTTCTTGAAATACGCCGAGACCATCGGATCGAGCGTCTGCTCGACCAGCTTCTGCACGTCGCCGAAGCGCTGGATCACCTTGGCGGCCTTCTTGTAATCGATGTGCACGACCACCGACAGCGGCAGCGTCGGCTCGAACGCATCCTTGGTGATCAGTGAGATTTCCTTGAGATTGCGGTCGAAATCCGAACCCGACTGACCCGACTCCCATTTCAGAATGAAGTTCGTGGTCGGCACCTTGATGATCGAGCCGGCAAACTTGTTGAACGGGTACTTGCCCGGCAGCAGCGGCGTCTCCCACACGCCACGCTCGCCCTCGCCGACCAGTTCGCCGTGCTGGTATTCGACGCCGGAGCGATCCTCGCCGCGCCGGCCGGTGAACGACACGACCACACCGACCATGCCCATCGGCACGATTGTCTTGTCGACGAATTCGACGCTGGCGAACAGTCGGTTGACGTAGTACGTGCCGTCGACCAGCACCTGGTACTGGCGGCCGCGGAACCCACCGGCGGCAAGAAAACGATCGGCGTCCTGGAAGTTGTTGTGGTACGTCGCCGCGACACGCCGGTCCTGTCCGACCGACGGCGCAATCAATTCGCCCGCGGGCAAGCCGGGGCCGTCATGCACCGTGACCACGGCCATCACGTCCTTCGCATCGTTGATCAGGATCGGATGAAAACCGCCGCGCGCCTCGATCTGGCTGCGCATCGCTTCGATCATCTCGCCGTCCGAACCGGACAGCGACAGCGCGTAGGTGCGCGCGCGCGTCAGCACCACGAACTGCGCAACGTTAATCGCATACACGCCTTCGCGCAGCACCTTGCGCTGTGGACCTTTCTGGCCTTTCTTGGCCAGGAATTCGCGCACGTCCTCGAAGTCGTCGGCTTCGGCGTTCGACGCGAGCGACTGGCCCGGGTCGAGCGGCCGGCCGTCGCGCGCGAACAGGTAACCGATCTCGCCCTGCGGCACGGTAACCAGGTCGGTCTTGTGCACGCGGTACTGGAACGGAAACAGCACGTGGAAGCCGCCACGCAGCAGGTCCGGCACATATCCGGCTTCACGTTGCAAGGCGATGATCCCGTGATCGAGCGAACCCTTGCCCGACCACAACCGTTCCAGGATGCCGACCCGATTGTTCGGTACGTACACGATGCTCGAATACAACAGCACCAACGCCACAACGGCGCCCACGATGTACGACCCTTGATAGATGTCCAATGAAGTCCACGACATGACATTTTATCCTTTTGCAATTCTGTACAAGTTCACACGGACGCACATTACGGGCGCGCAGGCGGCATGACTCCTCTCCAGAAGAAGCGGCGGTTGGAAACGGTGCGCGCGGCTCTAGGGCCGGCGATGCGGCCGCAGCGCGGCGCGCTGCGCGAATGCCTCGGCGCAGTGTGCGCACATGGCGCTGAGCAGGCGGTACAGCTTGGACTCGTGTGGCTGCGACGCTGTGCGTACGCGCACGAAGCGCGACGGGTCGAAGCCGATGGCGAAGGCGGTTTGCATGATGGCGCTCACCTGCCTATCAGCGTGGGGACGGCCGCGCCCGTTTCAAGTCGAGTGGCACACGCCGACGTGCAAGCGATTGAATCGCATCCACAATCAGTTGCGGTTCGGAACGCGTTCGCCGCTCAGCCCGAAGCTGCGCAACTGCGCGCGCCAGAATGGATCGAATTCCGGATGCGTGGGCAGCTGCGGCAGCCCGAACCAGATCTCGACACTGCCGTCGCGTGCGCGGGCACTGGCCGCTGTCCAGCTGGCCGCGCCATGAAAATGGAGCATGATCGACTCGGCAAATGCGCCGGCAGCGCCGCTCAGATCGCGCGGCGCATCCTGCCGCGCAGGCACGTCAAACCGGAACCGGTAGCAGCACCACATTGCACCGCTCCGCAAGGAATCGCCGCGCCGATTCTAACCTTGTGCGATCTAACCTTGTGCGATCTGACCCTGTGCGGCGGCGACTGGCGCGGGTTCGGCTTCGATCTTGCCCTGATTCATTCGCACCACCCGGTCGGCCAGTTCCTGCGCTTCGACCTCGTCGTGCGTGACGAAGATCGTGGTGTAGCCGGTGTCGTCGTGCAGCTGGCGCAGCCACACGCGCAATTCCTTGCGCACCTTGGCGTCGAGCGCGCCGAATGGCTCATCCAGCAACAGCACGGAAGGTTCGATCGCGAGCGCGCGCGCCAGCGCGACGCGCTGCCGCTGCCCGCCCGAAAGTTGATTCGGATAACGGTCTTCAAGCCCCTGCAGCTGCACCAACTCGAGCAGCTCCAGTCCGCGCCGGCGGATCTCGTCGGCGGGCGGACGTGTCGCGCGCTTGCGCATTCGCAGGCCGAACGTGACATTGTCGAGCACGCTCATGTGCTTGAACAGCGCGTAGTGCTGGAACACGAAGCCGACGCGCCGCTCCTGCACCGACAGCCGCGTGGTGTCGTCGCCGCCGAACAGGATCTGGCCATGGTCGATCGGTTCCAGTCCGGCGATTGCGCGCAACAGCGTGGTCTTGCCCGATCCCGATGGCCCGAGCAGCGCGATCAGTTCGCCCGAGGCGATGTCCAGATCCAGATCGCTCAGCGCGCGCACGTCGCCGTAACGCATGCCCAATTGTCGTATCGAGATTTCCATTCAGCCCCTTCCGCGCAGCGCCGCCAGCTCGTCGCCATGGCGCCATTCCAGGAAATTCTTAGCCGCCAGCGTGACGAAACCGAGCAACGCCAGCAGCGACGCCACTGCGAACGCCGCGCCGTATTCGCCGGGATCGTTGTACAGCAATTCGATCTGCAGCGGCATCGTGTTGGTCAGGCCACGGATGTGGCCGGCGACAACCGACACCGCGCCGAATTCGCCCATCGCGCGCGCATTGCACAGCAGCACGCCGTACAGCAGGCCCCAGCGGATGTTCGGCACGGTCACGTGCCAGAACATGCGCCAGCCGCTGGCGCCGAGCGTCAGCGCGGCCTGTTCCTCCTCGGTGCCCTGCGCCTGCATCAACGGGATGAGTTCGCGCGCGACGAACGGAAACGTGACGAACACGGTCGCCAGCACGATGCCTGGCAGCGCGAAGATGATCTTGATGTCGTGCTCCTCCAGCCACGGGCCGAGCCAGCCGTTGCGGCCGAACAGCAGCACGAACACCATGCCGGCGATCACCGGCGCCACCGAGAACGGCAGGTCGATGAGCGTGGTCAACAGGTTCTTGCCGCGGAACTCGAATTTCGCGATTGCCCACGCGGCGGCCACGCCGAACACGGTGTTGAGCGGCACCGCGATCGCCGCGGTGAGCAACGTGAGCTTGATCGAGGCCCAGGTGTCGTCGTCCTCGAGCGCATGCAGGAACGTGTGCACGCCGTGCGCGAACGCCTGCGTGAAGATCACGATCAGCGGCAGCAGCAGGAACAACGCCAGGAACGCGAGCGTGACTGCGGTCAGCAGCCAGCGCACGGAGGCCGGCTCGCCGATCGGCTTGTGCTGCGCGCTAGTCATGGCGGCGCGTCCAGGCCTGCATCAGGTTGATCGCGAACAGCACGATGAACGACAGTACCAGCATCGCGCAGGCCAGCGCCGTCGCCGCCGGATAGTTGAACTCGTCCAGACGGATCATGATCAGCAGCGGCGCGATTTCCGACACGTTCTGCACGTTGCCGGCGATGAAGATGATCGAGCCGTACTCGCCGACCGCGCGCGCGAACGCCAGCGCCGCGCCGGTCAGCAACGCCGGCAGTACCGCCGGCAGGATGATGTGCACGATCGTCTGGCGCCGCGTCGCGCCGAGCGTCGCGGCAACTTCCTCGAGCTGCTTCTCGGCATCTTCCAGCACCGGCTCGAGCGTGCGCACCACGAACGGCAGGCCGATGAACACCATCGCCACGATGATGCCGATCTGCGTGTATGCGACCTTGAGGCCGAGTTGCGCCAGCGGCGCGCCGAGCCAGCCGTGTTCGGAATACAGCGTCGTCAGTGCGATGCCGGCGACCGCGGTCGGCAGCGCGAACGGCAGGTCGATCATGGCGTGGAACAGGCGCTTGCCCGGAAACTCGTAGCGCACGAAGGTCCAGGCGATCAGGCTGCCGAACACGGTGTTGATGCCGGCCGCGGCCAGGGCGCCGCCGAAGCTCAGCGCCAGCGCGTGCTGCAGCCGTGCCGAGGACAACTCCTGCAGGATGCCTTCGAAGCCCAATCCCGCCGCGCGCAGGAACAACGCCGCCAGCGGGATCAGTACCAGCAGCGACAGGTAGGTCAGCGTGAAGCCGAGGCTCAGGCCGAACCCGGGCAGCGCGCGGCGCGGCGAACGGGCGATGCTCGAGGCGCGCGGCGCTGAACGCATGCGAATGGCGGATGGCGACGGAAGTGTCGTGGCGTTCATCGTAGCGAAGATGCTGTCGCGGAGCGAGCCGCGCCGGTTCCGTCCGGCGCAGACCCACTACGGCTTCGAGGATTGATAGATCTGGTCGAACACGCCGCCGTCGCCGAAGAACTTCGGCTGTGCGGATTTCCAGCCGCCGAACTGCTGGATGGTGGCGAGTTCGATCTTGGGAAAATCGGCCGCGTGTTTTGCCGCCACACCCGCATCGATCGGCCGATAGTGGTTCTGCGCGATGATCTCCTGTCCTTGCGCCGTGTACAGGAAACGCAGGTATGCCTCGGCCGCCTTTTCGGTGCCATGCTTCTTGGCGTACTTGTCGACCACCGCGACCGGTGGCTGCGCCAGCACGGACAACGAGGGATTGACGATCTCGAACTTGTCCGCGCCGAATTCCTTCAGCGCCAGAAATGCCTCGCTCTCCCACGCGATCAATACGTCGCCCTGACCGCGTTGCGCGAACGTCAGCGTCGCGCCGCGCGCGCCGGTGTCGAGCACCGGCACGTTCTTGTACAGCTGTGCGATCCAGGCGCGCGCCTTGGCATCGTCGTTGGCATTGGCCTTGAGCGCGTACGCCCAGGCGGCGAGGAAGTTCCAGCGCGCGCCGGCCGAAGTCTTCGGGTTCGGCGTGATCACGCCGATGCCGGGCTTGACCAGGTCGCCCCAATCCTTGATTGCCTTCGGATTGCCTTTGCGCACCAACAACACGATCGTCGAGGTGTACGGCGTGCTGTCGGACGGCAGGCGCGACTGCCAGTCGGCCGGCAGCAGGTCGCCATTGTCGTGCAGCACGTCGATGTCGGAGGCGATGCCGAGCGTGGCGACGTCGGCTTCGAGGCCGTCGGCAATCGCGCGTGCCTGCTTGGACGAACCGCCGTGCGACTGCTTGATGGTCAACGTCTCGCCGGTCTTCGCCTTCCAGTCGGCGACGAACGCCGCATTCACCTGCTGGTACAGCTCGCGCGTCGGATCGTACGAGACATTCAGAAGAGTGCCGTCCTTGGCCTGCGCATTCAGGCAGAAGGCCATGCAGAACAAGATCTTGATACCGAATTTCATGCTGCCTCCTGCAACTGGGGACCAAGCTTAGCCGGTGCCATGCCGGCGCCGAACTGCCGAAACGCCATGTCGATATGCCGGCGCGGGCCGGCATTGCGCTCCCTTTCCAGCCACCATCACAGCAGTTCGATCGTTAGAAACTCGTCAAGCCGCCCCAGCAAGGCATAACCGCGCGGCATGTGCGTATGCCCAAGCATTGGTTCGCATGATGCGGCGAGGGGCATAGCATCCACCCCAGCCGTTTAGACGTCCATATCGATGCCTGCCGAACCAATCCGTGCCCTGACTCCCCTGCCCGAGGAAAAAGCCGGGCTGCTGGCGCGCCTGGTCGACGGGCTGGATCAGGCGACGCTGCACTGGCTGTCGGGTTACGCGGCAGGCCTGGCCACACACGGTGCCGCCGTGCAGCGCGAGCCGGCAGCGCTGGCCGCCGTCGAATCGACCACGCAACAGCAGCTGACCATCGTCTACGGCAGCCAGACCGGCAACGCCAAGCGCCACGCGGAAACGCTGGCGCGCGACGCGGAGAATGCCGGGCTGGCGGTGCGCCTGTTGCGCGCGGATGCCTATCCGCAGCGCGAACTGAAATCCGAACGCCTGCTGTACATCGTGATCAGCACGCAGGGCGACGGCGATCCGCCGGACGACGCGCGCGGCCTGGTCGAATTCCTGACCAGCAAGCGCGCGCCGCGCCTGGAGGAACTCAAGTTCGCCGTGCTCGGCCTGGGCGATTCCAGCTACGCGAAGTTCTGCGCCGTCGGCGCTCAGCTCGATGCACGGCTCGCCGAACTCGGTGCGACGCGCTTGTTTGCACGCGGCGATGCCGACGTAGACGTGGAACGCGTCGCCAAGCCCTGGCTGCAGCGCGCACTGACGCAGGCGCGCGACGTACTCAAGACGACGCCGGGGCTGGCCACGGTCACGCCGTTGCGGCCTGCACGCACCGTGGTGGCGTGGACACGCGAGAAACCCTACGCCGCCGAAGTGCTGGCCAATCAGCGCATCAGCGCGCGCGATGGGACCAAGGACATCCGCCATATCGAACTGTCGCTGCGCGACTCGGGCTTGAGCTACGAGCCAGGCGACGCGCTCGGCGTCTGGGCGAGCAATCCGCCGGCGCTGGTCGATGCACTGCTCGATGCGCTCAAGCTCGATGCGCAGGCGGCGGTGACGCACGATGGCGAGACCCTGCCGCTGCGCGAGTGGCTCGGCGACAAGCGCGAAATCACGCGCCTGTCGCGCGGCTTCGCGATCGCGCACGCGGCGCGCGCGCGCCACGACGACCTCGACGCGGCGATCGCTTCGCCGGTGGCGCTGCCGCAGCTGCTGACCGAGCACCAGCCGATCGATCTGCTGCATGCCTACCCGGCTGCCTGGGACGCGCAGGAACTCGTCGCCGCGCTGCGTCCGCTGACCCCGCGTTTGTATTCGATCGCGTCGAGCCTGAAGGTGGCCGAAGACGAGGCGCACCTGACCGTCGCGCGCATCGACTATCGCCGCTTCGGCCGCGATCATGTCGGTGTCGCGTCGCATTTTCTCGCCACGCGCGCGGCGGAAGCACGCGTGCCCGTGTTCGTCGAGACGAACGATCGCTTCCGTCTGCCCACCGACGCCGCGCGCGACGTGATCATGATCGGACCCGGCACCGGCGTTGCGCCGTTCCGCGGTTTCGTGCAGGAGCGCAGCGCTGTCGGCGCGAAGGGCCGCAATTGGCTGTTCTTCGGCAACCCGCATTTCCGCACCGATTTCCTGTATCAGGTCGAGTGGCAGCAGGCGCTCAAGCGCGGCGAATTGCACAAGCTCGAACTCGCGTTCTCGCGCGACCAGGCGCACAAGGTGTACGTGCAGCACAACATCCGCCGCAGCGGCCGCGAACTGTACGACTGGCTGCAGAACGGCGCCCATCTGTACGTCTGCGGCGACGCGACGCAGATGGCCAAGGACGTGCACGCCGCGTTGCGCGAGGTGGTGATCGAACACGGCGGCAAGAGCGGCGACGACGCCGACGCGTATCTCGCGCAGCTGGCGCAAGAACGCCGCTACGCACGGGATGTCTACTGATGAGCACGCCTGCCCAATCGTTGGTCGAGGCGATCAAGGCCACCAGCCGCCGCTTGCGCGGGTCGTTGATCGAGAGTCTCGCCAACCCGGTCACCGGCGCGATCGCGGAATCGGATACGCAGCTGATCAAGTTTCATGGCAGCTACCAACAGGACGACCGCGACCTGCGCGACGAGCGTCGCCAGCAGAAGCTCGAGCCGGCCTACTCGTTCATGATCCGCACGCGCCTGCCGGGCGGCGTGGTCACGCCGCAGCAGTGGCTCAGGCTCGACGCGATCGCCACTGCGTACGGCAACGGCACGTTGCGGCTCACCACGCGCCAGGCGTTCCAGTTTCACGGCGTGATCAAGCATGAACTCAAGCGCACGCTGCAAGCGATCAACGCCACGCTGATCGACACCGTCGCGGCCTGCGGCGACGTCAACCGCAACGTACTGGTCGCGGCCAACCCGCTCGAATCGCAGGCGCACGGCACGGTGTACGAACATGCGCGGCGGCTGTCGGAGCATTTGCTGCCGAAGACGCGCGCGTACTACGAGATCTGGCTCGACGAAGAGAAAGTCGCCAGCAGCGGCGAGGAAGTCGAGCCGGTGTACGGCGCGACCTATCTGCCGCGCAAATTCAAGATCGGTTTCGCGGTGCCGCCGGTGAACGACGTCGACGTGTTCGCGAACGATCTCGGTTTCATCGCCATCATCGAAGACGGTCACCTGCTCGGCTACAACGTCAGCGCCGGCGGCGGCCTCGGCGCCACGCACGGCGAGCCGAACACCTACCCGCGCCTGGCCGATGTGCTCGGCTTCGTGGCGCCCGAGCAGGTGATCGCCGTGGCCGACGAGGTGATCACCACGCAACGCGACTTCGGCAACCGCGCCGAGCGCAAGCGCGCGCGCCTGAAGTACACGATCGACGATCGCGGACCCGCGTGGTTCAAGGCGGAAGTCGAACGTCGCGCCGGCTTCGCCTTTGCCCCGCCGCGTGCGTTCCAGTTCGAACACAACGGCGACCGTTTCGGCTGGAACGAAGGCGCGAACGGCCGTGCGCATCTGACGCTGCGTATCGAAGCCGGACGCGTCGCCGATCGCGAAGGCGCGCCGCAGCTCAAGGGCTTGCGCGAAATCGCCCGCGTGCACCGCGGCGAATTCCGGCTGACGCCGAACCAGAACCTGATCGTCGCCAACGTCGCACCGACCGAACGCGCGCGCATCGATGCGCTGGTCGCCGCGCATGGCCTCGACACGTACCAGCATGCATCGCCGTTGCGCTTGAATGCGCTGGCGTGCGTGGCGCTGCCGACTTGCGCGCTGGCGATGGCCGAGGCCGAGCGCTATCTCCCGGACCTGTTGCGCAAGGTCGAAAAGCTGCTCGACGCGCACGGCCTCGGCGACGCGCCGATCCACCTGCGCGTGTCGGGTTGCCCGAACGGCTGCTCGCGGCCGTACCTGGGCGAAATCGCGCTGGTCGGCAAGGCGCCGGGACGTTACAACCTGATGCTCGGCGCAGACGCCCGCGGCCAGCGCCTGAACGTCCTGCATCGCGAGAACATCGACGAGGCTGAAATTCTCGCCACGCTCGATCCGTTGTTCGCGCGCTATGCAGACGAGCGCGAGCAACGCGAAGGCTTCGGCGATTTCCTGCTACGCAGCGGCGTGGTCAAGCCCGCCGCGAAACTGCACGTGGAGACAACGACATGACTGCCCCCGATCTGGTCAGCGCCGCCGAAGACGCGCGCGCACTGCAGGAACTCAACAACTGGCTCGGCGCGCGCGACGCGCAGGAACGCATCGCGTGGGCATTGTCGACGCTGCCCGGCGAACATGCGCTGTCGTCGAGCTTCGGCGCACAATCCGCCGCCATCCTGCATCTGGTCACGCGCGAACGCGGCGACATCCCGGTGATCCTGGTCGACACCGGTTATCTGTTTCCGGAAACCTACCGCTTCGCCGACACGCTGACCGAACGGCTGGGACTCGATCTGCGCGTATATCGTCCGTCACTCGGCGTCGCCTGGATGGAAGCGCGCTTCGGCCGGCTCTGGGAACAGGGCGTGGAAGGCATCGAGCGCTACAACCGCCTGCGCAAGGTCGAGCCGATGCGGCGCGCGCTGGACGAACTCGGCGCGCGCACCTGGATCGCCGGCCTGCGCCGCACGCAGACCGAGCAGCGTCGCGGCATCGATTTCCTCGAATTACGCGATGGACGCTGGAAGTTCCATCCGGTCGCCGACTGGTCGGATCGCGACATCTGGAGCTACCTGCAGAAGCACAACCTGCCGTACCACCCGCTGTGGGAACGCGGCTACATCTCGATCGGCGACGTGCACACCACGCAGCCGTGGCAGCCGGGCATGCGCGAGGAAGATACGCGCTTCTTTGGACTCAAGCGCGAATGCGGATTGCACTTTGGGTGATGCGTTTCGACGCGTTTGGCCGTTTGCTTCGCTCCGCGCCAGCACCACGGTGACTTAGCCTCGAGCGGCGTCATTCTCCCGCAAGCGGGACACATCTCGACATCGCATCTGCGACAGCGAATCGCCGACGGCAAGTTGCTTCAGGCGTCTGCGTTCGGCAAACGGCTGCGAACGCGCAGCGGCCTTCGTGAACCAAGATCAAGATGGATTCCGCTTGCGCGGGAATGACGACATCGGAGCGCAGTCGACGCTTCCGCGCCAGCGGCACGCGCACAGGCGTATGTCGGCAGGCGGCGCGCTCAGGCCACGCGCGCGATGGTCAGGTTCGTCGCCGCCAGCTTGCGCCACTCCGGTGCTTCCGGCCATTGCGCCGGCTCTTCGCCGGTCAGTGCGCGCTGCAGATCGCGCCGGTCCAGCTGCGGTGCGATCAGCTCCGCCAGCGCCAGCGCATAGCTGCGCGGCACGCGGTCGCGGCGCAACACGAGCCAGGTCGTGCACATCGCGAACAGATCGCTCGCTTCGATCACGCTCAAATCGCGTGCGTCCTCCGGCAGCAGCGCCATCTCGGCGAGGATTCCGGCGCCGAGTCCGGCGCGCACGTAAGTCTTGATCAAGTCCGCGTCGCGCGAGGTGAACGCGAATTGCGGCGTTTCGCCCAAGGCGGCAAACGCGCGGCGCAGCGAGGATTCCGGGCGCAGCGAGGACTCGTAGCTGACCAGCGGATGGCGCGCCAGGTCGCTGAGCGTGATCGCGCGATTCAAGCCGGTGAGCGCATGACCGCGCGGCACCACGACGATGCGGCGCCAGCGGAACAACGGCACGGCCAGACCCGATGCCGGCGCCACGTCGCTGGTGCTGACGATGGCCAGATCGGCCTGGCCGCGTTCGAACGCTCCCATCACCTGCGCATCGCCCTGCGGCTTCAGATGCACGCTCACACCCGGATAACGCTGCTTGAGCGCGGCGATTGCCGCGGGCAGCACGAAACGCGCCTGGGTGTGCGTGGTCGAGATCGACAACTCGCCTTGTTCGTCGCCGCGCAAGTCCGCTGCGATCGAGCGGATGTTGCTGGCCTCGGTGATGATGCGGCGCGCGCGCTCCAGCACTTGTTCGCCGGCCGGCGTGATCGCGTGCAGGCTCTTGCCCTTGCGCGAAAACAACTGGAAGCCGAGTTCATCCTCGAGTTGCTTGAGCTGCTTGCTCACGCCCGGCTGGGTGGCGTGCACGCGTTCGGCGGCAGTGGTGATGTTCAGGCCGGAATCGGCGATGGCGATCAGGTAGCGCAGTTGAGTCAGGGTCATGGGATTCGGCTCGCAGGCAGTCGCAGTCGGAATGGATGATTCAGTTCCGGACAGGGACGACAACAGCGCGAGCAAATCGGACGCATGGCGGCAACCGCGGCACGAGCGAATTGCTCGTTGCGGTGCAACATAACACAGCGCCGTTTGGACGTCCATACGCCCACAAAGTCAATTCCCAAGCCGGCTAATAACCTTGCTGCATCGGCTTGTAACCAATCGGAATTGGCCCGCCGTGACGACGCCGTCGTAGCGTGACTCCCCGCCTCCCGCAGTGCCGCATTCATGTTGTTCCCGCTGTTTGCCCAGGTTTCCGGTCGGCCCGTCCTCGTCGTCGGCGGCGGCGAAGTCGCGGCGCGCAAGGTAGCCGCCTTGCGCCGCGCCGGCGCACTGGTCCGCGTCGGTGCGCCCGCACTCGACGCGCGCCTGCGCGCGTGGCGCGACAGTGGGGAAATCCGCCATCTCGAAGGCAAATTCCACGAGCAATGGCTCGACGATGTCTGGCTCGTCGTCGCGGCCACCGACGATGCCGCGGTCAATCGCCGTGTCGCCACGGCGGCGCAAGCGCGGCGGCTGTGGTGCAACGTGGTCGACGACGCGCAATTGTCGAGCTTCCATGTCCCTGCGATCGTCGACCGCTCGCCGCTGCTGATCGCGATCTCCTCCGGCGGCAGTGCGCCGATGCTGGCGCGTTGGGTGCGCGAACGGCTGGAGCGCGTGCTCGACGGCGCGCTCGGTGCGCTCGCGCGTTTGCTCGACGACAAGCGCAGCGCGATCCGCGCATGCCATCGCCACGTCGCGACGCGGCGCCGCTTCTACGAGCGCGTGCTTGGCGGTACGGTGCTCGGCTTGCTGCGCAGCGGACGTGGCGCCGAAGCGGCGCGCGAAATCGACAACGCGCTCGCGCAGCCGGCGACGACGCACGCCGGTTCGGTCGCGCTGGTCGGCGCCGGCCCTGGCGACGCGGGGCTGCTCACGCTGCACGGCCTGCGCCTGCTCAACGAAGCCGACGTGATCCTGCACGATCGGCTGGTCGGCGCCGGTGTGCTCGATCTGGCGCGGCGCGACGCGCAGCTCATCGAGGTCGGCAAGGAAGCGCACAACCATCACGCCACGCAGGACGAAATCCATGCGCTGCTGCTGCTGCATGCGCGCGCCGGCAAGCGCGTGGTGCGCCTGAAAGGCGGCGATCCGTTCGTGTTCGGCCGCGGCGGCGAGGAACTCGAATTCCTGCGCACGCACGGCATTGCCTACGAAGTGGTGCCGGGCATCACGGCCGCGCTCGCCTGCGCGGCCTATGCCGGCGTGCCGCTGACGCACCGCGATCATGCCCAATCGGTGCGACTGGTCACGGCGCACTGCAAGCAATCGCTCGACACGCTCGATTGGCGCGCGCTTGCCGCGGAGCGCCAGACGCTGGCGATCTACATGGGCGTGGCGCAACTCGGCGTCGTGCGCGCGCAGTTGCTCGCGCACGGGCGCGCAGCCGGCACGCCGTTCGCGTTGGTCGAAAATGGCAGCACAGCGCAGCAACGCGTCGTGACCGGCACCCTGGACGAACTCGAGCAACTCGCGCGCCGCCACGAGATACGCGCCCCTGCCCTGCTGATCATCGGCGAAGTGGCGGCACTGGCGGAACGCCTGGCATGGTTCGGCGCCGCGCCGCTCGCGGCACCGACGTTCGCGCGCGCAGCCTAAAGGCTCTATTCGACCAGCCGCTTGCGCATCGCGTAGCGCACCAGTTCCGCGCTGTTGCGCAGGCCGAGCTTGGCCAACACGCGGCCGCGATGGTTCTCGGCGGTCTTGACGCTGATCTCCAGGCGCTTGGAGATTTCCTTCGTGGTCAGGCCGTCGGCCATCAGATGCAGCACTTCGCGCTCGCGCGCCGACAGCTCGCCATACGGATCGGTCAGCACGCGCTTGGGTTGCTGCACCTGGTCGGCCAGCACCTTGGCTGCGTACGGACCGAAATGCACGCCGCCGGCAGCCAGTTCGCGCACCGCCTTGAGCAACTCAGCAGTGGCGGCATGCTTGATCAGATAACCGGCGGCGCCGGCGCGCACGACATGCAGCACGTATTCCTCTTCCTCGTGCATGGTCAGCACGAGCACGCGCGTCTTCGGCACTTCCTCGGTCAGGCGGCGCACCACCTCGATGCCGCTCAAGCCGGGCATCGAGATGTCGACGATCGCGACATCCGGTCGCGTCGCGAGCGCCTGCTCGATCGCACTGACGCCGTCGCCGGCTTCTGCCACCACGAGACAGTCGCCGGCCGCGCGCAGTGCCGCAACGAGGCTTTCGCGCACGACAGTGTGGTCATCGGCCAGCAGCAAACGAATCATGGACAAATGCCGCCCCAGGCAAGTGTTCAGGCTAGTGTGCCAGTGTTCGCAGAAAACGGGAACTCGATTTCGAGGCGAAAGCCGGCGCCGGGGCTCGAATCGATGTGGAAGCGTCCACCGAACAGCTGCACGCGGTCGCGCATACCGCCGAGTCCGCCGCTGCGGCCCTCGCTGCCGGCAGCCAGTGCCTGCGCGACATCGCAACCCGAACCGGAATCGCGCAAGCGCAGCACGACGTGGCCGTTCTCGGCGCGCAGCGAAATCTGCGCCGCGCCCGCGTGCGCATGGCGCGCCACGTTGGTCAGGCCTTCCTGCGCGACGCGGAAGATCAACGTCTCGGCGTCGTCCGACAGCGACGGCGCGGGCTCGACAAGATCCAGCGCAACCTCGATGCGGTGATTGTCGCGAAACGTGCGCGCGAGCCAGCGCAGCGCGGCGAACAAACCGAGGTCGTCGAGAATCTGCGGGCGCAGCTGGCGCGACAGCGCGCGCGTGTCGGCCAGCGTCTGCTCGGCCAGCGCACGCGCCTGCTGCAATCCGGCGTGCGTCGGTGCCGCATCGGGCAGTTCGTGCAGCAGATGATCGAGCATGCGCACGATTGCCGTGAGGTTCTGGCCGACGCCGTCGTGCAGCTCGCGCGCCAGGCGGCGGCGTTCTTCCTCCTGCACGCGCCAGACCGAGCGCGCCAGCCGCTGGAAGTGTCCCTGGCCGCGCTCCAATTGCTGCACCAGTTCGCGCTGCTGCGCGAGCAGCGCATCGAGCTGCTGCTGCAACTGTGCCTGCGCGCGCGGATCAATGCTCATTGCCACCACCCGATTCCTCCTGCCAGCGCCGTTGCAGCAAGGCCTGCATCGCGTCACGTTCGGCCGGCGGTGCATCCGCCAGCAACTGCGCGCGCGCTGCTGTCGCGGCATCGCGTGCCGCGCTCGCATCGGTACCGTTGGCCGTACGCTCGCCGAGCGCGTAGATCAGCCATGCGTCGCGGAAGCGGCCGCTCTGCTTGAGCAGCAGCAGCGCTTCGCGATAGCGCGTTGCGGCGTTCGCCGCGTTGCCGTTGCGCAGCGCGGTGGCGAGTTCGAGTTGCAGCCACTGCAGACGCCGCGGCACATCACTGAGTTGAGTGGTCTGCTTGCGCAGCGCGACCAGGCGCTTTTCCGCGCCCGCCACGTCGGCGCGCGCGAGCGCGCGACGCACCTGTTCGAGCGCGACGTCCAGCCCGAGCGTGCCGCTGTGCGCTTCGAGCGCTGCTTTCGCCGCCGCGTCGAGCTGTGCATCCGCCGCTGCGCCATCGTGCGCCAGCGCGGCGCGTTGTGCGTCGGCCAGCAGATACGCCGCGCGCTGTTCGACGCTGAGCTTATCGCGCGCGATCGCGTGCAACGCCTTGTCCGCGCCGGCGCTGTCGCCCGCGGCCAGCGCCACGCGCGCCTGCTGCAGCAGTGCTTCGGACTGGCCGCGCTGGTCGGCACGGCGCACGAAGATCTGCTGTGCGCGTTCGCTCGCCGCCAGCGCATCCGCCAGACGGCCTTCGATCAAGCCCAGATCGGCGAGCGAAATCTGCGCGACCGCCGACTCCTCCGGCAACTGGTGATCCTGTGCGCTGCGCAACGAGGCGTCGAGCTCCTCGTGCGCGCGGGCAAAGTGCCCGCGTGCGATCTGCAGCAGCGCCATGCTTTGCGCGACATGCAGCGCGCGCGTCTGATCGTCGAGCTTGTTGAACAGCGCGAGCGCCTGTTGCCAGTACACGCCGGCGTTGTCGAAGTCGCCCATCTGGTAGGCACAGTAGCCGACGTTGTTGAGGCTCTCGGCCACCAGTGCCGGCAAATCCAGCTGCTGGCGCATCGCCAGCGCCTGGCGATAGTCGGTCAATGCATCGGCGAAATCGCCGCGCTCCTCCGCCACTACGCCGCGGTCGTTGTACAGATCAGCCAGGCTGGCTCGATCGCCGAGACCTTCGAGCAGGATCTTGACCCGATCGAGCGCGCGATCGGCCGCGACGCGATCGCCGCGCTCGGCCTGCACGATCGCGAGGTTGCGCAGCGATTTGGCCAGCGCCGGCTTGTCGCCGAGCTTCTCGCGCAGCGCCGCGGCGCGCGTGTACTGCTCGACCGCCGCATCGAGCTGCCCCAGGCGTTCATAGCCGACGCCGATCGCGTTGTTCGTCTCGGCCACGGCGGCATCGTTGCCGGCACGCGTGTTCAACACCAGCGCACGCACCAGATAGTCGTCGACCGCCGCCTGCGCCTCGCCCTGCTTGATCGAACTGCGCCCGAGCAGGAACCAGGCGCGCGCGTTCTGATCATCCACGCGCACCACCTGCTTCAGGATATCGATCGCCTGGCGGTCTTCGCCGTTCGTGCTCAGCGTATCGGCGCGCAGCATCGCCAACGCATCGTCGTGCGGAAACGTCCGTGCGAGTTCTACCAGCAGGCGTTGCGCGCCGGCGCTGTCGTCGTTGGCGGCAAGCGCATGCGCGTACGCTTCGCGCGCTTCCAACGCGTTCGACTTGTCGAACGTCTTGACGATCGTCTCGCGCGTGGTCTGCGCAGGAAGATCTTGCGCCGCGGCCTGCTGCGCATCGAGCGTGTCACGCAGCACCAGAGCGCTGGGCGGATCGGCGGCGATGCCGGCGAATTCCTTGGCCGCATCAGCGACCGCGTTGCGATCGGCGGCGAGCAGGCCACGCCCGTATGCCATCAGCGCGGAGGCCGGCAATGTCGGCGCATCAGCGGGATGCGCCGACGACTGCAGCCATCCGGGGACCGCGGCCAGGTACGCCGCATACAGCGCCTCGACCGTCGCGCCACGCACGCGAAGCGGCTGCGCTGCAGCCACGCCGGCGGCGCCGTCGAGGTCGAGTTCGAGCAGCAGTTGTTGCGCGTCGCGGGTGAGACGTCCGCGCACGGTCAGGTTCGCGTTCGCGGCGCGCGCGATGTCGCCGAGCTGGCGCGCGGTCGCTGCGGCATCCTGATCCGGTACGGTGCGCGCCAAGGCATCGAGCACGCGCGCACGCGGCACGACCGCCAAGCGCGTGTCGCTGCGCAGCCAGCTGCGCAAGTGTTCTTCCAGTGCGCGCGCGAGCGCGCGCAGTTCGTTCGCATCGGCTGCGCTGGTATCGGCTTGCAGCGGCAACAACGCCAGGCGCGGCGTCTGCGCGGCAACGATCGGCGCCGCCGGCGTCTGGGTGCGATAACGCAGCGCCAGATCCACCACGCCGGCAACACCGACCAACGCCAGCAGCGCGAGCAGCAGCGCGCGCCGGTTCAGTGGCGGCCGCGGCACGTGTTGCGCGTCGAGCGCGAGCAGCGCATCGCGTGCGCTGGCAAAGCGATGCGCCGGATTGAGTTTCAGCAGTCGATCGCAGAACGCGTGCAGCCAATGCGGCAAGTCCGGCCGCACCAGCGCGAGCGACGGCGGCTGCCGCACGATGCGCTGCATCACCGTCTCGGCCGGCGTGCCGCCGCGAAACGGCAGCGTGCCGGAGAGCATCTCGTAAAGGATCAGCCCGACCGCGTACAGGTCGCTGCGCGCATCGACCTTTTCGCCGCGCGCCTGTTCCGGAGACAAGTATTCCGGCGTGCCGAAGATCACGCCGCTCTGCGTCATGCCGCCGGTGGCGCCGAGACTGCGCGCCACGCCGAAGTCGGTGATGTACGCCATGCCCTTGCGGTCGAGCAGCACGTTGGCGGGTTTCAAGTCCCGATGCACGACGCCGCGCTGATGCGCGGCGGACAAGCCTTCGAGCAGGCCGCGCGCAATCGGCAATGCGTCTTCGCTGCGCATCTTGCCGGTCAGGTCCATGCGGCGTTCGAGCGACTCGCCGTCGACGAAATCCATGCTGATGAACCAGCGGCCGTCGGCTTGCGCGATGTCGTGGATGCGCACCACGTGCGGACTGGAAACCTGACGCGCCAGCAGCAGCTCCTGCCGGAAACGCTCGAACGCTTCCGGCTTGCGCGCCAGCTCCGGACGCAGCAGCTTGAGCGCCACATCGATGTCGAGCGACAGATCGCGCGCGCGGTACACCACGCCCATCCCGCCGACGCCGAGCATCGCTTCTATGCGAAAACGCCCGGCGAGCACGTCGCCGGCGCGCAATTCCGCCGCGGCAATCTGTCCGGTGAGGGTCGGCGCTTCCACGCGCGCGGCCGGGGTGATCGGGCCCGCTTCGTTCATGCGCGCACGATAGCGCGGATTTCCCGGCGCTTGCCAGCCCGGTCAGCCGCCTCGGTCAATCAACCTGCGGATAGCGCAGCTCATCCCAACGCGGCGCGTCGAGTCCGGCCGCCGCGGCATCGCGCAACAGGTTGGCGACTTCGCCCTGCAACTGCCGCGCCGACAGCGCCGCCGATGCATGCTCGGCGACAGTGCCGATGAGCTCCATGTCGAGGCTCGTGATCGGCGGTCCGGGTTTGCGGCTATCGGCATACACGACACCGAGCGCGTCGCCGCGGATCTGCAGCGGCACGCAAACCAGTGCGCGAATGCCGCCCAGACGCACGCTCGGACGCGCGCCGAGCCAGGGCGAATCCTCCGTATCGCAGCACACCACGTTGCTGCGCTCGGCCAGCGCGCGATCCACCGCGCTGACGCTGCCGGAAAACGACTTCGCGCCGATCTCCTCGGGATTCAGGCCGCGCACCGCGTGCACGCGTAGCGGCTGGCCGGCCGGCGCGTACAGCACGAAGCCGCGCTCCAGCCCGGTCAATTCCAGGATCACGTCGAGCGTGCGCGGGATCAGCGTGGCCAGATCGCGATTGCTGGTCAGCTGCGCCGAGAGCGAACGCGACGTGCTGCGGCGACGCTCATCTTGCGTCTTGGCCAGGCTCGCGGTGGCCACGTCGAGCAACTCGAACCAGCAGTACACGTCGCCGACGCTGAACCAGGTCGCCTTGTCGAACACGCTCTGCTGCGCGAGGCGGCCATCCACGCGCAATCCGTTCTTGCTGCCGAGGTCGTGCAGCGTCCAGCCATCGCGCCCGGCGCGCAGTTCCGCGTGGAAGCGCGACACGGAAAAATGTTCGACGCACAACTCGCAGTCCGGCGAGCGGCCGATGCGATACGACATGCCATCTTCGAGCAGCCGGACCAGCGCGGGGCTGTCAGGAGGATAGGCACTGAAGCGTGCGGGCATGTGATCAGGGAGGCGGCGGCTGGCAGAGCGGGTTGCCGCCCTGCAGGATACGCAAGGTGAACTGCAGCGTTTCGGCAAGGCTCAACAGTTCGCCCGCATCGTTGACCAGGGTGCGATCGGACTTCCATTCGTTCGCGATGTCGCCGTTCTGTGCGCCGAGCGTGACGTCGTCGATGAATGTCTGCAGGTCAGCCAACGCGGCGCCGACGTTCAGCGTGAGCAGGTCGATGCTGACGTTGGTGAGCGCACCGGTCAGTGCGGCGAGCAGCACGGGGTTGGTGATGTTTGCCAGGTTCAGGCGCGTGCTCAAATTCAACAATTTCTGCAGTGCAGCGGTTAGCGGAAGCGTGCTGTCCGTGACCACGATGAACTGCGAGAACGAGCCACCGCGCCCGCGCGCGCGCACGCTGCCCTGGTACAGGTCGTCGGTCACGTCCGCGAACACGCTGCTGCCGTGCGGCGCCTTGAACAGGCGATAGCTGCTCGTCGCCGACGCGCACGCGAGATTCGTCGTATGCATCTCGAATTCGTAGGTATTGAAGAACGCGAGATTGCCGTCGCCGACCTGATTCATCTCGTAGCTGTTCATGAACAACGACGCGGGCGGCTCGACCGTTACCAGCACCGGAAACGCCGGGTCGATGCTGACGTTTGCGGGCAGCGTAGCGCTGAAGTTGCTCGGATCGATCAACTCGGCGGTGAGGTTGAGACTGTTCGCCGTCAGGTTGACGGCTTGGTCGAACTTGATGGTGACGACTGCCGTATAGGTGTTCGCGCTAGCGTCGGTAAGTGCGATCGTCGCAACCGCGGTATTCGGATCCGGGATCGACACGGATACGCTCGCATCGGCCGGGCGCGCGAGCATCGCCATGCCGAGCATGGCAACCGCCATTGCCGAAATCTTGGATGCACGCTCGAGCATGGAACCCCCTGAGGGCTTACCGCACTTCGCGATGCTCGCAGGCAATCTACTGCATATCGCAACGCGAACAAACGGACTTGGCCACATTTCGCCGATGCACGGTAGTGCTTGAGGGTTTTTCCCTGCAGCCTGCGGGGGATTGCCTTAGCGCCGCGCCCGAAAGAAGTGGCGCAGCATGCTGCCGGCCTCATCCGCACACAACCCGCCCGCAACCCGTACCAGATGGTTGTGCAATGGCGATGCCAAGGTGTCGAACACGCTGCCGGCGGCGCCGGTCTTCGGATCGGCCGCGCCATACACCACACGCGAAACGCGCGCATGCACGATCGCGCCGGCGCACATCACACACGGTTCCAGCGTCACATACAGCGTCGATCCCGGCAGACGATGATTGCCGACGCGATGCCCGGCGTCGCGCAGCGCAGCGATCTCCGCATGCGCCGTCGGATCGTGCGTGGTGATGTTGCGGTTCCAGCCCTCGCCGACAATCGCGCCGTCGAGTACCAGCACCGCGCCGACCGGCACCTCTTCATGTTCATCGCGCGCGTGGCGGGCCAGTTCAAGCGCGCGCTGCATGAAACGCCGATCTTGCTCGTCAAAAGGCGGCGTTTCCGGCGCCGGCGCGCGGGGGGCGTCGTCGATCATTTCTTCGCCTGCCGTTGCAGCGCCTCGGTGAGTTCGTCGCGGGTGAGCTCGATGTGCGCGCGCGCCAAACGTTCGGCGAGCCGCGCCTGGCCGGCCGACCAGGCTTCGTACAGCGCGGTGTGCTCGCGGTTCGCGCGGCGCGTGCGTCCGGCGTGCTGCAGATGCAGGCGCACGTAGCGCTGCGACAGCGTATGCAACCGGTTCAGCACGTCCGCCGTCACCGGCTGCAGGCGCGGCACGACCAGCGCCATATGGAACGCGCAATTCAGATTGCCGGACTGGCCGAGCTCGCTCGTGGATAATGCCCGGTTGAGCTCGGCAAGCGCTGCGCCTGCCGCGTCACGTTCGGCCACGGTCGCACCGCGCGCTGCCGCGCCAACGGCAGCCGGTTCGATCTGCAGTCGCAGGCGGAACACTTCGGCCACTTCTTCCGACGACAACGGCCGCACCTGGAAACCGCGATGCGCGTAGATGTCGAGCAGGCCCTCCGAACGCAGCTGCACCAGCGCCTCGCGCACCGGAATCTTGCTCGTGCCGAATTCGGCGGCAATCGCGTCTTGCAGCAGCGCCGAACCTGGTGCGTAGATGCCGGACAGGATCTTCTCGCGGATGCGCGCCGTGATCTGGCCGCTCATGGTGCGTGTGAGAGGTTCCATGCGTACTCCTTACGCCGGCGTCTGCCATGCCACCGGCCGCACGAAACGCTGGATCGCGCGCGTGCCTACGGAGGTGTAGCGGCTGTCGGTGGTTGCCGGGTACGGACCGCCGTGCATGGTCGCGGCACCCACTTCCACACCGGTGGGAAACCCGTTGAACACGATGCGGCCCACTTTCTGCTCCAGCGCCCACAACAAGTCCCCATTGTCGCCGATGCGCTGCGTACCGGACCAGATCGTCGCGGTGAGCTGCCCGGCCAGCGCGTCCGCGCAGCGCACGAAATCCACGCTCGACGCGCACAGCACGACGAGGCTCGATGGACCGAACACCTCGTCGCCGAGTTCGGCGTGCGCGAGAAAATCGTCGGCGCTCGTGGCAAACAGCGCGGCGACTGCGCTGCGATCGGATGGCGATGGTGCGCTCGCATCGTGCGTGGCGCGGGCCAGCGTACGCACGCCAGGCAGGCCGGCACGCGTCGTGATCGCATGCGCATAGCTGCGACAGATCGAAGACGACAACATCGTGCCCGGCGCTGTCGCGGCGACCAGCGCGGCCAGACGCTCGACAAACGCGCGACCCGCCGCGTCGTCGACCAGGAAAATCAGGCCGGGCTGCGTGCAGAACTGGCCGACGCCGAGCGTCATCGATGCGTGCAGGCCGAGCGCAAGCGCTTCGGCATCGCGTTCGAGCGCCGACGGCAGCACGAACACCGGATTGACGCTGCCCATCTCGGCGAAGAACGGAATCGGCACATCACGCTGCTGCGCTTCACGCCACAGCGCCAGGCCGCCCTGCAGCGATCCGGTGAACGCACCGACCTTGATCGCCGGATGGCGCACCGCGGCGACGCCGGTTTCGATACTGGCGTCGTCGAGCAAGGCGAACACGCCGGCTGGCAGATCGCAGCGCTGCGCCGCCGACTGGATCGCCTGCGCCACCATCGCGCACGTCCGCGCATGTGCGGGATGCGCCTTGACGATTACCGGGCAGCCCACGGCGAGCGCCGCCGCGGTGTCGCCGCCGGCGACCGAAAACGCCAGTGGGAAATTGCTTGCGGCAAAGACCAGCGCCGGTCCGAGCGGGCGCAGGCAGGATCGAAGCTGCGGCCGCGGCGGCGTGCGCGCGGCGTCGGCCGCGTCGACGCGTTCGTCGATCCATTCGTTGCGTTCAGCCAGATCGGCGAACAGACGCAGCTGCATGCAGGTACGCGCACGCTCGCCGGCGATGCGCGGTGTCGGCAGCGCGGTCTCGCGCTGCACGCACTCGATCAGCGCGTCGCCGAGCGCCTCGATGCCGGCGGCAATCTCGCGCAGGAAGCGCGCGCGCAGCGCCGGCGCCGAACCGGCATAGGCGCGGAACGCGAGCGCTGCGGCATTTGCCGCATTGTCCACTTTTTCATTCATGCCCTTCGCGTTCATGCCCTGATGCCCCAACAGAATGGATCCTGCGGATCGAGCAGCAATTCGCCTGCGGCGGTGACGAACGCACTGCCGCTGACGCGCGGCGCGATCTCGCCACGCGCGCGGTCGAGCCAGCGGTAGCGCGCGCTGAAGCGGGTGCCGACAATGCTCTCCTGCAGCCACGGTTCGTCTTCGGCCAGCATGCCGTCGGCCGCCAGGCACGCCAGCTTGGCGCTGGTGCCGGTACCGCATGGCGAGCGATCGTATGCCTTGCCCGGACACAGCACGAAGTTGCGCGCATGCGCGTCGCCCACTGCCGGACCGAAGAACTCGACGTGATCCACTTCGGCAAAGCCCTGCGCATTGACGGCCTGGCGGATGCGCCACGCATCCTGCGTGAGGCGTTCCACGTTGCCCAGTTCGAGCGCGAGCGCGCGCTGCTCGGTCAGGAAAAACCAGTTGCCGCCCCACGCCACATCGCCGCGCACCGCGCCCATGCCGTCGACGTCGATCGTGACACTCGCCTTGCGGAAGCTCGGGACATTGTCGATGCTCACCTCGCCGTTGTCGTGCAACTGCGCGTCGACCGGCCCGACTGGCGTGTCGATGCGCAGCGCACCGGGCTTGAGATCGCCGCGATGGGCCAGCGATGCCACCAGACCGATCGTGCCGTGGCCGCACATGCCGAGCAGCCCGACGTTGTTGAAGAAGATCACGCCGACCGCGCAATCGGCGCGATGCGGCGCGCACAACAGCGCGCCGACCATCGCGTCGCTGCCACGCGGTTCGTTGACGATCGCCGAGCGCCAGCCGTCGAATTCCGCGGCGAACCGCTGCGCGCGCGTCGCCAGCGGCCCATCGCCCAGTTCCGGTCCGCCATGCAGCACCAGCCGCGTCGGCTCGCCGCCGGTATGCGAATCGATTACGTGGATACGTTGCATTACTGCGGCCGCTGCTGCCGCGCCGTCTCGACCATGCGCGTGACCGCATCGCGGCGCGCGCCATGCAGCGCCAGGCGCGGCGGGCGCACGCGTTCGGAACCGCGTCCCATGATCTGTTCGGCGAGCTTGATCGATTGCACCAGGTCGTGTTCCGCATCCAGGTGCAACAGCGGCATGAACCAGCGATAGATGCGCCGCGCGCGCTGCAGATCGCCGGCATGGATCGCCTCGTACAGCGCCAGCGACTCGGCCGGAAACGCGTTGGTCAACCCGGACACCCAGCCCTTCGCGCCCAGCACCAGGCCTTCGAACGCGATGTCGTCGAGCCCGGCAAACAGCGTGAAGCGTTCGCCGAACGCGTTGATCAGGTCGGTGAAACGGCGCGGATCGGGCGAGGATTCCTTGATGCAGACGATGTTCGGCACATCGGCCAGGCGCGCCAATGTGTCCATGTCGATGTTGACGCGATACGACGGCGGGTTGTTGTACAGCATGATCGGCAGCGAGGTCGCCTCGGCGATCGCGCGGAAATGGTATTCGAGTTCGCGCGGCGTCGGCACGTAGACCATGCCCGGCAGCACCATGAATCCGGATGCGCCGAGCTTCTCGGCGTCGCGTACGAAACGGATTGCGGTGGCGGTGGTGAATTCGGATACGCCGACGATCACGGGCGCCTTGCCGCCCGCGACCTCGACCGCGCCGGCGAGCACCGCGCGCTTTTCTTCGGCGCTGAGCGAATTGCCCTCGCCGACCGTGCCCATCAGCACCAGCCCGTGTACGCCGTCGCGCAGCAGCGCTTGCTGCACGCGCCGCGTTTCGGCGAGGTCGACCTGCAGCGCTTCGTCAAATTGGGTGGTGGCGGCCGGAAACACTCCGGACCAGGTGCATTCGAGCGGCATGGACTTTCGACTCCGGGCGGTTGTTGGTCTGAACGTAGATCGTATACGATATATGAATGGATGAAAAGATTGCCGTGATCGGAGCCGGCGTGATCGGTTGCGCGGTGGCGCACGCGTTGGCGCGCGAAGGCCGAGATGTCGCGCTGATCGATCGCGCCGCGCCCGGCGAAGGTGGCGCCAGCTTCGGCAACGTCGGCCACATCGCCGCGGAACTGGTGCAGCCGCTGCCGTCGCCGCAGTTGCTGTTCGGCTTCTGGCGCGAACTGGTCGCATTCGGCGGGCCGTTGCAGATTCCGCTGCACCGTCTCGGCGCCTTTGCGCCATGGGCATGGCGCTTCGCGCGGGCGGCGTTTCGTCGCGATGCGCACACGCGCCATCTGGCACCGCTGGTCGCTCCCGCCTGTACCGAATTCGAAACGCTGCTGCGCGAGATCGGTCGGCCCGAACTGCTGCGGCGCAATGGCCACGTGCAAGTGTGGTTCGGCAAGCGTGCCGCGCAGCACGCGGACGCCGAGGCGAATGAAATGCAGCGGCTCGGCGTGCCGACGCAAACGCTGGCGGCCGAAGCGTTGCAGCCGATCGCAGCAGCCGCGCAGCAGCGCTTGTACGCGGCCTTGCTGTTTCCCGACAGTGGCCACGTGACGGATCCGCTGCAAGTCGCGCGCGCCCTCGCTCAAGCCGCGATCGGCCATGGTGCGACATTCGAACAGATCGAGGTGAGCGAACTCGCACCGGCACCGGAAGGCCTGCAGCTGCGCACGGAAAACGGCGTGCGCCGCTTCGCTGCCGCGGTCGTGTGCGCCGGGCCGTGGTCGGCGCCGTTGCTCGCGCCGTTCGGATTGCATGCGCCGCTCGAAGCGGCCCATGGCTACCACGTCGAGTTGGCCGCGCATCCGGCGCATGTCGACGCGCCGATCGTGTACATGGACGAACGGTTGCTGGTGACGCCGATGCAGGGACGCCTGCGCGCGTCGAGCTTCATGGAATTCTCCGGACTCGAATCCGCGCCCGATCCGCGCAAGCCGGCGACGCTGCGGCGCAAAGTCAAGGCGCTCGGATATCGTTGCGAGTCGGATGGTCCGAGTTGGCGCGGCGCACGCCCGGTGCTGCCCGACTATCTGCCCGGCATCGGCCGCGCGCCGGGATCATCGCGCCTGTTCTACGCGATCGGACATCAGCACATCGGTCTGACCATGGCGCCGGTGACGGGTCGGCTCATCGCCGATCTGGTCGCCGCGCGCACGCCGCGGCATGATCTTGCCGCATTCGACCTGCAGCGCTTCGGTGCGCCACAAAGGAAACCCGCCTCGTGAATACCGGCACCTGGATCCTGCTGTCGCTGCTCGGCGCACTGACGCTGTGGTACATCGCGCGCTGGTACCTGCTCGAGCGGCAGCGCGCAAAACTCGCGCAGCGCAATCCAGACCTGGCCGACGCGACGACCGGCTTCATCACCAACTTCTTCGATACGCTCGGCATCGGCTCGTTCGCGCCGACCACGGCAATCCTCAAGTTCCGCGGCCGCGTCGCCGACGAGAACATTCCTGGCACGCTCAACGCGGGCCATGCGCTGCCCACGGTCACGCAGGCGCTGATCTTCATCGCGGCGGTACAAGTGGAATTGTGGACATTGCTCGGCATGATCGCCGCGGCGGTGCTCGGCGCCTGGCTCGGCGCGGGCGTCGTCGCGCAGCTGCCGCGGCGCGCCATCCAGCTCGGCATGGGCGTCGCGTTGCTGATCGCCGCCGCGCTGTTTCTGGCCAAGAACCTCAACTGGATACCCGGTGGCGGCGATGCGCTCGGCCTCGACGGCGCGCGGCTCGCGTTCGCGATCGCGATGAGTTTCGTGCTCGGCGCGCTGATGATGCTCGGCGTGGGACTGTATGCGCCGTGCCTGATCCTGGTCAGCCTGCTCGGCATGAACCCGCTCGCGGCCTTTCCGATCATGATGGGGTCGTGCGCGTTCCTGATGCCGGTCGGTGGCGAGCGCTTCGTGCGCAGCGGCCGCTATGACCGGCGCGCCGCGCTCGGCCTGGCGCTCGGCGGGATTCCCGGCGTGCTCGCCGCCGCCTACCTCGTCGAGAAGCTGCCGATCGAATGGATCCGCTGGCTGGTGCTGGTCGTGGTCGTCTACGCTGCGCTTCAGATGCTGCTCTCGGCGCGGCGCGAAACTGCGTAGCGGCGCGCTTTATCGCACCCGCATTCTCGGCAAGAAAATGCCGGGTTCGATGAATCGAAGCCCTGCGCCCGTCTGCACGGTCTAGGCCGCGACGTTTCCGCGTTTGCGCAGCACGCTGGCGATCAGCAGCATCGCGATGCCGACGCCGCCGCCGATCAGTGCCATCCACAGGAAGCGCGCCGGCATTGCGTCGATCGTGCCGCTGCCGATCTCGCCGCCGATCATGCCGGCCGCGAGGTTGCCGAGCGCGGTGGCGAGGAACCAGGTGCCCATCATCTGCCCGACATAGCGCGTCGGCGCCAGCTTGGTCACGTTCGACAATCCGATCGGGCTCAGGCACAGCTCGCCGGTGGTCTGCAACAGGTAGGTCGCGATCAGCCACAGCGGCAGCGCCTTGTGTCCGGACTGCGCCACCAGTTGCGCAGCGAACATCATCACGACGAAGCTCAAGCCCAATTGCAGCAAGCCGAGTCCGAGCTTCGTCACCGCCGACGGATCGCGCCCGCGGCGATCGAGGCGCGTCCACAACCACGCAAACAGCGGCGCCAGCAGAATCACGAAGATCGGCGGCACGGCCTGGTACCAGCTGGCAGGATGCGCACCGGCGGCGAACGATGCGCCGAACAGCGAACGATCGGTGTAGTCGCGCGCGAACAGGTTCAGCGTCGAGCCGGCCTGCTCGTAGCCGGCCCAGAACACCATCGAGGAGACGAACAGCAGCAGGATCACGCCGACGTTCGCTTTCTCTGCACGCGCAAGTCCGGGCAGCAGCAACACACTGCCGAAGAACAGTACGGCCAGCGCGATCATCACCACCCCTGCGACGTTCGCCAGCTGCAACACATCCACATCGATCACGCCGAACGCAAACAACCCGACCAGCAGCGCGAACAGCGCCAGCGCCGGCACGAACATGCGGAAATTGCGCCGCTGCTCCGCGCCGCGGCGTTCGGGCGGAAGTTCGCCAGCGGCACCGAGGTGATATCCGGTCAGCCGGTACTGGACCAAGCCGATCACCATTGCGAAGCCGGCAGCGAGAAAACCCCAGCGGTAGCCGACCGTTTCGCCGATCGTACCCGACACGAACGGCGCGATCGTCGCGCCGAGATTGATGCCGAGATAAAAAATGGAAAATGCGGCATCGCGCCGCGCGCCGCTCTGGCCCTCGTACAGTTGCCCGACGATGCAGCTCACGTTCGGCTTGAGCAGGCCGGTGCCGAGCGCGATGGTCAGCAGGCCGCCGAAAAACAGCGCCGCGCTGCCCGGTATCGCCAGCATGAAGTTGCCGAGCGAGATCAGCACGCCGCCGGCGAACACCGCGTTGCGCTGGCCGATCAGACGGTCCGCGATCCAGCCGCCGGGCAATGAGAAAAGGTATACGCCGGAAGTGACCAGCCCGTAGATCGCGCCGGCGTGGCGCGGGTCGATGCCGAGGCCGCCGCGCTCCATCGTCGCGGTCATGAACAGGATCAGCAGCGCGCGCATCCCGTAATACGAGAAGCGCTCCCACATCTCGGTGAAGAACAGCGTGGCCAGGCTGCGCGGGTGCCCGAAGAATTGCTTGCCGCTAGTCGCGGCCGGTGTCGCTTCGCTCATCCGCTTTCCCCCTAGCGCCAGCTGATCATTCCCACTCGATGGTCGCAGGGGGCTTGCCGCTGATGTCATAAACTACGCGAGATATTCCACGTAACTCATTTATTATTCTGTTGGAAACCTTCGCAAGAAACTCGTATGGCAAGTGCGCCCAGTGGGCGGTCATGAAATCGATCGTCTCCACCGCACGCAACGCGATCACCCACTCGTAGGCGCGCGCGTCGCCGACCACGCCGACCGACTTCACCGGCAGGAACACCGCGAACGCCTGACTGACCTTGTCGTACAGACCGTGCGCGCGCAACTCGCCGATGAAGATGTCGTCGGCGCGCTGCAGCAGCCCGACGTATTCCGGCTTCACCTCGCCGAGCACTCGCACACCCAGGCCGGGGCCCGGGAACGGATGACGATAGACCATCTCGCGCGGCAGGCCTAGTTCAACTCCGATGCGCCGCACCTCATCTTTGAACAATTCACGCAGCGGCTCGATCAATTCGAACTTCATGCCCGCCGGCAATCCGCCGACGTTGTGATGGGACTTGATCACGTGCGCCTTGCCGGTCTTGCTGCCGGCCGATTCGATCACATCCGGATAGATCGTGCCTTGCGCCAGCCAGCGGATGCCTTCGAGCTTGGCCGATTCCTCGTCGAAGATGTCGATGAACAGTTTGCCGATGACCTTGCGCTTGGCTTCCGGATCGGCGACGCCCCCGAGCGCGGCGAAATAGCGCGCGCCCGCATCGACGCGGATCACGTTCACGCCCATGTGCTCGGCCATCGTCGCCATCACCTGGTCGCCTTCGCGCCAGCGCAGCAGGCCGGTATCGACGAATACGCAGGTCAGCTGCTGGCCGATCGCGCGCTCGAGCAACGCGGCAACGACCGAAGAATCGACGCCGCCCGACAACCCGAGCAGCACGCGATCACCGCCGACCTGCGCGCGAATGCGCTCGACCGCGTCGTCGATGATGTTCGCCGGCGTCCACAGCGTTTCGCAGCCGCACAGGTCGACCACGAAGCGGCGCAGGATTTCCGCGCCGCGCTGCGTGTGCGTGACTTCCGGATGAAACTGCACGCCGTACCAGCGGCGCGCGTCGTCGGCCATGGCCGCGATCGGCAGATCCTGCGTCGCGGCCGTGACGGTGAAGCCCGGCGGCACCGCCGTGACGCGGTCGCCGTGCGACATCCACACGTCGAGCACCGGCACCGGCGGTTCGAGCGCGGCGCCGGATTGCTGCCCCATCCACTCCTCACCCTCGCCCTGCGGCGCGCGCGGTGCGGCCGCGAGATTGCTCAACAACTTGTTGGCGGCGGTCAACTTGACGCGCGCATGTCCGAATTCGCGCGTGTGGCCGCCTTCGGTGCTGCCGCCGAGTTGCGCGGCCATGGTCTGCATGCCGTAGCAGATGCCGAGGATCGGCAGCTGCGCGTCGTACACCTGCTGCGGTGCGCGCGGCGCGTCGGTCTCGGTCGTGGATTCCGGCCCACCGGAAAGAATGATTCCCTTCGGTGCGAACTTAGCGATCTCGGCCGGATCGTGATCCCAGGCCCAGATCTCGCAGTACACGCCGATCTCACGGATGCGGCGCGCGATCAGCTGCGTGTATTGCGCGCCGAAATCCAGAATGAGAATTTTATCTTTGTGGATGTTTTGCATTACGCCTCTTCACCGCCAAGCCACAAAACCCTGGCGTCATTCGCGCGTAGGCGGGAATCCATCTTGATCCTGCTTCGCCAGTCCAGACGCACAAAGCGAAAATGGATTCCCGCTTGCGCGGGAATGACGGCAACTGAAACCTCGCGCAAAACGCCGGTGACTCGACCCAAGCACACCACTCGATTCAGTCCAGCCTGTAGTTCGGCGCTTCCTTCGTGATCGTCACATCGTGCACGTGCGACTCGCGGATGCCGGCGCTGGTCACGCGCACGAAATGCGGCTTGCTGTGCATCTCCGCGACCGTGGCGCATCCGACGTAGCCCATCGCCGCGCGCAGCCCGCCAACCAGCTGGTGGATGATGCTGCGCAGCGGGCCGCGATACGGCACGCGGCCTTCGATGCCTTCCGGCACGAGCTTGTCGGCGTCGGCTTCGTCCTGGAAATAGCGGTCCTTCGAGCCTTTCTGCATCGCGCCGAGCGAGCCCATGCCGCGATAGCTCTTGTACGAACGGCCCTGGTACAACTCCACTTCGCCGGGCGCTTCTTCGGTGCCGGCGAACATGCCGCCGATCATCACGCAGTCCGCACCGGCGACGAGCGCCTTGGCGATGTCGCCCGAATAGCGGATGCCGCCGTCGGCGATCAGGCACACATTGGTCCCCTTCAATGCATCGGCCACCATGCTGACCGCGGAAATCTGCGGCACGCCGACGCCGGCGACGATGCGCGTGGTGCAGATCGAACCCGGACCGACGCCGACCTTGACCGCATCGGCGCCCGCATCGGCGAGCGCCTTGGCCGCTTCGCCGGTGACGATGTTGCCGCCGATCAACTGCATGTTCGGAAAATTCTTGCGCACCCAGGCGACGCGTTCGATCACGCCGCGCGAATGGCCGTGCGCGGTGTCGACCACGATCACGTCGACGCCGGCATCGACCAGCGCGCCGACGCGTTCCTCGGTATCGCCGCCGACGCCGACTGCCGCGCCGACGCGCAGGCGTTCGTGCGAATCCTTCGCCGCGTTCGGATTGTCGCGTGCCTTCTGGATGTCCTTGACCGTGATCAGGCCGCGCAGCTGGAATGCGTCGTTGACGACGAGCACTTTCTCGATGCGGTGCTTGTGCAGCAGGCGCAGCACTTCGTCCTCGGCGGCGCCCTCGGTCACCGTGACCAGCTTGTCCTTGCGCGTCATGATGTTGCGCACCGGATCCTCGGGCTTCTTCTCGAAGCGCAGGTCGCGGCTGGTGACGATGCCGACCAGTTGCTCGTTCTCGACCACCGGTACGCCGGAGATATTGTGCGCGCGCACGATCTGCATCACTTCGCCGATCGAGGTTTGCGGCCCGACCGTGATCGGATCGCGGATCACGCCGGCTTCGAACTTCTTCACCAGCCGCACTTCGGCGACCTGGCGTTCGATCGACATGTTCTTGTGGATGATGCCCATGCCGCCGCACTGCGCCATCGTGATCGCAAGGCGCGCTTCGGTGACGGTGTCCATTGCCGCGGACAGCACCGGGATGTTGAGTTGGACGTTGCGCGTCAAGCGCGTGGCGAGACTGACATCGCGCGGCAGGATGTCCGAGCGTGCGGGGACGAGCGAGACGTCGTCGAAGGTGAGCGCTTCGGTGAGGATGCGCATTGCAGCTCCTCGGGCTGGTAAATCGCGGAATTATAGCGGCGCGGGCGGGTTCGCGCCAGTCTGATCGATGCCTCGTGTTCCGTTCGCCCTGAGCATAGGCGCGTCAGCGCCGACGTCGAAGGGCACCTTGCAACGCTTCGACTTCGCTTGCTACGCAAGCTACGCTCAGCGCGAACGGAAAAATACGTTCAGGCTACCGCGCCAGCCATAATGACAGTGCCGGCACATAAGTGATGATCAGCACGCACAACAGCAGCAACGCATAGAACGGCAAGCTCGCGCGCACGATCGTGGTGGCCGGACGGCCGAAGCGCGCGCTGGCGATGAAAATATTCATGCCCACCGGCGGCAGGAAGATGCCGATCTGCAGATTGGCCAGGAAAATGATGCCCAGGTGCACGGGGTCGACACCGTAGTGCAGCGCGACCGGCAGCACCAGCGGCACCAGGATGATGATTGCCGGAAATCCTTCCAGCAGCATGCCGAACACGAGCAAGAACAGATTCAGCGCGAGCAGGAACGCGTACTTGCCGCTGATGCCCGCCTGCAGCGCGGCAAACAGGCGCTCGGGCACGTCGGCATCGATCAGCCAGTTGGTCAGCGCGAGCGAGAAGCCGAGCACGATCAGGATCGCGCCGACCAGCAGCATCGCCTCGCGGATCACGCGCGGCAGCTCGTTGAACTTGATCTCGCGCCGGATCAGCACCGTCACGATCAGCACGTACAACGCCGTCGCCGCCGCGGCCTCCGAAGCCGCGAGCCGGCCGGAATAAATGCCGGCCAACACGACGAACGGCAGCGGCAGTTCCCATGCGGCATCCTTGACCGCCGCCCACACTTCGCGCGCGCTGCTCGCCGGCGCTTCCGGCAGACCACGCGCGGCCCAGGCGCTGTACAGCGACAGCACCACGATCATCAACAGGCATGGCAGCAGCCCCGCCTTGAACAGCGCATCGATCGCCACCGGCGGCGTGGTGTGAAACTGCTGCGCGACCACGCCGTACAGGATCAGCGGCATCGACGGCACCAGCAGCAAGCCGAGGCTGCCCGAGCAGGTCAGCAGGCCGAGAGAAAACCGTTCCGGATAGTGCGCGTGGCGCAGCGCCGGATACAGCACCGCACCGAGCGCCACCAGTGTCACGCCGGTAGCGCCGGTGAACGCGGTGAACAGCGTGCACGCGCACACCGACACGATCGCAAGCCCGCCCGGCAACCAGCCGAACAACGCGTTGGTCAGGCGCACGAGCCGGCGCGGCGCCTGACTCTCGGCGAGCAGGTAACCGGCGAGCGTGAACAGCGGAATCGCGATCAGCGCCGGCATGTCGGCCAGGCGATAGAACTCGATCGCGACTGCGGTGCCGGGTTCGCCCGCGGCATGGAAACCCAGCAGTGCGATCGCCGCGATCAGCGCAAACAGCGGCGCGCCGAGTGCCGCGAGCAACAGCAATGCGGCAGCGATCAGCCAGATCATGGCGGCGCGCTGCCTGCGGGCGACTGCGCCGGCTCGTGCAACAACGGCGGCGCATGCGCCGGCGGCGCGAACGCACGCAGCGCGAAGCGCAACGCCATCAGGCCGAAAGCCACCGGCAGGATCGACTCCGGCAGCCACGCCGGCAATTGCCCGGGTGGCGTGGCGCCGTCGAGTTCGATCGCGAGCATGTTCCAGCAGTACCACGCCATCGCGGCACTGACGATTGCGGCAAAACCGAGCGTAACGATGCGCGCCACTTTCTGCAGCACCGGCGCGAGAAAACGCTGCAGCACATCGAGCGCGATGTGCTTGTCGTCGCGCACCGCGGCCAGCGCGCCGAGCATGCCGGTCCACAGCACCAGATTGCGCATCAGCGGATCGGCCCACGACAGGCCGGTATCGAACAGATCGCGCAGCACGATCTGCGCGCCGGCGATGCCGACCAGCAGCAACACCAGCGCGGCCAGGATGCCGTTCTCGACGAACGTCAGGATCTTCAATGCACGCGACACGAGCTCAGCTCCGTACGATGTTTTCGTGCGGCGCGGCCATCTTGCCGCAGCCGTTGCCGCGGCATTCAGGCAACGCGCGCATTCAGTGCGCGCGCGCTGCCGTCAACGCCTTGTCCAGCGCCGCGGCCATGTCGGCCGACAGCTCTCCGGCGCTGACCAGCTGCTTGCGCGCGGCGCTGCCGACCGCTTCCCACGATGCCGCTTCGGCCGCATTCGGCTTGAAGATTTCCACGCCCTGCTTCTGCAGCGCTTCGCGCGCCTGCGCGTTGTCGTCGCGATTGATCTTCTCGAGCTTGGCGAACGCGCTGCCGATCTCCTCGTTCAGCGCCTTCTGGTCGTCCGGCGTCAGCGCGTCGAACACCTTCTTGTCGACCACCAGGATACCGACCACGTAGGTCAGCGGCAGGTCGATCATGTGTTTGACCTTGGTGTGCCACTGGAACGCGATCGCGCCGGCCGGCGTGTTCGCCGCGGTGTCGATCAGTCCGGTCTGCAGGCTCGTATACACGTCCGCCAGCGGCAGCGGGATCGGCGATACGTCGGCCGCCTTGAACGCGGCTTCCGCGACACGGTCGCCCTGCGGCACCCAAACCTTCGCCGCCTTGATGTCGTCCTTGGTGCGGATGTCCTTCACGCTCATCATGTAGGCGAAGCCGCCGCCTGAGATTCCGAGCGTCTGGAATCCGGCCTTGGCGATGCTGTCCTTGAGCAGCGCATCGGTCTGCGCGCGCACCTTGTCCACTTCGTCCTGCGTCTTGAACAGGAACGGCTGGCTGTAAACCTGCGCATTCTTGTCCACCTGCGACAACTCGCCGCCGGTGAACGCGCCGCCCTGCAGCTGGCCGATCTTGATCTTGCGCAGCACGGTCGGCTCGTCGCCCATCACGCCGCCGGGATAGAACTTGATCTCGACGCGGTCTTCGCTGCGCTTCTTCACCGCCTCGGCGCTGGCGCGCATCTCGCGCATCCAGGCGGTGCCGTCCGGCGCGATCGTGGCAATCTTGATCGTGGTCGCCGCCGCGGCGTCGCCGAGCAGGCCGGCGAGCGCGAAACCGAGCAATGCAAACTTGTTCATAAAGCAACCTTTTTTACAATGTTCAAAAGTACTCTTTGCCGGACTCGAGCAGCGCCTTCGCCTTGGCCCTGGCCAGCACATTGATCAGCGTCAGGTGCGGCGCGACCGGGTCGGCGGCGAGCACCTGATTGAGCAGTTTGTCGTGCAGCTCCTGATCGAACACGAGGCGCGCGTAGAACTGCGCGTACAGCACACGCACCATCTGGTTCCTGCCACCGGACAGCTCCAGCGCCTTGTCGAAGAAGCGCTTGCCGTCGTCGGGCTTCCCGCCGAGCGACGCCGGCCGGATCGAATTGATCACGCCCAGGTACAAATAAGCGCCGCCGTCGTCGTAGTGCGGATCCAGATCGACCACGCGCTCGAGCAACGCCTGCAGTTTCGGCAGGTCGGCAATCGCGTTCCAGTCGCCGGAATTGACCTGGATGCGCCCGGCCCACGCCGCGCCGAATCCGTACAGCGTGGCCACATCGCCGCGATCGCTCTTGGCCAGCATCGTGGAGAACGCGTCGAACGGCTTGTCCAGCGCAATGCACAGTTCATGTTCGCGCACGCACAACGCGCGCTTGGCGTACTCGTAGGCGCGTCCGGCCAGGCGCTGCGCGCGCTCGGGTTCGGCAACAAAGCCGCCGGCGTACGCGCCATACAGTTTCGCGCCGGCAAGCAGTCCGGCGGCATTCTGCGGATCCCCGCCAATCAACCCGTCGATCAGCAGCAGATACGCCGGCACGCCGTCACGCACGGTACCCGGATCGTCCTGGTCGAGGATCGCATTGGTCAGGTTGTCCGCGAACTGGTTCGTCGCCCTGCGCATCACGCTGCCGCAGGCGCACAACAGCGCGGCGGCCAGCAACAGGACGAATCGCAGATGGGATCGGTACATTGGTGGATCGAACGGCGGTCGGGGCGCGAATGGTAACGCAGACGCGTGAATGAAGCGCATAGGCCGGAACGCCCGGTGCGCGCGGATTCAGGCTCAGCTCGATTCGGCTGCCTCGACCGTGTTTTGCATCAGCGTCGCCACGGTCATCGGGCCGACACCGCCAGGCACCGGCGTGATCCAGGATGCACGCTGCGCGGCCGCGGAAAACTCGACGTCGCCGGTGAGCGAGCCGTCGGCGAGGCGATTGATGCCGACATCGATCACCACCGCCCCCGGCTTGATCCATGCACCTTTCACCAAACCCGGCCGCCCGACCGCGACGACGACGATATCGGCCTGCCCCACCGTGCCCGGCAAGTCGCGCGTGAACTTGTGGCAGCACGTCGTGGTGCAGCCGGCCAGCATCAACTCGAACACCAGCGGGCGGCCGACATGGTTCGACACGCCGACCACGACCGCGTCCTGACCGCGCACTGGCCGATCGGTGTGCGCGAGCAGCGTCATCACGCCCTTCGACGTGCACGGTCGCAAGCCGCGCTGGCGCAACGCGAGCCGGCCGATGTTTTCCGGATGGAAGCCGTCGACATCCTTGCGCGGATCGATGCGGTTGACGATCGCGTTCGCATCGATGTGCGGCGGCAGCGGCAGCTGCACCAGGATGCCGTGGATCTGCGCATCGGCATTGAGCCGATCGATCAGCGCGGTGAGTTCCGCCTGCGTGCTCGTCGCCGGCAGGTCGAAATCGCTGGAGCGAAAACCCACGTGCCGGCACGCGCGCCGCTTGTTGCGCACGTACACCGCGGAGGCCGGATCGTTGCCGACCAGCACTACCGCCAGTCCCGGCGCGGTCTTGCCCGCCGCGACGCGCAGCGCGACGCGCGCGCGCAGGTCGTCGAGCAATTGATCGGCAATGCGCTTGCCGTCGAGAATCCTGGCGGTCATGGGCCAACTGCGCGGAAAAAGGACGCGCATTATCGCCGTGTTACCGATGGCACTCAAATCGGCGCGCAACAGAGGTAAAATACCTGCGCCCTCTATCCCGTGGAGGCAATATGAGCAACACCACTGAACTCGAGGCTGCGGCGTTCCGGCGCCTGCTCGAGCACCTCAACGTTGAACGTCCCGACGTGCAGAACATCGACTTGATGATCCTGGCCGGTTTCTGTCGCAATTGCCTGGCCGACTGGTATCGCGAGGAAGCCGAGGCGCGCGGCGTGAGCATGAGCAAGGACGAAGCGCGCGAGCACATCTATGGCGAGCCCTTCGGGCTTTGGAAAGCCAAGCACCAGAAGGAAGCGACGCAGGAACAACTGTTCGCGCTGGCCATCGCGCAAAGCAAGCATCCGGATCGAAGTCCGGCGTAGGACGGCGCGGCTGCGGTGAGCGGGGCGCGATGACTCGCGTCCTACGGACGTGCGCAGATCTGCGCGAGGTCCTCGTAGCCCGAGAATTGCGCCTGCGTGCCGCAACCCGGACAGTGCGCGTCGCGAGGCAGGCGCAACTCGCGGAACGTCATCGCCAGCGCATCGAAGCACAGCAGGCGGCCGACCAGCGGCACGCCAATGCCGAGGATCAGCTTGATCGCCTCGGTCGCCTGCAGCGTACCGATCACCCCGGGCAGGACGCCGAGCACGCCGGCTTCGGCGCAGTTCGGCGCGTCTTCGGCGCGCGGCGGCTGCGGGAACAGGCAGCGGTAGCACGGCGAGTCCGCGCGGCGCGCATCGAACACGCTGACCTGCCCGCTGAAGCGGTGCACGGCGCCGTACACCAGCGGGATGCGCAGCCTGCGACAGGCCGCGTCGAGCAGGTAGCGCGTCGGAAAGTTGTCGGCGCCGTCGATCACCACGTCGCTGCCGTCGAGCAGGCTTTCGACGTTCGCGGCGCGCAGGCGTTGCGGCTGCGGCTGTACGCGCACGCCGGGATTGAGTGCGCTCAGCGTCAGTTGCGCCGATTCCGTCTTGGCCATGCCGACGCGTGCATCGGCGTGCAACACCTGCCGCTGCAAATTGGATTTTTCCACTTTGTCGTCGTCGACGATGGCGAGCGTGCCGACACCCGCCGCAGCCAGATACAACGCCGCGGGCGAACCCAAGCCCCCGGCGCCGATCAGGGTCACGCGCGCCGCGCGCAGACGCGCCTGGCCGGCCAAACCGACCTCGGGCAGCAGCAGATGGCGCGAGTAGCGTTCGCCCGCATCGGCATCGAGCAGCCCCGCGTCGACCGGCAAGCCTTCCGCCTGCCAGCGCTTGAAACCGCCTTCGACCGAAGCGACCCGGCGATAGCCGAGTTCGCGCAGCGCCGTAGCGGCGCGCAGCGAGCGTTGGCCGCTGGCGCAACTGAGCAGCACCGGCGCGTCGCGATCGGCCACCACGCTCTCGATGCGCGCGCCGATCGACGCGAGCGGAATGCCGAGCGCACCGGCCGGTTTGCCGGCGGCGCGTTCGTTGTCCTCGCGCACGTCGATCAGCACCGCCCCGCGCTGTTGGCGCAGCAACGCTTCGGCGGGTGCGATGCGTTCGATCGCGTGTTCGACGGGCATACGCCGATTATACGCGGCGCTGGTCGCTACTCGGGCCAGCCCGGCAGCGGCAACACGTCGACGACAGTACCGACGGCGAACTCGTGCGCATCTTCGGGCAACAGGATCAGCGCATCGGCTTCGGCCACGCCGCGCAACATGCCGGAGCCCTGCTTCGCGTGTGGCACGGCCCACAACGTGCCGGTGGCGTCGCATTCCAGGCGCGCGCGCTGGAATTCGGCGCGCGCGTGGCGCTTGTGCAATTCACGGCGCAGGCGTGCGCGCAGCGGCATGAATGCGCGTGTCACGCCGCACATCGCATCCAGCGCCGGGCGCACCAGGGTCGTGAACGTGGCGATGCCCGACACCGGATTGCCGGGCAGCGCGAACAGCAGCGCCGAGCCGATGCGGCCGAACAGGAACGGCATGCCGGGCTTGATGCGGACTTTCCAGAACAGGATTTCGCCGAGCTCCGCGAGCAGGCGCGGCAGAAAATCCGCCTCGCCTGCGGAAACCCCGCCGCTGCTGACGATCACATCGGCATCGGCCGCGGCGCGCAGCAGCGCATCCTGCAGTTGCGCCGGCACGTCACGCAGGCGTTCGTGGCGCAGCACGCGCGCGCCGTGTTGCTCGAGCAGTCCGCCGAGAGAAAAGCGGTTGCTGTCGTAAATGCCGCCGAAGCCGAGCGGCGCGCCCGGTGCGGTCAACTCGTCGCCCGTGGTCAGCAATACCACGCGCGGTTGCGCGCGCACTTCGATGTGAGTCAGGCCGAACGCGGCGAGCACGCCGAGCGCGGCGGGCGTGAGGCGCGTCGTCTGCGTGAGCGCCAGGTCGCCGCTACGGTAATCTTCGCCCGCCGCGCGTACGTTCGCGCCGACCGGCGTGCCGGCGGACAGATACACCTGCGTGCCTTCGACGCGCGCGTTCTCCTTCATCACGACGGTGTCGGCACCGCGCGGCAGCACCGCCCCGGTCGTGACGCGCACGCAACAGTCGGCACCGACCTCGGCGGCTTCGGCACCGCCCGCGAAGATTTCGCCCGTCAACGCAAACGCCTTTTCGCCCTGCGCGGGCAATTCGGCGCCACGCAGCGCGAAGCCGTCCATTGCCGAGTTGGCGAAGCCCGGCACGTCGGCGCTGGCGTGCACGTCCAACGCCAGGATGCGGCCGAGCGCGCCTTCCAGCGCGAGGCGTTCCACCGGCAGAGTATACTTTGCAGCAACGTCCACAATGCACGAACGCGCCTCGGCAATGCTCAGGCCGGTGGGAAAGGAAGTGGTGTCAACCATGCCGGGCATTTTCCCACGCGCGAAAGTCCGTTGCAGTGTTGAGATTGCCGAACGCGGCGGCACAGTCGGCAAAATCGACCTCGACGGCGCCGATCTCGTCCTGCCAGCGCCACACTGCCAGGTCGCGCGTCAGCGCGGCGCGCCCGGACGCAGCGAGCGTCGCCGCATACAACGCGAACAACGGCTCGCGCCGCGTACCATCGTGCGCCACCGCGGCCGCGGCGCCGCGACGGTTCGCGTACAGACGCGCGGCCAGCTGTGCCGGCGGCGTCGGACAATCCACCGGCAGCGTGAGCAGCCACGGCGTGGCGCACGCCGCGAGCGCGCTGGCGATACCCGCGAGTGGTCCGCGAAAGCCGGCTTCGACATCCGGCACGATTGTGCCGTACTCCGCGTAGACGTCGGCGTTGCGATTGACGCACAGCACGACACGGCCGACCTGCGCGCGCAGCGCCGTCACGACATGCGCCACGAGCGGACGTCCGCCGAGCAGTTCGAGTCCCTTGTCGCGGCCGTCGAGCCGGCTGCCGGCACCGCCAGCCAGCACCGCTCCCGTCACGTCCGCTGCACCGAACGCGGTCATCGCGCTCAGCGCTTGCGCACGTGCTTGATCAGGCGCCGACGCTTCTTCAGCTGCTGCTCGGTCAGTTCGTTCTTGCGTCCGGCGAACGGATTTTCGTTCTCGCGGAATTCGATCCGCACCGGGGTGCCTTCGAGCTTGAAGCGCTTGCGGAAGAAGTTCTCGAGATAGCGCCGGTAACCGTCGGCGATGTTCTTCGTACGCGTGCCGTGGATGACCACGGTCGGCGGGTTGCTGCCACCGGGATGGGCGAAACGCAGTTTCGGCGCGTGTCCGCGCACCAGCGGCGGCTGATAGCTCTCGTAGGCCTTTTCCAAGGCGCGCGTCAGTTCGGCCGTGCCGAATTCGCGCGTCGCCGACGCGTGCGCGCGATCGATCGCCTTCATCAGCTCGGCGATGCCGGAGCCGTGCAGCGCCGAGATCGTGACCGAGCGTGCGAACGCGACGAAGTCGAGCTTGCGCGACAGCGAGGTCTTGCATTGTTCGCGCTCGTACGTGGACAGGCCGTCCCATTTGTTTGCCGCGAGCACCAGCGCGCGGCCTTCCTCGAGCACGTGGCCGATCAGCGTCGCATCCTGCTCGGACACGCCTTCGCGCGCATCCAGGATCACGACCGCGACGTTTGCCGCCGCGATCGACTGCAGCGTCTTGATCACGCTGAACTTCTCCACCGCTTCCTCGACGCGCGCGCGGCGCCGCACGCCGGCGGTGTCGATCAGGGTGTAGCGTTTGCCGTCGCGTTCCAGTCGCACGCGGATCGAATCGCGCGTGGTGCCGGCGACGTCGGACACGACCACGCGTTCCTCGCCGAGCAGACGATTGACGAGCGTCGACTTGCCGACGTTCGGCCGTCCGATGATCGCGACGCGGATGCCGTCGTCGGCGCTTTCCAGCGCCAGTGCATCCGGATCTTCCGCGGGCAATCCGTTGACGAGTTCCTCGACCAGTCCGGGCACGCCGCGGCCGTTCGCAGCCGACAACGGCAGCTGCTGCGCAAACCCCAGGCGAGAAAACTCGGCCATCGCCGCGGCTTCGTCCACGCCATCGATCTTGTTCACCGCCAGCAGCAACGGTTTGCCGGAGCGGCGCAATGCATCGACGATGCTGCGGTCCTGCGGCAGCAAGCCGTCGCGCGCGTCGACCACGAACACGATGCGATCGGCTTCCTCGACTGCGAGTTCCACCTGGCGCGCCGTCAACGCGCCGATACCTTCGCGTTCGCCGGTCAGGCCGCCGGTGTCGACCACCACGAATTCGCGCGCGCCGAGCCGGCAATACCCGTAGTGGCGATCGCGCGTCAGGCCCGGCATGTCCGCCACCAACGCATCACGCGTGCGCGTGAGTACGTTGAACAAGGTGGACTTGCCCACGTTGGGCCGACCAACCAGTGCGACGACGGGAAGCATGATCAAAGAGCCTTGAGGTCCCCGCCGCCGCGCGGCAGGGTTTGATTGTGAAGCACGGGGCCAAGTCTAGCCGAAGCCGGGCGCTTTCCCCATCTGCGCGCGCCGCGAGACGGCGCGCTCGACCAAACTACTTGGCCAGGCGATAGGCGCCGATTTCGCCGTCGATGTCCTCGACGTACGCCACCTCGCCGACCACGACCGGCGCGGCCTGGATCGGATTCTTCGACAGGCGCGCGCGCGCTGCGAACTTGCCGTCGCTGCCGGCCAGCCAGTGCACCCAGCCTTCCTGATCGCCGAGCACGACCAGATCGTCCTGCGCCGCCGACTCGCTGACCCAACGGTATTTCAGACCATCCTGCTTCCAGTTCGATGCGCCGGTGCGCAGGTCGAGCGCCCACACCGACGAATCGGCGTCGGCCACGTAGGCCTGCGTCGTCGCCACCGCGACGCCGGTGTAGCTGGACAACTCGTGCGACCACAGCGGCCGCCCCGTCTCGGCGATCAGCGCGGCGACCTGGCCGCGATAACCGGACGCGTAGATCACGCCGTCGCCGATCGCGACGGTGCCGTCGACGTCCTGCATGCGTTCGATTTCGCTGCGCCCCTCGCCGGGTGCCAGCAGTTGTTCCCATTGCGGGCTGCCGTCGCCGACGCGCAGCGCGATAACCTTGCCGTTGTCCTCGCCGGCGTAAACGACGCCGTTGGCCACATGCGGCGCGGAGTTGCCGCGCAGGCTCAAGATCGGCACGCTGGCGCGATCGAACGTCCACTTGCGCGAGCCGTCCTGCGCGTCGAGTCCGACCAGGCGGCCGTCGTTGCTGCGCACGACGACGATGCCGTCGGCAATCGCCGGCGCGCTGATGATTTCGGACGACAGCTGCACTTGCCAACGTTCGGCGCCGCTGTTCGCATCGAGCGCCTGCACCACGCCTTCGATCGAACCGATCACGAGCAGATCGCCCGCGACGCTCGGTCCGCCGGACCATTCGAGCGAATTCTTGCCGCGGTGCAGGATGAAACCGTGCCGACTGCCCAGACGCTTCTGCCACAGCGTGCGGCCGCTCTGCGCGTCGAGCGCGGCAACCGTGCCGTCGATGCCGGCGGCGTAGATCTTGCCGTCGGCGTAGGCCGGGCGCATGCGCGCGCCGGTCTTGGCCGCGCCCTTGCCGACACGTTCGCTCCATAGCTTCTGCACGTTCACGCTCGGCGTGAACTCGGTCAGCGGCGTGGGCGGCTCGATGTTTTCCTTCTTCACGTCGTTGAAGAAGTTCTTGATCGTGGCGCAACCGCCGAATGCCGTGGCGAGGGCCAGCACCGTGACGGCGCGCGCAAGTTGCGTCATGCGAAGCGATCTTACGGAAATTGCGCTCATGATCCTTTCTTCTCCTCGCCAGCCGCCGGCGCGTTGCCGAGATCGCTCAATTTCATTTCGACGAATCCGTGGTTCGGCGCGCCCGCGTCGAGATGGGTCAACGCGTCGGTATAGGCGTTGCGCGCCTCGTCCTTGCGTCCGAGCGCGACCAGCGCATCGCCGCGCAGTTCGGCACTCAACGCTTCGTATCCCTGCGTCGGCAGTTTTTGCAGCAGGTCGTACGCTTCCTGCGGCTTCTTCTGCGCGATCTGCGTGCGCGCCAGATACAGGCCGCTGAGCGCCTTCAGCGCGTCGTTGCCGGCGTGACGGTAAGCGCTGTCGAGCGCGCCGCGTGCCGCGTCGTTGTCGCCGTGCGCGGCGAAATAGTCGGCCAGGCGCATCTGCGACAACGTCGCGTACGGCGTGTCGGCATAGTCGCTGTCGAGCTTCGCGGCAATCGCCTTGGCCGCATCCGTGTCCTTCTTGTCCAGGTCGGCCCCGAACACTTCGTATTGCGTGGCCGCGTCCAGGCGATGACCGGCGCGATGCGCGCGCCACTGCTGCCAACCGAAGATCAGCAGCAGGCCGAGGCCCACGCCGATGAGGATGGAAAACGCGTTTTCACGCAACCACTTCTGTACAAGTTCGCCCTGCTCGTGTTCGTCCAGTACTTCGAAAGCCATTGCGTATCATCCGGAAAGTTGCATTACGAATTGCGCGCCGCCCCGCTTGGAGCAGACAGCGTTGCCGATCTTGCTTACAGGTCTTGTTTACAGGCCCATCGGTTAAGAGGCGATCAAGCCCGCGTCGCGAGGAACGAAAGGCGCGCCATGCACTGCTGGCGCACCCGGCCCGATAGGGTAGCAGGAACACGCGCCGGCGTGCGCAGCCGCGCTGCGGCGCCGTTCAGCCGCCGCTATGGGAAATCGCGCTTTCGCCGTTGGCCAGCTTGAAGTGCGCGACGTTGGCGTGACGGAACGGCGCCAGGTCCTGCGCCTTGCCGTCGATTTCCACCGCGGCGCCGTTGCAGTTGCCCAAGCGTACGTCGATCGCCTTGGCGCTGTGATAGTTGCGCGTGGTGCCGGCGGGCAGCAGGCCGTATTCGAGCTTGTCGCCGTCGGCGGCGACGATCTCGACCCAGCTCGCCTCGGCCAGACTGATGCGCAACGTGTGTTCGCCCGGCAGCGCCGGCATGGCCGGCTTGCTCACTGCCTCCGGCTCCGCGTCGTGCTTCAGCGTCGGAAACGGCGCCAGCGAAGCAACCAGCGGCGGCTCGTCGAGGTGCTGTGCGGACGTGGCATCGTCGTTCTTCTGTGTCGCGGTCGCGCTGCTCGCGGCACCGGATGCCGCCGCGGCCGGCAGCGCCACCTGCGTGCTGTCACCGCTGTCGAGCGGCGTGATCTGGCTGATGTTGTTCTCGAAGCCGGCGCGCATCGCCAGCCACACCGCCGGCACGATGATCACGGCGGTGAGGATCAGGTACAACGCGGACGACGAGTAGCGCTCGAACAGATAGCGCGGGCGCGAAATCGTGCCCGACATCACCAGCGCGGGCGGTTCGCTGTGCTGGGTCAGCACGCGTTCGGCCAGTACCTGTGGCAGGTCGAGCAGACGCAGATATTTCTGCAGGTAGCTGCGCAGGTAGATGCCTTCGCCGATACGCTCGTAGCGATCGGCTTCGAGCGCCTGCACCGTGGTTAGCGGCAGGCGCATCGCTTGCGCAGCTTCCTCGCAGCGCATGCCGCGGGCTTCGCGCGCCGCACGCAGACGCTGACCGAGGCTTTCGCTCGCGGGGATGCGCATCTCCACCGCGTCGTCGCTGCCTTCGGGCAAGGCTTCGTGCGCATCGGCAGCGTGCTCGACAAGCTCGTCGGATGCGTCGGATGCGTCGGCTGCATCGGATGCTTCGACTTGGAGTGGTTCGGCGCTCTCCGGCGCTGCTGTCTGGACTTGCTCCGTGTCCGCGGGGGCGGGGTTTTCGGTAGTCATCGTGGGGGATGTCACGGTGTCGAAAAAGGACAGCTGGGCCTGGGCGGCAGCATCAACGCCAGGGGGAGTAGCGGTTTCGCGCGGCTGAGCGTCGCTTTGGTTTTCGATGGAGTCGGTCTTGCCCATGGCCGGTCAGTTGGAACGGGGCTCGACCGCGTCGAGCGAGTGCGCCTGCTCGGTATCCGGAAACTGCTCGCGCAGGCGTTGTGCGTATTCGCGCGCGCCCTCGGTGTGGCCGAGCTTGACCTCGATGTTGCGCGCGAGCAGCAGCGCGTCGGGGCTGGGCTGGCCCAGCGCTTCGAAACGCTGGATGAAAGCGCGCGCATGGAAGAAATCGTTTTTCTTGTACAGCGTTCGCGCCAGCGAATACAGCGCGGTCGCGTTCGACGGATTGGCTTCCAGCGCCTTGCGGAAATCGCTTTCGGCCTGGTCGAGCTGGCCCGGATCGTTGTTCAGCAGACAGCTGCCGGCGTTCGCGTACAGCACGTCCGGCGTCTTGTAGAACGGATCGTCCATCGCGCGCGCGAAATAGCGCTGCGCTTCCGTGTAGCGTCCGGACGCGCACAGGTACTGGCCGTAGTTGTTGTTCGCGGCACCCGACTTCGGCGCGAGTTCGGCGGCGCGCGCGTAGTGATCACCGGCCTCCTTGGTACGACCCAGACGCTCGTACAGCACGCCGATGACGGTGTGTGCATCGACGTAGTTGGAATCGTATTCGAGCGCCTTCTGCAGGTTTTCCTGGGCCAGCTCGTACTTGCCCTGCTCCATGTAGCGCGTGCCGAGTTCGACCCGCACGCGCGCGGCGTCGGCGCGCTTGTCCGTCTGGCTGTCCTTCACGCCGCTCTTGCCGGCCGGCGCCATGCAGGCGCCGAGCAGCGCACACAGGGCAATCACGCATGCGAGCTTGAGTTCACGCCGCATGCTTGGCTCCGTCTTCGAGCCGGCGCCGGAATTCGGCTTGGCGGCGTGTGCGATCCACTACCTGGCCCTTAAGCTGGCCGCAGGCCGCGTCGATGTCGTCGCCGCGCGTGCGCCGCACCATGGTCAACACGCCCGCATCGAGCAGCGTCTTCTGGAAGCTGCGGATCGTGGTCTCGTCGGAGCGCTCGTACTGCGTGCCGGTAAACGTGTTGAACGGGATCAGATTGACCTTGCTCGGCAGCTGGCGCATCAGCTTGATCAGCTGGCGCGCGTGCTCGGGTCGATCGTTTATACCTTTCAGCATCGTATACTCGAACGTGATCGAGGTCCGCGGGCGGCGCGCGGCATAGCGCTGACACGCGGCAAGCAATTCGGCAATTGGATACTTCTTGTTCAACGGCACGATTTCCGTGCGCAATTCGTCATTTGGCGCATGCAGCGACACCGCCAGCGAAACGTCGCTGGATTCGCTCAGCTTGTCGATCATCGGCACCAGACCGGCGGTCGACAGCGTCACGCGCTTGTTCGCCAGGCCGAAGCCGAGGTCGTCGCGCATCACGCTCATCGCGCGCACGACGTTGTCGAAGTTCAGCAGCGGCTCGCCCATGCCCATCATCACGACGTTGGTGAGCTTGCGCTGCTGATGCGGCACGTTGCCCAGATGCTTGGCCGCGACGAATACCTGGCCGATGATCTCGGCGCTCGACAGGTTGCGGTTGAAGCCCTGCGTGCCGGTGGAGCAGAACGTGCAGTTCAGGCCGCAGCCGATCTGCGAGGACACGCACAGCGTGCCGCGGCTCGATTCGGGGATGAACACCGTCTCCACCGCGCTGCCGCCATCGAGCCCGAGCAGCCACTTGTGGGTCGCATCCGCGGCCTGCTTCTCGAACAGTGCCTTCGGCGGCACGATCTCGCATGCCGCCTCGAGCTTTTCGCGCAACGCCTTGCCGACGTCGGTCATCTGCGCGAAGTCGGTGGCATGGCGGTGGTAGATCCACTTCATCACCTGCTCGGCGCGATACGGCTTTTCGCCGAGCTGCGCGAACAAATCGCGCAGCCCCTTGCGGTCGTAATCCAGCAGGTTGACTTTGGTGGTTGTCATGACTTCTCGAATTATCTCGAGCAGATTTCCGTACCGGCGAAAAAGTACGCAATTTCCACTTTTGCAGTTTCCGGCGCATCCGAGCCGTGCACCGCATTCGCGTCGATCGATTGCGCGAAGTCGGCGCGGATCGTTCCCGGCGCCGCCTTCTTCGGATCGGTCGCGCCCATCAAGTCGCGGTTCTTCATGATTGCGCCCTCGCCTTCGAGCGCCTGGATCATCACCGGACCGGAGATCATGAAATCGACCAGCGGCTTGAAGAACGGACGCTCGCGATGCACCGCGTAAAATCCTTCGGCTTCGGCGCGCGAGAGCTGTTTCATTTTCGCCGCGATGATTTTCAATCCAGCGTTTTCGAAACGTGCGTAAATCTGACCGACGACGTTCTTCGCGACCGCATCGGGTTTGATGATGGAAAGGGTGCGCTCCAGCGCCATGTGCTGCTTCTCCGTGGAAAATGGATTGGTTGTTCCCCTCGAACCTGCGAATCGTAACACTAAACGCACGAAAATCCACGGGTTTAGCTCACAAAACCGCCAAGAATTCTAGGCCGCGTTCACATCCTGCATCTGGTCAGGAAGTAAGCAGCGCCGGGCGAGCGCATCGCGCGGGCGGGTTGACCCTGGCGCGGGCGCCGCTCTAAGCTGCAAACGCTCGTTTGACCGCCGTGCCCGCCGTCACGGCCACCAGCAAGGGAAGGACACCCAAAGCGTGAGCTCGCCGCATTTCTCCACCAAGCAGCGCATCCTCGACTCGGCGGAAGCGTTGTTCGCGCGGCACGGTTTCGCCGGCGCCTCGCTGCGCCAGGTGACGGCCTCGGCCAACGTCAACCTGGCCGCCGTGAACTACCATTTCGGCTCCAAGGAAAACCTGATCAACGAGGTGTTCCGGCGCCGTCTGGACGATCTCAACGGCCAGCGCCTGAAGGCTCTGGAACTGACCACGCAGAAGCCCCAGCACACGCTGGAAGACATCCTCGATGCATTCGTGCGCCCGGCGCTGATGCTGTCCCAGGACAACAAGGGCGGCGCCGGCTTCGTGCGCGTGCTGGCGCGGGCCTATGCCGAGCACAACGAGCAGTTGCGCAAGTTCCTGCACGACAACTACGGCCCGGCGTTGAAGGAATTTGCCGCCGCGTTCGCCCGCCTGCTGCCGCACCTGGACAAGCAGGAACTGTACTGGCGTCTGGACATCGTCAGTGGCGCGCTGACCTACGCCATGGCCGACTTCGGCATGATCAAGCGCCGCGGCATTTCCGAACAGCAGCACCGCGACCTGTCCGCCGAACACCTGATCCGCTTCGCGGCCGCCGGTTTGCGCGCGCCGTGATTTTCCGCAACGACCGGTTCCACGCGAAGGCGCGTAGGACGCGAAAGGGGCATGAACACGCCTCGCTTCGCGCACTTCGCGCCTTCGCGTGATACCTGCCCTCCTCCGCCTTCGAATCAATCGAGAGAACCGATGAGCACCTCACCCTTACGCATCCGCAAAGCCGCCGTGCTCGGCGCCGGCGTCATGGGCGCGCAGATCGCCGCGCACCTGACCAACGCCAACGTCGAAACCGTCCTGTTCGACTTGACGGCCAAGGATGGAGATCCCAACGGAATCGTGCTCAAGGCGATTGAAAACCTGAAGAAACTGTCACCTGCACCGCTGGCCGACAAGTCGCGTGCCGGCGCAATTCTCCCAGCCAACTACGACCAGAACGTGGCCTGGTTGAAGGACTGCGACCTGATCATCGAGGCGATCGCCGAGAAGCTCGACTGGAAGCGCGACCTGTACGCCAAGATCGCCCCGCACGTGAGCCAGAATGCGGTGCTCGCGAGCAACACTTCCGGCTTGAGCATCAATGCGTTGGCCGATGTTCTTGATGAATCGCTGCATCACCGTTTTTGCGGCGTGCACTTCTTCAATCCGCCGCGCTACATGCATCTGGTCGAGATCATCCCGTGCGCCAAGACCGATCCGGCCGTGCTGCAGGGACTCGAGGCGTTCATGACCACGACGCTCGGCAAGGGCGTGGTGTTCGCACGCGACACGCCGAACTTCATCGGCAACCGCATCGGCGTCTTCTCGATGCTGGCCACGATGTTTCACACCGAGCAGTACAAGCTCAGCTATGACGTGGTCGATGCGCTGACCGGCCCGGCAATTGGCCATCCGACAAGCGCGACCTACCGCACCGCCGACGTGGTCGGCCTCGACACCATGGGTCACGTGATCAAGACCATGGACGACACGCTGCCGAAGGATCCGTGGCACGACTACTACAAGGCGCCGGCGGTGCTGCAGGCGCTGATCGCGAAAGGCGCGCTGGGGCAAAAGGCCGGCGCGGGTTTCTTCCGCAAGGTCGGCAAGGACATCCAGGTACTCGACCCGGCCAAGCAGGACTACGTTGCGCAGACCGGCAAGGTCAGCGACGAAGTCGCCGCGATCCTGAAGTTGAAATCACCGGCGGAGAAATTCGCCAAGCTGCGCTCGAGCAGCGATCCGCAGGCACAGTTCCTGTGGGCTATACATCGCGACCTTTTCCACTATGCGGCATATTGGCTGGCCGACATCGCCGAAAGCGCGCGCGACGTCGATTTCGCCATGCGCTGGGGCTACGGCTGGCAACTCGGTCCGTTCGAGACGTGGCAAGCCGCCGGCTGGGCCGACGTGGCGAAATGGATCGCCGAAGACATCGCGGCCGGCAAAGCAATGAGCAAGGTGCCGCTGCCGGTCTGGGCCGGCGAGGCGAAGCGCCAGGGCGTACATGATGCAAAAGGCTCGTACTCGGCGGCGACCGGCAAGCAGGTGCCGACATCGAGCGCGCCGGTGTACAAGCGCCAGCTGTTTCCAGAGAGCGTGCTCGGCACGCCGTCGGACAAGGGCAAGACGGTATTCGAGAACGACGACGTGCGTCTGTGGAACCTCGGCGGCGACGACATCGCGATCCTGTCGTTCAAGACCAAGATGCACACGGTCGGCGGCGGCGTGATCGAGGGTATCCATCGCGCGATCGACGAGGCCGAGCGCGGCTTCAAGGGCTTGGTCATTTGGCAGGATTCCGAGCCGTTCAGCGCCGGCGCAAACCTCAAGGAAGCCGGCGCCACGCTGCAGGCCGGCAAGATCAAAGAATTCGAAGGCTTCATCGACCGCTTCCAGCAGACCAGCATGCGCATCAAGCACGCACTGGTGCCGGTGGTCGCGGCGATCCGCGGCATGGCATTCGGTGGCGGCTGCGAATTCCAGATGCACACCGCGCGCACGGTCGCGGCGCTGGAGAGCTACATCGGCCTGGTCGAAGCCGGCGTCGGCCTGCTTCCCGCGGGCGGCGGCCTGAAGGAACTCGCGTTGCGCGCCTCGCAGGCCGCGATCGGCGGCGACGTGTTCACGCAACTCAAGGGCTACTTCGAAACCGTCGCCATGGCGAAAGTGTCGGCCAGCGCGCTCGAAGCGAAGGAAATGGGCCTGCTGCGCCCGAGCGACGTGGTCGTGTTCCATGCCGACGAGTTGCTGTACGTCGCCAAGAACGAAGCGAACGCACTGGCCGAATCCGGCTGGCGACCGCCGCTGCCGAACCGGCAAATCGTCGCCGCGGGCGATGTCGCCACCGCCACGCTCAAGGCGAGCCTGGTCAACATGCTCGAAGGCCGCTTCATCTCGCCGCACGACATGGAAATCGCCAGTCGCATCGCCGATACCTTGTGCGGCGGCCAGGTCGAGCGCGGTTCGTTGATCGACGAGCAGTGGTTGCTGGACCTCGAGCGCAAGCATTTCGTCGCACTGGCGCAGATGCCGAAGACGCAGGAGCGCATTGCGCACACGATGTCGACCGGCAAACCTTTGCGCAACTGAGCGACGACAAGGAGAATTCCATGAGCAAGCAAATCCAAGACGCCTACATCGTCGCCGCCACGCGCACACCCGTCGGCAAGGCCCCGCGCGGCGTGTTCCGCAACACGCGCCCCGACGACATGCTCGCGTTCGCGATCAATGCCGCATTGTCGCAATGTCCATCGGTGGACAAAGCGCGAATCGACGACGCCGTGATCGGCTGCGCGATGCCCGAGGCCGAGCAAGGCATGAACGTGGCGCGCATCGCGGTGTTGCTGGCCGGCCTGCCGAACGTGGTGTCGGCGGTGACGATCAACCGCTTCTGCTCGTCCGGCCTGCAAGCCGTGGCGATGGCCGCGGACCGCATCCGGCTCGGCGAAGCCGATCTGATGATCGGCGGCGGCACCGAAAGCATGAGCATGGTGCCGATGATGGGCTACCACCCGGTGTTCAATCCGCGCATCTACGAAAACGAGCACATCGGCATCGCCTACGGCATGGGCATCACCGCCGAGAAGGTCGCCGAGCAATGGAAGGTCACGCGTGACGAACAGGATGCGTTTGCGGTGGCTTCGCACGCCAAGGCGCTCGCGGCGATCGCGAGCGGCGAATTCGCCGACGAGATCACGCCGTACACGCTCGCCGACCACTATCCGGACCTGGGCAAGCGCAGTGTCGTCGACGACACGCGCACGATCAAGAACGACGAAGGCCCGCGCCCGGGCACCACACTCGAAGCGCTGGGAAAGTTGAAGCCCGTATTCCGCAACGGCGGCAGCGTCACCGCAGGCAATTCCTCGCAGATGTCCGACGGCGCCGGTGCCGTGCTGCTCGCCAGCGAAAAGGCGATCAAGGACTATGGTCTCAAGCCGCTCGCGCGCTTCGTCGGCTTCGCCGTGGCCGGCGTGCCGCCCGAAGTGATGGGCATCGGCCCGAAAGCGGCGATCCCGAAAGTCTGTGCACAAACCGGCATCAAGCAGGACGCGCTCGACTGGATCGAATTGAACGAGGCGTTCGCCGCGCAGGCGCTCGCCGTGATCAAGGACATCGGACTGAACGCCGACAAGGTCAATCCGCTCGGCGGTGCAATCGCGCTCGGCCATCCGCTCGGCGCAACCGGCGCGGTGCGCATCGCCACGCTGGTGCACGGACTGCGCCGGCGCAAGCTCAAGTACGGCATGGTCACGATGTGCATCGGCACCGGCATGGGCGCGGCGGGGATTTTCGAAGCGCTGTGACGCGCACTCGGATCACGGTGCAGGCGGAATTCTGCGCAGCACTCTTGTTTCGTCGAACATCGAAACGGCAGGTGGGCTGAAGCCCACTTGCCCTGCGCCCCGAACGCGCGTCACTCGAACCCGTTCGCAAAGATGCGATCCTGCACGATAGCGATCCCGACGGTCTGAAAATTTCCGTTCAAGCCGCCGACCAGCGACGCCAGACCGCTGGCCAGGTCGATCGAATAGAGATTGACGTTGCCCCCTACCAACGCGGTCGCATACGCGACGTTTGTCGTGCCGGCCATCGCGATGTCGAAACCGACCAGGTCCAGCATGTTGACGCCGAGACCGCTGCCGACCATTGTCAGGGTGCCGTTGTTCGCTGGATTCTGTATCAACAGCGCGTCCAGATTCGAGTCGATGTCATACAACGTGGTTGCGGTCGCGCCGTGAAAGGAATTGATGTAGGCGACGGCGACGACGTGCGGCGTACCCGGGTTCAGGTCGGTATCGTGGAACACGGTCCCGGTGCTCGGGTTGATGCGGAAGTTCTGCCCCGCGTCGGTGACCAGGCGCAGGCGGTCGACGACCGGCTGGAAGCTGATGCCGAAGCGCGTGCCGACCAGCCCCGTGTACGGGAACGGGTCGCCGGGGTTCGCCGTGAGCGAGGCGACCAGCGTGGCGGCGCCACTGGTGGCATCGACTCGGTAGAGGCGTCCCGCATTGCTGCCGTCCTTGGTCAACACGTACAGCTGCAGGTCGAGCGGGCGCGTGTCGATGCCGACGATGCTTTCACCGAGGCCGATGCCGCTGATCACCACGCTGGTGCCTGCTGCTCCTGGTGATGTCGTGTCGAACTGTGCCAACGTGCCGCTACTATTGGCGGCGAAGAACGGATATGCGCACGCTTCGGTACTGACCAACAGCGCAAGCAAGCTGCCGAAACACCCGCCAATCGCACGCCCAAGTCTGAAACATTTCATCGATGCCCTCCAGTTCATGCGATGCAAAAGCGCACATGGCAGCGTCCCCATTCCTCGGCCGCCGTAGTGCACAATGCCTTATAGCGCCGCACGGAGTTGTGGAGCAACTGCCGATGCATTGCTTCACGCCGCCGTCACATCTGCGCGCCTTTCGGTCGCTGAAGAATTCTTGCCGCTGCATGGATGCAGACAGATGCACGCACGCGATCCCGCGCGGTGCCTACCCGCGCAGCGCCGTCACCATCGCGCGCACCTGCTCGGCATCGGTACGCCATTCGCCGCCGCTCATGCCGAGATCCGCGCCGGATCGCACCTGTGCGCGCGACGGCAGCAAGCGCCTTGCCGACGCATGGAATTCTTTCGCGTCGGTTTGCGTACGCAAGGTTGCGACGTTGTTCGCGTCGACGCCGCCACCGGGCATGATGCGGATGCGATGCCCGGCCTGCCGTACCAGCGCCTGAATCGTGGCCGCTCCTTGCAGCGCATTCGGTGCGCCACCGGACGTCAGCACACGCTCGCAGCCCAGCGCAACGAGATCTTCGAGGGCCGCGGAGGCGTCACGCGCCATGTCGAACGCGCGATGGAACGTGACGCCGAGGCGTCCGGCAGCGCCAATCAATTCGCGACAGCGGACGCGATCCACATCGCCGTGCGCGTCGAGCGCACCGATCACGACGCCATCGCAGCCCAGTGTCACGCAGTGCTCGATATCGCGCTGCATCGTGGCGAATTCCTCGTCGCTGTAGACGAAGTCGCCGGCGCGCGGACGAATCAGCACGTACAGCGGCAGGCGCACCTTCTCGCGCACCACTGCGATCAATCCCTCCGAGGGCGTAACGCCACCGACTTCCAGCGCCGCGCACAATTCGATGCGATCGGCGCCGCCCCGCTGCGCGGCGAGCGCGGAGGCGAGCGAGTTCGCCGCAATCTCGAGAATCGCGGCCATGTCAGCTTCCACTTTGTGCAGGCAGCAGCGCATCCTGCCGTGTCGCGTCGCACACGGCGTAGCTGAAACCCGGCTGCAATGCCCATGCACCGACGTCGCCGGCGCGGTTGAGCGCAAGGAAGCCGACCTGGATCTCGCCGGCGGACTTCTTGTGCCGCACCACGCGGCGCACGGCTTCGTGGCAAGCCTCCTGTGGCGTGCGTCCCTGACGCATCAATTCGACGACCAGGAAACTGCCGGCGTTGCGGATCACCTCTTCGCCGACGCCGGTCGAGGTGGCGGCGCCGACATCGTTGTCGACGTACAGGCCGGCGCCGACGATCGGACTGTCGCCGACGCGGCCGCGCAACTTCCACGCCATGCCGCTGGTGGTGCAGGCGCCGGCGAGTTTGCCCTGCACGTCGAGCGCGAGCATGCCGATCGTGTCGTGATTGTGCTTGCCGCCGGGCAACCCGTGCGCGCCGTAGCTGCGCAGTTCGCCGTTGACCACCGGTTTGTACTGCGCGCTCTTGAGCCACTCGCGCCATGCCGTGCGCGATTCGGGCGTGATCAGTTCCTCTTTCTTGAAACCCTGCTCGAGCGCGAACTGCAGGGCGCCTTCACCGACCAGCAGAACGTGCGGCGTGCGCTCCATCACGCGCCGTGCAACCGAGATCGGATGCGCGATATGTTCCAGCGCGGCGACCGCGCCGCACGCGCCGTCGCCGTCCATGATGCTGGCGTCGAGTGACACGTGCCCGTCGCGATCGGGATAGCCGGCGCGGCCGACGCTGTGGTTGGCCAGATCGGCTTCGGGCACCCGCACACCGGTTTCCACCGCATCCAGCGCACGGCCGCCATCGCGCAACACCGTCCACGCCGCCTGGTTCGCGGCGACGCCGAAGTCCCAGGTCGAAATCACGCGCGCCGACGACGGCGCAGGATTCGCCCGCACCGTATCGCCCAAGGCGACGGCGCAGGCGCCGTACAACGAATGCAGCAGAAAGCGTCGACGCGCAGCAGTCATCCGCACTCTCCTCCGGCAACTCAGGCAGCGTTGCGCGCGGCGACGCCGGCGCAAGGCGACCGTCGAAACTACATCGGTCCGCAAACGTTCGAATATGGCGCCAGTGGGTCTTGCATCGCTCCGGCGGCGCCCCATTTCGTTCGTGTTGCCAGCGTGCATGGCATTGCGTCAGACTTCAAGCGCCCCGTCAGCCTGTTCTTATTCGATGCACCCCGACGAGAAGGCTATTCGCGAACTCATTGCCACGTGGCTCGACGCCAGTCGACGCCATGACGTCGACACCGTGCTGCGGCTGATGGCGGACGACGTCGTGTTCCTGCAGCCCGGGCACGAGCCGATGCGCGGACGCGCCACGTTCGCCAAGATGCAGCGGCAACTCGCCGCCGCCTCGATCGACGCGCGCTCGGACGTGCAGGAGGTGAAGGTGTTCGGCGATTGGGCGTACTGCTGGAATCACCTGACGGTGACGATCACAGCGAAGCCCGGCGCCGAACCCGTCACGCGCAGCGGCCCCGTACTCAGCGTGCTGCACAAGCGCGATGGCAACTGGGTCATCGTGCGCGACGCCAACATGCTGGCCGCGCCCGCACCATCCTGATTCGGGCGTTCGCATCGCGCGCGCTCGCGCATTGGTCGTTTCATCGATGGGGAGAAAATAGATGGCACTGCTCGGCAAAGACGGACAAACCGCCTCGCGTTTCGGCATCGAACGCCTGGCGCGCTGGATCGTGATCCTGGTGGTCGTGGCGATGCTGTTCTCGGCGTTCTGGCCATTCCGCACCGTGCCCACCGGCTCGCGCGGCGTGCTGACCCAGTTCGGTGCGATCAAGGGCATCGAATCCGAAGGCCTGGTGATCGTGCCGCCGTGGCAAAGCCTGAATCTGTTCAGCATCCGCGCCGAAGCGGCGCATATCGACAAGGCCACCGGCAGCACCAGCGACACGCAGCCGGTCGACACCGACCTGACCGTGCGCTACAGCATCATGCCGGATCGCGTCAGCGAGGTGTACGAGAAGTACAGTCACAACGGCGACCTGCAATCGTACGTGCAGACCGCGACGCAGGAAGTGTTCAAGGCGGTCACCGCGAAATACACCGCGCCGGACCTGATCGCCAAGCGCGCGCAGGTGTCGAACGACATTCTCGAACTGCTGCGCGCCAAGCTCGAGAAGTACGGTGCGCAGGTGATCAACATCGACATGCGCAACTTCTCCTTCAGCGAGTCGTACATGAAGGCGATCAACGACAAGGTGACGCAGGAACAGCTGCGCCTGGCCGCCGAGAACAAGGTCAAGACGGTTGAGGCCGAACAGAAGCAGAAAGTCGCCGTGGCCGAAGCCGAAGCGAATGCGCTGCGCGCGAAAGCCGACGGCGAAGCGTATGCGACGATCAAGGCGGCCAATGCGCAGGCCGACGCGCTGCGCGTGCAGAACGATGCGCTGGCCAAGAACCGCGACGTGCTGGAACTGCGCCGCATCGAAGTGGAGCGCGTCAAGGCCGAGCGTTGGGACGGCAAGCTGCCGCAGGCGATCTACGCCGGCACGCCGATTCCGTTCTTCACGCCGCCCGGCGCGAAAGGCGAATAGCCGCGAGCGATCGCTCCACGGGAACCATCGGCTGTCCGCACGGGTCAGTCGATGGTCAGCCACGGAGCCACACGATGCGCCTGCACCAACGAATCGGAAACCTGCTGCTCGCGAACAAGTCGCTGTTGATCTTCTTCGGCGTGATGCTGGTGTTCCGCTCCGCCGTGGCCGACTGGATGTACGTGCCGAGCGGCTCGATGAACCCGACGCTGGTCGAGGGCGATCGTATACTTGTGGACAAGGCCGCCTACGGCTGGCGCGTGCCGTTCACCACGCTGCGCCTGACCCAGGGCGAAGATCCGCAGCGCGGCGATATCGTGATATTTCCCTCGCCCGAAGACGGCATGGTGCTGGTCAAGCGCGTGATCGGCCTGCCCGGCGATACGGTCGAGATGCGTGACGAGCGCCTGCGCATCAATGACGCACCGCTGGCCTATGCGCCGGCGGGCGCCATTGCCGCCGACGCGGAACTGCCGAGCGCGACGAGCGCGCTGGCGCACGAATACGTCGAGGAGAAACTGGCGACCCGCGCGCATCCGATCATGCTGCTGCCGCAACGTCGCGCCGATCGTTCGTTCGGTCCGGTGCGCGTGCCCGACGGCCAGTACCTGGTGCTCGGCGACAGCCGCGACAACAGCAAGGACTCACGCTACATCGGGTTCGTGCCGCGCGACAGCATCGTCGGCCGCGCGTTCGGCGTGGCCTATTCGCTCGACGCGGAGCACTGGTACAAGCCGCGGGGCGACCGCTGGTTCACGTCGCTGCAGTAGCGGCGCTCAACGTTCGGCGCGCTGCTTGTACCAATCCTTGAACCGGTACCACAGGTAACTGGCCTCGGCGGCGACGAAGCCGAGCGGGCGGAAACTCTCGACCAGGCCGTAGTCGGCGAAGTCGCGCCAGGCCGGATCGTCGTGCGCGATGGCAGCGGCGAGCACTTCGCCGAGCGCGGTGGTCGAGGAGACGCCATGGCCGCCGAACGCCTGCAGCCACCACAGGCCATCGCCGCGCGTGCCGAGCTGCGGCATCTGGTGCCGCGCGTAACTCATCAATCCGGACCAGGCGTACTCGATGCGCACGTCGTGCAGCTGCGGGAATACTTCGACCAGGTCGCGCTTGAGCACGCGCGCGACATCCATCGGTTCCAGGTCGCGGATCGAGATGCGGCCGCCCCACAGCACGCGCGTGTCGCGCAGCGGGCGGTAATAGTCGAACGCGAAACGCGTGTCGTACACCGCCGCGCGTGTGCCGAAGCAGTCGCGCAGGCGTGCCTCGCCGAGCGGCTCGGTCGCCATCACGTAGGTCGCGATCGGCAGCACCGCGCGATCCACGCGCCGGTCGAGCCCTGCAAGATAGCCGCCGCAGGCCAGCACGACCGTCTGCGCCTCGACGCTGCCTGCATCGGTGCGCACGTGCCAGCCGGCGCCTTGCCGCTGCAGTTGCAGCGCGGGAGAATTTTCGAAAATGCGCACACACTGCCCGCTTGCCGCCCGCGCCAGACCGAGCGCGTAGTTGAGCGGATGCAGATGCAGCGCGTTGCGCTCGAACAGCGCGTCGCTGTAACGCTCGCTGCGCAACAGTTCGCGCAATTGCGCATGCGCTATCCACTGCCACTGTTCGCCGAAATGCTGCGCCAGCAGTTGCTGGCGGCTGCGCAATACCTCGGGGTCCTTGAACCAGTTGGCCCAGTACACGCCTTCGTCGACCGCGTCGCAGGCAATGGCGTGCTTCGCCACGCGCGCACGAATGAGATTCACCGCATCGATCGTGCGCGTGTACAACGCGCGCGCCCGCGTTTGGCCCAGTTGCGCGAGCAAGGATTGTTCGCCGAGCGAATAGCCCGCAAACACGAAGCCGCCGTTGCGGCCGGAAGCACCGAAACCCAGATGTTCGGCCTCGAGCAACACGACGTCGCGCACGCCACGTTCGGCCAGACCCAGCGCGGTATTGAGCCCGGCGTAGCCGCCGCCGATCACGCACACGCGCGCCGACACATCGCCCTGCAGCGGCGCGAACGGCGCATGACGGTTGGCGGTAGCGAGGTAGTAGCTCGCGGCGTCCGAACGCAGGTGCATCGGACGTCAGGCCAGCTTCGGCAAGCGGCCGCGCACCGACTCGACATCGTACGGACCCGGCGCGGCTATCAATTCGCGCGCCGCATCGACCTGGCCCCATGTGTTCCACAGCAGCACGCCGCGCACGCGACCATCGTCGAGATAGTAGACGATGCCTTCGCGATACGGCTGCGTCCACTGTTCGGCTACGTCGAGGCGATCGTCGAGCAGCCCGACCGCTTCGTAGCCGAGGTCGAACAGGTCCGAGTAGAAATAGGGCAGCGTCGTGTAGGCCTCGTCCGCACCGGCCATCACGCGCCCGGCATGGCTGCCCATGCTGATCGCCGCGTTTTCGTGCTCGACCCTCAGCCTTGTGGACAATGCCGCATTGTGGAAATTGGCCACGTCGCCCGCGGCGAAGATGGCGGGATCGCTCGAACGCAGGCGCTCGTCGACCACGACGCCGTTGTCGACGTGCAGCCCCGCATCGGCCGCGAGCTGCGTGTTCGGCGTGACACCGAGACCAGCCACGACGACATCCGTGCGCAGCGCGGTGCCATCGGAGAGTTGCAGCTCGACGCCGCCGCTGTCCGCCGCGCCGCCGAGCACCTTCACGCCGCTGCGCAACGCCACGCCGCGCTCGGTGAAGTAGCTGTCCAGAAATCGCGCCAACCGCGGCGGAAACCGTCCCGCGCCGATCGAATCGCCGGGAAACAGCATCGTCACCTTGCAGCCGGCTTGCGCCAGCGACGCCGCCAGTTCGCTGCCGATGAAGCCGCCGCCGACTACCGCCACCTGCGCGCCGGGTGTAGCCAGACGGCGCAGCGCGAGATAATCGTCGAGCGTGCGGAAATGAATCACGCGCTCGCCCGAAAACGGCAACCGGCGCGGCGCGGCGCCGGTGGCGAGCAGCAGCTTGCCGTAGCGGTACACGTCGCCGCGATCATCGCGCACGCGTCGCGCATCGCGGTCGAGTGCCTGCGCGGTGCGCTCCAAGTGCAGTGTGGCGCCGCTGCGTGCCGTGCCCAGATCGATCGACTCGACGGGCTTGTCCTTCCACAAGGCTTTCGACAACGGCGGCCGTTCGTACGGCGCCTGCGTTTCGTTGCCGATGACGCCGATGCTGCCGCGGGCATCGGCCGCGCGCAGCGCTTTGGCCGCCGCGTCCGCGGTCATGCCGGCGCCGATGATCAAATAGTCGTAGCGGTGCTCCATGCGTGCAATTCTACGTCAAGGCAGTCCGCTGAAGCCGTCGAAAAAGATGCGGTCGTTGCCCGACTCGAACGCACCGATGTCGGTGGCCGAGCCGACCCGGCGCGCGAAGCGCGCGCCGCGCTGATCGGAGTGGAAATCCGGCGCGAACGCCGGCCCCCTGTTCAGCGCGCACGATCCGTCCATCAGCGCCATGGTCTTGGTCGGCCCGCCGTTGTCCGCCAACGGCGCGAGCAGCGGATTGCAGTTCATCGAGTCCGGCGGCAGCGTGATCGACTGGCCCGGCCCGTTGGAGCCGAAGATGTTGTTGTGGCCCTGCACCGACGCTTCGCCGATGATCTGGCCGCCGGCATTGCCGGCGACGATGCTGCCGACGATATAGGCCGATGCGAGAAACGCCATGCCGCCGAGCGGATAGTTCTGCGGCCCCACCGTGTTGCCGGTGATCGTGCTGAAGAAAATCGAAACGCGAAACGCCTCGAGCCCGGCAGTGGCGCCGATCGAATAGTTGCCGGCGACGGTGCTGTTACCGAGGTAGATTTCGTTGGCCGCGCCGACGCCGCCCGCACCCACACTGCTGGAGTTGTTCGACACCGTGCTGTAATACAGGCTCGCGTTGATGTAGGCATAGACGCCGCCACCACGATCGCCGCCGGCGTGATTCGAGTCGAACGTCGAGAACGTCGCATACACGTTGCCGTAGAAGCTGTACACGCCACCACCGCTGCCGGTCGCTGTCTGGTTGCCTGTCACCTTGCTCGAGGCAAGCGTGATCACGCTGACGCAGTGCCCACCGCCGACCAGGTAGTTCGACGCATACACCCCGCCGCCGTTCTTGGTCGCGCTGTTGCCGCTGACGGTCGCGTGGCTGAGCGTGATGTCGCCGCAGTCGGCCGCGATCGCGCCGCCGGACGCGCCGGCCGTGTTGCCGCTGAACGTGGAATTGGTGATCGTCAGCGCCGCCGAGCCGCTGGCGTTCAGCGCACCGCCGAGATCCGGAGAGATGCCGTTGCGCATCGCGACACCGCGCAGCGACAGATCCGCCGACGTGCTCAGCAAGCGGAACGCTGGCGTGCCGCTGACGGTGCTGCGCGCCAGGCTGACCAGCGGATTGCCGCTCGCGTCCACGCCGGCACGGATCGTCGCGGGCTTGCTCAGCGCCAGCGCGGAATTCGGATCCGCGGGGCTGGGCAAGGTGAACGTCAGCGTCGTCGGCGACGTGAAGAATCCGAGGTCGACCGTGTCGTCGGCGCCGTCGCCAGCCGGGCACGCGTTCTTCGGCGCCGCGGTGTTGATGGCGGCGACCGCGTCTTCGAGCGTGCACTTGCCCGCCACGCTGCCCTCGCTTGGATCGTTCACCGCGATCGTCGCAGCGCGCGCCGCGGCATGGCAGCACAGCGCTATCGCAAGGGCCAGCGGAGCAACGCGAACACGAGCGCCGTAGCGGCGAGCAGCCGCGCGAGTCGAGCCGTGCATGGACCACCTCCCATCGGGCAACGCGCAGCATAGTTGCTGCGACGTGGCGAATCCGTCAAGGGCGCTCGCGGCGAGCGCCGCTCGCTTACTCGAAGCCGTTGACGAAGATCAGGTCGGGCGGGTCGCTGTCGCCTTGCTTTTCCACGGCGCCGACGTCGGTCTTCGTGCCGACCAACCTCGGCAGGCCGCGCTGGTCCGTGGTGATGCCGTTGACCGGTGTCTCCGGTCCGGCGTCGATCGCGCAGGAGCCGGCGAGCAGAGCCATCGTCTGGGTCGGCCCGCCGAAGTTGGCCAGGCTGGTCAGCTTCGGATCGCAATCCACCGTGTCGGGCGGCGCTTGTGGCGGTGGCGAACCGATGATGTTGTTGCTGCCTGCGAATTGCACGCCGGGGAAGGCCAGCTGCAGATCGCCGGACGAATTTCCCGTAATCAGGCTGGCGACAGACTTGAGGTAGTTCGGTCCGTCCAGACCGCCGATCGAACCGAAGTTCTGCGACACCGTGTTGCCGGCAATTGTGGAGAAGTATACGTAGGCATTGCCGCTGAGATAGGGGCTGGCTTGCGGATGAGCACGCAGTCCGGGTCGACCTCCGTAGAAAGCGCCACCGACGAAAACGCCGCCACCGAAGAAATTCGCGAAATTGCCGCTCACCGTTGAATTCGTGAGCGTAATCTTCTTGTACAGGAAAATTCCGCCGCCATAGGTCCCGCCGCGCAGATAATCGTTTCCGTTGTAGTGGTAGATGTAGCCAATCGCGTTGTTGCTGATTGTCGAACCTGTAGCTGTGACCTCGCCGCCGAAATTGTAGATGCCGCCGCCGCTGTAATCCGCCCTGTTGCCGTCCACCGTCGAATTTACCAGCGTCACGTTGCCCGCATTGCGCACGTAGATACCGCCGCCGGCCCTACTGGCGGAATTGCCGCTCACGATCGAGTTCGTCAGGACGAGGTCGCCGCTTGCCAGCGCGATCCCGCCACCGGAATAACGCGCCACGCCGACAATCGTATTGCCGGTAACGATCGCATTGGAAAGGCTCAGGTTGGCGCTACCGCTTGCATAGACGCCCGCGCCACGCGCGGTCGCGGTGCCGCCTGTCACAGTGACGCCTTGAATGGTCAGGTTGGTGCCGGTGCCGAGCACGCGAAAGTTCACGCCGGACGTCGCACTGCGTCGAATCGTCACCAGCGGCTTGCCGTCGGTGCCTAGCGGCCCGCTGAGCGTGGCCGGCTTCACGAAGCCGACTCCCGACAGGCCGTCGGCAGATGTCGGCAGCGACAAAGCGATGGTGGTGGCCTGAGTGAAGAACGACAGGTCGATCGTGTCGTTGTTGCCGTCGCCGGCGATGCACGCGTTGACTGCCGTCGCGGTGTTGAGTGCCGCGACGGCATCGACCAGTGTGCACTTGCCGAGCACGCTGTCGTCGCTGGCATCGTTGACCGCGATCGTCGCCGCGTTGGCATGCGCGGAAAAGTACAGCGTGACGGCCGCGGCAAGCGGCGCCAGGCGCGGGCGGCGTACGCGGTCGATTCGCTCCACGCGCGCCGGCCGCGCGCGAACTGCGTTCTGCATGACATTCCCCCCGATTTCCCGAACAGGCAACAAAACGAAAACTACACTTCGCCGCGGCGAACCGCAATCCGCATTCGCGCACTCGACGGCGCCCGTCGATCTTCATATTTCCTGCACGATTGCGGCGCACGGCGCGCAGCGAATACTCGCTCCGCGGCGACGAATTCGTGCAAGGTTGCACGATGCATACCAGCGGCGGCGGCGCGCGGATGCGCGGGCCGCGGCGTCGAGGCGCATCGATCAGACAGCATGTGACGCCGCGCGGCAGCGCCGCGCGACCAAGGCCGACACGTTCAGGCCAGCGTGAGTTTCACTTCGATGTTGCCACGCGTGGCATTCGAGTACGGACACACCTTGTGCGCCTTCTCGACCAGCGCCTGCGCCGCCGCGCGCTCCAGGCCCGGAATCGAAATCTTCAGCTCCACCTGCAGGCCGAAACCGCCGGGAATCGGGCCGATGCCGACCGCGCCTTCGATCGAGGTATCGGCGGGCACCGCGATCTTCTCCTGGCCGGCGACGAATTTGATCGCGCCGATGAAGCAGGCCGAGTAACCCGCGGCGAACAGCTGTTCCGGATTCACGCCTTCACCAGTACCGCCCATTTCCTTCGGCGGCTTGAGCACGACGTCGATGCGTCCATCGGACGAACGCGCGCGGCCGTCGCGGCCGCCGGTTGCGGTGGCGTGCGCGGTGTATACGACTTTTTCCAGCTTCATGGTCGACCTCGCTGCTGCGGAGAAACAATTATGCGCCGCGTTCGCGCGGCGCGTACGGGAATCAGCGCGTGCTGCGCGCGCGGCGATAACGATCGATCAGCGTATTGGTGGAGCTGTCGTGGGCCAGCGGTGTGCCGGGCAGCGCATCGAGTTCGGGAACGATGCGCGTGGCCAGCTGCTTGCCGAGTTCCACGCCCCACTGGTCGAACGAGTCGATGTCCCAGATGCAGCCCTGCACGAACACGCTGTGCTCGTACAACGCAATCAGCGCGCCGAGTGCCTGCGGCGTGAGCCGCTCGGCCAGGATCATGTTGCTCGGCCGGTTGCCTTCGAAACAACGGTGCGGCACCAGCTCATCGGCCGTGCCCTCGGCGCGCACCTGCTCGGCGCTCTTGCCGAACGCGAGCGCTTCGGCCTGCGCGAACAGGTTGGCCATCAAAAGGTCGTGATGCCGGCCGACGTCATTCAGGCTGCGATCGAAGCCGATGAAATCGCACGGTATCAGTTGCGTGCCCTGGTGCAGCAGCTGATAAAACGAATGCTGACCGTTGGTGCCCGGCTCGCCCCAGTAAACGGGCCCGGTGCGATAGTCGACGCTCGCGCCCGCGTGCGTAACCTGCTTGCCGTTGCTTTCCATCGCCAACTGCTGCAGGTAGGCTGGAAAACGCTTCAGATACTGGTCGTACGGCAGCACCGCGACGCTGCCGCAGTCGAAGAAGTTCGTGTACCACACAGTCAGCAGTCCGTGCAGCAGTGGCAGGTTGTGCGCGGACGACGCGGAGCGGAAATGCTCGTCCATCGCATGGAAGCCGTCGAGCATCGCGCGGAAATTCGCGGCGCCGATCGCGAGCATGGTCGACAGGCCGACGGCCGAATCCATCGAATAGCGCCCGCCGACCCAATCCCAGAAGCCGAACATGTTGGCCGGATCGATGCCGAATTTCGCCACTTCCGCCGCATTCGTCGACACGGCGACGAAATGCTGCGCGATCGCACGCTCGTCGCCGTGCGTGCGCAGGTGCCAGTCCCGCGCGGCATGCGCGTTGGCCAGCGTTTCCTGCGTGGTAAACGTCTTGGAGCAGACGATGAACAGCGTCTCGGCCGGGTCGAGCGCGCGCAACGTCTCGGCCAGATCGGTGCCGTCGACGTTGGACACGAAATGAAAGTGCAGATCGCGCTCGCTGTAGTGGCGCAGCGCTTCGTACGCCATCACCGGGCCGAGGTCGGAGCCACCGATGCCGATATTGACGATGTTGCGGATGCGCCTGCCGGTATGTCCGGTCCAGGCGCCGCTGCGCACGCGCTCGGCGAAGTCCGCCATGCGCTCGAGCACCGCGTGCACCTGCGGCACGACATCGACGCCGTCGAGAGCGATCCGTTCGCCACGCGGCGCACGCAGCGCGACGTGCAACACCGCGCGGCGCTCGCTGCTGTTGATCTTCTCGCCCTGCCACATCGCGGCGATGCGCTCGCGCACGCCGCACTCCTCGGCCAGCGCGAACAAGAGCTGCAGCGTTTCGTCGGTGATGCGGTTCTTGGAATAGTCCAGGTACAACCCGGCACCTTGCGCGGCGAAGCGCGTGCCGCGCTGCGCGTCGGACGCGAACAACTCGCGCAAGTGTGTGTCGCGCAGCTGCGTGAAGTGTTCCTGCAGCGCCTTGAACGCGGGCCGTTGGCGCAAGCTCGGTGCGGTGGTCATGGGCGTTTCATGCGGATGAACAGGTGTCGGGATCCGGCTTCGCGCGGAGCGGCGCAGCTTAACGAAAACAGCGCAGCCGCGATACTCAAGAACACCCAGTAGTCGGTCGGCGCCGGGCCCCACCAATGCAGGTGCCAAGGGATGTTGCTCGGCGAGAATTTCTCCAAACCGTAAGCGGGATTGAATACGAACCACAGATAGTCCTCGGCGATCCAGAACAGCAGGATGCAGCCGACGATGCGCGCTTCGGCGCGCCACGACCAATGGCCGAAGAACAGCAGCGGAAAATGGAAGAACAACGTGATGCAGGGAAATATCCAGGCGTGGTAGCCGGTCATTTCGCGGCCGCCCCAGAAGATGTCCAGCCACCAGTTCGACTTGACCCGCCAAGTCGGCAGATTCGCCGCCCAGCCGGCCGCGCCTTCGATCTGGATCTCGACGTTGGCCAGAAAGAACGCGATCAGCAGCACGCCGAGGATCGTCGGCAGCAGCAGCCGGCGGAACCGCGCGATGTCGGTCATGCGCGCGCGAGCACCGTGCGCAGCACCTCGCGTGCGGCATGTGGTCGCGCCAGCTGCCGCGCGACGCCGCGCATGCGCTCCAGCCGCTGCGGCGCGGCGAGCAACTCGTTGACGCGGTATGCGAGGCCGACCGGATCGACCGCCTTGAGCGCCGCACCCTGCTCCATCAGATAGTCGGCATTGCGCTCTTCCTGTCCCGGAATCGGCGAATGCACGATCATCGGCGCGCCCATCGCCAGGCACTCCGACGTGGTCAGACCGCCGGGCTTCGTGATGACCAGGTCCGCGCACGCCATCAGGCGCTCGACCTGGTTGGTGAAGCCATGCGGAATCAGGCGTCCGGGAAAGTCCGGCGCGAGCGCCTGCAGCTGCTTCAGCGCCGCGGCGTTCTTGCCGGCCAGCACGATCAGTTGGAAATCCTGTTCGAGTTGCAGCAGATTTTTCGCTACCGCGTCCAGATGTCCGACGCCGGCGCCGCCGCCCATCAGCAACAGCGTGCGCCGTTGCGGGTCGATGCCGATCTGCGCGGCGCATTCGGCACGCGGCGGCGGCTGCGCGAACGCCGGCACGATCGGAATGCCGACCACATGCACCGACGCGCCGTCCATGCCGAGTGTGCGCATGCGAAAGCCGATCTCGTCGTTCGCCGCGAAATAGCCGGTCATGTGCGGGATCACCCACATGCGGTGCAAGTCGAAGTCGGTCACCTGGACCCAAACCGGCACGCTCAGGCGGCCGCGGCGGATCTCGTGCATCAGGATTTCGGCCGGCAGGAAATGCGTGCACACGATCGTGTCCGGCGCGAATTCCGCAATGCGCGTGCGCAGCGCGCGTGTGTTCATGCGTTCGATCGATCGCCGCACCTTGTTCATCGTCGCATCCGAACGCGCGTCGGAGGTCATCTGATACAACATGCCCCACAAAGCCGGATGCTTGTTCACAAGCTTGATGTAGGCATCCGCGTACAGCCTGCGGAACGCCGCCGAGGCGTAGTCCATCACGTCCAGATGCAGTGCTTCGACGTCCGTGAATTCGATCTGCGCGTACTGACGCAATGCCTCGGCCGCGCGTACGTGACCGGCGCCTGCCGAGACACTGAGCAACAGCACCTTGCGCGCACTCATGCGTTCGCCTCCGGACCGTTCGAGCACGCCGGGCGCGAGACGCACCAAGGCAGACGCGGTATGCCACCGCGAGCGGATTTGACGAAGTGTGGCGCCAGCGCTAGCGCGCCGTCACGCCTGCGGCGACGTGCGCGTCGAGGGCTGACCGTCGTAGTGACGCGCGAGTGCGGCGATCCCGACGACGCACGCCACTGCAAGCAGCGCCGTGACAATCGCCCAGATCCAGGCATGTTGCAGCGGCGCGAGCCAGCCGCTGCGGTCGAGCCAGTAGAGCACGTAGTCCATCCGGGATCACCCGATACACAGATGGAACGAGCATGCCGCGCGCGCATTACAGGCAGATTGCACATAGATGTAGCCGACGCGACTGCGTCACGCGCAATGCGGCAGCTGCGTCGCCGGCGTCAGCGTGCCGCGCGAATGGCCCTGCTCGGCCAGGTACTCCAGCCAGCGATTGAGGAATGTCGCCATGCGCATGCGGTTCTGGAACAGCGTCTTGGCCGGCTGGAACGGCCCCAGTTCCTGCCACAGGCGCTTGCCCGGATGGCAGTGCGTGACTTCGGCCACACGTGCATCCGAATAGATGCGCAGCCACGCCGCCGGCGACAAGCCACCGGTATCCGGATCCGGCAGTGCGTAAGTCAGGTGCAACTCCATCGTGTACGGATGCCGCTCGACCATGTCCAGATGCAAATCCAGACCATCGTCCACGCTGGAGCGGTAACGGCCGAGCGCGAGCGCCTGCGGCGCGAACATGCGCGACAGACGATGATAGTTTTCCGCGTACAGCCCCATCAGGTACGCGAAGCGTCCTGGCAGTACCGATTCGTGGCGTTCGACCAGCAGTGTCATGGCCGGATCATAGCATCCGCATTTCGCGTGGCCAGACTGCACAAACGCCGCAATGCCCGCTAGAATGGGCTTCCCTGCCGCCGTATCCGGCGCCGCTTCCGGCCGCCTCTTCCGTCGCAAGAAAAACGGGCGACCCGTTGCCGGATCGCCCGCTCGTGAATCCCTGCACGTCGCGCGGATCAGTGGCCGTGATGATTCGAGCCGCTGCCGCTGTGCGATCCATGCGAATAGTTGTGCGACCCATGATGGTAGTTACCACCGTGGTGATGATGGCCGCCCGAGTAGTAGCTGCCGTAAAAACCCAGACCCAACCACGGTCCGCCGTAGCCGTAGTACCACGGGTCGTAATAGCCCGCGTAATACGCCGGTGCACGCGCGTAGCCGTAGCCGTAGCCATAGTCGTCGTCATAGTAGCTGCTGCGTCCCACGACGCTGCCGTCGTCGTACACAACGCCCGGACGCTCATAGGCCGGATAGACACAGCCGCCGAGCGTGCCGAGCACACCGGCTGCCAGAATCAGACCCACCAAACGTTTCATGATGCGCTCCTGTTTAGTTGCAGCACACAATCTACGCGGGGATGGTTGAACGACCGCTGAGTGTGCAGCGCCTGCGATGCAAGCGTTTTGCACGACTCTTCGCCGCCTTCACAATCGTTAACGTATGTGGAAGGAAGGGTGCGCCAGCGCCGCGAGGAAGCGGCTCAATGTCGCCGGCTCGACCATGGCGGTGACCGCCACGCCGTACGCCGCACCCCACAGATGCGCGCTGTGGTTCACGTTGGTGCCGCCGCGGCGGTCCATGTAGATGCTGTAGGCAACGTACAGCACCGCGTACAGGATCGCGGGAATCGGCAGCGCGTAGAACACCAGCAGGGTCGTCCACGGTTGCAGCAGGATCGAGGCGAACAGCGCGGCCGATACCGCGCCGGAAGCGCCGAGGCTGCGATACTCGGCGTTGTTGCGGTTGTCGAGATAGCTCGGCAGGATCGACACGACAAGACCGCCGAGATAGAACAGCGGATAGCCCCACTCGCCGAGACGCAGCACATAGAAGCGTTCCATCGTGCTGCCGAAGAAATACAGCGTGAGCATGTTGAAGATCAGGTGCGACGGATCGGCGTGGATCAAGCCATACGTGACCAGCCGGTAGTACTGCCGATCGCGGCTGACCGCGGGTGGCCACAGGATCAGCCGCTGCAGCAACGCGACGTTGCCGAAGGCAAGCATCGAGACGACGGCCGTGATGCCGATGATGACGAGATTGCTGCTCAAGCCTTCCATGCGTGCGGTCGTGGTGGACGGAGTGGCGCAGGATAGCGGAAATTGGCGGCTTCGCAGCAGCGTGACTTCCGGCATTTCTGCGCCGGCGGCGGGCGCCCGCATCGTGCACATGCCCGAACCTGGAGATCGCCGATGCACGTACTCTGGCTGCTGCTGTGTCTCGCCTGCGTGCTCGGCCCGCGCAGCGCCGATGCCGCGACCGAAGTCGCCGCCGGCGTCGAGCTGATTCCGGGCACGTTCGTTGCCGGCCGCCAACCCGACGGCAACAGTATACTTTTCCACACGCGTGACGGCTTGGTCGTGTTCGATACCGGCCGCCACGCCGAACACACGCAGCAGGTCCTCGACTACGCACGCCAGGCGGGACAGCCGATCGTCGCGGTGATCAACAGCCATTGGCATCTGGATCACGTCGGCGGCAATCCGCGCATCCGCGCCGCCTACCCGCACGCGCGCTTCTACGCCAGCGATGCGCTGTCCGGCGCGCTGCAAGGATTCCTGGCGAACTACCGCAAGCAGCTCGAGGACGCGATCGCGCACGCCGACAATGAGGCGACGAAGCAAACCTATCGCGACGAGATTGCGATCATCGACGCCGGTCCGAAACTGGCACCGGACGAAGTCGTGAGCGGCGCACGCACGCTGCGCCTGGGCGGACGCAGTCTCGAGCTGCACCTGGCCAAACACAGCGTCACCGCGGGCGACGTATGGCTGTTCGATCCGCGCACGCGCGTGCTGGCCGCCGGCGATCTGGTGACGCTGCCGGTGCCTTTTTTCGACACCGCGTGTCCGGCGCATTGGAAGACCGCACTGGACGAGCTGGCGCACACGAATTTCTCGCAACTGATCCCCGGCCACGGCGCACCGATGTCGCGCACCGATTTCGAAACCTACCGCGGCGCATTCGGCAAGCTGCTCGCCTGCGGCGCGGGCAAGGCTGCCAAGAGCGAATGCGTCGACGCTTGGATCCGTGACGCAGGAACGCTCATTCCCGCGAGCGATCGCGAATTCGCCGGCAAGCTGGCCGACTACTACGTCGAAGCGTCGTTGCGCGGCGATGCGGCGAAGACGGCCAAGCTCTGCGCCGATTGACCGCAACTCAAGGAGCCGCTCGCATGCACACGCTCGTCTTGCTCACGTTAATGCTCGGCACGCACACTGCCGCGACACCACCCCCACAACCCAGCGGATGCGCCACCATGCGAAACGAACATCGTCAGTTCGACTTCTGGCTCGGCACGTGGGAAGTACTCAACCCGAAAGGCGCGGTGGCGGGACACAGCCGCATCGAATCGATCAGCGCCGGCTGCGGCATCTCCGAACACTGGCAAGGCAGCAGTGGTAGCCAGGGCGTGAGCTACAACGCATGGGATCCGGGATCCGGGCACTGGCACCAGTTCTGGGTCGGCAACACCAGCGGCGACGTGCTGTATCTGGAAGGCGGCTTCAAGGACGGCAGCATGTCGATGCAGGGCACGCGCCCGAACGCGACCACCGGCAAGCCGCAATTGCAGCGCATCACCTGGACGCCGAACGCGGACGGCACGGTGCGCCAGCACTGGGAAACGTCCGACGACGACGGCAAGACCTGGCAGACGTCGTTCGACGGCAGCTATCACCGCACGAAGGACTGACTTGCACGTCAGCAGTTCATGTATTTCCAGTTGCGTTGCTTGCCTTCGGCAATCCACTGCACCGCCGTGGCCAGGCGCTTGGCGCGCGTTTCGTCGCGCTTGGCCTCGGTGATCCATTCGACGTATTCGCGCTGCGCGCTCGGGCTGAACGCCGCGTAGACGCTCGCCGCCTTTTTGTTCTTCTGCAACGCCGCCGCCAGATCATCAGGAACTTTCGGTGCCGGCCGCGGCGTCTTGCGCGCGCGCGGTACCGTCACGCCTTGTTCGTTGAGCTGCATCGCCTTCTTGATGTAGCCGCTCAGCAGCTTGGCCGACGGCAGATCCTTGACGCTCGTGATGCAGCCGAACTGGCCCATCGCCGTGTCGTCGCGCTCGACGCCGACGACGAGCTTGTGTTTCCAGAAACCAAATACGCAGTGCTGCTTGAACGCGCCCATGCCGCACAGGATGCCGTGGTACATGAACGTGGGCATGCCCCACTTGAGCGTTTCCTCCGCTTGCGGACACGCACGATGCACCAGCGTGCGCAGGTGTTCGAGAATGGGTTTGGCGAAATCGGCGGCGGCGTCGATATAGGCGTCGACACGCGGGTCACGGCTCGGCACACGGCTCTCCGGCGACAGGGACGCCGCCGATGATAGCGCCGCGGACCGGCGCCGTCAGGGCCGGAAGCCGGCACGCACCGCTTCGAGCAACTCGTCCTGCTGTGCGCCTGCAACATCCGTGCGATGGCCTTCAGCGATGGTCCAGATGATCGTGCCGCCGAGCTTGTTCGCACGCACATAATTGCCCTTCGCGGCGACCGACGTCGGATCCTCGTACGACACGAAGGTGCAGCCGCTCGGGCCAAACGCGCTGGACGACCCCAGCCATGGCGCGCTTGCCGCGCTGTCGTAGTGATAACGCGCCGCGCTGTAGTAGTCGCGCATGATGTTCGCGTAGCTCATCACGTTGTCGTCGGCGATTTCGCTGCCGCCGGTCTGGTGCGCCGCTGTGACACCGGTCCAGCATTCGCCGTAGAAGCCAATGCCGATACCGAGCCGCCACGCCGGCACGCCGGAGGCGAGATAGAACGGCACGCTGGTGTCGATCGAGCTGGGCGTGCTGCCGGTCGACGCCGACACGGCCGATGTATACCAGCTCTGCCAGCCACCCCACGCTCCGGCCATGCCGTAGCTCATGATGTTGATCTGGTCGAACAGCGGCGCGATCGTGCCGTAGAACGGGTCCGGCGACGACGCGTTCTGGAAATTCGCGTTCGCCCAGCCGACCGGGACCGTCAGCAACACGCCCGGACGCGCCGCGCGCAAGGCCTGCGCCAGCGCGATGAAGTTCGGCTGGTCGCCTGCGTTGAGCGGTTCCCAGTCCAGGTCGAACCCGTCGAAGCCATAGTCAGCGGCAAGCTGCGTCAGGTTCGCCACGAACGTGGCGCGATGCGCCGCCGAAGCGGCGCCGACCCAGCCGTTGTATTCGCCGGCGCCACCGAGCATCAGGATCGCCTTGACGCCATGCGCATGCGCCGCGGCCACGGCCTGCTTGGCCCAGATCGGCCCGTTCGTGACGTCGATGTCGAACGTGGTGCCGAGCGATCCGTCCACGTTCGGCACGACCCGGCCGACCATCAGGTGCGTCAATGCGGCAAAATCCACATTTGCAATCGGATACATGTCCTTCTGATAGCCGACGTGATAGCCGGCGATCCAGGCGCCGTCGAAATTGCTGGCGAACACGAAGTCGGTGGCGGCGGCCACGCGCAGGCAGGTGCACAGGACGACGAGTGCGGCGAGACGGGCGATCATGCCGGGCTCCACGATGCGGCGAGGCTGCCTTTGTAGCCGCGGTCGCCGCCAGCATACCGCGGCCCGCGTCGCAATTCGCGTCAGTCGCGCAGCTGGAGTGGCGCTTGACCTTGCCCCAGGGGCAAGCTGCAGTGTACGCAACCGATGACCAAGTCCATGCCAACTCGACACCTGAACACGCGTTACCTGCGCATCGGCGAACTGGCCGCGCGCAGCGGCGTCAGCGCCAAGGCGTTGCGTCTGTACGAGCAGCGCGGCCTGATCCGGCCGAGCGCGCATTCGCAGGCGGGCTACCGCCTGTACGGGCCGGACGTGCTGCAGCGTCTGATGCGCGTGCTGGTGCTCAAGCGCAGCGGGTTCAGCCTGGCCGAGATCGGACGTCTGCTCGAACGCGAGCCGCAACTGGCCGCGACCGTGCTGGACGCGCGCATCCGCGTGCTGGAACGCGACGTTGCGGAAAAGGCACAGGCTCTGGCGGCGCTGCGCGCCGTGGCGCAACGCATGGCGACGTCATCGCTTCTGACAACCGACGAACTCTTGGAGAGCATCACCATGACCAACAAACTCGAAGTCGACTTCAGCGCCGCCGAACGCGAAGCGTTGCGTCAGCGCGCCGAACAACTCGGACCGCACGGCATGCAGGAAGCGCAGCGCACCTGGCCGGAACTGATCGCACAGGTGCGCCAAATGCTGAGCGACAACGTCGCACCCGACGCGCCGCAGGTGCAGGAACTGGCGCGCCGCTGGTACACGCTGGTGCAGGCGTTCACCGGCGGCGATGCCGGCATCACGCGCAAGCTCGGCGACGCGTACGCGAGTCAGCCGCAGGCGATGGCGGCGCAGGGACTCGATCCGGCGCTGTTTGCATACATTGGCAAGGCAATGGCCGCGGCGGGCTTGAGCCTGCGGCGCTGAGGGTCTCGTGCGGCGGAGCGCAAGCTCCGCCGCGCATCACGCGTCGGCTTCGAGACCGGCGTGGTGCAACTCGACCAGTTGCCGGTTCTGCTCGCGCACGGTGCGCGACAGCGAATACGCCGATGCGCTCATCACCAGCGGATACGTAATCAGCAGCGGCAGCGACGCCAGGATGTTCAGCATCGTGGTCTGCGGTGCGAACGCCAGACCATGAAACGCGGCGGCCAGCACGCACGCCGCCAACTGCACGGCCATGCCGCGCAGCAGCAGGCGCCAACCGCCGAAGTTCATCTTGTCCACTGCGAGAATCAGCGCGATCAACACGCTGGGCAGTAAGTTGAACTGCATGAACATGATCCACACCCCGCCCATGGCGGAATCGATCAGCAGGTTGCGCGTTTCCGCCTTGGCTGGATCGGGACTGCGCAGCGTCAGCGCGCGCGCGAGCAATGGCCAACCGAAAGCATTGGCGCCGAGCAGCATCCATGTTACCGGATGCACCGACAGCTGCAGCATGACCGAAGCGAGACAGACGAAACCCAATCCGAATGCGCAGGCGCGCATCCGGTACACCTGGTCGACGAAACTGTCGGCAACGCTGGAGCGTTGATCGACAGCGACGATGAATTGGGTCAGCAACATGAACTTTCAAACCACAAGGCGCGGCCCCTCCACGCTTTGCTGAACGATCAAGCAATTCGAATGCCAAAATTTTTGCAAGCCGTGGAATTTGCCGACAAATTCCTCTGCAACCCGCGTCGGCTATAGCAGGAACGGGATCAGCGCGCGGACCTCGCGCTGATACTGCGCGTAGGCCGGCCCGAACATCTCGGCCATCCAGCGTTCCTCGAGGCGCAATTTGCGCCACAAAGCGACAAAAACGATCACCAGCGCCAACACCCCGCGCCATTGGCCGAGCGCGATCGCGGTGCCGAGCACGGCGACCAGCAGACCGGTGTAGATCGGATGGCGCACCCAACGGTACGGCCCGCGCCGGATCAGTTCGTGATCCTGCTTGAGCGTGACCGTGCCGCTCCAGTTGCGCCCAAGCGTCACGCGTGCCCACACCGCAAACGCAAGACCGAACGCGACCAGCGCGCTGCCGAGCGCGAACGGCAGCGGACCGGGCGCCAGAAAGTGCGCGTTGAGCCATGGCAGCGGCAAGTCGCGAGCGGCGAGCAGATAGCCCGCCAGCAGCAACGGGCCGATGTGTGCGAAACGCGAGCCCACGCTCTCGTGCCGCGTGGTCTGCTTGACGTCGCGCGCGGCGACCGCCCAGTACAACGCCCATGCCGTCCACAGCCCGCCGATCAAGTATTTGTATACAAGTTCCATTTTCTTCCTCGCATCGTCCGTGCCGCAGCGTAGCATCGTTCGCCGCGGTTTCTGTCCGCGCCCGGCTGCAGCCTTGCGTCCTTTTTGCCACTTGTCTTGCGCCGGTCCAAGTGGAATGCTGCGCCCGACTTTCGGGGAGACATCACATGATCGGCTATGCCACACTCGGCACGAACGACCTTGCCCGTGCCGCGGGCTTCTACGACGCGCTGCTCGGCATGCTCGGCGCAAAGCGCTGGATGGAATCCGGCCGTTTCATCGCCTGGGCGGTCGCGCCGGACAAACCCTCGCTCGGCGTAATCCTGCCCTACGACGGCAAACCGGCATGCGTCGGCAACGGCAGCATGGTGGCGCTGGTCGTGGACGCCAAGGTCAAGGTCGACGCGCTGCATCGCAAGGCACTCGAACTCGGCGGACGGGACGAAGGCGCGCCCGGTCCGCGCGGCGACGGTTTCTACGCCGGCTACTTCCGCGATCTGGACGGCAACAAGCTCAACGTGTTCTGCATGGGTCCGGCCGCGGTGGCGTGAATGGCTAGTTCCCCGCCGGCGCCGGCTTGAGCGCCGGATCGAGCTTGAGCAACACCGCCTGCTTGTCCCAGTTGCCTTCGCCGAACACGCGGAACACGATCACATACTCGCCCGCGGCGAGCGGATGTTCGCTGGTCAGGCGCCAGGTGCCATTCGGATCGCCGTCGGCCTGCAGGCGAATCCCTTCGATCTGGTCCAGGCGGCTGTCCACTTTCGGATCGAAGTCGGCCAGCTGGTAGACGTTCGCGTCGAGCTTCTCGATCTTGCCGATGAAGGTCGGGAAGATGCCGCCGTTGCCGGCCTTGACGCGCAGCTGCGTCGACACCGGCTCGCTCACTTGCCAGCACACGTCCTGGTCGTGCTTGATCGCGTGCACGCGCTTGGCGGTTGCTTCGTCGGTGAGCGGTGCGGTCTTGTGGCCGTCGACGCTGACTTCGGTGCAATGACCAAGGCGTTCGACGCACATCATTTCGCCGCTGGCCTGGTTGTGCGCGCAGCGTTCCTTCTGCGAATGCGCCGCGCCCGGCGCGGCAATCAGCAGCAGCGTAGTCAACGATTCGATCAGCATGCTCGCTCTCCGGTTGTGGGCGTACGGGTCGTTAGAACAACACGCCGGCGGCGATCGGTTTCCAGTCGGCGCCGTTCTGGCTTTCGACGCGGAAATTGCCGTCGTTCTTGCGCACCACGCAACGATACGCGGCGCCGTCGAGCTGCATGTTGTACACCCAGCGCGTGTCGGTGTGCTCGGCGCTGGAATGAATGCGTTGCACGAGCGCGTGGTCGATGAACGGATTACTGCCGGGGTGCGCGCGCTGATTGACTTCCTTCTGCAGGAAGTAGACGCACTTCTTCTCGATCTCTGCCGGCAGGCGCTTCATCTCGCCGTCCTTTGGCCGGTAGCTCAGTTCCAGCCCGATCGAGCCGCAGGCATGCACGGCCGGGTTGCCGTCGTCGCAGATCTGGCACGAGAACACGCCACCGGCGGCATCGGTGAACTGGAACAGGAAACCCTGCTCGCCCATCGGCACGTTCATGGTCTGCTTGAGCGCGCTGGCATCCGCGCCCTGCCCGCTCGCCGCGATCGCCGCGGTGCAGCGGTCGTGTAAAGTGGACTCGACCCCGGCGGCGCCGGCAAGACGGAACACGAGCAGCAGGCTCAACACGAACAGGATGCGCATGACGTTTCCTCCGCAAGATTCCGACCGCGTGCGCGGTCAAGCTTCACTCCGAAACAAATGCCGCACGGCACGCCGACCGAACATCGGCTCCCCGGGTGGCCAAGGATGTTCCCGATGAGCGCCGACCGCAATCCGCAAGCGCAGCAGATGGGCGACGAATCGATGGCGCGCAACCTGGCGTTCCAGGCGCAGGCCATCTGGCCGCAGGAGCAGGCACTGTTCGCACGATACGAATTGCGCGGCGAACTGCGCATCCTCGATCTCGGCTGCGGTACCGGCGAGATCACGCGGCGCCTGGCGGATCTGTACCCCCAGGCGCAACTCGTCGGCGTCGACATTCTGGAAGGCAATCTCACCCTCGCGCGGCGCGACAACGCCGATGCCCGCATTCGCTACGAGGGCGGCGACGCGTTCGCGCTGCGCTACCCCGACGCGGATTTCGATCTGGTCGTGTGCCGGCACATGTCGCAGGCCGTGCCGAACTTCGACCTGGTACTCGCGGAGATCAGCCGCGTGCTCAAGCCGGCCGGCTGGTTGCATCTGCTGTCGGAGGACTACGCGATGCTGCGCATGCCGCACGGCCCGCACGATCCGGACCGCTTCTGGATCGACAACGCACTCGTGTATCTGGGCAGCATCGGCTGCGACGGTCGCATTGGCCGCCATTCGCCGCCGCTGCTGCAACGACGCGGCTACAGCGACATCGCGGTCGACTACGTGATCGTCGATACGCTGCGTGTGCCGCGCGATGTGTTCGCGGGCATCCTGCGCGCCTGGCGCGACGGCTATGTCGAGCCGCTCGCGCAAGCCACCGGGCAGGAGCCGGCACAGGTGCGAGCCGGCTTCGACGCGATGATCCAGGCGATCGAGACACCGCCGCACTACGCGGTCTGGCACGTGCCGGTCATTTCCGGGCGGCGCCCGGCGTGAGCGTGCAAATCTATACTTTTGCACAACTTTGCCCCATCATGGCCTGCGTGGGGACAATACGCGCAACGCGCCCGCCAGCGGGCGCTTGCAACGACTGGCGTCGGGAAACGCCGGCCGACAGGAGGAGGATCGTCCATGCCTTGTGACGTGCAGATGCTGGCCGACGTGGAGCTGTTCGAGCACGTCAGCGACGAAGACCGCGCACGCCTCGCCGAATTCATCGACCTGTGCACGCTCGCCGCTGGCGACACCCTGTTCCGCACCGGCGAACCCGGCGATTCGCTTTACATCGTGCGCGCCGGCGAGATCGAACTGTTCATCAAAGACACCGCCGGACAGAAGATCGCGCTCGCCGTGGCCGGTGTCGGCGAGGTGTTCGGCGAACTGGCGCTGCTCGACCGCGGCCCGCGCACCGCGACCGCGGTCGCGCTGGACGACACCGAACTGCTCGCGCTGGATCGCGACGACCTGCTGCTGCTGTTCCAGAAGAGTCCGAACGCTGCGCTGCGCCTGCTCGCGGCGATGAGCCACATGACGCGCAAGGCGGACGAACTGCTGCGCACGCGCGTGTCGCGCAATGCGAACGAGGAAGCCGAAGAAAAAATCAGCGCGCTGCAGCGCGTGGCCGACTGGATCTCCTGGTTCAGCGGCAGCATGCAGTTCCTGCTGCTCAACGCGATCTGGTTCGTGATCTGGATCAGCATCAACGTGTTCGACGTCGGGGTACCGCAATTCGACCCGTATCCGTTCGGACTGCTGACCATGATCGTCTCGCTCGAGGCGATCTTCCTCTCATGCTTCGTGCTGATCAGCCAGAACCGGCAGGCGGAGAAGGATCGCGTGCGCTCCAACATCGAGTACGAGGTCAACATCAAGGCCGAACTCGAGATCGCGCATCTGCACGAGAAAACCGACCGCATCTACACCGAGATGCTGGAACACTTCATCAAGGTCGAGAAGACCCTCGCGTCACGCTCGTGAGCCGCTGCGTCGCGCTCAGTGCAACGGCGGCATCGGGTGTTCGGACGAATCCTGGGCATCGGCCGCACGCCAGCTCGAGATCTTGCTGCGGTCGAGCGTGAAACCGTAGATGTCGACGAACTCGCCGCGCCGGTATACGGCCGAGAGCCAGTCACGTTCGTTGAAACGCACTTCCACTTGTTGCTGTTCGCGCGGAAATTCACTGAGCATCGTTGCCTCCTGATTGTTGCGTCGTGCTGTGCTAACGACGCCGGACGCGGCGCGATCGTCGCGCCCGGCGCAGTTGCTCATGGCAGCAACGGGGTGGCGATGAAACTGGAGCGAATCCCCGTGACCGGATCGATCGAACGCCCGGTGATCGCGCCGAAGTCGTCGATGTCGTTCGCCAGCACGATCTTGTCGCCATAGCCGGACTGGCGCAGGTCGTTCAGGTCGCGCATGCCGTGTTCGGCTGTCCACACGAACCCGTGCAGCGTGCCGTCGGCAGCGACGAAATAGCCGGATACTTCGCGCCGTTCGTTGATCCCGGTCGCCGTGCTGTTGTCATCAGCGGACGGATTGATCCGCTGCATGCCGTGCTGACGCGTCCAGATGAACGCGTGCGTGATACCGGCGGTGTCGTCGGACGGATCGCCCGCGAAACCGACCACGTCGCCGCGCTCGTTCAACGCCATCGGCGTGTTCCAGAACGGCGCCGGCAGCGCACCCGCGCCGATGTCGATCGCCACACCGCGGTCCCACAGCACCGCATGCTTGGCGCTGCGACGCCCGACCGCTTGATCGCATTCGCCGGAAATACCGACCGCCTGGCCGTGATCGTTGATAGCGGTGGCTGCGCCGGAGCTGTCTCCCGGCAATAACGGCAACGCGCGGATCGCATTCGGGCCGGGTCCGTAGACAACCGGCAGGAACTGCAACACCTGGCCGCTCTTGCCCGGCCCGCCACCTTCGCAGCTCGGATCGCGCACCGTGGTCTCGGCCCAACCGGTGATCTCGCCGCGATTGTTCGCACCGGCGGCAAAACCGTTCTCGCCGCCGAGCGTCGGCAGCGCGCGCATCTGGCCGCCTTCCCAGACGAAGCCGCGGCACACGTAGCCGACCGGATCGGCCTGGAAGAATGCCGAACAGCTCCAGTTCTCACCGAGCGTTTCCGGCGATGACGTCTGCGCAATCCCGACGATGCGGCCGACCAGATTCTTCACCGGCCAGACCACGCTGCTGTTCGGTCCACCGAGCGTACCGAGATCGCGCGCGCGGCCAAACCACCACGCCGTGGCGTGACGATGCAGGTCGCCGCTCTTGGTCGAGTAGCCGGCGACGAGCTCGAAGTCGTTGATGCTGTTGCCCTGGCTGCGCGTGCCGCCGAGCGAAGGCAGGTTGCTGAAGGTGTAGCCGGACGCCGCGGCGCTGTTCGCGGCAGCAGCGCTGCCGACGAGGGCCGACAGCAGAATCACACGTTTGATCTGTCGCATGGGTCGCTCCTTTCTTCGTGGTGGAAGCTGCGCGCTCAGATTGGTCCGCGCGCTCACGCCGCGGGAGCTCCACTTCTGCGACGATCGCTGGACCGGTTGCGTCCTTTCGAGATCGATCCGAACGCGAACGGAGAGCGCCATGCGCCGATGGGAATTGGGCGTTGCACTGGATCCTGCACGCGAGCAGCCGTTGTTCCTGCAACTCGCCGACGGCATCGCCGACGACATCCGGCGCGGCCGCCTCAAGCCCGGCGATGCGCTGCCCGGTTCGCGCGAACTGGCCGAGCTGCTCGGCGTGAATCGCAACACGATCATCGCCGGCTACGGCGAACTCGCCGCGGAAGGACTCGTCGCCACGCGCGTCGGTGGCGGCACGTTCGTGCTGTCGGCGACCCGCGATGCGCCGACGATCGTGCCGAGCGTGGCCGACGTGCCGAGCTATGCACTGACGCCATCACTGCCGCCGCCGCTGCCGCGGCGAGTCGCCGCGCCCGGCGCGTTGATGCTCGCGACGAGCACGCCGGACACGCGCCTGTTCCCGGCGCGCGCGCTGGCGCGCGCGTTCCGCCGCGCCATTGGCCAACGCGGTCGCATGCTGCACGGCTGCGCCGATCCGTGCGGGCACGCGCGCCTGCGCAGCGAACTGGCGACGATGCTGGCGCGTAGCCGCGGCCTGGCCGTGGCGCCCGACAACCTGATGCTGACGCGCAGCATCGAGCAGGCGATCGACCTGGTAGCCCGCGTGCTGCTCGCCCCCGGCGATGTGGTCGCGGTCGAGGCGTACGGCTATCCGCCGGCGTGGCACGTGCTCAAACTGGCCGGCGCGCGCCTGCTGCCGATTGCCCTCGATCGCGAGGGACTCGACGTCGACGCGCTCGAGCGCGTGCTCGCGCAGCAGCCGCTGCGCGCCGTGTTCCTCACCCCGCATCATCAATTCCCGACGGCGGCGGTCATGTCAGCCGCGCGGCGCGCGCGCCTGGCCGAACTGGCGCTGCGTCATCGCTTCGCGATCATCGAAGACGACTATGACCACGAATTCCACTACGCCGGCAAGCCGGTGTTGCCGATCGCGGCCGGTCCCGGCCGTGCCAACGTCGTCTACATCGGTTCGCTCGCGAACCTGCTCGCGCCCGGCATCAGCGCCGGCTTCGTGGTCGCGCCACCGCTCGTGTTCGAGCAGCTCTACCGCCTGCGCGCCGCCAGCGATGCGCGCGGCGACACGGCGATGGAAAGCGCGATTGCCGAGTTGTTCGAGGATGGCGAACTGCTGCGCCATACGCGACGCGTGCGCCGCATCTATGCGTCGCGGCGCGACGCGCTCGCCGGCGCGTTGCGGCACCAACTCGGTAGCGCACTCGCATTCGAAGTTCCCGACGGCGGCATGGCATTGTGGGCGCGCGTGGACGATGGCATCGACGTGACGGCGTGGGAAAACGCCGGCGAACGCGAAGGCGTGGTGTTCCAGAATGCACGTGGCTATCACTTCCCGCAACGCGAAGAGTGCTGCATGCGGCTCGGCTTCAGTTATCTCGACGAGACCGAACTGGGCGAAGCGGTGCGGCGCATGAGCCGCGCACTGATGCGCGCGCGAACGGCGCAGGTGGCGGCGACGACGCGCGCCGCGGCGTTGCAAACGCGGCCGGCTCCTGCGCGCCGCGTCGCGGGACACCGTTCGGGCTAGCTATCCACCCGCCGGGTTGCAGGATGCACGCGTGTCGAGCCGAGCGGCTGGCGCAAACCGCGGCGTCGGGGTATACATTTCCATTCGGCGAACGTGACGCGCCGAGTTTACGACGCGGCGAGCGACGGGTGATTTTCCAGAACCCTGGCGAAAATGGCGCATTGTCTGATTTCGCCATTCAGTTGGCATTTCCGCCACTGCCAGTGCTAAGCTCTCCCGCGCAGACTGTGCCTCGAGCTCGGATCCCTTCCGACGCCGGAGAAGACCATGTTGAAGTCGATGCTTGCCGCACTGGTTGCTTGCGTGTCGCTGCAGGCCGGTGCCTACGTGAACCGTTTCCCCGCCTACGAACCGCAGTACATCTTCGACGGACAGTACACCGCGGCGCTGCAGCAGCACGCGCAGCGCTGGCGCCTGTTGCCGCTGCGCGGCGAAGCGATCGATGTCGCGCAGGAAGAATCCAATTGCGGCACCCGCATCGCGCTGCCGAATGGCCTGTGGTTCGTGACCCAGGACGGCGATGGCAGGCCGCAGCTCGAAGCGCCGTCGGTGACGGTGCTGCCGCAGGGCTTCCCGGCGCGCATCGCGTTGCGCGGCTGCGGCGATCAGGCCGACGCGCGCAGCACGCTGTTCGTGCCCGAACGCGCGCTGAGCTGGATCGCGCAGAATGCCGGCACGGTGCTGATCGATGAGTAGTCGCACCTTGCGCTTGGGTTTGCTCGCGCTCGACGGCTGCATGCTGTCGAGCCTGAGCGGGCCGGCCGACGCGCTGCATGTCGCGCAGATCCTCGCCGACATCCGCGCGCCGACCGGCGCGCCGCGTTTCGAAAGCGTGTTGTTCAGCGCGCGCGGCGCCACGCGGATGCGCAGCGAATCGGGCATCGAGGTCAGCGGCATCAAGCCGCTGCCGAAGAATCCGCAGTTCGACATGGTGCTGATCCCGGGCATCGATCACCGCCGGCCGCGCGACATCCTCGAACGCCGCGACGAATTCGAACCGGAGATCCGCCTGCTGCGCGCGCTGCACCTGCGCGGCACGAAGCTCGCCGCCACGTGCAGCGGGACGTACCTGCTCGCCATGACCGGCTTGCTCGACGGCCATCGCGCGACCACGAGCTGGTGGATGGCGGCGTCGTTCCGCAAGCACTTCCCCGCGGTACAACTCGAAGAACAGGCGTTGCTCATCGAAGACGGCAATCTGATCACGACCGGCGCCTCGACCTCGGTGTACTCGATGATCATCCGCTTCATCGCCCAGGCCAGCGAGGAGCTCGCGCAGCAGGTCAGCCGCATGATGCTGCTCGACACCGAACGCCAGAGCCAGGCGCCGTACGTGAGCCAGGCGATGCTGGAAAAACCGCGCCACTCGCTGGCGGAAAAGATCACGCATTTCCTCGAGCGCGAACTGCACAACCAGATCAGCGTGTCGCGCCTGGCCGCGCACTGCGGCACCAGCGAGCGCAGCCTGCTGCGCCATTTCCGCGCGCACTACGGCACCAATCCGCTCGGCTACATCCAGCACCTGCGCGTGGAGCGTGCCAAGGCCTTGCTCGAAGCCACGCAGCTGAGCTTCGACGAAGTGGTTTCGCGCTGCGGCTACAGCGACGTGCCGAGCTTCCGCAAGCTGTTCAAGCGCGAGACCTCGCTCACGCCGGCCGACTATCGCGAACGCTTTCGCCTGCGCGCGCGCTGATCGTCCTTGCGCTCGCAGCGCGCCGAGACGCGCTGCGAGCGCGCGCGTCAATCCTCGAGCGCCCAACTCGCCAGCGGCTTGTGCGCGGCGTTGCCGACATCGCTGTGCAACAGCAGCAGTTCCTGCGCGCGCCAATGCACCGGCTCGACCGGAATGGCTTCGGGCAGCGCGCGATTCGCGTAGGCGATGGTCAGATGCGGCACGTAGCGTTCCTGCGCCGGCGCGGTCGCGCCGACACTGTCGCAGGCATCGCGCAAGGTGCGCCACATGTCTTGCAGCGCCGCGTCGGCGGCGGCGGCGCACAGCAGGATGCACGGCGACTGCCGCCGTCCGGGAAAACTCGCGAGGCGATCGAGCACGACGTCGAATGCGCGCAGGCGCAGCGCATCCGCCGCGCTCTTGGCGCGCTCGAGCAGATCTTCCGGCACGAACGCGAAGCTGCCCAGGAAATGCACCGTGACGTGATACTTTTCCGGACGCAGCCAATGCCCGCGCAGCAAGCCGCTGTGGCGCGCGCCGGCGGCAACCCGGTCGATCCCCGCCGCCACGTCGGGCGGCGGACGCACGGCAAAAAACAGGCGGTGCATGGTCAAGGCCATGCGACGGATTCTAGCCCGGCAGCACGGCAATTGAAGCAACCGCGTGCGGTTCACGCTATCCTATGCGGCTGCGGCCGCTCGCACCCGAGTGGCATTTTTCCCAGAAGTCTGCAGGTATCTCGTATGGGCAGAGGCCCCAGCATCGAAGGTCGCAAGAACGCCGAGGACGCGCGCCGCGGCAAGCTGTTCACCAAGCTGATCCGCGAGATCACGATCGCCGCGCGCGGCGGCGCCGATCCCGCCACGAACGCGCGCCTGCGCGCCGGCATCGACAAAGCGTTGTCGGCGAACATGACCAAGGACACGATCGAGCGTGCGGTCAAACGCGGCTCCGGCGCCGAAGGCGCGGACAACATGCAGGAACTGCGCTACGAGGGCTACGGCCCATCCGGCGTCGCGCTGATCATCGACTGCATGACCGACAACCAGCAGCGCACCGTGGCCGACGTGCGTCATGCGCTGTCCAAGCACGGCGGCAACCTCGGCACATCGGGCTCGGTGGCTTTCCAGTTCCATCGCATGGGCGAACTCGAGTTCGACACCAGCGCCGCCGGCAGCGAAGACAAGCTGCTCGAAGCCGCCCTCGAAGCCGGTGCCGACGACGTGCAGAGCGAGGCCGGCCGCAGCACCGTGCTGTGCGCGCCGGAACACTTCGAAGCGGTGAAGAAAGCGCTCAGCGGCGCGGGCTTCACGCCGCTCAAGGCCGACGTCGTGTGGCGTCCGGAAAACCGCGTCAGCGTGCCGGCCGAAGCTGCCGAGACGCTGCGCGATCTGCTCGAGTGGCTGGAAGACCTCGACGACGTGCAAGAGGTCTACCACAACGCTGCGCTGGGCGACTGAGTCACGTTTCAGTCGCCTTTCTGGTACGTGCCGACCAGCACCGCCTTCTCCAGCACATGCCCCTGCATTGCCGCCTCGAGTGCTTTCTTGTCGAGCGGCGTGTCGGGCGCCAGCACCGCGTCGAGTGCGTATAGCTTGAAAAAGTAGCGGTGGCGGCCGATCGGTGGGCACGGTCCGCCGTAACGCACGCGCTTGAAATCGTTCGGTCCTTCGACCGCTCCCGGCGGCAATGCGCCGCTGCTGGCGTTTTCCGCGAGCAAGACTGCCGTCGGCGCGATGTTGTACAGCACCCAGTGTACCCAGGTCATGCGCGGCGCGGCCGGGTCCGGCGCGTCGGGATCATCCACGATCAGGGCCAGGCTCTTGGTGCCGGCGGGTATTCCGGTCCAGGCCAGCGGCGGCGCGCTGTCGCCGCCTTCGCAGGTATACTTTTTCGGGATTACGTGGTGGTCGGCGAACGCGGACGAGGTCAGGCTCAGCATGGCGCGGCTCCTTGTGCACGGACGAAAACGCAACGATAGCGCCGCCGGCGCCGCACTGCCTGAACCCGGGCCGGGCCTGCCGCTGCGCCCGCCGCCAACTTGCTGCTAACCAAACGGCGCCGGGCTGCATCTTTATGCACATGGCCAATGATGAGGAGCGTTGGGTCCAGGCGGCCCGGCGGGGAGATCGCGAGGCGTTTCGACATCTGGTCGAGGCCCACTCGCGCCCGCTGTTCACGCTCTGCGCGCGTATCACGCGCGATGCGGCGTTGGCCGAAGACGCGGTCCAGGAGGCCCTGTTCAATGCCTACCGTCACCTCGGTGATTTCGACGGACGTGCCGCGTTCCGGACCTGGCTGCACCGCATCGCAGTCAACGCCGCGCTGGAACAGCTGCGCCGGCGCAGCAAACAGGAAGTCGTCGGCAGCGACATCGAGGAAGACGACGACGACGATTTCCTGCTCGCTCGCGCGAGCGAAGTGCCCGGCCCCGGCGCGCACGCACGCGGCGCGGAAATCTCGCGCCGCGTCAATGCCGAGCTGGAACGCATGAGCGCGCTCGAACGAACCGCCTTTCTGCTGCGTCATGCAGAAGGACAATCGATCAACGACATCGCGCAGGCGCTGTCGCTGAACATCAGTGCCTGCAAGCAGGCCATCTTCCGCGCCGTGCGCAAGTTGCGCGGCGCGTTGCAACCGCTGCGGTGATGCCATGAACACGATCGACCAGGGCAAGCCCACGAACCGGATCAGCGACAATGAACTGATCCTGTATTTCTACCGCGACGGTCTCGCCGCCGAACGCATCGTGGAAATCGACGACGCGCTGTTCGCGCAGCCCGAACTGCGCCTGCGCTACACCGAACTGCAACGCATGCTGCACGGCATCGATTGCGAACCGATGCTCGAGCCGGATCCGGAGTTCACGCGGCGCGTGTGGCACAAGCTCGTTGCGCGGCTCAACGCCGCGCCAGTCGCGCGTCCGCGCTTGCCCTGGCACGAGTCGCTGCGCGGACTGCTGCGGCCGCGCGCGGCATTCGCCGGCGCCTGCATGCTGCTGCTCGCGGCGGCAATCGGCTACTACGCCGGCCGCCAGACGCCGCCGCAGCACGACGAACTGGCGCAGCTTCGTACGCCGGCGATGTCGGCGCGCGTTCTGGACGCCTATGTGGCCGAACACCTGCGCGCGACCGAAGGCTTGCTGATGACCACAGTCAACAGCGACAGCGCCGACCTGCACGCCGGCAACCGCGAACTGGCCGCGGCGCTGGTCGAATCCAATCGCCTGTACGCGCTCGCCGCCACGCGTTCCGGCAACGCGCGGCTGGCGGATTTCCTGCGCCAACTCGAACCGGTGCTGCTCGAAGTGGCTAACCAACCGGCCGATGCGCCCGTCCAATCACTCGACGGTCTGCGCGACTACCTGCGCAAGACCGACCTGCTGTTCCAGGTGCGCGCCACCGAAGCGCACATCGATCCGGCAGACAGGCATCGCATCTGACTTGAAGGAGCACACATGTATTGCATCGATTCGGCGGCACGACCACGGCGCGCGTTGCGCGTGCTGCTCGCGACCGCGCTGACGTTCGGCGCCGCAGGCGCCATTGCGCTGCGTGCGCATGCGGCGAACAACGACGAGATGGCGCCGGAGCGCAAGGAGCTCAATGAGCTTTACTGGCAGGGTCAGGAAGCGCTGAAGAACGCCGACTGGACGACGGCGCTCAAACGCTTCAGCTATCTCGAACAGCAGTTGCGCAGCAAGGAACCGAAAAGCGCGGACGCGGCGATCTATTGGCAGGCGTATGCGCTGACCCAGGCCAAGCGCGCGACCGAGGCCAAGACCGCGATCGAGCGCCTGCATCACGATTATCCGCAGAGCCGCTGGGGCAAGGATGCCGACGCGCTGCTGCACCAGACGCAGTCGGCCAATGCAGCGGATACCGGCACCAGCGACGAGGACATCGCCGAGATTGCGGTCGAAGGCCTGCTCAATGCGCCGGCTGAGCGCGCGCTGCCGCTGCTCAAGAAGGTGCTGCAGAGCCAGCATTCGGACAAGGTCAAGAAGCGCGCTTTGTTCGTGCTCAGCCAGATGGACGAAAACGCCGCACTCGACGCGGTAGTCGACGTCGCCAAGACGAGCAAGGACCGTCAATTGCGCGACGAAGCGATCCGCATGCTCGGCGTCAGCGGCCAGGACAGCGCGATCGAACGTCTGCGCGAGTTGTACGCAAGCAGCACCGATGCCGAAGAAAAGCGCACGATCGTGCAGGCGTGGCTCGCCGCCGACCGCAAGGATCTGATCCTCGCCTCGGCGCGCACCGAGTCGGATGCGAAAGTGCGCAGCCAGGCGATCCAGGCGCTCGGCGCGCTGGATGCCTCGGCCGAACTCAAGCAACTGTTCGACAGCACGCACGATCCCGCCAACCAGCGCGAGATCATCCAGGCACTCGGCGTGGCCGGCAACGTGACCGCGTTGAGCGCAATCGCGGAGAGTCAGCAATCCGACGAAGTCCGCGGCGAGGCGATCCGCGCGCTCGGCGTCGCCGGCGACGAAGGCGGCACCGCCGCGCTGCTCAAGCTGTACTCGAAGATGGGCACTCCGACGCTGCGCGAGGCGGTGCTGCAGGGCTTGATCGTCGCTGGCGACAGCGAAGGCTTGCTCGAGCTGTACAAGCAGGCGAAGACGCGTGAGGAGAAACAAGCGCTGCTGCGCGCGATCACGACCCAGGGCGACGATGCCGCGCTGAACGTGATCGAACTTGAACTCAACAGGAAGTGAGGACCGCCGCCATGAACCTGATCAGCAAGTCCACACTGTTCGTGCTCGCTGCCCTATGCGGCGCAGGAGCGAACGCCGGCGAGCACGAGTTGTCGAAACAGATACTGCAGAACGATGGCTGGGTCTCGTACGAAGTGCCGATGGTCGCCGGTGCTGGTTCGCCGTGCTGTTTCGAGTTCCACGGCAAGCACGCCGGGCGCAGCGCCTGCGACCTGGATGGTCGCAGCTGGAACATCGGCCGCGACGATCACGATCCGCGCCCGGACGATCGCGTGCTCGCCGTTTATCTGCACGTGACCAACGCACGCATCGACAAGATGCGCGCGTTCGGCGCGTCCTGCGAGATCCGCGACGCCGACAAAGTGCGCCGCCTGGAACACGTCGACAGCGCCGACAGCGTCGCGCTGCTGGCGCACGCCGTCGCGGGCACGAACGATCTGCACGACGTCGAGGACGTCGAGCTCGCCGCGCTCGCGATGCACGCCGATGCGGCGGCTACACCGGCTCTGGCCCAGCTCGCCGACAGCACGCACCCGCGCAAGCTGCGCGAACAGGCGCTGTTCTGGAGCGGCCAGATGCGCGGCGACGAAGGCGCGCGTCTGGTCGAGCGCTTCGCTACCGGCGATGCCGACCCGGAACTGCGCGCGCAAGCGGTGTTTGCGCTATCGCAGTCCAGCAGCAAGGACGCCTATACGTCCATCTATCGCATCGCCCAGCATGACGCTTCCGAGCATGTTCGCAAGCAGTCCCTGTTCTGGATGGCGCAGATGGGCGATGCACGCGCGCACCACGACATCGTCGCGGCGATCGACGCCGAAACCTCGGACAAGGTGCGTGAGCAGGCGGTTTTCGCGTTGTCGCAGCTCAAGGAACACGAGGCCGACGCGGCGCTGATCGCGCTGGTGCGCGGACACTATCCGCGCAAGGTCAAGGAACAGGCGCTGTTCTGGCTCGGCCAGTCCGGCTCGAACGAGGCGATCGAGTTTCTCGACGAAGTGCTCAGCCACCAGCCGTCACGCGCGCACGATTCGTGACGCGCGTGGACCACGCGAGTTTTCGCGCGTGAACCAAACTGCTTTGCGCAGGGCGCATCCTGGATGCGCCCGCGGCTGAACGTCGGCTACTTGCGCGCGCTCGCGCTGGCGTCGCGCGTGGCGCGGAACTCCGAGTCTTTCGACCAGTTCGGCCAACTCTTGCCGTTCGCCAGTTCGCTGCCCAGCGCATACAGCACCGGCAGATCGTGCGCCATCCCGGCAAACGTCCAACTCGCTTCCCACTCGTCGGCGGGCTGGTGATAACGCTCGCTCACGTAGCGCTTGCGCGCCGCGTCGCCGGCCGCCTTGCCTCCCTCGATGAGGTCGTCGCCGGAACCGAACGACAGCGCCGGCACGCCGCGCTTGGCAAACGGAAAGTGATCAGAACGGAAAAACCCGCCGGTCTCCGGATGCGGATCGGGGCTGAATTCGAGGCCGGCCTTCTTCGCTTGCACGATCAATGCGCTCAGCAAGTCCGACTGCGCGCTACCGGATTGGGAGAAGTTGCGCGCCGGGCCGAGCGGATCGAGCGCGTCCATGTTGATGTCTGCCACCGTGGTGGCGAGCGGATAGACCGGATTGGCTGCGTAGTATTCGGAGCCGAGCAGGCCTTTCTCTTCCGCCGTGACGTTGAGGAACACGACCGAGCGCTCGGGCTTCGGCCCGTGCGCGAACGCACGGCCCAGTTCGAGCAGCGCCGCCGTGCCGGTCGCGTTGTCGACTGCGCCATTGTATATCTTGTCGCCTTTCGCATCCGGCGCGCCGACGCCCAGGTGATCCCAGTGCGCGGTGTAGATCACCGTTTCGTCCGGCCGCGTGCTGCCTTCGATGCGGCCTAGAATGTTGTGCGAGGTAATCACGCGCTGGTCCACGGCGTAATGCGCCGAGAACGCCGCGTCCTTGAGCGCGACCGGCTTGAACTCGCGCGTCTGCGCCTGCTTCTTCAGCGCCTCGAAATCCAAGCCGGAGCGCTTGAACAGGTCCACCGCCAGATCGCGCTGGATCCAGCCCTCGACCTGCGGATGTTCGGTGCCGGGCTTGGCGCGCACGATGTCGAACATCGCGTTCGTGTTCGAGTTCTTCACCGTGGCCCAGCCGTATGCGGCCGGATCGGTCTCGTGCACGATCAGCACGCCGGCCGCACCCTGGCGCGCGCCCTCCTCGTACTTGTACGTCCAGCGGCCGTAATAGGTCATCGCCTTGCCGCCGAAATCGCCGACGCCGGTCTCGAAGTCCGGATCGTTCACCAGCACGAGCATGATCTTGCCGTGCAGATCCACGCCCTTGAAGTCGTCCCACTTGCGTTCCGGCGCCTTGATGCCGTAGCCGCAAAACACCAGCGGCACGTCGTCCAGCGCGACCGACTTGGAGCCGTCCAGCGCGGCGCGCACCGAGATCTCGTTGCCTTGGGTCAGTTCCTGCGCCTTGCCGGCGACACGCAACGACAGCTTCGGCGCAGCGCCGATCTCGGCGCGCACCAGCGGCACGGCCTGCGTCCACTCGCGCTTGCCGTCCTTCAGATCGCCGCCGGGCACGAGCCCTGCCGCCTTCATCTGTTCGACTACGTAGGCGACCGTCTTCTTCTCGCCTTCCGTATCGGGGCCGCGCCCTTCGAACGCATCCGACGACAACGTGCGCACGTCGTCGGACAAACGTTTGGGATCGATTTTCGGCGTATATGGCGTCGGCTCCGCGGCGAAGGCCGATGCGACGATGGCCAGGCCGATGCTGCAAGCAAGCAGGTGTCTCAAGAGATGCTCCTTCGATTCGACGATGCTCGGCACGAAGCGACATCGCATTCGCGCAGCGCGCAAGCATGCCGCAGACGCGGCGCGACCGCCATCCCAACGATAGTCATGCCTGCCGCGGCGAGGAGGCGACAGTCGGCCTCAGGCAGAGCGCGCACTCAGGCCGTGGCGCAGCCACAGGTCGGCTTCACTCTCCTCGGTGAACACGCGCGCGACGAAGCCGGCTTCGCGCGCGTACAACTCGCAGTATTCAATTTGCTGCAGCCCGTGTGGCTTGACGTGTGCGATACGCACGTTTTCCAGACCGCTGCCCGACATCGCCTCGACCAGGGATTTCCATTGCTCGGGGCTCAGCGCCGGGCCGGTGGTGTGGTCGATCAGCAGGATTGCGCGCGGACGCTGCTCGCGCACGGCGGCGGCAATGGCACGCCAGTACGCCACCGTGTTGCTGTAGGTGCCTGGACCACTCACGGTAATGCGCAAGCCGGCCCGATGCTGGCCCATGTGGATCACGAATGTGTCTTCGGTCTGCATCGGGGACGAGTGGGATCCGTGGATCCAAGTGCTGATTCTTACGCAAATCAGATTTACGGCAAGTGACGAGCACGTGCAAGACTGCGCAAAAGTTGACAGTAGACAAGCCGGCTACGCTCTTTGCGCAGCGCAGCATACAACGTGCGGCAGCGGTTGGCACCACCGTCGCGCCCGCCACCCCCCGCCGGTCGGCGCCGGCGTGGCGGCCCGAGCGCTCACCATTGACACTGCGCCTGCGCCGATGTCAGATGGCGCAACGCAGAGGGTGACTGCGGCAGTCATGAACGTGCAAGACGCCACAGGCGTCAACGAACGCTTGCTCGAAGTGATCCGAACCCAGGGGGATGTCGCAAAACTGGGCCCCGACCTCGGCGCCGTAATGGCGCTGGTGTGCGAGCGTGCGCGTGCGTTGACCGGCGCCATGGGCGCGGTGGTCGAGTTGGCCGAAGGCGACGAGATGGTGTATCGCGCCGCGGCCGGACTCGAGTCGCACCTGGGCCTGCGCCTGAGCCGCGCGCACAGTCTGTCCGGCCAGTGCGTGCGCGAAGGCCGCGTGCTCTGCTGCGAGGATTCGGAAACCGATTCGCGCGTGGATCAAGCCGCCTGCCGTCGCGTCGGCCTGCGCTCGATGGTGGTGATGCCGTTGCGCCATCACGACACCGTGGTCGGCGTGCTCAAGGTGATGTCGGAGCTTGCGCGCGCATTCGACGCGAGCGATCTGCGCATCCTCGAATTGATGTCCGATCAGATCGCCGCGGCGATGTTCCACGCCACCCAGCACGCCAGCGGCGAACTTTTCCATCGCGCCACGCACGACGTACTGACCGGCCTGGCCAATCGCGCGCTGTTCTACGACCGGCTGCGCCATTGCCTGGATCAAGCGCGCCGCGAGAGCCGGCATCTGGCGGTGCTGTATCTGGACATGGATGGCCTCAAGCCGATCAACGACAGCCTCGGCCATCGCGCCGGCGACGCCGCGATTTGCGAATTCAGTGCGCGCATCGCGCATGCGGCACGCAAATCCGATACGGTCGCGCGCCTGGGCGGCGACGAATTCGCGTTGATCCTTGCCAAGGTCGACGACCACGCCGGCGCACTCGCGCACGTGCATCGGCTCGAGCAGCGCATCGGCATTCCGTTCCGCTACGAACAGCAGCCGATCACGCTTGCCGCCAGCGTCGGCGTCGCGCTGTATCCGCGCGACGGCGACGAGCCCGACACGCTGCTCGAGGCCGCCGATCGGGCGATGTACGCGGTCAAGCGCACGCGCAACGCGCGCGCCTGATGCGCGCTCACTGAAAATCGTCGGCAAAGATCAAGTCCGCATCCGGCACACCGCCGGCGCCGACCAGGATCAGGTCGACGTTGTAGATCCCGGCGATGTCGCTGCTCTTGAACTCCACGCGGTTGTCGCCCGCCACTACTTCCGCGAGCGGCACCGGGAATGCGACGGTTTTCGCGCCGCACAGCACCGCGTTGTTTTGCACGTAGCACGGCGGGAACGGCCACGCCTGGTCGTGCCACGGTCCGCCGTTGAAACGGAAACTCAGCGTAACCGGGTCGAACGTCGAATAGTTGAGCGTGAGTAGCGCCGCACTCGCACGCGCGACGTGGTAGACGCCGGGCACGGTCAGCGCCAGCGGCTGCGGATCGTTCGGCGCCACCGGCCAACCGAGGTTGATCAGTCCCGCGTAGATGCCGTCCATCGGCTGCATGCGGTCGGGCACGTCGAACGCCAGATCGCGCGCCAGCTTCGGTCCGTCGAAGCCGACGTTGTCCCACGTGAAAGTATGCGTGCCCTGGTCAAGACCCTCCTTGTCGCCGTTGTAGTGCACGTCCTCGATCCAGATCAGGCCGCGCGTCAGCGGCAGCGTGACGTTGCCGATCGAGGCGATCTTCTTCAGCGGCGCGAGCGTGCCTGCGTCGGTCGCGTATACATCTATACCGTTCTGCGCAATGCGCAGCTCGAAATGGTTCATGTCGCCCGGGCCGCTCGATGCCTTGACGCAATCCAGCGGCGTGACTGCGATCGTGCCGGGCGCGACGTCGGTGAAAGAATCGTTGCTGACGAAACTCGATACGACGACCGCCGAATCGACCGTCACCACCGGCACGTCGAGCGGCTCGTTCTGACAGACGAAGCGCACGCCGCAACCGGGATCGCCCGGCGGCGACGGTGGACAATAAGCGGCGAAGCGCACGCCGAAGCCGTTGAACGGCACTTCCTGCAGCGAACTGAAATGCGTGAACGGCGCCGGCACCGGCCTGTCCGTCATCCAGAATTCCGGCCAGGCGCGATGACTGCCGTGCGTGTCGTCGCTGACGTCGAATACGACCGTGCCGGTGCGCCCGGAAAAATCGAACGGCTGCTTCGGATACATCGCGAGCGCAGTCACGCCGTGCTGGTCGTATTGCGCCTCGACCAAGCGACCGTTGCAGATCGCGACGTCATGCGGCGGCGCGACCATCACCTGCTGGCCGCAGCGATCCATCAGCACCGGCGCGGCGGAATTGTATTGGCCCTGGCCGAAATTGACCGCACCCAACGCACGCGACACGCCCCACACGGTGCCGTCGAGATCACCGGAACGGTTGCCGTTGCCGAGCGGTGCATCGAAGCTGTCGCAAAACGCCGCTTGCGCCAGCCCGCAATCAGCGGGCGCGGCATGCGCCAATGTCACGGCAAACGACAGCAAGCCGAACGCAACACGGAGCAACGGATGCGGACAAGACATGGCGGATTTCCTCGCGCGACATCGTCACCCCCGGCGCGCCGCATCGTGGGGGATTCAGCCGTGCAATGCCGTGGCTTCGATCACATCCTGCGAAACTCGCGCGGCCTGCGCTCAGCCGCCGAAGGCACCCTTGAACAACTCGTCGCTCGGCGATGCCTGCGGCGTGCCCAATTCCACGGCACCGATGTCGGCGCGCGTTCCGGCGACGCTCGGGCGCGGCGCTCCGCGCTGATCGGTGGACACGTTTGGCGTCGCCGATGCGGCGTCGATCACGCATGAGCCGGAACCGGGCGCCATGGTCTTGGTTGCGCCACCGTTGTCGGCCAACGCGGTCAACTGCGGATCGCATTGCAACGTGCCGAGCGGCGCACCCCACGGTGCGCTGCCGATCAGGTTGAACGCACCGTTCACCGGAATGCGGTTGACGCTGCCGACGTCGGCAGGTGTGTTGGCGTTGACGATCGTCCCGTATACCGTGGCACTGCCGATGAACGTGAAGCCGCCGCCATCGCCGCCGCGTGCCGTATTGCCGGCGAGTGTCGAATACGCCGCGGTGATGTCGTTCGCGAATACCGCGCCGCCGTCGCCGTTGGCGCTGTTGCGGTAGAACGTGGAATTGGTGAAGTCGACTTCGTTCGCATTGATACCGCCGCCCTTCGTCGACGCCGTGTTGCCGGTCACCGTCGAGGAGGTAAGGCTGGCCCCGGTGTACAGCGCGAACACGCCACCGCCGGCGCCGTTCTGTGCGGCATTGCCGCTGAGTGTGCTGTCGACCATGTTCAGCGCGTACATGCTGTAGATGCCGCCCCCGACCGTCGCAGAGGTGTTGCCGCTGATGATGCTGTGATGCACGACGATCGCACCGGACGCGTAGACGCCGCCGCCGCCGGCAGCACCGCTCGCCGTCACGCTGTTGTTGCTGATCGTCGAATAGTCGATGTTGAGATACGCATTCGATTCGATGCCGCCGCCGCCGTTGGCCGCGCTGTTGCCGGTCACCGTGGAATGCGTGAGGGTCATGCCTTTCGTCGCAGTGATCGCGCCGCCGCCGCCCTCGGGCACATTGTTCGCGCGCAAGATGCTGTTGCTGACCGTGAGCGTGTCTCCGGCCAGGATCGCGCCGCCGCAGTAGCCGGCATCCAGAAAACCGTTTTGCAGTATCAGGCCATGGATCGTCAGCGGCTCGGTGCTCAGGATCAATCCGAAGTTCGGCGTGCCGGAGGCGGTGCCGCGCTCGATCGTCACGTAGGGAGTTCCGTCCGCGGCCAGTGCGCCGACGATCGACGCGGCGCGCGTCAGCGACAAGGCGTGTTTGAGCCCGCTGGCCGATTGCGTCAAGGAGATCGTGGTCGGCGTGTGGAAGCCGGTCAGATCGATGACGTCGCCGTTGCCGTCGCCGGCGGCGCAACCGTTGACGGCCGACGCGGTGTTAACGGCAGCGACCGCATCGATGAGCGTGCACGAACCCGGCACGCTGCCGGCCGAAGCATCGTTGACGGGGATGTTGGCGGCGTGTGCGTACCCGGCGAGTCCGTAGCCGATGGCCGCAATCAGCGGCAACAACTTGGTGACTCGTGACTGCGTAGCGATGCGCGATGTGGGCGTGCTGACCATGCACATACAAACTCCTTCCAGTGAACTCGTCCGTTACGCAAAATCAATGCTGCGTCGCGAGCATACGGCGGAGTTCCTGATTCCCAGCGCAATGTCAGCCCGCTTGGTTCGACGGAGTTCAGCGAATGGTTCACGCAAGTTCAGCATGCGAAACGGCGCGTGAATCGAACGGCCTTTACTCAGCTGCAGTTAAACCATGGCGCATTGCACGCCATGTCGATCAGGCGCATTCAGCGCACGGAAATCTGCACGAAGCGAAGTCGGCACTCCGGAATCTGCACGATACGAACGCCTGCGTTCTCGAATTGCAGTACCCGCGCGTCACATGACGCCTCCTGCAGCACAGATGGCGGCCTCAACGCAGCTGGCTGTCCTTGCTGCCGCGACGGTTGTAGCCGCTGAACGCGGACTCTTCGCGATCGCGCGCTTCCTGGCAGGTCACGCACAGGCGCACGCCGGGCACAGCCTTGCGGCGCGCCTCGGGAATCGGCGCTTCGCACTCTTCGCAATGCTTCAGGCCCGGCCCACGCGGTGCCTTGCTGCGCGCGCGCTTGATCGCGTCCTTGATGGTCGCGTCGATTTGGTCTTGTACGGCGCCGTCGCCGGCCCAACCGGTTGCCATTGTCCGCCTCGCCTTCAGTACCTGGAGTATACAAGTTCACATGGCGGCGCGGCGCCGGATCCTCAAGCCCGCGGCACGCGGCGATAGCAATTCGTTAACCGCGAGTCGACAGATTTTCTCGCCGCCGAGGCGTAATTCCCGACTATCGGTCATTTGCCGGCTTGGGAGAGAGCCCGCGTGACCCTACCAGGGGGGAACCAGCTGCCCGCGCCAACGGGCAATTTTGGGGAGGTCCAAATGAAGACGTCCAAGACGTTCCGCACGTCCGTGCGGTACTGCGCCTTGTCGCTTGCGATCGCCGCATCCGCACACGCGCAGGACACCACCAGCCGCTTCAACGCTCGCGATCCGGGAGTCCGTGCCGGCAGCATCGGCGCCGGACAGCCGCTGTCAACCTTGAGCGCCGCACAACAGGCGCACTTCATCGATGGCCTCGACCGCTTCGTCGAAATCGATTCGGTCGACGGCAGCGTCGCCGGCGAACCCGGACACGGCCTCGGGCCCGGCTACAACGCCACCAGCTGCGGCGCCTGCCACGCGCAGCCGTCGGCCGGCGGCAGTAGTCCGAATATGGCCGCCTATCCGTATATCGGTCCAAACCCGCAGGTCGCTGCGGCGAATGACGCCGGCGCCAGCAACGCCGTGCCTTCGTTCATCACCCCGGACGGGCCGGTGCTCGAGACACGCTTTCCGTTCGTCGTGTCACACGGCGCCCTGACCAGCACGCCGGACGGCGGCGTACACGACATATATACGATCGCCGGCCGCCGCGACGCCGCCGGCTGCACATTGGCGCAGCCGAACTACGACCAGATGCAGGCGCTCGGCAACTTGGTGTTTCGCATCCCGACGCCGGTGTTCGGCGCTGGACTGATCGAGAACATCGCCGATGCCGCAATCCTTGCGAATATGAACGCGAACACGTACCTGAAACGCCAGCTAGGCATCGGCGGCCATCCGAACTACAGCGGCAACGACGGCTCGATCGCACGTTTCGGCTGGAAGGCGCAGAACAAGTCGCTGGAGATCTTCACCGGCGAGGCCTACAACGTCGAGATGGGCGTGACCAACGAGTTGTTCCCGAACGAGCGCGCCAATCCGCCGGACAGCTGCCTGTACAATGGCTCGCCGGAAGACCACACCAACTTCGACCAGAACGGCCTGGCGGTGCTGAGCGACACGGTCGGCTTCACCACGTTCATGCGCTTCCTCGACGCGCCCGCGCCATCGGCCAGCGGCATTCCGGGCAGCCCGAGCCTCGCCTCGATCCAGAACGGCAAGAGCCTGTTCGGCCAGGTGCATTGCGACGCCTGTCACACGCCGAGCCTGCCGACCGCACGCTCGAGCCTGACCGGCGGGCTGGATCGGCGCAACGCCGCGCTGTATTCGGATCTGCTGGTGCACAACATGGGCAGCGCATTGGCCGACCAGATCGCACAAGGCGCGGCCAGCGGCAACGAGTTCCGCACCGCGCCCTTGTGGGGCGTGGGACAACGCGTGTTCTTCCTGCATGACGGCCGTGCCACGCCGCGCAACGGCGGACTGCTCGCCGCGATCCAGGCGCATTCAAGCTCGGGCTCGGAAGCCAACGCAGTGATCTACACCTTCAATCATCTCGGCGAGTCACAGAAGCAGGATCTGCTCAACTTCCTGCGCTCGCTCTGAAACGACTGCTCCGGCGTGCGCGCTTGCGCACGCCGGACCCCGCGCAGCCTTGCATCTCGAGCGGCAAGAACATGGCAGCCCCCTGTGCGGCGTCGCCGGAATCGAACGACCATCCGGGCAATCGCGCAAAGCGCGGCGGAAGGGACAGGCCGCGCGCTAGTTTTCGCCGAGCGCAGTCCAGTCTTCGGGCTGGTCGATGTCGCATTTGTCCTTGCGGCAGACCATGAACTTGGTGATCGGATGCACTTCCCACAGCGACTGGCGCGATGGCTCGTCCTTGAACGCATGCGCGCGGTCGGCATTGACGTAGTGCACCTTGTCGTAGGCGAGGCCGCCTTCGACCCAGACCTGAAGGCCCTTCGCCTGCACGTCTTTGAGCGCGTCGATGGTCCAGGCGGCCGGCCGTTTCTGCGGTGCCATCTCGACCACGATGCCGTGGTATTCGGTGTCGTCCGCCTTGCCGACGAGCGGGATGTGGAAGTCGTTGTTCTGCGTTTCCTTCAGCTGGCAATTGACCGATTCGCCGCTCTTGTTCACATGCAACCCTTCGTCGCCCTTGGCGATGTAACCCACGACGCGCACCAGATCGCCTTGCGACACGTTGCCGCCGGTCACCGGCAAGTGCCGGATCGATTCGATCTGCGCCTTCGTCATGTCCTGCGGCCCCTGGCCCACGCGTTCGTCCGCTTCGCGTTGCAGCTGCATGAAATCGTCGAGGCTCAGCTTGAACGGTGTGCCGTCCTTGGGGCGTGCGCGCTTGATCTCGTTCGCGAAGGCTTCCGCAGAATCCTCCGCGGCGCAGCCGCGGGCCGGACAGTCATCGAGTTTTTCAGCGCAGGCCTTGATCGCGGTGTCTTCGTGATGCACGTGCTCGTGCAGCAGTTCCAGATCCTCGCTCGCGATCCAGCCCTGCGGCCCCCTGTTCTCGCGCACCACGCGATAGTAGCCCTCATGCTCGGCGCGCACGGCCCAGACCAGATTCGTGTTCGCCGGCACGGTGAACGCGACGTCGCTGGTCGGGTCGGGCGCAACATGCGCCTGGGTTTCGCGCTTGGTCTGCAGCAAGTCGAGATCCGCGGGTTGCGCCTGCGCGGTGCGCAGTGGCAAAACCGCCGCGCAACACAGCACTAGCGCCATTGCCCGTTCGATCGATTTCATCCGTGAACTCCTTGCCGCATTCCATCGCATCCGCGGCCTGATGCAGACTTGCATCTGCCGCTACCGCAAAATTGCACAACGCGGGTAAATGCGCCATGAACTGACGCGCTCGATGCGCGCGCCCGAAGCGTATTGCGCTATCGTAGGCGGTATTGCTCGCAGCCAGGGGAAGCCATGAGTCTCGGACGTCTGCTCGGCATCGCCGCCGGGGTTGTACTGCTGTTGTTTGCCGCACACTGGCTGCGCGATCCGCATCGCACCGCGCTGCCGTTCGGCTCGACCGACCTGTCGCCGGTCGAAGGTGCGCTGCGTCGCCTGCCGGCGGACGAGCGCGCGCTGGTCGAGTCCTACGTCAAGCGCAGCCGCGGCGACGTGCTGCCGGCGCAATTCGCCGACCCGGACAATCCGCTCACCGCGCGCACATTCGGCCAGGCGATCGCACTGGAGAAGCGCTGGAACGAAAAGATGCGCGCGCAACAGGCCGTCGCCGATCAGCGCGCGGCACAACGCGACGCGGCAATGGCGCCGCTGCGCGAGGCCGTGACCGCCGCTGTGGCACGCAGCGAAGTGATCACGCGTGACGAATTCGACGCCCGCCTGCAGCCGGCACGTCCGGCGCTGGACAGCGCAGGCGCCAAGATCGGCCATCGCGTCGACGACAGCGGCGTGTTCGTGGTGACCGTGGCGATCGACAATCACAGCGACGCCGACATCGTGCAGCTGCAGGGCGCGCTCGAAGCGAAGGACCGCGACAACTATCTGGCGCTGCAGCTGTGCTGGGTCGATCTCAACGAACAACACACGATCCCGGCGCATTCGCACACCGAAATACAATGTGCCAACCGCAACTTCACCGCCGGCCCCAACGAACGCGCGTTCGTCGCCGATCCGCCCGGACGCTTCAACGTGGTGTGGAATCCAAAACGCGTCAAGCTCAGCGACGGCAAGGTGCTCGACAGCAAGCTGTAGCGGCGACTCGATGGAAGCAACGTTGCGGTCGCCGTCATTCTCCGCGGCTTTTGGCGCTGGCGTTCAGTGCGAATTCAACGCCGGCCGATCAGGCTGAGTGTGCGTAGCGCATTCGGTATGGCGGCGCCCGCGGCGGTATTGTCGAAGATGCACCACGCACGCGCCCCGGTAGTGGCCGCGTCTCGCAGCCGCCGCGCAATCCAGCGCAGGCTGCTTTCTGGATAAGTGGAATAGTACATTCTGGGCGACCCATGCAGGCGGTAGTACACACATTGCGCGGCGCCAGCGGGACTGGCGGCGATCGCGGTAACGGCGGGATCAGCCGCGACGCGCGCAACGCGGTGTTGGGCAAGCAACGTATCCGCCGTGCCGTCGAACCAGCTTGGATGACGCGGCTCGAATGCCACGTCGCCGTCGTGACGACGGCGCAGCATGCCGCAGAAGCGCGCCACCGGCGCGCGCTCGAACGCGAAGCTCGGCGGCAATTGCACGAGCAGGCAACCAAGCATGTGCTCGAGCGCGTGCACCTGCGCCAGGAAGCGGTCGAGCTCGGTGCCCACGCCGCGCAGGCGCGCGTCATGCGTGATTGCGCGCGGCAGCTTCACTGCGAAGCGGAAACCCACCGGCACGCTCTGCGCCCAGCGCGCATACGTCGCGGCCCGATGCGGGCGATAGAACGACGAGTTGATTTCGACGCAGCCAAAGCGCGCCGCGTAGCGCTGCAAATGGCTGCCGCTGGCGGGAAAATGCGCGGCGTGCTGCCGCGCCAGCGACCAGCCGGCGGTGCCGATACGAATCTCAGGCGCCACGGCGGGCATGCCTGAAGGACCCTCCATCGTCATTCTCCGACAGGCCGCGGGCGCGTTCGCCGGGCGCCATGTCGTCACGGTCGGCGGCAACGCGAAGATCGACCTCGCCCGCCTCGCCGGGGCACGCGTGCTCGCATTGCGCAGCTTCGGCAAGCAGTTCCTGATCGAGACGTCGCTGGGCGTGTTGCGTATCCATCTGATGATGTTCGGCAGCTACCGTATCGACGAAGCCGCGGACGGGCGCGCACCGCGGCTGCATCTGGGCTTCGCGCGCGGCGAGTTGAACTTCTACGCCTGCTCGGTGCGCTATCTGGAACAGCCGCTCGATGCAGCGTACGACTGGCGCAGCGACGTGATGTCGCCGCAATGGGACGCGCGCCTGGCGCTGCGGCGCCTGCGCGCGCAGCCGCGCACGCTGGTGTGCGACGCGCTGCTCGACCAGGAAATCTTCGCCGGCGTCGGCAACATCATCAAGAACGAAGTGCTGTTCCGCATCCGCGTGCATCCGCTGTCGCAGGTCGGTGCGCTGCCCGCGCCCAAGCTGCGCGAGATGGTGCGCGAGGCGCGCCGCTACAGCTTCGACTTCCTGTACTGGAAGCGGCGCTTCGTGCTGCGCAAGCACTGGCTGGCGCACAACAAGAGCATCTGCCCGCGCGACCACGTCAAGTTCAAGCGCGCGCATCTGGGCAACCGGAACCGACGTACGTTCTATTGCGAGCTGTGCCAGCGCCGCTACTGAGCACGGCTCAGCTCGCCGCCGCCACGCGCCGGTGCTGCAAGGTCGCGACCAGCGCAGCGGTGTCCACCGGCTTGAGGAAATGGTGATCGAATCCGGCCGCCGACACGCGCGCGCGATCGTCGGGCTGTCCCCAGCCGGTCAGCGCCACCAGCAGCAGCTGCGCATGACGCGGATCGCTGCGCAGGCGCGCGGCCAGTTCGCAGCCGTCCATGCCCGGCAGGCCGATGTCGAGGATCGCGACCGACAGCTCGGTGCGCGCCGCCAGCGCCAGCGCAGCGTCGGCATCGTACGCGACCACGGTGCGCGCACCGAGCACGCGCAGCAAGGTCGACAGCGCATCGGCCGCGTCGGCGTTGTCGTCGACGATCAGCACCGACTCGGCGACCGTTCCGACCGCCGTGTGCGGCGCGGCGGCCGCGTCCGCCGCGCCGCCGTCGCGCAGCAACGGCAGTTCGACGCTGAGCTGGGTGCCCTGCCCGGCGCCGGCGCTGCTCGCGCGCACCGAACCGCCGTGCAATTCGACCAGGCTCTTGACCAGCGTCAGCCCGATGCCGAGCCCGCCCTGGCCGGAGCGCGCTACATCGTTGACCTGTACGAACATGTCGAAGATCGAACCGAGCATCTGCGGCGGCACGCCGACGCCGTTGTCGCGTACGCTGATGCGCGCGCGATCGCCGTCGCGGCCGACCTCGATCTCGATGCGCCCGCCGCGCGGTGTATACTTTGCCGCATTGTTGAGGATGTTCGAAAACACCTGGGTCAGGCGCACGCGGTCGCCGCGCACGCGCCAGTCGTCGTCGCTGATCGACACGTGCAGGCGATGCGCACCGAACTCCAGCGCCGGGCGGCTCAGTTCGATTGCGTCCTCGATCACCCGATCCAGCGCGACGACGTCGATCTTCAATTCGATCTTGCCGCGGGTGATGCGCGAGACTTCCATCAGATCGTCGATCAGCCGCGCCATGTGGCCGACCTGGCGCTGCATCATCTCGTAATACGGTCGTGCCGCCTCGGCCGTGTGCGCCTTCATGGTCAGCAGCGACAACGCGGTGTTGAGCGGCGCCAGCGGGTTGCGCAGCTCGTGCGCGAGCGTGGCGAGGAACTCGGTCTTGCGCTGATCGGCCTCGTGCAAGCCGTGCAGCACGCTGCGCAACTGGTACTGGCGTTCGCGTGCGCGCAGCGCGCTGCGCACGGTGCTGATCAGCGACGACACGCGCAGCGGACGCTCGATCACGGTGATGTTGGCCGGCATGCCCATCGCTTCGATGATCACGTTCGACTCGGCGCCGGTGCCGGCGACGATCAGTACGGGCAGGTCCGACCAGGGTGGCTGGTTACGCAGCAACGGCAGCAGCGGTGCGAGTCCCGGATCGCTGAGTTCTTCTTCCGCGATCAGCAACACGCCGGCGCCCTTGCCGGTCTCATCGACGAGTTCGGCCGCGGTCCGGCACGTGAAGCTGGCTATGCCGGCACGCAGAAACAGGCCGCTGGCGAGCGCCGCGTCGCGCGCGGTCATCGTCAGCAGCAGGATGCGCTGCTCGTTCGGATTGGCTGCTGCCTGTGCCACGGTCAGCTCACGCGTCTTGGCCGCGCGCTTCCTCGGCCAGCACCGGCACGCCGGTGAGGATGCCGCGGAACTGGCGCAACGGGGGTCCAACCTGCAGGCCTGTCTCGGTCATGGAGAAGTCGCGGATCGTGCGCTCGTGCGCACCGCCGCGCTTCTTCACGATCGATATTGCCTGGCGCACTGCGCCGGCGGTCTCGAAATAGCGCAGCAGGATCACCGCGTCGGCGAGGTAGCTCGCATCCACCGGCGACTGCATGTGCGAGCCGATCAAGCCGTGCTGCGCGCCGATCAGCATCGTGGCCACGCCACGCCGGCCGAGAAACGTCAGCAGCTCGTGCAGGTGCAGGATCAGGAAGCGCTCGTTCGGCATCGCATTCAGATAGCCGTTGAGGCTGTCGATCACGACGATGCGCGCACCGTGGTCGATCACGGCGCTGCATATGTCGTGCACGAGTTCGCCCGGCGACAGCTCCGCCGGATCGACCTGGCGCAACGTGAGCAGCCCGCGCTCGATGTACGGCTCCACGTCCATGCCCAGTCCGGCACAGCGCGAGCGCATCGTGTTGACGCTTTCGTCGAACATGAACAGCGCGGACGGCTCGCCGCGCTGCGCGGCGGAAAGCGCGAACTGCATCGCGATCGTCGACTTGCCCGTCCCGGGTGCGCCGACGATCAACGTGCTGGTGCCGCTCTCCAGCCCGCCGCCGAGCAACTCGTCCAGCGCACCGATGCCGCTCTGCAGGCGCTGCTGGCGCACGCCATCGGCATGCTCGGCCGCTACCAGGCGCGGGAAAACGGTCAAGCCGCCGCGCTTGATCTTGTAGTCGTGATAGCCACCGCGAAATTCCTGACCGCGGTACTTGAGCATGGTCATTCGGCGCCGCGCGGTGCCGAAATCCGAACTGATCTGCTCCAGCCGCAGCACGGCGTGGGCGATGCTCTGCACCTGCAGGTCGTGCTCCAGCGCGGTCATGTCGTCGAGCAGCAGCACCGTGCAGGCGCGCCCGGCGAAGAACTGCTTGAGCGCGAGGATCTGGCGCCGGTAGCGCAGCGAATTGCCCGACAGCAGGCGCAGCTCGGACAGCGAATCGAATACCACGCGCCGCGGCCGCAGTGCTTCGACATCGGCGAGAATCTTGATCGTGGTTTCGCTCAGCTCCACCTCGGACGGGTGGAACATCGTGTACTGCTCGTCCGGCTGCAGGCTTTCCTGGGTCGGCAGCATCTCACGGATCACGATGCCGGCCAGATCCCAGCCGTGCGAACGCGCCACGGCGCGCAATTCGCGCTCGGTCTCCGACAGCGTCACGTACAGCACCGGCTCGCCGGCGCGCACGCCCTCGCTCAGAAACTGCAACGCGAGCGTGGTCTTGCCCGAACCGGGCGTACCTTCGATCAGGTACATGCGATCCGGCATCCAGCCGCCGCACAGCACGTCGTCCAGACCTGCAACACCCGAACTGATCAAACGATCATCCATTTCGGTAGATTCCATTCCATCGGAAGTGCCGCTATTGGCGCATGAGCCCGCTAAATGGAGGGTGAATGGCGCCGAGCGAGCGTACCGGAAAACAGCTTGCCGCAACAGCGGCGGCATGCGGCGCGCCGGAACCTACGAAGCGCATCGTTGACATCCGGCGCGGTGCCCCGCACGATGACGCCTCGCCGTGAGGGAGTGCCCGTATGCCGCGTCCTGCAATGCTGATGTTTTTTCTGGCCATGTGCGTGCCGGCGTCCTCGTGCCTGGCCGATGCGGCAATCGAGAAAGCCGTCGCAGCACAGACGTTGGACAAGTTCGAAAGCGAGGCCGCGGCTGTGCGCGCCGGCATGCAGCCGGAGGGCATTTACGGCTTCATGAACGAAGACGACAAGCGCCGCGTCGAGCACAAGCTCGAGGCAATGCAGCGCATGCTGGAGGAGCATCCCGCTGGTTTGTCGGCGCAGGAAAAGGTCGTGCTGCTCAACGCGCAGGAAGAACTCAACGCGTTGCTGCTGCAAAACGACAACAACCGCTTGATCTGCGAGCGTGGCACACGCACGGGTTCACGCATTCACGTCACCACCTGCCGGACGCACGGTGAAATCGTGCAGCGCGAATTGCGCGACCGGGCCGTGCTCGGCGACCTGCAGCGTCAGCCGCAGAACCAGAAGCCGGCGGGGAATTGAATGCGGTCGTTGCTGGCTGACGCGGAGTAAAACGCAGCCTGCTGAAACGCTGTCGCGCGCTTTCCCTCGACCCAACCCTCTCCCGCCTGCGAGAGAGCGGGCATGGCGCTGCGCAAAAAAAGAGCGGGCCGCACGAGTCGGCCCGCTTTGCGCTCTAAACCGGTTTCAGTGCAGCGCCGCCGGCGCTGCGAACGGCTTGATGCCGAGCGCTTCGTATACTTCGCTCGGGTAGTAGGCCTTGTCGCCCTTGACCACCAGCGCCACCTTGCGGATGTCGGTGATGTTCTTGGTCGGATCGCCATCGACGAGGATCAGATCCGCGCGCTTGCCCTGCATCACCACGCCGCGATCGTCCAGCACGCGCGCGTACTTCGCGCCGTTGAGCGTTGCCACCTGCAGCGCCTGCGCCGGCGTCATGCCCGCCTGCACGTACAATTCGAGTTCGCGCTGCAGCGTGAAGCCGGCCAGCCCGTCGGTGCCGGCGACGATCGGCACGCCGGCCTTGTACATGCGGCCGACGAATTCGATCATCTTCTGGTACGACTTGTCATAGCGCGCCGCCGTCGCCTCGTCCGGAATCTTCATCTGGCCCTGATAGAAGCCGCGCTTGACGTCCGGCGGCATGTGGTCGGCCACCGCGGCATACGCCTGCGTCATGTCGCCGTCTTTCTGGCGCACGAAGTCGAACGTGGTCAGCGTCGGATCGACCACGGTCTTGTGCTGCGCGAGGAACGCGATGTAGTCCTGCACCGGCTTGCTGTCGAAGTCCATCGTGCCGACTTTTTCCGCCGGCAGGTAGAAGCGTTCCAGCGTGCGCGTGTCGGTCTTGTCGGTGACCAGGAAATTGAGCAGCACCTGGTTGATGTGCTGGATCTCGTCGTAACCCTGCTCCACCGCCTCGTGCGCGCGCAGCCACACCGGAATGTGTCCGCTCACGCGCATGCCCTTGCTGTGCGCATAGGCGGTGGTCTGCGGCAGGATGTCCTTCGGAAACGAGTTGTAGATCTTGATCTGCGGATAGTTGTGGTCGTGGTACCAGTCGATCGCGTGCTTGGCCTCGTCGAAATTCTTGATCACGAAACCGTTGCGCGCGGAGTTCGGGCTCTCGCCCTCGATGAAGCCAGCCGGCACCACGTGCGGCGCGAGCAGCGTGCCGGCCTGTTCCTGGCCGACCAGTTGCTGCAGCGTCTCGTTGTCGTTGCCCATGTCGCGGATCGTGGTGATGCCCGCCGCCAGATGCAGACCGCCTTCCCAGAAGCTGGTGTGCGCGTGCATGTCGAACATGCCCGGCAGCAACACGCGTCCGGCGGCATCGACGACGTGGTCGGCCTTGCGCTTCTCGTCGCCGGCCTTGCTGATCGCGATGATGCGGCCGTCCTGCAGCAGCAAGTCGCTCGGCTCGCCGAGCGTTGCGCGTTCGCTGTCGAAGATCTTCGCGTTCTTGATCAGTGTCGTGCCGGCCAGCGGGTGCGTCAGGCGCTGGTTCATCTGCACCAGCAGTTCCTTTTCCGCCGCCTTCTGCTGCGTCTCCATCGCCGCCGCGTTTTTCTCCCAGCCTTCCTCGATCAGTTGCAGGAAGCCGGGGAAGATGAAGGCGAACAGGCGCGGATTCTGATCCGTCGTCGCCCAGGCGAACGTCGGCGTGAAGCCGATGCCGGTCAGCGCGACCAGCTGCACCTTCTGTTTCTTGTCGCCATTCGCCACTTCGGCTTCGCCGAGCTTGCGCGAGGTGAGCATGCCGCTCGGGATCAGCGGCAGCTTGCCGTCGGCGCGGCGCGCCAGCGCGGCAAACGCCACCGAGAAACTTTCCGGCGTGCCGCCCAGCGGCGTGTAAAGACCGGGGCCGTTGACGTCCTGCTCGCCGTGATCGGACGTGGACTTCCACGTCGCCTTGTCGCCGCTGCGCGTGAACGTCTCGTCCACCGGCGCGCCGAACGTCGAAGTGCCCTTGACGTGATAGCTGGTGAACGTGCCGTCCTTGTCGAGCTTGAACTCCTCCTTCAATTCGGGACCGCGACCGTTGTCCTTGAACAGGAATTCGACACGCGTGGTGCCGTCACCGTCGCGCGTCACCCACTGATGTCCGGCCTGAGTCTTGCCGCCGTTGACCAGCGCGATGTAGCGCGTCTCGTCGGCGTACGACGCCGTGCCGACGAGCATGGATATTCCGATAGCCAGCAGTGCTTTCTTCATGGATACCCCGAGTTGAGAGAGACGAACGACAGTGCCTGCGCCGCGCAGCCTGATGCATTTTGCAAGGGTCGGCCTGTGGCGAGAGTCATGGTTGGATGCACGGACTGGCCGCAGGGTTTGCAGGGCGAACACGTTTCGCTCGCCGAGCGTTACATAAACACCATCCCCACCTCGGCCCTGTCCGCAATTGCGCCGCGCAAATAGCTCAGGGATGCACGCTGCCCCACGCCGGACTGTCCGACTCCATCAGGGTCAGGAATTGCTGCAGGGTCTCGGCATTGGTCGTGATACCCGGCAGGAAAAACAGCACGTGGCCGCTGCCGCCGAATGTGAAGTACGCCAGATTGGGGTTGAGCACCGGATCAAAGCGCGTTGCCTCGAGTTCATTCAGGCCGGTCGTGAACTGCGCGGAGGTGATGCCGAAATAATTTGGCAGCACCGAATCGGCCGTGTACGACAGCAACGCGCCGCGGCTGTTCGGCAACGCGGCCGAATAGAAACTGAAGATCGCATCGAGTGCGGTGACGCACGCGGTGCAGTCGACTGGCAGCGTCGCGGCGAGATTCCACACGACGTATTCGCCTGCATCCGCGCCATTGCCCAGGGCGAGAATATCCGTCGGCATCATCACGCCCGAGTCGTCGATCATGTCGACACGCACGTCGCCGAACGCGCGCTGCGTCTGCCACCAGTTCAACGTCGCGCCGAACCCGCCGGCGCTGCTGCCGCTGATCACGATGCGCCCGGCAGTTCGAAATGTCGGATAGAGCCGGCTCAGGTATGCCTTCATGTTGTCGAAGCCGACGAAGTGCGCCGTGTGCGTGCCGATGCCAACGACATTGCTGCCCGCATGCACGTCGCCGGTGCAATACGGCACGTACACGTAGCTGTAGTCCTTGAACGGATTGGCCGCGCTGTTGCGGTCGAAGAACCCGCCCGGCTTGGCCAGGTATGCCGTGCTCGCGGATTCCAGCGCAAATTGCGCGGCGCCGTAGCCGCTGTTGAAGTTCGCCGCGGTTTGCAGCGTATAGCAGGTCTGTTCGTCGAAACAGGCGCCGCCGCCTTGCAGGTAGATCAGTACGCGGTTGCCGGTGGATGAAGGATTGATGCCGATGCCGACACTGGAACCGTCGCCACAATACGCATTGTCGAACGGCACCCAGCTCCAGCTGCCGGCTGTCGCCACGATCGCCGCTTCGAAGGAATCCTTGTGGATGACATCGGCCACCGCCTGCGCGTGCGCCGCGGCCGCCAGCAGCACGGCGCCGCACCCCAGATCACGGACAACGCGCATGACGCTTCTCCGTTGCAGCGCTGACGCGGACGATACGTCAAAGTGCAGGCTAGCGCATGTGCGGCGGCGCTAAGCGTCCGCCGCCCGGGCGGCTATGCCTTTGCGGCAGCAACGTCGCGGAAATACACTTCGACCTTGCCCTTGTGCGTGAAGGTCAGCGCGCGGCCGCGACGATCCACCTTGTTGCCGACCGCGAGCCGCACCCAGCCCTCGCTCACGCAATACTCTTCGACATTGTTGCGCTCCTCGCCGTTGAAGCGCACGCCGATGCCGCGCGCGAGCAGCGCCTCGTCATAGAACTTGCTGCGCGGATCGGAGCACAGACGGTCGGGCGGCGTGTCGGACATGGGCAGATCCTGGATTGTCGGAGGCGCAAATGATAGCGGCTGATCGGACGCTGTGCACCGCTGCGAGCCGCGCGCCGCCCTGTGGCGCGCGCGGCGCCGCCGCTTCCAGCAACGTCCCGTCCCCGCTGGTTTACTTGGGAATCGATACGTCCTATTCGAATCCCGCCGCAAAGACGCGGTCGGTCCCGAGCAGCGTGCCCACGATCAGCGCCGGCGCCGCGATCGGCGGCACCGGCGGAGCTGGATCGAGCGGCACGATCAACGCCACCACGCCGCCGGTCAAGGTGCGGCTCGATACATCGTAGCTTCCCGTTTGCTCGACTGTGGCGCCGGGAGCCGCGAGCGCAAAGAACACATCGGCGCTGATCGGGGTCGCGGCGGGATCCTCGAACGTCGCGCCGGTGGAATCGAGCGTGTTGCCGAGCACGTCGAGCAACGGCCGGGCGATTGCCGCGACCGGCCCGCCGATACGCACGTCGGCGAGATCGGGCGCACCGCGCAGGCGCGCGCGCGTCGCGAACAGGTCGCCATTGCGGTCCTGGTAGCCGCGCACCTCAACCTGACGATCCTGTGCGATGCCGCCCGCGTAGATGCCGTCCTGATCGCGCAGCTGTGCACTGCGCGTTACCGTGTTGCCGAGCAGACTCACCGTACCTTCCGGCCCGCTCGTCACGCCGGCGGGTGTGACCGGTCCTTCCAGGCGGATCATCGGCGCCGCAAACTGGATGGCGGCGGCGGCGAACTGCAGGTTGTTGCCGAACGTGCCATCGACTTCGATCGCGGCACCGGGCACGAGATCGCCACTGCTGCCGTAGCGGAACACGGTCGCGGCATCGTAGCTGACCACGTACGGTCCGAACTGGAATGAACCCGGCGCCAGCGCTTCGCCCACGACGCCGTTGAGCGCGCCGAGTGCGCCGGGCGATCCGATCGGAACCGGCGCGGTGCAGCGCAGCGATTGCACATTGTGCAGGACCGACGCCTCGCCAAACGGCGCATTCGCGCTGGCGCGGATTTCGACGAACTGGCCGGGTGCTAGCGCGACACCGCAGGCAATCGGCGTGACGCCGGCCAGATCGACCTGTTGCGGCCCGAGCGCCAGCATCGCCGGGGCCGCGGCGCTGACATAGCCGGACAGCAACCAGCGTGGCGACGGCACCGGCAGGAATTCGACGAACGACGCAACCAAGCTATTGTTGGTGTCGACATAGCCGCTGACGTCAACGTTGTCGCCGATCTGCAGGTTTGCGAACGAGCCACCCGGCAACCCGGTCGACTTCGTGTTTGCGTTCACGCCCACTTCCTGTCCGAGCACGCGCAGCGGCGCGAGTGACGTGACCGGCCCGCGCACGACGTAGGAAAACACCACCGTTGCCGCGGCCGCGGCGGCTGGTGCGGCTGCCGGCGCACGCGACACGCTGCCGCTCGCGTAGTTCACCTCGACGCGCATGCCCGGCTTTGTCGGCACCGCGGCCCCCGGCGCCAGCAACTGGTCGTCGACAAGAATTTGCGTCTGCGGTCCGACCAGCACCGCCCGGCCCTGCACATCGAGCAGATCGTCGGCGGCGGCGCAGGCGGCGGCAAGCAGCAGCACACCGGCGACGTGCGCGGAGATGGCCCTGCTTCGCTTCATGTTCGAGCTCGATACGCATTGCACCGTTTCACATGCTACGCAGAGGCATCGGCACGGCATTGATCCGCGTCAACTTTGCCTGCGGCAACGGTGCTCGGCGCGAATGGCACCCGCTGTCGGCCGGACAAGCAGCCGGCGGCGGTATCGGCTCGGCGCTGCGCGATCCGCCCGGATGCCTGATCGGCGGTCGAGTTCAGCGTCTGCGCAACGGCGGCGGCGGCGACATTTCCAGATTTCCACATTTCCACACGCCGCATCACGGCGAAGCGGTGCATCAGGTCTGCTGCCGTGCCTTGTAGTGCTGCAGCAACGTGGCCTGCAGGTTCGGCCAGATCTCGATATAGCTCAGCGCCAGCGCCATCGCCGGCACAAACCACGCGCTGCCGCCGAGACGGGCGATGACGCCCATGGCAACACCGCGCGTGAGCAGTGCGCCGAAGTCGGCCGCGCCGCGCCGCTTGAGTTCATCCTCGGGCAACGTCGCGTAGCCATGGTCGAACGCGCGCCAGAACTGTCCGAGCACGAGTGCGGCAAAGCTCAGCCACGTCAGCGGCGACTCCTGCATCTGTGCACGCAGCTGCCCCAGATCGAGCACGCCCTTCGACGGATCGAGCATCAGCCAGTACGGGATGCCGAACAGTCCGAACAGGATCGCCCAGACCAATAGGCCGCCGAATGCCAAGCGCAAGAAGCCGGTACCCGCCACGCGCCGTGATTCGAGCAAACCGCGGAACACCACCGCGGCCAGAATCGCACCGAGCCCAGCGAGCCCATCGAGCCAGTAGCTGAACGCCGTGAGCGTCAACGACCAGCCGAGCAGCATCACGCCGGCCACCGGCACCAGATTGCGCGCCAGCACGATCCAGTTCTGGCGCTGCGTCGCGAATGCGCGCAGATACTCCGCGAGAGGTACGGTGCGGGCTGCGCGTCGGGCTGGGTTGCTCATGCGATCGGCATCCTGAGGTGATGAATCCTGTTACGCAAAACGACGCGCGAACCGGGTGTCCTGATTCGCCACGGCCACGCCGCACCGCTCGACCATGCTAATTCGCAATCGACCCGGTGCGGATCCCGTGCTGCAGATCGAACGTGGCCGCCGTGGTCGCGACGACCGCGGTCTTTCGCGTCAACCCGAGACGCTCGCGCAACCGATACAACGCCTCGATCCCCGTGCAGTGCGCGCCGAGGATCCGCGCCACATGGAATTCGCGCAGCTGGTCGCGGTCCAAGCCAGCTGCTCATCGCTCGCGTTGAACAAGTGCAGGCCACCGACCAGCGCGTCGACCGGCCGCGGCGGCAGGAAGCTGCGCGTGTGGCGCAGGATGTTGATGATGCCGGCGTGGCCGCAGCCGGTGAGCACGACCAGCCCGTCGTCG
>Ga0157378_10000017_pt1 | contig 139053 bp, 108 predicted proteins | sample M65metaG_FD_115309 | JGI IMG/M metagenome (GOLD analysis project Ga0157378, IMG submission 115309) | Miscanthus rhizosphere microbial communities from Kellogg Biological Station, Michigan, USA - M6-5 metaG | ecosystem: Host-associated > Plants > Roots > Rhizosphere > Soil | place: USA...
CGGGCAAAATTGCGCCCGCTAAAAGCGAGCGAGGCACGCGAGTTATCGCGCGTGTAGATCCGATCCCCTTCTGAGAAGGGTTGATTCGCCGTAGCGGAAGTCCACTGGGCATTGGCATCGGTGTTCGAGCGGTCAGCGCAGAAAGCGACCTCGCCGTCTACGCGTTGAATGCGCGCAGCATTTGGCAGCGCCTCAGCTTCCACCGTCTGTTCATGTCTTGCATAGAACCACACGCCCACGCCGGCGACGAGTGCAAAGACTGCTGCGGCAATTATCCCGTGCGGCCATAATTTGATCCTGTTCATAAAACTCTCCTTACTCTGATTCCATTGTCGCTTTGTTTAGTTCCCGGGGTTTGCCACGTTCTTTCGGCGAAATCGGCATCTCGCCCGTAGTGAACTAGGTTGGAAAGCATTCTGACATTCTGACGCTAAATGCGCTTATACAGGACGGCATCATTAGTCGTCTGTCGGTTACCACACATATACATCCCGCTCACTTGAATCACACTCGGAAACTGTCTTTTCGGAGGTGTTTCGTCAAGCACCAGGTCGGCGCGCCATCGTGCAAATGCTGGCGAAGTTGGCGGCCGCCATGGCTTAGGCGCACTCTTGCAATGAGATTAGTAGAGAAGGAATGACGATTGAGAGGCGACGTGGGCAGTGAAGTCGGCGTCAGTGAAAGCGTGCGGAAGTTTCACGAGCTAGAGACCGAAGGCCAAAGATCTAAGACCTCTTCTGCGTAATCTGCCTAATCTGCGGATAAGTAGTCTGGGATTAGATATCCAGATTACGCACATCGAGCGCGTTGTCTTCGATGAACTTGCGGCGGGGTTCGACCTGGTCGCCCATCAGCACGGTGAAAATCTCATCGGTTTCGACGGCGTCGTCGATGCGGACTTGCAGGAGCGTGCGTGTCTCGGGATTCATGGTCGTTTCCCAAAGCTGCTCGGGGTTCATTTCGCCGAGGCCTTTGTAACGCTGAATGGTCAGATCCTTCTTGGCGGCGGTGAGTACGCGATCGAGCAGCAAGTCGCGCGTGGCGATCTCTTCACTCGTTCCGTTTTCGCCGGCGATGAACGGGGGCGCGAGACGATCCTCGAGTTTCATGAACAGCTCGACTGCGCGCTGAAATTCCACCAAGCTCGCAAAATTCCAATCGACCGTCACGGGCGTTCCGGTGAGCGTCGTCGTGTCGATCTCCCAAAGACCGTGTTCTTCGTCTTCGGCGAGTTCGGTTTTATAGCCGGCTTTAGAAATCACTCCTTCGATTTTGGCCATCAGGTCGCCATCCTGGAACGTGCGCTTGAGCGTCGCGCCCTCCTGACGGAGCACACCTTTTTTGCCACCAAACGCGGTCAGCAAAGCGTCGAGCAGGTTCGCGTCGCCTTTCAAACGACGCGTGGCCTTCTCGCAATAGCGCTTGAACTCGACCATGCGCTGCAAAGATTTCACGAGCGTCGCGCCTTCAATCGGTGTCTTGTTCGATGCGGAAGTCACTTTCATATCGCCGGTCGCCTGCTGCATCAGGAAGTGCGTCATCGACCCTTCGTCTTTGATGTATTCTTCCTTCTTACCTCTTTTGACTTTGAAGAGCGGTGGTTGCGCGATGAAGACGTAGCCCTGCTCGACGAGCTGGGGCATTTGCCTGAAGAAGAAGGTCAGCAGCAGGGTACGAATGTGCGAGCCGTCCACGTCGGCGTCGGTCATCAGAATGATTTTGTGATAGCGCAGCTTCGAGACATCAAAGTCTTCTTTGCCGATGCCGGTGCCGAGCGCGGTGATGAGCGATTTGATTTCGCTGTGCGCGAGCATCTTGTCGAAGCGCGCTTTTTCGACGTTCAGGATTTTGCCTTTGAGCGGCAGGATCGCCTGGTTCTTTCGATCGCGGCCCTGCTTGGCCGAGCCGCCGGCCGAATCGCCCTCAACAATGTAGATTTCCGAGAGCGCTGGATCGCGTTCCTGACAATCGGCGAGTTTGCCGGGCAACATGGTTGAGCCGAGCGCGCCTTTGCGGACGATTTCACGGGCTTTGCGTGCAGCTTCACGAGCGCGCGCGGCGTCGAGCGACTTGCCGACGATGCGGCGCGCGACCGTCGGATTCTGGTTGAGAAAATCCGTCAGCCTATCATTAAGAAACGATTCGACCGCGCCTTTGACGTCGGAATTGAGCTTGCCTTTCGTCTGGCCTTCGAACTGGGGCTGCGGAAGCTTCACGGAGATCACGGCCACCAAACCTTCCCGCACGTCATCACCACTCAGAGAACCTTTGAAATTCTTTGCGAGTCCAGACGATTGCGCATAAGCATTGATCGTGCGCGTGAAAGCCGAACGAAATCCGGAAAGGTGCGTGCCGCCGTCGACGGTGTTGATGTTATTGGCGAATGAATAGACCTTCTCGTCGTAGGCGTCGTTGTATTGAATCGCCACTTCGATCGAAAGCGCATCGGCGATCTTTTCAAAATAGATCGGTTTGTCGTGCAGCACCGTCTTGTTCTTGTTGAGGTGCTTCACAAATTCGGCGATGCCACCGCGGTAGTAGAACTCGTGCGATTTCTCAGGCTCTTCGCGTTCGTCCTTGATCGTGATGCGAATGCCTTTGTTAAGAAATGCTTTTTCGCGCAGCCGCTCGGAAAGCTTGTCGAAACTGAATTCAGTCGTATCGAATATCTGCGAATCAGGTTTGAAAGTGATCTTCGTCCCGCGCTTGCGGGTTTTCCCGGTTTGTTTCAGGTTCGCGTCGGGAATGCCGCGTTCGTATTCCTGTTCGTACGTGAGACCATCGCGCCAGATTTCGAGATGCAAAGTCTCGGCCAGAAAGTTGACGCATGAAACGCCTACACCGTGCAGGCCACCCGAAACTTTGTAAGCGTTTGAATCGAACTTGCCGCCGGCGTGCAGCTTGGTCATGACGATTTCCGCTGCGGACTTCCGCTCCTTCTTCATCATGTCCACAGGAATGCCACGGCCGTTATCAATGACGGTTATTGAGTTGTCGAGATGGATACTTACTTCGATCGCATCACAGTATCCTGCCAGCGCTTCGTCGATTGAATTGTCGACGACCTCGTAAACCAAATGATGAAGTCCGAGTTCGCCGGTCGATCCGATGTACATCGCCGGTCGCTTGCGCACCGCCTCGCGTCCTTCGAGCACGGCGATAGTCGAAGCGTCATACGTTTCTTTTTTATTCTTCAGTTTTGATGTTGGTGTCGCCAATTCTTCCTTACCTTTACTTCCATTGTCCCGTTGGTCAGTTGCCATTACGCACTCACTGATACCGCATTTATGGCCTGCTCGTTAGTCGCAACTCCAGCGCAGACCTCATAAAAATTCGCCCGGTTTTCGAACCGCTCAAAGTGACTTCTCTTTGACGTTGTGATGAATGTCTGAGTGCGCCCGTCGAGGTATTCCAGCAAGCGGTTAATGCGGTTTCCGTCGAGTTCTGCGTCCACGTCATCAATGAGGAAAATCGGGTAATTCTGATGCTTGGAATAGTACACGGAAATCGCCGCTAAATCAAGTGTTATCAATGCGCTACGCTGCTGTCCGGAACTGCCAAAACTGCGTATGTCGCGGCCACCAAAAAGCACCAAAAGATCGTCACGATGAGGACCGATCAGACAGGCGCCCGCAAAGAGTTCTGGCTGCATTCTTAACTGAAGGCGAGAGGTGATCAGCGAACGGTAATCCGTGAGATCTCCTTTGCCTTCAAGGGAGGAAACGTAGCGAATCGAGATGTCGTCGTGAAACAGATTGTGCTCAAGCGCTTCATTCAAAAGATCGACATAGCGCATGCGCCCGCGATGAACCTGTGTCCCGAGATTAATGAGTTGCTCGTTCCAGGGCTGCACGAGACTGGCCAGCGTGTCGAGGTTGAAGCGATCCTCGGCTGCTTGTTGCAGCAGACGTTTCTTCTGCTTAATTACCTTGTTGTAGTCGGCGATGGTTTGCGCGTACGCGGGATGAAGTGAAATCGCGCCACGATCGAGAAAGTTGCGACGAGCTTCGGGACCGCCACGAATGACTTCTAATTCATCAGCGGTAAAACAGACCGCGTAAAGATGCGCTGCGTAACGCGATATAGGTTCGCGCTTACCATTTATCAGGGTCTGTTTGGTGGTGCCGCTGAGCGTGACTTGCAACTCGCGTTCGAGATTATTCCCCGTGCTGACAACACCTTTGACGCTCGCGGCTGATTCGCCGAACTTAATCGTCTCTTTCAGATGATGAGACCGAAAAGATTTGCCGTGCGCCAGCAAATAGACCGCTTCCAACCAGTTGGTTTTTCCTTGAGCATTGTTGCCGTGAAGAATATTGAGACCTGATCCCCACGTTATCGAACCATTCGAATTGCGGAACTGGGTTGCTTCGATAGACCTGAGAAACATCGATGAATTTTAACACAGTGAAGCGCTCGGATTCTCGTGCGTAGACATAAAAAGGGAGCGCCAAAATTGACGCTCCTTTTCGACGAACTGACCTGTCGATCCGGTCAGATTCTCATGGGCATAACGACGTATCGATAGTCGTATTTTTCTTCGGTCACCGGTCTCAACTGCGCCTGTGAATTTCCGTCCTTGAATTCGAAGTTGACCTGCTCTGACCCAACCACATTGAGAAAGTCTTGGAGGTATTGTGCGTTGAAGCCAATCTCAGTTTCATCGCCGGCGAAGTTTGTCGTAATCGTTTCTCGCGCTTCTCCCTCTTCGGCGTTCTGCGAGCTAATGAGTAATTGTTCCTTTGCGAGATGCATGCGGATCGCGTGCGACCGATCGTCTGCCATCAAAGCTACCCGGCGAATTGCCTGATTCAAACTCAACGTGTCGAACGTCGCTGTGCGATCGTTTCCTTTTGGCATCACCATTTCATAGTTTGGAAACTGACCCGAGAGCAAACGCGAAATCAAAAGGCGTGACCCAACCTGAAAATAGACGTGATTTTCATCGGATCCGAGGTTGATGTCACCGTCGAAATCCGACGTTAATTTCGTCAATTCAGCTAATGTTTTCCGAGGGATCAACACGTCCAGAGTATCGCCTGCACCATTCGATCTGCCTGCGGAAACAAACGCCAGACGGTGGCCATCGGTCGTCACCATCTTCACATTATTCTTATCCAGTTCGAACTTGGCGCCCGAGAGTGTGTAGCGACCTTCTTCCTGCGTGATCGCAAATATCGTCCTTTCAATCAGCATTTTGAGAACGGAGGCCGACAACTTCAACGGCGTGGATTTAAAACCCGGAAGTTCCGGAAACGTTTCTTTCGACACGCCCGGCAGTCGAAATTTTGATCGATCACATTCAACTGTTACCCACTCGTTTTCTTCTTTCCGAAAACTTACGGGCGCGTCAGGCAAGAGCCTCGCGATATCGAAAAGCTTTCGCGCGGGAACACAGATCGCGCCTTGGGTGGAAATCTCCTGAGCATCGGCGTCGCAACGAATTGTCACGTCCAAGTCGGTGCCGCTGATGCGAATCGAATCTTCTCCTGCTGATTCGATCAGAATATTCGCGAGTACGGGAATAGTATTTTTGCGTTCGACAATTCCCTGCACAAAGGCGAGTTCCTTTTGCAGAGTATTTCGCGCGATTACAAATTGCATTGATTACTCCTTCGGGGTGGAAACTTCTTCGCCTTTATATCACAAGCTTCGTGAACTACTGAACACCATGTGATCTAAGAAATTGCTTAATACTTAGTAGTAATAGTAGCGCCTGTGAATACTGTGAATAGCAACGAGTCGGGTGCGGATTCTTCGATCAATAACAGTCGCTACTCGTTAATATGGACTCACATGGGCATGTGGAAGTTAAAGAACAACCCTTCAAGCATTCACAGCCTCGATGAGGCGATTGATAGTTCCCGCCATTTCTCCGTTCGCATTCATCTCTTTCTCGATCTTTTCCACAGAGTGAATCACAGTCGTGTGGTGCTTACCACCGAAATGTTTGGCGATTTCCGGATAGCTTTTCTTCGCTAATCTCTTGCACAAGTACATCGCGACTTGTCGAGGAATCAGGACGTGACGAACGTTCGACCTCGCTTTCAGGTTTTCCACATCAATTCGGTAATGCTGCGCCACCAACTGCTGAATTCGGACAATCGACACTTCGTGCGAGATTGGCTCGTTAGACACCCCGCGAAAAGACTCCTCCGCCAGACTCTTTGTCAGCGGAACACCACGCAGCGAAGCCATCGCCAGGAGACGGACCAATGCACCCTCGAGTTCGCGAATGTTGTGTTTCGCGTGACGAGCCAACATCAAAGCAACATCATCAGGCAAGTTGACGTGATGCACCTCGGCCTTCCGCTTGATGATTACAACCTTGGTCTCGAGGTCAGGTGGCTCAATATCAGCGATGAGTCCCCACTCAAAACGCGAATGGAGACGTTCCTCAATCTCTGGGATGTCGCGCGGGGGACAATCAGAGGTTAAGACAATTTGCTTTTGCCGATCGTACAGCGCGTTGAAGGTATGGAAAAACTCCTCTTGTGTTCTCTCCTTACCGGCGATGAACTGCACATCATCGATTAGTAATACATCTATGCTGCGATACCGCTCACGAAACGCGTTGGTTTTGTCATAGCCGAATCGGATTGCGCTGATCAATTCATTCATGAACCGTTCGAGGGATAAGTACGCAATTCGCAAAGTTGGATTCGAGTTCGTTATCGCGTGGCCAATCGCTTGAATGAGGTGGGTCTTCCCGAGACCGACACCGCCGTAAAGATAGAGTGGGTTATATGTCCGACCTGGCGACTCGGCAACCGCCATAGCCGCTGCATGAGCCAGCCGATTGCACGAAGCGACTACAAAGTCACCGAAGGTATACTTCGCATTCAAGCGAAAGACATCTGAAAAGCGAACCTCAGGACCATCTGATTCGACCAACGGCAACGCCGAGACTGATTCAGATGCCGAAGAAAGCGGTGCAGCGACGGCTGCCGCGCCAGACGTGTTGGAGTTCGTTTGCCACTCGATGCGTAGGGCTCCAAGCTGGGACTCATCGAGGGATTGCCGAAGCGGTTCGGCGTACTTCGAAAGAATGCAATCACGCACGACCTCATTAGGTGCGGCAATGCTGAGGACACCCTCCTGAGCGCCACGTTGGAAACGTAGTGGTTGGAACCACGTTTGGAATGCCTGGTCAGTTAGCTTGCTCTGAATTGCCTGAAAGAAGGGTTGCCACTGAGCGTCTGTATGTCCGGTGTACATTTGGGGAAATAACGCACACTACTTAGTACAACACGGGAGTCTGCTGCCCCAAGTCAAGCCTGCGAATTATCGAAGGGCGAACCTACCATAACGGTAAAAGCTTGGGCAAGAAAAACAGGTGACAAGTTTCAAGGGTGGCTCAAAGTCTTTCAAATCGAGAAAGGCGGCGGATTGGTGACGAGCGCACCTTAGTTGAGGGAAACGAGCTTTGTTTCGGTCAAGCGAGCATCTATCCTCGGAGAGGTCCGATGTCTGTATTGGGAGAGAGCCAATATCTGTATTGCACTTAGTAGCACAACACGTGTTACACCGAACTAGACGCGGACGCGCTAAGAGGTTGATGGGAATCTGTGAGTAAGTCGTAGAGTCGAGTAAGGTCTTCGTTGCTGTAAAACTCGATTTCAATCCGGCCGGCCGAACCGGGCTTCTGGGCGACGATGCGAACCTGCGTTCCAAAGCGACGCCGGAGCTTGGCTTCAGCGGATCTAAGGTTTGGATCGATCTGTTGCACTTGGGGCGTGACTGCCGTTCGCTCTTGCGTGTTGAGGCTCCGAATTCGGTTTTCAGTCTCTCGGACTGACCAATTGTTTTTGTGGATTCGCTGGGCAAGCCGTCTTTGGAGCTGCGGATCTGCGATGCCCAATAGCGCACGAGCATGACCGAAAGTTAACTTTTCCTGTTCGAGCAAAGATTGGATTTCGTTCGGTAATTTTAGAATGCGAAGATAATTGGTAATGAAGGTGCGGTCCCTGCCCACGCGTTGAGCAACTTCTTCTTGCGTTAACCCCAACGTTTCTATCAACCGCCTATAGGCATTCGCCTCTTCGATCGCATTCAATTCTTGTCGTTGAATATTCTCGATGAGCGCCAACTCCAGGAGGTTCTCGTCAGGTATCTCGCGAACGATCGCCGGGACGCGGGTTAGACCCGCCATCTGAGCGGCTCTCCACCGCCGCTCTCCGGCGACGAGTTCGTAGAGACCTCCGCGGCGGCGCACCAGCAGCGGCTGGATAATTCCCGTCGCGCGGATAGATTGCGCGAGCTCCTGCAGCTTCGCTGCGTCGAATGTATTACGCGGCTGCTGCTCGCCCGGCCGAATTAAGTCAATCTCTATTTCCCGCAGTTCTTCATTGTCCTGCGGCGACGGCGCTGTGGAGATCAGCGCGCTCAGCCCCCTGCCCAACGGCTTCCTGTTCATGGGCCAACACCTCCTCTGCGAGTTGGAAATAGCTTTCGGCGCCGCGAGACCGCGGGTCGTAATGAATCACGGGTTTGCCATGACTTGGCGCTTCGGCCAAGCGAACATTCCGGGGAATAACCGTCTTCAAAATAAGATTGCCGTAGAAACTTCGTAAGTCGGTCGCGACTGCTGACGATAAGTTTATGCGATCGTCATACATCGTAAGCAGCAAGCCCTCGATCCGCAGCGTTGGATTAACCGCTCGACGGATTGATGTCAGCGTATTGAAGAGCTCCGTGACGCCCTCGAGTGCGTAGTATTCGCACTGAACAGGCACTAACAGCGAATCCGCGGCGGCTAGCGCGTTGAGGGTCAAGAGATTGAGCGCGGGGGGACAATCGACGATGATGTAGTCGTAATCGTCCTTTGCGTGTGTCAGCGACTCTCGTAACAGGAACTCCCGCTCGGGGATGTCAATCAACTCAATCTCAGCGCCGGCGAGGTTCCGATCCGAAGGTACAAGGTCGACACCGAAGTCCGTATGAATTATCAAATCTTTGAGCGAGTCGCGCAGGACAAGCGCGTGATAAGCATTGCGGGGAATTACGTTGCGGGCTACACCAAGCCCTGAAGTAGCATTGGCCTGGGGATCAATGTCGAACAGCAAAACACGCCTTCCAGCTTTTGCAATGGCCGCCGAGAGATTGACGGCGGTGGTAGTTTTCCCAACCCCACCTTTCTGATTCGCAATGGCGATTGTCTTTCCCATCGAGCCGGCCGCCGACAAATTTAAGGTGATACCTTAACACAGAAGGCACGGGATGCCTACGTTTTCGTTTTAAAACGACAAAGCCGACGGCGGGCGTTTCACGTGTAACGTTGCAGAGCTCGGGGCCGCTCCGCCCCCGACGTTACACGTGAAACACCGGAATGGTGATTCGGTTATGCGCTTAAATGCTGGGCTCGATGCGCGGTGAGGTAAACGAGCAAGTTGGAAAGAGCGGCCGGAGTAAGCCCCGGGACTCTCCTCGCGTCGCCAAAGCTGCGAGGTCGTACACGCTCAAGGCGCTCAATCATCTCATGCGAGAGACTGCCGACGGCCTTGAATGAGAGGTTCTCAGGAATCGCCAGGGCGTCGTGCTGGCGCAGACGGCGACTGGTCTGATTTTGCGAATCCAAATAGCCGGCATAAAGATAATCGGCCAACGCTGTTTCAATGTCCCTAGGTTGGAGATCGCCTCGCTCGGATTCGTCAAGCAACCTGTTAATTTCATCAACTGTGATATTCGGCCGCAACACAAGCTGACCAAGCGTTATCGAATCAGCCAGTTCCTGCCCAGTTACTCGCTGCAGGTGTTCATAAACTGGGTCGCCACGCTTGATCTTCTTCGAAGCGAACAGTCCGCGAATCTTCGCCAAGCGCTCTCTTCGCTTGTTGAAACGATCCCACTCACTATCGCCGACGAGGCCCAGCTCTCGACCCTTGGGCTCGAGCCGTTCGTCAGCATTGTCGTGCCGTAAAGACAGACGATGTTCGGATCGTGAGGTAAACATCCGATAAGGTTCGTCTACTCCCTGCGTGATCAAGTCGTCGATTAAGACGCCGATGTATGACTCCTCGCGATGGATTCTAAACGGCAATCGACCAATTGTGGTCAGACCAGCGTTGATGCCGGCGATCAATCCTTGGCAAGCAGCCTCCTCGTAGCCAGTGGTCCCATTGATCTGCCCGGCGAGAAAAAGGCCCCTGACACGCGCCGTCTCAAGCAAGGGAGTTAACTCCTTCGGGTCTACAAAGTCATATTCGATTGCATAACCCGGCCGGATAATTTGAGCTTCGTCCATGCCGGGAATCAGGTTCACGAGTTCTTGTTGGAGTTGAGCCGGAAGAGAAGTGGAAAGCCCGTTTAGATAAACCTCGTTGGTGCTGAATCCCTCGGGCTCAACGAACAATTGGTGGCGAGTCTTCTCTGGAAACTTAACGACCTTATCTTCTATGGAGGGGCAGTAACGCGGTCCAATTCCTTTGATGGCGCCGGAGTAGAGCGGCGACTCGTGTAGATTGCTGCGGATCTTTCCGTGCAAGGCCTCGTTCGTATAAGCGAGAAAACAATTCAACTGATCTTGTTCGATCTCGTCCGTCGCAAACGAGAACGGAACAGGCCGCTCATCCGGCGGTTGCGGTTCAAAAGCGTTCCAATCGATTGTCCGGCCGTCGAGTCGCGGCGGCGTGCCCGTCTTCAATCTTCCCACCGGGAAACCAAGGCGCCTTAACGCCTGGGGTAGCTCAGTTGATGCCGGTTCACCGGTTCGGCCCCCGGCGTACGTCCTGCGACCGGTGTGAATCTTTCCATTGAGGAAGGTCCCTGTTGCGACGATTACCGCATTCGCCGCGAGCCGCCGGGCATCCTGCAACTCAACGCCGACAATGGTGTCGCCTTTGACGAGCAAATCGGTGACGAGTCCCTGCCGCAGGCTCAGGTTCGGAGTTGCCTCGAGCGTGCGTCTCATCTCGACGCGATAAAGTGTGCGATCGGCTTGTGCCCTCGGCGCTTGCACAGCGGGACCGCGGGAGCGATTCAACAATCTGAACTGAATGCCGGTGCGATCGATGACGCGGCCCATGATTCCGCCGAGCGCATCAATCTCCCGCACCAAGTGTCCTTTCCCAATGCCGCCAATCGCCGGATTGCATGACATCTGCCCGATGAGGTCGAGGTTAAGTGTCAGCAAGGCAGTATTCGCGCCGAGTCGCGCCGCAGCGGATGCAGCCTCGCAACCGGCGTGGCCGCCGCCAATCACAATCACGTCAAAAATTTCGTCGAACGCCATGGGTTAATTCAGCGCAATCCGAAACGGCGATTACTTGCCAATGCAGAATGTCGAAAAGATTTGTCCCAGTATCTCTTCGGTCGTCGTTTCGCCGGTGATCTCTCCGAGGAATTTTAATGCGTTATGGAGCCCAATCAAAATGATCTCTTCACTCGCGCGTTCGCGAATGCGCGCTTCCGATGAGGCGATCGCGTCGGTCGCGCGCAGCAGGAGATCATGATGACGCGCGTTTGTGATCATCAATCCTTCAGCGGCGCCGTTGCCATTGACGAAGGGCTTCAGCAATGCGTCGCGCAATTGCACGATGCCGTCTTCGGTTAATGCTGAAACTGCGACTGCGGGCGCCGGCCGATCTGCGTCACGAATCTTTTCTTCAACACGTGCCGGAGAGAAATTCGGAAGGTCGCTCTTGTTTACTGCAATGACGTGAAGCTTGCCGGAAGCATCGTCGAGCACTAGTTGATCTTCTTCCGTCAGTGGCTCTGAGCCATCAACAACGATGACAAGCAAGTCAGCATCGGCTGCCGCGCGTCGCGTGCGCGCCACGCCGAGCGATTCAATTTGATCGGTCGTCACGCGCATACCGGCGGTATCGATCAACGTGATAGGTATTCCGTCCCACCCGATCGGCTCGGAGATGGTATCTCGAGTTGTGCCTGGAATCTCAGTTACAATCGCGCGCTCGTGTCCCAGCAAGCTATTGAAAAGACTGGACTTACCGGCATTAGGCCGTCCCACCAAAGCAACCTTTAATCCTTCGTGAAGCAATCTGCCGCGCACGAAAGTATTGGCAAGAGATTTTAAGTCTGATCGCAGCGCCGCAAGCGCGCTTTCCATTTCTTCCTGCTCAAGTTGCGGCAAGTCGTCTTCAACAAACTCGAGCGAAGATTCCAGCCGAACGATGATTCGCAGAAGTTGATCTTTCGCCGGCTGAAGTCGATGGGAGATTTCACCATCGAGCTGTCGTGTCGCTTGTTGCGCAGCAGCGTCTGTTTGCGCATCGATCAAATCGCGAATTGCCTCAGCCTGCGTAAGTTGCAAGCGACCGTTCATCACCGCGCGCAAGGAAAACTCCCCCGGTTTCGCCAGGCGAACATCCAGTCGCAAGATCGTATCGAGAATCCGCCGCAGCAACACAGGTGATCCGTGACAATGAAATTCCACAACGTCTTCCCCGGTGAATGAGTGTGGCGCTTTAAAGAAACAGACGAGGGCCTGATCGACCTTTTCTTCGCTGAATGGATCAATGATCGCTCGTAACGTGAGGTAGTTTGGCTCGAGGTCAGCGCATTCACCTCCCGTCAAGTGTTTTAGAACGGTGAGTGCTCCGGGTCCACTGACACGAACTATGCCGATGCCGCCCCGGCCGAGTGGGGTCGACAAAGCAACAATCGAATCACCTGAAAAACTCATGAAGTCGCGGAGGGAAAGCGTTAAGCGGACGCGGCGGCCTTCGGGGTCACGCGCAGGCGACGGGAATTACCTTCGCCAATTGATTCGGTGTGCAGATCCGGTTCGTCCGCGAGCGTGAGATGGATGACGCGACGTTCGTTCCCGTCCATCGGGCCGAACACGAAAGAAGACCCAGTCGAGCGGACCTGACGAGCAGCGTGATGAGCCATCGCGCGCAGTTCAGCCTCGCGAGCCGCGCGATAGTTATCGGCGTCGCAGACGATCCGTTGACCTTTCGGCAAGCTGCGGCCCACCGCCTGATTGAGGATCTGCTGTAATGCATCAAGCAGCTCGCCGCCTTGATTCAACAGTAGACCGTTGTCTTGTCCGTCGATCGATACGAGACAGCCTTGCTCGGTCTCGCTCGCAGACGCATGCAAGTCGAAGCCCGCTCCACGAAGAATTGCATTGGCCAATTCTTCAGCCTTGATACAAATTTCCTGCATCGATTAAGTCGTTGATTCTACCGCAGGCCGCGGAAAGTGACTAACGATGAGGGAGCCTGAACTAGGAAAATCGTTAATTGGAATCTTTCTTGCGAACGTAAATCTGACCGCGCTGGGTCAGGCCGGCCTTGTTCGCAATTGTGAAGAGCACTGAATCGAGGATGTCCTTGTTGTCGAGTTTGAAACTGGTCGCGCCGGCCGCCTTGCTGTCCGGATCGTCGTACTGAATAGTCAAATAGCGGACTTTGGTTTTCACAAAGCTGGCTGGGATGCCGTAGAGCGGCACGTGACTAATGACCGTAGCGGCTGCCGGTTGCACGGAATGGCTGTCGCCATAAGCGCCGGTGATTGAGGCAAAGGGGATCGAAAACAATTCCGTATGTTTGCCGTCACTAAATACGAGCCGATTGTTGTTCGTGTCGACGCTGAGCGTTCCGGTTTTTTTATTAGGGTAGCCGAAAACGCCGCCTTCGTATTTCGCCTTCACTGTGGATGGCGCCGGCGGTGGCGTCGGCATCGGACCCGTTGTGTTGTCCGGAGCCACCGCGCGAGGCCGTTGGGCCAATGCCGCGGCGGCGATAAGCGCAAAAACGGCGATTACGAATGGGGAAGGAAGTATTTTCTTTAGCATGAGAACCTCACTGAATCGATTTAGATGGCGGCTTGTTTACAGACGCAGAAACGTCATTTGCGGGTTGCCATTGAAATCGGTCGAACATGCGTTTTCAGCGTCGCGCGTGACTGATTTGATTGTCAGAAAACGTGTAGCGCGTAGTTTTGAGTTTACCGCTGACGAAAGTGTACACAATGCCTTCTTTCAAGTTACGAAAGATAACTGCTTCTTTGGAATCCTCACGCGTGAAATCTTTGTTTTTGAGCAAGCCGAGCGATTCAGCAGTGTTTGAAGAGTTTTCATGCTGAAGAACGATTTGCAGAACCGTCCCCGCCACATTCGCTCGCAAGCGTTTTGCGCGGACCAGGTTTTGGTCAACAAAGAAAACCGTAACTGTGCCACCCATGACCTTGAAAGTAAGTGGCCCGTCGGCGGTGTCAGTCACCGGCGTCCCGAGGATCTTGAGCACTTCCGCGCGGCTTGTTTTCAACGGCTCGATTCCCCGCCAGGAACCGGCGTTCGCGGACACCGAGCAAAGCAGGAGCACGAAGAGCGGAATTGATGCTCGCCACGAAATAAAGCGTTTCACCGCGCTATGCATAAGCGAATCGTAGCGCAGGACTAGGTTTTTGCAAACGGACGAACCCGATCGGCAGATTCTTTCAAATCGGCGTCGCCCGGCTGCAATTGCAAGCCCTTCTCGTACGCTGTCAATGCCTTCGCATACTGCTTTGAAACTTCGTAGTCATAGCCCAGCATGCGATAAATATTCACGTCCTGTGGCGTCTTCTCGGCAGCTCGCTCGAGCGCGACGATCGCCTTTGGATAATTCTTCGCCTGGGTGTGCGACAGGCCAAGCAAATAAAGCGTCGTTCCTTTCACGTCAGGCTTTGTGGCGAATGGCTCCAGCACCGTCGCGGCGCGCGGGTATTGCTGTGCCCGAATCAATGCCTGCGCCAACAAAGCAGCAGAGCTTTCGTCAGGCCGCAAACGCGCAAGAGTTTCACCGGCGCGCACCGCCGCAAGATAATCTGCCTCTGCCTTCGCGCCATCGCTGGCGCTGCCGCGATTCAGGTAAGCATAGGTCAGAAGAGACCAGGCATCCGCCAGCCGGGCATCGCTCGTAGTAGCGCGATTCAACCATGGAATCGCGGCGTCGAAATCTTTTCGTTCGAAAGCGATTCTGCCGAGATAAAAAAGTGAAGCGGTACTGCGCGGGTTCGCTTTCACGGCCGCGTTGAAAGACTTCTCAGCTTCGGCAGTCTTCCCGGTCTTGAATTCGGCAAGTCCGCGGTAATACAGGAACAGTGGATCGGGAGTTTTGCCTGGACGATTCAGCACGGTTGCCAGCAACGGCAACGCTTGTTCGAACCGTTCCGCGAGCACGTAGCTCTCAGCCAACGCATCGACGGTGTTCGAATCTTCTTCCTTCGCCGTGCGCTGCAGGTCGAGAGCCTTCTGCAAATCATCCGCGGCGTCGGCATATTGCTTCAAATAGAATTCCGAAAATCCGGCGAGCTTCCACGCTTCCGCGTTCGACGGATCAGCGGCGGCGATCGCTTTCGCTTCCTTCGCCGCGTCCGTGTACTGCTTCTGCTGGAACAGTTGATAGGCGTGCGTTGTGTCGGTCGACACAGGAGCCGCGCCTACGGGCTTCGTCGGTGTCACGTCAAGCAGGGGCGCGTTCTTGTTCGCGACCGGTGCGGGCGTCGGTTCAGGACCAAGCAGGGTTTCGGGCGGCTTAACGCGCCGGGGTCGACTTGATTGAGCAGAGCTGAATCCAGCAGCGGCAAGTGCGATCGAGACGGTCACTAGAATCAAAAAAGTTCGATACATTTCACTGATTCTTTCAGATTTCTGCGGAAAATAAAACGGCGGAGAGCAAAGTCTCGTCTTCGGATGCTCGAATCCAGGCAGCCGTTTGCCGCTCAAAGAAATAGGCCGGCGCTTGTTAACGCCGGCCCGAAAGAGTGTCCGTTGGAATGGGTCTTAGAAGTTGATCTTCATACCGAATTGGAACTGTCGAGGATCAAACGATGCGGTTGGCCGGCTGTAATAATGACCGTTTCCGGCGCGTTGATTAAACGCGTTGACGTCGTCAACAAAGGGCGACGCCGAACCTTCATTAAACCGATTGAAAAGGTTGAAGCCCTCGGCAATCAGGTCGAGCCGCACGCGCTCACCCAACCTCACCACACGACTTAAGCGCAGGTCCCATGACATGAACTTGTGCGTGATGCCCATGTTGCGACCCAAGTCGCCACTGGAGAAAACCCCGTTCGTGATCAATGGCGTACATCCCAGCGTGCCGGGCACGCACAACCTGTTGGCAAGCACTGAGGGACGGTCGGTCTGATTCGACTGGTCGTTGTTCGTGTCCTGATTACTCAGGATATTGAAAGGCCGGCCGGATGAGACTTCGACGATCGGTGCGAGCGTAAAGTCCGACAGGAATTTCTGCCAACCGCTTCCGGAGCGCCACGTGGGCGGGGAAGCAAACACTGCGCTGAAGACGAAGCGCTGGCGCTGATCGAACAGCGAGTTTGCTCGCTCCGCACGGAAGTTGCTGTTGTCCTGAGGCAGCAGCAAGGTTTGCAAGTCTGACGAATCGTCGATCGAGTGTGACCACGTGTAAGAAGCAAGGAACTGGAAATTGTTCGAGAAGCGCTTCTTAAGATCAACGTTCAATGCATGGTAAACAGAGTTGCCGTCGGAACTTTGCGCGTTGATCGATCCGAACGGCGAGATGACGCCCGGCGTGCGCAGCGTGCCGGATGCGGCCAGCGCGCCGTTGAAGACAGCCGGTGTCACGGCGCCCCCAGTGACTGCCTGCACGAGGAAGTAGTTCGGCGCGCTCGGCCTAAAGAAATTCGCAGCCGCCGGTAACACAACACCGCCGCGCGTGGTAACCGAAATAATTCCCGGGATCGGCTGGGCCACGATGTTGCTACACGCGGCCGGATTCAGTGTCGCCACTGCCGTCGTATTGGTTGGTAGCGTACCGAAGCAGCGCACATAGTTCTGAATTTGCAAATCGGTTCGCGGCGCATTTATGTCCAGCGGGTGCGGCAAGTGGTGGGCGCCGACGAACAGGTAGCCGGTTGAGATTGACATGTCCTTCGTCAACTGTCGCTCAATCGTAAAGTTCGCCTGGTTCGCATACGCATACTCAAAGTCTTTGCTTACATGAAGCGTGAACGGCAGGACTGGACCAAAACCCGGGAAGGTCTGGTCGTTAAAGCGCATGCGACCGAATTGATATTGTGCGGATGCGGCTACGCCGGGGGTGAAAACTCCCGGTGCGCAGATTGGATTGCCGCCGGTTTGCGGACAAACGGTCCCCTGGAATACCTGAACTGCATTCAATAGTTGGTTCGGCGCCGGGTTGCCCGGAATAAGGATTCCCTGCTGTTGTTGTGCGGCATCGGCGATGTCTGAGTTGAATGCGATCGCGAGCAGCGGATGGTCATAGAAAATGCCGGCCGCCGCACGAATCACAGTCTTGGCGTTGCCCTTGATGTCCCATGCGAAACCAACACGTGGAGCGAAGTTATTTTTGTCGCGCGGGAATCCCTGCTGCACATTCATGGCGTTTTGCGCCGCTAGCAGGTCAGCGGCGGAAAGCGAGATGCCGGACAGCGGATCTCGGAACGGCACGGTCGGGATTTGCTCGGTAATTTCGTAGTCGTAACGCACACCATAATTAAGCGTGAAATTTCTGCGAATCTGCCAAGAGTCCTGCGCAAACCAGGCAACGGGTTTGTTGCCGATGCGGCTCACTGGATTTCCGAATCCCTGAATGTAGTTCGAAGGGAATCCCAAACCATACTGCTGTACCGGAGTGAAATCCGGCGCCGGCAGGCCGCCGACGGTTGGAAATGCGGCCAGCGTCGTGGCAGTCAGTCCCCCGAAGTTGAAGAGGCCCGCGAAGTTTAGTTCGAAGATCGCTTCCGGAATTCTGATAAACGCGATATCCCCACCGAATTTGAAGGTGTGCATACCCTTGACGATCTGCAGGTTGTCGGTCCATTCGTAACGCGTCTCCGTTCTCACCACCGGTGAGAACAGCTCGCGGCCGATGAACGCCGTGCCGGAAATGTTGAAGGCCACGGCATCTCCGTTTTGCGATTTGAAGGTCGCGCGTCGCTCGCCAAAGTTGAAACGAAACTCGTTGAACATGTGGGACGAAAGCGTCGACCCGAGCGTGACAACTGCGCTCACATCTTTAAGTTTCTGAATGCCGGTGCGCGAGAAATCGTTTTGGCCCAGCGACTGATTTTGTGACTCAACCTGAATGCCGGTAATCGTGCTCGGGTTGTAACCGAAGCGCAGCGTCAAATGATGTTTCTGTGCCTCGTCGATAAAGTGATCGACTCTGGCCGAGTTAAACGTCGTTCGGTCCGTTATGGGAAAGATGCGCTGCAGGTTGTTGAGAGCGCGGAAAGCGATCGGTTGTCCAGCCGCGTTGACCGTTCCGTTTGGCACTGGTGTCCCGGTCAGGAAAAAGCGTGGGCCAATCACCTGGCCTGCGGGAATCGCGCCGCCCGGACTCACCAAGGGATTGGTTCCGGTCAAGGCGGTAAGACTGCCGCTTGAGGCCAGGGTCGCGTATTGAATTGCGGCACTCGCGAGCGCTTGTCCCTGCGCAATGTTAGCGGGAACCCCACTGGCAATCAGCTGCCCGGCGGTAGTTAATAAGGTGTTTACGTACGTCGTCTGTTCGGGCCTGATGTTTGGGAAAGTCTGAGTGAAGGGCAGGAACGGTTCTCCGATCGTGACACTGCTGGTCAAACCAGCAGCAACATTGCTGGTGAAGAACCCAGATTCGTGACGTTGTCTCTGTTCGAACGCTGCGAAGACAAACGTTCGATCTGTTTTCAGTGGGCCACCTAATGTTCCGCCGTATTGAGTACGCGTGAAAGCGGGCTTGTCGACAGGCGCAAATGGATTCCGCGCCTGAAAACTCTTGTGCCGGAGAAAGCCGAACACATTTCCATGCCAGTCGTTGGTGCCGCTCTTTGTGACAACGTTTACGACACCACCGGCTGAGCGACCGAACTCAGGCGCGAACGAGTTGGTGACAACTTGAAATTCCTGCACTGCTTCCTGGCTGACGGTCGAACGCGAAGCATTGACGGAATTGTCGGTATTGTCGGCGCCATCGACTTGGACGAGGTTGGAACGTCCACGTTGGCCACCAAAGTTGAGACCGGTCGTCGGCGCAGGTCCAATCGGCCGGCCATTATCACGACCAACCATCGACGACGTGAGCGCGAATGAAAGATAATTGCGCTCGTTGATGGGCAGGTTTTCAATTCGCTGCTGATCGATTGTCGATGAGACTGCGGTGTTGGTGGTCTCAACAATCGTCGGCGACGCACCTTGAATCGTCACCGTCGCGCTGACTTCGCCAATTTCCAATGGCACGTCCTGAACTGCGGTCTGACCTACTGTGATCTTGACGATCGGGAGTATTGCCGTTTTGTAGTTCGACGCAGTGACCGTCACGGCATAGTCGCCCGGCGGGAGATTAACGATCTTATAGAAGCCCTCGTCATTGGTCGTTGCTTCGCGACTGACGTTTGTCGCTGAGTTCTTGGCGGTGACCGTGGCGTTTGGCACGGCGGCTCCATTCGGATCGCGCACCGTGCCTTGCAAGTCGGCGGCATTGCTCTGCGCCTGGGACATCGCGACACTTACGCAGGCAATCACGGTCAAGCCGATTAACAGAATCCGAGCAGAGGCTCTGCGCCAATAAGGGGACGAAAACATTTGTGTTTCTCCTTCTTTAGATCAGGACGCTGACGGTCGCATCGTGTATACGTTCGAGAGTCGAGTGGGTTCAGCGGCGCGGGCCTCTGGGGCTGTTTGGGTTCCCGCACCCGCAAACATCGGGAGACCGCGCAATGAACCCATCGCCGCGCGGCCTTTGCGTGCGCGCTGTTTTTACCGCAAAAGTGCGATTGTGGCAAGACTTTATTGGTGTAGAGTCGCGCCTGACTCCATAATGGCGCGCTGATTTTGAAGGCCTTAACGGCGATTGCATTAATTTGTTGGAGGGTTGCGAGAGTCGGCGACTTCAATGAATCCGATTAGAACAATTCTGAAGTATATCGTGAGTGGGCTGGCACTCGTCGTGGCGCTCGCGCCGGTTTATTGGATGCTGACGATCTCTTTCAAGCACGAAGTCGATCAATTCGCGGTGCCGCCAAAATGGTTTTCCTTCTCACCAACGCTTGAGCATTACGCGGACGCATTTCTCGGACGATCGTTCGGTCAATATTTGGTCAACAGTCTCGTCGTCGCAGTTGGGTCGACCGCTTGCGCGCTCGCGCTGGGCACGCTGGCCGCGTACGCACTCGCGAGATTTCGCCTGCCGCGTAAATTAGATCGCAAATTGGCATTGTGGATCTTGTCGACAAGGATGATGCCGGCGATCGTTACTGCCGTGCCGCTGTTTCTGATAATGCGCGACCTGCGTCTGGTGAATACGCGATTGTCTTTGGTAATTGTCTACACGGCTTTTAATTTACCGTTTGTCGTCTGGATGATGCGTGGCTTTTTCGCTGAAGTGCCACGTGACCTGGAAGAGGCTGCGATGGTTGATGGAGACTCGCGTCTGGGAGCGTTTTGTCGAATCGTTCTCCCGCTGGTAACGCCCGGGCTTGCCGCCACGGCAGTCTTTTGTCTGATAGTTTCGTGGAACGAGTTTCTGTTCGCGCTGGTGTTGACGCAGACCGACGACGCGATGACGTTGCCAGTCGGAATTGCCGGGCGCGTGACGCAATACGGAATCAAGTGGGGCGCGATGAGCGCCGCTGGCGTCGTCGCGATGGTGCCGATCCTCGCGTTTGCGCTCGCGGTCCAGCGTTACCTTGTGCGGGGTCTATCGTTGGGAGCGGTGAAGGGATGAAAAGGGTTTCGGGTGCCGTGCGCTTGTGAGCAAGTAGTATGGTCCGGCGCCTGACACCCGACACCTGAAACCATGGGTATCTCTCTAACTAATCTCACCAAAACTTTCGGCGACTCAACGGTCGTTGACGATCTATCGCTTGAAATTGCAGATGGCGAGTTCGTCGTCTTCCTGGGACCCTCCGGCTGTGGCAAGACCACCACGCTACGCATGATTGCGGGCCTCGAACAACCAGCTGCCGGCGACATTCGCATTGACGGCGAACGCGTGAATGAGGTGCCGCCTCAACGCCGAGACATCGCGATGGTGTTTCAGAGCTATGCGCTTTACCCACACCTGACCGTCGCTGACAACATCGCGTATCCGTTGCGTGTTAGGAAACTGGCGGCGGCGGAGATTCAGAAACAAGTCTCGCAGACCGCAGCGCTGCTCGAAATCGAAAGCTTGCTCATGCGCCGGCCACGCGATTTGTCAGGAGGCGAGCGTCAGCGCGTCGCACTGGCGCGGGCGATTGTGCGGCATCCGAGGGCGTTTCTGATGGATGAGCCGCTGTCGAACCTCGATGCAAAGCTGCGCTTGCAAATGCGCGGCGAGCTGAAGCGTCTGCAACAGACTTTGGAGACGACAACGGTTTATGTGACGCACGATCAGGCTGAGGCGATGACACTCGGTAATCGTGTCGCTGTTATGAACCGGGGTAAGCTCCAACAATTCGACACGCCACTCGAGATTTACAATCGACCGACGAATCGTTTCGTTGCAGAGTTTGTCGGCAGCCCCGGCATGAATTTCATTGAGGGCCATATTGATTCGTCGCCGCCTGCGTTTGTAAGAGATGGTTTAAAGCTGGTGCTGACCGAAGATCTGCTGAATCAAAGTGGTGGACAGGTCTCGTGCACGCTGGGTATTCGACCAGAGAGTGTGCGCGTCTCAAACATGCAAACCGATCACTGGATGGCGGCTACCGTGTATGTTACCGAGTTGATGGGCAACGAAACTTTTGTGATTCTTGACATGCAGTCTCAAAGAATCATCGCGCGCACGCCCGGCGATTTCCGCGCCGAGACCGGCAGCGCCGTCTGGGTCGATTTCGACTTAACGAAGGCGCACTTATTTGATCGCGACACAGGACTGCGACTCTGACCTGAAAATTGGACACGATGAAACTTTCATTCAACGGCGCTACCACGATGCGCGCAGACCTGGAGACGGACATTCGCGCCGCAGCCGCGGCCGGATTCGACTATCTCGAAATTTGGGCGGCGAAGCTGCGCACGTTTCTGCAACACCAAACACCCGGTGACCTGAAGACTCTTTTCGCAGAAAACAAGATCAAGCCGCTCAGCATCAATTCGATTGAACACATCACGTTTCGCGAGCCGCCGGCTTACGCGCAAATCAAAGCTCAATGTGAGGAGTTGTGCGCGATTGCTGCTTCCATCGAATGTCCGTACGTGGTGGTAGTTCCCGGCAAGCTTCCGTCAGAGTTGACCAGCAGCTCCGACATAATCGAAGAAACGGTCGGGGTACTGCGAGAGTTGGCCTCGATCGCCGAACGGCACAGCGTCGCGCTGGCCTTCGAGTTTTTGGGTCAGAAAGATTGTAGCGTTCAGCGGCTGGATTTGGCGGACGAGATTGTGCAGAACGTGAACCGCCGAAATATTGGTCTGGTCATCGACGCGTTTCACTTCTACGCCGGCGGCTCGACGATTAAGATGATCGACGCTCTCGACCCGAAGCGGCTGTTCATTTTTCACATTGATGACGCCGAAAAACTACCACGCGAACAGTTGACCGATGCGCACCGTCTGTTGCCGGGTCTCGGGATCTTGCCATTGAAAGAAATCATCGCAGCGTTCCGTAAGATTGGGTATAAGGCCAACGCAAGTGTCGAACTCTTTCGGCCTGAATACTGGGAACGCGATCCATTTGAGTTGGCGCGTGACGCGAAAGCTGCGATTGATGAGCTGCTCAAAGAATGAATCCGCAGATTACACAAATTAGAACGCAGAAGGCAGTAAGCAGAGCAAACAAAGACCAAAAGCCTTTCTGCGAAATCTCCGTCATCTGCGGATGATTCTATTATGTCGAAACCGAAGATAGGCTTTCTCGGCGCCGGTTATATTGCCGGTGTGCACGCGGCAATTCTGACGCGGGACGAACGGGTTGAAGTCGCCGCCGTTTACGACATCAAAAAGCGTCAGGCTGTGCAGTTGGCCCAATCCGTCGGCGCGTCCGTCGCGCACAGTGTGGCAGAAGTGTTAGCGACTTGCGACGTCGTCTACATCACCACACCGAACACGCAGCATACGGAGCTAGCCATTCTCGCTACCGAAGAGCGCAAGCACATCTTCTGCGAGAAACCGATGGCCACCGGAGTCACTGACGCTCGCCGTGTTCTCAAAGCTGTGGCACGCAGCGACCGGGTCTTTCAAGTCGGTCATAACCGCCGATTCGCGCCAGTGTATGCCGAGTTGAAACGCATGCTGACGGAAAGTCACCGGCCGCATTCTGCGCACGTGAAAATGAATCGCGGCGAATTGCTGAATCCGAAATGGGTCGGCGATCCGAAAATCACCGGTGGCTTTTTGTACGAGACGACGATTCACATGTTCGACATGCTGCGATTTCTGTTTGGCGATGTGAAGAGTCTGCAAGCGATCGGTTCGACCCATGAATATGCAGAGGTCGATGATTTTTCGGTGCTACTCGTGTTTGAGAGCGGGATGCACGCGACGCTGGCTTCCGCGGCGGATGCGAGCTGGCTGTTTCCGTTCGAACGAGTGGAAGTCTTCTGCCATCACGCAACGATCGCGACGCGTGAAATGGAGAGTCTGATTTGCAGCGAAGGCCTGAACGGAATGCAGACTGAGCATTCCATGCATCAACTTTCTAAGGAGGAGAAGTGGGGTTACGTGCAGGAGGATCGAGCTTTCATTGATTCGATCGCAAACGGCACGCCTGCCGCCGTCACTGCTTTTGATGGATACAAGTCAGTAGAGCTTGTGAACGCCGTTTACCAATCGGTGAAGAACGGGAAACCAATTCGCTTGAATAATCAGCTTAGCGGTTAGTCGGCGCTGAGTACGTCTTCACACATTGCCAACGGCCGCCGCGCTTCACCCACACATCCATGTAGAGCCATTTCGTCAGAAGATCCTGACCGACATCTTTGATGGTAATTGCGTCAACGCCGGTGACAATCGCCATGTCATCATAAACCTGGACGCGAACGTCGGCGCTCACTGCTGATTGAACATTTGCGTGACGCGTTTTGAACGACGCAAGGTAGTCGGCTTTCTTTGGTCCACCGACAAATTCAAACTCATCAGCCAACAAGCGTCCGAGGGTCTCAGTGTCGCCTTTCACATATGCCTCGTCCCACGTCTGAACCAGTTTGCGCAACTCCTGTTCGGTGTCAGCCGTGCGATCTTTGCTTGCGTATATTGGAGTGACCAATGCACCCAACACGATTGTAATAACAGTCAGTGCGATCTTCATTTGGATGAAACTCCCTCTCATGGATTGAGGTGGCGTCACGCCTCAGCAGCCTTGACGACGTTCTGCACAGTCGACCATTGCCGCGTAGTTGCGACCACTTTGAAAGCTTTTTCGACCACGCCATTGGGAAAGCCAAACCAGCCGTTCTTCTTCCGCCGCGCCAGGCAAAACGCAACGCTGTCCGCGACGTCAAAGATTTCAACATTCTCGGTGCTTGAAACGAAGGGCAAAGTTGGTTTTTGATCCGGATCTTCGGCAAGAAACACAACCAACAACATCATCTCTTTTGACCTGGTGAATTTCTTGAATGGGTTGAATGAAATCAGTTGTTGTAATTCCGATATGCTCCTCACGATGATGGGGACGCGATAACCCAAATCGGCTTCGAGGGCGGCTTCGATTTTCTTAGTCAGATTTTTTCGGCTCGTCGATCTCGATTCGAAGATCACGTTACCGGCTTGCTGGTAAGTCCTCACGTTCTTGCACCCGGCCGCGCTGAAGATTCGCAGCAGTTCCTGCATCTTGATCAGTTTTTGGCCGCCTACGTTAATGCCGCGCAGGAATGCGATGTAGGTATGCATGGAAATGCTTTTTATTTCGGTTCTAGTTGTAACAGAATTTTCGGTGGCGCGATTAGCTTCCATGCTTCACACAGATGCTGCGTCAACTCCTTATCGCTAACGCGATCAACTTCGATTCCGATCCAACCACGCACGCCGACGTATGGTGGCCGATAGAATTTCTTGGGCGACTTTTTGATGAGCATCTCCTGGATGCCGATTGCCGCCGGCACGGTAACCGCGACGTGTCCATCCTTGTGATGATTGTTGGAAAACATGGCGAACACTTTCTTGCCGACAAACCAGGTTGGTTCGCCATGCGAGATCTTTTCCCACGTTCCCGGCAGCGAGAGACAGATGCGGCGCACCCGCTCGATCTGTTCGCCGCCGATCTGCCGCGCTTTGTCTTTTGCGGCTTTCATCAAACGAAACTCCAGTCGGGTTGCGGGCGCTCAAGCCAAAGCCAGACTACGTAATCAACTCGTGGTGGCTCGCCGCCAACGGTGCGCAACCGCGCGTTGATTTGGCCGCGATGATACTGGCTGTGCAAAGGCACCTGCAGCAGACTTTCGGCGACGCTGATTGCAGCAGGCTTTCGCGCGAGTTCGCGCGTGATAATCTCGGCCCACGGGAGCTGCATCGTTTCGCGCAATCTTTCATCGGTTAGCTTCCGAAAATGCGCCGAGACTTGCGGGTAGTACTCCTGCCCCCAGCTCATCACGGATTGCGCATCATCGAAGGTGGGATAAGGCGTGGCAGGCGACTCTCCGCGCCAAGCGCGCAGGAACGCGTGCTGCACCAGATGAAGGTGATAAAAGAGTTCGCGCAGTTTTTTATCGGTCGTCGCTTGTTCAGAAGCCCGGACGGCGCGCCAGACCTGCCCGTCCGCCCATTCCATGTGGCGATACAAGTCTGTGAGATCCAAAAGATTCATCCGTGGTCCTCGGTCGTGAACAGCTTCACTTCGGGCGAGTCAATGGTCAACTTGATCACCCGATCAAATCTCAATCCGATCTTATTCAGAAGTTTACCCGATGCGACATTGTTGGGTGTCGTAATCGCGAGTACGCGTTTGATGGCCAGTTGCTCCCGCGCATATTTCATGACCGCGGCGGCTGATTCGAACGCGTAGCCTTCGTTCCAGAACCTTTTCAGAAAAGCAAAACCAATGTCCGCATCGGGCAAAGTGTCCCGCTTGACCAGTCCGCACATTCCAATCGGCGTGGCGTCGCTTTTCAATTCGACCTTGTAAAGACCATAACCGTTTGCTTCATAGCTCTTCAATGGCCCATCCGCAATGTATCGTCGCGCGTCGGCAAACGTGCGCACGCCTTTATCGCCGATGTATTGAAGAAACGGAGGCTCGTTGACCAACTCCAGAATGAACTCCGCGTCGGTCTCCGGATCGAGGTGTCGCAATCTTAGCCGGGCAGTTTCGAGAACAGTCATTTCGCGCAATGGTAGTATTTCAGCCATGAATAGCAAACAGAATTCCGCGGTCGAACAGTTCACGTCGCTACACGAATCCGGTTGCTTCGTGTTGCCAAATCCCTGGGACGCCGGTTCGGCGATTTACCTCGAGCATGTCGGCTTTAAAGCGCTGGCGACTACCTCAGCAGGATTTGCTTTCGCCCAGGGATTGCCTGATGGCGGTGTCGCCTTTGACGTGATGCTGGATCATTTTCGCGACATTGTCGCGGCCACCTCGCTGCCAGTGAATGCCGATTTTCTAAATGCATTTGCCGACGATCCGAACGCCGTTGCTGAGAACGTGCGCCGGTGTGTCGAAACTGGCGTCGCCGGATTATCGGTTGAGGACTCGACTGGAAACACCGAGAAGCCACTCTACGATTTCGCGCTCGCGGTCGAACGAGTCAAAGCAGCGCGCGCGGCGATCGATGCGTCGGGTGTCGCTGTCGTGCTTACGGCCCGCTGTGAGGCCCACCTGGTCGGCGATCGTGATCCGCTGCGGACTTCACTGGATCGGCTCGCGAGGTACGCCGATGCCGGCGCCGATTGCCTGTATGCTCCCGGATTTACGACCACGCATGACATCGCCGAGATCGTGAGGACGGTTGCGCCAAAGCCGGTGAACGTTCTGCTCTACACCAAAAACTGCGACCTTACGTTTGCACAGTTAGCGGATCTTGGAGTGCGTAGGATTTCGCTCGGTAGTTCGTTGGCTCGCGCGGCCTGGACAGGTGCGATCCAATTAGCAAAAGAGATTCAGGAAAGCGGTTCGTTCAAATTGCTGGCCGACGCGACTAGTTTCGATTTCAACAAACTGTTTCACGAACATTCTTAAGGCGGTTCGGCGCGTAACGGATAAGCGTCCAAGCCCTCTACTTTGACCTGATCGTCACAAACCGGCAGCCCAAACTTCTTATGAATAACACATCACGTTTGGACGCTGATGCGGCGACTAATGCGAATGCATTTGCACCCAGTCTGCCAACGAAATGAAGTCGTTCTGTGACGGCTCAAAGACGCGAATCTCGAATACCGGATGAATTTCCCAAATCGAACGACGCGGCGGCCCGCCGTGTCCGTTGAAGCAAGGCGAGTGACTGCCGTCAAAAAAGAGCTGTCCGGTGATGCGCACGCGAGTTCCTTTGAGCGGAAGCGGACTGCCTGCAAGTTTGTCCTGACCCGGCTTCTGATGTGCGCCATTCAAAAAGTCAGCCGGATTGGTGTCGAACCGGTTGTAAATGGCGCTACGATGATGTGGGATAATCTCAGCTGTAACGGTTTCGCACTCTGAGGCTTCGCTCGTGTCCTGCGTTCCGGCTTTTGTGCGGGAAAGCGCGATGTGAATGTCGTTCCCCTTTAAGGTCTTTGACGAGGCCATTCCTTTACAGTTAACGCTCTCTCCATCACTGCCGAACACAAATGTGTTCGAGTGCTGCGCCTTGAAGACGAACCCTTCGATGGTTACCAGCGATCCTTCGCCGAGACTCTGGCCGTGGACCGTTATCAGATCAACGAGCAACGAACGATCAGTCGGAAGATCCTCGATCGTTTGTCCGGGATGATTCGGATCGGGCTTACGGCCGAAATGGATGTGCTTGTCGCGAGCCGCCTGTTGCAAAGCGTCAATGGTGTCAAAGTCGATTTCGATCGCAGTGGTGGGCGAGCCCGGCAGACAGAAACGATTCTTTATTAGATTCTGCTTCGCGCTGTCTGAATTCACCGGAGAGCTGCCGCTGTTACCGCAGACTTTATCAATGGCCAGCGCGCCTGTAGTTAATTCCGGCAGCGTGCAATTCATTTTGAATTTCGGCGGCGCGGTCGTCGCGGTCGTCGCGTGATGCGGACGTTGGCTCTTGCGTGTCTGTCCACCTGCTTGCGGCAAAACCAGCAACACTAAACCAATGAGCAATAGTGCGAATTTACCGAGCGATCTTTTCACGTTTCTCATGGCAAGGAATCCTTTCGTGGAAGAGACCAAGTAATGGCCCCGGTTTGGGTCAGCGCAGCTAGCCGAAAGTATCTGCAATCAGCTTCTGGAATGTAACGAGAAAACGAAGTCGGCGTCACTCTATGCTTAGGCCAAATCGATGTCAAACGATTTTTTGCTAATCGCTATTAGCGGATTGCACGAAGGGAATTAGCTGTTGCGAGAAGTAAGGCGCTTCGCTGACCCAGAAGAGGTAATCGAGTTTCGGTTCGTTCGTGGCAAATTTGAGTAATTGCTCAATCGTTGCGCGCTTTCCAGTCTTTCGATCGACATCTTCATAGGTTCCATCTTGCACCGCGAGGCCGGTCGTTTCGATGTTAACCATCAGATCTTTCGTGAGTCGTAAGCCCAGTGCAGCAGCGCCTGTCTTTGCCGACGACGGCAATCGAGCGCACCAGGCGGGCAGTGCGCTTTGATTTGTACAAGGTGACGGCGCACCGCGCGCCAGCGTTTGATTTGCCGTTCATCGTCAGGACAGCGACGCCCCATGAAGTAACGGCAATACCACTGAAACCAGCCGCGCGGATCTTCGTGATAAATCCAGCCGTTCCGCTTCCAAACCGGCAACGGCTGTGACGCATTCACCTTGAAGAAGTTGAGTTTCGGGTCGTGCTTTCCATGAGAGAGCTTTGCTTTACGAAACCAGGAAGCCGGAAATTCCTGGCGGCAGTCAGTCAAATATTTTCCGCCGAATACGCCGAGCTCGAGCATCTCTTTCGGTGTCAGTTGAGGTTTGAAATCAGGGTGAAAGTTCTTGCCGATAGATTCGGTGAGGTAATACACATATCCCTGCTGCATCAGGTCATTGACTTTGACACTGCGCTTGCGGGCTTTCAATGCCGCCACTTTATCACCAGGCATTAGATAAGCTTGCGCGGCGTAAGCGAGACTTGCATCGTTTGTTCGCCTCGGCGAATCGTGAGTTTGTAGGTCTGGGGGCGCTCGAGCATCTCCGAAATTTTAGTCACCTTCAACTCCGATGCCGGCTTGCCATCGACACTTACAACAATGTCGTCTCTTTGTAGGCCAGCTTCTGATGCGGGTGAGTCTTCCAGCACATCGCTCACGCGAACGGTCGCCCGATCTTTGCCCTCAGTAGTCAGCACTATTCCCGAGATTGCTCGATCCATCGCATCGGCAAATGTCGCGTTCGGTTCAAAAATGATTCGGTTGCGACCGTAATCCAGAAAGACTCTGAACTTGCTCGCGATCATCTGCCCGATGTTGCCGACCAACGCCCGAGTGGCCATGGCGCCGGCCTTGTCTTGTGAAAATAGAGTAAACGGATTCGCGATCGCGAATTTTCCAAGCTGCAATGACTTCACACGGCCAATCTGTCCGGTGCTTTGACCGCCGGCGCCGCCGACGCCAAGCGCTTTGATAGTTTTGGCGCCGTTCGCGAGCAGATTGTGGTCAGTCACAACCGGACTCATCAACACAAGCGATCCGCCCGAGCCGAGGTCCAACACAAACTTTCCTTTGATTGGTTCGCCATTCAGGGGCGTTACTTCGCCCTCGATAATCGGATGGCCTTGCTGATTCAGTTGGATTGGAATGCTCTCGCCCGCCCCCGAGTAACTAAAGTTCTGTTTGTCGTAAAGCTTCAGGACACGATTCTGATAATCGACTTCGATGACGAATTGCTTGATGAAATCCGAACCAATGATGCCGTCAAAGTCGTGACCAAAACGCGCCGCCATGCGTCCGAGCGGGAACGTTAACCCGACGGGCTGCGAGAAACCCTCGAGTCCCGGCAGCGTCCAGGTTGCATCCTTCACAAACGACGCCGGCAAAGTGTCTGCGCCAGCGCCGCCGACACGAAGCTGTCCTTCTGTTTTCAGGCCAAGCTCCTTCGCGACCTCGGTATCGACGACACAAACTTTGTCGCCCGTATCGAACACGAACGAGAGCGGCCGCGAATTATTAATTCTCACCTTCAACATGATGTGTCGGACTACCAGTTCGAACGGAATCGTCACCGGTGCTTCCGAAGCAGTCGGCGAAAGTTCCACGCGCCTCGCAGCGCTCGGCCTTGAAGGGATCGCGACGAGAATTGCGGCCGCAACCAGCAGGAACGGGCGAAGTCTTCGAGTCATAGCTGCCTCATGGTTTGCGATTGGTCAGACTGATCCTGAGAACTTGAAGCTATTAACGCGTCAAGGGTGAACTGGGTTTCAAAATGAAGAATGGCGGCGTGCTGCTAAAATTTGCGCTTCAGTCGCAGGCGGTGGTTCTTTTGATCGAAAGTAAGCGTGAAGTCGCGCAATACGTTGAACCCGATGTTTGTGTCTGAGAGTGAAGGAAAAGCAATCGTCGGCTGCGGATATTCAAAGCCGCCCAGATGAATAGTGTCCCGCAGCTGCACTTGCTTGAGTTGAATTCGATTCGTCACTGATCGCGCGCCGCCGACCGTGATGGCCTCTGACTGCAATTGAAGCTGTTCGACAATCTCTTCCGGCAGAATAAACCCGGCAACGAAGTTACCGGAATCGAGGTGCGCGGGCAGGTGGATTCTTCCGATCGCGAGTTCGACGATCGGAATTCGGTTTTCGATCTCGAAGTTCAGAATGTCGGCCCCGTTTGCCGGTGGCAGAGCGCCGCGCGCGAGCCGTACTTGCATTGCAGGGTAATCCAGCGTCAACACGTAATCGGTAAACAAAGCGAAGCCGAGAATTCCATCAACATCCGGATAGTCCTTCGTGATTCGCTGTGGACGCACGACCGCGGTGAGGTTGCGAAACTCTGCCTTGCCGATCGTCAAAGAGTCGATCGTAGTGGTCGCGACTTCCCGATCATTTTGACCAGAAGGGTCACCGTTGATTGCTCTACCGCTCAATTTAAGTCTCAATCTTTGGGCAACCGACGGATCGATGTCGGCCTGCATTCCCGCGCCTGTGTCGATCATGAAGATGAACGGCCCTTGCTCGTTGAGTTTCACCTCGACAACGGGCATCAGCCCGCGCATGTGCAGCGGCGCGACGGCGACATTCGTGTCCTGCGCCACGGCCGGAAAGGCGAAAACAAGAACCAGGAAAATTGAGAAGAAAACGACTCTCACTCGCGATGCGATGGTTAAAGAACCTTCGTTATCTAAAGTAAATGAGGAATGGGGAGGAGATTATAGCAAGAAGCCGCGACTTTCGTATTGTTTAATCTAACTTAAGGCGACCGCCGACGGGGCTCAATTGGTGGCCGCCTTAGTCGCCTGCCAACTGACGACCTGCCATTTGCCTTTGCGTTTGAGGAACGTGCCGGTGTTCAAATAGTTCGCGACTTCGGTTTTGCCGTCCTTCTCAGTTGTCGCGACCAGCCGAAACGCTACTACTGCCGCGTTGCCGTATTGCTGAATCCGAATGTCTTCGGCGGTGTAAGTGGTCTTCGGGTCGCCGGGCTTGGGCGCCGGCGCTGAACGAACATCTTTCATGATCTCGGCTTTACCGCGCCGTCGTCCACTGGAACCGGTATAGATGACGTCCTCAGCCCAAAAGCGATCGTGCATCGCCGCATCATTGTGCGATGCGCCCGCGAGAAACTCGTTCAAGAGCTTGGTCAATTCAGCCGCAGCGGGTGCCGCTTGCGCCTGAGCCACGATTGCGAAGGCGATAACCAGAAGGGCGGACCAGAAGAATCTTTTCATGGTGTTCTCCTCGTAGTTGAATCGTTGTGAAGGTATTGAGAAATCAACGCGCGGTCAACACCGATACAGACCTTGAGAGACACCGATGCGCTACTTCCCAAAATCGACATGCAGCCAACGCTCTGATTCGTCGCCGTAAAACGTTGACAAGTCTTCGAGCTTAACTTCTATCGTCGCAATTTGCTTTCCGCTCTTATCCGCAACGTATAGCTTCAACGCATCGATACGCTCGCATAATTCATTGAACTTCTTTCGAAAGTCGCTCGCGTTCTCGTCCGTTAATCCGTAGGCCTCGCGCACATTCGCTTCCAGCCAATCGTTTTCCGCCGTCGGGAACTGCCCAAAAATTTCGGCGACTTCGAAATAATCATCGCTCGGAAAGAATCGCCCGGTTCGCTGATGTGCGGAATTTGTTTTCTCGAGTGAGGAAGAGCCGAGCACCTTTCCATTTGAGCAAAGCAGATATTCTCCACGTGCCGACTCATCACGAAACGCTGTTCGTTCTTCGCGATGCAGATTAGTCGCTTCATCCGTCACTCCTTCACTTGCGTAAGCCGGGTACTGCGATCTGGTCTTGTCGGGCTGCGGCACTTCGCCGGCCACAATCATCTCGAATGGTGAATCGATGAACGTTCCCGTCTGCCCTGACTTTGCGATTAGTTTTGTGTAGCAGACACCTGTTTTCGTATCGACTGCTGAAGTGATCAGCACATCGTCGAATGTCAAAATACCCTTGATTTCAATCGTAATGGATTGGGGAAGGACGGCGCCGGCTGGAATGGTTAATCGACTGTCACGATTTGTCGCGGGGTCGCTCAACCATTCGCGACAAAGCAATTGGATCTGTTTGAATTGTTCTTCAGTGATGGTCTCGAATCCTTGCAAACATGATTCACCGACATTCGGCACGAGCTAATCCTCTAACAGCTTCCCGCCGAATAACGGTTGTCCGGCCATGCTGGTGTAGCAGGCGTAACCGGCGAGAGCTACGCACAATGCAGCGGCGATAACGAAGTCCGTGGCGTACCAGGCGCGCAACTCAGTCGTGATCGGATAAAACACCCACAAGTGTGTGATGAAAAGCGCTGCGCAGAGAGTCAGCAAACCGTAGCGGTATAACAAGAGAATTAGGATCACTGCGGATACGACGCCGGAGAGCAATGTGGATATCGTCCCGCCGGCGACGAGTGTGCCGAACAAAGCTACGACAACCGCAACCGCTGCCATCGCCAGCCGTTCGCGTCGAAGTACAACAACTAGCAGCAGGAACAGAAAGAACATGATCAAGGACAAGAAAAACGCCGAAGTAACTTGTGCAGCCAAGCGTTGGAAGAAGTGCGAGCCCACCAGTTCGGTGCCGGGAGTTGTAATCAGCCCGAATGGTTTGCCTGTCCAGCTGGCGATGGCGGGACCAACTGTAAATGCGACCATTGTTAAGCCACCGCCGCACGCGCCGATCAGGAGGTCGCGGCCGACCAGTGGATCCCGAAAGTCTCCTCGCAATAATCGACTCCAGGAAATAATTCGATGCGGCCATCGCCGTCGCAGGAAAGGCTCGAGCGCGATGTACAAGAGCCAGAGATAGAACCCCGCGAAAGTCGCAATCGAGATATAGAAGAGCCAAACAAGGAACTCACTTTGAAGGGTTCCATTGTGGTGTCTTTCGAAAAGCCAAAACAACAACCGGACGATGAAGTAGACTGAAGCGACACGCAGCGCCCCGGAAATATCTCCCCGGCCGAGGCGCAGATTATGCCGCGCGATTAATGCGCTGCCGATCAAGGCAATCATGAAAACTGTGATCACGAGGGCAATGAAGGTGCGTTCCGTCGTGCTCTGAGGTTGTTGATTTTGCCGGCCTGCGGGATCCCAGGGATAAACGGTATCGAAATAGATTGGTTTGCCATGGAACGCCGCAGCCTCAATGTGGACCTTCTGATCGGGACGCAGCCGATCAACACCATCCCACGCCGCTCGTTCGTCATAAGCATGTAGCGGCACCCAGGTTGAAGGCACCCTTTGAAATGTCGCTAGGTCGTAACCGGCTTCGCGAAACAGCAGGGACCAATCAGCTGGATTTTGTTCGACAAGCTTGTCGGCCTCTGGTTCCCGTTGCGGCGGAACGTGCAGGAACCAGCGCAAGCGTCCATCCATGTCGAGGTAGAGCGTGGTCATGCCGGAGACAGTGAGAGCGGGAAGATCCGGAGTAATTTCGCCATCGCCCGTTTCGAAGTATCGCGGACTGTCGCGATACCAGAATCGATACGGACCGGGTTTGTCAGTTCTCAACTTGTCCCAACGATTAGGAGAGTTGTCATGGGCTGCCGTGTAGTCCAGATAATCAGTTTTGATAGTAAATCCATCGGCGCTGTCGAGCATCGGATCGTTGTATCCCAGATGTGCGATCACTTCGTGCGCGCGGGCGCGCAGCACTTCTGGCGACTGATTGAGCGGCGCAAGGCGATAAAGATGCGCATACCTTGTGACCCAGCACGAGGCTGCCAGCAGCACGAGGAATCCGGCGAACAGACTGACAGCAACTACCGGTCTGAGGGCGCCTTCAGTCGGCGCCTCCGCGACCATTTCCGGCGAAGGTGTCTCGCCCGCCGCCAGCGCAGCCGCTAGCGGATCGCCGCCCGGTAATGCAGCTGCAACTTGTAAGGCTGACGCGGGCCTCTCGGGCGGATTCTTTTGCAGACAACGATCGATAACTTTTTCAATCGAGGGATCCAGATCTTTGACGAGCGATGTCGGCGTCGGTGGGGTCGTGTCGCTTCGTCTTAGTTTGATTAATTCATTGAGTGAAGCGGCCTCGAACGCGCGTTTGCCGGTGAAAAGTTCGTAAAGCACGAGCCCCAACGAATAAATGTCGCTTTGAATTGTTTGTTCGCGGCCATCGATCTGTTCCGGCGACATATAAGCGGGCGTCCCGGCGCGAATTTCTTCATCGGCAAACTCCTCAGCGAGTCCGCCCAGTCCGAAGTCGAGAATGCGCGCATTGCCGTCGGCATCGATCATGATGTTGGCCGGCTTCAGGTCGCGGTGAAGGAATCCGATGTCATGCGCGGCGGCCAGGCCTGCACAAATCTGTCGCGCGAGTTGCACCGCTTTGTCCTGTGGCAGACGCCCAATGCGGCGCAACAGCGAAGACAGCTCTTCACCTTTGATAAATTCCATTGAGAGGAAATGGCGACCATCGATCTCGCCGATGTCGTAAACGCGACAGACATTCTTGTGCGATACCTGACGTGCCACGCGTACCTCGCGATGAAAGCGCGCCAGCGCCGCGCTGTCGGTTGTCAGGTGATCCGGAAGGAATTTGAGCGCAACGGGATGTGCGAGTTTCAAATCATCGGCGCGATAGACTTCACCCATGCCGCCTTTGCCGAGCAGGCCGACAATGCGATAGCGGTCAGCCAGGATTGTGCCCGGTACAAACCGCGCATCGTCGATTGAATCGAGCGAACTAAACGATCGTTTATCGGCAGATTTGACGGATGAGCCAGCAGGCTTATCAAGTCGTTGAGTCGCGTCATCAAACGAAAAACCGCATGACGGGCAAGCAGAGCCTGCGGATGAGAGCGCGGCTTGGCAGCGTGGGCAATTCACGGCGGCGGATTGTAGCACCGAATCGGGACACAATGACCCGGCTTTGAGGAGTGCCCAGTGAGCCTGCTCTAACGGCCCACAGATTCAGCGTGAGAAGACTCGCGCAAGTAAAGAAACAGCGGCAATCCCAGCGATACGCCAACTAACAGGCTCGCGACGATCGGCGCCCACAGATTCTTTACGCGCGCTCTGCGGCCTTCAACAAACACGAACAGCCAAAGACAGATGGCCGATACGATCACATCAACTCCGAAGAAACTGCTAATTGAGTTGGCAAACAGTTGCTCGACAAAGACGCGCAGATTGAATCCGTGGTCACGCAGAAACTGAATCAAGAATGAAAGAGGCAGAACCGTTCCCGCCACGCACAGCAGCAGATAGAAGGTTTTTGGTTTCATTGAATCCCTCCGCAAACGGGAATCGTCTGGCGGAGGGATAATAAAACAGGTCGGCGCGGCCCAGAACAAGCTATTTCCTGGTCGCTTCCCACTTGTCGGTAAAGCGCTCGCAGTTCGCGTGGGGCGGGAGTCGCAACCTTGAAAATTCTTATTGACCAGGGGCCCTGGGTTTCGCCACCACTAGCGGGTTTGCTTCCATCTCACGGCGATAAAAAACCCGTGGTCTTTGCACGCTGCGCTTCTCCGGGTCGGCGATCTTCTGTTCCCCTTCAGTAAAGGCGATATTCAGTCCCAGGCCGCGAAGTTGCCTTGTCTTCTCGTCCTGCAACTGCGGCACACGCTCGGTGGCAAAGTCCAGCCATTCGCGCGCGTTCACCGCGCCGTCTCTCGGTTCATTGTCCGCGGCGGCCGTCTTCAAACCTTCCTCCACCAACGCGTAGGTCAACAACCCATGCCCGAGTTCCGCGGCTTCGAGCGCCGCCTGATAACTCTGCGCGGCGGTGAGAATGTACATGCCCTTCTCGTAAGCGAGCTGCGCCAGCCCTTTCGAATTCATCGGACCGCGTCGTTTCTCTTCCGCCTCCAACGCCTGGCCTGAGTTACACGCATCGATCACCATCAAGAGCGAACTGGCCGCGATGCCTTCCACCGCATCTTCCAGTTCCTGATCGGAAATGCTGTGGGTGAGAATTGATTTCAATCCAGCTTCATCCAGTGCGTTGCGATCACCCGTGTAGCCGAGGTCATGCGGAATCAGATAGAAGCGTTGCCCCTGCGCGGTGCCGTGGCCCGCAAAATAAATGACCACCGCGTCCTCAGGTTCCGCACGTTTGAGTTTATCCAACGGTCCGGCTTTCAAAGTGGGCGGCCCTGTGTCTGCGCCGGTCAATCGACGCAGGGCGCCGAGAATATTTTCCTTGGTCGCTTGTTCGTTCAGCAGCGGAATTACTTCCACGTGATCGAATCTGCCGATCGGCGCTTGTTCGCGACTGACTTCAGTGGCAAAGCTCTGCGCGTCAGCGACCGCATACTTCAGGTTGTATTGCGAGTTCGCGTACTCATTCACGCCGACGGCAATCACCCAGGCCGTGCCCGCGCGTTTCAAACTGTCGGCGCCAGTCAGCAGGAGATTCGCATCCTTGCTCTTCACGTTGTCGTTGTTAAAGGCATAAGCGGTGAGCCGATTCGCGCCCGCCACGAGCGTGATCTCCTGTTCGATTGAATTGGCCGTTTGACCTTTGAGGGCGTCGCCATGCCAAACTTTCACCAGCGAGCCGTTGCGAAATAGACGCAAGTCGCGCGCGCCCGTGCCTTGTTTGTGATCCTGATCGGGAGCCGCATCGGTGATGTCTATCCTGACCTTGATCGTGCGTGTCGAGATATTCTCAGCCGCGCCTGGCCCCGGAATCGACAACTTCACAATCGGCTGTCGTCGATCCTTTTGCGAAATGTCTAACGTGACTTTCGGTCGCTTGCCTGCGAACACATCAGACAACAAACCCGGATAGTAATATTCGTTGAAGAACCACTCGACGGGCGCGACGTTGAAGGTGTCCTGGTTGTAGCGCCATAGAATCTGGTTCCACGATTGCGGCGTGCCGTCGAACAAACCCTCGGGAGTGACCACCATCCATTCGCCCCCGTCGTCGAGCGAGATCAGCGTCAAGAGATGTTCGCCCGTATTCGCATCCCACAGGAAAGTGCTGCCGTCGTCACTCGCCGACGCCAAGAGCCTTCCGTCCGGACTGAAATCCATTGATTCAATGCCGGCCGTGTGACCCGTGAGCGTTTTCAATTCGCGTTGGGTGGCGACATCCCAAATCTTGATTGTGTTGTCGGTGCCGGCAGAGGCGATCAGTTTCGCATCACGACTAAAAGCCACTTTGGTGATGCCCTTGCCGTGTCCTTTGATAAGGCCGAGTTGCTGACCCGTCGCGGGGTTCCACAAAACCAACTGACCCGTCGTTTCGATTTTCAGATTCTTCAAAAACTCATCGCTGTTGGGTGGCGGCTGATTCTTGCCACGCTTCTGATTTGTGGCCTGGCCCATCATCGTTGACATATCGATGTTTGATTTCGACTCGATGCCGCCGCTCGCCAGCACACTGCCGTCGCGGCTGAACGTTACCGAGGAAACATTGCGGCCATTCGTGCCCGCAGTCATCGCGCCAAGCGTGTTGGTGATCATGCTGTTGATTTGATCCATGTTCGGCATCTGGGGCCTTTGCCCGCGTTGCATCTGTCCCGGCGAGGGCAGATTTCGCGCCATCGAGGTTGGATCAAAGCTCTGCCCGGCCGAAGTCGTCAGCGAACGCAAGCGGCTGCCCGAAGCGACATCCCACAGAGTGATTTCGCCCTGGGAAGTCACCGTCGCGAGCGTCTTACCGTCCGAGCTGAAATCAGTTTCCACCGGAGCCATGCTCAAGAGAAGCGTCTGAATCTCACGTCCGGCAACTGCATCCCAAATCCTTACTTCGCTCGAAGGCAAATGGCCGATTTGCTGGACACCTTGCGACGTGGTGTAGATGACCGCCAACGAGCGACCATCGCGACTAAATCGGACGCGCTCGACTCCGCCATTGAAATTCGCGCGGCTCAAAGTCTGCAGCGTCTTGCCGTTCGTCGCATCATAGATGGTTACCGCGCTCGTGTTCGGCGCAAACATCGCGATCAGCTTTCCATCCGGACTCGGCATCCCCAATTGCTTGTCGGTGGTTGATGAAGAAAGCCGGCGGCCTTGTCCTGTACGCAGATCCCAACGGGTGCGTCCGCCCGAAGTCAGTTGCGTTCCGTCTTCACTGAACGCCACCGCATAAGCCATGTTCGTGCGGCCCGTCATCTTTTGGACCTGCTTGCTGCTTTCGACTTCCCAAATATACGTCTGCGTGCCAAAGCCGCTCGTCGCCAGACGCTTTCCGTCAGGACTGAAAGCGGCGAACACGCCGCCATATTCCTGATACAGGCCGTTGTTCGGCACCGTGATCGATGCAAGTTGTTTGCCGCTATCTACTTCCCAAATGCGCACAGCGTAGTTATCAGAGACGGCCACCAGCCGGCCGTCGCCGCTGAACCTGGTGAACGCAAAGTCTTTCTGTGTTGCGGCCTGCACGCGGTCAGATTTATTGCTTACGTCCCAGACCCTCAGCTTCTTGTCGTGGACGCCTGCCGCCAACAATCGACCGTCGGAAGTAAACGCGAGTTCGACGTCCTGCATTTTTGAATCAGGGAGCGAAACCGTTCGTAGTTCTTTGCCGCTCAAAGGATCTATGAATTTGATTTGATCGTTGTCCACGCGAGCAAGCTGATTCCCGTCTGTGCTCAGAGCGACTCCACCACCACCACCCATCATGCTGCCCGGATTGAGATTCGAAGTTTGAATGGTTGAGGCTTCGCGCCACGTCATTGTGTCCCACACGCGAATCGAATCACTGATCGTGACAAGCTTGCGACCGTCGCCGCTGAAGCCAACAAACGTGACTCCGAACGCTCCCATGAACGACCCCGCGGTGCCGTTCAGAGTCTGCACCTCGCGTCCCGTGGTCACATCCCAGACGCTGACCGAGTTGTTCCCACCAGACGTCGCCAGCAAACGACTATCGGGACTGAAAGCAAACACCGGCGAGAGACTGGTAGTGTTCTGTCCGCCAGTCGAAAGATTGCGCAGCTCGCGCCCCGTCGCTGTCTCCCACAACTTGATCGTGTTCGTATGAAATGTCGCGGTTGCCAGCAAACGCCCATCAGGACTAAACCCCAGACGCGTCGCGCCATAAAAACTGTTGTAGCCCGTCTGCAAAACCAACTCAGGCTTCGGCTGTTTTGACTGAGTTTGGTTCGATTGCGAGTTTGGCTGATTCGGTTGCAGCCCGATGTCGCGCTGATTCGGAGTCGATGGTAATTGCCCTAATACTGCTATTGCCAAGGCAAGCAGCAGGAGACAAGAAAACGGAAATGAAAGTGTGCGCGTGTGAAGTATGTGTGACTTGCTTCCCATGATCCTTGAATAGGAGAGAAGCCTAGGCGCGCCCGGTGTAGCTGTCAACGAAACAGCAACACAGAGATCTTGCCGACAAGCGGAGGCAATCTGTTTAATGACCCGCTCGTCATTCAGGTCGAGGGTCCATCTTCAAATCTTTTTGGCAACGATGTCTCCGCTTTTGGTATGCGCCACGAGAGTTCCATTGACGAAGCTTATTTTGATCGTGCGGGCCTTAAATGGATCGTAGGTCGCGAAATCGATGTTCGACTGCGGCAGAAAAGGAAGGTTGAGCGGCTCAATCACGAACGACTTTCGCAAGTAGTTTGTGATTTTCGGCTGTAGAGTGTCCTCGGCTTGCACGTGGAGTTTTTGATCGCGCCATGTGAGGTGATAGAACCCGGCAGTCTTACCGAACTCGAGTCGAATAAATGTTTGCACTCCTGTCTGGTTCAGCGGCGAAGTGCCGAGGATCTCAATTCTAGTCAAGTGGCCGTTCGCTCTCACAAAGTCACTCCAGTCTTTTACAGCCTGTTCAGCTGCTGAATCTTCCGCCGGAATTTTCTTCAACACCTCGACGTCGTTGTTGCGCAATGCCTCTATGTAAGCCTTCGTCTTTTCATTGAGGTCCAAAGACAATTTGGTAAGACCGGGCGTTTCATTTCCCGAGAACAAGATGTCGATAGCTTCCTGACCCCGGCCGCTAATCACCAGAACAGGTTTTGTTGTCCCTGCCCCGACAGCGGCGGTGGTCGAAGTTACTCGAAACAACGCGCCTGACGGAAGCCTGTAGGTGCCTTCGTGCTGGCGCAGTTGTGACCCCTGCACTTGGGCGAAATCCGGCAACTGCGGACTCTTGTCAAAGAGCACGATGTCCACGAGATCGTTCATCGCGTAACGCCGCACGCTGCCCGCGCGAATTCGGATATTGGTCAGCACGATTGCGATCAAGTTGTTTTCTGGAAACCAACGCAGGTCGGCATTCCAACCTTCCGGGACGGCATCTCCGCCGTGGTTAACAAATCGATGCGAATCTTTTTCAGTCTTTGAGATAAACCAACCGTAAGCCTGGTCTCGCTCCGCGTACACAGTCAGCATTTTTGCCCGAGTGTTTTCTTTCAGTAGCTTCCCATCGCGCAGCGCGACTACAAATTTGTGCATGTCGTCAACGGTAGAGAGCAGACCGCCGTTGCCGAGCAGGTCCCACGGAATGATCTTGCCGGCCCACTGACCTGTCCATGGATAACCAAAATCTGTCGGGCCGTCGTTGTAGCCGCGCGCGACTAATCGATTGTTCCACGTACGAAGGAGATAGCCGGTGTGCGACATTCCAGTAGGCTGCAGGATGTTTTCACGGAGATACTTCTCGTAGGGCCGGCCCGACAGTTTCTCGACGATCGCTGCCAGCAAACTGAACCCCGAATTTGAATACGCGCGGCTGGCGCCGGGCTGGAACCCGAGGGGGAAACTGAGGATGCGCTGAATGAATTTTTCTCGGTCCTTGAGAATCTCTCTGACTTCGGGCGTGGCTGAAGAATAGAAATCGTCATAGGCGAGTCCTGACGTGTGCGTCAACAGATGATGCAACGTAATCGCTGATTTGTCCGCCGGAACATTTGAAAAGTATTTGGTGATTTTGTCTGCCGTGCTGAGCTTCCCGCGCTCTTCCAACTGCATGATCGCCACGGCCGTGAAAACCTTGGTGATAGAACCGATATCAAAAACGGTTTCGGGAGTAACGGGTATCTGCCGCGTTTGATCCGCCCAACCATAACCGTTTCGGATTAGAACTTTGTCGCCTGATGTCACGAGCACCGCGCCAGAAAAACCCAGTCCAGCGACTTTCTGAAAATAGTCCGCGAGTTTTGTAGTGACTTCTGCCGCTGGCTCAGGTTCGTGGCAGGATGATGTTTCCGCAGTCGTGATTTTCGCGGAACCAGTTACGAAGGCGCACACGAGAGTAACTGTCACCCATGTTCTGATCATGGCACTTTATAGCACGCGCAATCTGCGCCCGGCTTGAATCAGATGAGCATTTTGTAACGTGGCTATCGTCGATGAAGCCTGCGGTACTCTGAAGGCGTTACCCCGAAATAAGATCGGAAGGTACGGGTGAGGTGGCTTTGATCGGCAAAACCGGCGGCGCTGGCGACCTCGGCGAGGGATGAATGTGGATTGACCAGGGCATCAACGGCGAAATCGAGTCGCAGCCGGCGCACATATTCGCCCACCGTGCAGCCATGGTTGCGCCTGAACACGCGAGAGAGATGGGCGGGGTGAACGCCAGCAGCTTTGGCCACATCTTCAAACCGAAACGGCTGAGAAAAATTATCGCGCAAATAATCCTCAGCTTGCCGCAACCAGGAAGGTGAAGAGACTTTGCTTCGGGCATGCGTTCTCACCGCTTCCACCAGTGCGTCGCAAACCAAACCTTCGACCGCGAGCGTTGAAAGGTCATCTGCATGGCGAAACTCTTTGTATAGCCGATGACCGATCCAATTTATCGTTTCGGTGCGCGCGCTCACGTGTGATTCAAAAATCGCGGCATGATCTGTGAAATAGGAAAAGCGAGGCGCATCCATCCGTACGCTGAGAATGCGCACTGGCCGATCTTCATATTCGACGGCATGAGACTCTTGGGGAGGATGAAACACCAGCGTTGATGGTTGGCGCATTGCCGGACGCGCGGCAAATGTTTCCAGATAGCTTCCGGCGAGTACAAAACTGAATGATGGCAGTGTGTGACTATGGCGCGGCTGGCGCAGCCGAGCTGGATAAAGCGACTCGGTCATGCGGAAGCCCGCAAGTTCGCGACTTTCGAGCGCGTGCGTCATCGTGCTTATCGTAAACCCGGAATCACGGTGGGTTCCAGCGCATCATGCGAGTTGAGGGCAGTAGCCCGACCGTGAGCGAGGGCGTCGGTTCTCGTCCGCGGCGCGGACGTTTGAAAGTAGCCCAGCACTTCAGTGCGGGGAACTGAAGCCCAGCAAAATCAAAAGCCCACTTTAGCGGGCGACAGATTCAGAACCGCGAACGGTAGTGACCGGGTCAAGGGTGCAGCCTTCGCAACAGTTCGGTAGATGATTTGTCGTTCTAATGTTGAATCTTTATCCCGCTCGCTACCACTCGCGGTTCTGTAACTCGATGAATCGCCGGCCTATTTTCGACCATCCGCTGCGCGGACTATCCACGGCTTGCTCGGCAAAGCGCCGAAGGCGCGCCATGCAATAGCCTGGGCCAACGGCCCAGGACCCGACCCCAAAGATTCATCGAGCCGCAACGCGGCGAAATAAATACATTGGCCGATCACATTGCGTGATTTATTTCGCTCCTTCAGAGCTCCGAATTGTTTTGTGTTTCGTTCACCTCGGGCGTTGCCCGAGGCTTTTACATCTCGCGCCTTCGGCGCTTGGCGCGAACCGATGTGATCAGGTCGACAGCAGCGCAACCAAACCTCGCAGGTCACCACTACTGCAGGTGCGGGCAAACTGGCGCTTCAGGTTTTCGAGTTGCTCCGGTTTTACTTTGAAGCGGGCGGGGCCCGAGGCGATGTGACGGCGCGCGCGCCCTAACATCTGCCGGCAATTGGTCGCGCTCTTGCGGATGATGGCCGCGATCTCTTCGTATTTGTAGTCAAAGACTTCACGCAACAGAAACACCAAACGCTCCTTGGGCGGCAGCCGCTCTAGCACCAGACGCAGCGCCGTGGCCAAAGACTCTCGCAAAGAATCGTCAGCCGGTTCCGGCGATAGCTTGAAAGTCTCCGGCTGAAGCGTTTCGATCGAGTCTTCGTGACGCATGCGTGCCGACTGCAAATGATTACGGCACAGATTCCTTGCCACCGTAATGAGAAAAGCGCGCGGCGATTTTATGTGCCGGAGTGCGGTGCGCTGCCAATGCAGAAAAGTTTCCTGGAGCAGATCTTCAGCTTCGCTCGCGCTGCCCAGCATGCGCTGAGCCTGCGCGAATAGCAGCGTTCGATACTCGGCAAAGAGTTCGAGATGAGTCATCGACTCAGAACTTAACTCCTTGAAGTCGAATTCCGTTTTCGAACGGATCAAAATTCCGGACAGCCTTTATCACCACGATAGCCGCCACTCCAGCGACGATGGCGGCAATTATACCGATCTTGGCGCCACGCCCTAAGCCTCGGCCGTTCACCTTCTGAACATCCGCGTAGTTGAACGTCATTGGTTGTGTGATCTTATCGTTGGTGATGGTAAAGCCGGCGTCGCCCGCTACTCCCAGCCGCCCCTTCACCTCAGACCCGTCGCGAAGCTGGAGCTTAACTCGATCCTTGTCGTCGGCGACGCGTTTGCTGATCGCGGCCCTGATTTTCGCGATCTGCTGGTCCAGCTTTGACCGCTGATCCGTCTGCGACTTTGATGGCTGATCGATCTGAGACTGGGCTGCGACGCGGCTCAACGGAACAAAGCACAGAGCGAATCCCAAGGCTAGAACCCAAAGCTTTCTTTTCATTTCCGACCTCCGGAGTGGCACGCGCATCTTGCGCGTGATTTCACGGGCGAGACGCCCGTGCCACTTCTTCAAATTCGGACACTCCCGTGAATTGCCAGAACTTGGTGCGCGGCTACGGTTTTCCGCAGCCGCGACTGAACGATGCCGTGTGCAAAAGCCACAACGGCAAACTACTCGTCTAAGTTAAGGACAAGACAGTGACGTGATTTGTGACAGGTTGTCTGGAGTGACCTGACTTGTAAGCTCAGCCAGCGTGTCAGAACCGTCTTTCTCCTGGCTGATCCGACACGATTTACATGATTTACAAGATTCAGGTATTCAATTAAGCCGGTCGCAGAATAGCATCCTTGAGCGATCCCTTAGGCTTGTACTCTCGGAACTTGCGCTTTACCTGAACCGATGTCCCGAAGTTTATTAGCAGCCCGATTTCAATGCCCGTTGCGGTCAAGTAATTCACAATTTGAACCTCGTGCTCCTTCACCAGTGCCAGCACGGCTTTGAGTTCCAGAACAACGCGATCTTCCACCCACAGGTCAGCGTAATATTCACCAACTACTTGACCATCATACTTAACACATGCTGGTGCCTGCTGCCTGACTAACAATCCTGATTTCTCGAGCTCAATGCGAAGTGCGTTTTCATAAACCTTCTCGAGGAAACCTGATCCTAATGTGTTGTGAACTTTATATGCGCAACCGATGATCTTCTCGGTGAGTTCGTGATCCGTCATACCGTCCTCCGTGAGAGTGGAAATTAATTAGACAGGATTTACATGATGTACAGGATTGGAAAGAACCTTCGCTCCCAACAACGCCCACTCAGATTTTTGCTCAGAACTGATTCTTCTCGGTGAGTTCGTCATCCATCATACCGTCCTCCGCGGAGTGGAAATTAATTAGACAGGATTTACATGATGTACAAGATTGGAAAAACCAAGCAGCCATTTTGATCCTCCCTGGGAGCAGAAAATAATTGACAGGATTTACATGATGTACAGGATTAGAAAGAACCTTCACTCCAACAACGCCCACTCAGATTTTTGCGCTGAACTGATTCTTCTCAGTGAGTTCGTCATCCATCATACCGTCCTCCGCGGGAGTGGAAAATAACTGACAGGATTTACATGATGTGCAGGATTAGAAAGAACCTTTGCTCCAACAACGCCTACTCAGATTTTTGTTCTGAACTGATTGTTTATTCCTATCCTGTGAATCTTGTTAATCCTGTCTATTTCTTTGAGACTGCATAGAGTTCAGCACCAGCAGCCACAAACTCTTCCGCCTTCTCTTTCATCCCCACATCCAGCGCTGCCTGTTCATCGATCTCTTTCTGCGCCGCGTACTCCCGTACGTCCTGCGTGATCTTCATCGAACAAAAATGCGGACCGCACATTGAGCAGAAGTGGGCGAGCTTGGCGCCTTCCTGCGGCAGGGTTTCGTCGTGGTATTCGCGCGCGACTTCAGGGTCGAGGGAGAGGTTGAATTGATCTTCCCAGCGGAATTCAAAGCGCGCTTTCGACAGAGCGTTGTCGCGGTACTGCGCGCCGGGGTGTCCTTTCGCGAGGTCGGCGGCGTGAGCGGCGATCTTGTAGGCGATGACGCCGTCCTTCACGTCTTTCTTGTTCGGCAGGCCGAGATGTTCTTTCGGCGTGACATAGCAGAGCATCGCCGTGCCGTACCAGCCAATCATCGCGGCGCCGATTGCCGAAGTGATGTGGTCGTAACCAGGCGCGATGTCGGTCGTCAGCGGACCGAGCGTGTAGAACGGCGCTTCCTGACACCACTCGAGTTGTTTCTCCATGTTCTCTTTGATGAGATGCATAGGAACGTGGCCGGGACCTTCGTTCATCACCTGGCAATCGTATTCCCAGGCAATCTTCGTCAGCTCGCCCTGCGTTTCGAGTTCGGCAAACTGCGCTTCATCGTTCGCATCAGCAATCGAGCCGGGGCGCAGACCATCGCCGAGCGAGAACGACACGTCGTACGCGGCCATGATTTCGCAAATCTCGCGGAAGCGCGTGTAGAGAAAACTCTCTTCGTGATGCGCAAGACACCACTTGGCTAAAATTGATCCTCCTCTACTCACAATACCCGTTGTGCGTTTCGCCGTCATTGGAATGTAAGGCAGGCGCACGCCGGCGTGGATGGTGAAATAGTCAACGCCCTGCTCGGCTTGTTCAATCAAAGTGTCACGAAAGATCTCCCAGGTCAGTTCCTCAGCTTTGCCGCCGACCTTTTCCAAAGCCTGATAGATCGGCACGGTGCCAATCGGTACCGGCGAGTTGCGAATGATCCATTCGCGCGTCGCGTGGATATTCTTTCCCGTTGATAAATCCATGACGGTATCGGAACCGCACTTAATCGACCAGCGCATCTTCTCCACTTCGTCGTCGATCGAAGAGAGCACGGCTGAGTTGCCGATGTTCGCGTTGATCTTCACCAGGAAGTTGCGGCCGATGATCATCGGTTCGGATTCGGGGTGATTGATGTTGGCGGGGATAATGGCGCGGCCGCGCGCGACTTCGTCGCGAACGAATTCGGGAGTGACGTAACTTGGGATCGAAGCGCCGAAGGATTGGCCGCGATGTTGATGGTTGAGTGAATCGCGAGAGTCCGACAAACTTAAGTTTGTCGAACATTCCAGGCCGAGGTTCTCCCGAATCGCGATGAATTCCATCTCGGGCGTGATGATGCCGCGTTTCGCGTAGTGCATCTGCGTCACGCACGAGCCTTTTTTCGCGCGGAGCGGCGTGCGGCGCAATGTTGGGAAGTCTTCGAGGCGACCTTTGTCGCGTGCAGTTTGCGCAGCTTCGAAGTTCAAATAGCCGTCGTCGATCGGCTGCAGCGCGCGCCCCTCATATTCTTCCACGTCGCCGCGGTTGACGATCCATTCGCGACGCAATTGGGCGAGACCTTCGCGCACGTCGGTGCGCACGGAGGGATCGCCGTAGGGGCCGCTCGTGTCGTAAGCACGCACCGGCGGATTCTCTTCCAACTCGTTTCGAAAATTCCTAGTCGCGTTTTGATCTATTTCCCGAAAAGCCACGCGCACGCCGGGCTGCGTGCCTTCGATGTAGATGCGACGCGAGTTGGGAAGCGGAGTTTCGGGTTTCGAGTTTCGAGTTTCGAGTTCGGCAGCGATGGCGCTCATGATCTTTCTCCGATCGTTCTCAGTGTCTCAGTGGATCTCTGTGCCTCTGTGGTGATGTAACAATCATTAACCAGGACACGAAGGTCCAGAGACACAGAGGAAAAACAAAAACCGCTCCATCAAAGAGGACGGAACGGTCGTGACGGCTGTTTCTCCCTTCGACGGTGCTAACCGCATCAGGTTCAAGGGGTCTCCTAATGGACTCTCAGTCCCGATCGAGATCGGGACTCCCCCGAAACGGATTGATTGTCAATGCGAATCAGATTGTAGAACTCGGGAGCGTGTACTGCAAACATCTGTCGCCCGCCAAAGCGGGCTTATCAATCAAATTGGGCTCGGGAACCCAGGGTGGCGCTCGCTGCGCTCGCTTACCCTGGGCTAAATTCTGTCGCCGCTACGCGGCTCCTTACGTGATCCTTCGCCGCGCTCGCTCCCTGCGCTGCCCTCACTGACGCGCGGGCTTCTGGCACGCTTGATGTCTCAGTATAATCCCGCTGCTTTTGGATACCGAAATTTGCCTCGGAGAAAACTCATGCTCAATCGCCGCGCGCTCGCCCTGGGCTTAATCGCCACGCTGTTGTGTCTGCCGCTCTTGGCACAATCACAATCCGACAAAGACCTGCTCGAACGGATTCGCAAAGAAGAAGCGAACAACTCGCAAATCATGAAGACGATGCATATGTTCACCGACGTCTATGGTCCGCGACTCACTGGCTCGCCGAATCACAAAGCCGCGGCGGAGTGGGCGGTCAAGCAGATGACCGCGTGGGGACTTTCGAATGCGCACCTGGAGCCGTGGGATTTCGGACACGTGGGTTGGTTGAATGAACGACTGACGGCGATGATGACTGCGCCGATTCATGATGTGTTGACGTGTGAAGTGTTGTCATGGACGCCAAGCACGCGCGGGCCGGTAACAGCGAAGGCGTATCAGATGGTCTTGCCCGAGCGTCCAAGCCAGGAGCAGCTCACCGCGTACTTCAATACTCAGAAAGCGAAGGTGCGCGGGAAAATCGTGATGGCCGGAAAATTCAATGTCATCCCGGTTGATCTAAATCCGCCGGCGAAGCGCATCACGGATCAGCAAGCCGAAGAGCGTTATGGGCCAAATGCGAGACCTTTTGCCTTCCCCACGCCTTCACCGACTCCGACGCCCGCGCCCAATGCACCGAAGCCGCTGACAGGGCGACAGATTGACGAGCAACTCGATGCGTTTCTAAAAGCTAACGGGGCCTTGATTCGCGTCAACGATGCCGCGTTCGCGTTTCGACGCATTCGCGCTTTCAACAATCGCACCTATGACGTCACGAAAGCGCTGCCGACGATTGTAATGAGCAATGAAGACTACGGCCGCATCACGCGCATCCTCGCGGACGGCACGGACGTGACTTTGGAATTCAACATCGTCAATCGCATCTATCCCGAAGGCAAGACTTCCTACAACACCGTTGCTGAGATTCCCGGGACGGACAAAGCTGACGAAGTGATTATGCTCGGCGGCCACCTCGATTCGTGGCATGCGTCGACGGGCGCGACTGACAATGCGATTGGCTGCGCAATCATGATGGAAGCTGCACGCATTCTGAAGACGCTCGGCGTGCGACCGCGACGAACGATTCGGGTCGCGTTGTGGAGTGGCGAGGAAGAAGGACTACTCGGTTCACAGGCTTACGTGAAAGCACATTTCGGCTCGTTTGAGAATCCCAAACCTGGATATGAAAAGTTTGGCGGCTATTTCAATATCGATTCCGGAACGGGGCGTGTGCGTGGTGCGGGTGTGTTCGGACCGAAAGACGCCGCGGAAATTCTGCGCGACATCCTGAAGCCGTTCAAAGATGACGGCGTCGCCGGCGCCGTTGCATCGCGCAGCCGAGCGCTGGGCGGCTCCGACAATACTTCATTCAATAACGCCGGTCTGCCCGGCATCGGCATGGGGCAGGATCCGATCGAATACGGAACGCATACGTGGCACACCAACTTCGATACTTACGAACGCATTCTTGAGGACGATGTGAAGAAGGACGCAGTGGAAGTTGCGTGGGCCGTCTATCAACTCGCAATGCGTGATGATCTGCTGCCGCGATTTAAGAGTGAAGAGATGCCGACGCCTCCGCCGGCAGCGAGTCCAACACCGACGCCGACACCGGCGCCTGAACGTCCACGGGGAAGGCGCAGCCCGAGACCGCAGTAACAGGAACTTCATCAGGCTAGCTAGCGTTAGGTTAAAGGTATAAGACAAGAGCGGGGGCAAGCCACCCTTTCTGACGTGAGCTGTCAGCGAAGTTCAGGATTTCTATCTGAACTCATTCTTTGAATACTCATTTTCTGTAAGAATACCTCGAGGTTCGGAAGGGTGGCTTGCCCCCGCCTGCTTAAGAAGATCAGCTTTGACCGCTTGCACTCACTCAGCCTATGAATCGACGCAGCTTCATTGCACAAAGTAGCCTGGCGGTCGCGGGAGCCGCGCTAACGCGCTTGCCGATCGTCACGGCTTCGGTTGCGCCAAAAAAAATCATCATCATCGGCGCCGGCGTGGCCGGTCTGTCTGCGGCATACGAACTGACGCAGTTTGGGCATGATGTGACGATCCTGGAAGCGCGCACTCGACCCGGCGGTCGTGTGCACACTTTGCGCGAGCCGTTCGATGACGGTTTGTACGCGGAAGCGGGCGCGGCGCGCATACCCGACGATCACAACCTCACTTTGAAGTACGTGAAGCTTTTCAATCTGCCGCTCGAGCCGATGTATCCGGCGCAGTTGTCGGCCCTGAAATTCGATTCAGGGACGATGCGAAAAACTGGAATGGACGGCTTCACTGATGCTCTTGGAAAGAATTTTGGCAGCGAACTCGACGGGTCACCTGCGCGCTGGTCAAAAATTAAGGGCGGCAACGATCTTCTCCCCAAAGCATTCGCCGCGCACCTTACCGCCAAAATTCACTACGAGTCGCCGGTCGTGAAGATCGATCAGGATCAAAACGCTGTTCGAGTAACTTTTGTGCGCCAGGGTAAACAGGAAACCATAAGCGGCGACCAACTGCTGTGCGCCGTGCCGTTCTCGCTTTTGCGCAACCTTGAGTTGCCGGCAAACTTTCCCGCAAACAAACGTAAGGCGATCAACGAAGTTCGATACGACGCCGTTACGCGCGTTTATCTGCAGGCGAAAAAACGATCTTGGGAAGAGAATGGTCTCAGCGGCTTTGCCTTCACGAAGGAAGCTGTCGAAGTGTGGCAACCGACCTGGAGCCAACCGGGACCGCGCGGAATCCTGATGACATACGCGCGACCAGGAGAAGCTGAGAGAATCGCCGCACTCAAACAAGAAGAACGGATCAGCTCTACCCTAACGCAACTCGATCAATGGTTCACCGGTCTACGCGGCAACTTTGAGAAAGGGACGACGAAGGTCTGGATGGAAGACGAATGGTCGCGCGGCGCGTGGGCATTTGCGGGCGTGAGTAACCTGCTGCTGTTCGCGAATCCAGAAGGCCGGATTCATTTCGCGGGCGAGCACTTGTCCTTCAATTCCTCTTGGATGCAGGGCGCGCTGGAATCAGCAGCACGCGCCGTAAAGATGATTCATGAAGCGCCCGAGGGCCGCGCGGCGGCTATCAATCGAACCGTTCAGTTTCACCTAGAATCCGAGATCCTTCACCGCACGCTGTAGGCAGTTGTTCGCTTGACGCCAGTGAGCTGCAATTGTGTAGGGAATGCCGGCGACGAAAAAAGCGTCCGAGGTCGAATCCGTTCCGCGGGATTTGAGTTCCGAAACATTCACGGCGCGCCGCTCCGAAACTTTTTCCCACCAGTCAGCTCCATCGCGGAAGGAAGCGAAAGCGCCGATGAGGTCCGCGCGCAACGGCCTATCCGGCAAACTCGACACCAGCTTTTGAAGTTCCGGAGTTATCTCAAGCAAATCCGATTGGAAAGTTTCGAACGGAACGCGAGCCAGCGTCCGACCCTCTTTCAAATCTTCCAGCGATTTGTAGACGATTACGTCGTCTTCCAGGCGTTTGAGCAGAGAAATCGCACGCGCGCCCACGACTTGATCGGCTGTGGCGTCTTCGATGATTTGTGAGTTGCCACGACCGCGGTGGGCAAATGACTGCGCCTGCGCCAGTGCACACGACGAACAGAAGACGAGCAGGGCAAGAAAGACGCCTTTCATCACGGTGGTGCAAGTCGTTAACTTGCGCGTTCTTCGAAACGAGGTCCAACGCAAGTAAACACTTGCGTAGATTCGAATTCGCGCAAGTTAAGAACTTGCGCTCTTTCCGTATTTGCGTTGCAAGGCTTAGAAACTCGCAATATGATGCGCGTTCCGAATACAAACTTGCCACGGAGGCACTGAGACTTAGAGAAACAGCTTAGAAAATTGCCGTGAGCTGATTTGACTGTCTCCGTGCTCTGCGCCTCTTTGGCATTTGATTGAGGTCACCAAATGACTCGTCCACTCGAAAATGAATACGCGCCCGCTTTTCAAGGCTACGTGTCGCACGTCAACGAAGACGACATCATGCCGGCCATGCGCTCACAGATTGAAGCGCTCGATGTTTTGCTTGACCGCGTGCCGCGTGAGCGTGAGACATATCGGTACGACGAAGGTAAGTGGAGCATTCGCGAGTTGGTAGGTCATTTGATCGATGGCGAGCGTGTGTTCGGCTATCGCGCGCTGTGCATCGCGCGCGGCGAGACGCAGAACCTCCCCGGATTTGACCAGGACGCCTACATGCCGAATGCGCCTTACGAGCATGTTGAGCTGGAGGATCTGTTGAGCGAGTTCCGGCTGGTGCGACTCTCCAATATTGCGATGCTGCGCTCTCTCGAAGAAGCTGCGTGGATGCGGACGGGAACGGCGAACGGCAATCCGATTTCAGTGCGAGCACTGGCTTACATTATGGTGGGCCACGTGCGACATCACATGGGCGTTTTGCGCGAGCGATACCAGGTCAGCGGCGCGAACTGAAAAGATGAATAGTTTCCAGAAGCTGCTTTCTTTGCGATCCTTCGCGCCTTTGCGTCTTGGCCTGAGTTGGCTGTTCACGCAAAGGCGCCAAGTCGCAAAGAAACGCAAAGCCATCTTCAAATTAGCGACGCTTATCATATTTGCGGCCAGCCTCTGTGCAGCGCAGCCAACCGCCCGAGATTATCGGCGCGCACACGAACGAGAGATTCTCACAGAGTTCACCCAGTTTCTTTCCATTCCCAACATCGCGTCCGATCGCGAGAACATTCGTCGCAACGCTGAGTTCATCCGCGAGATGATGCAGCGACGCAGCTTGAATCCGCAGCTGCTCGAAGGCAAGTCACCGGATGTTCCGCCGGCGGTTTATGGCGAATGGAAAGTTTCGGGTGCGACGCACTCGATAATTCTTTACGCGCATTACGATGGCCAGCCCGTGGATCCAAAAGCGTGGACAGCTTCACCGCCGTTTCAGCCAACGTGGCGCACCGCGGCGATGGAATCCGGTGGACAGGTCGCTTCGTTGCCGGCAACCGGTGAAATCAATCCTGAATGGCGTCTTTACGCGCGATCAGCGTCCGATGACAAAGCCGGCGTGATCGCGATTCTTACCGCCTTCGACGCACTGCGCGCACACAACGCAACGCCGTCAGTCAACATCAAGTTTCTTTTCGAAGGGGAAGAAGAAGCGGGTTCACCGCATCTCGGCGACATCATCGATCTGCACAAAGAGCTTTTGGAAAGCGACGCGTGGATCATTTGCGATGGCCCCGTGCATCAGTCTGGTCGCAAGCAGGTGGTGTTCGGCGTGCGCGGCGATCAGAACGTCGACATCACCGTCTATGGCGCGAAGCGGCCTTTGCACAGCGGGCACTACGGCAACTGGGCGCCGAATCCGGCGATGACGCTCGCTCGTTTGCTGGCGACGATGAAAGATGCGAACGGGCGCGTGTCAATCGCCGGTTGGTACGACGGCGTTGAGCCACTGGGAGAAGCGGAACGCCGTGCGATTGCCGAAGCGCCGGCTTACGACGACGAAATAAGGACGCAGCTTGTACTGGCGAAAACCGAGGGTAACGGCAAGCTGCTGATGGAGCTAATCAACGAGCCTTCACTGAACATCAACGGCATGAACAGCGGCGACGTGGGGTCGCTCGCGCGCAACGTGATTCCGACGACGGCGAGTGCAGTGCTCGATCTGCGTCTGGTCAAGGGAAACGATCACAAGCAACAGGTCGCACGTTTGATCGAGCACATTCAAAAGCAGGGGTTCTATGTCATCGATCATGATCCGACCGACGCGGAACGGAAGCAGTACGCGCTGATTGCGAAAGTGACGGCGCGCGCCGGTGGGTACAATGCTGAGCGCACTCGCATGGACCATCCAATGTCAGTTGCCGTCGTCGCCGCGGTGCAAAAGACTTCAACGGATCCGATCGTGAAGTTGCCGACTTCCGGCGGCAGTTTGCCGCTGTCAATCATCACCGATCATCTGAGGACGGTAACGCTCACTGTGCCAATCGCCAATTACGACAACAATCAACATGCCGAGAATGAAAACATTCGCTTGCAGAATCTCTGGGACGGAATTGAGACGTGGGCGGCAGTGATGATGATCAAGCCGAAGATGTAATTAGCCGCGGACTAAAGCGGATAGGCTCGTATCAAATACATGAAAATGAGAAATCGAACTATCTTGGCAGCAGAATCCAAACGCGCTGGTTTTTCTTATCCGCGTTCGTCCGCGTTCATCTGCGGTTTATTCTTTCTTGCCATTGTCACCGCCACAGCAATTGCTCAACGTGGCGGCAAAGCCGAACCCAACCGTATTGAGTTCAAAAGCGGGACATCGAGCACGACAATCAGCGACGTTGTCCACAGCGACGAACAGGCCGAATACGTTTTATCTGCGCGCCAAGGACAGCGCCTAACTATCAAACTGACGAACACGCCGGCGAAATCGTCCTGTTTCGATCTGAAAGGTCCTGATGGTGTGGATGTTGGATTGGAGTACGATTGCAACTGGAATTATTCGAAGGTGCTGCCTGCGACGGGTGAGTATTTCCTCGTCGTGTCGAGACCATCACAGTCAAAAGGCACTTCGCGATACAAGATGACAATTACGATTCGATGAAACATCCACAGATTACGCAGATGTCGCAGATAAGACGGACAACCATCTATTCATAATCTGTGAAATCTGCGGATAAGTTCTTCACCATGCGCAAAATCATCGTTCACATCGCTACCAGCGCAGACGGTTTCATCGCGCGTAAGGATGGCGGTATCGATTGGCTCGATCGGCCAGCGCCGAAGGGCGTAGATTACGGGCTGGCGGCTTTTTACAAATCGATCGATACGATTCTTTATGGTCGAAAAACGTACGACGTGGCGGTGAAGTTCGTTGAGGACGGAATCGCGATTCCTACTGACGACCGGGTGCGTAATTACGTCTTCTCACGTCGTCGCCCGCCGAAGAAGATCCTGCCGGGTTTCGAATTCGTCAAAGAACCGATCAAGAAATTCGCCAAGCGACTGCGCGCTCAGAAAGGCAAAGACATCTGGATGATGGGCGGTGGGGGGATGATCGCTTCATTCCTCGATGCAGGTGAGATCGATGAATTCAGCATCTCCGTCATTCCGGTATTCATTGGGGAAGGCATTCCGCTAATCGCGCCGCGTCATCGCACTGTGCCGCTGAAGTTACTATCGACAAAGCAGTTTCCTGATGGCGTAGTGCAGCTGCACTACCGTGTGATCAACGAGCGGCGGAAGAAAGTCCAAGACTGAAGACCTCAAGGTTTGGAAGGGTGGCTTGCCCCGCTCCTCAGTGTCCAAAGTTAGCGGGCGCAAGCACCCTCCCGACCATGAGGTTTTTCATCAATTTCTTTGTCCCTTTGCCGGAAGGAGGAGAGCAACGTGAGACTCTCAGCGCTAGTACTCGCTCTCGTTTTGTTTCCGTCGTTTGCTTTCTCTCAAACCAAGCCTATCGTCGAGGACAAAGGCAACTTTGGCCTCCACGTCGTTAACGACTCGATCATTTGGCACAAGTATCTCGACGATAAGAATGAGTTGCTGCTGATTGGCTGGAAGAACATTCAACTGCTCGATCTGACGAATTTCAAAGTAATTGAAACGCGTCCATTCGATCTGTCTCAGGTTCAGCTTCGTGCCGACGATTACGACTACAAGAATTGGCCGATTAGCCCCGACGGCCGCCGAATTGTGCTGCTGGGCCAGAAGGAAGCGCGCACCAAATCCAAAACAAGAAGAGAAGCAGGCGGCCATTGTTCTTGAAAGTGATTGAGTGAACGTGTGTTGAAATTCACTCAAGAATGTACTCAGATGTGGGCAGTTGCGTGTTCTGAGTCCCGTTAGGGACGAAATATTTATAGCACCTAAGTGTAAAAAACGTTTCTGAGCCCGTTTACGGGCAAAAGGAATATTGCGCTCCTACGGAGCGCGAAAGCTTTGCGTGCAACGCGTGCTATAAACATTGCGCCGCTACGCGGCTGAATCACGCTTCGGCGGGCTTCAATTTCTTCGCAGGTTTCTTCTTTGCACCCTTCGCGTCGGGTGGCGGTGGTTCTTCATCGGTCTTGGTGAGACGGTTGATGATCAATTGCTGCGAGAAGCCGACGATGTTACCCACCAGCCAGTAAAGCAAAAGCCCCGAGGGCGCGCTCCATAAAATGTAGAGCATGAAGAGCGGCATGCCGACCGCCATCATCTTCCGCTGCAATGGATCAGCCGATGGCGCCGGCGTGAGCAACTGCAAGAAAATCATCGAGCCGCAGAAGAGAATCGGAAGGAAACGCAGGAATCCGAGCAGATAAGGTTCGGGCGCCGACAAATCGGGAATCCACAAAAACGATGCCTGGCGAAAATCGATCGAGATCGTCAGCGCGGTGTAGAGCGCAAAAAGAAAAGGCATCTGAATCAGCAAGGGCAGACAGCCGCCGAGCGGGTTTGCCTCTTTCATCAGGCGCAGTTGCTCCATCTGCAACTCTTTCATGCGCGGGTCGGTCTGCTTCATTCCCTTCAATTTTTCCTGAAGCTCTTTCATGCGCGGGGCGTACTTCTGTGCCTTCTTCATCTTGCGCGACGACTGCCACTTGAGCGGGAAAAAGAGCGAGTAAATCAGAATCGTGAAAAGAATGATCGCAATGCCGTAGCTGCTCGTCAGCCGTTGCAGCGCGTTAATTGACCAAAGAATTGGTACCGCGAGGCCGCGACGCATCCACGCGAGAAATCCATAATTGATCGCTTCGCCCAGATCGACTTGCGGTCCACCGGTTTGTTTTATTTCAGCGCTCGCATCAGCCAGCAATCTGTGATCTTTCGGTCCGACGTACAGTTCAGTATGCGTTCCATCCGATGGCACGGGCACCAGGCCTGTGATCAGGAAACGCTGTTCAGGCTTGCCGTTTGTTTTGTGTTCGTAAGGAACGGTGCGGTACTCGAGTCCGGCGATCGGCTTCGCGGGGACGGCAAGCATCGCGAAGTACGTGTCGCCGACGCCCGCCCACTGCACCGGCCCGTCGATCGGATCGCGATCGACCGGTTTCGTTTGCACGGACTTCAGACCGAGCCCTTCGAAGATCCAACCGAACAAGCCGCTGCTGCGACGATCGGCGTGGACTTCTGTGGCCGGCACGCGCCGCGCTTCATTGTTGACGACGCTGATGCCTTCGGGAGCGTAAAGATAAAAACTGTAGTGATCGATACCCTGGTCGCCGATGTTTGGGCCGATAGCGAGTCGCGTTTGCGGCACCGGTTGCCCGCCGCGCGTCAGCGTTAGATTGATGTTCACAATGTAGCGGTCGGCGAAGAAAGTGATGCGTTTTGTTGCGTCAAGACCGGTGGCATCGTCGTGAACGACGAAATCCAGTTGTTGAGAACCACTTGTGACGTTAATCGTTTCGTCGCCTGCATCGGCTCTTGCGGCGGCGACTTTGAAGTTCCTGGTTGCCAGCGCCGCGTCGACGGTCGCGTCTCCCGTCACAATTTGCAGTGTGCGAGTCAACTGATCGGCGGCGACTCCTTCTGGAGGAGCCGGAATCATCTCTAACTTTTTGGGATTGTCTTTGGTGGAACCGGCGGCGTGGATTGCGCGATCGGTATTTTTGTTCTTCGTGATTACCCAACTCGTCACCACTGCACCGCGTGTGTCTAACGTAGCTTCATAAAGCGGAGTGATGACCTTGATCTTGCGTTCGGGAACGGTGTCAGGCGTGGGCGCCGGTGAAGCGTTTGCTTGCGCCGGCGGTGGTGTCGCGGTGGCGCTCGGTTGCGCGGTCGCTTGCGCGGTTGGAGAACTTTGCGCACTCGATTGGGGTGATGCCTGCGCTACCTGCTGATTCGCGTTGGCGTTCGGCTGCGGTGGCTTCACCGGCGGAGACAAATAGTTCCAAAGGATCAGGACCGCGGCTGACGCGACTAACGCAAGAATGAATCGTTGTTGTTGCTTCACTAAATACCTACTTCACCGGATCGTAACCACCCGCGCTAAATGGCTGACATCGCAGCAGGCGCCAAATAGCCATGCCTGTTCCCTTGAATGCTCCGTGACGTTCGATCGCTTCGCGTGCATATTCGGAACAGGTTGGAGTGAATCGGCAGGATGGCGGCAACCACGGCGAGATAACTGCTTTGTAGAACTTCAAAAGGGATATTAAAACGAACCGCATGCTTAGCTGCTCGATTCCCTCTCCCTTTGGGAGAGGGTTAGGGCGAGGGCTTAGCGATGAAACCTGAGATCTGATTTTTCTCTCCCTGGCAAACCACACTACTAAGGCAATAATAGGGGAGATGTGTAGCGCTAACTTCGTCCCTCACCCCGGCCCTCTCCCCAACGGAGAGGGAGTTCACTTCTCACTCCGCGCCACCTGCTCAACGATCCTACGAAATTCGCGAAAGCGAAGTTCTTCAGTCGAACTCAAAAGCGATCGCTTCGCATTGATGACCCAATCGTATCGATGTCGAAGCGGCGCCAGGTCTTTCGGGCTGCGGCGAAACAGCTCGCGCAAAAGTCTTTTCGCGCGCACTCGATCGACTGACTTACCGATCGCCTTCGTTGAAGCGGTGACGCCAACTCGGTGTTCCCGACCGTCATTTGCGCGTAAAAAAGCGGCCATCAAACGGCCGTCGTAGCGCTGCCCTTCGGCATATACTTTTTGAAATTCTGCTCGTGCACGCAGCCGGCGCTGTTTCGGCAGCGCATAGCTCAATTCCGCCGGCGCGTCTTCGGTAGCTGCTGACAAATTCTTAATAATGCGACGGCGTCAGGCGCTTACGGCCCTTCGCGCGACGCCGCTTGAGCACCAGCCGGCCATTTTTGGTGGCCATGCGCGCACGAAATCCATGCGTCTTGGCGCGGCGTCGATTGTTCGGTTGAAACGTTCGCTTCGGCATAGTGACAAATCCCTCGACTAACGAAAACACCAAGCGTAACGGCGCATCGAAGCGATGTCAAGGAAGCGTTAAGGCACGCTTGACGCGTTGGAAAATCGCGTGTTAGCCTCAACGCTTTAACGCATTAGCAGTTGGGTCGCCATGGCTGGGTGTCCCGATGCAATCGGGATTGACTCAGTCGCCGTGAGATGCCGCGCCGCCGCGAAGCCGGACGCGCAATCTGACAAACCATCCCCAGCTTCCAAATTACCAGAATGACGTTTGCGCTCGGCTTGGCCGAAAACTCAATTCAACTTGTGCCCGACGGCACGTTGATTCTGCACGTCATCATCATCCTCGTGATGGTATTCGTGCTGAACGCAACGCTCTACAAACCAATCAACCGAATTCTCGAAGCGCGTGAGAAGCGCACGCGCGGCCGCATGTCTGAAGCGCAGGAAATTATGGCTGACGTGAGTCAGAAGCTGGCGAACTATGAGCGCCAACTGCGGCAGGCTCGGGCCGATGCTTATGCGCTGTCTGAACAGGAGCGGACTGCGGCAATGCAGGACCGTCAACAGAAGTTGAACGAAATGCGACAGCAACTGTCGGAGTCAATCGCAAAAGAAAAGCGAGCGATCGCCGAACAAGCTGACGGCGCGCGCGCGAGTTTGGAAAGTGAGTCGCACCTCATCGCGAGTGAAATCAGCTCTCGGGTTTTGAATCGGCCAGTGAGTGGCTAACGAAATGTTTTTGACTCTCGCCGTCTTTATGCTGCTTCAAGAACCGCCTTGGTGGGACTATCCCGGTGTCGAATTGTGGAAGTTCGTAAACCTGGCCGTGTTCGTTGGCGGACTCGTTTATCTGCTGACACGAAAAATGAAACTTGGCGAAGCCTTCAAGACACGACGCGAAACGATCAAACAGGAATTGTTGAAGGCGCAGCAGGAACGTGATGCGGCAGTGGCGAAACTAAAAGAAGTTGAAGAGCGCCTGGCACGACTCGACAGTGAAGTCTCGAACATCCAGGAGCAGTCAAAGCGCGAAGCTTCCGAAGAGCGCGAACGCATCGCGAAATCTACCGAAGTTGAAATCGCAAAACTTGGCGAATCCGCAAAACGCGAGATCGAAAACGCGGGCAAGGCGGCGAAGCATGAACTGCGAAACTACGCCGCTGCCACATCCGTGCGATTGGCCGAAGAGATTATTCGTCGCGAAATGAAACCGGAAGACGACGCGCGTTTGCTTCAGCGTAACGTTCAGGAGTTGGGAGGCGCACCCCAATGAGTGTGCAAATGATCGCGCGTCGCTATGGCTCAGCGTTGGCGGACGTCATTCTCGAACGCGGCGAAGCCAAAGAAGTTCAGCACGAACTTCAACAGTGGGAAGAAGTGCTTCAATCGAGCCCGGCGCTCCTGGAAGTTTTTCGTAATCCCACGATCGCATTGGATCAGAAGCGCGCAGTTTTGAACAAGCTTCTCGATCGCACGAAGCCCCGGCCAACGACCACAAACTTTCTGAAGGTGCTGCTACAAAATCAGCGGCTCACGGAACTTCCCGAAATCAATCGGAAATTGGCGGGAATTCTTGATGAACGCGCAGGAATGGTCGCCGCAACCGTCACGACCGCGCATCCGGTCCCAGACAATATCCAGCGAAGTCTGGAGCAGCGGCTGATTACGGTGACGCAGAAAAAAGTGCGGCTTAATTTTGAACAAGATTCGGATCTAATCGGCGGGCTGGTGACGCGCATCGGCTCGACGGTTTACGACGGCTCAGTGCGAAATCAGTTGCAACTGTTCAAGGAAAGAATGGCTGGGTAAAGACGATCTTCGTACTTTGTGCTTGGTACTTTGACGTTGCGGCACAAGGGTCGATAGCGAACAAAGTACAAAGCGCGAAGTACAAAATACAAACTCATGGAACCAATCAAAGCAAACGAAATCAACGAAATTATCCGCCAGCAGATCGAAAACTTTGAAGCCGGCGTGACCGTGATGGAAGTCGGCACCGTGATCAAAGTCGGTGACGGCATCGCGGAAGTTCACGGCCTGGAAAAAGTCATGGCCAGCGAACTGCTTGAGTTCCCGCATGACGTGCGCGGGCTGGCGCTGAACCTCGAAGAAGACAAAGTCGGCGTGGTGCTCTTCGGAGATTTCCAAAAGATTAAAGAAGGCGATCTGGTGAAGCGCACCGGGCGCATCATGCAGGTGCCCGTGGGCCAGTCGCTGGTTGGGCGCGTGGTGGACGCGCTTGGTAATCCGGTCGATGAGCGTGGACCGATCATCACTGACGAATACAATCCGGTCGAGCGAATCGCTCCCGGTGTGGTCGAGCGGCAACCGGTGAAAGAAGCGCTGCAAACCGGTCTGAAGGCGATTGACTCGATGGTACCGATTGGTCGCGGACAGCGCGAACTAATCATTGGCGATCGGCAAACGGGAAAAACCGCGATTGCCGTTGACACGATCATCAATCAGCGCGGCAAAGATGTGATTTGCATCTACGTTGCGATCGGCCAGAAGGCTTCGACGGTCGCGCAGGTGGTGAAGACGCTCCAGGATTTCGGCGCAATGGAATACACGATCGTGGTGAAAGCTACTGCGTCAGACCCCGCGGCGATGCAATATCTGGCGCCTTATTCCGGAGTCGCGATGGGCGAGTACTTCCGCGATCGCGGCCAGCACGCGCTGACGATTTACGACGATCTCTCGAAACAGGCGGCGGCGTATCGCGAAATCTCGCTGCTGTTGCGGCGTCCGCCGGGCCGTGAAGCTTATCCGGGTGACGTTTTCTATCTGCACTCGCGCTTGCTTGAGCGTGCCGCGAAACTTTCGGATGCAAAGGGCGCTGGCTCCCTGACCAGTCTTCCCGTGATCGAAACGCAGGCGGGCGACATCTCGGCTTACATTCCGACGAACGTGATTTCGATTACCGACGGTCAGATCTTTTTGGAAGCCGACCTTTTCAACGCCGGCATTCGCCCGGCGATCGACGTCGGCAACTCGGTTTCGCGCGTGGGCGGTTCCGCGCAGGTGAAGATGATGCGGCAGGTGGCCGGGGGCTTGCGGCTTTCGCTCGCGCAGTATCGCGCGCTGGCGGCATTCGCGCAGTTCGGATCTGATTTGGATAAAGCGACGCAGGCGCAACTCGCGCTCGGCGAACGGCTGACGGAAATCCTGAAACAGCCGCAGTATCAACCGATCGATGTTGAGAAGCAGGTACTGGTCATTTGGGCCGCGAACAACGGCTATACGGATGACGTTGCCGTTTCGGATGTACGCACGTTCGAAGCTGAGTTGGTGCGCTTTATTGAGAATTCGCATCCTGGCGTGCTTCAAAGCATGCGAGAGAAGAAAGCGCTCGACAAAGACATCGAAGGCGAACTGCATCAGTCGCTCAAGGATTTCAAAGAGACTTGGATGGAGCGGGCCCAAGCCGCGGCAGCGGCGTAATGAAGTGATGAGTAATGAGTAATGAGTAATGAGGTAAATGCTCTGGCTTTCGCGCCGAAGGCGCGAGATAAAATAGCCAGGGGCAAGCGCAGCGCCGCCCCTGGATCGGATAGACAAAGAATCGCGCCCTGTCGGGGCGCAATGAGATTACGCCAGAGAAAATCTCGAAAAGGTTACCCTTCAGGGTGCGGTATCGTTTTTTGACTTGATCCAGGGGCGGCGCTTCGCTGGCCGCTGGCTACTATATTTCACCGCTTCGCGGTGATTAAGGAATGGCAAATTTATTAGACATTCGCCGGCGTATTAAGTCGGTCAAGAACACGCAGCAGATCACCAAAGCCATGAAAATGGTTTCTGCGTCGAAGCTGAGACGCGCGCAAGATCGCGTGATCAATGCGCGTCCGTTCGCCGACAAGATGAACCAGGTGTTGAGCGAACTCGCCGCGCAAACGACTGACGATTTCCATCATCCGCTGCTCGACAAGCGCGGCGACGAGCGTTACCTGGTTGTGCTCGTCACTGCCGACAAAGGATTGTGTGGGGCATTCAACGCTAACTTGATCAAAGCCGCGCAGGTGTTCGTCAAAGAAAATCCGGGCAAACAGATCGAGTGGATGACGGTCGGCCGCAAGGGCCGCGACTTCTTCAGACGGCGCGGCAATATCGTCGCTGAATACATCGGCCTCACCGGCAAGGGCCGCGTCGAATTCGGAGAAGCTCTTGCGGTCGCGAACGACATCATCAAGCGTTTCACCGAAGATGAAGCGGTCGACAAGGTCTTTCTGATTTTTGCCGAATTCAAATCCGTTCTGACGCAGCGCGTTGTTACCGAACAGCTTCTGCCGATTTCCCAAACGACGGAAACAGAGGAAACTTCGCAGGCAGTAAAGAGGGACTACATTTACGAACAACCTCCCGCCGAAGTCTTTGGGCGATTGTTGCCGCGTTTGATCGACACGCAAATCTTTCGCGCGCTGCTGGAGTCGATAGCTTCCGAACAAGGCGCGCGCATGACGGCAATGGATGCGGCTTCGAAGAACGCGGGCGAGCTAATCTCCACACTGACGCTGAACATGAACCGCGTGCGTCAGGCGGCGATCACCCGCGAGATTATCGAAATCGTTTCCGGCGCGGCGGCGCTCTAGTTACAGAACCGCGAGCGGTAGCGAGCGGGATAAAGACACGACTTGCTTCTGAAGTTGAGTCCTTAACCCGCTCGCTACCGCTCGCGGTTCTGTATGGCGCACTAAGGCCGCTCGCCGCGGTCACCACGTCCCCGCCGACCGCGATCCTCATTTCTCATCTGCTGAAATTTCTGCCACTGATCGGCCGTGAGCACTTGCTGCAGGCGCTGGTCCGCCTGCTGGCGAATTTCGTTGACGCGAGGTTCTGATTCTTTGCGCATGTTCTGCAGTTGCTGCCGCGTGTCAGAAAAAATCTGCTGCACTTTCGTTTTCTGATCGTCGTTGAGTTGCAACCGCGTAGCCATTTGGTCAAAACGGTTTTCCGGCGGTCTTCGGTGCGCCCATCGACCGTAGGCTTGTAGTGCCAGCATGCCGGCGACGAAACCCAGCACAAAGATTGCGACAACCGCGCCACGCACCTGCCACTTACTGCGAATCTTTTCGGCCATAGCTACCTCGCGTCTTCTTCGTCGTAATAGATCGCATTCAACGCTTGTTCATTCGTTATCTCGTCTTCGCCCGGATCGAACATCACTGATTCAGCCGAGGTAGAAGCTACGGCCGTTGGCGTGAGTGTCGATTCTTCTGCCGGCGATATGAACGTCAGCGCCGCCAGCGCAGCCGTCGTGACGACCATCGAGCTAACGAGCGCGCCGGTCGTTTTCCACAAGCGGCCCAAACTCCAGCCGCTTTCGCGTTGTTCGCGCCAAGTGGCAAGCACGCGCGTTTGAAAGAAAGGGTTTGCATTCAGCGCATCTGCACCGGCTTCGGAAGCGCGTGCTTTAATCACCAACGCTGAAAGTTGCGCTGCTGCGAAAGCGCGCGCGCAGTCGGCACAGTTGGCGGTGTGCGCGCGAATCGATCCGAGTTCACCTTTCGACAGCGACGCCAGCGGCGTCTCATCGAGAATGTTAGTGATGTGAATGTCAGCCATGATTCACCTGCGATTTTTCTCTGCGCCTCTGTGTGTTCTCTGAGGCACTGAGGATTCACAGAGGCACAGAGACTAGTTTCATTACCACAGCTTCTCCAAAATCTCGCGGGCCTTCTTCCGCGCGCGGAACGCCCGCACTTTAACTTTCGATTCCGACCAGCCGGTGATTTCCGCGACGTCGTTCACTGATGCCCCTTCTCCGTCGATCATTATCAGCGCCAGACGATCTTCGGGGGATAATGTTTCCAAAACTCGTTCAGCCAGGTTCGCGGCAATTACTCGCTGTTCCGCGTCCGGCGACTGCGCTCCTACTGAGTTAGACACTCGTTCGAGCCAAGTCGTTTCATCTTCACTCAAATCCGAAGTCACCAACTCTGGCCGGCGGCTCGCGCTGCGGAGCAGGTTAAGGCAAGTGTTCGTCGCGATGCGCGTCAGCCATCCTTCCATCGAGCCACGGCCAGCAAAACTTCTTATTTGTGCGAACGCTTTTAAGAAAGTCTCCTGTGCGGCTTCTTCGGCGTGGCCGCGATCGCGAAAGAAACGGTGAGCAACATGAAAAACGCGCGGGCTGAAGCGGCGAACGATTTCGGCGCATGCAGACTCATCTTCGTCGCGCGCGAGGCGGGCCAATTCAACTTCCGACGCTTGTTCGTAGTTGGTCGACAGAAGCGTGCCTTTTGGAGTGCGCCGATCCTCCTCTCCCTTTTGGGAGAGGGCCGGGGTGAGGGAGCGAAGCTTTAGCGGCAGAAGAAAGAAAAGAAAACATCTCAGCTTTTCGTCGCTAAGACCCTCACCCTAACCCTCTCCGGAAGGGAGAGGGGAAACCGGCACACGGCAACTTACTCTTGATCGCGCGGCCCGCCGAATCCGCCACGGCGTCCGCCGCGACGATCTTTGAACTGCGTTTTCATCTGATCGAGCTGAGTCTTCTGCTCAGCAGTCAACACCGTCAGCATTTCCTGATGAAGCTGAAATCTCGCGCCCATCATTTTCGCCTCAAGGCCTGCCATCTCGGTCAGTTTCTGAGTAGCCAGCGCTTCATTGAACGTACCGCCTTCGTTCGCCTGACGCAACTCTTGTCGCTTTGCGCGCAGCTGTTCGAACAGCGGCTTGTTCGTGGTCGCGAAGCTCTCGCGAATTTGCTTCAGCTTCGCTTTCTGATCGTCCGTGAGATTCAGACGATTGAAGAGAGCGTCGCCTCCGCGGTGATCACCACGCTTCATGCCTTCGCCATGCCAACCACGGCGACCGCCTTTGTCGCCTTGCGTGTCGGTTTTCACCGACTGCGCGACGGCAATTGAAGCAGCTAAGACAACAGCAGAGAGAGAGGCTATTGCCAACACTTTTACTTTCCCAAGTTTCTTCATTCCCTTACTCCTTGTTCTTAATGTGAGGCCCATAGCCTCTCGAAAACCCAGACACCACGCGCGGCGCAGTGGTTACGCCTGCCCGGTCAAAGGCATACATTCATGCGACCCCGCAGATGAAAAGAGTTCACTTCGCCTTCTCTTTCTGCGGCGATTGTACGTATTTCTGACTAGTTGTTTTTTTCAGGCCCACGCGGTCGGATGTTTGCGTTGTGTAACGACATAAGGCACGGCGGTGTCTAGTTTCATAGCGCCGCATTGCGAGAACAGGCGGCGCATTTTGCAAAGGAATCACAGGAAGAAATCATGGCAACCGAAATTGTTAGACAACAACCGGTGATCGGCGGTTTCAGCCCTTCAGGAGTTCTAGCCTGGGGGCGAACGGCCTCCGGAAAGTTACTGAGCCACAAGAAGTATTTATTGATCGGCGGAGGCGGTCTCGTGTTGCTCGCTGCGGCCGCTTATTACTTTTGGGGAGGCAACTCTGGTGCGGCGCAATATCTGACTGCACGTGTCGATCGCGGCAGCTTGCGGAATACGGTTACGGCAACGGGAACGTTGCAGGCGGTCACGACTGTGCAAGTTGGCAGTCAGGCGTCAGGAACAATTTTGGCGCTGTACGCCGACTACAACTCGGTAGTTAAGAAAGGGCAGGTGATCGCGCAACTCGACCCGGCGGTCTCGAAGGCACAGGTTGAGCAAGCGCGTGCGAATCTTCAGCAGGCGCAGGCCGCGCTGCAACAAGCGCGGGCGGCCGTTTCGAATTCTCGTGCTGGCGTAAGCGGCGCCCAGGCGCAAGCGCAAGCGGCGCAATCGACGGCGCAAAACAATCAGGCTGGTGTCGCCGCCGCGCAAGCCAATCTCGCGGTCTTAAAAGCGCAGGAGGACGACGCGGCAAGTTACTTGCGACAACAGCAGTCTTTGCAAAAGAGCGGCGTTATCGCGCAGCGTGACGTTGATGGCGCGCAGACGGCCTATCAGACAGCGAAAGCGAAATACGATCAGGGTGTCGCGCAACTTAACCAGGCGCAGTTGAGCCAGCAATCTTCGGCCAGTTCCGGCGTGGCCCAGTCACAAGCACAAGTTCAGCAGTCGCAGGCGCAGGTGCAACAGTCACAGGCATCGGTCGCGGCGGCGGCAGCGCAAGTGCAGCAGACGGCGGCGGCTTTGCAGCTTGCCCAAGTCAACCTCGCGCACACGACGATCGCTTCGCCGATTGATGGCGTGGTCGTGTCTCGCGATGTGAACGTTGGTCAGACGGTGGCGGCGAGCCTTTCGGCGCCGACGCTGTTCACGATCGCGAACGATCTGACAAAGATGCAGGTCATCGCGAATATCGATCAGGCCGACATTGGTCTGGTGGAGAACGCAAAATCAGTAAGGTTCGCTGTCGACGCATTTCCCGGTAAGGATTTCGACGGAAAGATCGAGCAGATGCGCCTGAACCCCCAGAACGTGCAGAACGTCGTGACTTACAACGTCGTGATCGACGTGGACAACCCCGAACAGAAACTGAAGCCGGGGATGACGACGAACCTGACGTTCACGATCGACGAACGCAACAACGTCTTGAAGGTGCCAAACGCCGCCCTGCGCTTCACGCCGCAGGATACGACTAGTCAGCGGACCGGTAACGGCAATTGGCAGGGACGTCGCCAGGCGAATGCTGGTGGCAGCGATGCGTCGCAACAAGGATCAGGAAACCGTGGCGATGTGCAGTTCGCGCGGCCTACGGATCCGGTGCTTGCAGGACAGACGCGAGTCGTTTGGGTACTCCTCAAAGACGGTAAACCTGATCGCCGGCGCATCAAGATTGGCTTGACCGACGGCATCTCGACCGAAGTTGTCGAAGGCAATCTGGTTGAAGGTGAAATGGTTATCACCGGGCAGACTCAGACGAGTGCGACCAGAGCTAACACGAATCAGTCTTCAGCGCCCGGATTCGGTGGCGCACCGCGTGGAGGCGCAGGCGGCGGCGCACGAGGTGGCCGATAGTATTTGCGCAATTTTGCGTCTTTGCCCCTTGGCGTGAATCCTCTTTCGAGGCAATCGCGATGAGGTTCTCGCAAAGGCGCAAAGGATCGCAAAGAAGAAAACAGGCAGTAGCCCGACTCTAAACAAAACGGAACGAGACCATGCAAGCAGTTCAAGAAATCACCAGAGCAACCCCAGCCATAGTCGGCGCGATGCAAGTTCCTGACGCGCGGCCGGTGATTGAGCTCGATCACATTCACAAGACCTACACGATGGGCGATGTGCAGGTGCACGCATTGCGCGGCGCGTCTCTCACGATTCGCGAGGGCGAGTTCGTCGCGATCATGGGCGCGTCCGGCTCGGGCAAGTCTACGACGATGAACATTCTCGGATGTCTCGATCAGCCGACAAAGGGAACTTACATCCTCGATGGCCAGGACGTTTCCGAGATGTCGAAAGACGAGCGCGCCGACATTCGCTCGCGCAAGATCGGATTCGTGTTTCAGGGATTCAACTTGCTGTCACGCACGTCGGCTTTGGAAAACGTCGAGTTGCCGATGCTCTATGCGGGTGTCAGCGCTGCGGACCGGCATCGCCGGGCGATGGAAAGTTTGGCTGCCGTTGGACTGGCTGGCCGCGAACAGAATCATCCGAACCAATTGTCGGGCGGCCAACAGCAGCGTGTCGCTGTCGCGCGTGCTCTGGTGAACAATCCCGCGCTGATTCTCGCCGATGAACCGACAGGAAATCTGGATTCGCGCACTTCGGTTGAAGTGATGGAGATCTTTCAACGCTTGAATCGTGAACGCGGCATCACGCTCGTGCTCGTCACGCACGAATCAGACATCGCGCAATACGCGCAGCGAGTAGTCGTTTTCAGGGATGGCAAGATTCGCAAGGACTATCAGGTTGAACTCCAACGTAACGCCGCCGAGGAATTAAAGAATCTGCCCGCCGTGGAAGAAGACGAAGATGAAGAAGAGTAATAACAATCGAACCATTCACTCATTGATTCAATGGATCAATGAGCCAATGGATCAATGAACCAATTTCCATGGATCTCTTAAACATCATTCGCGTCGCTCTTCGCGCTCTTCAGCGCAACAAGATGCGCGCAGCGTTGACGATGCTCGGCATCATTATCGGCGTGGCTTCCGTCGTGGCGATGGTCAGCATTGGCCAGGGCGCGCAGGCGGCGGTGCAGGCGCAAATCGACAGCATCGGCACGAACCTGCTTTTTGTGAGCGCCGGCGCCCAGAACGTCGGCGGCGTGCGTAGCGGCACAGGCGACACCGGCACGAACACTTTGACGGTCGAAGACCTCGACGCGATCAAACGCGAAGTGCCGAGTGTTTCCATGGTGACGCCGTCGGTGAATTCGCGTGGTCAGCTCGTCGCCGGCAACGCGAATTGGAACACTCAGATCCAAGGCGTCAGCGAACAGTTTCCGGACATTCGCAAATGGGCCGTCGGCAGCGGACAGTTCTTTTCTGAGTCCGACGTACGCACGGCCGCGCGCGTCCTCGTGATCGGACAAACTATCGCCGACAACTTATTCGCCGGCGGCGACCCGGTCGGTCAGACCATTCGCGTGCAGAACCTGCCGTTTCAAGTCGTCGGCGTGATGGCGCGCAAGGGTCAGGATCAGCAGGGGCGTGATCAGGATGACATCGCGTTCACGCCTTATACGACTGTTCAGAACAAGATTCTCGGCAGTCCCCGTGTGCAGATAGCGTTTGTCTCGGCCGTGTCGGCAGATGCCACGTACACCGCCCAGGATCAAATCACTGATCTGCTGCGTCAACGACATAAACTCGGCACCAATGAGGCAAATGATTTCACCGTGCGCAATATGTCAGACATCGCGGAGGCGGCGAATGAAACGAACAACACGATGACACTTTTGCTGGCGTGCATCGCCGGTGTCTCGCTGCTCGTCGGCGGCATCGGCATTATGAACATCATGCTGGTGTCAGTAACTGAACGAACTCGTGAGATTGGAATCCGCATGGCGATTGGCGCTCGCTCGTCCGCGGTGCGCAGTCAGTTTCTGATCGAATCTGTTGTCCTCAGTTTGATGGGCGGCGTAATCGGAATTCTTCTCGGTGTCGCCGTCTCACTCGCAATTCCAAAAATGCTTGGTTGGCCCACGCTGATCTCGACGATGGCCATTATTGGATCAGCGGTGTTCTCAGCGATGGTCGGAATCTTCTTCGGTTACTATCCGGCGCGTAAAGCCGCGTCGCTCGATCCGATTGAAGCGTTAAGATACGAGTAGTGATGTCAGCATCACCTGCCCACCCGGGTGGTGCTGACTGCAGCAACTGCGTTACTCTCGTCCACTCAATGATCGACGAAGACTCGCTTCCAGCGGCGCCCATCAACGACAACTCAGCAACTCTGAAGAACCGGCTGTGGCGCTATGGCCCGCCGATCGTTTGGGCGACGCTAATCTTTATCGGCTCGAGCGATCTGTTGTCTGCTTCACACACTTCCGGTTTCATCATCGGGCCGCTGCATCTACTCTTTCCCAGGGCGAGCGAAGCGACGCTCGCTTCGATCCATTTCGCACTTCGGAAGCTCGGCCATTTCACTGAGTACGCCATCCTGGCGTGGTTGTTGGCGCGCGCAATTCGCACTTCCTCCCAAGACTGGTTGCGGAAACGTTGGTTTTGGATGGCGCTGTCCTTTGTCGTTTGTTACGCGCTGTTCGACGAGTTTCGTCAAAGTTTTGTCCCCTCACGTACCGCTTCCATCTATGACAGCCTGATTGATATTTCCGGCGGGTTAACGGCGCTATTGATGATCCGGATTAGAAGTTTACGTAACACCAACAGCAACGTGTCGCCCTCTCCCGTTGGGAGAGGGTCGGGGTGAGGGCTTAGCGGCGCGCAATTTGTATGAAATCTTCTCTCTTTTTTAAACTAACACAAGAATCGAAGAAGGTTTGTTTCCGCTAACTTTGTCCCTCACCCCAGCCCTCTCCCAAAAGGAGAGGGAGTTCGTTGAACACCGCCCGCGCTTTCGCCGTATAATGTCTGGCAGCAAATCAGCAAGGAGACAACGATGGGAATTCTCGACCGCCTTAGTCCGACAGCGCAGTTCATCGAAGTTATCGAGTGGCTGGATGACTCAGGCAATACAATGCTTTATCGCTTTCCCGTTCGTGATCAGGAGATCAAGAACGGCGCGCAGTTGATCGTGCGCGAGTCACAGACTGCGGTGTTTGTTCACGAAGGCCAGATCGCCGACGTTTTCGGCCCGGGCCGATACAGTGTTGAAGGCGGAAACACACCGATTCTGTCAAAGCTCGGCGCGTGGAAATACGGATTCAACTCACCAATGAAGTCGGAAGTTTATTTCGTGAACACGAAACAGTTCACCGATCTGAAGTGGGGCACTTCGAATCCGGTGATGATGCGCGACGCCGACTTTGGCATGGTGCGTCTGCGTGCGTTCGGAATCTACTCGATGCGCGTCGCTGATCCACGCGAGCTGATCAAACAAATTGCCGGCACGAATGCGCGCTTCGTCACCGACGACATCGAAGGTCAATTGCGACGCACACTCGTCAGCGGATTCTCCGATGCGTTGGCGGAATCGAAGATCGCCGCGCTCGACCTCGCTTCGAACTACGACGAACTGAGCAAGTTCTCGCGCGAAAAGTTGCAGGATGAGTTCAAGTCGCTTGGTCTCGAGCTCACAAAGTTTGTCGTGGAAAACATTTCGTTGCCGCAGGAAGTCGAAGGCGCGATGGATCAGCGCACCCAGATGGGCGTACTCGGCGACATGAGCAAATACACTCAGTTCCAGGCGGCGCAGGCGATGCGCGATGCCGCACAGAATCCCGGCGGTGGCGCCGGTTTAGGCGCCGGCCTCGGCGCCGGATTCGCCGTCGGTGGCGCAATGGCGAATGCCATGACCGATGCCATGCGTCAGCGTGGCGCGACGCCGACGGAAGAAACATCGCTGCAGAAATGCATTAAGTGCGGTGCCTCGCTGCAAGCCGGTGCAAAGTTCTGCAGCGAATGCGGAAAGTCACAGGTGGGTGACAAGTGCGCGAAGTGCCAGCACGACCTGAAGCCGGGCGCGAAGTTCTGCGATGAATGCGGGACGAAAGTCTGAGATCGCACTCCCGTTCCAGACACGTGAAAGGCCGGAAGCTAGCGACTTCCGGCTTTTTTTGTTTCGCGTGCCTGCGCAACGCGTACCCCGATTCGCTCAAATTGACGTGACCGCGGCTGCGATCTCTTCGCTATACTCGAATTGCCAGACCGCCGCTCCCGCCTCATCACCCGGAGGACATTTCAATGGATGTGACCAGACGCATAGTGCGAATCCGCGCACGCCTTTCACTAAAGCTCCCGATTAAGGTTCTTTGTCGCGAGAACCTTGACTATCAATGGACAGAAAAGTCACGGCTGATCGATGTCAATCAGTTTGGCGCGGGATTCACTTTGACGCGACCGGTTGAAGTTGGCCGGTTGATTCAATTGACCGCGCCGCTGCCGCATCAACTGCGCTGCTTCGATCAACTCGAACCGATGTATTCCGTCTGGAGCTTGGTGCGTCATATTTCCGTTCTCCAAAGTGATCCGATTATGTTCCGCGTCGGAGTTGCATTCATCGGCAAACGTCCGCCCGCGAGCTACGAAGAAGATCCCTCAAGCCTCTACGAACCATTGCCCATCAAGCTCGGACAAAGTGTCATGTGGAGTGTGAGACGACGCCCCCCGACGAAAGCACGTCGGGAAACGCGTTTGGCAATTCCGTTGGAAGTTTTGGTTGAGACATTCGACGACGGGGGAAATGCTGCGGAGCGCGAGTATACAGTCACCGAAGCAATTAGCAGTCTGGGAGCCTGCATTCTATCGGGCCTCGAAGTAGAAGCCGGGCGCGTTGTGAGAATCACCAGCATCACAGACGGAGTGTCTGTTTTCGGCGCAGTTCGATCTCGTCAAATCATGCCGGACGGAATCGCACGGTTAGGGATTGAATTTATTGGCGACCGTTGGCCTCTGCAACGCGAAGCATCTTTTCTCTATCAGCAGCCTTCTCTAAAAATCTCGCAACCGCCAGTCTCACCATTTTCAGACCAACCCAAATAACCAACAAATAATCCAGCAAACTAACATTAGGTACACTCACCCCTTTGTTGGTCGGTTTGCAGGTCGGTGTTATCCTTGCGCAACCCTTAGTCCGACCACAGACCATCATGCTTAACGGCCTTAAGACTCCGCGTCGAGTTGTCATCACGGGCATGGGCTGTGTCACGCCGATTGGAATCGGACGAGAAGCGTTTTGGTCTGCGCTGCAGCGCGGCGACAGCGGCGTGCGGCGGATTGAAACATTCGACATTTCTGATTCGCCGGTGAAAATCGCGGCCCAAGTGCCCGATTTCAATTGGCAGGAACAACTGAACGCCAAGGATCGCAAGCACGTGCCGCGCACGGTGCCGCTGGGGCTCGCCGCGGCGCGCGAAGCCTTCGCCGACGCCGGCATTGACCCGGAGAATCTGTCAATTGAAGAGCGCCAAAAAATCGGTGTTGAGATTGGCACGGGCGGCGGGGGCTTGCCATTCGTCGAAGATCACTACGCCATTTGGTACAACGGCGGTTCGCATTCAAAAGCCAGCGTATACATCATCCCCGCAGCGACGCATGGAACTTTATCGAGTGAACTCTCGATGGCGTTTGGTCTGCGCGGCTTATCACACGTCGTGTCCACTGGCTGTACCAGTTCGACCGATGCGATCGCTTACGCCGCGCAACACATCGCGCTGGATCGTCAGGACTTGATGGTTGCCGGCGGCATAGATGCGCCACTCGCGCCGGGAATTCTCGCCGGCTTCAATTTGCTCACCGTGTTGACCACGGACTGGAACGACGAACCCGCTCGCGCGTCGCGACCATTCACGCAAAGTCGTTCAGGCATGGTCCTCGGAGAAGGCGCATGGATTTACGTGCTGGAAAGTTATGACCGCGCGAAGGCGCGTGGCGCGAACCTTTATGCGGAAATCATCGGTTATGGATCAACATGCGACGCCTACCATCGTGTGCGTTTGCAGGAAGGTGGCGATGAGCCGGCGCGCGCCATGAGCCTCGCGATGCGAGACGCAGGCGTGAACCCAAGCGACATCGATTACGTAAATCTGCATGGCACCTCGACCGTGCTGAATGACCGAATCGAAACGAACGCCTTAAAGCTGGCGCTGAATTGCAACTCGCAGCGTATCCCGATGTCTGCTACCAAATCGCAAATCGGTCATCCGCAAGGGGCGAGTGGCGCGGCCGGTTTAGGCGCCGCGCTCTGTGCGATGAAGACCAGCATTATTCCTCCGACAATCAATCTTGACGATCCTGACCCTGCTTGCGATCTGGATTACGTTCCCCTCCAAGCGCGCGAAGCTGACGTGCGCACTGCTCTCTGCAATTGCATTGGTTTTGGATCGAAGAACAGCGCGCTGGTAATTAAGAAGGTTTAGCCGCCGCAGGCAACTGATTTCGCGCTCGATCTTTCTTATTAGGCAGACCGCGATCTCCCTCGTAACTTACCCGCAGTTCGGAGGGCAAAATATGAAAAGAAGTTGGACAAAAGCAAGAGCTTTGGCATTTGGGTTGGGTCTCATCCTGGGTTCTTCTTACCTGGTGTATTCGGCGCATTCGATCGCGCCGACGTTTAATTCGTCGGGGAATGACGAAGCCAACGCCTTATTCGGGAAAGAATGTGCGACGTGTCACGGTAAGGACGGCAGAGCCAAAACATTCAAAGCAAAATTCAATCACGCGCGGAATCTAACCGATGCAGCGTGGCAGGCAGAAGTAACTGACGAACGACTTTCTAATTCGATTCACAACGGCAAAGGAAAAATGCCGGCGTTTGGAAAGAAACTCACCGACGCGCAAATTGATTCGGTGGTGGCGTACGTGAGAACGCTGAAACGGTAAAGCGCCGGTAGCGCAGATCTGCATCGGATTGGGATCGAAGAACAGCGCGGTCGTGATTCGTAGAGTTGGACCTTGAAACTGTGTTCGATCGCTTTAAGCAGCGTAGTTACGAACTCGAGCACCTCGATAAGGGCGATTACACGCCCGAAGAATACGAGGGATGCATTGTCGAACTGCAGCGAGTGAATCGCTGGCTGGGTGACACGCGCGCGCTGCGTAACTCGCTGCTGAGAGATGTGGAAGCGGCCGAGTTGCAATCGTTTTCAGTGCTCGATCTCGGGGCGGGCTCAGGCGAGTTGTTGCGCGTAATAGCTGAATGGGGGGAAAAAACTAATCGCGCTGCGAGATTGGTCGGACTCGAACTCAACGAACGCTCGGCGCGAGAAATCGTCGAAGGGTCGCGGCAATATCCCCAGATTAGTTCGGTGCGCGGCGACGCTTTTCGCGTGCCATTTCGCGACCAGAACTTCGAGTATGTGATCTGTTCACTGTTCACGCATCACTTTCGTGACCCGCAAGTCGTTGAGCTGCTGCAGGAAATGGCGAGAGTCGCGCGACGAAAAGTCTTTGTGATCGACTTACATCGAAACGTCGTGGCCTATACCTTCTTCACGACGGTTGCAAAACTGTTTCTGCACAATCGCTTGATTCGCGAAGACGGCGCGTTGTCGATTCTGCGGAGCTTCACGCCCGATGAGCTCAGAACTCTTGGCCGCAAAGCGGAGCTGAAGAATGTGACTGTTGAAGAACATTTTCCTTCGCGCCTGGTTTTGACTGCGGAGCCCTAAAATGACTGCCGCGACGCAATACGACGTAATCATCGCCGGCGGTGGCCCGGCCGGTTCGAGCGCCGCCATTCACCTCGCCTTGACCGGCGCGCGCGTCTTGCTTGTCGAGCAGAAGAAATTTCCGCGGCCGAAACTCTGCGGCGAATTTATCTCGCCCGAATGTTGCGCGCACTTTGCACGGCTCGGGGTGGCTGAGCGGATGTTTGCCCGTGGTCCGGCTGAACTTTCAGAGACAGTCTTTTATTCGAAAAACGGTGCGAACGTGTCGGTCCCGAGTAAGTGGTTCGGCGCCGGCGGAGCCGCGCTCGGTCTCAGTCGTGCGGAAATGGACGAGCGTTTGCTGCGTCGCGCCGTCGAGGTGGGCGTCCAGGTTCGCGAAGATGCAAGCGTCTTCGATTTGCTTATCGAAAACGATCGGGTCAACGGCGTGAAGCTTAAACACAATGGAAGCGAAGCGCACGTCGCCGCGCCAATCACAATCGATGCGACCGGACGAACTCGCGCGCTGACGCGGATGTACGAACGAACGCGCCATCTCAAGGCGCGTTTACAGCAGAGACCGCTCGTAGCTTTTAAAGCACACTTGCGGAATACACGCGTTGCTCCCGGCGCCTGCGAAATCTATTTCTATCGCGGCGGATACGGCGGCTTGAGCACGATTGAAAATGATCTAAGTAACTTGTGCTTCATCGTAAACGCACGAGATGTAAGAGCGCACGATTCCGACGCCACGCGTTTGATGCGCGAAGTTGTCTGTGAAAATCGGCGCGCAGCGGACACGCTCGGGAGCGCCGAACTGGCGTCTGATTGGTTGGCGGTTTCACTGGAAAGTTTTGGGCGTCATTCGCCCGCACCGACGGCTGGACTGCTGGCCATTGGCGATGCGGCTTCGTTTATCGATCCCTTCACCGGCAGTGGTATGTTGATGGCGCTTGAGAGTGGTGAGCTAGTCGCTGGTGCAATCGCACCGCAGGTAGCAAATCTGGCAAATGATTGCGCGTTGCAATCGCTAAGCGACAGCTACGCCAGCTTGTACCGTGCGCGATTCAATTCGCGGCTGCGCCTTTGTTCGATGATTCGGCGCGCTGCCTTCGTTCCGGGTCTGGCCGACCTGGCAATTCGATTCTTTGGGACGAGTAAATCGATGCGGCGACGCGTGGCCTCTGCCACACGCGCTTCAAAACCATTAGGCGTCCTGCGCTCTTAGCATGCGAATGTAAGCGACGCTAATCAGATTAGTCAGCACCAGCAAGACAAATGACATCGCTGCGGCGTATCCGAAATTCGAAAAGCGAAAGGCCGTGCGATAGATGTAAAGACTCAAAGTCTCTGTCGCGAATCCCGGCCCACCCTCCGTCAAAATAAATATGTGATCGAACACGCGTAGCAGATCCATCGTGCGCAGGAGCAGAGCGATCAAAATCGCGGGCTTTAACAATGGCAGAGTGACAAAGCGAAATGTCTGCCAGGGAGTTGAGCCGTCGACGAGCGCCGCTTCGTACGGTTCCTGCGGAATTGCCTGCAAACCGGCAAGCAAAATCAAAAACATGAATGGCGTCCATTGCCAGACGTCAGCGATGATTACGGAGGCCATCGCCAATTTCGGAGACGCAGTCCAGGTCAGCGACTCAGTATTGAAGCCGAACCTTTTGAGCGTTCCGTTTAGCGCGCCGAAATTCGAATTCAGCATCAGACGCCAAATCACACCGACTACAACCGGCGGCAGCATCAGCGGCACCAGCAGCAGCGCGCGAAACAAGTTGCGGCCGCGGATTGCTTCGTGCAGCAACATCGCCAGCGAGAGTCCCAAGAGAAATTCAATTGTCAGAGCGATCGCCGCGTAAACAAACGTGTGCGCCAGCGCCGAGAGAAAGAATTGATCAGATAGCAGACGCGAGAAATTTGAGAATGTGAACTTGCCGGATTCAGACTGGAAACTGACTTTGATTGAGTAAATGAGCGGATAGATGGTGAGGGCGAGCAGGACCGCGATGGTGGGCGCAATCAGAACGTAAGCAAGCGTACGCTCTGAGGAGTACTCACGACCGATGTTTTCGTTGGTCATAAGAGACAACCAGCCCGTATGGGGCGAAATATTTATAGAACCGATCGAAGGACAAAAGTAATCAAGCTCCGTTAGGAGCGACATCGAGTGACTGGATGGCGCTCCTACAGAGCTTCAGCCGTCTTCATAAACGAGAGCTATAAATATTCCGCCGCTACGCGGCTCAACCACGCTCACCGTCGGTGCGGCCGTCTCTATTTCCCTCTGTCAACGATCTTCTTTATCTCTACGTTGGCCTGGTTCATTGCGTCTTCTGCGGTCAGCTCGCCGCTATTTGCTTTGGAAAGATAGATGCCGAACGCGTTCTCAATTTCATTCCACTGCGGCGTGCGTGGACGCGGCCGCGAACTTTCAAGCGATCGGAGTTGCGCCGGGTAAGACGGAAATTTGGCGACGAGTTCCGGATCAGTGAACAGAGACCTCCTTGTCGGCGGGTTCCCACGTTGCGCGGAGAGCTTCATCTGTTCGCGGCTGGTCGCCCATAACAGAAAGTCCAGCGCCACCTCGACATTCTTGGCATCGCGAGGGATCGCGATCAACCAATTGCCGATCTCAGCGCGACCAGAGCTCTGCGCGCCAGGCAATTGGCCGAATTCCATCTTCCCGATTACTTTTGATTTTGTCGTATCGCTGAACGAGCTGATCCACGCCGGCCAATTGATCGACATCGCGGCCGTCCCTTGCAACAGATGAGCGCCCACTTCATCGGCATTAAAACTCGCGTAGCCCGGCGGCGAATATTTGCCAAGCTCAACCATAAATTTGAGGGCCGCGATTCCTTCGGAACTGTTCACAGTTGGTTGTCCGTTGGCGTCGAACATTTCGCCGCCAAACGCCCAAAAGATCGGCATGAAATCGGCAACCGCGGCGTTGCCCTGCGCTGCGCGCATCACGTAACCGTAGACTTTTCCTCCACCGGGTGCTCCATTTGTTTCCTGCTCGCTAATCGTTTTTGCGGCCGCGAGCACATCGTCCCAGGTCGCCGGCTCTTTCAGAGTGTGTTTCTGAAAAAGGTCTTTGCGATAGAAGAACAGTTGTGAATTGCCGACATACGGCAGTGCGAGCAGCGTTCCGGTTTCATAAGGCTCGCGACATAACGCCATCGACGACGCGACGAAATCATTGTCGGGATCTGTTTTCCCGCGCTTCTGAAGCAGCGGCGTCAAATCACTGAGCACATTCAGCGAGGCGAACTTTGGAAACCACGGATCGTCGAGCATGATCAAATCATAGGCGTGGCTATGTGCATTGAGATCGATGAGCTCCTTCTCGAAAAGGTTCGCGTAAGGAAACTCAGCGATATTGATGTGGATGCCTGTCTGCGCTTCGTAGTCCTTGGCGGCTTGCTTCAGCGCGTCGCCTTCAACGCCCGAGTTGATGGCCAGCGTCAAGGTGCGCGTGTCCTGCTTTCCCGTGCGCATACACGCCGGCAACGCGAGGACTATCAACGCAACCAAAGTCACAGTCGTCCGAGCAGTTTTCATAATTGGCGCGGTACATTAGCCGGAAAGTCGCGTCGCATCAAGAGTCTATGCAGTCAGCCTGATTCGCAGTAGAATCTCGCCTCACGTCCAGACCCGCATGAACTCGGAACCCTTGTTGGATCAGTTCGTCGAGACATGGCGAATAAATCATCGCGCCACGTTAAAGTTGGTCGACGCACTGTCGGAAGAAGCCTTGCGCGCGACGCTATCAAAGCGTGGTGGCCGCGACGTGGCGCGGCAAATGGCGCACGTGCATGAAGTGCGTACTTCGTGGGCCGAGATAACGTCGAAGGTTAATCGCAATGCGAAACTTCCACACTTCGGGAAGGGCGAATCACCGAACAAGAAACAATTGAAATTCGCTCTGGAGCATTCTGCTAAGGCTATCGAAACAACGATTCGCGAATCCTGGGCCGATGGCGGCAAAGTGCCGAGCTTCAAACGCGGCCTGATGCCGCTGATTGGCTATTTGATTGCGCATGAGTCGCACCATCGTGGCAGCATCATGCTGACACTGAAACACTCGGGCATCGGCATTCCTGAAGAGTTGAAATGGGGCTTGTGGGATTGGGCGAAGTTGTAATTTGGAATGCGCGAATTTGGAGTGCGGCGGCGCCTGACGCCGCTTTCTGTAGCCCAAGGCGTTCACGCCTGGGTCAGGTGTTGAAAAAGGATCGTTTGAAGCCCATTCATGGGCTTGCGTAGGAGTTTCTGAATCCCGGATCCCAGTGGTGAACGCCTGGGCTACGCAAAAGAAAACTGAAGGAGCGCTCAATGATTCCAAAAAGACTTTCAGCAATCGTGCTTCTGATCGCAGCGGCTGCGCTTGGTCTTTCCGCTTAAACAAAACATCCTCTGCGGTTGGATGATCTGGCGCGGTTTCGCAACGTCGGCGACCCGCAGTGTTCACCCGACGGGCATTCGGTCGCTTATACGGTCTCGACAATCGACGCGAAGGAAGACAAGAGCAGCACGCACATCTGGATGATCAGCTTTGAGGGCAAGAATGATAGGCAGATTACTTTCAGTAACGATAGCGAAGGATCACCGCGCTGGAGTCCTGACGGAAGATACCTTTCGTTCACCTCGGGTCGCTCGTCGGGAAAGCCGGGTGTTCGCGGCAGTCAGATTTGGTTACTCGATCGTACCGGCGGCGAAGCTTATCAACTCACCGAATTCAAAGGCCGCTTACAAGGTTACGAATGGTCGCCGGATTCCAAACGCATCGCTGTTTTGATTGGCGATCCCGATCCCGATGCGCCCGATCCGAGCGCTTCGCCGACGCCGGGAGTTCCGCCGAAACCGCCGAAGCCAATCGTCATCGATCGCTATCGCTACAAACAGGACGTCCAGGGTTATCTGCTTTCGGGCCGCCACACATACATCTATCTCTACGACATCGCCTCGAAGAAGCTGGAACGACTGACCAAAAGCAAGTGGGACGAGTCGTCGATCTCCTGGTCGCCTGATGGAAAACGAATCGCCTTCATGAGCAATCATGCCGACGATCCCGATCGCGACCCCACGGCGCAGTTGTACGTTGCGGACGCGACCGCAGGCGCAACGGAAAAGCTCTTGACGACTGCCGATAACCGCGCCAGTCGCACACGCCCCGAATGGTCGCCAGACGGAAAATGGATCGCCTACCTCGAAGGTGATGAGAAAAAGTACGGCGCTTATGGCATGGAGCACCTGGCGATCGTCGCGAGCGACGGCTCGGCACCGGCGGCGCGCGTTGCGGCGAGTGAGGCCTTAGACCGCGGCATATCGGCTCCGCGCTGGGGCGATGACGGTAAAGCCATCTTCGCCACGGTCACAGACGACACCTACGTCTACGGCATGCGTGTGCCCTTAGCAGGCAGCGCCACGATGGTTACCGACAAAACAATCGTTCTGGGGCAGCGTCACAGTGCGGGACAGTGCGCCGTCGCAATCTCAGGCGATGACAACCATTCGAGCGAGATCTATACCGCCCACCTCGTCGCTAACAAATTGAAATTCGATCAGCTCACGCATCAGAACGATGCTCTGTTCGCCGAGCTGCAACTGGGCGAGACGGAAGCGATCAGTTTCCAGAGCAAAGATGGCACCGAAGTGCACGGCCTGCTCACTTATCCGGTCGGTTATGTGAAAGGCACGAAAGTCCCACTCCTCCTGCGCATACACGGCGGTCCGAACGCCCAGGACCAACATTCGTTTGCTACTGAACGCCAGGTGTTTGCCGCGAACGGCTATGCGGTTTTGGCGGTGAATTATCGAGGCAGCTCGGGACGCGGCCAAAGTTTCTCGCGCTCGATTTTCGCCGATTGGGGGCACTACGAAGTCGAAGACTTGATTGCCGGAGTGGATCACGTGATCGCGATGGGTGTCGCCGATCCCGACCGAATGGGCATCGGCGGATGGAGTTATGGCGGGATCCTCACCGACTACATGATTGCGACTGACACGCGCTTCAAAGGCGCTACCAGCGGCGCGGGCACAGCGTTCACGGTCGCTTTCTACGGCACCGATCAATACATCATTCAATACGACTACGAGATCGGTCCGCCTTGGAATCCTAAGGCATGGGAAACCTACGTGAAAATCTCTTATCCATTCCTGCATGCCGACCGCATTAAGACACCGACGCTGTTTCTCGGCGGCGAGCGCGATTTCAACGTGCCCGTGCAAGGCGGTCAGCAGATGTATCAGGCGCTGCGCAGTCTCGGCGTTGATACCCAACTCGTGATCTATCCCAACGAATTCCATGGCATCACGCGGCCCAGTTACGTGCGCGATCGATATGAGCGCTATCTGGCGTGGTATGACAAATACGTGAAAGGAAATAAGCAGCCGGTGAAGAATGTGGCGGAGGGCACGCCATAAGAAGGGCGGCCATCTGCGGCACAATTAGACAATGCGCAACTGACGGTTGAGCGACAAGGTTCCGCGAAGCGGCGACAGATAGTAGTGGCCGAGCGAGTGACTAATTTGAGGCCGCTTCAGCGCGCGACAGAAAACCTCACCGCACGGACGCGTCCGGAAAACGAGCAGCGGTCGCCAACGCCTTGGATGGTCTGAAAGAGAGAGCCGTGCGCGACCAAGACGGCAATTCAACAGCAGACTGGAGATCTTGCTATGGCACGAGATCAAACTTCCAGATCGGAACAAAGCATTAAGAAAGCGCGACTTTCAGGAGAAACGGCTCTTGATCTTCGCAACATCATACTTACTGAACTACCAGAGTCACTGGGTCAACTCACTCAATTGAGGGAACTGAAACTCGGCGGTAACCAGCTGACAGTGTTACCACCTTGGCTTGCTAATCTTAAACGCCTCGAAGTTTTGTGGCTGGGTGATAATCGGTTTCGAGAAGTGCCCCCAGTGATCGTAGATTTGCCGGCTCTCTCCGAGCTGGCACTCGGCGCCAACCGATTTTCAGACCTACCAGCTTGGCTTGGTGAGCTGAAAAATTTGCGCGTTCTCTGGCATGGATATAAGGGGTTTCTATTGGAGCTCACAAGAATGCCCGAATGTATCCGCAGCCTTCGCAATTTGACAACGCTGGCTGTTAGTTTTACCAGACTCGAGGTTGTGCCTGGTTGGATCGACGAGTTAGAGCAGCTCAAAGAGCTAAGACTAAATGATAACCGGATAACTGATCTACCAGCGTCGGTGGATAAGCTCCCAAATCTGCGGAGTCTTCTTCTCGACGCTAATCCGCTAAACCCTGAACTCTCGGCTGCTTACATCAATGGTCTCGACGACGTCAAACGCTACCTCCGGGCGAAGGCAGAAGCGCAAGTAGTGCTTAATGAAGCCAAGCTGGTTTTTGTTGGTGAGGGAGGCGTTGGCAAGAGCAGCCTCTTAGGGGCTCTGCGCGGTGAAGCTTGGGAAGAGAAACGCGAAAGCACACACGGCGTTGAAACGAAAGTTCTGCAGGTTTCGAAATCTCACGATAGAACTCAAATTAACTTGAATGCCTGGGATTTTGGGGGACAGCCAATTTATCGACCCACGCACCAATTATTTTTCACGGCGCCAGCTATCTATTTGGCGGTATGGGATCCGCGCCGCGGGCCCGAGCAATGTTGCGTGGATGAGTGGATCCAAATGGTCAAACACCGTACTTATGACGAAAAGCGGCCGGAGCAGTGGCCGCGCGTGCTCGTGGTCGCAACAAATGGCGGACCAAAGGAACGCCGCGATCATATTGACGAACAAGGATTGCGCAAGCAATTCGGAGGAATGATTGTTAGCTTTCATCACGTCGATAGCCATACCGGTTATGGCCTTGCAGACCTTACCAAGAGCATTGCGGCCTCTGCGGAGCAGATGCCCAACGTTGGTCGTTCGGTCGCCGCTTCATGGAAAAGGGTATTGGATGCTGTTCGTGACCGCGGCGAGCGCGATCCATATATCAGTTATGACCAGTTTGAAGTTCTTTGTGCGACGCAGCGGGTTGGTGCGGATCTCGCCGCGACTTACGCTGCTATGCTGAACGAACTTGGATATTTGATTCACTACTCGGGCGACTCTGGGTTGAAGGACACGGTCATTCTAAAGGCCGACTGGTTAAGTAAGGCAATTAGCTTTGTTCTGGAAGATCAGACCGTGAAAGATCAGAGCGGTCTGGTGGATCACAAACGCTTGGGAGAATTGTGGAATGATCCAGACAGACCAGTGTCCGAACAATATCCGGTCGACATTCATCCAGTCTTCCTCCGTTTGATGGAACGGTTCGAGTTGACGTATCGCGTTAATTTGCCGGAGCAGAACAACTCGGAAGCGTCGAATGGTTCTATTTTGGCATCAGGCACGAGTTTGGTGGCGCAACTTGTTCCCGGTGCACGACCTGACAGCTTGATGACAGCCTGGCCAACCGAGGTGTACGAGGACGACACGGAGCGGGTCCAGATTTGTCGTATCGCCGACAAATTGACAGGTCAACCCGCGGCCGCTGGCGGCCTACTGTATCGTTTGATCGTGCGTCTGCACCGTTATTCACTCGGGAGGACAAACTATAGTCTCAGCTGTCATTGGCAAAAAGGACTTGTGATTGATGACGGTTACAACGGCCGTGCTTTGCTCGAGGAGATTGGAGGCGATGTCCGCGTGACCGTTCGCGCGGCATATCCTGAACGTTTGTTGCACCATCTGTGCGAGGAAGTGAAGTGGCTGGTGAACAATTTTTGGAAGGGTCTCAATTGCCAGATTACAGTCCCATGTCTGCCGCCATGTAAAGCTTCTTTGGAAGTGGAGGCGTTAATCCAATCACGCCGGGAGCGGCGACCTGAATACCCATGTCCAGTTTGCCGCCGATGGTTGAAGATAGATTCGTTACTAACGACCGCTCCGCCCATGCCTGAAACGATGGTCGCGCTGGCCGAGATCAAAAGGGGGCAAGCAGAGATTCTCGAGGCCGTCGACACTAACTATGAATCGCTAAGCACTCAACTTAGAACTCTACTCAGTCAAACGGACGAGAAGATTGCTGGATTGATCCGTGCCTTCGCCGACGAAGCCAAAGAAGGCCCGCGCTTATTCAGTTTGTACCCCGTCGAACGTTCCAACTTCAATCCCAAGGGATGGGTTAAACGAAGATTCCGCGTGACGCTCTGGTGTGAACATACACGGCTACCACTACCGCTTCTTAACAACAACGACAGTGAAGGTGTTTATGAGTTTGAGATATCTCGAGAATGGTTCGCGAAGGCAGCGCCGTTTTTGAAAATCCTCGCCGGGACTCTCATCTTAATACTGCCAGTGGCCGCATCGACAACGAAGCTTGTACTTGATGAGGGCACCTACAAGAATTTGGAGAACCAACTCGACTTTGGGAAGGAGTGCGCCGAAGCGATGCTCGACGTCGCGAATAAGACCTCAGATTGGATGGCAGACAAAGACGGACCTGAGGTTGATCGCAGCGGAATGTTGCGTACCCAGGGTGGAGTGCTACGCGAGTTTCAGACTTGGCTAAAGAAAGAGGATCCAAGTTTCGGCGATCTGCGACGCGTCCTAAACAAACGGCAAGAATTTCTATGGGTACACCGCGATTATGAAAGCCAATACTAGTATTCGAGTGAAAACTCAGCTCGCACTCTGTGTACTTGTGCTCTTGGCACTCATTTCTCTCGAAATTCCAAAGGCCCAGGAATCTTCATTGCTAATCGGTGATTGGTCCGGCGAATCGATCTGCGTGGGCGAGATCGGCGCGTGCAAGGACGAACAGGTTGTCTACCACATCTCGATTGATCCGGCGGATGCGACGAAGGTGAAGATTGGCGCTGACAAAATCGTCAATGGCAAACCCGAATTCATGGGCGATATCGATCTCAAATTCGATGCCCGCAACAACACTCTGACAGGCGAACTTACCACTCCTCGTTATCACGGTGTTTGGGAATTTACGGTCAAAGGAAACACGATCTGGGGAACGCTGAGTTTGCTTCCCGAAAGAAGAATTGCCCGGCAGATCAAGGTGATGAAAAGTGAAGCGACACAAGCGAGAACCGCGATGACAAACCACGCAACCGGAGCCTTTGAAGTGAAAATGACGCCCCAGGATGACAAGAATGAAGACAAAGCGCTCGGGCGCATGACCTTCGAAAAGCAGTGGCAAGGCGAGATGCAAGGTGCCAGCACCGGACAGATGTTGACTGGTGGCGACGTGAAGACCGGTTCGGCAGGGTACGTCGCGATGGAAAAGTTCACCGGCAGCGTGAAGGGACGAAAGGGAACGTTAATCTTTCAGCATGCGGCGACGATGACGAGCGGCAAAGGCGACCTCACAATTACGGTGGTGCCGAGTTCGGGAACCGATGAGCTGAAAGGACTCACCGGAAGACTGACAATTAAGATCGAAAACGGTAAGCACTTCTACGACTTTGAATACAGCATCACGCCTTAGCGCTGCGGTCAGAGACTTGAATGGAGACTTTATTGGAGACCTTCAGTTAGCAGCCGGTTGTGGCTTAATCCTATCGACATCCAGGGCATACGCGGTCTGTTCCTTGCTAAGCACAAACAGCTTTCGTCCATCCAGGGTAAATCTTAGAAACGCGACTTCTCGTCCGAAGGTCATGCGCGAGACGGAATCGCCCGAGTCGAGATCATAAACCGTCAGTTCGCCGGGATAGTTCTCGACCACGATTTGGTTGCGCGCAGGATTGACCGCCGCGATGTTGCCAAAAAAGCGATGCCGCAGGTCCCCGTCTTTGATCGAGTAGACCAGGACGCGATGCTCGTTGTCCATCAACACGAGCCAGTTGCCTTCTGAAAATCCGGACCTAATGAAAAACGACCCCTTGCCGGTTTCCAGCAGCAGCGTGCCCACCGTGTTTCCGGCAAATGCATCCACAATTTCCATCAGGTAGTCGTCATCCTTGTTGCCGAGTTGGTTTGCACGTGCGGCGAGTTGCGGATCGTCCTTCAGCCGCGCTTTGCCGACCTCGCTGCCGAGGCGCCAATAAAGAATTAGGCGGCCGGAAAATGAATCGAAATTGAAACGGGGGGCCTCTTTTGGAAAATCGCGCGTCCAGACGGTCTTTCCCGCGAGCAGATTCTTCAATTCGAAGTGAACCTCGTGCGTCAATGATGACTCATCGACGCGATCAGGATCCGGGGGACCTGTTTCCGATTTCGATTTGTCGTCGGACTTCTCCTTGCTGTTTTGTTCATTAGTGTCCTTCAGGCTCTGCCGCACCAGCAGAAATCGCCCGAACTGATTGACGCCGCGGTCAGGCAATTCCTGAAGCGCTTGCGCCCCCTTGTTTGCTGGATCCACGACAGCGAGCGTCCGATTCGCGTCATCCATCTTCGGAAAATCACTAAGCGCCCTGCCATCGTTAGCCACCAACGCACCGCGAAATCCGCGCACGTATATCTTTCGGTCGCCCGAACTCAGATCCCAAATTGCGCCACGCGTCTTTGAGGAAACCGCGAGCCACTGCAGATTGTCAGACACCTCAGCAACGAACAGGCGGCCCGTGTCCGCAACCGGAATATCAATCGTGCCGATGTTTGTGTTCTTGATGGTCTTTTGGTCGTCGGCATATTCCAATTTCGATACCGTAACTTTGCCGGAAAGGGATTCAAAGACAATCAAATCGTTCCACAGGCCGGCATCGATCTTGTTCCAGGCGCCCACCACTGCGGCCTTTTGGACATTGAAGATGCCCATCTTCGCATTGGCCAGAGGCTTAACGATCACGTAATCAGGATTTGCCGTAGCTTTTAGTTCCTGGCCGCCCAGTTCGAACTTGGCCAAACGCTTGCCGTCGGGAAATGAGAAGATGCCAGAGTCGCCAAGCTTTTGCTGACCCATGCCGAGGATTCGATTTGCATCCAGGAATACAAAGTCCCGGTGGATCATTTTTTTCAAATCGCCGCCCATGCCAATCGGTTTTAGCGAGCTCAGATCGAGCGCCAGCACGGCGCTTTCAGATTCATCGGCGATCAATCCATCGATTCGAAACGAATAGCGGAAGCGGTTGGTGCGCGAAACAACGACATCTTTCGAATCAGGTGAGAACACGATGTTGAAAAACTTTGCCCGATGGTCGCGCTCCTGGATCGCCTCGGACGCAATCCAACTGAAGAACTCCCAGAACGTGAGGTGATAGAACTCCTTTTTCTGCCAAACTCGTGTGCCCGTCCGGATATCGATAATGTTGAGGTTGAGGCCAAAGTCGAAACAAACGAGATAGTTCCCATCCGGCGAGAAGCCGTGCTCCCAGCAATCGCGGCGCACCACGAGTTCGCGAATTTGGATAGGTTTTCGCTCGGCGACGCTCCATTTTTCAAACCGGAGATTCTCAGTACCAAAGACGACGGACTGGCTGTCTGGCGTAAACGACGCATCATCGGCATCGGAAGCCGGAATTTGGAAAGCGACCTGCAACGGTTCGCGCTGAATAACTGTAATCGCGAAGTCGTCCTGCGCCAGAAAATATTTGCCGTCCGGGCTGAAAGCAAAATTTGTGACGTCGCTTCTGAGTTTCGGCGCCAGCTCTTTTTTCCAAAGCAAACCTGAAACCTGTTCGTCGTGCCTGGTTTCACGGAATGACACCACGTCGGCTTGCCACTTCAAGAACTCCTGCGACGCACCCTGACGCGTCTCACGGCATGGCGGCGGAATCTGGTCGGTAATCTTGATCATTTCGCGCAAGCGTTTTTGGTCGGGACTTGCTTTACCGAAGATGTCTGTGAACCAGTTGCCGGTTTTGCCTTTCGTTTCGACGAGCCGATCAAAGAATGAGGCAAATGCGTTGGCATCGTAGCCCGCCGCCACCATGGCGAAAACCCCAACGCGATCCGCCTCGAGTTGTTCCTCGGACTCTTCCGATTTTCGCGAAATATCCTTTGTGCGTTGTCGCTCGATCAGCAGGTTGTATTTCTCCATGATGTCCTTGCGGTCGCCGACTTGCGTGACGTTCAGGACCTTTTTCAATAGTGTCGTGAAGTCGCTCGCGCCATGTCGCACGACCGCATGCCCCAACTCGTGCGCAATCACGCCCGCCAGCTCGTCTTCCGTATTCGTGAACCCAATCAGCTTTCGCGAAACGAAGATGTACCCGCCCGGCACATCGAACGCGTTGGCTTCCGGAATATCGACAATGAAGAACTGAAACTTAAGGCCCGTTTCGGGAAGGTGCTTGATCAGCCGGTCGCCGATACTTTGGATGTGGGCCACAAGCTGCGGATCGCGCACAAAGTGCATTTCGTGCGCGAGCCGCTGATAAGTAAGATCCCCAAGCACCATCTCCTGCTCGGGAGAAAAGATGTTGTTGCTGCGCGTCGATATTGAGGACTTCGGGGGCGCGCAGTCCTGGGCGACGATGGTCGGACTGATACTGAAAACAAAAGTCAGCAGGAGAACTGCTCGAACAGTCATGAACATGAGGAATCCTCCGGGGTAATGCGTTTCGGTGAACCGAGCTGACGCTGCCGTCACACGTGGCGGATTTTAAAGAGGTAGACGGATTTCGGTCAACCGCCAATGAAGCTCATCGTGCGCGAAGGCGCGACGAATCCCGGATCGTTGATGAAGTGACGCGCTTCCTTTTTCATTACCACGCCTTCTATGAAATCGATGATTTCTGAGCGTGAAGCGCCCTCGCGAATTACGTCGCGCAACGAATGCTCTACTGTCGAGAAGAGACATGTGCGAATTTGGCCGTCGGCGGTCAGACGAATTCTTGAACATGCGCCGCAGAATGGTTCGGTGACCGGGGCGATAATTCCAATTTCTCCCGGCGCTCCGTCGGCAAAGCGAAAACGCGACGCGGTATTCGATCCTCGAAATTCATCAACCGCCACGAGCGGAAATCTCTCTGCAATCTTTTCACGAATTTCGCGCCCGGAAACGACATCTACACGCGACCATTCATGCCCGGAATCCAGCGGCATGAACTCGATGAACCGCATCTTGACGTTGTGTTTACGCGCGAACGCCGCAAAATCGGCGACTTCGTCTTCATTGTGACCGCGGACGATCACTGCGTTGATTTTGATCGGTTCGAGCCCGGCTTCTTTCGCAGCGCGAATTCCCTCCAGCACTCGATCCAAAACATCGATGCCGGTCATCTGCTTGAACACCTCGCGCTTCAGACTGTCCAGACTGATGGTAATTCGATCAAGACCTGCTTGTTTCAAACTCCGGGCACGGTGCGGCAGAAAATAGCCATTTGTCGTCAGCGCGAGATCTTCCAAGCCCCGCTTCTTGAACTGCGAGAGCTTGAAGATGATCTGCTCGATGTCGCGGCGCATCATTGGCTCGCCGCCGGTCAACCGAATCTTCTGAATACCGAGCGCGACAAAGATGTCGCAGGCATATTCAATCTCTTCGTACGAGAGCATCTGCTCTTTCGGCGCGATTGGCGGCTCGCCGTGTGGTAGGCAGTAAAAACATCGAAAATTGCAGCGGTCAGTCAGCGAGACACGCAGGTCTCGGATTGTACGGTTGTAGGAGTCTTTAAGAACGCGGGCCATCACCGCAATGATAAGCCGTGCGAGGTTCTTAGTTCAAAGAAGAAGAAGAGTGGCACCGGCGTTTCGCCCGTGAACTCACCCGCAAGACGCGCCTGCCACTCTGCTTATGGCAGGCCGAGTTCGCCTTTGCGCCCGCCGTTCCAGACCAGCTTGCCGCCGACTTCGTCGTTGAGGTTATTCAGAGTGTCGCCGAGCAAAACCATCGCTGTTTTCAGAGCGTGAATGGAATCGCGGCCGTGTCCAATCTGCGTCTCCTGATTACCGATCCCGATTATTTGATATGCGCAGCGATAGCCGGAGGAATCCGCTGACGGTTGAGGTTTCCCAATAAAAATGCTAACCGGCCGCTTGTTGCCGTGTTCATCGACGACGTGAAGCATACGGGAGGCGATTATTTCACCGATACTCTCAAACTCCATCGAACTTCCCCCTTGAACTTCGAATCGTAAACCGCCAAACGGGCAATCTAATGTGCAGCGCGAATGCGCGTGGGAATAATCCAAGCCGCCATCGGCGCCCTCTCACCGCCCGATCCGATCCAACCAGACAGCCGCGTGACAACCATCGGTGCTTTGTCAGAAAGTTTCTCCGTAGAATGCGAGAAGTTGCGAGTCATCTTCTGTTTTGAATTTGCATTCGTCATGTCCGTGATCCTTTCAGCTTTGAGCTGTATCTCTAATTGACGCTCATCAAACCGGCGCTGGCAGTAAATCCGACGCCGAAGCCAACCACCATGGCGGGGCCAGCCCATTCTTTTTTGGCTGCCAACATAAAGCCGGTTGAAGCGCTTGAAAGATTTCCAAAGTTCTCGAGCACGTCATAAGACTTGAACACTTTTGTGGAATCGGTCTCGAGATGAAGCTGCGAACAAACGCCATCGAGAATCTTCTTGCTGCCCGTGTGAATCAGGCAATCATCAACCTGGTTCAGATCGGAAACCGGGGACATCGGGTTGTGCAGCACGTCGTTGACAGTGGTAACCGCGTAATGCGCGCCACGCTGCGGAACTGCCGGACGCATGAAATATTGCGGCTTGCCGTTTAATGCCGGGTGCGAACTGTTGCTGACCATCGTCAACAAATTCACATCGTCGGGCGAGTCATTCGTCAGATGGCAAATCGGTCCAAAGGTTGGCTTGCCTGACTGATCTGATCCAAGCAACAGCGCCACCGCGCCATCGCCAAAAAGCATCGACTGGATTGCCAATGTCGTTTCGGTCCGTTCGCTTTCGAAGCCGTGATCATTGAGCTTGCCATTCTTTCGCATGCGCGCAACTTCGCGAAATCCAAAATACTCATCGCGCAGCAACGGGGCGACGTACGGCGTGTGCGCTTCGGACATCAACACGATCGCCATCTTTCCCGGATTCGCGGCGAGATACCATTGCGCAACTTCCACCGACTTCAACATCACTGAACAACCCTGCGACTGCATGCTGACTGTCGACAGCGAGCGCGGCAGCAAACCATGTGTGCGCCCCATCACTTCCGAAGCCAGACACGGCAGCATCTGATCCGGCGTGTTCGTTGCGGCAATCAACAAACCGATTTCTGAAGGATCGCCACCCCACTCCTCGATGCAGCGGCGGGTCGCGTTGACCCCGAGCTCGGTCGTTGAGCTCGTCGAATTCATCGGCGCACCCATCAAAAACTCTGCATAATTGTCCATCGTCGAATAACGATTTTCGACGCCAAGGGAACAGATTGAATTTATGAGTTCGGGCGAGAACTTGTGCATCATCGTAGCGACAAGTTCCGTTGTGCTGAATTTGTTTTGGGGGGTTGCGGTGCTTGCTTGAACCAGGCTAATCATTGTCCTTCTCCCGTCTGAATCGCTCTCTGAGAACCCTGAAGTACCCGATTCATTAACAAGGGGCGTGCCAACGCTGATCGCGGCTGGCTACTACCAGCTAACTCCAAGTATTTGTTTATTTAGATGGAGAGCAGAGTTAGGACAAGCTGTTTCTGCGGAGGTGGACTAATTGATTAGTGAGTATCCAGAAAATGAGGAACGATTAAGGCACCTGAAGGCTTCGCGTTCGACGCGGGAGGATTACTTACGAAAACGGCCCGAATCCTTCGCTTACTAGTTAGCACTCGACCGACTCGAAGTTGCTGGATCGCTCTGACAACTAAGTACACAGTGATCACCTGGTATCCGCTTTTTCGGCTTTGCCTAAAAAGCCCCGTGCAGGGGGTGGCTTATGAGTCAGCCGCTTACTACTCGGCTGACTTTTGGGTCAATTGGCTGGCCTTTCGGTGATAGTGTTACGCGCCGAAAGGTAGACTCGCTTAAATGGTTAAACCTGAATTGCCGAAGCCAACAAACCGCGCCCTCTTCAAGGCGGTCTTCTGGGATCGGTGGGTGGGGGTCGTGACGCTGTTGTGGGCTATCTACGGCGTCCTTGACTGGCTAGACGGCAAGGTTATTCCTGCGCTCTGGCCGGAGTACAAGAGCACGTGGGATCGGTTTTACTTTCTCCCCGGGTTGACTTGGCATACATGGGTGGTTGGCACGTTGATCATAGTGGCTGTTGTTGCCCTACATGGTGCTTTTAAGTTTGCGCAAGGCTATAGAAAGCGGTACGAAGAACTAACTAAGGACAAGCTCGTGTTTGAAATCGACGTGCCGAACACCAGTGTCCGACTGGAACAACAGGGCAGTAAACAAGCAGGTCTTGTTATTCGGATATGGCTAGATGTTCGATTGCGGTTTGAAAATCTAGTCGAGCATCCGACTACCGTGAAACGGTTCGACTTAGAACTGTACCGTGGGGCGGAGAGAATCTTTACGTGGCTATCAATTGCCCGATATTCCTGTGACGGTATTCCTATCAGGAAAGAAGAAATTGAAGGAATGACGGTTCAAGGCAGCCGAGTAACGCCTTGGTATTCGATCTTGATGGCACTCACCGTAGCCGAGAAGCTAATTGCCCAAGCGAGCGACATTGACGTTAACGATTATCTGAAGCTAACGATGCACGTAGGCGGCTACCAGATGCCCTTTCAAGCTAGGTTGCACCCGCACTGGACGGCCGCCCTTGAAGAAGGCGGCACAAGCCAGATAGTCGTCACTGGGGCGAAGTCAATGGAGAAGGATTTCAGGCGATTTGATTAGTAAAGGAGAGACGGCCTAAGCCGCCTCCTCCCAGAACGTCGGTTTGATTCCGAGTTCGTAGATGGACTGAATGAGACAGCAGATGTTATGCGCCAGCACCGCTTTTTCGCTTTGACGCTTCTTTCTTGCAGAATTGACGGCTAAGACTTCGCGGATTCACTGGCTGAAAGGCCTTGGTTGATTGCTGCACGCAACCGATCGCTGCTGTGTTGAGCTGAGTAGCCGACCCAACGGGTCAGGACATGACCATCAGTGCCGAGCACCAGCGTTTGTGGAATCCCATTGCGTCCGTTCATGAGCACGCGCGCGGTTTCGCGATCGGCCCAGCCGATGCGAAAGCTAAAATGGAAGTCGCGCGCGAACTTCCGCACCTTGTCGCGCGCTGCGAGTGGATCTTCAGTTGTGAGCGCGATGAATTCGACATCGCGTCCGGTGTATTCCTTCCGCACTTTCTCGTAGTCAGGAACTTCACGACGACATGGTCCACACCAGGTGGCCCAGACGTTGATGACGATCACTTTGCCGCCGAAGTCCGCAAGGCGGAAAGTGCTGTCGTCGATCGCTTGCAGTTTGTGATTGAGTAAGCCTTCTGGCAATGCGCCCGTCCCAGCAGGGCCCAACGGCACCTCTTCAGACTCAGTTCGCAGTGACTCATCAGCCGGCGGCGGAGGCGGCGGGGGTGGAGGATTCTTAACTCTTCTGCCGGACTGTGCCGTCACATTCACGGCAATCAGGGCAACGATCAGCAGAGGAGTGTGTAGAGTCCGCATGTCGCAAAGAATCTTACCGCAATGAAAGTGTCAGCGGAAAGAGCGGATCGATCCTGACCATCCAAACCCAAAGGAAATTTATTGACGGTCGTCTACTGACAGAATAAAGTCCCTCGGCTCGTAGCCTAGCCGCAGGAGATGTTTAATGCGTCACCCTTCGTCTTTCACGCCCCAGCGTTTCGCAAAAACCATACGCTGGCTCCCTGCATTACTACTTCTTATTGTCTTCTCGCCAAACGCCAATGCGCAGGACACGCTGACCGGCGCGTTCGAAGGCATCATCAGCAACAGTCAGACGGGCGCGTCGATCGAAGGTGCCAGCATCCAGATCGTCAATAAGCAAACCGGGCTGGTCATTGAAAAGAGAACCGATTCACGCGGCCGCTTCTACCAGGGGCTACTGGCGCCGGGCTTGTACACCATTCGCGTAGCGATGAGCGGTTATCAGGCGCGTGAAGTAGATCAACTCCTGAGGATTACTTACACAGGAGAGGTGGTACCCGTTCCCGTTGCTTTGGATCCACTACCTGCAGCCGCCGCCGCGACGCCGGCCCCTGTACCACCGCAGGCGCCGGAAGACTCCGAAGTACGCGCCTCGATTAATAGTTCTGATGGACGGCGTGGCGGTTCGTTCGCAGAGCGAGAACTGTCCTTGTTACCCATAGGATCGATGACGCTGTTGCGATCGTTCGACGAACTTGCTTTGCTGCTGCCCGGTGTAGCACCACCGCCCCAGACACTCGGCGGCGTTGCCGGCCCGGGTGTCGGCGCGGGGGTCGGGTCGGCGGGCCAGTTCTCAGTCAACGGACTGCGTTCGCGTGCGAACAACTTCACAGTCGATGGGTCGGACAACAACGACGAAGACATCGGGGTGCGCCGGCAGGGATTCGTCGCGCTAATCCCGCAGCCAATCGAATCCGTCAAGGAATATCAGGCAATTACTCTGGTAGCGCCCGCGCAATTCGGGCGCAACATCGGTGCACAGGTAAACGCAGTTTCGAAATCCGGCGGCAACGAAACACACGGGAGTCTCTATGCGTTTTTCAACTCCAGTCAATTGAACGCGCGAAGTTTTTTCGACACGACGAACGGGAACGATCTGATTCCGTTGACGGCGGGCAACAATCAGTCTGTTCTGCTTTGCCCGGCGAACAATCCCACCTGTCAGGTAAGTGGAGTGACTAGTGCTGCCGGTGGTCAGCGGATTTTTGTGCGCAATCAGAGCGGCGGCAAAGATTCTTTCACGATGGCGCAAGGCGGCGCGGTGATCGGTGGACCTTTGATTCCCGATCGGATGTTTTATTTCTTTTCGATGGAAGGGGAACTCATCAACGCCACGCAGGAACAGAGTTTTGCCGTGCCCACAGTGGATCAGCGTGGTTTCAATAACACGGGGGCGACCGGTATTTTTCAGAATCCAAGCCCGGTCGGCGCCAGCTCGGTAATCTCATTCCCTACCACTGGCCGCGGCGATGCGGTTTTCAGCTTGTATCCGTTCGCGAACAATCGAGAGGGGGTTTACGGCGCCAATACCTTCACGCAAGGCCTGCCGGCCAGCGCCCAGGGAAAAATACTTTCCGGCCGATTCGAAGAGCAGGAACTAATCGGTGGCCGGCACCAATCGATCAACGCACGCTACAACTTTACTGACGATTGGCGAGACATTCCGGCAGTTGGTGGTGCGTTATTCTCGGCCATTCGCGCACGCGTTCGCGCGCAAAATTTTTCGTTCTGGACAAACAGCGAATTAAACCCGCCGGCGGCGCGGCATCAGCTTTTGAATCAGTTGCGACTCTCGTACGGCCGCACGCGACTGAATTTTCAGCAGCTGCGCGATCGCGTATTTCAGCGCGACAGCGACGCTCTCCCTACCACTGATTTTCTGTTGAATGCGCCGCTGATTCTGAACACAACGTTGCCCGCAATTGCTGGTACCCAATTTTTGCCGAATACTGGACCAGTTACCTACTCCACTGATCCCACCGCGCCGCGAACGGAATCGGCGCTCGGTCCTATCGGGCAAGTACACATCGCAGGCTTCAGTCCGTTGGGCGTAGACGTTTTCAATTTTCCGCAGGAGCGCGTGAACAACACCTACCAATTGGCCGATGAAGTTAGCGGCCGGCGTGGGGCACACACTTTCTTGCTCGGTGCGGACTTCCGGCGGACTGAGCTAAACAGTTTGCTGCCTCGCAATGCTCGGCCGCTGATCGCTTTTACCGGCGCGCCCCAGGTTAGTGGCGGTTTCAATTTCAACACACATCAATTCTCAAATCTGGCCTTCACCGGCAGATTTACCCCGGCGGTCAGCTTCGCCGCCGTTGAAGGCGCGAGCGGTTTCACGCAGACGCTCGCCGTCGGCGGTGAGTCAGCGATTCATCTCAGGTTTTATCAATACAATTTTTACGGTCAGGATTTTTGGCGAGTCCGCGACAATCTGTCCCTCTATTATGGGCTGCGGTACGAATACAACACGCCACCTGGCGAAACGGATCACAAGATCGAAGATACGTTTACTGATCCATCGCTGGCATTGATTCCTGGGCTGCGGACATTTATCGGTGACCGCACTCGCATTTTCGATCCCGACCGCAACAACTTTGCACCGCGGTTGGGACTTGCCTGGTCGCCGAAATGGTTTGGCCCGCAGCGGACTACGGTTCTCCGCGGCGGGTACGGCATCTTCTTCGATCAGATCCTGGGAGCCGTCGTCAGTCAGTCGCGCAACGTTTATCCCACGTATTTAACAGTCGATCTCGCCGGGGGCGCATTACCCAACTTTTCTTTCACGGGTGCCGGTCGTGTTGCGGGAAACGGGCCGTGTCGTGCACAGACTGATCCAGCGGGCGGCACTGTTTTCGTAAACTGCTTTCCATTTCAGCTTACCAACCCCCAGCTCTCAACGCTTCAAGGCGTGCGCGTTGTGCAGCCCGCAACGCTGAATACCTTGAATCCTTCGTTATCGTTTGCGCAACTGGTCCAACTGTTCAATCAGTTCGGCACCGCTGGGGGTACATTCCCGCCTGAGAGCGGCTTCGGCTTTACCATCCCAGCCCAGCACCTGCGCTCGCCGATGGCCCATCACTTTGATTTCACGTTTGAACAGCAGTTGCGCAGTGATTTCATTATTTCGGCGGCTTACGTCGGCACGATTGGTCGACATCTGCTACGTTACACGACGCCCAACCTCGGCCAGCAAGCTTTTGTGGCGCCGATCTTTTTCACGGCAAACTTTTTCTCTGAATTCGGAATTCAGCCTTATTTTCTTGGCTTGTCGCTGCCGCCCGGTTCGCGGATCGCTCCAGCCGGAAATGGATTTGTAGGTGGGCGTCCTACGAGTGGCGTGGGGACAGTTAACCAGTTCGAAACTACTGCCAGCTCGCGTTACGATTCATTACAACTGCAGGTGCGCGGCCGTTGGTGGCGAAGTTTGCAATACAATTTGGCTTACACCTTTTCGAAAGCCAGTGATGACGTGTCGGACGTGTTCGATCTTGCGGGAGCGGCAGCATTGCCGCAGAACAGTTTCAATTTGGAGGCCGAACGCGGACCGGCAAACTTCGATGCGCGGCATCGGTTTTCGTATTACTTCATTTATTCGTTCGATCGATTTGCGGAAAGGAATCGTGCTTATCGCGCAGTCTTCGCGGGACTTGAAATCGCGGGCAGTGGACAGTTTCAAACCGGCCAGCCGTTCACGGTTAACAGTATCTTCGATGTCAATTTGGACGGAAACCTCACCGATCGTTTGAACAATACGAGCGGCATCCAGGTCACCGGCGACCGCGCGCAACCGTTGCGACTGACGACTAATAACACGTTTAGCATGCTTGCGCCGATTGGTCTGGACGGTGAGACACCGCGCAACAGTTTTCGCGCCGGCAATTTGTTGGCCTTAAATCTCACAGTCATTAAGAACTTCGAAATTACGAACAGTAAGCACATTGAGCTGCGCGTCGATTTTTATAATTTTATTAATCGGGCGAACTTCGGTATTCCGGTGCGCTATTTGGAAGCGCCCGGTTTCGGGAAAGTGACAAATACCATCACGCCGCCGCGAAGAATTCAGGTTGCATTGAAATACTCATTCTGAAGGGGTCGCGAAAACTTTCATAACCTGTTAGGAGCAGATAGCCGTAGATATCGCGCCACGGCGATGTGACCGAACGTGATCGGCTTCTCCTGAAGCCGGTAGCCGTTGTCCTCAAGAAGCTTTGCGGCCTGAGTTGGACCCGAAGTAAGCAACCAAACTTCGCGGCGTCCGCCAGTGACATCAACGAAAGTTCGCGTTGCCAACTCATCGACGATCCACTTGTAGCGCAACACCGGCATATCACGTGTTCCGTAATATGCCAGCACCAACGGCAGCGCGTTCAAGCCATCAGTGAGAACCAACTGTTGCTGCGGATCAGTTATTCGGGTTTCGACAAACTGGGCCAGCGCCTGGTGTTGATCTGGCTTCGCGCGCAACTGACCACGAGCCGTTAACAAAGAGCCGGCGAATAAGAAGCCGATAAAGATGGCCAGCAAACCGATCCGAACCGGACGATTTGGTATCTTTTCCATGCCTTTACCGATCAAAAGGTACAGCGCCGGAGAAATGATCAGCCAATAGCGTGTGATGCCGATGGCGCGCGTGCCGAGCATTTGATCCATCAAGAGAATTCCAGCGACGGGAAACACGATCCAGGTCCACAGCTGAAACAGCCTTGGGCGATCTGTTCTGAGCGACAGCGACCCAGCGACGAGCAGGACGAACGCGGCCACCACGCTGATCCATCCCAGCGGTAATTCAGGCACCGAGATCAATCGCGTGACCTTGGTCACGACTTCAGTAAGAATCAAGTTGCCGCCCAAGCTGCCATGCACCCATGCAACAATTTCCGGTGAAGTTTCCTTTTGCGCGACGGTGATCAGCAACCACGGCGCGAACGCAGCAAAAACGAGAGCGTGCGTCAGTGCCCATGACTTTTTGTTTTCGCGGCCCAGCCGTGAACCGATCCAAATATATGCAAGCTGCGCCGTGAAAAAAAAGAAGTATTCGTAATGCGTGTACAGTCCGGCGATTGACAGCACGGCGTAACCGGCGTATGGCCAACGTTTGTCGCTGTGCTTCTTAGACAAAGCGATGACGTAGGTTGATGAAATCGCTAAGAGTACTAAGAGCGAATACATGCGCGCTTGTTGTGAAAAATAAATCTGGTCGGGTGCCAGAGCCATGAACGATGCGCTGGCCAGAGCAACAAAGGTGCTGAACAAATACTCGGCGAGGAGAAAAATCGCACCCGCGGCGAGTGCGCCAAACAGCGCCGACGGAAACCGGACTGCCCAAGCTGAATTCCCCGCGACTCGAAGCCAGTAATGCATGAGAAAAAAATACATCGGCAGGTGCACATTGCGTCTCAAGACTGGTGGAATAGCGGTTAACCCCACGCCAGCTTCAGGCTTGAGCAGCAGTCTGTATCCGTCGGTGGTCACCGGCACGACTGGACGCGGTGAAAGAGAATCGTCATGAAGATAAACGTATTGATGGCCGGTGGCTGCCGGCAGGGTGTAGAACTCATCGCACTCCAGTCCCTGGGTATCCAAGTCGTAGATGCGCAGGCCGAAACTTACAAGTGCCACACAGATGGCAAGCAGCGCTACGTTTCGGGATGCGACGAGTTGAATGGGAGGTGTGCCTTTGGCGTGCGGAATGCCTTTCATTGTTTGGTCGGACCGTGGCCCGATCAGTGTCAAATCCTAATTGGAGCCGGAGAGCTTTGGTCCAACCTGAACCTTCTTTCGTCGCAGAATTTGCAAAACTGTTGACATCCCATGAACGTTGTCTATAATGCGCGCCGAATACAATACTTAGCCACGTTGATGGCGCGTCGGATACCCGCAGTCCAGAAACGTCTCAGCGTTCCTCGAATGCAGGGCCCATCAATCCCATCAACCGCTTCTAAAAAAGAAGATTCAGGGCGCGACATAGTACTACAGCAGCGCCGATTAGTCCCCCGGCTTTTCGATCGAGCATAGGAAACCTCAATGCCCCTTCGTCTCCGTCTAACCCCATACTCGACGCTCTACGTGTGTGTCCTGGCGATTGCTGTAGCAGCCGTCACAAGTTGGACCACTTTTACCGCTTACACTGCAAAGCTCGACGAGCATTTACATTCGCTCGCTTCAGCCGACGTCAAACAGACGTCGCGTGGAAAAACCAAAGCGCAATACGGTGACCTGCCCCTCAGCTTCGAATTGAATCGCGGACAAGCGGACGATGCGGTTAAATTTTTAGCGCGCGGCGCCGGTTACAATATTTTTCTTACCCCCACAGAAGCTGCCTTGGTGCTTTCAGGGTCGAGCGCTGCCACTGAAACGTCAGTTAATGAAAGCGAGGACAATTCTGAAGGTCCAAGGTTTCGTCGCCGCCAGATTGAAAAATCGAATGACGCGACAGCCACACCTCCGCTGGTCGTCCGGATGAGACTGGAGGGAGCGAGCTCGGGACGAGTTGAAGGCGTTCAGGAACTGCCGGGAAAAGTAAACTACTTCATCGGTGACGACACTTCGAAATGGCTCACCGACATTCCCACCTTCCGCAAGGTTGCTTACCGCAATGTGTATGAGGGCATCGATGCTATCTACTACGGTAATCGCCAACAATTGGAATATGACTTAGTGGTCGCACCTGGGGCCGATCCGAACGTCATCAAGATCAAATACGAAGGCGCAGAGAGCCTGCGCGTTGATCGCAAAGGCACACTGCTATTGAAGACTCGCGCCGGAGAGATAGAGCAGCCGAAACCGCTAATTTATCAACAGGAAAACGGCCAGCGTAAATTGATCGAAGGCCGGTATGTACTGCGCGGAAGCAAGCGCGTCGGGTTTACCCTGGGCAAGTACGATCGTCGGAAGCCGCTGGTTATCGATCCGAAGCTTGTTTACCTGTCATTGGTAAACGGCGGCGGCTATGGTTACACGATCGCGGTTGACACAAATGGTTCAGCCTACATTGCCGGCGAAATCTTTGATTCGACGCTGAATCCGACTGCCGGAGGATTTCAAACGATCCTTGTGGGAACGGATAACGCATTCGTAACGAAGCTGGATGCGAACGGAACCAGCGTTGTGTACTCGACGTATCTCGGCAGCATCAATGGTGCCTACGCAGATGGAATTGCCGTCGACGGACAGGGTAACGCTTATGTGACAGGCGGCGCAGCCGCCGGCTTTCCTACCACCGCGGGCGCTTATCAAACGACAAATCATGGCAGGTATGACTGCTTTGTCACCAAGCTCAACGCGACGGGAAGCGGTCTGGTTTATTCCACGTTCTATGGCGGTAACAACTATGACGAAGGGGACGGAATTGCCGTCGACGCTGCCGGCAACGCATACGTCGGCGGCATCGCGGGCTCGAACGATCTGATTACGACTGCGGGAGCACCACAAACTAATAATGCCGGCGGCTACGATGGTTTTGCCATCAAGTTAAATCCGAGTGGGAGCGCATTAACCTACGCTACTTATTTTGGCGGAGGGGGATTCGAGCTCGTTAATGGAACGATCGCCCTCGATTCCTCCGGAAATACATACATCGCGGGACAGACCAGTTCCTTTAACTTGCCACAAGTCAGTCCGCTCATGGGGCCAGGTGGCACAGATCGCGGTATTTTCAGGAGCACCAATTCCGGCACGAGTTGGAACCTCAGCACGAACGGATTGCAGACAAGCGTCGTCTCGGCGCTGGCTGTCGACCGCAACGCGTCGAACACGATTTATGCGGCCACCGGCGGCGGCGTTTATAAGTCACTGGACGGAGGATTGAACTGGTCCAACACGGGCGCGGTTTATCCCAACGGGTTGGCACTCGCAATGGCTGATTCGTCGACGATTTATCTCGGCACCGACGGCGGCGTCAACAAGACGACGAATGCCGGCACAAGTTGGACTGAATCTTACGTTGGAAATGCCATTCGAGCGTTGGCAATCAATCCAACAAATAGCGCCACCGTCTACGCGGGCGGCGTTGATGGACTGCTCAAGAGCACTAATAGTGGTGGAACGTGGACGGTGATGAACACTGGCATGGATCGGTTTCCGGTTCGGTCAATCGTCATCGATCCGACCAATACTTCCGTCGTGTATCTGGCTGCCGGCAACAACGCAAATTCACGCGTCTTTAAGTCAACGAACGCCGGTGCGAGTTGGGCCCAAGCGAATACCGGGTTGCCCTCTTCCACAATCTTCTCTCTCGCCCTCGATCAAAATAGTCCGTCGACGTTGTATGCGGGCACTAATTCGGGAATGTACAAGACCACGAATGGCGGAACGAACTGGAGCGTCATTAACAATGGTCTGACCATCCCATACAGCGATAACGTGGGCCGCACACCCGGCATTGCGGCCGTTGCAATCTCGACTCCATCAACAACTTTGTATGCGACATCGAGCAGCAGTGCGACTTCGACAGGCGCATTTCCAACAGCAGCGGTCTTCAAGAGTACCGACGGTGGAGCGACCTGGACTGCGAATGCGACAGGCCTGGTAGGTTCAAACCTAATTTCGCTGGCACTGGATCCAAATGATGCGACAAAAATTTACGTCGGGAACGCTGGTGACTTCGATGCTTACTTCGTCAAAATCAATCCGACAGGGACTGCCTTCTTGAATGCAAGCTATGTAGGTAGTAGCGGATTTGATAGCGCGGAGGGTGTGGCAATTGACTCCAGCAATAGTCCTTACATTCTCGGCTATACACAAGGCGGTAACTTCCAGACGACGGCGGGTGCCTTTCAAACGTCGCGCCAGGGCATCGCTGACGCGTACGTAATGAAACTCAATCCGGCCGGCAACCAGATCAGTTATTCAACACTTCTGGGTGGGCTAGACAACGAGTTCACGCTTGGCGGCATTGTCGTAGATGCTTCTGGCAATGCGTTTGTCACCGGATTCACAGCGTCAAGTGACTTTCCGACGACGACTGGATCATTTCAAAGGACGTTCGGCAGCCGCGGCGCCGCAGGCACCAGAGATTCATTCGTTACGGAACTGAATTCGAACGGAACGGCGCTCGTCTACTCAAGCTATCTTGGCGGGAGTGGCGATGAACCCGGCCCCTTCCAGTTCTTTGGCAGCCGGTTGGCGCTCGATCCTGCGCGCAACGCTTATGTCGTTGGAACAACGACGAATACAAATACTTTGCCGGCATTTGATTTTGTCAATGGGTTTAACGGAAACGGTACTTACGTCGCCAAGATCGATCCGAACACGCCCAGCTTCAGCATCAACGGAAGATTGACGACGTCGTTGAATGTCGGCATTGCCGGGATCCACGTTGAAGCCGAAGGTCCGACCGGTGTTCTTCACAGCGGGGTTACAGATGCTCAGGGATTCTACTCAATCATTAACTTGCCCGCAGGCGATTACACCGTCACGCCAAACAAGTGTTGTGATTCTCAAGGTCGCCACTACGTCTTCACGCCAGCCACGCGCACTTTCACAGGTTTGAATTCTGATCAGACTGCTGATTTCACCGGCACTCAAGTTTTTAACATTTCAGGACAGATAACCAGTTCGGTCGTTCCCGGACAAGGCTTATTCGATATACCAGTGACGCTGAGCGGTTCAGCTTCCGCTTCGGTAGTGACTGACGCGTTCGGCTTCTTTATGTTTACTGATCTGCCCACGGGAAATTACACCGTAACACCCTCCCAACCCGGGTTCACCTTCAGTCCCACGAACGCGACTTACAACAACCTAAGCGCGGATCAATTCTCAAGCTTCACGACGGCTTCCGGCAGCTTCTTTACAATCAGCGGCCATGTGGCCGATGGAAGTAACGCGCCAATCAGCGGCGTTTCGGTATCGATGCTGGTACGACCAATGTTCGGTTTTAACACTTTGACGGCCGTACAAACGGATGCGAGTGGCAACTATTCATTCCCGAATTTGCAGGCCGGTGGAAATTACACTGTGACTCCTGCCAAACCTCTTTTGACCTTTAATCCGATAAGCCCGACCGTTAGCAATCTCAGCGCGAACCAAACTGTCAACTTCACGGCGGCATCAGTCACCGGCCTGACCGGCAAGATAGCTTTCACTAAAGTCGATCAAGCGCAAGCAATCGCGACCATGAATGCTGACGGCACCGGGGAAACAAATTTGGTAACGCTGGGCAGTGAGTGCAGCACCGATGAAAGCGGACCTGCCTGGTCGCCGGACGGAACCAGGATCGCTTTTTCTGGTTGCAATCAGTCCGGAGTTTCGAATCTGTATTTGGTGAACAGCGACGGTTCGAACGCGACTCAACTCACCAATGGCGATATTGGCGATGTCTTTCCGAACTGGTCGCCCGATGGAACGCGTCTGACTTTCACTTATGGCGAATGCAGCGGGAGTGACCAACAGATCCCGGAAATCTTCACTATGGACATCGCCAGCAAAGTCCAGACGCAGCTTACAAATAACAATATCGTTGACGCGACTTCAGCCTGGTCGCCCAACGGCGGGTCAATCGCTTTTGCCAGAGGGAATACGGCTAACTGCAGTAGCAGCGATTTCTTCGGCGACATCTACACGATTACTCCCCAGGGTACGAATGAAACGCGCCTGACAAATACCAACGCGTTGTCATATCTGCCGGCTTACTCACCGAATGGGTTGAAGATTGCCTTTGTGCGCGAAACGGACGACCCGACGCATAACACCTTCATCCGCAATATCTATGTAATGAATGCGGACGGGACTAACCAGATAAAGATCACTCCGGATTCGTTAGATGCCGTCAAACCCAGCTGGTCGCCGGACGGGAGCAAGATTGCGTTCAGCGCCGATTTTCACTCCGGTTCTTTTTCGGCAATTTTTGTGGTCAATCCTGACGGCACAGGTTTGGCGCAAATCACCGATAACACAACCGCGAGCCGCGAACTGCCCGACTGGCAACACATTCTGATCTCGCCCTCACCGACACCAACGCCGACGCCAGCGCCCGGTGCGCCAAGCACCTCAAATCTGTTCGGGGTTTTATCGGGCTTCGTTGACGTAAACCAAAATGGCGATTTTGCCTTTATCGGCGGCAGACAATCGGCGGTGTTTCTGCGGCGCGCCAGTGATGGCATCACCACACGACTGTACCAAATGTCGGATCCAGTGCCGGGAATCGCGGGCAGCCGCGGCGAACTGCTGACTCCGAGCGTGCGCATAAACAATTCAGGCAAAGTAGCTTTTGCGACAGATTACATCGCGAACGCTGAATTCCGACGCGCCATTTTGCTTTATAACGGATCATCGCTAACGCCGGTTATTAACTCGACTGATGTCGCGCCAAACTCGGGAGGCGCAACGTACGGGCAGGCGATAACTTTGGGTGGACTCAACAACGGTGGGGACCTGGCATTCACCGCAAGTCCGAACGGCGTGACTACGCTTTATGTTCTGCCCAACGGCGGTTCAAGCGTCCGAGTCGCGCGTGGTGGCGACGCCGCACCGGGCACGAGCGGGACGTTCGCGAACATCGTGCTCGCGAATGGGGCGAACTCGCTGGCTAATGATTCCGGCGAGATAGTCTTCACGGCGCAAATCGTGGGCGGGGCAGGCGGATTCGGAGTCTTTGTCGGATCCACGACCGGCGTGAGGAAAGTCGTCGCGAATGGCGACGCGATACCGGGCGGGGGTACTTTCTCAATTCTAAGCGCTCCGACCGCACGCCTGAATAGGTTTGGCCAGGTCGCCTTCGTTGCGAATAATGCAACCTCGAACAGCACGATCTGGATGCACACTGCGGCGACGGGGATCGTCAAGGCGGTGAGCAATGGTGACGCCGCGCCCGGAGCGCTCGGCGGCACTTTGACCGCGCCAACTCTGTCTGCTTTTAACGACAACCCGTATGTTGCATTTACGGCCAACGTAAGCGGCAGCGGCGTTACACTACGCGGTGTATTTCGCGTGAATCCCGGCAGCACGGTGGAGACCGTAGCATTCGCGAACCAAGCCGCGCCGGGCGCCTCACCGGCGACGTTCTCAACGTTCGCCGCCGTGTCGATGGATAACGTTGCCGGAATTGTGAGTTTTCAATCAACGCTCACTGGCGGCTCAATCGGGCACGGCTTGTTTAGGCAATCCGGCGCTAACCAGCCGGTGAGTATCGTTCTCGACGGACAGTCAGCGGCGGTTCCCGGTGGCGGCACTTTTAATCTTACTAACACGTCAAGAAGCAGGACACTCGACAACGGAACCGTCTATTCCTTTGCGAACGTATTTGGCAGTACCACCACATACGCAGAGTTTCTTGCCGATATCAGTTCGATTACGATTTTAATGAACGACGGTACGCCCTTGCTGGCCGGCTCGCGAACATCTTTGCGCAACTTCCGCGTGGGCGCTGCCGGCGATTACATCGCATTCCAAGGTCAATCCACCGGCGGACGGCGCAGCTTTATCATTCGCAATCTCGTAACCGGCAACTTTTCCACTCTCGTCACCGAGGGCGATCCTGCCCCCGGGGGCGGACGCCTGCGCTTCTCAAATCTAAATATCAGCTACGTTAACGCAAGCGGAACTATCGTCTTTGCCGCGCAAATAATCGGCGGACCATTGGGCGTGTCAACCGGCATCTTTAGTGTGACTTCGGCGGGAACAATTACCAAGATTGTGGCCGACGGAGATTTGGAGCCAAACACGAACTCAGCGTTCTCAAGCCCCACCTTGAACTCGTTTGCGCCCGTGCCGTTGAATAACGCCGGCCAAGTAGTCTTTCGCGCAACAGTTCTGAGCAAACTCGGAATCTATGTGGCAACGCCTGGCAATCCGATTCAACGCATCGCTCAGAACGGAGACGCGGCGCCGGGTGGCGGAACGTTTGCGACTCCTTCAGCCGGGCAAGCAATTAATTCACTTGGCCAGGTAGCATTCTTTTCGACTACGAGTGGTGGACCCGGTGCGAACCAGGGAATTTTTACCGGTGGGGGCGGCAGTGGAGTCGCGAAACTTGTTGTCAGTGGCGATGCGGTGCCGGGGTCAACGACTTTTGCTACTTTCCCGAACGTCGGCTACAGCTTCAATGATAGTGGAAAGCTGGCTTTCAAAGCTGCGCTAAACGGCGGCGCTGGCGCCGGAGTTTTTGTGAGCACTCCAGCGGGAATTCAGACGATTGCGTTGAACGGAAACTTCTCGGCTGCGGGCGCGCTCTTCAACACAGCCGTGAATGCGGATGTGCAAATCAATAATGAAGACGACGTGGTGTTTCACTCAGCATTAACCGGGGGCGGTACCGACTCGGCCTACTTCCTGCGGCGTGGGCCAACCGGCTCAGTCCAATTAGTCGCGGCGCAAGGCCAGGCAGCTCCTGGCACGAACGGGACTTTCACCACGTTTTTTCCCACCGGGAATGGTTTTGTCGGCGAGAACTTCGCTTTGGGACCGACCGGAGAAGTGGCATTCACGAATTCAGTGCAGACGAGCAATGGAAGTTTTGGCGCATTTCGGTTACGAACGGACAACTTGCTCGAGAAAATTCTGGCGCGCGGAGACGTCGTGCCGGGAACGAATGGCGGCATCTTCTCTGATATTTTTGCGGGAATGGCTGCGGGCGGTCCGGGCCACTTCGCATTTTGGGTGCCGGTCTTAGGAGGTAGCGTTGACGATCTCATCTATGTCACGAACTCTCCTGCAGTCGACCTGGCTCCCACGACCGCTCTGAAAATAAGCGGCCGCGTGGTAAACAACGTCGGCAATCCGCTCAGCGGAATCACAGTGAATCTGAGCGGTACCGCAGCTGGCTCAACGCAGACCGACGCGAGTGGCAACTACTCATTCACCAATCTAGCCAGCGGGAATTACACGGTCAGTCCGTTCAGCGCCGGCTACTCCTTCGCTCCAAGCAGCTACAATTTCAATCTTACGTTCGACCACGTTTGCGTCTTCGTGGCGACGCAAACTGCCGTGAGCATCAGCGGCAAAGTGACGGACAGCAATAACGCCGGACTCAACGGTGTTACGGTCGCGCTCACCAAGAATGGCGCGCCGGCGGGCACCACGCAGACGAATGCACAAGGCGATTACAGTTTTGCGAATTTGACTACCGGCGACAACTACCTGGTGGCACCGACTGGAAGTTTCAGTCCGTCAAGTCAGACGTTCAACAATTTGACTGTGAATGCCGCGGCCAACTTCAAATCTGCGCCGAGCATTCCGCCGCAATGCAGCACACCCAGTTTTGCGCCGGCGACAAACGTTGCGACAGGAGACTTGTCTGTGGCGATTGGGGACTTCAATGGTGACGGCACTCTTGATCTGGTAGTGGCGCATAGCGGTTCCTCTAACATCTCAGTCTCCCTGGGGACGGGCACGGGCAGCTTCAGTGCTGCAACTAACTTCGTGGTGGGCTCACTTCCCGTTTCCATCGCTGTGAAAGACTTCAACGGCGATGGCAAACTTGATCTGGCCGTGGCGAATAGCGGTACCAATAACATCTCAATCTTGCTGGGGACCGGCACGGGCAGTTTCAGTACCCCAACCAACTTTGCGGTTGGCTCAAGTCCCGCTTCCGTCGCCGTTGGAGACTTTAATGGCGATGGCAATAGTGATTTGGCTGTGGTAACTCAGTCCAATGGCGTCGCGATCTTGCTAGGCACCGGCACGGGCAGCTTCGGTGCCGCTACCAACTTCGCTGTCGGAAATCCTCGTTCTGTCGCGATTGGCGACTTCAACAGCGATGGCAAGCTGGATCTTGCAGTGACGATTAACAACCCCTCTAATGTCTCGATTCTGCTGGGCACCGGCACGGGCAGCTTCAGTGCGGCGACTAATTTCGCTGTCGGAACAGATCCTATTTCTGTCGCGATTGACGACTTCAACGGTGATGGCATAAGTGATCTGGCGGTGGCGAATTTCAGCTCCGCCAACGTCTCGATCCTGCTGGGCACCGGCACGGGCAGCTTCAGTGCGGCGACTAACTTCGTCGTTGCGCAGTCTGAATCTCTCGCGATTGGCGACTTCAACGGTGATGGCAAGAGTGATCTGGCGGTGGCGAACGCCTTCCTCGACAACGTCTCGATCCTGCTGGGTTCAGGGACGGGCAACTTCAGTGCGGCGACCAACTTCGCTGTGGGACACACACCTCGTTCGGTGACGATTGGCGACTTCAACGGTGATGGCAAAAGCGATCTGGCGACGGCGAATTATAACTCCAATAATATCTCGATCCTTCTCAACAACGGAGCGCTCTGCAATACTCAGACTTCACTTTCGATATCCGGGCAAGTTAAAGCTGCGAATAACAATCCATTGGCAGACATAACAGTAACTTTGTCAGGCCCCATTTCACGGGTCACACAAACGGATGCAGGGGGCAACTATTCATTTGCGAATCTGATTCCCGGTGGCAATTACACCGTAACCGTGCAGACGCCTTATTACATAGTGCTACCGGCGCGCACAGATTTCTTTAATTTGACCAGTAGTCAAACAGCTAACTTCGTGGCCGCGCCCGTGGCCGTGCCTTCACCGAGTCCGCCGCCCAGCGACAACTTCAACACTGCCACACGCGATGCGACGAAATGGTCGATCGGTACACAGACCGAGCCGCCGACGGCTTTCGATCCACAAGTGACCAGCGCGCAGGCCAACGGCCGGCTGGTGATCACGCCGCTAACGCAGGCCGTCGGGATGCACTATTCGGGCTATGTCTCGGCCAACTCGTTTGACATGCGCAACAGCAAGGTGAGCGTCGAATTGGTGCAGGCGGCTACCGGTGGCGCAGACTCGATTTTCGCGATTGGGTCGGACGCAAACAACTTCTTCCGCTTCATGGTCCACACGGCTGGAGTGTCCACCAGTCTGGCGCCGAGGGTCCAGGGACCAGATGGCATCGTGCGCGAACTGGACAGCACCGTACCGCAGTTGATCTTTCAAGTGAATATTAACGGGGTGATCAGCAGTCAGAGCATTAATTACGATCCGGTGCAACACCGCTTTCTGCGCTTTCGGAATGAATTGCCCGGACCCAATCAGCCGTTTGGCGCGATCGTTTTCGAGACGAGTCCAGCATCAGATTTTTCACCGCTGAGTTTCCAATATCCGGTCGCCCTGACGAAAGCAGTGAGTCCGATGACGGCGGAACTGAGCGCTGGCACCTCAAACCCAACCAATCCCGGCCCAACGATCTTCGATAACTATGGTCTGGTGACGAGCACTTTCCAGTTCACTGCTGACCACTATAACGTGACCGAGGGAGCCGGGAGCGTGCTGGTCACTGTGACGCGCGCCGGCAGCATCTCGGATGCGGCGACAGTCCATTTTGAGACCGGTGACGGCACCGCCACGCAGACAAAGAATTACCTCTTCACGATGGGAACACTATCGTTTTCGCCGCAAGAGACGACGAAGACCTTCACAGTGCCGATTGTGGACAACGCCCTGTCCGAAGGGAATCTGACACTGAACCTGTTTCTGGGTAGCCCGGTCGGATCAGGTCTGAATGCTCCTGGCCGCGCGGTTGTCACCATCCTTGATAACGACACTAGTGATCCAGGTGGTCAAGCGCTGACGCCACTTCAACTTGTATTAGAGGAATTTCGGCCGTCACCAAATCAGGCGGCGGCACTCGATGCGGTGCTGCTCACAAGAGATCCATTCGCAGTTATAAACACAGACAACGTGGTGAACACGGGATCTGATCGAAATACCCGCGTTATTCTATTTGTGATGAATTTGCAGTTGGCGCAAGGCGAGACAGCTTCCGCGGTTGTCGTTAATCTTGTCGACGCAAATAACCACAGTTACGAAGTGACGGCAGAGCAGGTTCAGCCGGTGACTAACTTCCCGTTTACTGAAGTGATCTTCAGGTTGCCTGACAATCTGCCTGTTGGCACATGTACCGTCTTAGTTAAAGCCCACGGACAGATTAGCAATGTCGGTACGATTAGAATCAAGATTTAAGTGTCACCGGAGTCCAACTAGCGTCGGCGCCAAAGCGGGCGGTCAGGAGCACAAAAGGCGCTCATCGGACGCGGCTCCGAAGCTTGAATCGGACGCAGACCTTTGACGGCCATCATGCCAAAGGCCATGGTCCAGCTTCTCCTCATGTGGCACTGCCGGCTTTATGAGCTCTCAGAAACACCGCTTGCGTCTTTGGTCTCAGCAATAAGTATGATGAACACACGTCTGGATATTGGGTGTGGCGCGCCCCGCTCATAGTGATCGTCTTGAATACTATGGCAGTCAACCCAAAGAGTAACCATCCTGCAGACATCGTCTCACTGATGGTTCTGACTTGCTTTGCCGCCGGCATCCTTTGCATTGCTCCACTACTCGGAAAGATTCATGCTCAGCAATCTCGCGCACCATTGGTGCAGCAGCCAGATCTTGTACTGGGTATAGGTCATTCAATGAAAGTGAACGCGGTAGCGCTGGGTCTCAATGACCGTTTGATGGCTTCCGCGAGTGCCGACAACACGATTGGACTTTGGGACGTCAGCAGCGGGCGCGAATTACGTGCCTTGTCTGGTCATAAAGGCTGGGTGAAGTGCGTTGGGTTTAGCCCGGACGGTCGATTACTGGCCTCTGGCAGCAACGATAAGACAATTAAGATCTGGGATGTGGCCACCGGTACCGAGTTACATTCCCTTGAAGGTCACACAGCGCCGATCGAGTCCATTGCCTTTAGTGCCGACGGGCGTTTGATAGCCTCGGGCGGCGCGGACAACTCGGTAAAGCTTTGGGATGTAACAACCGGGCGAGAAGCGAATGCACTTCGGGGCCACAGTGGTTGGGTCACGGCGGTTGCTTTTAGCGGTGATGGAAAGTGGCTAGCGACGGGAAGCATGGATACTACGGTGCGACTGTGGGAAGTAGCGACCGGTCGCGAGTTGCGCGTTATGAAAGGGCATACCGATCGGATCAACGCACTGGCGTTCAGTCCCAATGCCGATTGGCTGGCGTCAGGCAGTAGCGACACGACGACAAAGCTTTGGAAAACTGAAAGTGGTAAGGAAGCGCGCTCGTTGGGCAGCGGCGCCGGATCTGAAATCGCTGTTGCATTCAGCGGCGATAGCCGGTCTGTTTTGTCGGTAAGCTCTAATAGAACTGTCAAAGTTTGGGACGTTGCAACGGGCCGTGAAGTGCACACCGTCGGGAACCCTGCGAGTCTGGATTTTGTCGAGTCGGTTGCGTTCTCATCTGACCGGCAGTCTTTCGCTTCCAGTGCCGATAAATCCGTCGAGCTTTATGACAGCAGCTCGGCAAAAAAAATCCGCACTTTCGACAGTCGTGCTGCCGGTTTCTATGCACTTTCATTCAGCGCAAACGCACGCTGGTTCGCGGCAGCCGGCAAGGACAAGACCATTCGTCTGTGGGACACCATGACCGGCCGGCAATTACCCGCGCTGGTCGGTCATACCGGGTATGTCACGTCGCTCGTGTTTAGTAAAGACGGAGCCTGGCTCGCTTCTGGAAGTATCGATCGGACGATTCGGGTGTGGGATACGTCAACCGGCCGCGTCACGCGCAAGCTCGCCGGTCACGATGAGGCAGTCAATGCGTTGGCGCTCAGTCCCGACAACCGCTGGCTCGCTTCCGGGAGTTACGATCGATCAGTCAGAATTTGGGATCTACAAAGTGGGGCCCAGACACGCATGCTAACGGGCCACTCGGGAGAGGTTACCGCCACAGCTTTCAGTGCTGACGGAAAGTGGTTGGCCTCTGGAAGTGTCGACAAGACAATTCGAGTTTGGAGTACGACGAGTTGGGCCGAGCCGCGCGTGTTGAGCGGGGTTGGGCCTGTTAATGCACTCATTTTCAGTCCTGACAACAAATGGCTGGCAGCCACCGGTAACGATGTCGCTTTCAAACTATTCGATGTCGCTACGTGGCAGGAAACCAGAGCTGTCCAGAGCAATTCCAGTCAGGTGCATGCGCTCGCATTTAGTCCTGACAGCCGCCGGCTCGCTACGGCGTCCAGCGACGGCGGGGTGCGCATCTGGGATCCTGCGAGCGCCTCGCCACTACACGTTCTGACCGGGCATTCCGACAGCGTCAACGCACTCGCTTTTAGCGCGGACGGAAAGTGGCTACTTTCCAGCGGCGAAGACGCAAGTATTTTGCTTTGGGAAGCAGCCTCGGGTCAGAAGATGGCAACGCTCGCGGCGTTGCGCGAGAGCGACGATTGGTTAGTTGTCACACCTGACGGCCTTTTTGATGGTTCGCCATCAGCGTGGAGTCAGATTCTGTGGCGCTTTGGCGGAAATACTTTTAATCACCTGCCGGTCGAAGTCTTCTTCAGCGAGTTTTATTATCCAGGTTTGCTCGCCGAGATTTTGAGCGGCAAACGGCCGCACGCGCCGCTCGACATTTCTCAGAAAGACCGGCGTCAGCCACAAATCGATTTGACCTTGCCAGCGTCGGTTAATGAAAACGAAGTTACCGCGCGCACAGTGTCAATCAAAATCAATGTCGCTGAGGCGCGCACCGGCAGCGAGCAAAAAGGGGGAAGCGGCGTACGCGACGTGCGACTCTTCCGCAACGCTTCACTGGTGAAAGCCTGGCGAGGCGACGTGCAATTGAACGCCGATGGCCTGGCAGTCCTGGAGGTTCAGGTTCCGATCGTGGCGGGCAAGAATGTGATTACCGCCTATGCCTTCAACCGCGACAACATCAAATCTGCCGACGCCGAGTTGTCTTTGGTTGGCAGTAAGGAACTGAAGCGCGGCGGCACAGCCTACATCTTTGTCGCCGGAGTCAACCAGTACGCAAACTCATCGTTCAATCTGCGGTACGCCGTGTCCGACGCGGGAGATTTCGGCGAGGAACTGCAACGTGCGCAACTTCGGATCGGGAACTTTACCGATATTCAGGTTATCCCCTTATTAGATCGCGCGGTTACCAAGGCCAATTTCATTTATGGTTTGCAGCGGCTGAGTCTGGGCGAAGCGGCTCCGGCGCCTGTGGGCGTTCCAGATATTCTAAAAAAGCTGAAGACCGCTCAACCCGAAGACGCGGTGGTTATTTACTTCGCAGGCCATGGAGTGGCTACACCGGACGGCCGGTTCTATCTTATCCCTCACGACCTGGGGTACGATGGGCCGCGAACGCAATTGGATGGCACGAGTCTCCGGAGTATCCTTGACCACAGCATTTCCGACCGGGAACTCGAACAAGCGCTCGAAAACATTGACGCGGGACAATTGGTGCTCGTCATTGATGCCTGCAACTCAGGACAGGCGCTCGAATCGGAAGAGAAGCGCCGTGGACCAATGAATTCAAAAGGGCTGGCCCAGCTCGCGTACGAAAAAGGCATGTACATCCTGACCGCTGCCCAGAGCTACCAGGCGGCCCTTGAGCAGCGCCGCCTGGGACACGGTTATCTGACTTACGCTCTTGTTGAAGAAGGTTTGAAAACACCGGCCGCGGATGCTCGGCCAAAGGATGGCCAGGTCGAGCTGAGCGAGTGGCTGGATTATGCGGTGGCGCGGGTGCCGCTGATGCAAGCGGGAACGGCCACAGATGCACAGGGACGAATCCTCGAGCAAGAAGACGACAGCAAAAAGAAAACCCGCGACGTGCAGCGGCCGCGAGTGTTTTATCGCTCGAACACCGAAGCAAGGCAAATGATCATCGCCCGACCTTAGCGAAATGGACTTCGAAGGCAGCACCAAAGAAACAGTCATCTCGCACACCACTGGCGCGGCGGTCGCGGCGGCCCGCGAGGAAGGCTCATATTTAGGCAAACGGATTAAGGACCGATACCTAATTGAAAAGCAGCTCGACAGTGGCGGGTTTGGCGCTGTCTATGTGGCGCACGATGAAGAACTCTTGGGAAAACTGGTTGTCATCAAATTTCTCAACGAGAAAGCTTTGAAAAATGACTGGGCGGTCAAGAAGTTCAAGCACGAAATCGAGGCGCTCGCACGGATCGATCATCCTGGCGTCGTAGGTATCCTGGACACCGGCCAGTTACCCGATGCGACGCCGTTTTTGGTAATGCAGTACATCAAAGGCGTTAGCCTGCGTGCGCTGATGAAACAGGAAGGCTTGGAATTCGAACGTGCTTCCACTTTCATTCGCCAACTTGGCCAAGCACTTAATGCCGCGCATGAAATAGGTGTCGTCCATCGGGACCTGAAGCCGGAGAACATTATGCTGCGACGCGTCGCCGGTGGCGAGCAGGTCAAGATTATCGATTTTGGCATCGCCAAAGTGCGTGACTCGCAAGTTGCGCCGAGCACGGTGGTGGCCGAAATCGCGGGTACCGTCGCCTACATGGCGCCCGAGCAACTCAATGGACGTCCTGTTTCGCCGGCGACCGATCAGTTTTCGCTTGCGGTGATTGCCTTCGAGATGCTCACCGGTCGCCGACCTTTCAATCCAGAGACCCAGTTTCAGCTCGCTGGCATGCAGCGCGACGGTGTCAAGGTCAAGCCGAAAGATCTAAGACCGGGGCTACCGCAAGCAGCAGAGACCGTTCTCTTGAAAGCACTCGCCTATCACCCGGCGCAGCGCTATCCAACTGCGCGCGTCTTCGCGGATGCGCTCGCTGATGCGCTGGTCGAAAGCGGCTTGGTTGCGCAAAACGCCGATAGTGCGGCGGAGACCATTCATCGCACGGTGGTGGTGGCTGAAGCTCCCGCGCCGCAGCGTAGTCGCCGCGCGCTCTTACTGATCCCTGCGGGGTTGCTGTTAATGGCGATCATCGTGGGAATTTCCATGCTCTCTCGTCAGCACGCGACCAGTTCAACTTCAAATCCGAAGGCGACGGTCGCCGAGACCACGGCCGTTCGCAAACTCGATTACTCGCTATCCGTGCAGAAAATGCGTAATGGCAAGCCGTTTGAGCAGCCATACCAGACCACGGGCACTGCAATTCTCGAGAATGGGTACGACGTTCGGTTGAATTTTAATAGTCCACAGCGTGGCTATCTTTATCTGGTTAATGAGGGTCCGGCCGGAAACGGGCTCGAGACATATAACGTGCTGTTTCCGATGCCCGGCATGAATGAAGGTTCAGCGCAGTTGGAAGCGAATCAAAAACAAAGCACAACTTGGTTTGAGTTAGACCCGAATCAAGGCATTGAAAAACTTTGGCTGATTTGGGCTGAGACTGCTGTACCGGAGCTGGAAGCAGTGAAAGGCGTCGTCAATCCCAAGCAGAAAGGGACAGTATCGGATCTTGATCAGGTGGCTGCGATTCGTAGTTTTTTAAAACAACATGTTGCGACGCCACCGGAAGTGCAAGCTGATGCTGAGAGCAATGTCAATCATCTGACCGCCAAAGGTAGCGTGCTCGTGAACTTAATTCGCCTGGAGCATCATTGATGCGGCAACCGGTGTCGCGCGAATCGACCGCTTCGATTCTCAGTCTCGGAGGATAACAACATGTCAAGACGTGTTCGCGATCCACAGGTTGGATTTTTGATGGGACTGCTGTTCCTGGCTTTGGCCCTTTCGGCGTTGCAAATAAATCCCCAAACCGCGGCATCTTCGCAGGTCGCGTCGGCGCAACAGCAATCGGATGATGAAGATCAAGAGAGGCAGCTTTTCGCAAAGGAATTCCTGCAAGCCCGCTCGACGGGCATGCAAAAGCGGAATACGCAGTCGCAAAGATCAAACAACGGCCGGACACAGTCGACGGCAGTCGCGGCGCCATCGATGCTCGGCATAACCCTGTGGCGGCTGCGTCCCGCGGACAAGAAAGATGAAACTCAGGCCCGGCTGCTCGAGCAGGAATCAGATTCAGAAGTGATACTGATTGGTGAGCGCGTGGGCGCCGAAACTATCTTTCAGGAAGGGCAGAAAGTACGACTCGGAGTCGAATCGCCACGCAGCGGTTATTTGTATGTTATCGACCGCGAACAATACGCCGATGGAACTTACAGTGAACCGTATCTGATCTTCCCGACGCTCAAAACGCGTGGAGGCGATAACTCAGTGGTAGCCGGACGGTTGGTGGAAATTCCTGACCAGGACGATCGGCCGTTCTACTTCAAGATGAACCGCCATCGTCCGGATCAAACCGGCGAAGTGCTCACTTTCATCGTCACGCCGCAGGCGATCCCGAATCTTGAACTGAGCCGTAAGGCGCTGAAACTAACGAATGACCAATTTGCGCAGTGGGAACAGAAGTGGAAAGCGCCCACGCGACGCGTGGAACTGGCGAATCATACCGGTAAGGCTTACACGAAAATTGAGATGACGGCGGGTGCAAACAAAACGACGTTACTGGGCCCGGCTGATTTGCCGCCACAAATAATTTTCCGGCTCACAGGCAAGACTACTGGCGCAGTAATGGTCACGCTGCCTCTCAGGTACAGTACGTCAAGCGCAGAAAAATAGTCGGTCACCGCGGTCGCCGGCAGACTTTTGCCGCACGTCCGATTTGTCTGATTACTTGCGAACTGACACCGGCATGCGGCCGATCGCACTTTCACCTATCGACCCAAAATATAGACTGCCGTTGTACTCAACAACGTTCGAGATTTCGGCGAAACAGTTGGCGGAAGGGTCTTGCAAATTCTGCACAACCTTTCCATTGGCATCCAGCTCGAGCACAAATGCATAACGCTTGATCGCTGGTTGGAGAAAATCCGGCAGCCGCATCACTGTCTTTCGCAGAAATGGATGTCGCAGAAGGAAATCGAGCGCCGCGTCGCGCCGATTTACGAGTGCCAACCAAAACAAACCGTTTCCATTCGCCGAGATGCCATCAGGAAAGCCCGGCAGGTTTTCGATAAATGTTTCGGATTGCCCGCGCTTATCGCCGCTCAGCCACACGCGTCGGACGCTGTAGGTGCCGGTTTCATTCACTAACAGAAATGACTGATCGGGACTAATGGCCACGCCATTGGCAAAGTAAAGATCGCGCAACACCGCACGCGTTTTCCCTGTCTTTGGGTCGTAGGCCAGCAGTCGTCCGTTCGGACGATGTTCAAGCAGGTCAGCCTTCAATGCGGTGAGCGGAAATTTGTAAGAAGCGTCTGTGAAATAGATTGTCCCGTCGGCGGCGATGTCCAGATCGTTCGTGCATTGAAACGGCACGCCGTCAGCCTGATTGCTCAGAACGGTGATGCTGCCATCCGGAGCTACTGACAATAGTCCTTTCACCGCATCGGCGACGATCAGATTCCCGTTTGCATCGAACTTCAGGCCGAGCGGCCGCCCATAAGTTTGTGAGAAAACTTCTGGCCGCGTGCCGTCGGACTGCAAACGATAGATGTGACCGTCCAGGACGCCTGTGTAAAGTCGACCCTGGTTGTCGATGGCGACATCTTCCGGGGCAAATGAATTGACGGGCAGTCGCTCGATTTTCGCGAGTTCGTTATTTTCCGCGTACACGCCGGAGCTGTCAGGCGTGGGCGCATTCCACGCCGCAGGATCAATTGGCACTGGCCAAAAAAGAAGATAACCGGCGATGCCGGCGACGGCGGTAATCAACAAACGAAGAATTATGCGTTTCATTTCGGGGGACTCGACAGTGATGAGTAATGAGTAATGAGTGATGAGTGATGAGTAATGAGTAATGAGATTGAGATTAGGCAGGAACCATGATCCAGCCCACCCTCTCAAGACCGATAGTATATTTACTCAAGACTCAAGCCCCAACACCAAACACTCAAAAAACTCAGAACTCATGACTCATGACTCATGACTCATGACTCATCACTCATTACTCATCACTCATTACTCACGACAGGATCACCGCTCACCGCGCGCCACTTCCACTTCGGTTTCGAGTTCAACCGCAAGTTTGCGAATGCTGGGCTGGCCCATCGGCTCGATCAGTCGCAGAGCTTCGTCGAGCACGCGCCGTTGATGTTGCGGCCAGTTGGGCTCGCCGACGACGCTACCGAATTTTCCGTCGTAATAACCTGCGCGCGGAGGTCGCGCAAGTTCCAGAGTCTCGCGCTCGACGCCGAGTGTCATCGTCGGTAGACCGGTCGGTTCGATCGCGCGCGCCGCAAGCGCGACCGATTGATGACAAAGCTGCGAGGCGGGAATCAACAACGCGGCCTGCACGTCGTAACGGTGCAGCCGCTCGAGCAATGGCGGGATTGTTTGCTCAACAAACCGTCCCGCGTCGGGCAGGAATCCCGAGAAACTCCAGAACGCCGGAGCCATCTGACCGATCACGCGATTGGCGACGAACTCGCGCAGACGTTCGAGGGGCACCTGAACGTTCGCATCCTGTTGCACGAACGTCGGCTCGTATCCTCGAACAGCGAATCGCAAATCTGTTAAGTTAATGTCCGTCGGAATCTCGCGCAGTTGGAAATCTCCGCGTGAGGCGTCGGTATCGAACGGATCGGTGCCATCCAGGTACGCTCCGGCTGAAACGATCACCGCAATGTTCGTCATCGTGATCGCGCGTCGCGCGGGCGTAAATGGCGCGCGCGAGTTTTCAACGAAGGGATAGGCCTTCAGACTTTCAACCGCGCCAGACTGCTTCGATTGCCACGAATTGTAGCGCTCGCGCCACTGTTCCGATCGTTCGATTATTTCCATCACCTGCCTATTTCTGCCGCATCAACTGAGGCTAACGTCGCAGTCTTGATAATACAATTCGTTTTCGTGGACTAACAATTCGTGTGAGACATCCGCACGAGAGCGCCAAACAATGCGGACCGCGAAGATCTTCGGGTTGGTCATGTCACATGTTGGCGCGAAGATCTTCGGCCGAGTCCGATCAATACAAAAGCAACCGCGGCCGCCACCATAGCGACCGCGAAAAGTATCACAGAATAACGATGCAAGCTGTCAAATGCGATTCGGCGTTCATCGCTCGGCGAGATTTGATCGATGGGCAGCGCCATCGCCGCACGCAGGGCCGAGATGCGCGCAGCAATTACCCAATGCCCGACAGCTGTCGTGGTCGCCAGGACCGCGAGCGTGATCAAGTGCGCCACTCGGCGAATCAGGGTCTGGCCGACGGTCAAAAAGAAACTCATGACAAGCAGGAAAATCGCGATTTCAAATCCCGCGCGATTCAGCGTTGACAGCAGTGGAGAGACGATCGAACCGGCGAGCGAGCTGGCGTTCGCCAGGTCCGCACGGCGCAACACTCCGAATACATTCGGCGCCACCGAGGCACTGAAGAAGACGGCCGCACCGAGCCACATTCCCAACAGTAACAGCGCCAGAGTCTTAATTATTCTCACAGTTCAGTCATGATCGTCCCGGCCAGGCGAATGGTCGGGGGTTGGATTTCGGGCTGCTCAATCTCACGCGGATCGGGAACGCTTACCAGCCACGACAAAGCCCGATCAAGTTGCTCCTGATAATCGATCAAATCGAGCGACATGAAAACATTTTCGCCCAGTTTTGCGAACTTCTCTTTCGCCGCCAGGTACATTTGTCGCGCCGCGCCCGGTCTGCCGATTTGCAGATGATGAAATGCAACTGCTGATTGAATCATAGCCTGAAGGAAAAGTTTCTCCTGCGAATCGACCGGTCCCATCCAACGCTCTTCCCACGCGTCATGCGCGGCGTGAAATTCACCTGAGTTATAGAGATCGATGCCGGCCAGGTACTCGACCGGGTACGCGAGCACGTGTTCTTCGGAGTATGCAAGCACGGCGGTTTGCATGAAAGCATTGTAGTCGATGACGGGCGCACAATGTACCGTGCGAGCGAAACAAGCGTGACGAAGAAGTGAAATCCGTGAAGTGACCGTAATCAGCGTGCAAATGAGCGAGCGTAAGGTTGTTTCATGCCTCGCGATGAATCTTTCGAAGTACGACGAACACGCACCGGATTGGGATTATTTGCCACCAAACCGATTCCGAAAGGCAAGCGAATTATCGAATACTGTGGTCCACTTGTGCCGAATGATGACGTCGAGAAAAGCAACGGCAAATATTTTTTTGGCGTGGACAAGAAGTGGTCGATCGACGGAAGCGCGCGAACGAACACCGCGCGTTACATCAACCACTCGTGTCAACCAAACGCCGAAACGACCGTTTCAAATCGTCGCCGCGTTTGGATTTGGGCGCGGCGAGATATCAAGCCAGGCGAAGAGATAACTTACGATTATGGCAAGGAATATTTCGAAGGAATCATCGAGCCGATCGGTTGCAAGTGCGGGAAATGCGACCAGCCAAATCCAAAGTCCCGCGTCCAAAGTCCAATGTCAGCCAGGCAGACGGCAGACGTTGGATATTAGACGTTGGACTATTTCTTCGGGAAGTAACCTTCGCGCGCACGCACGCGAAGTTGCGGCCGCGTCGGTGAACTGACATTGATTCGTCGGAACGTTGACGCGCCTGATTTATTGTCTGAGTAATACTGAATCAGATACTGACTCCGAATCTCCGAAGCGATTCGATTAAAGATCGCCGGCAGATCTGATTCGGCCGCGGGCACGAACGCCGCGCCACCGGTGGCCGTTGCAAAACTTTGCATCGCATTTTGCGCGCGTGTACTGATGATGTTCAGCTTGTAGCCTTCGCCGCTTGGGTTGATTGAATAGAAGACTGTATTGGCCTTTTGCACTTCCTGGCGCACTTCATTTTGCGCTTTCGCATGTCCGGCCTGTAGCGCAGCTTCGTTGGCGGCGCGAATCCGTGCACGGGATTGCGGATCTACTCCATCGACATCCCTGGTTGCATTGAATGCTGCGACTGCGGAATCACGGACCGAGTTGCTGAAGTTGTCTTCACCGTCGGAAATCACCACCATTACCCGGCGGGAGCGTTCAGGCGTGTTCTCGTTAAGGTATCGCGCGGCCGCAGTCACTGTGTCGTAAAACGCCGTCGGGCTCGGCCCGGTAGCTGCGCGGAATGACATTAATTTTGCCGTGGCCACATCAGCAGAAGCGGGCGCTTGCTCGAGTCGCGGTGTCTTATCGATAGCGAACAGCGTTGCATGATCTGCCGGCCGCATAACCTGTTTCAAAAAACTTGTGGCGGCCTGTAACTCAAAGCTGAATCGTTCAGTGACACTGCTCGACACGTCCACCAAAAGCGCGATATCGAGAGGCACTTGTTCCGGATCCCCGAGTTGCGCAACCTGCTGCGCCCGTCCGTCCTCTTCGATCCGAAAGTCATTCGCAGTCAGCCCGAGCACGGGCAACCCGTTTGCATCGGTAACTGAAACAGGAACAACGATCAGATTCGACGTTACGCGCACGACCTCCATTTCTTCGGGCGCGGGCGTAGGTGTCGGCTTTGGCTTGTAAATCGGCCCGGGCGGTGGCTGCGGAAGTTGTGTGACTTTCTGCGCGAGGATGGGCCGCGTAAGAAAAGTTATCGAGCAGAAAAAGAAAGCCAGCGCAATGAACGCCGGCTTAAATTGTTTCGCGCAACTTCTTTGATTCATTAACCAACCTTTCATGCCGCCAGTGACGACGTATCGGGAATGCTGGCCTTCTTTAGACGCCGTGTGGCGGCACGATCGTTGGCAAAGCAGTTGAGCAGCCCCGAAGATCGAGACTGCTCAACATCGTTCAGTGCAGGCCGCTCGCCTGCAATACTCTAAAGCTACTGACCGCTGCTTCCAGGGTTCATCGTCGGCGCTGGTTGGGTTAGTCCCTTGTTCACCAGAATCTTCACTTCGACGCGACGGTTTTCCGCACGGCCGGTACGAGTCGTATTGTCCGCAACCGGATCGAGTTCACCGAAGCCATAGGGCGTCACGATGCGGCGAAGCGGAATCTTATGCTGCTCGACCAGGTAAGTGATGACTGCATCGGCGCGACGCTGGCTCAACGCGCGATTCCGGGCAATGCTGCCGGTCGAATCCGCGTAGCCGGTTACTTCAAGGACGTAAGCCTTCGAGTTCAAGGCCTTTGTCGCAATCGCATCCAACTTCGACTTAGCGTCGTCATTCAGGACCGCGCTGCCTGTCCGGAAATTGACGGCCGCTGTTTCCTGCGGTGTGTAGTCGTCGAGGGCGGAAATACGCTCGTTGGTTTGATTCACGCCGGCGACTGCCGCATCTGCAGTTTCCTGCGCTGCTTTCGCTCCGCCACGTGCCGCGTTCGAAATCGCCGCGAGTTCATCCAATTGGCCCGAAAGCTTTTGCGCATTCTGCTCAACTTCGCTCAGGCGGCCTTCAGCTGCCGAGGCGCGCTCTTCCAATGGCGTTGCGCGTGATTCGACGGCCCGCGCCGTTTTCAAGTCAGTTTCATTGAAACGAATCTTCGAGGCGACCAATTCGCCGTTTGATCCGCCGCGGCCTTCAACTTCAAGATTCAGCCCGCGAATGATGTTCGTGGCCTGGTATCTGGTGCCACCGCTGAAAACTCCGCCTTTGGTTTTCACAGAAGTCTGGTCAGTCATCCGCACGACGGTGTCGTTGCCGGTCAGATCGCGGACCGTGAACGTGTCGACATCGCGTCGCACGACCACACCTTTGATCTTCATCTTTTCGCCATTGGCGACTGAACGGGCTCGAGTTGAATTGTTGTCAGTTTGTGCAAGGGCCAATGGGGAAATAGTAAGCGCCAGCGTGAACGCAAGCGCAATTGACCTAAACGTTCTGCTATTCATATTCACTCCTTCAATTGTTGGTTAGGACGTCGCAACAGGCGCGTCGGGTTTATGCGAACTCGGTTGATCGAATTCGCATCTTGCGTTGTCCGCTCGTACATGTGCAGACGTGATTTTCAACGTGTCAACGGATAATGCTCATCAACTGGCGTGATGTTACTGCACAATGAAACGAAGTCAAGCGCGATCTGCGGTGGCGATGCACTTACCAAAAATTCATCATTCGTTCGCTATTTGATCGCAATAGTGGGGGCAAGTGTTGTGAAATGAAATCGGGCTGGAAGGCCGATCATAGGAGGCCGTGTCAGCACCGAGAGCGACACGATGACGCAAGTTGTGTGATGATCCCGTCGCTATTTTTCCGGGTACTGACACTCGGTTACGGCCGGGCTTCTGAGAGAAATCAGATCGCGAACTGCGCAGTTTCCAAATGCTCCTTGAGGTAGGCCAAAAACTTCTCGGCATCCGCGCCATCGATGATGCGATGATCGAAGCTAAGCGCGAAATAAGCCATGTGCCGAATTGCGATGTAGTCCTCGCCGTCGGGCGTCGTCAGGACCTTCGCGCGCTTTTCAATCTTGCCGACCCCCAGGATGGCCACCTGCGGCTGACTGATGATTGGCGTGCCGAACAATCCGCCAAACACGCCCGGATTTGTAATCGTGAAGGTGCCTCCAGCTACGTCGTCAGGTTTGAGCTGCTTGGTGCGTGCACGATCGGCCAGATCGTTTGCCGCCCGCGCCAAACCTGAGATTGAGAGATCATCGGCGCGCTTGATAACCGGCACAATCAAACCCCAATCCAGTGCGACGGCCATGCCGAGATTGATGTCACGTTTGTAGATGATCTGATCGCCGCTCACTTGGGCGTTGAAGATCGGGAACTTGCGAATCCCGTCTGTCACAGCCTTGAAAATGAAAGGCATGAAGGTGAGTTTCGTGCCGGTGCGCTCCTGAAACGCTTTTCGATTTTCGTCGCGCAGTTTGGCGACCTTGGTCATGTCGATCTCGTAAACCGTCGTCACGTGCGCGGACGTGCGCCGCGACATTACCATGTGATCGGAAATCTTCTTCCGCATCACGCTCATTTGTTCAACCCGATCGCCTTCAACGGGCTTCAGCACGGTGACTTGCTGTGTCCCGGGAGCACCGATTGAGGGCTGGGCCGCAACTTGTGAAGTGACGGCCGCCGGTTGCGACGCAGTTCGTGCGGGGGCAGGCGAACCGGACTCAATAAAACTCAGAATGTCGTTCTTTGTGACCCGACCAGACATGCCGGTGCCTTCGAGTTGCGCGATGTCGATGCCATGCTCTTCGGCAATCTTACGAACCAGCGGACTCGACTTTGTTCGTCTTAGATCCTCGGCTGCGGTTGACCCATCCTCACCGCGCGGTGCAGCGGGCGCGTCACGACGATGAAGTGGTTTAACTTCCGTCTTGCTCGGCGCTGCTGGAGCGCCTCGTTCTGACGTCGTAATCGTCGGCTTTGGTCGTTCGATTTGGGGTGGCGCGGGCGGCGGAGGCGCGGCCGGTACGGATGGCTCTGCCGGCGCAGGTGTCTCTTGTTCTTTCGCCGCGGCAGTTTCGGTAACTGGTGTCGCTTGTTCTACCGGGGCTGGCGGCGCGGCCGCGGGTTGTGCGCCGTCGCCATCAAGCACCGCGACAACCGTGTTCACTTCAACGGTCTCGCCTTCTTTGTGTTTGATCTCTGTGAGCGTGCCGGCGGCCGGCGCGGGAATTTCTGCGTCGACTTTATCAGTCGAAATCTCAAAGAGGGGCTCGTCGCGTTCGACTTTATCGCCAACGTTCTTCAGCCATTTGGTGATTGTGCCTTCCGCGATGGACTCGCCCATCTGCGGCATTACCACTTCGGTAGCCATAATGACTCCAGTAAAAGTTTAGAGTCGGGCTACGGCCCGACAAATCGAGGCGGGCGGTAGCCCACCTCTAAACGAATTCGACTTGGGAGCTACGCAGCCGCGCTCTTTTCTTTTTCTTCAGCCGTCGTTGGATCGATGGTCGTCCTGATTTCGGAGATCCGGTTCGCCGGAAAGCCACCCTGCTGCGCATGCGCGCGAATCATGTCTTCGCTTGGCGCGATGTAAACGCAATAGACCTTATCGTCCGTAACATAGCTCTCCACCCACTGGATTTGTGGACCGAGATTTTGCAGCACCGAGCATGATTTCTGTGAAATCCCCTGCAATTCCTGCGACGAAAGGCTTCCCGCGCCGGGAATCTCTCGTTCGATAACATATTTCGGCATGATTGTTTTCCTCCTAAAACCTTTTGACCGGATTTACAGGATGGACAAGATATTACCGTTCAATAAGCAAGAAGGTTTTCTCTTGTTAATCTTGTAAATCCTGTCGATTAATACGCTGCAAGCCTCCGTTCGATAACATATTTCGGCATGATTGCTCCTAATCACAAAACCTTTTGGCCGGATTTACAGGATGGACAGATATTACCGTTCCATAAGCAAGAAGGTTTTCTCTTGTTAATCTTGTAAATCCTGTCGATTAATACGCTGCAAGCTTCCGCGCCGCATCCAGCACATCTTTCACTTGCGGTAGATAGTAATCTTCGAGCGGCGGCGAATATGGCACCGGCGTATCGATTGACGCGACGCGCACGACTGGCGCATCCAGCCACTCAAAAGCCTCCTGCGAAATGATTGCGGAAATTTCGCCGCCGATGCCGCCGGTCAAAGATGCTTCGTGCAGAATCAAAGCGCGACTGGTCTTCTTCACGCTCGCGAGAATTGCTTCTTTGTCCATTGGCGCGAGCGTGCGCAGATCAATCACTTCAACGTCGAGTCCTTCTTTCTCCAATTCTTCAGCGGCATCCAGCGCGGTTAATACTTGTGCGCCAAAGGTAAGGATGGAAACGTCGCGACCTTCGCGCGCGGTGCGCGCCTTGCCAATCTCGACGACGTAGTCATCTTCCGGGAGCTCTTCGCGCAAACGCGGCAGGCGATAAAGTTTTTTGTGTTCGAAATAGAGCACCGGATCCGGATCGCGAATGGCGGCTTTGATCAAACCCTTCGCATCATAAGCCGTCGATGGCTCAACGATCTTCAATCCCGCCGTGTTCAGAAAAAACGATTCGGCATTCAGCGAGTGAAATGGTCCTGAGCGCACGCCCGAACCGCACGGCCCGCGAAAGACTGCCGGAATGCTCCCGCCCCAGCGGTAACGCGACTTCGCCGCGTAGTTCGTCAGCATGTCGAAGCCGCAAGAAATGAAATCGATGAATTGAAATTCCGCGACCGGTTTCATCCCCATCAAGGCCGCGCCGCAGGCCGCGCCAACGATCGCGGCTTCGGAGATCGGCGTGTCGATTACGCGCTCTTTTCCGAAATGATCGATCAGTCCTTCGGTGACTTTGAACGCTCCGCCATAGGCGCCGACGTCTTCGCCGATCAGAAACACCGTCGGGTCGCGCTCCATCTCTTCCCAGAGGCCCTGGCGGATCGCTTCGACCATGGTCGCCTGCCCGCCACGCGGTGGGTGTTCGAGCTTCGACAATTTTTTAGCGGCTGTAGCCATTTAGTTTTCCAGAATCTTCGGCCTGAACGCCGGCGGCACAATCGAGTTATCAAACACGCCATACACGGCGCCTTCGGCTTCAGGCATCGGCGAGCTTTCCGCCCATTCGGAATCTTCGTCGATCTCGCGCTGAACGGCGGTGGTAATCTCTTCGAGTTTCTCTTTCGTCGCGACTTCTTGATCGATCAGAAATGTTTCGACGCGATCGACCGGATCATTGTGTGTCTCCCACCAGTCAATTTCGCCTTCTGGCACGTACCGCTGATCGTCGTGTTCGGCGTGACCTTTGCGACGATAAGTCTTGGCTTCGATCAAGACTGCGCCGTGTCCATTGCGCGCGTGATCAATCGCGCGTTTCGTCACTTCGTAACACGCAATCACATCATTGCCGTCAACAATGTAACCGGGAATTCCGAAGGCCGCGGCTTTCTCCGCGAGATTTCGCAGCAGCGTTTGCATCGTCGTCGGCGTCGAGTACGCGTATTGATTGTGCTCCGCGATGACAATTAGCGGCAGCTTTTGCACGGCCGCGAAGTTCATCCCCTCGTAAAACGCCCCGGTGCTCGCGCCACCATCGCCGATGTAGGCGAGGCCGACAATGTCTTTGTTCTGCAAGCGAGCGCCGAGCAATATTCCCGTCATCACCGGAATCATGTCGCCGAGATGCGAAATCGGCCCGATGAAACCTTTGTCCATGTAACCGAAGTGGACGTTGAGATCTTTGCCAGCAGATGGCCCCCAAGCCTTCGCCATATACTGCGCAAAAATCTCGCGCGGGCGAATGCCTTTGACGAAGCATGCTCCGAGATCGCGAATGATCGGCGTAATGAAATCATCCGGCCGCAGCGCATAAGCTGATCCAACCGCTGTCGCTTCCTGACCGAGTGAGCGATAGACCCCGCCCACAACTTTCGTCTGACGATAGAGATTTACGATGCGTTCTTCGACGAGGCGCGTCAGCTTGAGATAACGATACAGCTCAAGCATCTGCCTATCAGTTAGGGAAGACCCCGTGATGCAACTCAGCGCTTGGCCATCAGCAACCTTCCGCGGCGCATACTTTGTATTGATGCGGATTTGGAACGGCGGACGCCGACGCGGGCCCTTTCGATTACCATTTTGTTTTTGATTCTCTGCCATGGTGTAGGGGCGGGGCTTGTCCCCGCCCTTCGTACGATAAAGCATGGGCAGGGACAAGCCCTGCCCCTACAAAATCTAAATATGAATCGCCATCCCCTCGACGTTCTCAGACGCTTCCATCACCGCTTCCGAAACTGTCGGATGCGCATGCATCGTGCGGCCCAGTTCTTCGGCCGTCGATTCCAGTTGCATTGCGACGCACGCTTCGGCGATTAATTCTGTCGCGTGCGGCCCGATGATATGCACGCCGAGAATCTCGTCGTACTTCTTTTCGCTGACAACTTTCACGAAACCTTCTTCTTCGCCGAGGATGCGCGCTTTGCCCGACGCCGAAAACGGAAACTTGCCGACCTTCACGTCATAGCCTGCTTCTTTCGCTTTCGCTTCCGTCAAGCCAACTGAAGCGACCTCAGGATCGCAGTAAGTGCAGTTCGGCACGAGCCGCAAATTGATCGGTTGCGGATGTTTCTGCGCAATGTGCTCGACCGCGACAATGCCTTCTTTCGACGCAAGGTGCGCGAGCAGTGGCGTCGGCACAACGTCACCGATCGCATACACACCCTTCTCGGCTGTCTGCTGATATTCGTCGACGTGGATGAACCCGTTCTCGACTTTGATTTTCGTCTTTTCTAAACCCAACCCTTCGGTAAAAGGCATGCGGCCGACGGCCACGAGCAACATCTCGGCTTCCAGCCGTACGTCTTCGCCTTTGGATGTTTTGCCGGTGACCACAACGCCGTTATCAGTCTTCTCAAGTTTCTCAAGCTTCGTATCGACCTGCGATTTGATGCCCCGCTTGCGGAACGATTTCGCCAGTTCAGCCGACACTTCTTCATCTTCGAGTGGAACCAAACGCGGCAACAACTCAACGATTGTCGTCTCGGCTCCAAACCGCGAATAGACAGAAGCAAATTCAACGCCAACAGCGCCGGCGCCCATCACAATCAGTGACTTGGGAATTTCAGTCAGTTCGAGAATGTGATCGCTGTTGACGACATGTTTGCCGTCGGTCTCAAATCCGGGAATTGGCCGCACAACTGACCCGGTCGCGATGATAATGTTCTTGCTGTTGATAATCTGCTTTGAGCCATCTTCGCCTGTGACTTCGACTTTGCCGGGCAACAGAAGCTTGCCCGTACCTTTGAACACCGTGCACTTGTTCTTTTTCATCAAGTACTCAATGCCCTTTGAACTCTTCATCACGACTTTGTCTTTACGCTTCTGCACGTCCGCAAAGGCAAGTTGAATCCCGGAAGCTTGCACGCCGAAGTCCGCGGCGTGCTGCATCTGCTCATACACGTGCGCGGACATCAGGAGCTGCTTCGTCGGGATGCAGCCGCGCAATGTGCAGGTTCCCCCCAGTCGCTTGTCCTTCTCAACAATCGCGACTTTCAGCCCCAATTGTCCGGCCCGCACTGCGGCCACATATCCGCCCGGGCCGCTGCCGATAACCGTCACATCGAATTGTTCGTTAGCCAATTTGAACCTCTAAAGAAAGTGATGAGTGATGCGGAGTGAGCAATACTCACTCGTGCTTGCACACGTTGAAAACTTCGTGTGTTGGAAAACACGCATTATAATCGCTGGAGCTTGATTGAGCCAACGACGGTTTGCCTGACTTAGCTGTTGCTTTGGCTCCGTTAGGAGCCGAATATTTATAGTCCACAGTCTTCCAAAGTATCCGAAGCTCCGTTAGGAGCGAGATGTCGCCCCTACGGAGCTCTCGAACTCTTGCAGTCGCCCAGTGCTATAAATAATTCGTCCCTACCGGACTCTGAATAAAACGAAGCAGGTGCTGCTAAGAGAACCATGAAACACTCTGAAGGATTTCTGAAAATCGTCGACGATGCGAAAACTCGCATCAAGGAAGTCACCGTTGAGCAAACGCGACAGCGTTTAGCCGCCAATCATGACGCACTGCTCGTGGATGTCCGCGAGGACCATGAGTGGACAGACAGTCATGCGGCCGGTGCGATCCATCTCAGCAAAGGCATCATCGAACGCGACATAGAGATGACCGTGCCCGACAAAGCGACTGAGCTGATTCTTTATTGCGGCGGTGGTTACCGCTCAGCATTGGCCGCCGACGTTTTGCAGCACATGGGTTATATGAATGTCTTCTCGATGGCTGGCGGCTGGAAGGCCTGGAAAGAATCGGGCGCGCCGGTTGAATGAAAAGCGAACGCTGAACGGCCATGCCTGGCGACGTCTACTTCACCCCTGAGCTGTTCAAGTTCCTACGCGATCTTGCCAAGCACAACAATCGCGAATGGTTTCAGAAAAACAAATGGCGATACGAGCAGTTCGTGCGCGATCCTTTTCTGAGATTTATCGAGGCCTATCAACCGCGGTTGCACGCAATCAGTCCCCACTTCATCGCTGATCCAAAACCTGTGGGCGGATCGCTCTTGCGCATTTATCGTGATATGCGATTCAGGAAGGATCAGGACCCTTACAAGACGATGGTCGCCGCGCGGTTTCCGCATCGAGCTTATAAGCAACATACGGCGCCGGGATTGTACTTGCATCTTGATCCACAACACTGCTTCTTCGCGTGCGGCCTTTGGCATCCTGACGGAGACACGCGGGCGCTGGTCCGTGAAGCAATCGTGCGTGAACCGCAACAATGGAAACTCGCGACAAGACGAAAGGCATTCGCGTCAGTCTGGGAAGTTTCAGGTGAATCGTTCACCCGGCTGCCTGCCGGTTTCGATCCGCATCACCCATTCGCCGTCGACCTCAAGCGAAAGGATTTTACCGCGCACATTATGTTTTCCGAGGATGAGGTTTGCAGCGCTGCTTTTCTGCAAACTTTCACACGAGCTACCCGGTCGGCCGCCCCGTTCATAGAGTTTCTGACGCGAGCAGTTGGTTTGCCCTGGGCCGCCGATGATAAACCGCGACGCGAGGACCCTTTGACCGCCGCGTGAGTATCGGGCCCGCCCCTTAGAGTATTAGTTTGGTTTCAACTGAAAGTCTTTCGGAACCAATTCTATCGCGATCGCCTCACCGTCAACTTTCGCCTTGACGTCTTTTGGATCGTTCGTGGGCCGGAAAGTCATGACAACGTTCTCCTGATTTTTCCGGACGCCGCACCCAACCTCTGTGGCGCCACCGCGATACGCGAGCGAAACATAGAAACGCCCAGGCGCTGTGTCAATTGAGGGCGCGCGCGGCAACGACGGTGTTATAATCCGCGCCCCTTGGATCGTCAGCGTAACCGGCGGGTTGTCGCGGTCGTCATTACCGTTAGCTAACTTTCAATTCTTGCGGCTTTTTCAGTAGCCTGGAGCTGCCGAAGTCCACTTGTCAGACAGGAGGAGAACCATGAAAAGACTCTACCCCGCTGCAATCGCAGTGTGCCTGCTTTCCTTTGCATCAATCGTTTACGCCCGCGAGGCGAAGCTGGTTCGTTATCCCAGCTACAGCAATGGCCGCATCGCGTTCACCTATCTCGCCGACATTTGGGTCGCAGATGAGAACGGCGGGAACGTGCAGCGGCTGACCGTGAATCGCGCGCGCGACGCGTATCCTAGGTTTTCCCCCGACGGAAAGTGGATTGCATTCTCCAGCGATCGCAACGGGAATCTCGACGTCTTCATCATTCCTTCGACCGGTGGAACGGCAAAGCAATTGACGCATCACTCGGCCGACGATGTTGTGCTGGGTTGGACGCCCGATGGCAAGGGCATTCTCTTTAGCAGCCAACGCGGTGAAGACTTCATGGGAATGCTCTACATCGTCAGCGTCGACGGCGGCATGCCCTGGCGCGCAGGCCCGGATATGGGCAACGCGGCGAGCTACTCTCCTGACGGCACTCGCATCGCCTACAACCCGAAAGGACAGGTTTACTGGCGCAAATATTATCGCGGCGCGTATGCAACCGACGTCTGGATCGAAGACGTTGCGGCAAAGAAGTTCACGCAGGTGACCGATTTCGATGGCTTGGACTCATGGCCGATGTGGAGTCGCGATGGCGATATTTATTTTGTGAGTGATCGTGATGGCGGCGGGCTGACGAATATCTGGCGCGTTGCCGAGGCTGGGGGCAAAGCCGACAAAGTCACTTCGTTCAAGAGTGGCGACGTGCGCTTTCCATCGATTAGCGCTGACGGTCGCACGATCGTGTTCGAACATGACTTCGGAATCTGGAAACTGGATACAGCCAGCAAGAAAATCAGTCAGATCAAACTCGATATCAACGCCGAGACGGAAGAGAACGATTCAGAAATGCGCGCATTCAGCTCTGAGGCCGATGATTACGACCTCGCGCCGAGCGCCCGACGTTTGGTCGTCTCGGTGCACGGAGAACTCTTTATCGTGCCGGTTGAAGAGGGCGATATTCGTCAAATCACCGACAGTCCGGCGCGCGAGCGTGGCGTTGCTTACTCGCCTGACGGCAAGTGGCTTTCGTTCATTTCCGACAGCAGTGGTCGCGAAGAACTGTATGTTGTCGCGGTCGACGGTTCGGGCGATCCCCAGAAACTAACTGACCTCGACGCCCTAAAGTTGGGGTACAACTGGTCACCGGATTCGAAAGAGATTGCGTTCACTGCCTCCGATAACAAGTTAAGAAAAGTGAATGTCGGCACAAAGGCAGTGACGGCCCTGGATTCATCTCGGTACGGCAATATCTCGACGCCGGAGTGGTCTCCGGACGGCAAATGGTTAACTTACTGGAAAGCTGACGTGAGTCGCACGACGGATATCTACGTGCTGGCTTCATCGGGGACTGAGCTCGAGCCGCACAAGATCACCTTCGATTCCTACGACGATCGTAGTCCACGCTTTTCTCCCGACGGCCGGAAGGTTTTCTTTATCCGGTCTGAATCAACCGGCGGTGGTGGTTTCGCCAATGCTTCGATTCAAATTTATTCAGTCGGGCTCGAGAAACTCGATCGCGATCCGGACGATCCGGAAGAGCGACCCGAAGCGGAAGCCCCGCAATTTAATCAAGGTGAAGACGGCGCCGGCCCGCCCCGCCGGCCTCCGGGTCCGCGCCCGCCACACGAAACAAAGATGGATTGGGCCGGCATGAAACGTCGCACGCGCCAAGTCACGCGCATGCCGTTTCCGATTTCGACGTTCAACGTGACCCCGGACAGCCGCATGTTGGTTTTCGTGACTTCAGAGCCGTCAGCAACGGCGCAAATCCCGGTGATCTATTCGATTCAGGAAGACGGACGACGTCTCACGCGTGTCGTGGCTGGTGGCCCACCGCAAGGTGACGCCGAAGGTGGTGGTGGTGGCGGCTTTGGCGGTGGTCTTGGCGATCTCAGTATCTCGCGTGATGGCCGCACACTCTTCTTCCGTGAACGCGATGGTATTTATACGGTCGCGCTCGCAGGGGGCACAGGTGCAGCAGGCGCCGCAGGCGCAGCAGGCGCGACCGCAGGTCGCGGCCCGGCAACCGGCGGCGGTGGCGAAGGCGCTCGTCGCCGCATCACGTTCAACGTGCGCGTGAAGGTAAATCGTCCGGCTGAATGGGCCGAGATGTTTGGCGACGCATGGCGCACAATGAAGTATCGCTTCTACGATCCAGCGATGCACGGAATGGATTGGGACGCAGCCAAAGCGAAGTACGAACCGCTGGTCCCATTCGTCGGTGATCGACAGGAGCTCCTCAACATCATCAACGAAATGATCGGTGAGTTGAATGCATCGCACACCGGCGCGGCGCCTCCGCCACGCGGATTCGGCGGTGCGGCGGGAACAGGCAATCTCGGCATCGAGCTCGAGGCAGACACGGCGGCGGGCCGGTACAAAGTTTCGTACATCTACGAAAGCGGTCCGGCTGACAAGGATTGGGTGAAGGTGAACGTTGGCGATTACCTGATTGCGATCGGCGGCAAGGAAGTCAAAGCCGGCGACGAGTATTGGGAACTGCTGAACGATCGGCTGAATCGCAAAGTCGAAGTCACTTTCAACAACAAACCTACCGCTGAAGGCGCCTGGAAGACGCGCATCGAGGCGATTAATTCAAACGCCTACGCGACGCTGCGTTACGACCGTTGGGTCAAGGAACGTCGTCAGAAAGTGGATGAGTTGTCGAACGGTCGCGTCGGCTATCTGCACATTCGTGCGATGGACCAGCCTTCGCTGCGAAAGTTCGAAAAGGAGATCCGCGAGTTTCGCAATAAGGATGCGATGATCATCGACCAGCGCTGGAATGGCGGCGGTAACATCGAACAGGAGTTGCTGGCGATTCTCGTGCAGCGTCAGTATCAGGTGTGGGTACCGCGCGGCGTCGAGGCCAGCGGTCGTCCGTTCGCCGGATATTTCGGACCGAAGGTAGTGCTGCAAAACTGGCGTTCCGCTTCAAATGCTGAGATGTTTCCGGCAGGATTCAAAGCGCTCGGTCTCGGCAAGACAATTGGCACGCCGACGATGGGCGCTGTAATCGGCACCGGAAGTTATTCGTTGATAGACGGCTCAACCGTGCGCACGCCCGGCGTTGGCGTTTATCTCGCTGATGCCAAACATACGAACATGGAAAACTACGGCGTGCAACCAGACATCCGCGTGGACAATTCGCCGGAAGACAATCTGGCGGGACGCGATCGACAACTGGAGGTCGCCGTGGATGATCTGATGAAACAGCTGGGCGCTCCGAGGCGGAATATAGCGAGCAAAGAGCAGAAGTAACAATTTGGATGCCAAGAGTTACGTTGATGAATCAGGAAACACGTTGTAACTCGAGCCATTCCAGCGGAACCCATCGCGGCTAATGCCGTACTGCACGACGTCGATATCGTAATAGGAAGCATGCTTTTCGAATTGCATGCCCAGCTTCTCCATCACGTGGATCGACGCGACGTTTGCCGGTTTGGCGATCGCGACAATGCGATCGAAGCCGCGATCTTCGAAACCGAAACGGAGCGCGGCGCGCGCCAATTCGGTCGCGAGCCCTTTGCCCCATTGTTGTTTTGTCAGGTGGTAGACGACTTCGGGTGTACCGAGCAAAGAACGGAGGCCGCCAAATCCAATGAAAGCGCCGGTGGTCCTGTCCACCGCGGCCCAACGCCCGTAACCACGATCCTGCCAGCCGGCAATGATGCTGTGCAACGCCCGAAGAGCTTCGTCGCGGCTGGCAGGCTTCCCGTCGCCAACATATTTGATGACGTCGGGATCAGCAAACATTCGCGCGAGATCATCGAGATCGTCGCCGCCTAACATGCGCAGTCGCAGTCGCTCAGTTTCAATTGCAGGCATGCTTCAGCGCTGCCAGACTTTCTCCAGGGGGGGTTGCTCGCAGTTGGGAACTGTTCGAGCGGTTAACCGACAGCGCCCGGACATTATGGCAACCGTTGTCGAGAGTCAAACGCCGTTGACGTAATTAGTTCGTATAAGCGCTTTTTCGGCAAGAGTGTTTGGTGTAATCTCGGCGCGCACGGGGGGACACAATGGAGCGCGATCAGGTCACAACTGAGCGACTGCAAACATTTATTGCGCGCATCAGCGCACTCACCAAAACGGGTGAGTTGCAATGGGAGCGGCAGCGAGGCTCAGCGCACCGCTACGCGCGCTGGAACAACAATCTCTTGATTCTCGGGCCCACCGAAGTCAATGAGCCGGGCGTACCACGCTATCTTTTCATTACGCCTTTCGACTCGCCGGACTGCATCGAAGCAAATTCTGAAGATCCGGTTTTGGGGCAGGCGATTCTGGCGCTGTTTGACGCAGTCAATGCGGCCACGAAAAATCAACCCGCGGTGGATCCTTTCGCCATAAATTCAACCATACTCGATCGCCTAATCAGCTGATTCATCATCGACGGTTTTGAGGACTAATAAGATGCCTGACTTGACTGAACTCACCGAAGAAGCACAAAGCCTGGCGCGTGTGCCGATTTTCAGAAGACTCGAGCCGCATGAGCTTGAGCGCCTGGCTCGGGAAGTCGACCAGGTCAACTTCAAAGCCGGCGAGACAATCTTCAACGAACACGATCGCGGCGATTCGTTGTACGTTGTCGAGACGGGCTCCGTGCGGATTTGGGTGTTCGACGAGGACGTGAAAGAAGTAACGCTGGCTGAATTGAAGCCGGGTGATTTTTTCGGCGAACTGGCGGTACTTGATCGCGGCGAACGCTCAAGCAGCGCCACGGCGATTGTCGATACCCACTTGCATCGGCTCAGCAGCGATGATTTTCAAAGTTTTTTGATGGAGCATCCCGATGCCTCGATCGACGTCATTTGCGAAATTGCCGCGCGGATGCGACAGACGAACCAGCTCGTGTCACAACGAACGGCGCGCAACATCAACGTCGAAATGGAAGAGCGTGCAACGATTGGTCAGCGCATCGCCGACAGGGTAGCGTCATTCGGTGGTTCCTGGACCTTCATCATTATCTATCTTAGTTTTCTGGTTGCCTGGATGGCATTTAACACGTTCATCCTGGTGCACTATGGCCACGGTGAAGGAGGCGCGCAGTTCGATCCGTATCCGTACATTTTGTTGAACCTGATGCTGTCGATGACAGCGGCCTTGCAGGCGCCCATCATCATGATGTCGCAGAACCGCGCAGCGGAAAAAGATCGGCTCGCGGCGGAACAGGACTTCAAAGTGAATCTGAAGAGTGAGTTGATGCTGGAAGAGCTGGTGCGGAAACAGCGCGCGCGCGACGTGCAGATGGATCAACTCAACAACGCGCTGAAAGTCCTGCAGACTTCAGTGCAGAAAGACGAATCCTAGTTTTGCGAATTACTGCGGCGGCCGCCGCGGGGTGTTCGATGGCGTCGGCTGCCGTACGTTAGTAGGTGTCGTAGTTGGACGCGCTGCGGTGGCGCCCGGAGCATTTGCCGTCCTGCCTGAACGCGTCAGTGCAATTCGTTTGTCCCCACCGGCTGGTTGGTTCACGACAACTTTGATCGTCCGATAAGTTCCGTCGTGAGTTTTATTCGTCGGGTCGTAACTGATGACGTACTGCGTGCGCAGATCGCGGACGATTTCATTCGCGACGCTCGGCAATTCAGAAACAGACTGTGGAAAAAATGCGCGGCCACCCGTTTCGGATGCGATCCTGTTGATGAGGTCGACAGCTTTGCTCTTCGAACTCTTGCGGATGAGACCCCGGTCAGCATCAAGCTCGCTCACAAATCCAATCACATAGATTTGCACGTCCTGCTCGCGCAATTGCCGGAACAATTGTTCCTGCGAGTAGAAGCTGGCGCGATCTTCGCCGTCCGTGACCACGATCAGCGCGCGACGCCGGCGGTCGTCGTCGCGACCCTTCTTGTACTCGGCGACATGTTCGGCGCCGAGATACACGCCGTCAACCACCGCCGTCTGTCCACCTTCCACGTAGAGATTATCGACCGCGTCCAGCAGCGAATCTTTGTTACTCGTGAAATCCTGCAAATTTTCAATCTTGTCGCGATCGATGAAACGCTCGAGAAAAGTTTCGTCGCCAGGCTTATTGCTGTTGATGATCGTCTTCGCGGCGTCGATCACTTCGTTGATTTGAGTGCGCAACGAACCAGAAGTGTCCACCGCCAGGCCATAAATGACGGGAACTTGTTCTTCGGTGAAAGAAAAGACGCGTTGTTGCACGCCGTCTTCAAAGACCTGGAAATCACCCTCGCGAATGCCATTAATCGGCCGGTTGTTACGATCAATCACGCGAACGTTCAAGGTCACCAAATCGGCATTGATTTTGAGCGTGCTGTTTTCATCGATTTCTGCGCTGTTCGGATCCGGCGTTGGTGTGGGCTTCGGTTTATATACCGGAGGCTCTGGTGGCGGCCCCAGTGTGGGCGCGATCCGGCGTCCCGGGCCGGTCTCGACCGGAGTCGGAGTCGCAGCCGGGGTCGGCTCTGTAGTCCGGGGCCTCTGCTGCGCGCTGGTGACTCCGGCGATGATGAGCGAAAGAGTTGTTAGGGCGCTGAACCACACGGCAATAGTCCCGCGCCGCAGTTTAGAGATCCGAAGAATGCGAAAAGCCATCAATAACTACCTTGTGAGAATAAAAGCCCAATGTCAAACCGATTTCGGTTCAGGAGAGACTTTAGTGATGCTGGAGAGACGAGTCTGCGTTGGCTGGGATTCTTGCCTTTCCCAGAGGAAGGGTTAGGGGTGGGCTTTAGGACTGTTCGGAAAAGAAAATACTCTTCTGTTTTTCACCGCGCTAAGCTTCGCTCCCTCACCCCAGCCCTCTCCCAGAGGGAGAGGGAGCCGCCGCACTCCAAATTATTTCGGATTCGCGATGGCGTAATACCCTTCTTTATAGCGCGGGAAGAGTCTCGGCAGACCGCGGGGCGGAGTCAGCTTCACCTTAATCTTGTGCCACTTCCCGTCGTTGGTGAAATTGGCTGGCGAGTAGCCAATCGAATACTGGTGACGAAGTTCCAGGGCGATCTGCTCAAAGATGTCATCCATCTCAGCCGGTCCGCGCGGATAGAAAGCCTTGCCGCCGGAGACGCCGGCCAGCTCATCGAGAATACTTTGCCCTTCCATGCCGAGCGAGCTACCCACGTCGCTGCCTCCCAGGATTCCGATCGCGTAAAGCACCACGTCAGACTCTTTGAGCACGCGCCGCAATTCATTGAAGGTGTAACGCGAGTTGTTGTCCTGCCCGTCGCTGATTAGCAGCAACGCACGTTTCGGATGTGTACCGCGCTGGACTCGTTCCACGCCGAGGTAGCAGGCATCGTACAGCGCGGTATTGTTTTTGGTCTGAACGAACGTTAGTTTATCCAAAACCGCGTTTCCGTCCCGTGTGCGATCCATCAGCAATTGCGCGCGCGAGTTGAAGCCAATTAGGAAATATTCGTCGCGATCGTGACTGGTCTGAATGAAGTGCGCCAGAGCGTCGCGCGCGCGCCGGACTTTGTCTCCGCTCATCGATCCGGAAACGTCAAATAGCACTCCCACGGAGACCGGCGAATCATCATCGCTAAAAAACGTGATTTCCTGCTGCTGCTTTTCGTCAAAGATCGAAAACGCCTGTTTGGAAAGCCCCGAAACAAAACGTCCGTAAATGTCAGTAACGGTCACATTGAATGTGATTAGGTCGGTGTTGGTGATGACCGGAGTTTTCTCGTCAACTTCCTTTCCCGATTTTTGCTGCTCGTCAGCGA